>JAABUI010000048.1_pt1 | contig 199399 bp, 199 predicted proteins | sample 5559111 | NCBI WGS metagenome assembly JAABUI01 (sample SAMN10711870, study PRJNA513365) | rock metagenome | isolation source: Antarctica rocks | place: Antarctica: Victoria Land, Buttleship Promontory | reverse complement strand
TAGCTTATGTTCTCCTGAGTCATATAGATAGCCGGCTCTTCCCTTCTAGATACTTTCCTTCCTTAGCATTTATATACTCGTTACATTACACCCATATGACTCGCTCTATGCTGGCCCCTAACAATCAAAGCGTTGAAAAGGAAATTGAAAATGAGTAACATAGATTTCGATTCTATTTAAATCGAAGCTTGTTCTATATGTAGAAGATTCTTTGCCTGACGTCATTGAGACTTGAGGTGCTTGAGAGAATGAGTGAATCCTCTAGAGGTAGTTTCTGACTTCGACGTGACGACGGCATGATGGCTTCGGGGATCGGGAGGGCTAAAAGAATGTCAGCACTGTGAAAGATTTGAACAGCTTCAAATTTATCGGTTTGATTTTTTTATTGATTTTTCAATAGAGCGTTGAAGGTTTGAGAATGTCAAGAATGTCTGAATTCAATAGTAAATTTGGGGGGGGGCGCGACAATTGCGATGCCAAGGATTCGATACCTTTCTGCATACGCTAAAAGAATCTAAGGTGCTGTTAGGGATCTGCTAATTTCGCTAGAGATTGTTATAATCACACAGCAGGAGGGTAATATTGTTCAGACTCCCTAAAATGATTAACTCTGAGCCTCGAGCAAGTAATCTGCTATACTTCAAAAGTAGTAAATGCCTTATAAATGCAATGTAGGAAACCTGTAAAGACTGTTAAGGGAGACATATGTACAAGACTTGTGGCTTCCGCCTAAGGTCTTGGGGACAACGGATATACCAGTTTTAAATCCGAGAGCAATCTCTTCTGGACCAATTCAACCTCCATCATCTTGAGAGTAAACCAACGATGCTCCCAAAATTAAATACAGGAATCGAATACGCCAAAATGCCGGCTTTGCAGTAGTTGAGTATTTGATGGACATCTTGCTGATCTCTTCCAGGGCACGAGCCACTGTGGTTTCAGCCGCCGAGCCTGGGTTCTTCTACTATCTGCCAATACACAGCCGAGCTCAGAAGAAATACTCGTGCAGGATGGTGTAGTCACTCAAGATTACTTCCTTATGGCCATCACCAAGAGTTCCCTGATATCGTTGGTCTTTTCGGCTTCTACTCCGTGTGTGCCTTAGGTCGCCATACTTTGATAAAATGGGGTACAGAAAGGCGAGCATACGGACTTTGAGTGGCGGCCATACCCAATTTTCTGCTTACCTATTACTTCCCAAGATACATCACTACAACATAGACAAGAGCAACCACGAAGAGATGGGAGTACCGTAAGTCAAAAGCCACGTTTCTGGGTGCAACCATTCTTTCGGTAGGTGGGCTCACCAACTTTCAAGCTCTCGTAGTACACAGGAACCGTCCTATTTGCGGAAGTTTAAACAATTAACACAGTTCACGACGATTGACATTTTCTCTTGGTAGTTCCTAAGAGCTACAAGGAAACCTGCCATTAGAACCATGCACACTCTGTTTTCTTAGAAAGATTCCTACCTACAATCAATACAAGCAGACCTATGGACTTCTTCTCCGTCAAATTAGCGTCACAAGGCAAGTATATGCTAGAACAAAGATCGAATCGCTGTTTTTATGCCATCAACATCCGCAATCTCCTAATACAGTATATCAGTTTTAGTTTGTGTCCGAAAAGATAATACATGATACTCCTATTATATCTTATCTGATGAGTATCTCAAAATAGATGACCTCACCCTCGCGGAAATTGCCTTCAAATGAAGATAGTAATTGTCGAGTTTGGTTCATGACAGGAGACGAATTTTGGTGACGGCGATGGCCGTGATAAAGCAACTACTCCGCACAAACTCTAGGACATCGCCAGAATCTCATGAGATGTCATCAATCGGATGCCCTCTTGTTCTTCTCTTCATCGGTACGAACAATGCTGAGGGCATCGGCCAAGATATGGAAAAACTATTCTTATTTTACCCTTTCTATAACCAAACTAAAAAAGCTTCGAGGACCTGCAGAATCTCCCATTACATAGGCTAGAGCATCGATATACCAAGCTCTCCAACAGCCTCTCAAACTATAGCCAGAAATGTGACGTCGATGCGTTCACTTCACATCCTCTAAGAGCCATATTTCCGAGTCCTACGATTATTGGCACGCGATAATGTATATTCAAATGTACTACCGTGGTGGCGAATTTGACCGAGGATGAGGCGGCCTCAAGAAAGGCAAAGGTAAGAGAGGGCACAATACTACCAGATGTTTCCTGCATATCAAATGGCCCCACCAGTGGCTACTTGGCCTCATAGCAACTTCTTCTCTGTAAGCTGACCCGTGCTTATCAACTCAGAGAACGTCTCGGAGACCATCCAAAGTATCGTACAAAACCCGTGCGCAGACTGCTACAACCGTTGCCATCGTTCTCTAGAACAACACTTTCTGTTAGGATGGGATGTTCCATGTTGACTACTTATTACTCACAGTGGAGCAACTTAGCAAGCATGGGCATCAATCGGTGGTCGGTCTATATCCTCGATACATAGTAACTTCACACTACGATCAAGAGCAGTCACTGGAACAAAGAGCCCAATCTTGCCGAGATCAATTACCTATATGCGTCGTTTTTCTACCTCTAGCACTATCAGCCTGAGGTCAATGCCGCTGTACGCCTCGCTTACGTTCGCCTGAGAGTTTTTTAGCAGCCTCGTCATCTTAGCTAGAGCCAATGACGGCACCTCAGTGACATTCTCCTCTGCACATCTTGTGTGTCATTACAGCTCGCTGGCAGTCGTTTTTGATCAGGTCAACCTGTAGTTCACCTGCTGTGTGACGGACATGGGCGTGCAAAGAGCGACCACTTTCCATACTCACTGATTGGCGACCATAAGCGCTCGTGATAACAATTACAGCCGAGTTTCACAATATGCGGCAGGAAATTGTACTGAGGCATTGTGTGTAATGACGTTGGTCGGAGCTTGTGTGGCTGTTGAGTGAATCGAATCAACATGGGAAAGTATTTACATTGGCAGCGGATCTACCTCTTAGCTATGACAGGGTCTATGCCTAAGAAAGACGGCCTTTGGAGTTTCGAAGAGAGAAGCTGCACTCACCTCCACTCGCCATAGGAAAATCGTAAGAGTGGCATGGACTCACGAATGCATCTTCGAGAAATGCCCACCAACGATACGGTACTCTAACCTCGAAGCAGGCAAGCTTCACATAGCGGCTGTCACAAATTCTCTGTGCCGAGAGTGGAGCAAAGGGCTTGTGTTCAGGATGAGCAAGTATTGAGAGATACGTTTGTGATGTGATTCCGAGCTGCTCAATTCCATGCCCAGGTTTATGGGTGCACAGGCCGTTCACTACTTATGCACGTACTTGACTAAACAGTGGTGCCTGGCCGAAGTCTACAAATTCTGCGAAGCGATGCTACACCTGTTCTGTTTGTCGTTGACTCTCCTGGCCTAGGTTCAACTACGCAAATCGTCGATACGGACGGCTCAAGAGGTAGCCGCCTACCTTGGCAACATTCACAAATTCTCCGACCCTGAAGGCGCCAAAAGGGGCCCGTGGTTTATGAAACTTAGGAGAGTAAACGAAGACTGCGGATGCCGCACAATATTGTACAACGTCCGGAATCAAGTGGCAATAGTATCAAGAGCAGGTCATGACCAACGTGCAGAGTCCTTAGGATTCGAGTGGATATTCCCAACGTTCAATGGGACAATCCGACTTACAGAAGGTATTTCAACTCTCGATTTGCGCACAGTATCAAGATTCAGAGGTGAGCCGCTAGAACGTGGTGATCGGTGATGCCCATGGTTCTGGATTTGTTCCTTGCAGCGAGGCGTTTCTCGCTTCATCATTGGTGATGAACGTGCGTCGAATTTTGCGAAAGGAGATATTATTCGTGGCGCCACCCAAGTTGAGGGTCGTTCTCATCTGTATTGCGCGGCTAGAGTGGTCAAGGCTTGAGCGTTGGCCTAGAGGCATCATGCGCTTCGGCGCTTCTACACATCTTGAAAACAGCGCGTCTCTGCGACGACGAAACCTCGCTTCCCCAAGTACGTCTGGGATTAGATTTTATTGTTGTCGACCTCGAGTGGTGCGCATCCTAAGCATTTTCCCTATTTGCGATGTCACTTTCGACGCGCCTTCTAACCAGGTAGGAACGTCATGCTTCTAGAGCACTTTATATATTAACAGCAATCTTCATTTAGATCTAGCCTTTCTCCATTCATTCACTTCTAACATCACAGCTATGTCTTTCTTACGCCTCGCATGCTTACTGAGTGCCACTGCCCTGCTTCGGATGGGTTTGGCTCAGTCTATGCAGTTCAACGGGACAATAGCGGTGGACTCCGATACAACCAACATTATAACAATTTCAATCACTAATGAAGGCGTACACAACTATTCGATTCTGGCCAAAAACAACATGTTCGACAATGGCCATCCTTACCAACCATTTACCATTCAAACTTCTAATGGGACACCAGTACCCCTTGCTGGCTCCCGCTTCGATTACGTTACCTTGAATGATGCCCAATTCATGAGTTTTCCGCCTGCCACAGTCTGGACACGTCAGTTCAACGTCTCCGAGTTCCTACTGCCAGATGCAAAACTGGCGGTGGCGACTTCGCAATGTTTTATCATTAGCTTACCAGGCTCCGTGCCGGCTATCCTCACCGACAACATCACCAGCGATCAGAAATTAGCCGACATATTCTTCAGCGGAGGTTTGGTTAACGTTCCGCTGGGGTCCATTCCACTTCATCACAATGTATCAGATCCAGCCGGGGCGGCTCTCGCGGTCAGTAAAGTCTCCGGCAGCAACTCCATAGCCAGCGCATTAGCAGCTGCTGCTGCTGCTTCTAATGCAACGGTACCTGCGCAACCATCTGGAGTTATCAGCACACAAGCTACAGATACATTCTCTCCTTTAAACATGCCGAGCAGGTTGGGGCAAGGATCCCAGGGATCAACCCTAGGGGCATAACGTAGCAAGGCAGCTTGAATCTGTGCGCTGACCCCCGTGCCGGGAAGCATTGGCGAGTGGCATTCCGACCAGTGGCTCTTCCAACCTCCATGGTCTCTACTCTGAGCATACGAGCATACAGGCTTCTCCTCCCAGCAAACATGGCAGATCGAAATCTAAATGTGTTGGACTGAGCAGCCCGTTGGCGCGGCCCTTGTGCTTATACGCCCAGCGCTCGGCCTACGACACGTTATTCAGCACAGGTCGGAATCGTGCACAGATAGGAAAGCGGGTGGAGTTTGAATTTGGATATTGGCTCGGAATGGGATACAGCATGCGGCACGCTCGACATTGCTTAATAATTAGATGAGAGATCTTGAAATATACATATGGGATCTGCGGCGTTCTGGGCATTGGGTTTGGGGGTTGTGGTTGGGACAAGTGGATTTGCATGTGCTGGCATCAAAACAAAGGTTGTAAATAGCGAAGATAACGGCAGCAACGTAACCAGTTTGCTTCGCTCTAATTTGATGCCCACATAGTTGAACACTTTACGAGGTCATCGTAAGGCCATTGACCGAGTGAATGGGAATATCGCTTCGCTCTGCCCGAGTGTAGTTAGATAGAACTGCATGGAGTTCACTGTTTTCTACTTCTGAAGCACCCCAGCCACTGTCCTGAAGTACCTCGAATGAAAACTTCAACCTGTCCCAACAGCCATCCAAACACAACTCCCTCGGACTCAAAACCCCAGCTCCTCCCTTCCTCTCTTTTTCCCCCAACCGAACACCGCAACGCTCATCTCGCCTCTACAATCTTCCAGCAACATCAACGACCTGTCCCTCCATCACGCCGAACACCCCCCTGCCCAAAATCCCACACAAAGTCGGCAGCAGCTCCAAATGCCACAGACCACCCAGCACAGGCGAATCCGGGGTACCTTATCACCTGCGGCTACAGCCGTAAGCTGCATATGTCGACCAATGCTTAACATGTAGCTGATAGCGGCACTCGCCACCAAGCCTACCGGCGAGAAAGAACACGTCAAATGATTGTCGGATGTTGATACACGGCTCCAAAAACTGAGCGGCGTTGTTCCCCGCCGGCCATGTATATTCCTGACCTTCACGAATTGCAAAATTGACGATGTTACATTCCCTCGTAATCCCACATGCAGAAAAGCCAAAGCCGGATTTCTAATGGATAGAGTGGACATGCATGCATTCCATTAGCGAGGGTAAAGCCTTTGTGCGCCGACGTGGAGAGCCGACCACCGGGGAAGGGAGCTGGAGAGCCGGTTAGGTAACGGCGAAGGTGTGAAAGTACTTGGAGAGCTTGGACTTCAGGGTAATGGATATGGGGAGGGGGAAGATAGACGGAGGTACCACGCGGGAGTTCGGCTTTGGGGCTTTGATGGAACTGTTGATGTAGGGGTTGAGGACGCTGGATTATGGGTTGGAGATTGAGGAGTGCTGTGGCCGGAGTGCCTGCAGAGCCTCGATTTTGGTTTCATAGGTCGTGCGTCAGGGTCTCCTGGCTGCAGAACCCCATGGAAGCGAGGCTGACCACGCATAGCATTATCGCGCCAATATCTGTCCTGTCTGCCTTGGCGCTCTCAGACCCTTGCGTCTTATAGCTCCTGCCATGCTGAGTGGCAACGACAAAATCAAAATCCCTTCACTCGACCCTTTCAGTCGACAAGGAGCGCATCGCAGCAAGTACCAGGACATGGCCTTTGGATGAGAGATGATAAGCCTTTGAGATTGGTGGTGGGCTTTGCCGGGTAGTTGATGACCAGTGGATATATGGCAACTCCGCCGTGGTAATAGAATCTTCAGAGTCTTGAACGGAGTGAGCATGATAGGGTGTAACAGCTCTACGATATTGATCTACCTCAAGATTCCATGTTCAACCTGACTACCTTACTGCTCGCAAGGAAACGCCCCCATTTCAGCCATGAACCCAAAAGCCAACAAATCGAGATGGATCCGGCAGCTTGGCGCATTGTCGCTCGATAGGCGCGGCTATCTGCATGTATAATGTCGCTTAGGTCCAGTGATTCGTCCATCCAACTCCAAGAGCAATCATTAGCAGTGCTTTGAAGAGACACCAATACTTCGATGACTAAGTAGGCTCGCCTTCAGATGGGAAATGTAGCTACCTGCTCAAAGATGTTATCCTTGAATTTTCCAAAATGAATATTTGGGGCGAGAAGCGCACTATATACGATGACAGAGGAGATTAGAGAGATATGCCACTGCAGATCAAAGCCAGCAAGATAGGACAGGATATAATTGCTTCCAGACGCGAAGGTGTTGATCTGAGTGGAGAAGATTGCACTTATTCCTAGCTCTGACGATCGAAAAGTCAGATGGATATATCGAGGAAAATACATATACAGCTTATATCTGACCTATAATTATACGTTGGCCAGTATACCGGGTTGAATGCTCTCTAACTTCTGTGATAATTCCTCCCATACTCGTTTCTGGGCCTTTGTACCCTCTTCGCTTCGTACCAATGGAGCTGGGCTAAGCTACGGTCAGCAGCAAGATCTCGCCGCGAGCGTACGCAAAGGACAACTTACATCCCTACTCGACTACAACTCATGTATTGTCCATGGCTCTCCGGGCCTGACTCCACTGCATTAACCAGTGTCCGGCTTCCTACTTCGGTGGTTCTTGCAAGGAAGAACTTGACAATATGAAAGATCAAAGGCCCATCTCGAGCTAACTCTGAATGGCAAAGACCTGGGTTGGTGTAATTTATGATGACATCTGACTTGTTGTTCTGCTTGGTTCGGTCGGCAAGTTCACGGCAGTAGAAGACTTCGAGTAGCTTCGAGACATTGTATCTATGGAGTTAAGATGTATAAGCTAACAGCTCAAATACTAAGTGCACGGTCAACTTACCTGTCTCCCATATTGGCTGTCTCTTTGTCATTCAAAGTCTTGAAGATGTTCGGGCTACTCTTCTCTGGGAAAGACGTAAACCCATGGACCTCGGAGCTAACGATTGCTAGATGAGGTGTGATGTTGTATCGGGTCGCTGTTTCTCGAAGCTTAGGCAGGATCATTAAGCCCAACAAGAAAGTGCTGACAACATTCGTTGTAATAGTCGACTCGTTGTCCTCGAATAGAGTATACTTGTTCGTAGCAATACCAGCGTTTTCGACCACGGCATCCAGGCGCTTCAAGCCTTCCGCCTTTCTCACAAACTCCTTGACAGACTCGTAGCTCGATAGATCAAGCTGCCAGACCACTGGGACACCCTGCCGCCCTGTTGTCTCTTCAATGGATCTTTTTGCTGCCTCGCCTTTTTCTAGGTTCCTCACGGCAAGTACGACTTTCTCTGCATTCAGACGTGTGAAATGGCGGGCTGCTTCAAGGCCAAGACCAGTGTTGCTGCCAGTGACAATAATCGTCTGCCCTGAGAAATTCGTTTCGGGATAGGGAATGGGGGAAAATTGCTCTTTGAGGAAGAGAAGCAATGCAGACATGGCGTGGGACTCGGAGGTTGTTCTAATGTTATTAGTTTTGGTAGTCTTCGCCGACAGCTGCTATGAGATTGAAGTCCAAAGCGAATATACAGAGGGGCTTAGAATGAGAATATCAATGGGGGAAGTAGGTAAATAAAGCCTGAAGGCTAAGTACTCTGAGTCCACTGTTTTCTTCCTCCATGCTTGGATACACCCACTGGTGACGGCATTGAAACGGGGTTAAGGCCAGTCGTAAGGCCGGTGCTAGTTGATCCAGCGAACTCCGTCGGGAATCGTCTTCAAGACCGAAGGCTTCGTTGAGTAGAGAGTACATCCATCGGCCTTGACAGCATGCAATGGCACAGGCATTGCCAGATTCGAGATTTCTTCTGCGTTGTCAAAACTTGTACACAGTAATCGAATGAGCCACACTAATGAGAAAGCCAGCTAGCTACGTTAGCTCTAGCGTCTTCGGAATAATGGAAAGCGCCGCTTTCACGTGATCGCTTCTGCTCATCTCAAAAACCGGTTGGTTGAACTCCTAGAGACATGTCCAAAAACGAATGGAAAGCTCCCGTTGATCTGTTGGTCAGGACAATCTGTGAGACTACAAGCCCAAATGGGATATCTTCAAACTTTCAACAATAAAGTCTTTGGCTCAGATACGTGTTCCACCCACGAAGTCATAATCGTCCTCAACCTCATTACAAAGGGTCCTTTAGTGCTAAGGCTTTTGCTACTTTCTTACCCTACTTGTTATGTTCCGTCCTCGTCTTCCTTACCTACGACTACTACTTCAGCCTCCTCTTTTCTCGCCGTCTGCTTGGCTGCTTGATACTTTGTTGCAGATGATGATAATACAGCCAGGGTCTTGTCACCTTGTTTGAGCGTTTCTACCGCAATGCCGGATACACTCGATTCTCCCAAAGTCGAACCCTGGGCCGAAAGTAATTGGGCCATCTTTTCTGAAAGACTCTCTGACGAAGCTTTCGTGGAAAGTTGGCGGCTAGAAGTGAAACGCTCGCTTGAAGTCACAAGACCTTGCATTTCGGCCACTGCGGAATTGGTCAGTGAAGAATATATCTAGGGTTTGATCAAACTCACTGGGATCGGGAGTGCGAGCTAATTGATAGAGACATTCACTGTCATGCACTGGTTGAAGTCGATTTGCGCGTTTGATTGCGCTTTGTGTGTCGATTTCTGAGCGAGAACGAGAGGAATGATGAACTGGCTCGTTTAAAAGCTGAAAATTCTTATCAGTTTGCTCGACTTGTCGTGCGATCAGCTGCTTGTACTTGAGCCTGAGATCCCTTGTCGACTTGATTAACCTGCTCGATTGACTTATCATTCCGTCTAGTTCCTCTTCTACATATGATGGCCTTGCGGCCTTGCTCTTCTAGCATATCGTCACGTCGACGTACTTTTACGAGCTGTTGAATGGATTTGAAGGCAAGCAGAGTAATGTTAAAGTGGATTGGAAAAGCTGACGCCGTAAGTTTCGTTTACGTGACCCAATGAATATTCTGGACACAGTGACTGGCAATCTATCGAGAACATTGTATCTATACTCTTGTGATCCATGTGATACTACTGCACAATGTCAGACAGTGGCGAACAATGTTTGTTCAAACATACTGAGCTGACACATTTTACAATGATACTAAACTGTAATTCTCATGTCTCATCTGAATCTTATGATTAAACGTCAAGACAAGCTCGTGCTACTGTCTCGGCAGAGGCGCAGTCATCATGTTCGCTCATCTTTCCACTTCTATTCTTCAATTTGAAAACAAAGTCAAAGCTTTTTATTGGTTAAGGTACCTTCTCTTCTTTAAGTCACGGTCTGAGATTTTAACAAAGGTTAGAATCTAGTGAGTTCTCTGAACTGTCTTACTCACCTCAAAGGCTAGGTGATGGGTACTCATCTTATTAAGCATATTGCTAAATATATCATCCGAACATAATCAACGACTGAAATTTAGGGTCGGTTAAGGTTTCTACTGTCCCAGTGATTCGCTATACCGAATTCTTAATACAATCCCGAACTCTGTCAGACTTCATTCTTCTCAGATAAAGCCCGAAGTCCTGGTGGGAAGTATCGCTTAACCATGCACTGCTTGACTGGAATGTAGATGAGAATTCCTCGCTTCTCGATCCGGAGTCTCAAACACAACTGCGAAATCAAAAGCGTTTCACTGGTACTGCCTGCGCATCGCCAAATTCGATCTGGAAGTTGTCCTTTTACGGCATCTGTTCTAGGGATTATACCATTGAACGTTCTATTGCGTCGACAAGCACATTCAAACGGGCAATTGCAGCATCCGGTGCTGCAGGTTGGCTACAATGGGACCCTCATCGGTTGGTGAGCGATTAAAGCTGCAATTCAGTGGGATATCGCCACTGACATATAGATACAGGAGAATCCAGTGGCTTGACAGTAGATTCTGGAAGTGTTTCCACTAATCAAGCTAAGCGGTCAGTTCGACATTTCCGGATTGATAGCGATGCTAAAAAGAAAGTCCACAGTTCCAGCAGCCATGGTTCCAGACGGACCAGAGCATCAGCTTCGAGATCTGGCTCGCGGTTCCCTCCTACACTTACGCCTACAGTCGTTGAAGTTACCGACGACGCTGAATCAAATCAAGAGATTCCTCCAAAACCTTCCCTTACATCCAAGAACCTGCATAAGCACCAGGAGGGACAAATCGAGCTGGATCCCGAAGAAGATGGCTGGGAACCGCCTCCTGCAACTGTGGATGAGAGGCTTCTCCAGGCCAGGAACTTTCTGTCGGATGAGGATCCGGATTCACAGCGTGATTTCGCGAAAAGGCTCGAAGCAATAGGCAAGTATTTGCGTAAATTGGCCAACGAGAAGGTGCCATGCAATATCAAAGTGTACAAAGAGGTACAAGATATGCTTCGCGTCCATCAGTCGCGAATGAACCAGCAGAACGGCCAAATCTGGCCACCTTTTGAAGAACGACTTCTCCCAAGACAGAGTGTGCGTTTGGCATTGTTTGACATGGATAGGGCTCAACTCCGTGGAGCTCCTTTACGAGAAGATCACCCGCCTTTCACCATCAAACGCCCAGTCGACCACGATGCATTCATAGAGGCTTTACGAGCAAATACGCCCAGAGGGCAAGCACTACGAAAGATTGAGAACGATGCATACTCGCAAATACTGAACGATCCATCTCTTGTCCGTGAACACATTGAAGAAGAGAACCAGCAGACCGAGGATGAAAGATTTAATACTAGGGCGACGAACAGAGGTCGTAAACGTGCGGCTGTACAAATTGCACTTCGCTCTTTTGCTACTAATCACGAGCAACATTTTGAAGGTGGCTGGAAGCATCGGGTCTTGCGATTGCCGTCTGCACCTCATCCTGAGCCTTCGGATCCGGTAATAGCTATTACTGCGGAGGAAGGGGGAGGATCAAATCATGATGATCCGTTAGAGTGGACGAAGAAAGTATTGGCCTTCCAAAACAGCGCCAATAAACCAAGTCAGACCCGCGATGCAGAGCAACCGTCCCAGATCCGAGGCGTAATCAAAGCAGCCTGTCAAGCCCGCTTTACATTCCTAGCCACCCATCTCTTCAACCTGCTCTACAACTCTCCCATTTCAAGAACCGACTCCGAAGACGATACCCGGTATTTTGGCGAAGAATTCATCGAAAAGATAAATGGAAGCGGCCTCCCTTCTCCGTTGCCCGTGCAAGATCAGGTTCGAGAAGTTACTGAATATTGCGATAGTCGTGGGTGGTTCCTAGAGGATTGTTTGACCGAATACGCGAATTTGGATCTCAACGACATCGAACAGCTTGAAAAGTGCGTAGCGACCCCATCCCATATCCCAAAGCATATACAGTAGCTAACCAGCAAACCAGCATACTCGCAGAAACCATGCAACTCCACCACCAAATCCAAAACGAACAATTCAGCCCCACACCACCTACCATCGCGCCAAAATCCGCAAAAGCAAAAGGCACACAAAGAGAAAACGCTGCACAAGGACAAAGAGAGCAAGCACTGCAAGAACTCGCCGAACCTCTAAACAGCACCAACGGCCTCCCTTCCTACGCGGAAGCCATCGACCTCCTCACCAACAGGATCCTACAAGAAAACCACGAGAACAGGCCCTCTTCAAACCTCGACTACGACAGAATGTGGTCCTTCGCTTCCGACCAACCCGCCCAGTCAAAGAAGAAGCGATTCTTCTCTCGCGGCCAACGGCCTACCAACCAAAAATCACCAAGCGACGTCTCCCTGGGCAAAAGGAAAAGAGCAACCGACCCCCCCCCAACCGAACGCCCATCCAAACGCCCACAACACCACCCCTCCCCCTCTTCCACCCACCCGCACCCGTCAAGCCCAGGCCCCACCGCACCGCCGCACTCCAGTTCCCGCTCCTCCACCCCCGAACTCGGCCGCGGCAACCTCATGCCGCCCGAAATGCAAGAATTCGACGTCTCGAAACACGGCGAGGTGTTGGAGAACGCGCCGGACGCAAAGGAGAGGCAATGGCCCGGCGGGGAAGGGTTTCCGTTTGCGGAGACGGGGTTTCTGGGGGGGGTGGTAGGGGGCAGGGTCGAGAGGGATTTGGTTGCTGGTGGGTTGGTTTTTTGGAATTTTGAATTTTGAATTTTGGCTCTGGGGTTTTTCTGGCATTGGACCAGCCCTGTTATGGATGATTCCACTAACCACGTCTCCCACAGGCTCTCCCAACGACCCCGCCCCCGCCCCCGCACCCACACCCCCTTCCTCCCTCGCCCTCAACATCCCCGCCATCCGGTTCACCCTCCCCAAACCTTCCACTTCCCATCCAGGTACCCCTTCCCCCCCCTCCAACACCCGCAGTCGTACATACTAACACCGCACAGCCAAACCCCCCCCAAACCCGACCTCCTCCCCCCTCCTCCCCCTCGCTGAACCGCGTCCCTCGCGTTCCAAGGCGCCCAGATTAGTCCCGCGCCCGGACCCCCACGCCCCCAGCATCGAAGTTGGCACCTCGACACGCGCTCCCCCACCGCGCCCGAAACTGGTGGTTGGAAGTGATGGGTTCCGTCGGCCTGTTGAGCGTGAGGTGGGGAGTGGAGGGGTGGGATGGAGGGAAGAGGAGGTGGAGAGTAGTGCGGTGGGGGATGGGGATGAGGATGGGGATGGGGATGGGGATGGGGATGGGGATGGGGATGGGGATGGGGATGGGGATGGGGGAGATTTGTACGGGGTGAGTGATTAATGTTTTGGGGGTGGTGATGTGGGTGGCGGTGATTGTGGTGGGTTGCTTTGGAGTTGGTCGAGAAGTCGTGCCGTGGGTCTTCTCTATTGACTTGGTAAGATGTGGCGTAAGCTGTGCGTTTCCTGGAGCGGTGGGAGGTTAGTCGAGAAGTTTTAGCAGCTGTGGGAAAAGACTAAAAGAGCGCTGCAACCTGGACGAGAGATAGGACGTGAAAGACAAAGCCACATCAATTGCTCTACCTCACACCACCACAGTCCACTACTAAACCCATTTTCACCCCGCGATAGCACAAAACACCCCCTAATACCTCTTCCCCTCCCTCAACACATCCCCAAACTCCTCGAGCGGACTCCGGTTCAACTTGTTATCCTTCCAAAGATTCGGTGTCAAGAACCCATACGTATTGCCGACGGCCACAAACGTCGCTTTCAGCGTATTCTCAAGGGTTTTGGTGCTGCCGGCTGACGAGGTGTAGACGTCTTGGACGCCGGCGAGTTGGAGGAGACGTTTTACGGCGGGGGAGGCCACGAGACCGGTGCCGCGGGGGGCGGGGATGAGCTGGAAGCGTGTTTGTTAGCTCTGTACGGGGATGATATAGGTGAGTGAGGGAGAAGACGTACTCGAACAGTAACGGAACCACACTTTCCACTCTCCTTTGTTGGCAAAGAATGCGGGTCACCGAGCGAAGTACCCCAGTATCCACGGCGGATGGGAAGTACGCTGAGCTTGGCAATGATGATGGCGGCACGGATGGCGGTGGCTACTTCTTTCGAGGTCTTGATTCCGAGCCCGACGTGGCCTTCGGAGTCGCCAATGACGACAATGGCCTTGAAACGGGTACGTTGACCGGCGCGGGTCTGTTTTTGAACGGGTTTAATCTATTTGGAGGAAGGGAATGTAAGCCATTGCACATTTCCAAGCTAAGAGTCATCCTATCTAGACATATGCAGGTACTGATGGCCCAGGCATACCTTCATAACCTCATCCTTCAACTTGGGCAAAAACCAATCCACAATCTGGTACTCCTTGATCGGCAAGCTATGCAAATATATCTCCTCCATACTCTTAATCTTGCCGGCCTTGACCAGTCGGCCCAGTTTAGTCACTGGCTGCCATTCCTTCTCTTCGTTCTTGTTGGCACCTCGTCGAGGTCCTCGGCGGCCGCCGCGCCCTCGTCCACGGTCTCCGCCTCGGTCACCTCGGGAGCCGAAACCACCGCCGCGAGCTCCTGCTGCTCCTCCTCTAGGAGCGTCAGCCATAATTGAGGTGTTGTAGTATGTGGTGTAGAGGTTGAGGCGTTCAAGAGGGATTTGGGGTTTGACGATAAGGTGGTCTAGTAGGAGTTCGCGATTGTTGGTGGGGGATGATCTGCGCTAAGAAACTTAAGCGAGGGCTTAGGTTTCGATGTCAGAGTTATGGAAAATGACCATTGGAAGGCCACGGGTATGCAACGATCACGAGTGTTCTTCGATATGATTCCGTAGTAGTAGCCTCTCGTCATCTACAATCCAAGGAGAGCTATAGTTGAAACACATAATCGCAAGGATCTACGAGTTCAGTATCTGCTTACGCGCGCAGCGAACCACAAGTTCTATCTTGCTATAAGCCTGTCTGAATTTGGTATGAAGGACTGATCTATCACGTGCTCATGGGCACTCATGGCCCTTGTTATCTCACGAAATGTATCACCATAAGTGAATATGTTCTCCTAGCACATCCTTGCCATACCGTAAGAATTCAGCAAAACCTGCCGGTATTGTTTGATATATTTGGAGAATTGGGTATTGTATATCATATTGGTATATGAGGGTCAGAGCGAATATGTGCATGTAGGTATATTGGCTATCTAGTAGGTATAGCATATATGGTAGAGCATATAGATGAAGGAAGAAGTGGGAGGACGGATAAATACCCCTAGCGCCAAGCCGCTTCGGCCGGAGCGGAAATAACTAACCGCCGAGGTATACGTATGAGCATACGTATGTTCATACGTATGTGCATACGTACCTCGTTTCCAACACTCCCTCTTAGGAATTGAAGCTTCATGTGAAGCTATTCAGACCTTCTATGTATATCGTGCTCTTTTACTCGCCGGCGCCATGCTCGACGGGATAGTCTCATTCCTTGAAGCTAGTTTCATAACTGATCTGAACCTTAGGAATTTGCCTGAGTTCAGAGGTTTGATTAGACCGTCGATCATTATTTGATCGATGAGTATGTATTTCAATCTGAATGCTTTCTCTTCTACCTTATTTCGAACATAGTGATACGACGTATCAATGTGCTTAGCTCGAAGATGATTGACGAAATTGCTACTCATTTTTATAGTCGCTCTTTCAATGCTTGAATCAGAAAGATCAATTCTTTGACTGCATTACATTCGTTAACGTATTCAACTTCAGCAGATGACGTGCTAATGCATTGCTGATGTTTGAAGCTTCAGCTAATTGATTCATTTCATAGAAAAAACATATAGTTGAAGATGAATCTTCAAGAATTCAAGCAATTTGCATTAGCTGAATCGATATATTCAAAGAATTCAGCTTTCTCAACTCTCTTCACTTTGAAAGATTCATATCGAAGCTTCAGCTCAGCAGTATCGACTAGATATTGAATGATTTGTTTGACAGCTAGATCATGATCGAGAGTAGAATTCGTCGAATATCTGCTGCATTTGCTCACTGCATAAACTATGTTTGATCATGGTTGACAGATTCTTTGACTTTCAATAAACGTTTTTCTTGAGCTGACATCTGTGATGCATCGATGTTTTAGTTGAGCTGCAATTGCTCATGCTCAGAAGCTTGATGACTCGCTTGATATAAATGCTTTGATTGATTCAAAGAGTTCATTCAGCTTTATTACAAGTTATGTGCATTTCTAGATATCACTTGATTGAGTCAAGATCTTTCATTTGAAAGCATTCTGCAAATTGCAGCTTCAAAGCTTGAATATTGAATATATTTGATTCTAGAATAAGCAGATCGTTTACATAAATGATGATAATGATGTCATTATCTGTTACGAGCGTATCAAGGCTGAACAAGACTGAAGCCTTAATCAATTCACAGTGAACGCTAGCGAGTTCTCTGCGTAATGATTAGAGCTAATCAGCGAGCTAGTCAGGTTTGACTCAGATATGACTCAGATATGACTCAGATATGACTCAGATATGACTCAGATATGACTCAGATATGATTCAACACTCTTTTCTTTCATCAACATCTTGTTCATCTACATCACATTCTTTTTATGTCACAAACACATTTCTTTCGAGCCTAGCGCAGTCTTTGAACATTACATAAATAGAAGCTTTTGTATCAATCTTCTTCTGTATTCTTAATATTCAGTTATAGCTATCTCTAAAGATCAAGCACTATCAATTCTGATCTTCACTGATTGTATCATTTAGACACGATTCTGACATTATATTAAGAATTTGTTAATCACATGATACTGATCTCATTACTCATTCAACATACTCATCTAGACAGAACGAGTCTAAAGAAATTCATTTATCTGATGATCGATGATAATCGAAAGATAGAACAACACTAGAGAATTGAATAGAATCAACGACGAGACTGTTTGAATTGCTAGACTACTTATCGCTCATTAAGTACGCAAAGTTCATTCAATTATGAGAATCACGATAAAGAATCTTCGTGAATTGCTCAAGAATTAAATCGATCGATAGATTCAATGATAAAGAATCTTCGTTGTTTGCTAGAGAATCAACCAAACCAATCAACAAACAAATCTCATCATGCTTAGTCATTCGCTCACTGAAGAGTGTTTCGAAGAATTTCGAAATCATTTCTCTCAAATCTCTGATGCTGATTCATCGAAATCACGAACGAAATTATCAAGTGCTGCATCATTCATTCATGAAGATGACAAATCATTCACTGAAATGATAATACTCTTCGTGTTCTATGAAATCTGAAAGACTCGAAGTCTAGCTCTTGATGAAGAAACAGATCGACTCTACGAGTTAGATAAACAACAAGAAGACGAAATCAAAGAGTTGAAGACTAGACTTCAAGCTAAAGAAAACACTTCTTCTGATTTCATCTACTCTGAGCGTTCTAGATCTCAAAAAATACCTGATTCTTCGCTGTTTACTGATGAAAAGAACTCTACTTGAGAGAACTGATACGGAAAAATTCAGAATAAACTAGAGATCAACGTCGATCTCTTTTCTAATGAACGAGTCAAATTGAGCTATGTACATTCTAGATTATTCGATGACGCAGCTGAGATCACTCAAGCTAGACGTGAACGTGACTGTGTCAATCTCTATAAAATCGTCGACGATCTTTTGAAAGAGCTAGCTCAGTTGTTCGATGATTCGAATAAGAAAGTCAACTTTTGTAGAGAATACTACAACTTGATTCAAGAATTCAAGAAATTCAGTGAATTCTATACTCAGTTTCAACGTCTATCTTTCTATCTAGACTATCACGAGAAGTAACTGATCGCTGATCTGAAAGATAAAATACATTCTTGTCTTCGATTCGTTTGAATAAATCAACTAGTTCAATCTGATTTTCTAAAAGAAATTCGTTTCTATCTGATTCATTTGAATAATGATCAGCGAGTCATTCGAGAGATCAAAGACAAGATCAAACGCGTCGATGATCTTTCTAAGACTATCTTTCATAAAGCGACTGTTGTCACTCAGTCAGTTGATCACTTGAAGTTTGATCAGCTAAAGTCGCGCGACGCGGTTTTAACTAACGTCAAAAAAGCAGACATTCTAGTCGAAAGCTGTTTCATATGTCATAAATCAGATCATAGCTCTAAAGAGTGTCTCGATCGATCTACTAGAATCAATGCAGTGAACAATGAATATGATCGCTTCGATTTCGATTCGAATTTCGATTCAAAAAACTAGTCATCTCTTCAAAAGTCATCAAAGAGATAGAGATTATATCTTTGTGCAAACTAGATGAAATTCTATCGAAAGAAAATTACTTTGAAAAGTCGTTTCTAATTGACGCTCATCTCATCTCTCAGAATCAATCTTTCAGTCTTCGTTCTCTAATAGACAGTGATTCAGTCATCTACACGATCATACATTCTAATCTAGTTGATAAAGTATGCGAGAAACTGAAAATTCAATCTATATCACTGACAAAAGAGAAGCTAATAAGAAATTATGATGAAAAGATATTTAAGAAGATCATCACTCATAAAATTCTACTCAATCTCATCATCGAAAGTCATAAGAAATTGACTGTATCAATGCTGATAGCTGATATCGATCATCATGAAGTCATATTGAGTAAGCTCTGAATGAACAAAAACGAAATATTATTGAATATGCGAAATGACGTCATTGTTTTTCCGAATCAATTGAATACTTCTATTTCGATTTTTTCAGTTTCTCTCAATTCAAGACACTCAAGTTGATCGCGATCATCTTCGTTCTCTTCAATCATTTAAACTAAGATCTCTATGATGCTCAAACGATTCATTCGAAAAGAGTCATTCTCGATTCAAAGCATAAACGCAGCTTCGTTCAAAACACTGTTGAATCATTCAAAGAGAGACAAGATCAAAGTCTTTGCTCTATTCATGATGAACATCAATAGAGAAATCGCGTACAATACTCAGTGCGATTTGAACGCTTTAAACGTCTCTTCAATCGATGAAATGACTCAGAATTTGAAAGATATTAAAGCAAAGCTGTCATCGAAATATCATGAGTTTCTAGATGTTTTTGATCGAGTTCAATCAAATAAACTATCTTCTCATCGCTTCTATGATCATAAAATCGAGCTCATCAGTGATTCAACGCTTTCTCGCTGTCGAGTCTATCAAATGTCTTCTGTCAAACTTCTGAAAGTAAAGAAGTACTTAAACGAGAATCTGTTGAAGAAATTCATCACTTCTAGTCAGACTCTCTATTTCTTCTTCGTTCTATTCGCTCTCAAAGCAAATGAAGATCTTTGATTCTGCGTGAACTATCGAAAGTTAAATGTCATTTTCAAAAGAAATAAATATTCTCTATCGCTGATAGACGAGATCATTGATAAAATAGTGAGTGTTAGAAGTCAGCATAGAGCGAGTCATATGAATGTAATGTAACGAGTATATAAATGCTAAGGAAGTAAAGTATCTAGAAGGAAAGAGTCGACTATCTATATGACTCAGAAGAACATAAGCTAATCCTGAATAGAATTGGCCTCGGAACAACTCTATAGTCTAGCGACGAGCGGTCGACGATAGTCATCAACATAGTCATCAACATAGCTATCAACATAGATGCGTAGCTAGAATCGTAACATTATTCCCCCCCTTCAACGATTCATGTTCGCATGAATGTATTTTCTTAGCCTTGTGTAGAATCGAAATGCCTATTGTAGCAGGCTCACTATACGAGGTAGAATGATGTCATTGTAGCAGGCTCACTAGTTGCACATGAACGTATGATCAGGTTCACTGATGAGTAGAACGATGAGAGTGAGTAGATCATCGCATTGACCGTGCCATTGAAGCAGGCTCACTAGTTGCACGTGAACATTTGACCAGATTCACTGATAGATAGAGCGATGTGAATAGATAGATCATCGCGTTGACGAAAGACGTCTTTGTAGCAGGCTCACTATTTGCACGCGAACGAGTCGACAGATCGATTCACTGATTGATAGAGTGATGTGAGTAGCTGAATCATCGCATTGACGAAAGATGTCATTGAAGCAGACTCACTAGTTGCACGTGAACTCGATGACGAGTCAGATTCACTGATAGATAGAGCGATGAGAATGAATAGATCATCGCATTGAGAGTGTCGTTGAAGCAGGCTCACTGAGATTTCGGTATAGAAACAAGCTCAAAGGTTTGCTTGTTGCCGAAGGCATTATCGTGTCATTGTAGCAGGCTCACTAGTTGCACATGAACGAGTAGGCGAATCGATTCACTGATGGGTAGAACGATGAGGGTAGATGGATCATCGCATTGACGATGAGTGTCATTGAAGCAGACTCACTGTTGAGATTTGCTCATCGAGATAGAGACTTCACGCAGTTCTTGACTGATCTCTTTGATTGCTCTTTGAAATAGAGACTTCACGCAGTCATAGACTGATCTCGTTTGATTGAACAACTAATTCGAAGAATTTCTTGCGAATCTGAATGAACGATTAATTCGCTGATCTTTGATCTAGTCGAATGGTTTCGATCGTTTGTTTATACTCGCTGATCAGCGCACGAGTTCGAATCCTTTGTTTATTCTCGCTGAATCAGCTCACGAGAGAAGAGAGATGAGTGCTGCTGACGGTTGCAAGTCGGCTAGATCAAATGTCGATAGTGGGTTGAAGGATCGACAGAAGCACTCGGGAATCGATGCAGATTATTTCACTTCGCCTGTAACGAAGAAGCATTTATATAATGTTAGGAACCAGCATAGAGCGAGTCATATGAGTTTAATGTAACGAGTATATAAATGCTAAGGAAGGAAAGTATCTAGAAGGGAAGAGTCGACTATCTATATGACTCAGAAGAACATAAGCTAACCCTGAATAGGGTTGGCCTCGGAACAACCCTATAGTCTAGCGGCGAGCGGCCGGCGATAGTCATCAACATAGTCATCAACATAGCTATCAACATAGATGCGTAGCTAGGATCGTAACAGTCGATTTGATCATCGAAGCTTAGTATTGAAAGATCTTCATATTTCTTGACTTCGATGACTATCTCGTCTCATTGAACATGACTAGATATTAGTACATTCTTTTCTGTCATGATGTCAGATCATCAACTCGATTTATGTTAGAGATTAGCATAGAGCGAGTCATATGAGTGTCATTTAACTAATAGATAAATGCTAAGAAAGAAAAGTATCTACAGAAAAGAACTCAATTCTTATATGTGTGTTTCTCAGCCCTGTGCTAGGCTCGATTGAGTTGACGTCTTACACATATAATGCAGAGTTTCAATGACATCATCTCTAGCTTGAATGCTCACTAGACTCGATTAGAATGAAACCAAGGCGAAGACTAGAAAGAATAGACGAAGGCTAGACTCGTAACATTATCTCTCTCTCTTGACTATTCATGTTCGCATGAATGTTATTTCTTAGTGCGCTTTTGTTGAATATTTGATATGAAAGTCGTCAATCATCTCTTGAGCGTTCATAAATTCATCGTCGTCAGCGTTATATCAGTTGAGATCGTTGTCATAGTTCTTTCATTTAACTTGATATTGAAGTCATCTTCGATATCATCGAGAGTTCAATATATCGTCGATTTTCCATTCATCTTCATCGTTTATCACTATTGACTTCGAGAGTTCATTCTTCTGATCAGACAGAAAATCATCAACGACAGAACGAAGAAGTTCTGAATGAAATACATCGTGTATATGCATAGTGTCTGATAGTTTCAATTTATAGAAGAAGTCAACAGAGTCTGTGATCTTGAATGAATCGAGCATCTTGTCATCTAGCTTTTTGAAGAGTCTCGCGATAATGATGTTTCTTTCGTTCAGAAACATCTTTGATTCGATCTTGTAATTGATCTTCTTTCTATGCTTGTTAGCTTGATTCATCATTTGTTCCTGTGTTTTGATCAGAGCTTCACGAGCGAAGATCAATGTCTTGTTCATTTGTTCAGATATATTCTTGACTCGATCGATCTGCAAGCGTTCGCGAATGCTTTCATACTCGATGATGTCAGGGTCGAAGCTCATACAAGAATGAAAGCTCTTGTTCATGAAGAAGAAAGTCAAGAAAATGACTGAGAACAAGACGTTATTGTCGACAAACTCGATCATGAGTAGTCACTTAGATCAGTCGTTCTGCATATATGAACAGAAGAATCGAAGATATCGCTCGACGTTCTGATTGACTCGTTCGCTTTGATCATCGATCTGAGAATGATAGACGATAAACAATCGAAGGGAAATGCTCAGTCGTTTGCAAAGAAACTTTCATAGTATAGAGGTGAATTGCGAACCTCGATCAGATACTATGAAGCTTGATAGATCATGAGTTCAATATATTCATTGAATCAGCATTTCAGCTGTCTTTTCGACAGTGATACCTTCAACATCAGTGATGCAAGAAATATAATGCCTTTCTTTTGACAATCTGCAAATGATCGTCAGAATAGCGTTGTATTCGCTTAAATCAGATAGATTGATAATAAAGTTCATTGCTATGTCTTGTCATCGCTGTTCAGATATCGATAGAGATTGAAGCAAGTCGTTTGATTTATCTCTAGATGTCTTTGAACGTTGACAGATATAGCAGTTTCGAATATATCGATCTATCGTTTTTCGCATGAATGATCAATAGTAGTTTCGCTTTATGACTTTCACAGTTCTAAGAATATCAGAATGATCAACTGATGATTGATCGTGCATCTCACGAATCAGGTTCATTTGTAGAAGCTCGTTGAACGAAACTCATAGCTGACTATCATGATACAAGATTTCATTCTGAGTTCGACAATTCTTCAATTTGATATCTTCATATTGTGTCTCGTCTCTTGCTATTGCTTCGCGAAGTAGCGTACAATTCTCGTCGATTCTATTAGTCTCAAGAACCTGTTTATAGATTGATTCACTGATGTTCTTCTTTAGATCAGCAATTTTCATTCGATTCGAAGTCAGAATAGTGATTCATTGATAGCGAACGCGCTCATCTTCTGAATCTCTGAGCACGACGTCAGCTCGACGAGTTAATGCATTGATCTTGATGTTCTGTTTGTCAGATCAATACATTATTCTGAAGTTGAAGTCAGCGAGCTTCTGAACTCAGCGCATCTGACGTCTGCTCAGCTCTTTATCTTTCATCAACGAGATGAGCGCTTGATGATCGATGAACATCTTGATAGAAATGTCAGTTAGCTTCAGTTCGAATCATTAGTGTTCAAATGCTTGAATGATGATCAGAAGTTCTTTATCATATATTTCGTAGTTGCATTCAGCAGAAGACATGTTCTTGCTATAGAAGACAATTGAATGTAGTACTTCTTCGTCATCATATTGAGAAAGAACTTCATCGTTGACGTAGTCAAATGAGTCGATTTCGAGAATAGTCTCACGAGTTTGATCAAAGTGACGTAGTATAGAAGTCTCGATTATACGTCTCTTCATATGATTGAAGACGATCTGACAGACTTCATTTCATTCAAATATGATCTTCTTTTGAGTGAGTTGAATCATTGAACAAACAATCTTCGAAAAGTTCTTGATGAAGCGTCGATAGAAATTGCAAAAGTCAATGAAGAACTGTATCTGAGTGAGATTATTGAATGTAGATCAATCAACGACTGCTTGCATCTTTCGCGAGTTCATCTTCAATTCTTCGATTGATATCAAGAGTTCTAGAAAGATAGTTTTCTGAACATGAAACTCGCACTTGTTGATGTCTATCTGTAGATCAGCTTCTCGTAGTCTATTCAAGATCAATCGTACATGTTGCTTGTGTTTCTTCAGAGTCTTGCTGTAAATGATAATGTCATCTAGATAGATCTGACAAAACTGATGTAGATATTCAAACAACACGTCGTTCATATAGTGCTGATAGAACGTCGATTCGTTTGTTAATTCAAAGAGCATTACATGATATTTGTATGAATCGAAGAAGATAATAAAGATAGTCAAATCTTCGCTATCTGAGTGCATACGAAGTTTATTGAACGCGACAATGATGTTCAATCGAGTCAGATACTTGCTTTCTTGTATACGAGCGAAAGTCTCGTCTATCAATGACAAAGAGTAGCGATCTCGTTTGATTAAAGCATTGAGCTTTCTGTAATCGACGCAGAAACGCAGACTATCGTCTTTTTTTTCGACGAACAAGATGAGTGAGACGTATGATGCGAAGCTGAAGAAAATGAACTCTTTGTTTAGATGATTGATCAGATACTTCTTTATCTTCTGAAGCTTGTGATCGAACATCTGATATAGTCTGCTTCGAGAGAGTGTTTCTTCATCAGTCAACTCAATTTTGTGATCGTAGAAACGATGCAATGATAGCTGATTGATCATTGCTCGATCGAAGACATCTAGATAGTCGTGATATTCAGAGAGAAGCTTGATCTTGACTTGCTCGAGAGCTTCAGCATGAGAAAGCTCATGCAGATTCACTTCTTCAGACTTGTTTTCAGCTGTAGTTATGAGTGAATCGATTTTCAAGACAATAACAGCAAAGATCTTGACGTCTGAACGTTTGACTAACATTCTATATGTCGCTGTCTCTATCATTGCTATGTTCGTTGAACTGAAAGAGAATGATTTCAGAATGAACATTGATTTAGAATTGACGCTAGTCAAAGTCGCGTCGCGCTGTTTTAACTGTTTGATGAACTTCTTGTTTTAACTGGTTTGAGATGTAACGAAAGTGAAAGATCTCTTCAGTATATGAGTAGAAGTCAAGCTCTTTCGTTTCGTGATTGATTTATTGCTTGAGAATAGAGCAATCAATTTTTGACTAGTAGAATTGAAATTCGAAAATCGAAGAAAATCGATTCGCATATCAATTACTAGATTGATTTTGTTCATTCATGTTTTTTCGAGAATCATTTGATGTTGATTTAATCGAGTGATCAACATAGAAGCTGTGTCAATCATATGATCTTGAACAGTCAGATTCGAATAGATGACATGAGTAATGAGTTTCTTAGCATAATGATCGTCGAATTCTCGAATTGACTTCGCTTTGATCAAAGTCAGAGACTCGATTTGCAACTAGTCACAAACAATCTGCGCGATCACTTCATCAATGAACGAATAGTCAGCAGCTTCAATGTCAATCAATGACTTCAATGAGTAACTAATTTCATTGCTAGAAAGTACACATTCAGTAGTTAAAGATTCAGAAGCAAAAGAATCATTTGATCTGCTCGTCGTTGAAGAAATTAACACATCTTTCATCGCGTCTTTGATGAAAGTCTCTAGTTTTTTGTCTCGCTATTCTCGAAAGACATTTTCTCATTCTCTTTATTCTTTGAAATGACGATCTCATGTAGGCGAGAAATGAATGCATGAGATGCAGAAGTGTTGATCTTGTTTAGCTGAGAGCAATTCTTGAACAAATGATCGAGAATCTTGCAGATGTAGCAGATAATTGACGATCTCGCTGACTCAGAGATAAAAGAGATAGTCGACTTAACATAATCGATTATCGAAGTTGTTACTGACAGAGAAGTAGCGCGTTTATCAGATACGACAGTGACTTTGACGATGACAGTGCGACGTTCGCTGCGAAGCTGATAATTGACTCGTTGTTTACTATTCACATCTTGAAGGAAGATTCTTAAGCGAGTGAGCGAAGTAAAGTTCTCTGAACAGACTGATAGAGCGTTCTGCAAGTGATTATTGATTTTATTCTGAAGATCGTTCATCAGAATGCAATCATCATATTCGAGATAGCTGAATAGCTTCATAAAGTTGAAGTAGAAGACATTGAAAGACTTGTCTGCTTGTCTCAGAGCGTTGTACTCGCGACGACACTTTCGATTCTTATTCAGTTCATCGTATATTTCTTTCAGATGCTCAAATAGCTCATCGATCGAGATGTATGAATGCGAAGCGTCATGTCAACGTCAAGCGAAGATGTGCTCAGCAGCATCATCTTCTAGTCTAGATATCACATAGACAATACAGATATTCTCATTATCGAAGTGATTGACATTTGTTTGAAGCTTGTCGTCTATCTTGACTCTTCAGCTGTCTCATGTCGATTCATCTTCATCAGTGAATATAGATGAATTCAAAAACTTGAAGAACTTGTGATGATCATTGTCGAATAAGGTGAATGACTTTCGTCGAGTATGATTCTCGATAGAAGCTCGAGACTTCGTAGACTGTCGAGGTCGAAAATGATTCGCTGAACGCTGTTTCTTTTTGAGATTCAGTACTTTCTTTCGTAGATCGACGATAGTCTCTTCTTGAATGTCTATTGTCGTTTGATTGATCTCTAGCTCATCAAGTCTCTTGATGTGATTGACTTGTAGATCGATTCATTGCTCGTTGAGTTTCAAAGTCATGTCTCGTTGATCTCTTAGCTCGATCAGCATCTTGATGATCTCGTCTGATTGATTGATAGCTCATTGACGAAGTTGTTGACTCATGTTGATGTTTCATGAGATAGCGACATTCTGAGATCTCGCTGAAGCATCGAAAGAAATAAGAAAAACTCGTCTACTAACAGTGCTTCTAAGCAGACGAGCTGTTCGTGACTCGACTGATTCAGAGTCGCGTGTCATTGTGAAAGAGATAAAGATAGATAGATAGATTTGATTGTGATAAGATTGAGTGATTGATTTGATAAATTTGAATAAATTTGAATGTGTGTTTTGATGAAAGTAATTCAAAGAATTTCTTGCGAATTTTCTGAATGAACGAAGTAGGTTATTTCGTATCGTCTACACGTTGATAGCAGAGTAGTTGATGAGCATTTATCTACTGTTAGAGATCAGCATAGAGCGAGTCATATGAGTGTCATTTAACTAATAGATAAATGCTAAGAAAGAAAAGTATCTACAGAAAAGAACTCGATTCTTATATGTGTGTTTCTCAGCTCTGTGCTAGGCTCGATTGGGTTGACATGTTACACATATGATGCAGAGTCTCAATGACATCATCTCTAGCTCGAATGCTCACTAGGCTCGATTAGAATGAAATCAAGGCGAAGACTAGAAAGAATAGACGAAGACTAGACTCGTAACAATTTAGAACATAAATCATCAATGTCTTAAATAATCTCAATTCATTGAATCTGTTTTGCAGTTCAATGAATCAAGTCATCAATCTAGTCAACGTCATTTTAATCTAGTTTCAGCAATTCTGTTTTGATCATCTCAGTTGTATGCGCGAATCTTTGCAATTTTAAATTATAGAACTATTGTTTGATCTTGATTTTACTCGATTCATGTATATAGAAGTTGAGCTCTCATTCTTTTCTTTCACTCTTTGTCTTTCGTCTTGTACATTATTTGATGTATTGTCTTGTATTTAAATTCTATCAAAGTAATAATAATATCAGTCTTCTATATTGATAGTATTTTTAATCTAGCTCAGTTTCTGACATTACGAAAGATTTACGCTTTCTGCAATGTTTTCATATGTTGAAATCTCATCTAATTATTCTTTTGTTCAAATAAAGTTGTCTCACAATCTCTTAATCGACGATGAGTGTGCTGTCAAACAGTTCACTCAAAGTATGATCGAAAATTCAGTTGAAATCTTTCGTGCAATACAAGAGCTTCAAAATCAAGTTCGACAACATGATGTTATTACTTTATTTTCATTCATCATTTTCAGTTCTTCAATTTATATAAAATTGAATTCTCAATCTCTTATGATGATAACTCAGATCATCACACAAATCTTGAACAATCAATCTTTCTTCATCATTTATCTCTCTGCAAATTCTGTCGCTGTCTTCATTGCTTCTAGATTCAAGAAGCTTCTTGACATATCTAAATATGAGAAGAACAAAGATTGATTAAATGCATGAGAGCAGAGTCTGATACAGCGCATGAACATGAACAATGATCATTATTTCTTTCATCGAGTCAAGATCGTTTATGTCGAGTCATAATTCATCATAGATAAGAAGACTCACAATCTAATGAGTCAATATCGAGTTAATGATCTTTGTATCATTTTCATCTTTGCAGATTGATGACACAAGTTGCATCATTGCTGCAACAATTTTTTCAAGACAGAAGATGCTCATTTATATCTTCGTGAAATTCTGAAGCAAGACATGAATAGCTTTGTCAATTACTACAATCTCTTTTATCAAAAGAAAGAATGTTCTTTGATGAAAGATTTCTCATTGATTGACTGTTTGAAGCGTAATGTCAATTATTTCATTCAAGTCATTGTCTTTTTCTGATGAAATCTTGATGAAACTCGATCATTCATTTTTCATCAATGAGTTCAAGCATTCTTTGACATCAACGAAGAGCTTCAGCAGCTTAAACATCATCAATATTGCTCCATCTTCATCATTGTTTCATTCATCAAAGTCAAGAGCATCTTTGCGTTGATTAGTAACTCTTTGAGTTCAAAGATCATCATCTTTGTGACTGTTGTTTCAACAGTATCTTCATCTCTTTCTCTTTCATTTTTCGATGAGTCAATGAATTTAAACTTCATCATTACTCTTGTTCAAGACAAGACTTTGATTATTTTTGAAATCAAGAAAATCTGCAACAAGTGAAAGCTGTGTTACTATTGCAAATTGCAACATTCAAGCAAAATTGTTAAAGAATGCTTAAATAAGAAGTTCTTCACTCTGCATATCATGAACATTTACGACAGTGACATTATCAATATAGATGAAGAAGTCTTGCTGTTCGCGAAAAAAGTTTAATCTCTGAACTAAGTCACGCTCAAAGATCTGTATATATATCATCTTGTCTATTAGTTTCAATCTTTTCACTCTCACTTCAATCATATAGAAAGTTTTTCGCTAAATCTGTCTTGAAACTCTTTGAATTCAATTCGACATTCAAAGATAATCACATGATAGTATTCTATATTTTATGTCAAGCTCAATTTAAAGTTCTCGCTCTCGCTCTGATTGATAGTGAAGTCTTTGCTTATGTCTTTATGAATAAATTCTTCGCGCAACAACATCATCTTCTCTTGCATCAATTAATTCACTTTCGCAGACTTTGAGAATTTGATGATCAAGTTGCTTTAATCAATGACATTATTCATGTTGTTGAAATCACAATGATTCTTGATGAACACATCAAAAGACTATTCTTTTATGTCATTGAATTAAGTCAATATCTCATCATCATGAGTTTATCATGACTTCATCATCACGTCATTGATGTCAATTTTGAGCACAATATTCTCATTTTATCTTTCTTCTTTTGTCTTAATTATTATTGCTCATTTCTCATCAAGATTTATGATTTTAATCAACAAGAAGAAAATTTCTCATTTAAAGTTAACAAAGTAGCTTTCTCTCAGTCTCGCTCTTAATTCACTCACAAGAAGTAACTCAGTTCATGAATCACTCACAAGAAGCAATTCAGTCTACAGATTGCTCACAAGAAGCAATTCAGTTTACAGATCATTTACAAGAAGCAATTCAGCACTCAGTTTGCTTGCAAGAAGCAATCTAGTTTCTCATTCACTTGAAAGAAGTAACTCAGTTTTCAGTTCGCTCACAAGAAGCAATTCAGTTCTCAATTCACTTGCAAAAAGTAACTCAGTTTCTTGTTTGCTCACAAGAAGCAATATAATCTTTCGTTCGCTCATGAAAAGTCAACTAATATTCAGCTCATTCACAAGAAATAAATCTCGTTCAGTCTTGTTTCTCATCTGAAACAAAAAGCTTCTAGTTGTATTCTTCAAGTCATTCAAAAAGAATACTCATCAAAAATCAAGTGTCAAAATTCTTTTCTCTTTAAAACTTCTGTTGTTTTTCAAGCAGATCAATTCAATCAATCTTTTATACAACTTGACATAGTCAAGTTAAAAGCTTGAAGCTTTGATCATACTGTTCATGTCAAAGACATTGAAGTGTTTAGCATCATTCTAAAGAAAATTGATGTTTTCTTGAATCTTGAGTCAATCTCGTCTTCAAGTCTAAACTCTGATGAGTCAAAATTGCGTTATACGACTTTAACTATTCATTCAAAGAACAGTTCAACTCTTGCTCAGTTTTCATCTCATTCTCAAGACAGTATGTATGATAAGAATCATTGTTTGAATCTTCATTAAATGAAAAAGAAATTTCATTTAACTGCATTCATGACACAAGAAGATCTTGAAGTCTATTAACAAAGTAAGAACGTTGATTCAGTCACAATTCTATCGTTCAAATATTTCAAGTTTCTAAATGTTTTCTTTAAGAAGAACGTCAATATCTTGTCTTTGCATTAAGTTCATGATCATGTCATACATTTTAAAGAAGATGCTCAACTCTCAGTCTTCACTTTGTACGACATGAGTCATGATGAAATTCTAAAACTTCGTCGTTATTTAAATGAGAATCTGAGCAAAGATTTCATTTAAGTCAGTCGCTCTCAAACGATCATCTCTGTTCTATTTGTCAAGAAACTCAAAGAAAAACTTCACTTCTGCGTGAACTATCGAGATCTGAACGCTATCACAGTCAAGAATTAATATTCTCTGTCTCTGATCTCAGAAACGCTGAATCATTTAAGTTGAGCTAAAATCTTTATCAAGCTGAATATCATTTCTGCATTCAATCAACTTCAAATCAAAGAAGAAGATGAAGTTTTCATCATCTTTTGCACTCAGTTTGAATTATTCAAGTATTTAATCATGCTTTTTGATTTATGTAATGAATCTGTCTCGTTTCAGAAGTACATCAACAATACTCTTCATGAACATTTAAATAAGTTTTGTACAGCTTATCTGAATGACATCTTGATTTATTTCGACAATGAACTCAAGCATGAAATTCATGTCAAGCTCATTCTGCGAAAGCTGCAAGAAGCAAATCTTCAGATGAATATAATCAAATGCAAGTTTCACGTCACTTAAGTTTCATATCTAAAATTAATAATCATCATTGAAGAGATTAAGATGAATTCTTTTAAGATAGACATCATTGTTAATTGATTCATCTTGATCAACGTTAAAGACGTTCAAAGTTTTCTAGATTTCGCGAAATTTTATAGAAGATTCATTTATGATTATAGTAGAATAACTATCTCGCTCACTCGTCTCATCAGAAAAGATGTACTCTTTGTCTGATTTCAGAAATGTCAGATTGCATTCAACATTCTTAAGAAAATCTTCACTTTCAAGATTATTCTTCATCACTATAATTCAGATCACAAGATTGTGATAAAAATCAATGCTTTGAACTATGTGTTTAAAGACATTCTTTCTCAATATGATGAAAATGAGATTCTTCATTCAGTCGCTTACTTTTCGAAGAAGCATAACTCAGTTGAGTGTAACTACGAGATCTACGATAAAAAACTTATGATCATTGTTTGCACTTTTGAGAAATGATGATCAGAGCTTGAAGACTATATTTATTTTGTTGAGATGATCACGAATCATAAAAACCTTGAGTATTTCATGTCAATTAAGCAGTTAAGTCATCATCAAGCTCGTTGAAGTGAGTTTCTGTCTAGATTCAACTATCACATCGCTTATCATTTCGACAAGATCAATGATAAGTTGAATGCTCTGACATGTCGCTCAGAAGATCTTTTTAAAGAGAAAGATACATTTAATTCTCAACATTAATATCAACATCAGACAATTCTGAAAACTTATGTTTTAGATTTCAATATTGTTAAGAATCTCGCTCTTGACATTTTCAACATCAAAGTCATGAAGCTTTAATCACAAATCATTGCTTTAAATTCAGTTCAGTTACATTTATTCTCAATTATCTCAGCATTCTTGCAAATTTTAACTTTCATGAATCTAGAAATTGAAGAATTCGACGTTGAAAACATCAAGTCTCAGCTAGATCAAGACATTCTGAATCTTGATGAAGATTTTGCTGATACTTTCACTCAGACATTGTGAAAGTAAGTTGAAATCAATGATAAATTTGCAGCTCAGATAATTGAAGCACTTTGCAATGAAGCACGATATCACAACAAAATCTCTTTAATTGAGTGTGAAAAACATGAAAATCATCTGTACTTTCAAGAAAGAAAGTACATGCTCAACTCAGATAAACTACGTCTTCGTATCGTTCAGCTCGCTCATGATAGTGTCGTTGATGATCATTCAAAAAGAGCAAAAAGTTATGAACTGATCAGTTGAGTTTATTGATGATTAAACATTTATAAGTATGTTCAACGTTTCATACAAAACTGTCACGTATGTACATGTTTCAAGCTCTTTAAACAACGAACTCAAGAATGATTGTGTTCTCTTTCAATCTTTGAACATCGTTGATGTGATGTCTTTATGAACTATGTAGATTCTTTATCGCTCAGTATCTTCATGAATATCACATATAGATATGTTTTAGTCTTCATTGATTGTTTTATCAAAATGAGACATTTAGTTCTCATCACTTTTATGAAAGTTGAAGAAGTTATCAACTGCTTCTATGCTCATGTTTGAAAACATCATGATTTACTTGAGTTCTTCATGTCTGATCGAGACACACAATTCATCTTTGATGTCTGAAAGCATATGTGTAAAATGCTGAAGATAAACATTAAATTATCAACAACGTATCACTCTGAAATCGATGATCAAATCGAGAAAGTCAATGCTATCATGAAGCATTATCTTCGAGTCTTCGTCAACTACATGCAGAATGACTGAGCTAAGTGACTTTCTGAAGTCGAATTCATCATCAATAATACATCATTATTAATCACTTTAGCATCATTCTTCTTGATCAATTTGAGTCAAAACTCATGTCTAGACTTCAAGTTTTCTGAATCTTTGTTCAAGAATCTTACATTTCAAGCTTGAAACAAGTTAATCAATGTCAAAAAGTTCATCAAGAAAATGAAGAAATTAACTGAGCATTTACGTGATGAGATGCTTATAGCTCAAATCATTTATGAATTCAATGTCAATCTTTTTCGTCGTTTTTGTTCTAAATACTTCGTCAAAGATGAAGTTTGACTGAATGCTTGCAATCTCAGCATTGCTTATCTTGTTATTAAGTTAGATGATCATAATGTTGATCTCTTCAAGATCAAGCGTGTCTTTAAGAACAATTCTCTGATCATTGAGTTAAATCTTTCAGCATTCATGAAGATTCATTTAATCTTTCATGTCACTCTTCTGAATCATATTGCAAGTGACTTTCTTTTGAATCAACATCAGAAATCTTGAGAATTTATTATTGTCAAGAATGACGAAAGATTCTGATATGTAAACAGCATACTAAACTTCAAGCATGATAGATGCTATAACTCATTTCTGCTCAAGTATTATGTTGATTGAGAAGATTATTTCTTTACTTGAAAGTCTTTTCATCTTCTGAATAATTGTGAGTAAACACTCAATGAATATCATCTCATCAATTCTGTCGTTGAAGAATCACATGTACTGTCATGTGTGATGTTTCAATGTCAATGTCAAGAACTTTAAGTTCAATCTTCATCATCTCAATTCAACTCAGATTTGACTCAGATCTTGTCTAGATTTGTTTTAAACATCTTGTTTAAATTTGACTCAAATGTAATTCAGATGTATTCTAGTCTCATCTGTGCATCATCACATTAAACTGCATTTCATCTTTCTTTTGTTCAGATCTAACTCAAATCTTGTTTAAATCTGATTCAGACATCTTGCTTAAATTTGACTCAGATGTGATTCAGATGTGTTTCAATTTTTGTGCATCATCACGTTAAAATGCATCTCATCTCATCTCATTCTTCAAACATCTTGCTCAAATTTGACTCAGATGTGACTCAGATTTATTCTAGTTTCATCTGTGCTTCATCACATTAAAATGCATTCACATCAATTCTTGTCTCATTTCAGTCTTTATCTTCAATTCTTTCTCATTTCATCTTATTTCTTCTCATCATTTTGCAGAAGCTCAATCTTGAAGAGAGAAGTTACTGTCATGATGTCAGATCATCAATTCAATTTAAAACATAAATCATTGATGTTTTAAATAATCTTGATTCATTGAATCTGTTTTGCAGTTCAATGAATCAAGTTATTAATTTAGTTAACGTCATTTTAATCTAGTTTCAGCAATTCTGTTTCAATCATCTTAATCATGTGCATGAATCTTTGCAATCTTAAGTCATAAAACTACTGTTTAGTCTTGATTCTGCTCAATTCATGTATATAGAAGTTGAGCTTTCATTCTTTTCTTTCGCTCTTTGTCTTTCATCTTGTACATTATTTAATGTATTGTCTTGTATTTAAATTCTATCAAAGTAATAATAATATCAGTCTTTTATATTGATAGTATCTTTAGTTTAACTCAGTCTTTGACATTCTCATTTCACAAGCGAAACTGATTGACTTTCTTATAGCTCAAGAACTGACATTTTAAGCTTTTGTCATTGAGCTTTCAATGAACTTTCTTCACATAATGATAGATTATGCATTCAAACGTATGTAAATAGCTAAGATTAAACTTTTTATCATGTCATATTTCATAAAGAGTTATTTTGTTCAACGCAATGATAGAACTTTTGTTCTTCAGATAAATGACAGTCATTATTGCTTCATCTCATAATTGTATTGACAATTTGACGCTAGTCAGTATAGCGCGAGTTCGTTCAAAAAGAGTGTAAAAACATCGCTCTGTAACTTCATTTTAACTCAAGTTATATGATGTTATTGACTTTCATTTGATCTTATGCTTTTTGAGCAATTACATATTTGAATTCTTCATTGATCTGAGATATTTTATCATCATCAACGAGATTTGTATGTACTAGCTCATCTACTTTGATGATTCTGATGTGAGATTTTCAACTTGAGACTCAATTTTGCTTGTTTATGACACAAGTCTCACATATCGATTCTGAAAATTCTTCGTCTTCTAAACTATTTGCAGAATTCACATCGATGTCGATGTTCATGTTGACTAGACGCTTGATGTCTGTCATATTCAAATGAGCTAATTGTTTATATCATTAACATCATGATGTCTTGACTGATTTTGAACTGCTTGTCAGATTGACTCAAGAATTTGAAAGATTAATTGATGTATTCATGAAATATGCTCTATCATCGTTTCTCAAGTCAATGAGAGCGACGTCATCTTTAAAGTTCATGAAACGAAATTCATCGTTCTTTATACTACATGTATATTCTTTGACTTTCATCTGATCGACTGATATCAAATTATAGTGTAGTTCTGAACAGTGATAAACATCGATTAGTCAAATTTTGATTGATTGATTGTTCAGCAAAATGTCAATCATAATTAAATCTTTCTTGATGATGAGTACTGCTTCATTATTTGCAGTAACAATGCTGTTATTGATGATCTTTCAATATGACTGTTTATCAAACAAGTCTATGTCATAGCAGACATGATTCTCAGCTTTGATGTTTATTCATCAGACATCTGTGTGACTGTCAGCTCGACAGACGATGAAGATCTTCATTGTTCTGACTATTCTGACTTCAAAGCTTTTTTCAAATCATCTTCTTTGATCAGATTCTTTCTTTTCTGAAGAGACTTTCATTTATCTGAATGAAGCTTCAAATGTAGAAGTCAGCAGCTTTGTTCGCTGTGATTTTCTTGCTCGCAATGAGCGCATTTTTTCGATTCTCTTCGAAATTCACTGTTGTTTTTGAATTTTCGCTTCTTGTCATTAAACTGAGTCATCATGCTCTTGAAACTGAGATTCTTCTCTTCGTTCGCTCATTTATCATGATCAACTAGAGCGATAGTCATCTTGTCGATTAGTAACTTGAATTTGTTGATCTTGATGCTTTGTATCAAGTCGAAGATGTATGATTCTAGACTTTCGTTAAGATCTAGAAGAAAGAGATTGCTCAGCAATCATGATTCTATTGTTTTTTCGACGTTTGAACATTTGATGATGATTCACTTGAGTGAGTCGACATAGTTCTGAATGAATTTGAAATTTAATTGTTTTGAACGATTAAGTTCTTTGATGATCAGATATAAAGTAGTCAAGTTCGACTGCTTATATTGAGTCTCTAGAATGAATCACATCTTGATGACGTCGTTTATCTTGAATATATGTACTCGAGATTCTTTTTTGCAGTTATAGATGATCATATCGCAGATTCTGTCATTTTTATTCGCTCAATAGTGAGCAGCGATGACATACTCTTTTCTGACTGCTGTCAAGACGATGAATGCAGCTGCTGTCGAAGCGACAGATGCAGTCGCTGTTGAGATGAATGCAGCTGATGTTGAAGAGAATGTAGCTGCTGTCGATGCATTGAATTTCGAAGCTTTCGATTTCTCTAGCCACTCTGAGGTGATCATTCAGAGGCCTTTGACTTTCAAGGCACTGATTATGTCCTTCTTTCATGACTCATAGTTCTCGCTCCCCTTTAGCTTCGAGACACGATAGTTCTTCGAACCTTTCATTGTGGTTGAGGTATGGGGGTGTGGAATTGGTGACAGCGAGTTCGATGCTTCGAGTTCTGCCCTTAGGTATGTTTATGGTAGCGGAAATAGAGCTAACCCGGGCTCATAACCTATTGGTATATGAGGGTCAGAGCGAATATGTGCATGTAGGTATATTGGCTATCTAGTAGGTATAGCATATATGGTAGAGCATATAGATGAAGGAAGAAGTGGGAGGACGGATAAATACCCCTAGCGCCAAGCCGCTTCGGCCGGAGCGAACATACGTATGTGCATACGTACCTCGTTTCCAACATATCAATGATAACTCAAAAGGCATATCATACATAGATGTTAGCGGAGCCAACCGTTTAGCGATGAAGTCGGATTTCCCATATCTCGAACATTTCCAGCAATCTTTCACAATGCACCCCTCTCGTCAATAGCAGCATCAACTTCTAGACCGGGACTCTGCCCACTCGTGCGTCCTCAGCATCAAGCTTCGAACTATGGCCACCAAAGTCCGCCATTGCTAACATTGCGCCTGCCTCTCCCATGTCCGAGAGTCTTTTGTTTTCTACTGACGGGGAAATACCGATTGGCAGGTTCAACAACCTAGAATAAACGAGATAGCCAGCTACGCCAGTCACGATAGTGCCAATGGCGAGGATCGCCGGAAGTATGGGATTTGAAGGCGATGCTGCGACTGCTTGTGCAGATTGTCCATCGGCTCCGACAACGGTCTCGGCAATATTTGACTCAAGAAGCAGATTTGACTTATGAAGCTGCCCCATGATAGGCATGGCTTCAAAGGCGATCTTTACCATGCTTGAGCCCGTTGAAGCCATTGCCTTTTCCTCTGGCTTGCTCCACGATAACGAAGTCTCCTTCCCTTGTCGGCTTTCCTCTAGAGAGTCTGCCGCCGTGGTATAGCCACCAGGCTGCGAGCTTAGCAATGCATCCTCAACTTCGATGGGTCCACCAAAGAACCCGTAAACTAATTTTTTAACATATCTACACAACTCTGGATATCTAGCTCTCATAGACTTTGCCAGCCATGGCTGCGGGACTTCAGGCAACAGAGCGAGAGCTAGATATGCCAAGGCCAGGCAGTCCAGACTTGACGGGTTATCGTCGGAAAGGAGGAACCGCTTTTGACCCAGAAGCTGCTGTAGAGGTCCGAAGAAAGCTTCCGTTAGTGCATCAAGCCGGAAACGAGAGGCATGTTGTGGCTGCCTGACCAAGGACGTCACTGTTTGACGTGTGGTTCGTAGAGACGGGGGGATAAGGTCGGACCCTGGTTTCGTTGCTGTTTCGTTCTTCGCTTCAACACTCGCGTTATCAATATCCAGTGACGACAGATTGAAATGCGCGGTTCTGACTTTGGCAAGCTTGCGGCGATGGGGAGTTATCAGCCACGGTCTCGGCCACTGCAGGATACGCGAATAGGCAGGGCGTGTTGCAGAATTATAGTTTTCACTCGAAACGTAGAGACTCAGATCCACCAAGGGTTGCCCATGGGCCTCAACAAAAGCTGAGAAGCTGTTTCACGCATTAGCTGTACCCTCTCTCACCGCTGTTTCCTAACGACACCTGAACATACGCTGTGACGTTCGCTCTGCCTCGTCGGTCCAAGTTATGGTCCAGATCCCGCCCCTTGTCCGAGCTCTTCCTCAGATGATCAATAATGTTGAGGAAGCCGCCGATCCATGTCGAGCCATCTCGAAGGGCTGGCAGCTCCTCTGAAACACCAAGCTCGTGTTAGCTATCGTGACCGCTGTGATACTTGATGCGACTGGATACATCGGCTGGAGTATATTACAAAACGGGAAAGGAGCCTCACGAACTTGTTGGACTCAAGGTCGCGTCACAGCTCGCGACGAGAGCCCATTGGTCGCGAGGAACGACCTGAGTCAGGTAGGCTATGGCGGCAAGACAGTGGGGGTCAATGGACGGCAGAGAGAAAGCTGGACCCCAGATATGAAGCTCGAGGGCCATAATGATAATGATAAAGCCGAGGTGCTAATGAGACAGAACTCCAATCATGTTGCATAGCAAAGCTTGCAACATTTAGACGTGGACTGGCGAAGCGGTTGGCGTTGTTGGAAGAAGAATCAAGTGACGTGACCAAACAGGAAGCCGAGGTGCCGATCATGCGGATGTGACAGGCGAGTGTCAAGGCGTGCCAAGGCATTGGAGATTTGGGGATTTGGAGATTAGGGTTCGGCAATTTGTTCCACCGGCACAACCGCACACAACGCCAATAATGGAGGACAGACTCGGAACCGTGGTCTTCGGTACGGATGCGAATGGGTAAGATATTATCCATCCATCCATCCACAAATTGGTAAGTAAGGCAGCAGTAGTGCTGTAAGAAGCCATCGAAGATATTTTAATATAGCTTTCTTTACACGGATCATATTCGAATATATCTGTTAAGATTGTTCTAATTCTTATTATACATTATCTGACATCATGATCCATATTTCCCAACTCCACTAATTGCTCCGTATTGTATCCCCAATAGCTCAGGTCGTGCCAATCCAGAAAATGTGTACCGTACAAGGGTATATGGTGTAGCTGGGCATAAAAGCGACCAAGAAACGACATAGAACATGGTGACCCGAATGGCAGCGCATCACCGGACAGAATCGACCGTGGTTAAGCGACGTTGATGGGAACCGGAATAGCGGTCGAGTAGATAAGGCTGCATCCGGGTGGGTGGGCGAATCCCAGTGTTGATTCGCCTGCATAGAGTATTGGTAGGCCGTGCCGTGCTGATATGCAGGTGATGCGTAAGGTAGGGCAGCACCAGGTTGGAAAACGTGGTCGAAGCCCTCCGGTGTAGATAGATCGTCGCTGTCCTGCAGCTAACGAGAATGGAAATCCCAGCAGAAGTCCGTCCCATGCGTAGTATTTTCCGTACTCAGAGTACGCGAAGCCAATGTTTTGTATTCATGGTTTTGCCTTGCAGTCGAGACATAACGAAATATGTCCCCAACGATATAGATGATCCAGGAAGAACCGCTAAGTGGAGGACCGGCCTCATTACTTTGGAATTTGGGGCAGAGGGCGGTTTGGGGGTGGTCCTGGACAGGGAGGGTATTGTGGTTTTGATGGGCCGTGGTATTGAGAAGGCATTCTGTGGATATCGGAGGTTTTGAGGAAGGGGAGAATGAGTATGTTGAGTGGGGCGCGGCAGAGTCTGCTCGAGGAAGATTCGGAGGTTCAAGGACGACTGTTGAACTGAGTCTGCGATAGTGGACGGGTGATGACGTGAGGTGTATTAGATTATCCGTGCAGGTGCACGAGATTTGAGTAGCGGTTGGGGGAGGTAACAATGGTAGTCGAGGTAGCCAACAGGTTGTTTCCGAGGAATGAAGGGTTAGGAGGGAGGCAGCTGAGGTATTTATGAACCGTGGTAGCAGGCCGTTGAACGTTTTGAAGGATGGAAAAAGATCCATGATTACCTTACCTTTACCCTTCCTTCGTACTGTTGGGTACAGTAATAATAATAACTAAGGTAATTTGACTAGCTCAGCTGATGAGGTTATTCAGGGCGCGGAAAACCCAAATGAAGCATGACTGAGCAGTTTAGATCGACAAGGGTAATTGCAGGGAAACGACGTTACGGCTGCTTTCTCCAAAACGAAAGTGGAGGGGCCAAGCAGTGACGCGGTGAATCATAAGGAGAATAGCTCGGGTAAGGTAAGGTACCGTAAGGTACGAGGGGTAAGGTACGTACTGAGTACCTACCTAAAGTAGGTAAGGTATGTAGCATGCAAGAGCCAAGAGCACAAGGCTGATGATGTACGTCGTTAGGTAGTACAGTACACAGTACGTAGTACGGTACCTACTTTTATTTCAGGGGCAGGGGCAGGGGCAAGGTACGGTATGACGGTATAATAATAATAATGAGGTTTTCTTCTGGAATTAGGATCCCCACGCTCGTAACCAAAAGCCATAGAGACCTGATCCCTGTCCGCCGTCGTCGTCAGTGCCTCGAACACTTACTTACTCGTTAGACTTGTGGTCACACACACACACACCCTCTCTCTCTCTCTCTCTCTCTCTCTTATGCTCTCAGTAAAATATACTCACAAACTAAAAACAACTCCTAATCTAGGTACCTTGCTTTATCGCTATAGTGTTCTACTCTCCAATCATGCGGGAACACTCCGCTGCAAACCGTTATCCCTTACCCAACTATCCCGGGCACACCTCGAACAATGTCATCTTACTGTTCCAACCTTCTATCGAATTAGAAACCATATTGCCACCCATTGCTGTGGATGGTTACGCAAACAACCAAGTCAATATCTAATCCGCGGCACTTGGACGGAAAGAGCCCATGCAACCTTACCTACTCTATTAATGCATCTTACATACAGTAGGACTCACACAGTACTGGAAATCTAGACAATCGCTCACACCCTCCCGAGGAACAGCAATTCCGGGAAGGCCAATGATATCGGGCAGGAATGGATATCTCTAAACTGAAGACGATGGGTTGTGAATATATGCTATCATGGTCTGCCAGGAGCCGCATGTCCGAAAACTCAAACAGATTGCTCGCTTGTTTGAGCTTTGCTTTGATCGTTTCTAAAACTTCCCCTGAACGCAAATCCGGATGCAAATCATCGTCTCACAAACGCCAAACCACAATCTCAGGGGGAATACGAAACTCTTGCGTCGTCATACCTCAACAATGATTGGCAGGCTTTCATTTGCCACCAAATTAATACAAAACAAACAATCGACTTGTGCAATCATAGTTTCCTCATGTAGGTACTGTCACCGTACTGTGGTACGGAGACTAAGGTACTACTCGTACCGATAGTCAGCAAAGCGCCACAGCCGGCCTGCTTGCCTGACTGGTCAATGGCTAAAGTACCTGACCTTAGACCATGACAGAATAGGGTAATAATACTCCGTACGGAGTACTCCGTACCAACAACCCATTAAGATAGATCCTCGCACAATACGAACATCTGTTATGTTACCTTAGTACACGCATCGCACGGCCACCGATCTACAGGGGATGGCCACATGGCAATTGCATTTGCTGCAGCTAACAAGGAGTCACGGACACAATCTGGGGGCCCCAATTATAATAGCTCTATGAATATGCCATCATGTCCAATTCGCATCAAGACTGGGTAGCTGGTTTGATTAATTATTGTTTGCTTGCACGGGGGGCGCCCGAAACGCTCTCGTGTCCTCTTCATCTCTTACAGGACAGACGTCGCTCGCATGCTGCATGCACGACAAGCTGTTTCATTATCCCCTCCAGCAGCTATCCCGAGTGTCCGAGTGAAACAGAGATACGAGTCCCGACCAACTGCATACTGTGTACTAGCAATACTCTACCGTACGCTCAGCTCGTCCCAGCAAAGGGCCCATGCGCTCACGTGGGAAGGCCTCCAGAACCATGGCGCTGGGTCGGTGGCCCCTGTCAGGGAAATTCTAAGCGGCGTGGGTCGATGGCGTTAACATTTCCAGATCTCCCGAAGAAACAAGTGGGCCTGTGGCTTGAACAGAGAGTCCTTTGGGCCTCATTGTTGGAACGTCGGTTGGATTTCCACCCCCAAACAATAAGAAAACTAAAGCGCCTCGACGCTGGATAATGGAACGATTGGATCTGGATCTCGTCGATTGCTAACACTTGAGCAGGAAAGGAGTGCAGATTCCCCGAGTGCCAACATCGCGTTAACCATGCATGTCAAGTACTCTTTCGACGGACCCTGAGATACTTCAGGTATCGTACGGGCAGACCGCTCTCCTTCCGTGCTGCAAGATCCTTCCAATCAACCTGGTCGTCGGTTTGGGTGTGGATACTGTGCCACACGCGTACAACTCTTCTGACAGATGGGCTCAATAATGATGTGGAAACATCCACAGTGATCCCCATTGGGCACGCAATATGATGTGGGTTAGTGGGAGTGCTTTGGCGTTGCTTGGGCCAGGAAAGCAACTGGACTGCTGATACACAATATTTCGAACCTTGCTATCCCCAAAATAGATCCTCCGTCAACGAGATGGTCAGATACAAACCGACCTCGTTCGGTCAGCGCTGACGTCCAGCAGCTGTCGGGGCTTCGAAGAGTCCGGCCGAGCCAGCAGCCGGCAGCTAAAAGCCGACGCCGGAGCCGGAAGAGGGACACGACGAGCGACAGCATTGGATAGGTAACCATTGATTCACGCTGGGAAGCTTAGAAATGCAAAAGGTGTCTCATGCCAACGGGAGGATTCTTGGCCGTTTTTTCGACCGTACCGAGCGATATATATGGTAACAGCTGAGGAAGAGACGGAATTCCACCGCTCGGTCTTACTTTGCTGAGTCGTGGGAAGAGGTGTGATCCACATAAAAAAAACCAAGCTACTCTAGGAGTTTTTAAAGCTTTCAGCTACATGTTGGTGGATGAGGTGGTGTGCAACGCGGAAAAGTGTGCATGAGATTGGTGCATCCGCTCTGACAGCTCCCACGTGAAGAGGGCTTTGTGCGTCTAGTGTACGACCGTGCCTCCCGATGCAGTAATGGAGACTGCCAAGTCAATTGCGCCTTTGGGTCGTATCGAAGGCTGAGGTTCAGCAGCGGCACGAAGCGAAGAGTACCAGGGGATGGAATAGGATGGCCCCAAGGATCTGGCACCGTATTCATGCTACCTGTATCAACTTCTACGGAACTGGCATACGGTAGGGCAAAGAATTGAATACTCGATTTCGATTCAAAGAATAGCCCCCAACCTCTCGACTGGTGCTACGTTAACCACATCGGTCCACCAAATCTTTCGATAGATTAGCCCCCACGACTTTTCTTGGTTTCTGCTCGCATTTACGCCAAGCGCGCACGGTTACTACACTGGCGTCTATATCGTCGCTTTGAGGTCTGCATGGTCCTGGTATAGACCTGCCAAATTATAGGTTAATATTCAAATACCATCAAGGTGAGCGCCTCGGACATGGAACTTACCATACCGTCACACACCCTCGGATGTGATTTCGACTTCAGCTGCCACAAAACGGTATCAACAGCTGGACTTCATCTAAAATTCGCCCCCATAGCCGTAGCGTTATACCTTGGCACTAGCTTTTTATCAGTCGCCCATTCATTCACTCGTCCATCATCTGACCCTCTGCCATTTGCGTAGATGCAATCCAGTCCTCCATCATTGCTTGGCCAGCGCCTCCTGCCAACTCCTTTCCCTTGGCGGTTCCCTTTCTCGTCACCACTAGACATAGAATTCGACCGTAGATACTGAAACCATCGTACGCCGTGTTGAGAGCCATTTTTTTCTTGTCGTCTGCGTCTCCTTGTTGCTCCAAGCCAAGCTTCTCCCTGCCTTTCCTGGAAGGCCTCTGCTGGGACTGGAAAGCCTCATCCTCAGAGCCCTCGGAGAGGAACAAGCCTTCCTCACTCTCGCCCCTGTCCTTCCGCGTGCTACCATCCATGACAGCGTCCTCAGCTCGAGGGATGTCTTCCAAGCGCACGCCTTTCCCCTCGTGAGACTCTTCGCGAACCAACGCAGGCTCATCCCCCCCACCGACCTCAACCGGCTCCTCCCTCGTTCCAGTTCCTGTCAACCTCCCAGTCGTTGTCCCCAGCCTAGCCTTCTCACTCTTCGCCCTCCGCTCCTTCCTCAAAATCGAATGACGCACACTTGTCTCCGTCAGATAAATCGACACCACGAAATCATCTATCCCACGCCCCAAACCCCCGTGTCAGCCAACCAATAGCAGAAGCCCCAATCCCAACATCACCACACATACATACCCCTCTCCACCTGATTCTTCACCACCTTCTTCTTCTTCCCCCCCTTCGCCGCCTTGGCCCTCGCATTTTCCTCTTTCAACTTCGGCAGCACAAGCGGGCGCACGGCGTCGATGACGCGGGGAAGGACGGGCGAGCGCTCGTTTAGCAGCCAGCGCTGGGCGTCGGCGGGGTTGTCGGTGTAGATGCGGCATTCGAGGACGGAGTATTGGCTTATGCGGAGGTAGCGGCGGATGGGGGGCATGCTGGTGGGTGGGGGGAGAGGGACAGGGAGATAGGGTAGATGCGTGTGGAGTACTGGATTAGAGCCGTGTGGGCTTCAAGAACTGGAAGCTAGAGGTTGAAGCGCAATGGTTGCTTTCCATTCGCCCTATTCTGGCGGGAGCGCTTTTCCGCCCTCGGGACTGTTCCGCCGTCTTAATGACTTCATCCTACATCTCTAACGTCTGAAATTCCTTCCACCAAGTCCACAATCAATAACAATCTTGTCTGTCGAGCAAAGTCCCCATGTCCTCGTCATATCCTAGATGCCCCCCCTCCCTCGCCTCCACATACGCACCTATACCACCCCCCGCCGCCCCACCCGCATCCTCCCCCCCTCAACTCCCCTAACCCTCACCCACTTCCTCCAACGTCAACGTGTTCTCTCCCTCTGGCGTCGCATCCTACGCTCCACCAATAAGATCTCCAGCCTCTCGACCCGCAAGGAGATGCGGGATTTTGCGAGGAGGGAGTTTGAACGAAATCGAGGGGTAAGCGATTTGGGGCATGTGAGGTATTTGGTTAGTACGGGGAAGGCGGAGCTGGAGAGGGTGGAGAGGGCGGTGGATGTGAGGTGAGGAAGAGGGTGATACTGAGGCGTAATAGGGATTCTGGGGGGGGGATGGGGTTGTGGGAGAGTGGGGATTCAAGAGACGTGAGCTACACAGTTGAAGGTCAGATATTGAACCTGGAAGTATACGTATACGGTGGCCTTCAACTTCTAGCCCTTCAATGGCCTCGACTCTGTGCTCCAGGAGTATACTATACCGGCTGCCAAGTCCTGCGGTTCTTGTTACCCACAAGAAGCTTGGAAGTTGAGCAAATGCCTTAAATCGGTTTGCCAGTTTTCCAAGATGAGACGGTCCTAGAATGGCTGTATGACAGCTCAAAAGCACGGTGCACGAGGGCGTTCCTGACGTTTGGCGGGAAATAATCACTGCTACAGCAGATATTATACTCACCATCTTTAAAAGTAGACAAGGAAGCAATATTTCAACAAAGTACGACCGTTTAATTTCCACCATGAAGCCTCACTGCGACCTATTGCAACTATTATACCAATATTACCGGCCAAGGGAAGAGCCTCCACCCTACTCGCGGGTTGTTCGTCTGTATCGAAATCCTTTGTCCAGTACTTCATTCGGTCATGTTTCGAAAGTGTGATGGTCGTATCCATCCGAGCCATCCCAGCATACCAGCATACAAGCATCTCTCTGCTGGCTCCTCAACACCGGCCACGATGACTCTATCCTTTCTTCGGTTGTGGCAACCGATCTCTCCAAGCCGTGTGTATAACGCCTTGACTTTACTTCGCTATCAGAGAGGTTGATATGACCTAAGAAAATATACAACAGCAGGAGCCGCTCAGCCGCCAGCAGCTTACGTCGGGATTGTTTCACTGGACAGGGGCTCTGTATGGTCCTGGAATTGAACGTTTCCAGTGCTTTATAGAACATGTTGGTTGTGCTCTTTGAGCCCCTGATGAAGGAGACGAAGCGGGCTGTACATCTCATGCCTACATCCATACACACAGCCAGAGTCATACGTCGAGGTGGGAAAGCTGCGAAAACGTTCAGTGACATTCCCGTCACGCACGCCTCCCCCTTTCAATTCTACACCGAGCATAACGATTGGCGTTTCCGACTCAGACAAGGTGGGAAGAAACGCTCCTATACGAGACATATTTTCCAGATTTCGATTGCCGTCGCATTTGGAATGGTTTTACTAGCCCTCGCGAGCACGTCCAGAAGTTCTTAAAGTCAAATATACAGACAGAACCAATCCTCAGCTGGGACACTACCTTCTCCACCCTATATGAGCGGCCAGCCGCATAAGAGCCAATCTGCCAAATACCCCACAAACACAACACTCAAAGCCCAACCATTACATCCCCCACAACCAGCGTTCTTCCCCCCCCCCGAAAAAGCAGGACGCTCCAAGACTTCTACTGTAGAACCCAGTCCTACGGTACGGTACGTACCGGTACGCCCCCAGCCGACGACCATCGGAATGCTAGCCTCTGCCCATACCACTACCACCAGTGCACCAGAGCCATCTGGGCTCAAAGAAGAGAAGAAGGAGAGATGGTTCGTGCTCCGTCCCGGGCGTTGGGGCATTTTACCTTGTTGGAGGTTGCGGGTGGCTGTGGGTGTTGGATTGGCTGCGGTGGTGGTGAGCTGGTGTGGGGGTGTGAATGGGGAAGGGGGAAGGGGGGTGAAGGAAGGGGGAAGGGGGGAGGGGGGAGGGGGAAGGGGGGTGAATGGATGATCCAGCTGAGGTTTATCATTCTCTAGTAGGTGGGAGTAGCGAAGATATACTCGTATCCTTAATATTAATCTACCCGTGGACCGTTCCGTCGCTATTTATTCCATTCCATCCCACCCCACCCCACCGCCAAAAGGATTCCCCCCTCGCCCCCCTCGTCTCTATCTAGCTACCTACTGTCTTACCGTCCATTCCACCTCCCACCTTCCACCCCCCACCTCCCACCTCTCACCTCCCCGTCGTCATCATTCTTGTCCCATCCCATTCCACCCCATTCCACCCCATCCCACCCCATCCCATCCCATCCCATCTCATCCCCATCCCATCCCATCCCCATATCCCCCATCCCCCATATCCCATGACACTCACACTCTCCCCTCTAACCGACCCCTCCCATCCTCGGTGGAAACGCATTTACGGGGGTGATGGGTGTGTACTCGCTTTGAGCGTCGATGTCTCGAATCGAATCGAAGGGAAGGAGAAGAGTGGGAGGGGGGGAAGAGACGAGGAAGGAGGATGGGAGGTAGAGGAAGAGGAGGAGAAGGGAGGAGAAGGGGAGGAGGGGGTGAGGAGTGAGACGGGTGCGGGGAGTCGTTTAAGGAAGATGGGTCCCTTTTTCTTTGTTTTTTCAAAGGTAGCTGGGAAAATTCGCGGGTGGTGCTTCGAACCCACCATTATTCGTCTTTAATCCACTTATGTAGCCTCTCCGCGTTAACACCCGTCTCTTCTCCCCTTCTAATGATCGGAACCTACGCCGACGCAGTTCGTTATTCCTCCCCCCTTCTCTCCTCCTCCTCCTCCTCCCCCTCCCAGTCTCACACCCCCCATTCTCGTCATCACACTCAGCCACCATCTCAGCACCCGCACCATCCCATCCCCCTCCTCAAGCCTCATGCTTCGGCATCCCGTCGCGCTTTGCTTTTTTTCTCTTTGCGTCCAAGGGTGGGAGAATGCGTGTTTTAGCAGTGATGGGGTGGGATTGAAGTGGGGGATGCTATGGGGGGAGTTGGGCGCCGGGATGCTTTGGGGGCGGGGGGTTGGGCGCTGGGATGAGTAGGGTTTTCGAGGTAGGTTGGGTGGAAGGTGGGGGAGGGTGGTTGATTTGTGGGGTGGGGGTTGAAAAGGGTAATTGGAGGGGATAGGAAGGGAAGGGAAAATGTAAATTCGAGGGGAGAAGCAGGTTCGAAACAGATGGAGTAAAGTGAAAGTTGACAACGTGACGATGATGAAGGCGGGTTCGAGGGGAAGAGGAATGTAACGAGGAAAAGACGGAAACGAAAGGGGGAAGAAATGAAAGCGAAGATGTATGAGCTCAAGATGTAACAAATAGTGTGGTCTTCTTCTTATCATCAGAGCAAGTCAAAGATCTGAAAACATCACATATCCCCCCCTCAGCCATCTCGCATCCCCTCTTCCCCAACCCTTCCCCTTTCCTTCATTTCTTCCCCCACTTCTTCAACTCCCTCCCCCTCACCTCTCTCCCTCAATCGATTTCCTTACCTTCTACCAACCCTCTTCTCTCTCACTCTCCCCATGCCGTCTTCCCCTTTTCAATGCTTTTCTATATTCAAACGTATGAACAAGAGAGAACCATGATTTTCTAGAGCGAGAACGAAGATACAAAGTGAAGATTACGAGCGAACGGATAGGAGAAAGGGAAGTGATGGTCGGGAAAGGGATAGGCATGGACGGGACGGGACGAGATGGTGATGAAATGGGATGGGATGGGTTCGGGGAGAGAACGGGGGGGAGAGAACGGGGGGGGAGAACGGGGGGGGGAGATGCAAGTAGTTGGAGAACGCGAAATGAGGGAGTAAGGACATTGGGACTGTTAATACTAGCAGCGTAGACGGCGCCAGAACCTGACTAATTGGCAATCTGAGCACTCCACCACTACCTTCACCATCCATCATTCGTCTCTACACTTCATCGGCACGAGTTGAAAAGTTAAAAAGTGATGCAGATGAAGGAATGGGTGTGGTTGGAAGGGATCAAAACGGGATGAGAATGGACAAAGAAGAGGAGAAGGTGTGGGTGGGATGGGATGGATTGGATGGGTTGACATAGGATAGGCAAGGGCGAGTGGCGAAGACTGGCAAAGGGAAACAGATTCGGTGGCGGCGGAGGGAATGATATTGTGCATGCTTGAGAAAGATGGTGGATAATCTTAGAGCCGTGGACGATGTTTCCGTGTCCTTCCTGCTAAACCTTCGGTGGAGGGAATAGGCGAACCGGCGTGATGAGAATGCGAATACTTTGAGATTTGAGAGTGGTTCAGATGCCGAACCGAGCGAACGAGCGCGTTGATTGAGATGGTTGGGATGGTTGCGGATCATCGATGGATGACTGACTGGTGGTGAAGATCAAGGTCGGTAGAAAACTCGAGGCGTAGACGTGGAATTTTCGAGCTCGAACAGATAACCTAAAAACATATATCGACCAACTGTGTTTGCTACAATCTCCCAGTGCCACGAATGAGTTAGAAAGGCATCGGTACACTAAAACTCACGATATTGAGTAGAGGACATAGTTCATTGTTGATGCTGCTATTTTACATATTCGCAAGTGCCAGAGCCGGGCTGAGGGCTTGAGAGACAGGAAAAAGACATCGAAAAGCCTTGCGAAATTTTAAACCGCCCGTACATCCATTATCCACATCTTGCATGTCCGCCTCTTTACAAATTTTGCCGATGGGGCCGATGGCCCTGAAAAAGTCGTTGGTTCCAGTTTTGACGATCGTGTGCATTGAACCGGGCTGATTGCAAAGGATCCAGCCCGGTAATTGTCATGACGAAATGTCGTCTACGCACCCTCGTCATCGTCGCCGATGCGGAGAGTACCCTCCTTGCCGAGTCCGTGGGCCCAGAAGCCTTCGATGGAGGCGGAACTAGTGCAATATTAGATGGGTGGTAGTAAGGAATTGAAGAATTACTTACTTTGCCATGGTGTCGTGGGTAAACAAAAGCCAGAAGCCAAAGACTGGCTTCGCAAGAACGTCAAGGATAGCGTAGGATACAATCTCCGCATCAACGCCAATGTTTCGGGATCCGTCAGCGATACCCCAGATGCTGTTATCGGTTAGCGAGCTTCACAATAAGTCATTGACGAGTACGTACACAGGGTAGATGGTCCAGAGGACAAAGGTGAATCCAGCAATGGCAGTGAAGAAGGTCTTGGTTTTGTTATCCTTGGCCATAACGACGTGACGGCCATTGACAGCAAGCTGGTAGACGACAACGAGGTAGGCAATGCAAGCCATGGCGTAGTAACCCCACTTGGGTCCTCCCTCGGAAGTAAAGGCAGCAAAGAGACCGGTGAGGATCATGATCACATCAGCGACAACGGCAACGAGAATGTTGGCACCGCTCAAGCCACAAAGGAAGCAAAGATCCAAAAGCAAGAGTGGGGTGGTAACACTCCAGTCGACGTATCGAGCCCAGTAGACTTCACGCTGAACGACATCGTAAGTGTCAGGGAAGTGCTTCTGGGTATGCTTGATCTTGGTCTCGTTGATGGCGATACCATCACCGACAGCCATGGAGAAGTAAGAGATCATGGCGAAGGTGGTGATGAAGGCAGTCAGGATGTGGAACAAGCGTTTTTGCTAGACCGAGTCAGTTCGGGAATCGTGCCAGGGTGCTGACGAGGTTTTTCCCAACTTACGACTGGGACACGGAAGGCCATGATATAGAAAGCCAGGGAGGAGATCATCATGATCACGAAGACAACCCTGAAGTACCTCAGTACGGAACACCATAGCTTGCTACAGTTTTACTCACCATAATGTACGATTGCCAACATCGCCGGCAGCTTCCAGAGTGGGAGCACTCGTGGGTACGACGGTCGGGATTGGAGCAACACTGCTCGAGCTCTTCATCATCACTGCGGTGTTCTGCTGTGTTACCGAAGAAGGATTGATGCGTTGAAGATGAATGGGATGTTGTAATGAAGAATGCAAGAGAAAAGAGGGAGGATGAAGCAGAAGAGGCGTCGGGGGTTTTGTAGGAGAAAGAGGAGAAGAGAGGCAAGAAGCTGTTGCCTGTTAGCGCCGTTGCTTGGCTTGCGTCTTAGCGTCGAATCAATTCATTCTCACACACACAACATGCGGGGTTGGGTTGGAGTCGAATCAGGGAAGTCAGGGATATTTCGAGCCAATAAGTTCCGTCATCACTTTCTTATGCGGCGAGCGACTGCCTAAGCTTCTTGCCGTTAGACTCCGATCCAGCCCCGCCGATGCTCTTGTACTTCCGACCGGCCACTGACATCGGCCAGCATCATTTTGATAAGAAGCTGCGCTCTACTCTCGAATTCACCCTCACTGTCTTGGCCAATTTGAGCAGTCTCATCAATGATATAACGACAATCTACAATCCCCCATTCAGATTCCCATGTGGGGGGAGATGCTCGAAGGAAGGTCCGAGCGTCATCTGATCACGTTACTTGTCCTACTCCGTACCTACACCAACACTACCGGACCGCTTAATTAGTAACATGCCGCTTCATCATTCTCTTAAAATGCATCTTGAGATTCTCATGTCTTGGACAATGCAACCAGATCAGAGAGCCAACTCTATATAGAGACTCTTCTCCACCTTGGACCTCCCAACCAAGGTACTCTCTTGGGTTTGATCTTCAGCTGTGATATCATGGATCTTGTCTTTGTAGTTGATTAAGCGTGGGAAGTATGTACTGATCATGTGAGGCAGCTAAACATGTTCGTGCGTCACGCTGAAACCCGGACTCCGCATGCTCCCCGCCAAATCAAACCGACCTTTTGACCAATCAACTGAACCTGTCTTTGCCCTTGTTCAGGGCTCAAGCCCTCAATATAAATACCTATATATATCTTCTTCTATCCAAAGCACAAAAACACAACGCCTTCCTCCAGATCGGTCGGAGCCATAACCATAGCCATCTCTCTAATTTTACAGGAAGATTTCATCCACGATCTAATACCACTGTATCAGTCAATCCTGCAAATCCGACGGTCACACCAGACATCCGACAGACCCGCAGCGCTTGTGAGACATGAAAAAGAATCATCGAGCGACGGACACATGGCTCAAAGGATTGAATCCGGCACGCCCCTACCATTCCTTCGTACAGCTAACTGCCAATTGCTGTGACGAAAGCTTTCTCAACCTGACGCTGGTCCTCAGCCGCATTAAAGACCCTCCTGTTTGGACTTCACAGGCGTAGTCTCTCCTCTCGTACAAGCTGATAACCGGATGCCTGGCATACGGTCATCCTACCATAATATATGGCCCGGTCTTCGTCTCCACTTCTGGACCCTGCCCACCTACTCTATAAGGAACGGAAACGGCGTTGGCGACTTCAGCTTAGTATCGTCATATCTGACATGGAGTTTTGGTAGAACATGAAACTGTGTTTGTAACCTCGTCACGATTTCGATCCAACTATCTGGACTTTTCACATGGTTGCGTCGGATTTTGTTGCCCCTCTAAGAAATTTGCCTCCCCCTCAAGTACCCGAAGAACCTTGATTGTCATCCGAGGTATCTTATCACTCAGTCTTCCCTTCAGAACAGTGATGGCTTCATCCTAATCCTGATGAACGTCATGGTTGTATCTCCTCCCTTCGCCTATCGGCTAGGGTTTGGACGTTTTACGTTGAGATTCAGACCAATTTGAGAGAGATTGACAAAACGGCGGATTGGAGACGATGTTACTCGGGCTGCAGAAAGGTTTTCTTCAGGATATGTCCCACTCTGGGCTCCAATTGTCACCACGCGCTGCTTGCGATAATGCCACAACTTCTCAGAAATTAAAACTCCACCCGGCCATCCCTATACGTGACAATGTAATGTATTTACCCATGTATAAGGATTGACTTACACATGGCTCTCTAGTCTCTTCTGTATGCTTTTGATGTTTGAACCGTTGATTTGCACTACCGTCGCGACTGATGTGGAAACAAACATTGCGGTGAGGTGATGACATCGTTCCAGGGTTGAGCGACTGCCTGAGGTTCTAATGCCAAATTCGAGTAATCTTACATATTGCTCCGTTGATGTTTTGACCTCTTGAACTCATCAGACTGTTAGTGTACTTTTTTTAAGGATTCTTATCTTTGGACGGAGTACGAAAAGACCAGTGTTCCGGAAGATTGCTCAGAAACCCAATCTCCCGGAAGTTCCATTGTTGAAAAAGAGCCGCGTCCTCATGACATCAAAAAAATCTATTCAAACAGCATTATAAATTTGGATCCATACCTGGCCTCCATATTCCTATACAAAGTGTACAAATGATACAATAAAGCTTGTAATCTGATACAAAAACCGAATCGAAGCGAGCGACCAGCACTAACTTGACAGAAAGAACTCGAACAGTCTAGGAAAGATGACGGAATGTATCATAAACGATGGCTCCTGAAGAAATTTGTTGTTCTGGTGTCTCAATGACGGGTTGGGTGCGCACAGCCTCAGGCTTCGACAACCCGTGTTCCAGTAGCTCGTAGTTGGGACTCTGCGAATTCGAATTTTCGGAATGACGCTCGCCCTTCAATGGAGGCCGTAGCCCTTTACGGGGTCCAGCAAGTGAATAGTCGCTGGGCGGCGAGCCTCTCAGTGATCTCCCTCTCGACAGGGCAAAGGTCTGTTGTAGCTGTGCCTCAAGTCTTCTGTTGGCGTTTTCCAGCTGTTTGACATATTCCGTTGCTTTTTCTAATACGTCCGCCTTATTCACCTTCAGTGCGGCACTCGAGCTTTCCGTAAGATGGTCAGATCGACCTCGACGAGCAGCTTCCGACTCAACCTTTGCTCGAAGACATGGAATACTGTCCCGGAGCTCTGCTATCTTCTGATTCAACCTGCTACGATATCTTCTCTCGATGGCGTTGTGGGCTTTTCTCCTAGTCTTCTTCCGTTTGCCGCCTGGGATGGAGAGGGTTTTGTCCCCTCTAGGGTCGCTCGCGATGCTTTGCGTTGGCGAGGCTATTTCGTCAGGATAGGTACCGAGTATCTGGTCGTGTATCACAGGCCTCTGGCTGGCCGATGACTGCAGCAGTCGCACTTCAGTTGGTACCAGAACAGCCGACCTTGAACTTCCTTGGAGATTGTCCCCTAGTCGCCGCACAGAGCTCTCAGTGAATTCAGGATTCAGCGACCGTCTTGTCGACACGGATACTGGAGCATGAATTTGCGATCCGGTTTCAGAAGCATTACTGGATCTGGTCCGAGCACAAGCTGATCCCGTGGTGGCGAGAAATGAGTGAGGATCGGACACCCGCGTTTGTCTTTGGTTGCTGAATTGCTGAGCTTCATCGATGGGTACTTGAATACCAGGCCTTTCAGAGTCTCCCCAGGAGCCGAAGTGACCAGCTGGACCCGAACCTTCCAGTTCCCAGGTTCCACCAACATCTGTCGACCCGTTCCATGAGTAAGACTTCGGATGAGGAGAGAGCTGTAATTGAAAGGATGAAGGTGAGTTATAAACAGAAGAATTGAAGTCTGCAAGTTGGTCGGATGAAGCGTGGAAAGGCGCCCATCGAAAATCATGTACCTCTTGGCTCGGATCGTTGTGATCAACACGATTAGTGGTAAACACGGGCACCCCACGCTGCTGAAGACCATTAGGGGGTTATCAAGTTGCAAACACGAAAGGGTGCCCACCACAGTTTGCTCCTGACCGTCGGTAGGGGCGTAGTGGTTGAAAGAACTATCCATGGCTCTTGGCTGCTTGGGTTCCGTCAAGAGCCCACCGCCTGGGCAAGCGAAGCAAGAAAATCCTGGCAGAGGTTCTTGATGATAACGGGGAGTAGTTGCCTGTCATGTAACTGCCCATCAGCTGATTATTGTATGTGACCAGCGTCAGCTTTCAAATGCCAAGTAATCTATTAGTACAGCGCTTCAAAGTGGTAAAGTGACAAATCCTGGGCTATGGTGTACGTACAACAGGAGCTCGGCACCGACACGCACATGAGATGAAAATTTCGATGGTTCAAGAGATTGACCCTCGGGACTTGTGGCCTGCAGGCTGCAGGTTGCCTAAAGTCTGTGCCTGAGAACCGTGTCGCAGGGACGGGGGGGGTCCATCATCTCTGGGACGAACTCACAAGGCTCCTTTACCCCAAGGCTGTACTGGATTACGAATACCAGATGTTCAACAGACGGCCTCTGCCAATCAGAGCCGAATGAGAGCAATGCAACCTCGATCGAGGCTGTGAGATTCTAATGATTCTAATGCATATTGAAGGCTCTGCATGAGGATTTCGAGGCAACCATTGGCTGCGCTGGTGTTTCATTGCTCCAAATGCAGGAGGACCCTGTCACACGGCAGCTTTCGTTGCTATACTGGGGGATCGTCTGCCGATTTCCAACATCGGTTGGGGCTTGAAATTGAAAAGAGGTCAACACGCAATCGGGGATGATAATCAACATCTCGGTGAAGCTGGAGGGTCACCAAGACCGGTATACCTTGGCTAACACGTATCTGGGCTCTTTCAGCGTCGAAGAACAGAGGTTAGTGCTTAGTCGTAGCATGCTGTTGGAAGGAGGGAGACTTCCCCGGAGTAACGGTGTGCTTTCGGTACGAGGTACATAACCGTCGCCCTGTAAGGCCTAAGGTAGGGCTTAGACCACTTAGACCGCATTTTACCGCCCCCATGCAGACCGCAGCCTTACCTTACTTTACCAACGCTTACCTTACCTTCCTTTGTACTTTGTACTTTACTTACCTTACCTTTCCCCTTGCCTGACCTTACGATACCGTATTGCCCTTCATCTCTCATATCATTCATTACCTCAGCTTCCATCCTTTTCATCTCCGGCTGCTTGTTGAATAGCAACAAGAACAGAGGTAATCAAACGATTCATGTTAGTAGCTAGACGGATTGGTCAACCCTTTCAGCAGTCCGTCCATACTCGGGGTTTGGATGGTGAATGCTATAGTGCAATAAAATGCTGTGCTCAATCCGAGGCACTCCCGGTTTTGGCACATAGCGGTATGCAGGTAACAAAACCTCACCGCCACAGAAAGCAAATCTATATAGTACTGAAGCAAGAGTGTATTCTGATCGTTGGTTGCCAAGGGTTCCACCACGTGACCCAACATCAGAACTTTTTCAACCCCGCACTATGTTTTTTCGCTGCGTTGACCCGTGCAAGTCGTTTTTTCCCGTTTAAACTACCATCATTTCTTTTTCTTTCGCTTAAACTACCATCCTGATTTTTACAGTTCATTGAAGTCGTTGTACGTACATCAGGTGACCGGAAATCACCTGATCGACGATTGAAATTTTCTTACCTGTTTATCCGTACATACCTGTATACTCCCATTACCTACCTGCACCTGTCGTTACCTTCATTGTACGCGTATATATCAATCTTTATCTCTTTTTTCATGTCTCAACGCATCTGTACTCGCTGTGCTCATAATCGTCCCATTCATGAATTTCTCGATTCTAATTCAACGCGTGTTTTGAATCTTTGTTCATCTCTGTTCACCGATTTACCTGTTTATTCATACACTCTGTATGCTTCGTACATGCTTCATAGCACATGCTAATTAGTTCAATAGAAAGCACTCTTCATGACTCGATATCAAACTTCCTACCAAACTCCCTATCAAACTCCCTACCAAACGCCCTACCGAATTCCCTACCAAACGCTCTACCAAACTCCCTACCAAACTCCCTATCGAACTCCCTACCAAACTCCCTACCAAACTCCCCACCAAACTTCCTACCAAACTCCCTACCAAACTCCCTACCAAACTCCCTACCAAACTCCCTATCAAACTCCCTATCAAACGCACCTCATTAGCTTCTTCATTGCTTTCCCTATTTACACCTCCGTTTGCTTCCTCATCGCAAAGCTTCATCGAGTCCTTCGTCTTATCTGTTTCGCATAGAAGAAAGGACTACATCAACTATTGTTATGGAGAAGAGCTTGAAATAACGATAACGGGTCCCCTACATCCCATTGGCTTCCCCATTGGCTTCCCCATTGGCTTCCCCATTGGCTTCCTCATTGACTTTCTCATTGACTTCCGATAGACCACATATGAAGCACTGGATAGGCCACATATGAAGCACTGAATACGTCACATATGGAGCACTGAGTAGGCCACATATGGAGCACTGAATATGTCACATATGAAGCACTGAATACGTCACATATGGAGCACTGAGTAGGCCACATATGGAGCACTGAATATGTCACATATGAAGCACTGGATAGGTCACATATGAAGCACTGAATATACTACATATGGAGCACTGGGTAGATCACATATGAAGCACTGGATAGATCACATATGAAGCACTGAATATATTGCATATGAAGCACTGGGTACGTCACATATGGAGCACTGAATAGATCACATATGAAGCACTGAATAGGCCACATATGGAGCACTGAATACGTCACATATGGAGCACTGAATATACTACATATGGAGCACTGGATAGATCACATATGGAGCACTGAATACGTCACATATGAAGCACTGGGTAGACCACATATGAAGCACTGAATATACTACATATGAAGCACTGAATATATCACATATGGAGCACTGAATACGTCACATACGAAGCATTGAATATACTACATATGAAGCATCGAAAGGGCAGTGAGGTTGATTTTACAAATCTGTTTCTTATTTTGCACTTTTAGGAGATTCGCCACTAAATTTGGTGGGGCTCTCGGCAAATTCTAAAAAACGGCACAGGTTTCGCAATCAACGATACCTAATTAAAAAGACGTAGTGCAAAGCAGTTTCCATCGGAAATGGCGACCCCCTCGTCACCAACGTACCAGGACAAAGCCAATCTTCCAGACTTCTGTGCCCATCCGTTCTCTTTGGCCGTCAACACCCAGTAGGCCGTCAAATGATAGCGAGTTGGTGTCGCTCACGCAATTGATGGAAATGGAATGCAATAAGATACGAAGGTAATTCCTTCGCACTCAGCCCCTGCTGTTTAATCTCGGACATTGTACCGAATGTATTGATATCATGTGATCAAACTGCTTCAACCTTCGCGCTCGCTGGGTCAGTAATGCTTTTAGCTACTATTGAACGTTTTCCATTTTTGTTTGAGCTTCAGCAAGCAGCCCACAAAATTCGAATCAACATATTACCCCAAAGACTCTTGCGCAAAGACGTGACAGGATTTACGACCATGAGGATGTGGGTGCAATCAACGGCAAAGAGAGCAAACATTATTGATACAGGTATGGAGAAAGGAGAAAGCCTGAATATGATTCCCCTAGCATACGACGTAAGGATTATACGAGGATACTGTAGTCAGATGAAAGCTAGAGACGCTGATAGGAAACCCTTACACACGCGTCAGCTAGAGGGCTTATTCCGTTACCTTAGGATGATATCTGTTGCAACCGAACCATTGGTATCTTTTCTTCATGGATGAGATCACCTATTCCATGGATAGAAGCCTCATCGATGGATCGGAAGCCCGTTTGACGGAGAACCCCACCCGACGATTAAATCCCCATCAATTGAGGTCTTTAAGGTATCCATTGATGAAGCTATCATTCATAAATCACAAGATCATATAGCATATACTCGGCAGTCGCTTCATCACTCTACCCACGTAGCTGACGCTTGCTTCGCTTCTTCGACGGTCTCATCGAGATCGAAGAAGAGAAACGATAGAAGGACTACATTAGTAAGCACTTATACAACGAAAATCTACCTAGGTAAGAATTACGTCAATGTAAGTTTTTCCATGAATACAAGGCTATGTCGATGGATAAAGGCCCCAGAGTCATGGAATAATCGATGAGGCTGCTATCCATAGAACTCAGGTAACGACCAATGGGGTGCTGATCATCAGCTAAAGTACTAGGTAAGGAGACGTACGTGATAGCAGAAGCGATACAGGCTCAGACAGGAGTAGTCGTCGAGCCAGTTGGATGCTTGAATACTTCCGTATGCAGCGTATTGTAGTGACAAGAGACGAAGGCTATTGCATGTACGGATATGAGACATGACTGAAACACAGGGACATGATGCTCAGGGGTGCTCTACCATATCCTGCAGATGCTGACTAAGGTAAGATACGTCAGAGTGAAATGGAATGTGGGGGCTTCCAACTCTAGCCTGTTTCAGGCTAGTCTCCCGTCAAGCGAGCCAGAACAGAATGGAAGGGCTTTATTTCCCCTCCTATTATCATTGATATTTGTGTCATTCTCGGTACCCCAATTGGTCTCTTGCCATTGTCGTTGTTCAGTCTACTATGTTGCAGTTTCTTACCGTGTTGTCAATCGCTCCCCTGTCAATCCATGACCTTTCCTACGCAAACACGACTACGAGTATCGCGGCGAGCAGTGGAGGGGAGTAGTTGAGAGAGAGAGAGGAGCAACCTGGTTTCCTTTTGTTTCTTTGTCGCTTTTTCGCCGGCAGAGGTGGTCGGCTTTGTTCAACTTGGACCTTGGACTCCTCACCGTTGGACCCCAAAAGTATTTTATCCCCGGTTCCTCCGACAGTCCCATACAGTTCCTGAAGGCTACGGTAATAAGATGGTAAACCTTGAGGATGTTGCACAGCTCGTAATCCGACAAGCCGCATCGACAACTACAACTACCGCGGCGCAGTCGACCACTATATCATGTGATACTGGAAACGGCTATGATGGACGCATTAGCCTGCGTATCTCTGCCATCTTCGTCATCTTGGTTGGCTCCTCATTTGGTAAGAAAACCGTATCTCTTGAGAACACGGACCTGACAATTAAGCATAGGCGCGGTCTTTCCAGTCTTTGCAAATCGTCACAAGGGCGTTGGCGTGCCAGAATGGGCCTTTTTCATAGCCAAGTACTTTGGCTCCGGGGTTATCATTGCCACCGCATTTATACACGTAAGTATGAGGCAGGCTGCTGAGAGGCTAGGCCTAGAGCTGCACAGTCACACGATGCACAACGACTCCATCCCCGTCTCCAGGCCTCCAGCAAGTGGCAGAATCCCAGCTAATTTATTCCCAGCTCCTCGCACCAGCCAGCCACGCCCTTATGAACCCCTGCTTGACTGGTCCTATTACACAATACGATTGGGTTGAAGGCATAGCTCTGATAACGGTATTCCTTCTCTTCTTCACCGAGCTCATGGCCATGCGCTTCTCCACGTTCGGCCATACCCACGATGACGACAACCATGACGAGCTCAACCCCATTGGAGAACGGGCACAGTCTAACTCGAGCCACGGACATGCGCCAGGCGACGATCACCTAAGTCACTCTAGAGATCATGTCGATCCTGATGTCGAGGAAGACAGAGGAAAACCTGTTGAAGACTTTGCAGCACAGATGACTGCAATATTCATTCTCGAATTTGGGGTAGTTTTCCACTCTGTGTTCGTAGGATTGACGCTTGCGGTAGCAGGCGCAGAATTTAATACCTTGTATGTGGTGCTTGTGTTCCATCAGACATTCGAGGGTCTCGGTCTGGGCTCGAGGCTGGCGGTGACTCCTTGGCCAAAATCAAAAAGATGGACACCGTATATCTTTGCCTTGGTATATGGCTTCTCAACACCGATTGCTCTTGCCGTAGGACTTGGAATTCGGAACACCTATGTACCAGGATCGCAGACTGCATTGATCGTAAATGGGGTTTTCGACTCCATCAGCGCCGGCATCTTGATATATACGGGATTGGTGGAATTGATGGCCCATGAATTCATGTTTAGCAGTGTGATGCGGAGAGCAAGACTAAGAGTGGTACTAAGTGCATTTGGAATGATGTGTCTAGGAGCCGGTAAGTCCTGGAAGCCTTGGGCATAAGCCTAGAGATGCTAACTAGTTATAGGATTGATGGCTCTCTTGGGCAAGTGGGTTTGATCATTGCAGGGAGAACCTAGGACATATCAATCGCCATATCACGGCCAGACGAATTGCACATAGGCAGTGGTCATATGATAGGAAAAAATGATGTGGACTGTATATATGCGATACGGAGTGACGGGTGGATTACAACTATTTTTTTAGATTATGCTCTGAAAAGGGCTTCCGAAGGAGTTGAAGCCATTTGACAAATCAGGGTAATTTACGAGACTTGTAAGACGGTGGAGGTAGATATTAGGGGAACTAATAATCGGACTGGACACATAGTATGCACGGCATATTGATGAACATAAGAATATGTGGTGTCCAATGTTACCTTATGCATCCCTATTATTCCTTTAATTTTTTTGGAAATAACAGATAGTCAACAACATGTCTGCGGATTCGAAGAACCTGGCCTATAATTAGTCAATATTGGTCCCTAGATAGACCCTGTCAACGACTCGACTCACCGTATCTGTAATTTGCATTTGGTCGCGCGAACCTTCCACAAAAACGGAGCAGACCACGAGCTGAGCGGAAATATCCTTACCACCCAAGTAAAACCATTTTCTACCCTCGATCCCCTCATCTCTTATCAGTCTCCGCAATCATCGTCCCCCTCTCCTCCCTCTCCCTCGCAACCTGCCTCTCCTCTTCCTCCGGTGTCCTTGTCTTCAGCTGCAACGCATGAATCCCTCCCGCCGTCTCCAGCTCCTCTTTTAGCAACGCATACACCATCCGATGTCTCGCCGGTTGCATCTTGGACCTGAAAGCCTCGGAGGTGATGACGAGGCGGAAGTGCGTTTCCTTCGAGACGCTGCCGGCCATGGCTTTGTGGTGGGCGTGGAGGCTCGAGTCGTTGTGGATTTCTAAGGTTGAAGGGAGCAGGACTGCTCCGATCTAGGGTTTGTTGAGTACAGGTGGTGAAGGGGAGGAAGTCTTGGTTCGTACCTTGATGCGCATGGCATCTTCGATTGGGGTTGTGGATATTGTGGACATTTGCCTTGCAGCACGTAAGATGCTGCGCCGTAGCATTGACAGTAGATAGGTCGCCTGAAAGCTACAGCTGAGGCTGTTTGTTTCGCATTCAAAGCCAAGCCTGACTCCTAAGATGCTACAATGATAGCGTGATGCAGAGGTCACTGTACTATGGCGGTACATATGTTCTGCAGTAGTAAGTAAATATGTAGCGCGCTGTGCTGGCTGGACCGTCGGCGAACTGCCGGCCCGACGTCACCGATACCCGCATGCTTTTCCCGAGATCCTCCTCCACTCGTCCAATGGTAACTCTTTTCGGGGAGAAGTGCCCTCTTCTCTCTGCAATGTATATGCGAACAACTCGGCGCTCAATCACCTCTCAATCACTATTTGCTCAATTGCTTCAAAGAAGTTTCATAGCTCCGCAGTCTCTTCGAATGGCTTCAACCCTACCAAAACTACCGGTCTTCGAAGCAATTGCTAATCATAATCCTCAAAGCACCGCCGTTATCCATAGCAAGTCCGGCCGGCGGTTCACTTATGGAGAGCTCCTTCGAGATATCGCTGATGCGAGGAACAGTCTACGCCACACCGCCGGGGAGCAGAGATTGGAGGGCGAAAGAGTGGCTTTCCTGGTGGAAAATGGATATGACTATGTGGGTGCGAAGCAGGCGGTGTTCGGGTTCCTCGAGAGGTTGTACTGATTGCATATAGTAACCCTGCTTTCCATCCTTGGCAGTAATAGTATTGCCGTACCTTTATCGTCTGGATTTCCCGCGAGCGAGCTCAGGTATATATTGGACAACAGCCAAGCTCTGATGCTCTTGTCCTCGGCCAAATTTCAAGAGAAGGCTGCAGAAGTGGTCAAGGAACGTTTGGAGAAGTCCCCAATCTTGAGTACTGTGAAAAAGAGGCTTGAGGGAAGCGGATCCAAGGAGAACATTAAGCTTGAGGGAGATGAAGAAAGTAGAGGAGGCATGATGCTGTATACATCAGGAACGACGAGTCGTCCGGTGAGTCGTGATCAAGCACTGAACCAGATCTCTACTGAAAAGAAATCCGTGAAGAAAGGCGTTGTACTACCCGAATCGGTCATGACAGCTCAATCTCAATCACTATTGAAAGCGTGGAACTACAACCCCACAGATCACCTCCTTCACGTTCTTCCGTTACACCATATCCATGGAACGATAAATGCTCTCATGACGCCTCTCTTCGCCGGTTCGACAATCGAATTCATGTTCCCCTTCAACGCTGATGCATTATGGGGACGTCTCGCCGCCCCTTTTCTGCCCAAGGACCAACAGCAAGATAACTCAAAAGAACCAATCACATTCCTTACCGCAGTACCCACAATCTACAATCGCCTCCTTTCCACGCACGCTAAACTCCCGTCATCAGTCTCCGAAGCCTCTAAAGAGGCCATACTCCCGAAACATCTCCGCCTAAATATTTCCGGCTCAGCAGCACTTCCTACACCCACAAAGACCGCCTGGGCCGACCTTAGCGGCGGCAACATCCTCCTAGAGCGTTATGGCATGACTGAAATTGGTATGGGCCTAAGCTGTAGCCTCGACTTCCGAGATCGCGTCGACGGAAGTGTAGGCTGGCCATTACCCTTTTTAGAAGCCCGGCTCGTCGACACCGAAACGAATGCCATTATCGAACCCGGCGGGGAACTTGACGAGGACGGCCGAGTGCGGGAAGGCGAGATCCAAATCCGGGGGCCCACGGTCTTCAAGGAATACTGGCGCAACCCAAAAGCCACTTCCGAAGAATTCGTCGAGGGAGAAGACGGGAAAGGACGCTGGTTCAAGACCGGAGATGTGGCGACAAGGAAGCATATCGACGGCGCCGGACAGAGTGATCAGGAATGGGCGCGGGGGCCAATGTATTTCATCCGCGGCCGCAAGAACGTCGATATCATCAAGAGCGGTGGGGAGAAAGTCAGCGCGCTGGAGATTGAACGGGAGCTTCTATCTCTGTAAATCGCTCCTCTCTCATTGTCCCCTTTCTCCTTCTCCCCTCCCTCTCACTAAGCCCCTCCTCCCTCCCAGACCCAGCTCCCCAATTAACCCCCATTTCCACCCCACAGCCCCCAAATCTCCGAAGCCGCCGTCCTAGGCATCCCCTCGGACCAATGGGGCCAAAAAGTTGCCGTGATCGTCGTGCTCGATCCCGCTTACACAAATACCGGCCGAGGCGGCAAACAATGGGGCCTGATGGACATGCGAAGGGCGTTGAAGGAGCAGTTGGTGAATTACAAGATCCCGCAGGAGATGAGGGTTGTGGAGGGGATCAGCAGGAATGCTATGGGGAAGAGTGAGTTTTCTGTTTCTTTGTATTTTAATTCTTCAATGTGAGCTGGGGGGGCATGTGAGTGAGTGCTAATGATGGTGTTTGTGCGTAGTTAATAAAAAGACTTTGGTGAAGGAGATTTTTGGTGATGGTAGATGAACCTAATTCCCGCGAAGCTCTGGACGCAGTGATGAGGTTTCTGAGGGATAGTTGCGGGGAGAATAATCTTGGGCTGGGTGGATGCAAGAGGTTGTGAGTGTACTAGAGCAATAATGCAAGACGCAAGCCACCTCCCATCATCCTAAGCAATCCCACCACATATCTACCAAACACGACAGAGTATTTATATCCTCCCCGCCCCATACCTTCCCCCCCGGTCCCTTCCCACCCCTTCCCGCCCATCCCACATCCCACCTCCCACCGCCTTCCCCTAACCCCCTTTCCCTACCCCCTCGCCCCATCCAATCCCAATTCCCAATCCCCAATCCCCAATCCCCAATACCACACACCCATCTCAACCCCCCCCTTGGGGACAATCCTACTAGTACTCGTACCTCTACCCCCAAGCTCAGCCAACACCTCTGCATCAACACCTGCCTCAAGAACCAGAAACGCGATTCTTATCCACGGTGAGTATCGATCGGTACGGGGGAGCTGAATGGGAAAAATTTAAATATTAAACATTAAAAAGGCAAAGGAGGTTAGTTGGCGAAATTGGAGAGAGAGATGGGGGGAAAGATGGAAAAAAGAGAGGTGGTGGCTTTCATTGAAAGAAAAAGAGGGGATCGATCGCTATGACTGGCAAAGACTGCACGCAATACCTTTGTTCCAGCGGCTTGCATCCCTTGCAGCGGAACATGCTCGTGGAGATCATCGACCAGTGTGCTCGAAGAGCGGAAGAGGGGCTTTGATGTGAGATTGGCATAAGATACCTACTGGATATCTATGCTCACATTTCTGGTATCCATCAACTGTCAACTCGCTCATACCAAGCCGAGCCAGCCTGGTGCCCATAGCCACACGCCGTAAGCACCATGAGCAGAAATCTCCCCCTTTTCCACCTCCACGTCCCTTCCTCCCCACTCAGACCGTAAACTTTGCCTTCGCCCTCGTACTCCCGCTATGCGCGCTCTCAGTATGCCCCGAAAACTCCACCACCTCGCTCTCCTTCAGCCTCAACACATCCTTAAACTTCCTCCCCAAACCCAACAACACCTCCTTGCTCTTCTCTGCAGTCCGCCCCTTCCCCCCGGCCACATCCCCATCCCCGCCGCCTGGCACGCTCTTCCCCACCGTCTTGGTCCACAGCCCGATTCGATAGAAGCCTTTGCGGACATTGACAACGACACCCATGACTTCGCCGTCGTTGTCATTTTCGAGCGTCTCGCCGATGGCGCTGAGCATGATATTAAGCCAGAGTTCGTCGATGGGGGCGGCGCGCTTGTCTTTGAACTGGTAGGACCATTTGCCGCCGTGCTTGTTTTGGGGGTCTTCCCATTCGGGGCGGATGCCTTTCTTGAAAAGGTGGTAGTCGGATTTGAGGGCGAGTTCGGAGGTGGGGGTGATGTTGTTCTAGATTGTTGAGGGATGGGTTAGTGGGTCGTGGGGAAGTGAATGTGTGGGGAAAGGTGAGGATGAGCATACGTAGACGCCCCAGAATTCCTCTACGGAGTCGAAAGTGACGACTTCTTTAAGGAGGTCGTTCCAATTGTTGTCTCCCTGTGCTGCATCAGCATCAAGTGTTTTGTCAATGGCTTCTAAAGCGCACCTTCCCACTGGGCGGCTTGGTGAACCACAGCGTCCACTCATGCATCAGGGGATGCTTGACGTTGAAATTCTCTGCATCGTGAAATACCGTGACTCTATCGTCACCATCTTTTGGTTGTGAGGCTCCCTCATCTGCATTCATAGCTTCGTTATTCGTTTCGTCGGTATCTTTTGCTGGAGAAATGGGAATGGTGTCAAGAGGGACTGGTGAACTGGGATTTGCAGATCCGTTTGTTGCGGTGGCTGGGGTCTCAAGAGTCGCCATGGTGGGCTGAGACCAGATTTAAAAGGAAAGAGTGAACGGCTAGGTGAGGAAGTTTGACGCTTAGAGTGTTTCCGGTGCGGACTTGGATTTGGGAAATTTTGCTAGAGAAGCTGGAGGATGGCTATGATGGAGAGTTACAATATGGTCATATGAGGTGAATGAAGAAGCAAGTTACTGCGCCAGGCAGTTCTGAATTCCGGGCAGAATGTGAAGAGTATGGCCTTGTGTTTACACTATTTCGGGCAAAAATTTGAAGCAATCGCAAACTGGGTGGCCCGCGATTGACTACGATGACCTTGGGAAACAGAAGGTGCAAAACGCTCAAGATTTACAAAGGCAGAATTGAAAGCTCTTGTGACATTTGGTGTAATCTGTACCCTAAGGCTGTCATTCTATCTATTTGTGTCGAGCACGAGCAATGCTTCTTTGGTAAAGCTAAAGAGACACCAAAGCGGCTGCCTTTCTGCCGTACCAAAGCTCTATGTGCATTCATGACCAATGCAGTGAAGCATTCTGACTCTCAAACTTGCCGCGAAACTCCTATGACACCCTGTAAATGCACGATAGATGAACCCATGGGTATCATCGCAATGCAGATGTCACTTGCTCTGGCTATTGAGGTAGCTCAAGTAGCAATTCCATCCTAGTAAAGTCAGCAAACAAACCTCCTGACTTTAAACTCACACGAGTAGGAACAAGACCTACCCAACGAGACCACATTGACAACCAGCACCCTATGCTCTAGCGGAATCAACTTGAAATTAATCGCCTGCACCCACGGCCAAACCATCCAATTTTTCTGCAGCGCTTGTGTATATGTGCTTTCTAATTTGTCCTTGGGACTTGTTCCTTCCATGATGGCCATGCTACTTAGGAATACGAAGAGATTTGTTGAGGCAAAGACGCATTGATCGGTTAGAACACGGGCGGCGATGGTGAGATTGGGATTTTTGAGGTTGATTTTTTGTTGTAGGAATTTGAACCAGGTTGTCGCGGCAGGCCCGAAGACGGCTGTGGTGGCATTGACAGGTTAGCTGTACATTATCGTCTAGAGACGGTGCGTCGGAGCTGATCCTGCGACTTACCACCTCCGTACAAAGCCATGCGCCCTGTCCGTGCGTAATTGTGCTTTTCCAGGCCCACGCGCTCAACAGCTTGCTGCGCCATGACATCTCCGGTCGCAAAGAGGATCTGAGGGAGAGATGTATTAGGTCATGTTTGAGATGTTGACGCTGTCTTTAGAGACGCATGGACTGACTGCAGTCGTGATACTCTGGGTGAGCAGGGGCCGCCGGGCGAGTTTCGCCTGATACCTGTACGGGGTAAGGTTAGTGATAGGGTTTGAAATGGCAATTGCAGTGTCTTTCATAAGGCTTACCATCTTAACATCTTGACCAGTGTAATCTGCTAAAGAAAGCCACAGGTTTGTTGACGATGTCACTTGTTCCCAATTCCACGGAGACGGTGGATATCAGAGCTCCTTATCGGCACATTCATTGACAGCGGGAAGCGGGAGCTACAGGTCATAGGGCGTCCAATGAATGGGAGTCTTCTGGTTGGTAGGTGGTAGGGTTCTCGTGAGGCTCAGCATCATCGAGGGGGTAGGGATCAGTTACTTAGAGCTCTACGAATTCAATACACTGTCAGATGAAGCAGGAGAAGTTCAAGACGAATGGGTATCTATCGCACACAATTCCTGCTCACCGAATAACAGTACAAAGGTTTTGCAGCTACAAATTCCCCAACAGGAATAGTACCACTTTTGCCCATCGCCACAATGGAACAGTACCAATGGAACAGTACAGAGCGAAAGAGTATTCGATCCAATGAAAAGTGAGAGCATTCTTTATTATCAAAGTTTTGACCATACAAGCCTTCAATGACCGAGGGATTTCCTCAGTTGTCAATACTGAGGCTCGACGGCAAGTGCGCTAGAAAATCAACAGCAAGAGGTATGGATAAATAGGCAGATATGCCGTAGTTATCGAGTCCGTGGGGCAAATCAGTACAAAGGCTGCTAAGGTTTCTTGGGAATCACTACCTTGACCACAATCACGACCACGACAACGATGATTATGATGAGGATCACTAGCAATGGATGTCAGCAAGGAATATCACAAGAGAAATACGCAGGAAGGGTTGAGCTTACAGAAAAGGATTAGGCAAATCCACTTCTTTCGGTTCCTGCTCCGGGCTTTTGATATTGCGCCGTCCAACTGAGTGTTTGCTTGGCCAATATTTTCATGGGTACCCTCTGCTTTTTGCTCAATGTCCACAATAGCAGGTTCCTGTTGAATGATGGCAGCATCGACATCCTGGAACAGCTGGCCAAGCTCAATCATCTGTTGCTCGATCTTCTGGATGGCCTCATGTCTGCCTTGTACAGCGCGCAGTGCGGACTGGGATTCACCTCGTCGATTGCCTTGCAAAAGCTAGAGGGGTTTAGTATCAAGGCTAGAGTAGGGTTGGACGCACTTACAGCTTGAGTGAAGACTTGGTTGTTCGACGTATCTTCGATAGCCTCCCGAACCTCTTGTTCGCTCGCATCAGGTCTGACAATTCGATATTGCCTCTCCATTTGTGCGGATAGCTTTTGCCGGAAGCTGCTCTCAAGTTGCTGATACTCGTTGATGGCAGCTTTCAGTTTACGGTCCACCTTGCCAACTTGCGGGGCGTTCCTTGCATCTCCAGATTCTCTCTGAGACTTGATGTTTTTGATACGTGCACCAAAGTTTCGGTAAAGTGTCATGGTCTCTGAGCCAAGAGCATCCAATTCGCGGTTTGTTTGAGTGTTCTGACTCGCGTCAGGATCGTCGAGTGCACGCTGCTGTAGAAATCGAAGGCGCTCGAGGTTCCGTTCGATAGCATCAATACCACGATCAATGTCTCGACATTCGTTGAGTATTGCGTTTGGATCCCGTCCTCCTGCCTGACCATATGCACCAGCTTGTCCGTTTACAGGTTGCATCTCCACATCATTTCCCCCTACTGCTCGACGTCAATCAACGTCCCTATAGTCTAGCACGGTTGAGCTTACCATATCCTGTAGTCTGACCAGTAGTTTGGCCATAGGCGTTTCCGTTGCCATAGCCACCTTGTTGCTGTCGCCCTCCGTAAGCAGGCTGTGGTGCAGCCGGCTGGTTGTATGGGGTTCCTGCTTGCTGGGCGTATGGGTTACCAGCATCTTGGTTGTATCGATTTGCTCCTCCTTGTGCATAAGGATTGGCCTGGCCGTAGCTGCCTTGGTTGTTGGCCCCGTATTGCTGGAGATGCGAAAGGCAAAATTAGCGATTGTGCCCATCACGTAGTATCTCATGCTGTATCAGGGTGGCCGTTGTCTTCGAGTGAGAATGCCTTAGGACTTCTCGTTCAAGGGTGTGGTGCTTACAGCCATTGCGGTCCTCAAGTCCTGAAGCCCCTGATCTAGCGATGGTCTCGTCTTTCAGGGAGGGGAAGAAAGCGAAAATCGAAGTGAAAAACGCCTTGATGGTGAGCAAGAGAGGGTGATGCGGCGGCAGAAAAGAAGTAGAATGCTGATGCCTGATAAGCTGCTGACCTTGAAGAATAGGTACAGGTACAGTTAGTAGCTATGCGAGAGTAAGATTTTGAGGTTCCGCGTAGCGCCGCCTTCACGCTTGGTCCTGAAACGGCTACACTGCTTTTGAGCGACGATCAAGGGATCCTGCAATTCGGATACTCAAAAGGAAAATTGTTACGGAGTACACTCGTTCGATTTCTCGTCTTGCGAACCTTGCAAAGACAAGTCAAATCAGCGGGTGTTATAAAGGCTCATTGAAGCAGCTAAGTTGCATTCGAGAATGGCAAAAGCTGCGTTGCGTCTGCCTGCTGCGCCTCGCTATTGTTAGACGAGTACCTAGAGCTGGAATCCTTTTCTCTCGCAATCGCGCGTCATCAGTTTGGCGCAGCCCTGGTGGCCCGCTCCTCTTACTTATCAGTCCGACTCGTTGGAGTCGGGCTTTGAGTACAGTCTATTACATGCTTTGGTCAGTCTTCGCTCGGAACTACCACCTATTCAAGTAGCTACGGCTTCTAATTCTATGATCTAGAGATGAAACATCCCTATGTAAATCGTACCCCCTTGAGAGGCTTATCATACAGTCGTACACGTATCCAAACTGCAAGCGTCTCCCATGCCGCAAACCCCTTTCCAACGCCTTCTGCTATGTTATCAAGTTCATGTCGTCCAGTCATAGCCGGTGATTCACTTTTTTCGTGCTTCGACGGCAGCGTGTGTCGCCACCCGTTTTCCGGATCCCCATCGTGTTGTCTCGTCCCCATTCTCCCACTCCTTCTCCTGGTAGCCTAACCTCTTCTTAACTTGATTCACTACCTCCGTGTCTCCCGTATTCTTTCCCTTGTTGTCACTAAGCTTAATCGCGGGTTTCCCACCTGCTGAAGATAGCTTAATCACTATATTCATTGGCAAAGATCTTTTGCGGTCGCGGCGAAATCTTGAAGTGTCGGATACTAGAGTAAAGTCGTCTACTTGTGTTAGTGGTACCGAAGGAAATGAAATGACTCATGTTGGACTAACTCGTAAAAAAAGTGCCAATACCAAAGGCCGCCTGGAAGCCAGCTTCTTCTGCAACTTTCTTGTATTCCAGGCAAAGCTTAACATTAAGCGAATCCGAGAATACGATAGTCTTCTTGTCTTTGATGCCTTGGCCGTCATAGAAGTCCCGCATAAGCTTCACAAACTCCAAAGGGCTTCCAGAATCTTGGCGAACGCCTTGGAAAATTTGCGCATACGTTCGCTCTTTCTTTCTCTTCTTGCCATCGCCGGCAATTGTCTTCGAATCTAAGCCAGGCATACTTGTCGCCGCTGGAATACGGGTCGTTACAGCGTCCGTCTTCGCCCTCTCAGCGCTGGGCATCTTCTGCTTGAAGGCTTCGAGGAATGCGGGCGTGCCGAATGTGTCCGTCAACGTTATGCCGAGGACCCCTTCTCCATAGCAGCTAAGCCAGTACCGCATTGCGGCTTCGTTTGCAGTCTCGTATTCGGTGATAGATGCTATTCCCATGAACCACTCATGGGCCACGGTACCAACTGGTGGTAATGCGTATTTCATAGCAAAGTGGACGTTGCTTGTACTTACCCTCCCCTTATTCTCCGACTTTGGGAAATTAATCCTACGCGACGCTGCTTTCAAGCCCTGTATCACCATCTCCTGGGTGCGGTAATCTCTTCTCCGCCTCGTGCCAAATTCTGAAAACATGCAACCGGCATCAATGAGATCCCTACCCTTGCAGTGAGCAAGGGCATGCTGGTCTTTATGCCTCCAGTCTTTGTCGCAGAATTTGAAGTAGGCTTCACTTATCAGAGCGAGCAACGGGATTTCGTAGAGAACTGTATCCAGCCACAGACCTTCCACATGCAAGTCTAGTTCACCCACATCGTTGGCGCTACCCGTATCGTTGATGGCTATCCAAGAGCTTCGAACGTGCTTCGAAGGCTGTAGGTGGAAAGACTTGAGGAAGTCCAGATATCTTTCGCTGAAATAAGTGCATGTAAACTTTAGGTACTTGAATTCCCGGTTGGTCAACGACATTTCTCCCAATTCTAGCGTTGACGATTAGCAAAGCCCAGGCAATATGGTGCCAGTGCAACCATACTAGTTATTTGCGCCTCCAACCATTGATATGCTTCACGTGTGAGTTTCATATGGGGAGTTCTGTTCGTAAAAGCGTATGTAACCTCTGCTGAATGTTAGCAAGGAATCTCAAAACAACAGTCGCCCGTACTCACCAACGTCAGGAAGATATTGAAGGATAGCGCATTGCATTGTGAGCTTGTATAAATCGGTATCCAACAGTGAGAAGACGCCCTCCGGCATCTTATACTCCGGGATTTCCTCTTCACTCTCATGATCGTCGCTAGGCCAAAAATCACATGCATCCCCAGTATACTCAGCCATGGCAGTTTGAGATGAAGAGGCACAGCTCTCGATGACAAAAGTGTGGGATGGGGAACACGAAGATGTGAGGATGAAGAAAGAAAGAAGCGATTGTAATTGTTGCTAAAGTAAGGTACTTAACAAAGCGCATGTGTTAATGACGATGTTTTGTTATTTTACAGCATGTCGTGCATACAGTGAAACGGGTACGCTAAGATAAGATTAGATCCTAATAAATACCCTGACGTGCCTGAGAGGAGATGATGATTGGACCAGGGGCATAAAGCTCTGCTACAAAAGGCTGTAGAGACAGAGTAAGTCCTAAGCACCCACCAGGTAGTTACCCACATGTGGACGACGCCACTCCACTCTGAGTAACTTGGCTACGAACTACATTACACACTTACCACTCTACAAGGGCAAGACCACCTCATTGAGTGAAAATTCCCAAAATATCTAACCCAAATCATGATCACCCCACACTGTAAATCTTCTGTCCAGTGCTTCATCCGGTGCTTCATATATGCTTTAGCCAGTCTTTCATCCAGTGTTCCATCCAGTGTTCCATCCAGTGTTCCATCCAGTGCTCCATATATGCTCCATATATGCTCCATATATGTTCCATCCAGTGCTTCATCCAGTGCTCGAGATATGCTCCATTCATGTTCCACTCAGTGCTTCATATATATGCTTCATCCAGTGCTTCATTCGGTAAAATCATATAAGCAAAGAACAAGTAAAGATAGAAGAACTGAATAGACGCGTGCAGACGTGTACGGACCTAAAATTTTGATGTTCGATTACCGGAAGTCATGTGGTCAGTACTTTTTTCGATCGATCGGATTGAAGATTCTATAATTCTATTCTATTATATGTTAGATTGACCTCGAGCCAGCAAGCTTGTTTAGCCCTTGCGTGAAGCCAGACACACGAAGAAAGAGGAAGATCAAATTCATGATAACCTATCTAGAGCCGCATAGCCAACCATTCTAACCTATCCACCAACTCCTTCAATAATAAGTTCAAGGACGCCAGTCAGCGTAAGGGCTCCGCTGCACATATCCCACTCAGAAAATCCATTGGATGTCTAGCCATTGGCAGGAGGGCATACATTGATGTACAAGTTTTCCGATTCGCCATCGACGCCGGCCCTTGTTCCCCATGTTGTAACCCAAAAGGTTAGCAGCGCGTACAACTTGATGAAAGAATGGTAGTATCCAAAAAGAATGTATCCAGGGAGGTAGACAAGATCACCAGGATTGCGCCAAAAGTGTGGGAAAGGCTTGACTAATTTCGAACATAAAATCCAAGATCCAAGCCAAAACATTGCGGTTTTCGGACCAACGTGTTGAAGCACCGATTGCTCCCTGGCAAGCCACATTGTGTAGAAGAGGGCGGCATCGTAGAAGAGGGCGAAATTAACAAACGAAGTCAGGTAAACTGCGTAGACACACCACGGCTGAGTTCGCCAGACTGTGCCTTCCGAAAACAGGCTTGCGGCATTGCTGCGCCACGTTGTTCTGGACCAGCGCAAGCACTGCGAAAGAAATTTAGGATATGTCCCTAGTGTTGTTAGAATCCTGGCGTCATCAGAGTATTGTATCTTTATTTTCCAGCCATGATTGACCATCCAGCGGGTAATGAAGTTGTCGCTACACATGGTTAGCCCCGTAGACGCGATGCTCATTACATCTGCAAAGATGTCAGAAGGGACATGACTTACTCGTCAGCGTGCAGTGGGCCGAATAGACCCCAAAAGATATATTCGTTGAGGAATCCATCAATGAAACTGGAGTTCTGTAGAATCTGAGTCCGGTGCGCTAATGTACGACCTGATAGACAGAAAACACCACCATCAATATTATTGGTCGCAGCAGTTTCGAAGTTATGGCGTTCGAGATAAATTGTCCCAATGAAATTCCAAAAGTCAGCCCAAGAAAAAAAGGGCGACTTCCGTACACCACTTTTGCAGGTTCCAACAGCTCCGACACGAGGGTTGTCAAAAGGGACAAGAAGATTAGGGAGAAAGTACTCGGGCCAAATAACGTGATCGTCGCAGAGAACCGTGATGGAGGTTTCGACCTAGCAGAGAACATGTTATCAATCCCATATCACAACTATGGATACACACAACCAGATTATACAAATTCAGACATATCGCATATGGTCATTGCACCATCTTTCTACTTAAAAGATCCAAACGCCGAGCATAGATAGCCTCCCAACCTTGGAGGGTCCTACCTTTTTCATCGCTTCGCACACTTGCGTTCTTTTGTTGGGAACCTTGCAATGGAATAGTCCGAACGCGGAGGAATTGTTATAGGATCTGCAGACATTCCTTGCCTCCACATCTTTTCCTATTCCGGCTGTGACTATCATGATCCTGGCGGGATTGTTTTTCATGATGGAGTTAATGCACTTCTCGAAATCATCTCCGGAAGGTTCAACAGTCGGGATTATCACCGTAACATCTTTCGGCAGTTGAGTTGGAGTCCTTGGACGTGTTGGTATAGGAGTCGCCTTATACGTCAGAAAGGAGATAGTATTTACTACCAAACGGGTGTACCGGAATAGAAATAAGATAATAAATGACTGAGTCCACTTATTGAGAGAGAAGAAACCTTCCACAGATGTGGAAACGGCTGGATGAAGGGACGCATAATTATATATAGGATTAACGGAGGTACACGAGATTGGCCAATATCGAAGCACGTCGAACAGAATGTGCGCTAGTACGAAGAATGCCGCCAGTCCCAAAAGCGCCAGGGAATCCTTATGTTGCCAATGCATGGAGCTGCGGACAGGACTTTGCTGGCATGCACAGAACTACCGTATTTTCGAGCTGTAGAAGCAGACCAGGTGCTGAGGGGTGAAGGGCATATTCACGCGCTGAGCAGATCAAATAAAAGTACTACCAACACAATGTTCGTCTGGTGAATGGAGACAAAGAGTGCATATAGTTGTTAAAGTGAACAACCCACGCCGTTTGCAACGAACTCATCGAAGACTGCCGAGATGCCCAACGCAGTCACGTCTGGCCATTGAGAGACGCAAACAATTCTTGGTCTACACATTGTGTTGTTACTTAGACAAAAGGTATAAGAAGAACCCGATGGCCATTCTGGAGGAACCAGAGCGATGCTCGCGGCACCAATGGCAAGCGTTACGGGTCTATCCCGAATGCAATTATCCACGTCGTGCAAGTATGAAATCGTCAATCCTTGTAGCTGGATCCGAGAACGAAAATGTTCATTGGGCTGACCAACGCGCCCCAGGAATGCAGTCGATTCTCAGAAGTTCTAACTAGAGCACATTAGCTTGGGAAATGACAAAGGCGTCACCAACAGAGTACTATCCTGCTCCTAGACCCAGTTCAAGGTCCACAAGAATAAAGGGCTACTTACTTTACAACCTACAAGCAATCGAGTAAGTCAACCAAGTTGAACGCATTCTCAAGAAATCGCTCGTGCTTCTACCAATGAAACAGATTTCACTCCCGGAGAAATGTCTTGTACGTTGGCGACTCCGAGCAGTCCGAGAAAGGATACTCCAATTTGAAGAGGAACCCCTCAAGTTCCTGTTTCTCTGCCAAAGGGCATTGGATGCCAGCTAATACCTTCCCAACGTCACCACCATGATTCCGGTAATGGAACAGCGAGATGTTCCTATCAGGGCGCAGTGTCGTGAGAAATTTTACTAGTGCTCCAGGTCGCTCTGGGAACTCAAATGAGTAAAGTCGCTCGTCCTGAACACCACTGCGACCACCAACTAAATATTTGATATGTGATTTTGCAAGCTCGTCACCACTTAGATCGACGGCGACCATACCGTCGTTACTCAGTCGATTGATGAGGTCGGACAACTCTGACGTACGGAACGATGCGTTAACCGAGATTCCCATCAAGACGTTCGCTGATTGTTCCTTTGCATATCGATAGCTAAACTCGGTTACCGCGTGGGGAAGAACAGCCTTGATGAGATCTGCGAAAGAACCTGGTCTCTCCGGAACGTTAACACTCAGCAGAGCTTCTTTTTTCTCACCTAACGCAGCACGATCTGCCACGAATCGCAAGCGGTCGAAATTCATATTGGCGCCTGAAGCTATCGCGACCAATCCTCTTTTCGGGTTAGGTGACGGGTTCTTTGCTACGTATTTCTTGAGACCAGCCAACGCTAGAGCTCCAGCAGGTTCAACAATAGACCTGGTATCCTCGAATACATCTTTGATGGCCGCACAGGTTTCATCAGTCGTCACTTCGATAATTTCATCGACAACCTCAGAGCATAAGCGGAACGTCTCTTCGCCCACGGTTTTTACCGCAGCACCATCCGCAAACAATCCGACCTCGTTCAGTACAACCCGCTCATGTTTCTTCAGCGATTGCACCATTGCGTTTGCGTCGTAAGTCTCTACGCCAATGATCTTGACATGCGGAGCTATACGTTTGATATAGACGCCCAGCCCTGCAATAAGACCTCCTCCACCGACGCAGCTGAATACAGCTTCAAGATCTTGCAAATTTGTTTGCCGTAGTAGTTCCATCCCAATCGTACCTTGCCCAGCTATCACATATGGGTCATCGAAAGGAGGGATATTCGTAAGGCCATAAAGCTTCTCCAGCCGGTGTGCTTCACTCTTGGCGGAGTCAAAGTCTTCACCGTATAGTACAACGGATCCTCCCAGGCGTGATACATTCAGGTGCTTGATCGACGGCGTTCCTGCAGGCATGACGATTGTCGCAGGTATCTTCAATTGTCGCGCAGAATATGCAACCCCTTGAGCGTGGTTTCCTGTATGCTCTCAGCCTTCAGCGGACCAAAGACTAGCTGCCTTATTCACCAGCAGAGCAGGCGACCACCCCTTTCCACCGTTCAGTTGGATCTAGATGTGCCATCTTATTGTATGCTCCTCTCAGCTTGAAGCTGAAGACTGGCTGAAGATCTTCTCTCTTTAGAAGAACCTTACATTCTAATCGGTTGCTGAGATTCACTGCGTGGGTCAATGGGGTCTCTTTGACGACGTCGTAGACTCGAGAAGTGAGGATAAGGCGCATATACTACATCTTGTTAGCAGCCTGGAGCTCAATCCCACATAAAATCCCAGGATACGGACATCTGGATAGCCGTCCGGAAGTAGGAAGGCTGCAGGCACGGAGGATGAAGCTTTTAGCTTCTCTGTTGCAGTGGGCGAAGGATTGGCGGTGTACTCCGTCAACGGCATTCCATTGGATTGCGACGAGCCCAGTGCGGAGGTACCGTTGGCCATGGTTATGGAGGCCATGGCGCTCCTTGCGGAATAGACTTGAAGAAACTCAGATAAACTTTGTGCCGATAGGGCTGAGGGACGAGATCCCGTCTGTAGGGCTGACGTGACGGGCATGCCGAAAGCGTCATTTTGAAAGCACCTATCCAGTCCAGCAAGTCTCCGAAGAGCCGGTGTACAAGCAACCTTATCCTGGCTATTGACTGGAACTTCTGTGGCTCAATTGAAACTACTCGTTGATGCCTATGCGAAATCCGCTTGCCTCCCAGCATTGAACTCTCTACAATGTCTGGGGCACCTTTACCCTCATCGTTTGATGGCAATACGTAAAACCCTCCTCCCTTCACCACTCAAGACGAGCTGTACTAATTTTATCTCGAGGGAATTCTACGAAGAGAATCGGTGGCAGAAATTCTCCCGCCGGCTGAAAGAAGAGCCCTTAATCCCTTTCGGTTCGCAATGCTCCAAATTTTTAAAGGCTTCCTCTTCTAATATACTAGTACACAGGATGCGCTTTGACCTGCTATGCGCTCTATCAAGCTGGGCGATCCATCCACCATGGAGACTCCGTCACTGCTAACCGAATGTTCCGTAACCGTATCTATGCTCAGGCATTCACACTACTTGCGTTAGTGGCCGGATCAATGTACTACGATAAGGATCGAAAGAAGCGAAAAGAGTTCGAAGGGGTGATAGCAGAGAGGAAGGCAAAGGAGAAAAATGAGGCGTGGATACGGGAGTTGGAGGCTCGAGATAAGGACGACAAGGAGTGGAAGGTAAGGATGGGGAAGGTTACGGCAGCTGAAGCGAAGGCAGCAGAGACGGAGAAGGAGAAAAAGGCGGGTAATGGGAAACTTGGTGGGATTGTCGAAGCAGTGAAGGAGCTTACGTTGGGGGATAGGAAGCCAGAACAGGATGGAGAAGGAGAGGTCAGCGAAAAGCAGACAGCCAGTGGGAGCGACAAGGACTGGGGGATCGTTGCAGCAGTAAAGAATGAGCTGAGCGGTACGGGGAAGGAGGTACAGGATAGTGGAGAGGATGCGGTCGGAGCTGCAAAGAGCCACCCGGCAAGCCCGAAGAGGTAAAAACTATGTGTTGCTCGTAAGAGATGTGCGCTGTACGACAACCATATATACAGTCTGGGATGGAGTATATGGTGCATAACGCTGGCGTTCAATAACGTGTGCTACTCATCATGAAGAAGTTCGGGTTAGGTCGATGAAACGATTTGTACAAAGTCCCTATGCTGAATATATCGAAGGCACGCCCCCCAGTCCAGTTCTGATAGACATGCCATTGACCAACCGAAGGCGCAAGCGAACACACCCGGTAGCTTCTTGGGAGTGCCCTTACAGTCAAGGCCAGATTTCACCAACAATGGTCACTCTACTAGCCTTCACTGAGATAGTCCAGGGTTTCTCAACTAAAGATATTCGTAGCGGCTTCGGGAATGGATTGGTCGTGGAAGGCCCTCAGATAACCCCAACGCCATGCAATGCACCTCCAATTACCAGGATACGTAGGGCGTTTATGCACTGAACACGCCTCAATCGCAATCCCTTTCTCGGGTTGAAAAGCAATGCTTCCCTCAACCCTGTCGCTGCTTGTGTTTGGGATTCTTCGAGCAGATAATGTAGACATAACCTTTTCTTCGGACGCTCTATGCAATAGACCAAAAGTTAGCTAGATAACCGTAGAATTCAACCCCACAGTCTCTGCAATGTCGGTAGAAGCAATCGGATTTGCTTCGAGGAGGGCAATCGAAGAGCTGAGATATTTACGTACCTTACACCCGTCGCAAAGCTTCTTCACGCTACTCCTAACCTTCATGCTTCTCGACTGCTCGATATTCCTGCCCCGTAGTATATCCAACATGGGTCTCTTGCAGAGGTTGCCTATTGTCCTTCTTAGGCCATGCCATGAAAATGCTCTTAGCAAGCTTGCGGAAGGGTGACGATGGAAGTTGAATTGGATTGGCACTCTTGAGACGCTTTGAGCCAGAGCGGTACGTCGTAGGGAAAGGAAAAGCGACATTGCTCTGGAGGCCGGTCGTGTTTGAAGCATGGCTGGGGTTGTTGGAGACAGCAAGCTTAGAGAGCTATGATCGTAATTCGCGGAGACGACACGCTACCCTGTCAAGAAACGCGATGGACGAGGATTTGAGGCCTGCTGCACTGTGTTATAAATGGCAAGAAGTGGGTAGATGAGTTGACGGCCAAAGATTTACTGAAGGTTCAGTAGAGTAGTGGATGTCCGAAGGTCGAAGTCACTCGGATTGTCGGTCGAAGAAAATCCGAATGGCGGAATTTTCCGTCATTCAAAAGGATATTATTTAGAGAGTAAGGTACCTACCTTAGGGGAATTTGGAATGGTAGGAGAGGAACAAACTCATGGTTTTCTGACATGCCAATGCGTCCATTGATCATCACTACATTTCCATACCATCATCCGCACTAGAAATCTTATGGCCGACTGAAGCATCATTCAAGCCATACTGCCTCCACTGCCATTATGGTTGCCTACCAAGCCTGCCATTTCCAATAAAGCCCTATCAGCTTCGACGTCCTTACCTAGATTTATGTGTTTTCTAGCCTCTGCCTCCCGCTCCTCAAACGCCCAGGCAGCCTTTTGTCTCTGGGCCTCCTCTTCCCCTCCGCAGCCCCAAACTTCCAGACTCTCTATCTCAAACCTGTCCTGCCAATCGTGCTTCCAGCTCTTACTCGGATGAAAAGAGCCACCTCCAGTACTATCATGAGTGAAGACTCCGTATTCCAATGATTCGTTCAGCATCAACGAAACGGGGCCAAGTGCAACATGCGAAGATAAACCAGAGATAGGTTTCGAAGGAGCCGGCGGGCTTCCAAAGCTGATGCCTAATTTGGTGAACGTAACGTAGTCTTTACTGATAATACTCGCACGGAAGACCCGATGAATCGGCTCGAGCTGGAATAGCAACATCCCAGTACCGCCTATTGCTTCTTTGTGGGTGTGCTTCCAGGGTACGTCGATGTAAGCTCCAAACACGACTCTCCCAGATGTGCTATTTCCCGAGGCACCATCTGGAAACCTTTTGGGAGGTAACGTTTCTGCGAAGGCTCGTTCTTGACTTCCCTGTGGCATCGATGGTAATCTGGTTCCAGCCACAAGTAATATACTAGGCGCGCGCCAATTGAGCACCTTCTGCTCGATTGAGCCAATGCTGAAGCCGGCGTCCCCACCCGCATATAAGGGTCGTAGTCGATGAAACATCGAACCACCTTTGAGGAAGAACGACAACTGGCTCAAAATGTTTAGACTGAGAATTTCACCTTCTCTGGGTAGCAGGGGTTCGAATTGGGTATCTGGAGCTTGAGCTATCGTTGGAGATGATAATGGAACTGGGTACGGTGGTTGTTTACGCCGTGAGAGATCAATGTTCTTACTGAATAGGAAATGTTCAAATAGCGGATTTAGACCATCAAACATGTAAGGTAGAGAAGCTGGGACAGTTGAGTTAAAAATATGATAGAAGATGCCTCCATTCTGTTCTGGAATGAAAGACCATAATATGCAATCAGCAACTCTGCGAAGAGCGTCTAGTCTTGCTTCGGTCAGCTGGAGAGCGTGGCTTGATAGATTCTCCTGAGCTTCAAGAGGTGCAATGAGAAGCAGCAGCATTATTAATTTCTTAAAGTTATCGGCGGGTATTTGCGCGTGATGAATCTTTGTATCTGCTCGTTGATCATACTTAAAGACCTCGATAGCATCCAAAGAGTCAAGCGCAGCTAGTGCCAGTTCGTCGTCGTCTTCGTCCTCCTCTTCATTAGCAGGCTCATCGATAGAGAAACCTGCTGGGTGAGACCGAGATCCTGTTGTCGACCATTCTTCCACACCAGCGCTATTTTCTCGCAAATCACGCAGACCTTCCGGCGAGGGTTTTTCGTGTACGGAGCTCATCCTCCGATCAAACACAGCTAGACTCCTAAACAGCAGTTTGTTGCGATCTGCTTTGCCTCGCTTCAAGATTCTTCCATATCGTTCAGTCATGATGACCACGACCTTGAGCATTGCCTCGATCGTCAAGATGCTAGGTGCAAGGCTCGGAAAAGGGAAAGCACCAAGATACGTGGCCATCTGATATATTACGGGGCCGGGGCCGAGAGCGTCTGGTATGACCAGGAAGCGGCATAATGTTTCTTCTTTCCAATAGTTAACACCATCTCGCTCGTCTGCCAAGGTTCGAAAGACGTCCTTAAAGTGGGTAAGCTCAAGCGGCGAAAAGCACTTCTTCGCAAACCGCAGTGCAAGCTCATGGCTTAATCGTTCTTTGACAGTAAGCCTTCATCCTTATGCGGCAGCAGAAGACGGACCAGTAGACACACTTCGAGAGCCTTGCTCCTCCGAGTGCCCTTGACCCATCGTCAATTTCTCAGAACTATTACAGTATGTTAAGTGAGCTTTGGTCCAACATGGGTTATCACTTATCAAAGCAGACAAGGATGATCTAGATATCGCCCGCAGTCTTGTTCAGCACATTCCGCACATTCCGCCCACCCCACTGAGCTATTACGAAGGATCTCGTACAACCAGCTTCAACAATATCTGCGTGTAGGTACGAGTAGAATAGTCATTGGCCTCCATTACTCTTCTTCCCTTTTCTCCTCTACTATTTGGTCTCTCTGCTATGGCTGCTTCAGCTTCCGCGTTACTCAAAAGTCGCGTCCGGCGGCCTTCGATGCTGAACAAATTAGCAAAGACGTCTGATCTCATCGAGCTATTCCCGAACGGGGCCTATGTCGGATGGTCCGGTTTCACTGGAGTTGGCTATCCAAAGTAGGTGTCTTCAGGCCTGAAGCCTATCGAATGGCTCATACAGCTCTTACAGAAAAGTTCCCACTGCATTGGCGGATCATGTTGAGAAGAACAATCTGCAAGGGAGATTGAAATACTCCCTCTTTGTGGGCGCGTCCTCAGGAGCGGAGACCGAGAACAGATGGGCAAGACTTGATATGATAGAGCGGCGTAGCCCTCATCAAGTTGGTAAAGAAATAGCCAAGGGTATCAATGAGGGTAGAATCAAGTTCTTCGACAAGCACCTTAGCATGTTCCCAGTAGATTTGGTCTATGTAGGTTTTACCAGGGCTCTTGCTCCTTTTGACTGAACAGTTAAGGGTTACTACACCATGCACAAGCCCAACAAGAAATTAGATGTTGTGATTGTTGAAGCTTCGGCAATCACTGAAGAGGGTGGAATCATACCAGGTGCATCCGTTGGAGCCTCTCCGGAGCTGATTCAAATGGCCGACAAGGTGTGTATTCGAATACGAGATGCTGAAGTAGCAAAAAATAACAACTACCGAGTAGATCATCATAGAAGTTAACACTGCAATGCGTACATTCATTGCTTCTTTGTGGGAAGTGCCAATACTAATTGTTACCTCGCAAAGCATCCTTTGAAGGTCTTCACGATATTACAATGACTGATATGCCTCCGCGGCGAAAGCCTTTCCTGATAATGGCCCCAGAAGATAGGATTGGCACGCCTCATATCCCAATTGATCCTGAAAAAGTCGTCGCCATCGTGGAGAGTGACTACCCGGATCAAACGCTGGCAAATGCGCCAGAGGACGATACTTCGAGGTCAGCATTCCTTCTGAGTTTCCAAATATATTCTATACATGCCCTGCGTGCCTCAATAGTATGCCCAACCTTGAGTTCGTTTAATTGCTTCCCATAGTTTTTCTTCCGTTGAAATACTTGAGCATGCGCCATATGATGTGATAGCAGCAATACTTGCTCTCTATTTATAATGACTCTTTTGCTACTTTTGTCTCGTCAACATTGACATCTATATTCAAGGTTCTTTAAGATCTTCCACTCGTACATAGTGCCAATGGAGGCTTAAGATGATAAAGATTTATCTCGTTGCTAATAAGCATTAAAGGGGCATTGCAAATCACCTTATCGAGTTCTTAAAGCACGAAGTCCAGCAAGGCCGGCTACCTACAAATCTTCTACCTCTGCAATCTGGTATAGGAAACATTGCAAATGCTGTCATAGGAGGTCTGTCGCATGGTAACAATTTCACCAACCTCAAGGTCTGGACCGAAGTGCTTCAAGACTCGTTCCTGGACTTGTTCGATAGCGGCCATCTTGAATTTGCAACTGCAACATCCATAAGGTTCTCTCCTGATGGGTTCAAGCGCTTTTATGACGGTTGGGAAAATTATGCGGGCAAGCTACTACTCCGGTCACAACAGGTCTCGAACTCGCCGGAGATCATCCGCCGCCTGGGTGTGATAGGTATGAATACGCCGGTCGAAGTTGACATATATGTGAGTGGAGCCAGTTACGGATACTTTAATCCCTATTCCCTAGCCTATACCAACTATCAAGCAGGCACATGCGAACAGTACCTGTGTCATGGGGTCAAGAATGCTTAACGGTCTCGGTGGTTCCGCCGACTTTCTGCGAAGTGCCAAAATAAGTATCATGCACACACCCTCAACCAGGCCCTCAAAGACCGATCCCACCGGAGTCTCTTGCATTGTACCGATGTGTACCCACGTCGATCAGACCGAGCATGATCTAGATGTTATCGTTACGGAACAGTATGCCAATACTACCAATCCTACTTTGTGCTTTATTGACATGATTCCAGGGGCCTCGCCGACGTCCGCGGCCTCTCACCGCGAGAACGTGCACGAGTTATCATCAACAAATGCGCGCATCCAGACTACAAGCCCATCTTGCTAGATTACTTTGAGAGAGCTGAATACGAATGTCTCCGTAAAGGATGGGGCCACGAGCCTCATATGCTATGGCAAGCCTGTAAGAAACGAGGTCTCCGTTAAAGCGAGTGATTGACTGACAAGGAGATGTGTTTAGTCAAGATGCACAAGGAGTTTAATGATAGGGGTACCATGAAGATAGATAATTGGGATCCGTGAAGGGGAGTCCGTGTAAGATAAGGCTGGAGGGAAGTACATATTCTTTGTTTTTCCGAAGCATATCTATAGTTGGGGTTTAGACCGATGAACAACTGGAAATGCCATTGTCCCTCTTATGTCTTACACTCGTACAAAAAAGGAGCACAGTACTTCTCAACAAACTCAAGCTATCCGCACTAACAGCATCATCTCTATACCGTTCCTACTTCTCCCAAACCCACCACCCCATACACCATCATCCAGAAAAACCTGCGGTCCTTACCATGCTACCCAGCCAGGTCCAAAATCACCACTTCACGTCAGAACCTCTCATCAACCTCCCCGTGCCTATGATCATCATTTTTCGTGTTTACAGCCGAAGCATCCGTACACGGACTGCGAAGTCTTCGATACTGTTGTGCTGTAGGTATTATAGATTTGGAGGGGGGGGAAGGTAGTCGAATGGAATGAAGAAGGCGCTCCTGGAGAGGGAAGTACGAAATTGCTGCATGTTAAGGCCGGATGTTTGAATTGGTATGGTAGACGGAGGGTGCTTTCCCTATCTCGACATGTCTCATGACTATTCAGCAAGATAGAGAGCTTCGAAGTAATGGATTATCATCCCGGCTGCTTATTTAGAAAGACACCAATGGAAATGACTCCAGACTTCGGCCAGGCCATGGATGTCACTTTCATAACCTTGCATCGTTCTCTTGACCCTTCCCTTCTGGCTACTTAGATCGAGCTCGCGTTGTCGTCGTTTTAAGAAGCTTGTGTAGTTATATATAGTTTCCCCGAACTGAGGCCAACACGTGACCAGCTGCTGACTCAGGCGTCGCTGCTCTGCTTGCGCGCTAACGCCCGTTTCGTCAGTGTGCTCCCTCATGCTCCCCCGTGCTCCCCCTCAGCCAATTCCTTCTCTTCAGCTGTAATTGCGTTCTTGTAAGTTTAAACGAGAGCGTCCAGTCAGCCTGTTTTGGATGCTGATTAGAGAGGAGCCGGTTATGACTCCACCGACCACCCACCATGTTGTCTTCTGCTCTTGCCCTCTCACTCTTTCGCTCCTGCTCTTTTCCCTCAGTTGGAACGCAAAATGTGAACACACTCGCAAATCCCTTGCTAGATTATATATTCTAACTAACTTCCTCCTCCTCGTCCTTGTGAATTTGCTTCAACATGATACGCACAGAGTCCATGAACAGCCTGCTCATGCATGCATGATTCAGATCATGAATTCCTCTAGATACTTTCTGCAAGAGAAGGGGATTCTAGAAATCTGAAAGTGCAATCGTTGAGTTGAGTTTATGGTGTCTTTGCGGTGTGAAATGATGGGTGTGTGTTTTTGATGTTTTTTCAAGACGAAGGGATTAAGAAGTTTTTTTGGTAGAACTGTGACGTAGTGGGAAATTGGGGTTTCGTCTTCGTTGAGCTGAAATCGATTGAATTTGAGAAGGGTAAAAGACACTTTTAAAATAACTTAACGTACTTACGTTTAAACAATTTATATTAATAAACAAGTATCTGACTTGGCCTAGAGTGAATTTGGCAATCGTTCTTGTATGCCATTATGATAGAGTCACCTTTTCAGACCGCTTTTATTGGGCTTCATCACGTCTGCACTTATCGTCGAGTAGAAAATTTCGAGTTTCACCGAGGGTGAGTTCTGATACGCGCGGAATAATGTCGATGATATATGTGCCCGTGTTATATTTTGGAGAGTGGAAGGCAAATCTCGCTATGCAGCCAGTCGCACAAGAGTTGCCTCTTCAGCCGCTTGCTGCCTACTGTAACCCCACATCTACCTTCAGCCGGACTTCTTTCTGTTTTGATTTTCGACTTCTTCAGTTTCATGTACGAACTGTTTAGTCGGGATTCAGTGCTGCCATTCAATATTACCTTCTAGACGTGTCTTTTTGAAGGTTTTCAAGGATTACTCCCGCCCATATCTTTCCTCCGAATGGCAGAAATCGTTGGTCTACTTGCCAGTACCGCTTCCCTCATCTCCCTAGCCCATGAGACCTGCAAACTTTGCAACAATTTGAGAAAGGACATAGCATGTTTTCGAAATGCTCCAGCCGAAGTATCACGGCTGAGTTCGGAGCTGTTGGACCTCGCGCAATTACTTGATCTCATCAGCTGCGTGCTGCAACCGCTGCATGATCGCAAGGCTGTCGACGAGGTATTAGCGTATGCAGAAAGCTCTGCATTCCTTGGCATTCGTTTTTGCGTTTACCCCACATCCCTTTTGTATGGGGAATTCGAAAATTCAACCCCACCGTTTCCCAATTGCCCAAAATTGAAGCTATTCAGATCTCTTTGTTTGTTGATGTTTCTGACGTTCTTGTAATCGTTTTTATTCGAAATGCCTCAACGCCAAAGTCAAAATCTATCTCTGAATGATTCTCTCATTCCCTCTAATGCATTCGAAAGACGTAGAAAATCGACGACTCGAGCTGAACAGTTGAAGATCACTGATCGAGCTGTCTTTCCCGATCGTCGTCGTAGACAAGCTCTCATTTCATCAAATGTAGATGAATTCAGATTGTCTTCAACTTCTTGACAATCTTCATCTTCTGAGCAATTCTCGTCTTCTGAATCTCAGTTGTCTTCACTTTCTTGATGATCTGAATCTTCTTCACTAAGACGTTCACGATCTGATTCACTTGAATCATCGTTACGTTCTGAATATTGAGAAAATGAACTCAACATTTCTAAAGATAAAGCTGAAAGATCAAGATCTTTTTCAGCTGCAGAAGTTGCTGCGCATGCAAAGTTTTAAAAAGAATAATAGAATTGAGCTGATGCTGCTCAAAGATTGAGAGACAATAAAGCTCATGAAAAGACTTTATGATAGACAGAAATAAATGAGCATGATGAACAAAAGACTATACATCATCATTGTTTGAATCATCAGACTAGAAAGAATTTAAAGAAGTTGTTTATTTCTGAGCTTGAAGTTATGAACTTTGAAGATCGAGTTGATAATTTTATGCTGTTTATATCAATCTGTCTTCATGTAAATTAAAGACTTGAGTGATCTAGTCACATTGCTCAGATGCTGACTTTGAAGTTTCAGATTTGAAACTTCAAAAAGATCTTAAATGAGATTATTAAGATTAAAGATGATGATGTTAAGAACTGAATTATCACTAATTAAATGATCATCATCAAAGCTAATAAATCAAGAGTCATTTGAAAGCAGCAAATTTTTTTTTTAATTCTTACTCAATTCAACATTCATTATGAATCTATGCGAAATTCTATATACTGTAGCGAGCGCTGCGTTAGTGCAGCACTCTTTTCGCATCAAAAATCGCTTCTTTCTGCGCTTTATACTATAACTGTTTTCAATGCAAGAACTTTATGAGTCTGTTTCTTCTTTATTTTCTTTCTCTTTTATCTGATTCTTCAATGATGTCACAGCTTGAAATTGATTCAGTATGCTCATTGAGAGTATCATTCAAATGATCATCATCACTGCGCTCATGATTTCTAAGAGCTTTCTTAAGTTCGTGATGTTCTCTTCTCATTGCATTGCTTTTCATTCTACTTTTCATCTGAGACATGTTAATAAAATGTGCTTGATCAACATTCAATCTCTGTTGCACTTGCACATCATTGTAATGACATCAAGTACTCATCTGTTACGATCCTAGCTACGCACCTATGTTGGTAGCTATGTTGGTGGCTATGTTGATGACTATCGCCGGCCGCTCGCCGCTAGGCTATAGGGTTGTTCCGAGGCCAACCCTATTCAGGGTTAGCTTATGTTCTCCTGAGTCATATAGATAGCCGGCTCTTCCCTTCTAGATACTTTCCTTCCTTAGCATTTATATACTCGTTACATTACACCCATATGACTCGCTCTATGCTGGCCCCTAACATCATCTGTCATGATGTCAGATCATCAACTCGATTTAAAACATAAATCATCAATATCTTAAATAATTTCAATTCATTGAACTAGTTCAATGAATTATGTTACGATTCTAGTCTTTATTTATTCTTTCTAGTCTTCGTCTTGATTTCATTCTAATCGAGTCTAGTGAGCATTTGAGCTAAAGATGATGTCATTGAAACTCTGCATCATATGTGTAAGATGTCAACTCAATTGAGTCTAGCACAGAACTGAGAAATGCACATATAAGAATCGAGTTCTTTTCTGTAGATACTTTTCTTTCTTAGCATTTATCTATTAGTTAAATGACATTCATATGACTCGCTCTATGCTGGTTTCTAACAGTAAATAAATGCTCATTCAACTACTCTGCTATCGACGTGTAGATGATACGAAATAATCTACTTCTATTCAGAAAATTCGCAAGAGATTCTTTGAATTACTTTCATCAAAACACACACTCAAATTTATCAAATCAATCACTCAATCAAATCTATTTATTTATCTTTATCTCTCTCACAATGACACGCGACTCTGAATCAGTCGAGTCACGAACAGCTCATCTGCTTAGAAGCATTGCTAGTAAATGAGTTTTTCTTATTTCTTTCGATGCTTCAGCGAAATCTCAGAATGTCGCTATTTCATGAAACATCAATACGAATCAACAACTTCGTCAATGAGCTATTGATCAGTCAGACGAGATCATCAAGATGCTGATCGAGCTAAGAGATCAACGAGACATGACTTTGAAACTAAACGAGCAATGAATCGATTTACAAGTCGATCACATCAAGAGACTTGATGAGCTAGAGATCAATTAAACAACAATAGACACTCAAGAAGAGACTATCATCGAACTACGAGAGAAAGCATTGAGTCTCAAAAAGAAACAGCGTTCAGCTGATCAGTCTTGATCTCGACAGTCTATGAAGTCTCAAGCTTCTATCGAGAACTATACTTGACGAGAGTCGTTCACTCTATTTAACAACGATCATCACAAGTTCTTCAAGCTTTCGAACTCATTTATATTCATTGATGAAGATGAATCAACATGAGACAGCTGAAGAGTCAAGATAGACAACAAGCTTCAGACAAATGTCGATCACTTCGATAATGAGAATATCTGTATTGTCTATGTAATATCTAGACTAGAAGATGATGCTGCTGAGCACATCTTCGCTCGATATTGACATGATGCTTTGCATTCATACATCTCGATCGACGAGCTATTTGAGCATCTGAAAGAAATATACGATGAACTGAATAAGAATCGAAAGTGTCGTCGCGAGTACAACGCTCTGAGACAAGCAGACAAGTCTTTCAATGTCTTCTACTTCGACTTTATGAAGCTATTCAGCTATCTCAAATACAATGATTGCATTCTGTTGAATGATCTTCAGAATAAAATTAATAATCGCTTGCAGAATGCTCTATCAGTCTGTTCAAAGAATTTTACTTCGCTCACTCGCTTAAGAATCTTTCTTCAAGATGTGAATAGTAAACAACGAGTCAATTATCAGCTTTGCAGCGAACGTTGCACTGTCATCGTCAAAGTCACTGTTGTATCTGATAAACGCGTTACATCTCTGTCAGTAACAATTTCGATAATCGATTATGTTAAGTCGATTATCTCTTCTATCTCTGAGTCAGTGAGATCATCAATTATCTGCTACATCTGTAAAACTCTCGATCATTTATTCAAGAATTGTTCTCAGCTGAACAAGATTGACACTTCTGCATCTCATGCATTCATTCTTCATCTACATGAGATCATCATTTCAAAGAATAAAGAGAATGAGAAAATGTCTTTCGAGAATAGCAAGGCAAAAAACTAGAGACTTTCATCAAAGACGCGATGAAAGATGTGTTAATTTCTTTAACGACAAGCATGTCAGATGATTCTTTTGCTTCTGAATCTTTGACTATTGAATGTGTACTTTCTAGCAATGAAATTAGTTACTCATTGAAGTTATTGATTGACATCAAAGCTGCTGACTATTCATTCATTGATGAAGTGATCGCGCAGATTGTTTGTGATTAGTTGCAAATTAAGTCTCTGATCTTGATCAAAGCGAAGTCAATACGAGAATTCGACGATCATTATGCAAAAAAACTCATTACTCATGTCATCTATTTGAACCTGACGATTCAAGATCATACGATTGACACTGCTTCTATGTTAATCACTTGATTAAATCAACATCAAATGATTCTTGAAAAAACATGAATGAACAAAATTGATTTAGTAATTGATATGCAAATCAATTCTCTTTTATTTTCGAATTTCAAACCTACTAGTCAGAAGTCGATTGCTTTATTCTCAAGCAATAAATCAATCACAAAACAGAAGAGCTTAACTTCTACTCATATACTAAAGAGATCTTTCACTTTCATTACATCTTAATTCAGTCAGAAATCACTCTCTTTCAATCAAAAAAAGAGTTCAATCGAACAGTTAAAATCGCGTGACGCGACTTTAACTAGCGTCAAAATCTCTAAATCGACGTCAGATTTAATGAACATTGCAATGATAAAGACTGCGACTTATAGAATGTTAGTCAATCATCAGACGTGAAGACTTTTGCTGTTATCATCTTGAAAATTGATCGACTCATAACTACAGTTGAAAATAAGCTCGAAGAAGTGAATCTGCATGAGCTTTCACACGTCAAGACTCTCGAAAAGATCAAAGTCAAGCTTCTCTTCGAGTATTATGACTATCTAGACATGTTCGATCGTGTTAGGGGCCAGCATAGAGCGAGTCATATGGGTGTAATGTAACGAGTATATAAATGCTAAGGAAGGAAAGTATCTAGAAGGGAAGAGCCGGCTATCTATATGACTCAGGAGAACATAAGCTAACCCTGAATAGGGTTGGCCTCGGAACAACCCTATAGCCTAGCGGCGAGCGGCCGGCGATAGTCATCAACATAGCCACCAACATAGCTACCAACATAGGTGCGTAGCTAGGATCGTAACACTTACTATCTCTGAGCACTCACCCGCAGCATGAAAATTTTTCCCCTCCCTCAAAAAAACACCCGTCAAATTTTATAAAACAACCTTTTTTGTTTTAAAAATTGGTCATATTTACAACCTTTCATCTTCAGGATTCCAGCTCAGCAGCCTCAGCCCTTCTTCTACTATGCGTATCCCCTCCCCCCCAAAAAAATCCGCACACGGCAAAATTGAACTTATGATTGTTTGTAAATAGTATAGTATGTTGAAATAGATGAAGAGCAATGGTCGCTGCTACCTCGCAGCGCTAAAGAGTTCTATCTGTAGAAACGTTCACTTGGTGCAAACAGCAGCCCAAGCCTCCATCATACACCCCACCTTCTCACCATCCGTGATGCAGAAATTATTCTGCATCTCATTCACAACCTGCGATGTGACGGGCGCCAGCTTCGCCTTCTCCTCATCCGTCCAGTTCCTCGCAACCATAGCCCCAAAATTCTCCAACAACACCGTCACAAAGTCTGCTTTGTCCTTCCCCCATATGCCCTCCTTCACGACGCTGAACTTGACGCTTCCAAATCCGCCGTCCGTCAGCACCTTCTCCAACTTTTTGGGGTCGCACCATGGCTCCATCAGCGGCAGCTCCGTCAGCGGGCTCGCAGGCTTCACGCGCTCCTGCACCTCCCAGAGAATCGGCTTAAAGCCAAACGTTTTCCAGAGCGTCACCGCCGCGGTGCCGCCCGGCTTGAGCGTGCGGTAGATCTGCTTCGCGCCCGCAACGGGGTCCGGAAAGAAGAAGATGCCAAAGTTGGTCAGGACCGCGTCGAACGAGTTGTCCGCGTAGGTGAGGGTCTCGCCGTTCTCGATGCGCAGATCCTTAACCTGGGCCGCGAGCGCGGGGTCCGCGGCGATGATGGCCTTGAAGGACTGCACCATCGGCGGCACGACATCGGCGGCGGAGACCTCGGCTGAGGGGTAGACCTTGAGGAACTCTTCGGTGGCTGCGCCGGTCCCGCAGGCGTTGTCGAGGACGGTGCCGCCTACGGCGGGAAAGGACTTGAGCAGTGGAGGCAGATGTGAAGCGACTGCCCGGCAGGCGTGGCCGACGCGGTGTTCGTAGACCGAGATGACGGAGGCGAAGGCGGCGAGGCCCTCCTGGGCGCTGGCGGGGGCAGAAGAAGCCATGTTGGGTGGCGTATTGTTGGAGGTGAGGATGCTAAGAAGGAGGCAGGAAGGCAGTAAATAAGCAGGATCGGTTGGCTTCTTGAACTTGAGACAGTGTACACGCATAGGCCTGACGAAGGTTGATAAGAACAAGATGCCGCGATCCCCTGCTTCTCTGACTGGAATGTCTTAGCGAGGTGTTGCCTACATGTATTGAAGGATCCGTCATCTAGACCCCGTTTGCCGAGAGTACTTACGGAGTAATCATACTCCGTACTCTAGTAGGTTCGATTCCTAACGGCGCTAGTACAATGGTGTAGTGGTTTCGTTTCTTCTTTGATAGCGTCATTAGCCATAGGATACAGTACGATAACATCCCGTGTGCTAGGGTTAAATTCCCCGAGTTGAATCCCCGGTCGGGACGACTCAAAATTTCCTTGAAGCAGGTCGTCGGGGGCCGTCGCCTACTCGTATGCACGGGGTTTCCGCGCACACTGGGTTTCCGCGCACACTAACTAAAACTATTTATATTAGTGCCATTTTTGGCACGCTAAACCCGATATTATCTGTTGCTAATCTTTCTAGGTTAGAGTGCGCGGAAACCCCGTTCATACGAGTATTGGTTGTGGGCCGCGTTTGCCGAGAGTACCTAATCATAATTCGTTTCATAATGGCGCTAGTCTTTGACCCTACCTGCTGCTCTAGCTGATCTGATACCATATACAGTAGCGCCTAGCATTTCTTTGGAGCATCGCACGGAAGCTGAGGCTGCCCCACATGACACCCTGCACTCCTGATAACTGCGGCGCACCTACAGAGCAGAGCTGACACAGGATCCTCTACACGATGGATGATCAGACACGAAAGCAGATGCCAGCGCCGATGCGAAGCTGCTGCACCCACAGCCGAGTGCTGCCTTTTCGACTACGTGCATCTATCAGCATTGCACTCACCGACCGCTCTTTGGATGGCTGCGGCGCATTCAACAATGTAGAACAGCTGACTGGACCCTGGAAAGCGTGTCAGCTAGCGCACACTTGTATGAGCTTATAACGGCAGGGCTATCGGCCCGCGAAAGGATGCCTGGAACTACAGTACTTGTACTTTCGGGTTAGTTTTTAGTGTGTCAACCGAGCATAAGCGGCCTAATTTTAAATAAACAAACCACATTTCTACTCAACAGAACTACTATTAATTCTACCTCATTACACACTCTCCATCATGCCTCATAAGAAGAGATTCACAAAGGGAACAGCTAAAACGGAAGCCTCGCGAGTCAGCAAGTCAGATCATCAGCAAATTCATCCGGTAATTAGATCTGCAGCAACGATCCTGAGCGAGATCTCGGGAAATTCTTTACTTTCTATAGGAAAATCTCTAGATCTCAAGCCGAATACAGTGCATTATATAGTCAAAGATGCAAAGAAGAAAGCTGAAGATAATAATTGAAAGCTTCTTGATCAACGCAATTTCCAAGACGCCTCGCGATTAAATAGATCTTGCATTCGGGCGACAGCGTTGTTCCTGTCTCAGCGTCTAATCCATTCAGAAAATAGGACCTCAGAGTCATAGTCATAGATCAAAGTCACGTTCTTCTCATCGATCGTATCGCTTCGACGTTGCTCAAGATAGACGATATCGTTGATCTCAGAGCATCGATGAGAGATAGAGAGATTGCGGAGGCAGTCTATATACAGTAGTGTCAGAACAGACGGGGGAGTAAAAGATTTTGATGAACCTACAAACAAACTGAAACCTCTGAGCCATGTGATCTGAATAGCTTCAAAATTTACGAAGGCAGCGACAGCGATAACGATAATATCCAGTAATTCTGATGGGGATGAGGCGGTGGATAGGCTCAAATTTGTATATGGGAGGTGCGGGGTTCCCGCTTATGCTCGGTTGACACACTAAAAACTAACCCGAAAGTACCACTCGATCTACGTCAGATCAGCGACAGGGGTTGTTTCAACTCGTATTGTACGCGTATATGACGTGTCATGTATTATTACCGCTTTGGCTAGCCCAGACGTACAGAATGCACAGTCGAGCTTGTATCGCTATGGAGCGGAGCGGAGCTTTCAAGTGCGGATAACAGCGCAGGTCCTCCGTCTTGCTTCGAAGATGCATTGTCTTCACCAAGAGCCTCACAAACATGAAGCTCACTCCAGACTTTGATGTGCCGCCAAATTGCGGGAAGCGTCTGCTCCCCGCTGTTCTGGATGAGACTGCAGCCAATGAGCCTACTCGGATATTTGTCTCAGTGCCAAAAAGCTCAGACATCTCGGAGGGATTTAGAGACATCGATTATGGAACGTTTGCCAAAGCCATTGACAAATTTGCGCTTTGATTACGTGAGCAGGTTAGACAGGAGTCGAAGCCGAAAACAATTCTGTATTTTGGGCCCTTGGATATTCGGTATCTACTGGTGCTACTGGGCGCTGCGAAGGCTGGACATATCGTAAGCCTGCCATACGAAGACTCTCTCTCTCTCTCGCTCTTCATCAAGTTCTAACACTGGGCGGTAGGGATTCCTTAGCTCCCATCGCAACAGTATCGAGGCCCATCAATCAATTGCAGAAAAGGCCGAGTGTGAGACAGTACTGGTTCCAGATGATGCGCCAGCAATGTTGAGCCAGATTTTGCAAGCCAGATCAATGAAGCAGATACCTACGCCAGCAGACGTGGGTGATTCTAGGAACTGGGGCTTCCGATGTTCGGGCTCTCATGATTGACTGTAAGTTTGTGCCACACGGCACCATGACGTTTTGAAGGGTTTTACCTTTTGGCCACAACACTGACATACGCCTCCACAGTCTTTGATACCGCATGGCATGGAGCTTTGCCCATTGCCACCCAGGGTCCCGATAACACCGCTGGCTCTACCAGAACATTCAATTACTCAACTGCTGTAGGCAACTACACCATCACCGAAGCCGTAAGTGTCCCACGTACCTCCTGGTCCCCAGTGTCAAGGCCCGATGACCCATCGCTAACGAGACGCCTCCTGGCAAACAGTTGACCGCATACTTGGTCGCAGATGATGGCTCCGTTAAGATCTTGTACGAACAAGCTGCTCCTGTGAAGTACAAGTCTGGCAAAGGTGAGTTCGCCGGGTACTGGGTTACATTCCAGTTTGATGCCACTCTTCCAACCCAGTCGGCCATGGGGTGGATCTCTTACTCCTGTCAGACTGAATATCCATTTGGTGAATACACCTATATAGACATTGGCTCGAGAAGCTACGAATTTGATGCTAATCCATACTGCAGACCTCGCTGAATATCGCACTGCCGCGATCAACAATGCCACCTCGATTTTGAAGGAGGCAGGCAAGCAACCGGGCAAGCTCTTGGGCCCATTGTCGGAGACGTCATTCTAGGCGCAAGAGAATTAGAGTAATATGAATTCTCAGGACGCGAGCATCGCAAGTGATATACACGCAGTTAATGCTTCGAATTTCAGTCAGAATTTAGTAACTAGAATCTCGCTTAAAAGAAATAATTATGCAAATGCTATTATACAAAGAGTCCCGCTATACGTACGCCCCAATTTACTTCATATATATATATATACATCTTTCGAACTTAAGACTAAGAATTGCTGTTTTTGTTCGAAAAAGAGAGCAGGGCTACTTTAAAGGGAGCAGCGAGGAAGCAAGAGGAAGCACTATAGGGCAGTGCAGGGGCGCAGGTAGGAGCCTGCAACGGGTCCAACAGCCTTCGGCTGGGGCGGCCATTGTCGGTTTTTAGGATCCTTTGACAGTTGAAAGTGAGCCAGCCTTAAGTGGAGGCTTCCTCTACAGATTGACCCATCCTTCCTTTGCCAAAGTGTCAAAACTCTGCCCCTGGCATTCACCCCCATCAATCAAGCGCGTGAGAATCGCGCGAGCTGGGGGGTTCTGGGTGATGCCGCCCCTTTGGCGTGGGTAGGCTGCTACCCAGTTGCTGCTCTTCTTACAGAATGAATTTCTTGTGTTTCAATGCCACAGATAAACGGTTCAGGGGTAAACCCATACTGCCTCTAACCTTGAAGTACCTCAATTATATAAACTAGAAACTAGAATCATCCTTTGCTGGTAGTTAACTTTATATTTCAGGTGTTTTAATGCTGGGAAGTTAGACTTCAGTCTCTGTCAACTAATTATTCACCATGGTACAGTTACATCTACGATGCAGGCTATTGCATGGCTATTTCCTTTTAAGAAAGAAGGTGCTGAAGTAGACAAGTTCTGGAGGAGTGGAGAGGATAGTGGCTTCATCAAGACCCGAACAGGAGCTCGAAATGTAGATGTAAGCGCTGTATATCAGGCAATCTGCATGCTGCATGCTGATATAAGGGGGATAAATCCCTTTCAATAGTAAATTTGAATTACTAGGGTTAGGGCTTTTTATCGGCACTTGCAACATCTTACTAACTCCTATTTGAGTATAGATCGCCAAGCCTTTCTCGCCGATTGACCGAGGGGACAAACGTAAATTTCCAAACTGGGTCCGCTCGACCAGACACTATGCGATCCGCCTCTGGGGAGTGCTCAAACACTGCACATTCTCACTAAACGCCCCATGTCTACCTATTTGCCCGCGCTTAAACGTCTTACAGCCTCTTTGCCTGCTAGATTCCTGCTGCAACGGCTTACACATCCCCTGCCATCGCTAGCAGTGCCAATCTCCCTCCGTAGCAAGAGAACTTCCAGACTGCTACCTTCAACTCAGCATTCTGGCCAAATACGCCTAATGGTTCGTACTGACTTCTATTCAACCCGGTGCCATGTAATGCCCTACTAATCATTTTTGTGCTTGAAGTCCGAAGCATTCCCTTCGCCTCTTCGACTCTCCCCCAGCGACATTCCTCCAGGCTGGCACGCCGAAGCGGACAACAACCTGGCCTACGTCCCTGAATCCTTTCCAGGGGAACGCTTCAATCTTCCTCTGCCTTTTACACCACTCCTTTATAGCGATGGCCACGAAGAGATCTTGGTCGAATGTGGAAGAGGCAGCTACTACATTTGGAATGAAATCGCGGATGATATCTGGCGTATTGATGAACCGAACAATATAAGTGGAATATTGGGAGCACTGGATGAGGCAGAAACGCAGGGGAAAGACAATGGCCTGAAGACGACTTTACTGGAGTACCCAGGTTCGAAGGATGCATTGGACCAGAATCAGCACGTCATTGACCGATGGCGGCATGGTGGTAAGAGTGAGGAGGGTGAGAAGGGCTCGAGGGAGCAGTTGGGTGTTAATTTATCCGCTTGAGTAGGTGGGTGTTTCGCCGTCCATTGTCCAGCTGAATGCTAACGATCGTCTTTCGCCCAGCTGAAATATAAAAGATGGATGCTTATTGATAAGGCGAACGAGCCTAATTTGACCAAATAAATAACGTAAAATGTCTAGTAGCGGTAGCTCCAGAAAAGGATAGTCTTTTCCTTCTTTGAGATGTCTTACGTTTGATCCATATTGTTATACGATCGAAAAAGTTTTGAATTACGGAACATACACATCGCCATGAAATCAACCCGATGTTTACTTTAACGAAAGTCGAGTAAGAAACGGCAAAGTCAACATCACTCCCAATATGAGGACAGGGAACATCATATTCCGGCTGTTCAAACTCTAAAGAGATAACTATTAGGCCGCTCCGTCTTGAAAGCCTCCATGAAGGCCTTTGAGTTCGTGGCACGCCTTCACGAACTAATGGGTTCTGGCTTTTGGATGAAAGAAATTGTATCTCAATGCTTAATGGCCTTCAAGATTTTCACCATCTCTTTCTTGAAGCTTTCCGGATCAGCTTGGTATTGCCTCATAACCTCCTGACAATTCGGGCATGGATCGACTAGGCACTTATGGACCGCTTCGGAGTCATAACTTGCCGCTTGTCCAACCGACCCTACGTTGATACAAATTCCGCCAACACTCTTTGCAACCCACGGATCTTTAGTCCTGTGAGACTGTTAATATACCTCTAGAAACCAGCAAGGAAAGGTTGTATGCCCTTGCTTTCCAAGAAGGAGACTGGGCAAACTTACCCCAAGTGTACAATCAGCGGTATTGTCTCCGCACAATGCCCGAACAGCTGGCCTCGAGCTCCCAAAGTCTTCCTTATACCCGATACGTCAGGGCTCGGCCCCAAGTCCAATTTGCCTTCTTTTTTCATCCAAAACCACCTCGCCTCTTGAATTACCGTCTTCAGTTCCCCAGCGCCCCCGACGTTTGCCCCAAGCGCAACATCTAAGTCCGTTGGGGGCGAAGCAACCGCCTGCGGAACATCGAAGGATAACATGATAGGCTTCTTTTCAAAGAGAACGTCATTGAACGCGATGAAGGCCCTGTTGGGTGCCATTGCCAGATTCCCCGCCAGATTGACGAGATTTTTGCCGAAGACGGAGACCAGAGGAACGAAATAGTCCTCTCTCGTCGCTCCCGGGTCTGCCGTGCCCATGGTAGAGAAAACATATCCGAGGCAGTCGTAGACACTGAAAAACGGCGTCTTGACGCCGTTCCAGAGGAATATCTTCTCATCAAGGATCGGCTTGCCTTTTGGTCCGGGCTTGGTGAAGATGCGAAGCTTTTATGAGTTGTCGTAGCTGGAATGCTTGATGTTTAGTATACGTGCGTGCAGCTTTTCAGCGCTTGGGTGGGTCGTGGGTTGATCGGGGATTGGAAAGGATCAAAGAAGAAAAACAAGGGTCGAGTGGCCGTACTTGAATTTCGTGATCAGGTCGACGTAGCGTACCACGTCCCTCTCGACTTCTTTCGTGATTCCAAAATTCCCAGGCGTCTGTGCCACTTGATCCAGGAAGCCGAATAGCTGGTTGCTTTCTTAGGCTTTCCTTGTATTGAAACATTGGATGAAAAGCTACTTACATCTTTCCGATTCCAGGTATACGCTTTTGCAAGATCGATTCGGTTGTTGAAGGCCCGTCGAGGGACGATTCTAGCTAGTGACATTGTGCAGGCGGTGGCAACACGCAATGAGACTTTGCGGCAAAGAATTCAGAAGAGTTTCACTGAATTAGACAAGTCATCTGAGTCATCAAACCACACCATATGCAGGTGCATGCGACCTAGTAGAGTATCAAAAACCTCGCCACACAACATCTGATCTTGTATGTACTGTACTCGACAAGAATTGCTTCCCCGAGGCGCGTGGCTTCGTCACGGAAGCCATGGTACTGCGATGGAGCTGGCTGGAATATCGATATGTTTATGTGGGAGACCTATGTATGGGGGCTAGTCAAAAGACTGGGGGTAGATTTAAGTAGGTAGATGAGGATTAATTAACATGTGGTAGGCAGAACTACATATTAAATTATACAGCTTTTTGCTACTGCAGGCTCCGGCGCGCTATGGAGGCCCTTCTCCTCCATTTCACTTGTACAGCTGAAGTTGTGGCCGCCAATCCCTCTTCTTTCTGGCCTTTCACTCAAATTTACACTTAATCTTTCTTTTGATCGGTTTTCCTCTCTTTCAAAGTCTTCATTTGCCTGCCGGCTCTTTTTTGTTATCTTCAAGGCTTTGATTCTCTTTTCTCCGTTTTTCCTTTCAACGACACTGCAACGAATAGCCATGAATCGCCGCTTGAAACAAAACTCAAGAAGCTTAAAATTTGTACATAGAATACGGGCGAATATTGAATCATTAGGACGAGTGGGCACCAGTTACCTCTTCGCACCTGAATATAGCCTTACATATTATTACTGACTGAGTATGCTATTGATGAAATAAACACGAGAGGAGAAATCCAGGTGTTAGTCTTCATGATAAAGTCTGTCAAGCGTCTCATCGAGGGCGTTCTCTCGTTTTTCACAGCTGCACTGCTGGCGAACGAAGTCCACACTCGTCATGGGTAGCAAATACACGAGAATCTGGGGGGGGGGGAGTTTTACAGGTAGAAAGAAATCACTCAATATGTGCGTTTTGGTACATATTTTTCAGTGTTGTATCTCTGCAACGATCATCTTAGAAGCTCTCCTATTATTGCTAAGGAGCTGCATACAACTGGGGCACATTATTGGTTGGAACTCGACACTTCACTGCCATAGTGCCAGGTAATAACAGAACTTACTGCGAAACGGCTGAACAGCTCAAACTCCATTCGCTCCGCGGCCTTTGGGCCCCTGCGCATCTCACCTAGAGCATCCGAGCCAGGAGGGAAGTCGGTTTCGAAGATTGGCTCTCCAGCACCTCTCATATTCGCAAAAACAGCTTGTCGAAAATGCCATCGAAGAAGTTCATCAGAGGGTCTACCGGGATCATTGCGAAACTGCCCATCAAGAAATTTGCCTGCGATGTCGTCTGCATCATCCGTAAAACAAATGATTTTATGATTATCCTACAATTATTAGCAGCTGAAAACCCAAGGGTGGGCGTGTGTGGTCATACGTCAGGATTGATTGAAATTCCATAATGATCAAAGAGCCCGTGAATATCTGCTCTTAACAATAGCCCGTTTTGCTTTGAATTAATCGTATCCCCGTTAGCAGTCGGAATAGTAATCCAACGAGCAAAATTGTGCTGAATCCAGTGACCTTCATAGGCGAGAGGAAAGATGTGTGCAGCTTCGAAACCCGTCCACCAATCACGATAAGCACCCAGTGCTATCGTGCCTGTGATAACACATCTGCCGTCTCGCTTACGTACTTCGTCGCGGAATGAGTGAAGACGAGTGCCTGTAGCCAACGAAATTGTACGTGTGAGACAAGGCTCATTGTTGACGGTGAAGGACCCTGTAGACTATCAGCCAACAGACCCCATTAGGATCAGGTCCAGAGGCTCACCAACTACATAATAGTTCCCGGAACGCAGTGGTTCTTCGTTTCTCTCTAATGTAGCAGAGGTTTCGTGTTCAATAGAAAAGGAGGATTGAAACAGAAGCAAAATTTCTACCATGGAGTAAAAATTGGATTTGGTCACACCGTTGGTCAAAAGCAGGCCTCCAAGTACTGTTTCCCGATCTTCGACATCGTATAAGTGGACGTTACGTCCTACAGATCTATCAGCGGCCATAACGAAGGGCATCAACTTGCTAAAATAATTCGCAGTTCTTTGCGAGACTAAGGTAGGTAGTTCTACACTAAGGAGGTACCTAGTTCTACGGGTCGCGTGACCAACGCTAGAGGTCGCTTTCCTGAGCTACTGGTAATGAATGTAATCTAAAATCACAGAAAACAGCATCGTGACTGCATGAAGAAACAAAGAATTTTCTAGATCTGGTCCGTCACATTTCAACACTCTGATCGAGGCACTTTCATCACCTTCTAAGATAACATCTCTTTGTGTCACAACACGAGCCCAGCGCGAACTCTGAGCACTACCTTAGAGGCTTAGATAAAGGGAGCCGATACCCGTACACCCCCCTGGCTTACATGTACACCCCCCTTTGCTTAGATACACGTACACCCCCTCGGGGAAACCTGAAATTTCCATTGCGCATCACTCAGTTACACACCAAATTTAGTAGGCAATTCAAGGGTTTACATATGATCCTGAGTAACCTCTCCATGACCTTCCCCACAGCCTTAAATTCGGTTAATCTAGCCTAGTAAACCCACACATCAGACTTCCGTCTGACACTCATCGCCATCGCCATCGCCATCGCCATTGTCATGACCACCCTCACCGGCGCCCCACCTGTCAGCATCGCCTCCGCCGGCCCCATGTCTTTGGCTCCACCTCCCGTTTCGGGGGAGGTCTATGACGATGTGAAACTCCTGATTGAAGGGCTCAATAAACACGCTGGGCCAGAGGGCTATGCTGTCGTCATTGCACGCTCCAAGAAGTCCAAGAAAGATGTTGATCGGATCATCTATATACGGTGCGATCGTGGGGGAAAAGCAAGTCTAAACTCAGCGGATTTTGGAAGACGTATCCACAGTGGCACACGGCTCATAGAGTGTCCTTTCAGCACCTTCTTCGCTACATATGAAACGCTGCAAACAGGCCTGCATCCGTTTGGAGGGCCGCGAGGTGGAGGGCAGCGAGGTGGACGTGCTGCCACACCCCCTTCCATCCAAACGGATGCAGGCCTATTTGCAGCGTTTCATATGTAGCGAAGAAGGTGCTGAAACAGCGATATTGAAGCTCTTTTGAACAGTGCAAAATTACTGTGGAGAGGTTGCTCAGAATCATATGTAAACCCTTGAATTGCCTACTAAATTTGGTGTGTAACTGAGTGATGCGCGATGGAAATTTCAGGTTTCCCCGAGGGGGTGTACGTGTAAGCAAAGGGGGGTGTACATGTAAGCCAGGGGGGTGTACGGGTATCGGCTCCCTAGATAAATAGGTAGATGATGGCTCTTTTTCTTGTTTTCATTGATGTGCTATTTCTACAATAAGGATATTGGGCAAGACTGGAATCCATAGATACTTGGAGAATCTTTCAAGAAGCCGTACAAATTCTTCGGGACTAAGTTCGAATTTCTCACGGGTCACGCCTGCTGTTGCTAGTCACCGGTCTGCGTCTCGTCACTCACATCATCTCTCGTTTCCGCCGTCGCAGGTTTGCTCCTCGCCGCTCGTGCTTGCGGACTGCGCGACTTCGGCGTCGGCGCGGGCGACGGCGAAGGATATCGATGCGCGAAAGGATTATCCTTATTGGGCCCCAAAGTCTCACTGTTCGAAGAGACAGCTTTCGTGCCGAAGGGGCTACTTGCAGACGGAGCCTGAGAGCTATTGCTACTGGGACTACCATCATTCGTTCCAAAGAGACCCTTTGCGGACGAAGCCTTGAATGTGGTGTTGCTGAAGGAACCGAACCCGGAGAAACCAGTCGTGCTAAAAGGCGTACCCTTAGATGCGTCGCTGTTTGCGGTTGTACCAAAGAAATTGCCTGTAGAACTAGCCTTCGAAGTGTGATCATTGACAGACATGGCATTAAGGCCGAATGGGCCGCCCTTTGCAGACGAAGCCTGAGAGCTATTGCTACTGAGACTACCATCATTCGTTCCAAAGAGACCCTTTGCGGACGGAGCCTTGGATGTGATGCTGCTGAAGGAACCGAACCCGGAGAAACCAGTCGTGCTGAAAGGCGTACCCTTAGATGCGTCGCTGTTTGCGGTTGTACCAAAGAAATTGCCTGTAGAACTAGCCTTCGAAGTGTGATCCTTGGCAGACATGGCATTGGAGCCGAATAGGCCGCCCTTTGGTGTAGCTTCTGAGACGTCACTATTGGAAGATGTGGCATTTGAGCCAAACAGGCCTAGGGACGGGGTTTTGAATGTGTCGCTGTTGGGAGATACGCCATTGGAACCAGAGAAATTACCTACCGTCGATGAGGGTTTGGTTGATCCGAATAAACTACTCCTTGAAGGTGGTTGGGTGGATGCGTTGTTGCCAGAAGGTGCCCAGTTTGAACCAAATGGATGGCCCCCCGGGGACTCCGTTTTCTTTTGAGACCCAAGCGTTGATGATCCGAATGTCCAATTATTGCTTCTCGGGACGCTGTTGGTGGCAAAGGAGCCGAAGTTGGCAAAGTTTGGAACTACAGACTCTTTTTCATCATCGCTGGTCCCAGTGTCGCTGCTTGTCCCAGCGGTTGTTGCTACTATCCTTGTTGTCCGAGCTGCAGCTGCCCTGGCGATGCCGTTTCCGACCGGCATAGTGGGATGCGTTAAGGGCTTTACAGCCCAAGTGTGTGTGCTGATCTCCAGCTCTCGATTTCTCCTCTTCGTCTCGGGGTCGAGATAGATATGCATGCCTGTCTCATCGCCTTTACCCAGATTGAAGATACGGCAGATCATATAGATGCTCGAACGGCTTTTGCCATCTTCAATTCGCTTGTCTTGAATCTAATACCATGTAAGCGATTTCAAGCCTGAAGGATAGAGGTTCTTACATGTCGTTCCTGGGCTTTACTCATGAAGAAAGGCTCTTGCCAATTTGAACTCGTTGTTGTCTTGATCTCGATGTGATAGAGGGGTCTTTGGCTATCCCACAACCCTTGTGTTAGATGTCCCTTCTGGGTCAAGAATTGGGTAAGCCTGCGTGAATCATCCAGGTACTCAATATCAGCAATGGCCCTTCGATCAATGTCTTTCTCTAGGTCATGATAGTCGGCGTGTATCTTGACTCGGTCTCTGATCTCGCTCTTCCAGTTCTCCAAACCGAATCTTGGCAGACCGAGTCCCTTCAAATATTCGAACATGTAAAGTTCCCCAGCAGCTCCAACCTTGAAATCCCGTTCTTGCGTGCGAGTTGCGAAAGCTTCTCGAATAGTTCCCTGAGGCAAAGCTATAGTGGCCACTGGGCCTTGAATGGAGACCCCCGTCGACTCGAAAACGCCAGAATGTACACGTTGTCTTGCAACGTTGACGACATGTTCGAGGATACGCTTGTAAGCTGTCTCCTGAGCCTCTCTCTGCTGCTCCTGATATGAGGGGTTCGGTATGATCTTATCGCGTACGTCCTCCGCATTTTCACTTCCGGATTGCCTCTCTCTCCATCTCGCCCAACCAGAGGGTGTGTACGGACGTGGACCAGAACTTGGAGTGGAAAGCCTGATATTGCTGGTAGCCTCGACCAGAGTCTCAACGTCCGACTCAGCGTCTGCTACCCCAAGCTCTTCATCCAGAGCAGCAAAGTCACAATCGACTTGGCCCACTCCTGCGTTCTCGAGGATTTTGTCTATGACAGCCGGGTTGTCTTTTCGAAACACGCCTCCAATAACGCCTGGTGCACCTGAATCAGTGATGCTCAGGAATGTACACAATCTGCGAGGAAGGTCAGATTCGAAGCAAACATCGCGTTCAACCTCGTCCTTCGGTAAGTAGAGTCGCAGGGCACCTTCTGCTTCCTCAAAATGGAAGTTCGCTCGGCTTGATGCGCCTTCAATGCTGCGTCCATCCTGCGTGATCTGCAGTGAGCGTCTGATGCCGTCACTCACGTAGACAATTGCACGCTTGAACTTTCGATATAGCGAGGCTACGTCCTGTCTTTTGTTCAGGCTAGTAAAATGAAAAGCACATCTGTACTAGCGTCAGCCAACTGAAGCCTCATTGCTAATTCATGTTCCTATCGAGGTCCTGTGACGAATGACATACCGGACAATAGCCTGACTTTTGATGCGGAGATTTCTGGTCATCTCATGATCCTGGGAGCCTCCACTTACGTCCGTGACTTCTTTCACAAGTTTCGAAGAAAATCGTTCTTCCAAGCCCATGGCTAGGAGAAGTGGTCTGGTATCCCTGATTTCTTCAAGAGATAAGTTCAAAACCACGATTTTGCCCTTAAAGGCATCCCAGTGAATGGTATTTTCGACAATCGCAAAATCTACGAAGTCATCCTTGGAAGAAGCTGAGGCGAAGCTGCCCACCCCATTTGCAAGCTTTACCGGTAAGACTTTAGCCTTGACAAGGCTCGAGAGATCAGTTTCTCCAATACCCAAGCCGCAAATCAGTGTCATAGTCTCCTTGATTTGCACTACTGATGCTTTTCCTTTAGCTTCAGCTTCCAGTGAATCAATATACATCTTGACGGTTGGCTCCGAGATCTTGAGAACTGTTGTGAAGAATGTCTTCTTCAATGGATATACGTCAGCAACGGAAGTTTTCCACGGAATCTTAACACTCGACTCTACCCAGACGCATTGCGACGGAGGGCGCCAAGCATTCTCTTTTGGAATGTACACCAAGGCAGAATCTTCGAAGGTGGACCGCAAGGCTTTCCGGCTCTCTGGGTTCTCGCCATTCATCGGGAACGAATGCTTCTGCCACAGGTAATCGTATCGCTTCTCAGCTTCCTCGATGATTTTATCGATTTCGAGTCCAGCGAATGCCTTTGATTTACAGACTGAGGTCTTAGTGCTCCATGAGTTTCTCCCTATGTCATAATGTTTTAGACGGAGCTCCTTTCAAATGAAATTAGTCAAGTCTTGTTCGTCAAGGGGAAGATCCCTTTACCTCAAATGATTGCATTTCATATGCCTCCATGAAAGTAATGCTCTGGTAATTTTCAGTGATGCCGGAAGCTTCCTCTACTGAAGTGACTTGGTATGGCGCGCCGGCGGTTCCAATGTTCGGTTGAGTGTAGACGGTGGATTGGCTTCTCAAGGCACTCTTGTCTCCGCTATGGCTCTTTAACATAAGCAGATCATTAAGGACATCTATTTGAGAAGCATCGGGAATTCTTAGGGACACCTTGAAAAGATGCTCAAGCTCAAGCTCAAGATAGAGCTCGAGCTTCAGACACTGCTTTGACTTGAGCCATTGCGGACCGTCCCAAACACAGTCTGCAGTCGAAAGCCATGTAGAGTGATTCCTGTTTGATGGCTGTATCCAAATGATAGGATGCCTGAACATATCACTGAATGTTCGTTAGTCGGGAAAGAGGCCAAATCATACAAAGGCATACCGAACATGATCAAGACCTTCACTACATTTCGACTGAATGTTCTGGTATATCCTAGCCAATTGGTCTCTCGCAGAAGTAGTGTTGAGCGCAGGGTTGATTGTTTTGAACGTGTTCAGGGCAGAGAGGTAGAAGTCCAGATTCTCCTCAATTCCAACTTGCAAGTCCTTCACAAACATCCAATCTAATCTTTCCTCATCCCGAAGGAGCTCGGATATGGCAATGAAAGGATATGCGTCGGCAATACGGAGCTCCGCAGCGATTTGCTTAAGCTTGGGTAGGGGCAGGAACGTGCATATTAGAGATGTCCTGCGTCCATTTTCAAGAAGCACAGCGCTGTTCCGCAGCTTTCCCTCCACGACATCATTGGGTTGAAGGCGATAGTAGGCCCATCCACGCTTCAGAGTTCCTAGCAGCTTATTCGATCGATGGTTAACGATATACTGAAATTCTTTCGACAGTCCATCATAGCCTTTGGCACGGAGCTCGGGTATTCGGCGAACCCTGACTATTTCTTCAAGCCATCTCATCCACGACCGCCCGTTGTGGATAAGTTCAGGATCAACCGCCTTCAAATAGTCTTCATGTAGATAATGTACCGGATGGCCAGGAAGCTGGGCATCTTGCTTGAAGAGTTTTGATGGACTGTAGTCATCCACTTCGTCAGGGAAGTACAGGTATTGGTCTTTCTTGAGCAGAGAGCCGTGCTGATTGGCAAGTCTAACCTGCGGAGCCAAGCTCAAATGGTCTTTCGGAAGGAACCAATATAAATATCGGATGTGAGCAACAGCATTGAACACTTTGAAGTTGTCAAGGTTCGTAGCACTGTAACGTTTGTGAATCGAGCTGATCACAGAATCCCGCGGGCAGCTCATCACGCCTAAATTTGAAAGAAGATCTGCCCAAGCAATATTCTCGGTAGCCAGGGGGCAGACGAGATCGAGGCCGATATCTGCAGGAATGGAAATACCATCAGTCTTGGGGAAATATATTTCGTTCCCAGAAGCGCTGGATACCCATCTGCCGTCACGCAATGGAATCAAGGCAAGCGTTCTTAAGCGCTTCTGTGGATTGGGACGGTTCTCAATGAAGGCTCTCGAAAGTAACTTGCAGATCCGAGTACGCCAGTCGGCAGTTTTCTTCATCGATCTCCATTTCGAGCCGCCAGAGATGCGGAGATCAGTTTCTAGAAGATCAACAAATTTGCTCCATTGAAGCGTTATTGTCCCTAAGCGTTTAAGTATCTGGAAGTCTGCTTCTGTGTACTTCGGTGAGAGGTAAATTTCTGCACCCTCTAGATCCGGTAACAAAGGACTTTGATCTTCGGCGATGGCACTTTCGGACAGCTTCTCGAGGTCGGAAGGCTTGTAGAGACCATTACCGCTCCATGGCTCTAAAAGAGGAGTTTGCTCGAGCTTCTCACGAACTAGGGTCCACAATGTCCTCCAGAAATCATCTGTAATGAAATCTTCAGGAAGGTATCTCATCCACTGATACCTAAGCGATGGACGCTTGCAGAACACGATCACGGCATCCGCAAATGCTTTGGCGACCCCTTTCAGAACGGCTTGGTTCCTCTTGGAATGTACTACATCTTCTCGATTGGCTTGAGTGACGAAGTCAGCTTGGATTAAGAACTTGAATCCTACTCGACGCAAGGGCAAGAAAGCATAGGTGTACTGTTGCTCGAGGACCGGCTCATCGTGCTCATCCATCGGAAAAGCGAGAATGACTGTTGCCCGGTCAATGCTGTTTCCTTGCTTGTCTTTTCTCGCCTCGTCGAAAGGGAGATCGTGAAGGTCGCTCTTCATGGAATAATATTTTTTTTCCGAAGTCGACTCTTCCTTGCCTTCGCGCATAGTCTTTGCAAGGAATGTTGTGTACAGCCCATTTTCTTTGGTTTCTCGTTTCGAGTATTGAGTGGCCGTAAGGGATTTGTCTGGCGGGTGCAGCTCTATGGATAGTCGCTGTAACCGACTCAAGAACATTAGGAAAGTGTCAGGGACATCCCGGAATTCAGAAGCCCGCTCCTCGAATTTGGTTGAATCTAAGAGCGTCAATATCATGCGCGTGCGCACACCTTTGGGAAGCTCTTCAGCGTCCTCATAGTACGGTGTGATCATGCCCAGACCATCGTCATCGTCCTCTCGAGTATGCGAAAAGGCAAACGAGAACGGTCCGGACTGGATGTGCACCTTCTGTGCAATCTTGAAAACGGACTTGAAGCCGATGCCCTTCTCGCCGATATATCCCGCACTATATTTCTTTGTAGAGTTGCCGACGGAGCAAATGGCTCTGATGTTGCTCTTCGAGAAGCCATCCTCATTCGAGTCAATGATGATCCTATGTGAATAGAGTTTGAAGGCCAGAAACGGCTCTTCACCGTCCGCCGTCGCTGTAGAGTAAGAGTTGTCTTCGGCGTTCTGGATGAGTTCATACAGAAAGCGAGTTTCTTTCGAATAGAGGTTATCGACAACACTGCAAAGGTCAGCTAGATTCTCTACACGGGAAGGTGCAATACATCTTGATAGAATCCGCGAGCTGTCTTCGTGTCTTTTGTAATGCTCGAAGCGCAGATGGCCGATTAGCAACTAGAAAGTCTCGGTCCTCCGCCGTGATGCCGCCATTGTCCTCCCTTACTTCTGCAATGAAATCGCGGGCCTCTTCTTGGGAGGGATTCGGCATCCTCAAGAGGAAAATTTAACGATGAGGAATGCTGAGGTGACAATGCTAGCATATGATCGACCCGATTAATCAAAGACCAAAGCAAGGATGAAAATGAGAGAATGGTAGGCATATTGACAGCCTCGTGCAGCTGGTGTATTTCAGGTAAGATGCAGCTCGTAGGAGGCTTTCGTATCCTGCCGGCGCAAACGACAAGGTTACCTGAAACAGGCTGAGAGCAAAGACCCTTCACTGGAGGTACCTCATTTTCGGTGTGACTGCCACGCTGCCACCCAATCTCATGTATCTCACGATTAAACGTCTTTTCATAGCGATAAACATATAACGCGTCGCGGTCATTTTCATCTTCCTCCACCAGTCCACCACCACCTACTACAGTCAAAGCTGCATAGGGGAATTCCGACACGGCCCGGATTCAACCAAATTTAGGTGGGGCTAACGGAAAATCTCCATAGAATATAACACAACCGGAACCCTTTTGAATGATTTTTTGGTGAGGTCCGTTATATCAAATGTCTCCCACTGTTTTCACACGCGCCGAGCAGAAGAACAAGAAATCACTGATATCTACTGGGGAGCTGACATGTGAAGAGCATGAATGAAGGAGAGTCCTACCACATCTCTTGTTCTTAGAGGGGTTTCGATGAGGGGAAAAGGGCCATCGACCCAGGCGCTCATTGCCATGCTAATCTGCTATGTCTCGAACGATCTCTGAAGCTATTCCTTAATGTTAAACTTGAATGGAGATATTAAGAATCGGTTCATATGTGACGTAGGACAAGTGCTGTGTCTCGAATCTTGCTGAGCCTCCAAATTCCTGAGGTAAGTTCCCCTTTGCAGCAACCGCACCTCGGTCATATGTAGGCTTTAATCACTGCGCAATCAATACCTTCATCGCTCTATTATCGCCTCTCCTTGTTCTCCGCCTTTTCCTTGACCAGTTTTATAAGTTGAATTTTCCCGCAGATTGAGTTCTTTATCTGCTTCAGGATGTAGTCGTCAATAGCTATTTAAGGACTTTCACATCGTTCCTGCACTTTTTCTCCTTTGCTCTTAAGGACCGCAGCCTGACTTCAATCGAAGGGTGGTGGGCGGAGTCAGCTCGCTCACCGCCTATCAACCATTCCGCGTCAGCCTTCGTGAGCTAGATCGTAACATCAATTATCGATCCTTACGGAGGTGCTTTCCTTCCGTTTGATTATCTCGGGGTAATATCACCGTTATCATAACTATATGGCGTTACACTCAATCGGCAGACGTTTTGTCCTTCTGAAACGACGCAAAGATTGCTTTCTCGTCCGTGATGGCTGGTTTCAATGTACCTATCGCGTCAAAAGCAGCTTTTTACTTTCTTTCTCACAGCTACAGTTCTCTATGTCATCTCACTCGGCCGCTATCGCCTCTATTTCCACCCGCTGGCTTAATTCCCGGTCCCAAACTTGCTGCAGGGACGAATTGGTATAAAGCCTACTTGAACCTGGTAAAAGGAATAGGAAGGCAACTCTCTTCGGAGGTAGACCGCATGCACCAACGATACGACCTATTGTGCGTATCAATCCTAACGAGCTCCATGTCAATGAACCCAGAATTTTACCAAGTCCTTTATGCTGGCCAGCCGGCGCAACTAAAAAAATGGTCGCCTGCCGCAGCCATTTTAGGGACAACTCTAGAAAATTTGGGATGACTGATCACCATATCTGGCAAAACGAAGAGCTGCAAACAGTGCCATCTTCTCCCGGCACGCCACCTCCGGCACGGAGCCAACCCTTCATGACCACCTACAGCAGCTGTGCAATGTCCGGCATCGTATTGTTGGTGAGGTCGTTGAGCTTGTGTCAAAGTTTCTGGCCTTTACTACTGATGTCTTCGGTGACTATGGCTCGGGAGAGTCCTCTGGTCTGCAAAGAAACGTAAAGGCGGCAGAAGATTGGAATCAGACCATGGCTGCAGTGGCTATGCCCCTGAAAGATTTGCCCGCTCAGAAGAAAGGTAGATATAATACAAGTATTTAAAAAAGCAAATGATCGTGGTGAGAGGCGGCTGGAACGATGCAGCTAGGAAGAACTCGAAATGGCTGCCTCGAGATTCTTTACTACCCATATGAGTGTACAATACTGGATGAACTTAGGCATGTAGGAAGGGGCGTTGGGGTGAAGCTCTGATGGCGAAGATAATATGAAACCTTTTCGTACTCGAGGATATCGGTGGCATTTCGGATAGAGTACTTGGATGGCCTACATATTATGGACCAAATGGTTGTATATTGCGAATGCAATGTAATATTAGGAATTAATGGGTCGGTTATCATACGAACAGTCCGTACCACAACATCAGTATGGCACGCATTCATACATGATACAGCTTCCTCCATATTTTATCATCCATGTGATCACTAGCAACATGTGAAGTAAACTTCCGAATGATCGGATGAGAGATAGTTTATCTCCTTTATATCTTTCTTGATCCTACTTCGATCTATTTGTTATGTCTTTGCGGTTAGCCGCGTCTGGAATCAATCTATCTAGTGGACAACATCCTGTCATTCTGATCTTGGAGCTGTTGTTGTTGGAAACCTAAAGCATTCTATCTAGTGCACCGTCGGCACTCGGCAGTGAGGCATGATCTCTCGCTTGGCAGCCACAACCCGCCCCACTCGCTCAAGCAAACATCTGAGCATTCGCTCATGCAGATATCATGGAGGTCAAAAAAGATCTTAACAGCACTCTCTACACGCAGATGCAACATACACACCAACAGGATGGGGCGCTCTTATGCAGATGCTGTTGCCGCTCTCAATACCCTGCAATCGAACTTCGCCGTTATCGACGCCATCAGGAAGTCCGGCAGAGGCATGAACCAACAAGCAATACCTGAGATGATTGAGTGGTGCCGTAAGATAGGGTATGAGGTGTGCGCCTTTACTGTGGATCTACTTGAGACCAGTCACTGAGAATTCATAGCCTTCCGACTTCAACCGGCTGAGAATCATTCACATCGCAGGAACAAAGGGCAAAGGTTCCACAAGCGCGTTCATCTCCTCGATCTTGGGACAATACTTGCCTTCGCTCTCTCAATCCAAGCCATTACTACACAAAATTGGCCTGTACACCTCCCCACATCTCCGCTTCGTTCGCGAACGTATCCAGATCAACAATCAGCCTCTCTCCGAGGAAATCTTTGCAGAATACTTCTTTGACATATGGGACCGTTTGGAAGATGCTGCAAAAGCTAGGGGAGAGGCAGTAGATGTAACCGCGAAGCCTGTGTACTTTCGGTTCCTCACATTAATGGCATTCCATACATACATGAGTGAAGGGGTTGACACGGCAGTAATTGAGTGTGGTGTTGGTGGTGAATATGACAGTACTAATATCGTTACGGCGCCCACAGTCACAGGCATCACTAGCTTAGGCATCGACCACGTCGCTATGCTCGGTAATACTATTGAGGAAATCGCTTGGCATAAGGCGGGGATAATGAAAGTCGGTGCCCCTGCTTTCACGTCTCCTCAGCCTGTAGAGGCTCTTAGGGTTCTTGAAAACCGGGCTGCCGAAAAAGCTACGCCTCTAAAAGTGGTTGAGAAGAACCCACAGCTCTCAAAAATCAAGCTCGGTCTCGCAGCCGATTTCCAGGTCTCTAATGCCGCCCTCGCTGTTGCTGTAGCTTCAGCTCATCTTCAGGCCCTTGGTCATCCTATAACAAGGAGTCGCGAGCTAGAAGTCCAGAAGGAAACCCTTCAAGATGAAGATGTGCAAATGAAGGAAGAAAAGGATGAAACAGACATTCTCGAAGAGGCTGACTATGGACAATCGTACACGAAAAGTTTCCAAGGGGATGATTTGCACATCGGGCAAGGAAATTTCGATAGGGAAAACCATGGACGAAATGATATAGAAACCGATCAAGGACATGTTTACAAAGATAATTTCCAAAAGGAGCATATTCGAATCGATCGAGGAAAAGGCCACAAGATTGACCCCCAAGAGGAAGGTCTCCACAAGGACAAATTCCACTCTGCATTCACTCTTCCACCTGAATTCATTCACGGCCTACAAAACGTGCACTGGCCGGGCCGATGCGAAACTCGACACGAGGCCAATATCACATGGCATATCGACGGTGGTCACACGCTCGAAAGCATCGAAGCCGCAGGCAGATGGTTTGCGTCGCAAATCCATCAGCATTTTCAACCAGGACATGGCTCCCCACGCATTCTAATCTTCAACCAGCAAACCCGCGACGCGGGCGCTCTTGCACGTGCCCTTCACCGCACTCTAGCCACTGCATTGCACGACGACCGCCCGTTTGCCCACGCAATATTCTGCCCCAACCTCACATTCCGAGATGCAGGTTACTCCCCCGATTTGGTCAGCGTCAATACCAACGCACAAGAGGTGAAGCAGCTGGAGGTTCAGAAGCGGTTGGCGGCCAGCTGGGGAGTTCTTGACTCTCAAGCGAAAGTGGCGGTTGTGGGGACTATTGAGGAGGCGGTGGAGAGGGTGAGGGAGATCGCAAAGGGTGAGGGGGAGGTTAGGGTGCTGGTGACTGGGAGTTTGCATCTTGTGGGGGGCTTTTTGGATGTGCTTGAGAGGAGGTGATGAGGTTGCGATGTGCATCGTAACTGGGATACAGGCATAGGAAGGCGTTGGGTGAGATGGAAACGTATAGGCTAGATGGTTTTGCGTGGTTTTTTTGATTGTGCATGGCTCGTTGTTCCTAGGTCTCATTCTCTTGCACTTATACCCGTCATCAGCAATTGGATTCAACTCTATCGCCTACCCATACTTGATTCCACGAGACTCGTTTTCGCTTCATGAAAATTTCCCTTGTGGGGATTATACCGGAACCGGGTATGGAACGGAAGGAAGTAAATACCGTACGTCTGACTGAGCGAGGAATGATATACGCAAGAGAGCGGAGCCACGATTTCGAGTATTGATCGACGGAAAGACTTTTGGTTCTGTTGATTGGGAATACCCAGGAACTGAGGGGTTTTGTGGACGGCAAAGATTTCATACACTTGAAAGGGGGGGGATTAGGACTTGACTACTGTAGAAGATGAAAGAGCAGTTACTTGGAAGGCTCCCGTCGTCGTTGACCCTGTTACACCCGAGCCGGTACGCTTTGCGCCATCCGGACTTGGTGTGCAGCATGCTGTTCTCTATTGAGGAAGGGTGGTTGAGGGGGTAGAGTATGCATTGGGGTTTCGAAGCTGGGATCAATGGGGTTGTTGGGTCTGACAAGTTGAGATCAGTGCTCAATTCGGACGGAATTTTTGGCGATTAGTGGATTAGGAGAGTTGTGCGGAGAGAGGGATAATAGGTTCAATTTCCTTCAGGCGTGGCAACACCTTCCCAGATCGACAATACACCCCCAATGAGATGGAGACTACCAGCTACAAACACTTGAGTCCCATGGCAACTCTTCGCATAGGTCTCCTGCTATATGCACGCTTGATAGGGAATGGGTTATGCAAGACGCATCCAGGCCAGCCCAAACGTCCGCAAAGGATTTTTGTACTATAAGGCCAGCAGCAGCAGCAGAGTCGTTGTTATGGTCTACAGGATCTAACGTGTCGTCTTAGAATTCAGGCCACAAGAACACTTTGCGGTATTGGCCTACCCGTTGTGTAACCGCTCAACTTCCGAGGGACGTCAGTTTAAAAGACAACATGGTCGAATCGAATCCCGAAGTCAGTATGGTTACTCCCGTGTAGGGTTTGAAGAACAGAGGTGGCCTCGGGTCGAAACTGTTGGTTAAGATCAGTATTCGTGGGGAATCCTGGGCGAGCCCAGCCAGCCAGTGGCCCGCCACCCTGAAGCTGTCAACGGTATGGGCACCATCAAAATGCCATGTTACGTTGCCAAGAGGCAAATCCACTTATCGACCGCGCCAGACAGTGTTTCCCAGGCCTTGTTTGATGAGCGAGGAAGGCGTGCCCTTCATGAGAGAATTGGGTCCAATCTTCTGCAGAACGAGACTTGCTAGAGCAATTGCAAGCGAAGCATTTTGTCGTAAAACTGCATCTGGCATGATGTCAAGGTCGGATAAGACAGGGTCGATTTTTACGGTCTCCAGCGAAACCCCCTTGCAGTCCGCCTGGGTCTGGAGCACCTAAGTAGCCGCCGGGACCTGTTCCACAGTAAAGGCTGGGCAATTTACCTTGAAGATACCAGACTTATACCATGCTATTTGCTCAATGGTATCACCCAAGACCGCAACATGTTGAATCCCACGCTCCTCCAATTCCGACCTCGCAAATGGCGATATCAGCTCCTTCCCGGATGAGTACATGAAATGACATCAAAGGTCAAGAATCGGAAGTATACCGGCTTGCTTTTGAGATCTTTGCCATCTCATTGCAGACTCCTCCAAAGCGTCCCAAACTTCGAAAAAGTATTTTGCGAAAACACCTTCGGCTATAGGTTCCGACTTGATTCTTATCCGTTCGCGTACCGCAATGAGATGAGGCGAGGTATAAAGATCAATCTTATGAGGGATGCCGTGAATACCCTGATGAGCTAATAGTATGGAGTTGACAAAGGTACAGGTAGAGCCTTTGCCCTTGGTACCGGCGACGTATACGACCTTGAGACGATTCAGTTCCGAAACCTCGGGCTGATTAGCCTTGAGATCATGATGATACATATTCGTAGAGAGGGTACTTCGTGACCGGCTCGACGAACCCATTGACTCATTTCATCGACGGCTGAAGCATCTAGCTTCAACCCTAGCCTCCGCCTTTCCTCCAGCACAGCGAATGGAGTTTGAAGACTATTCAAACATTCAAGCGCATCGTGGCAATTCGACCATCAGCCAGAGACTTGCCGGTACACAAGTATTGAGGTTCTAACTTTATATGAACGGGTTCAAGCCATCGATAATAAGGCCCGATGGAAGCAGTTCCCCTTCGACAGTAGCGATTTTAGACAAGTTGTGGCAAAAGACAGTATCAGAGATAGACTCCTGCGCATCGCTATGCACGAACGAAAAGGCTGAGAGATGAGACTTTATGTACCACAAATTAATTGTTTGCAGTTAAGGGCAGCGTGTATAGAAGGTGAAGATACATGGGTTTCACCAGTCCAATCGAATGTTACTGATTCCATTCACTGTTGTAGATAGCCAGTCTTTGTTCTGGGACATTGACGCGGGCGAAAACCTATCGTCGCTCGCCGCACACAAATCTCCTACGATAAGGGCATTCATCCGAGAGCATCATACAACAGCCAAGGTTACGACTGGTGTGAACATTTCGTGAAGAATAGAAGATTGCTACCAGCAAATGCTGCCACTGCAGACAGCCACCTTTTAAGAAAAGTCCTTCGGGAACGGACTGCTGCCAGGAAAAAAGGTTACAAATTCTGCAATTTATTGGTAATGTATACGTAGATCGATTTCATTCGAGACGGTCACTTCTCATTGATGAAGTGTAAATCTGTTGATTGCCTAGAGGTGTGTTTGTTCTACATAGAAAGCCATCTACTACGTTGTATGTTTTATGCGGAGCGAGGAACATATCTGCGCTAGTACCAATTTGGTCAGCGAGCAGATTGCTCCTACTACACTGTTTCTCCTATTGCTCCTATGCTTCAACACTCATCGCGAGAACAATCATTTTCTTCGCGTTCTCTGCTAGTGATTCAATTGTGTGACCGTTGTTTTGGATGCACCCAATAAACCCAACCCAATTCACCCAAGACTGTGAGGTCAAAGACCTGTTCCCAGCGTGCCAGCATACTGGTGTGGGTTCTATCTGGAGAGCAATCACGGGTGCTGAGTTTCCGATTAGATGAGATAAGATAAGATAAAGAAACTTCTCGCAGAGCAGCATAACCCATTACGCATGTAAAAGTGCTTCATTCTTCGTGGATATTGTATCGTTGGAAAGTTCCCATTCAGCTTATTAAACTCAGCTATTTACATATGAAATACATCGAATATGCATGTCAGTTCTGATGCTGTACCCCGCAAAACCCTTTGCGTAGAGATTTGATATCTCGCTAAAAGAGTTCCAGTCATTGGCTCCACTGGCTCTATCAGTGCATCAGGCAACAGGCAACAGGCTGGATCTCAATGCCACACCTGATCTTCAGTCATTGTCTTGTTCACCGTTGAATCCTTTCCGTTTTGTCTACATCCTCTCTACAGTTTTGTTAGAACGCCTTAATCTTTTTGTCACGCAAGATGCCGGTGACTATCACACCTGCCGATCATCTTGCGAGAGCATGGAGATCTACCGACGCAGTATACTCCGCCGAGTCTCTCTTGAAAGAATCCAGTCCTACTGAGTATCGGAAATGCAAGGCATTGATTCAAACTTCCTTCGGTAAATTCACGTCGGAATTACCTCTTCATCCGTCCAACAACGGATTTGTAGGAGCTGCAATTGCTGCTTACTGCGACCATCATCATCTCACACTGCGCCCAGAGGACATCTGGTTCGCCATTCTTACACAACTTAGTCTATACATCAATGCGCATGCAGAGGAACTGCGCTCCTTCTTCGTTGCCCATCAAGGACAGAAAGAGCTTTGGATCAAAGCTGTCGGGACCATACATACCGTCGATTTTGGGGCTTTGGCTAGAAGCATGACTGAACTCATGAGCGCCAATGTAGTCGACCCAGAGCTACGCCCTTGGATCATGCCGGCCTTTTCTACAACAACCGAGACTGACAAAGTCGTGGCATCCATCGTCATGATGGGTGCGTTACAGAAATTCTTTACTTACGGGTTTAAATTGATGTGTGGTATCCCTTCGGTTACTCTCCTTGGCGTCCAGGCAGACTGGCAAGAAATTCTCCACCGTCTGGAGAAACTTCCAAATCTTGGCGCAGAGGCGACTCAGTTCTATAACCTGCTGAAACCAGTCTTGAGTCGATTTGTGAGGTCCTTTGACTGCCCAGACTCGTCGGAGACGAAAGATTTTTGGCAGAAGATCGCAGACCGGTCGGCGGGTGGAAGTGGACCACCATATCTTTCAGGCTGGATTACAGCATTCTGCTTTTGGGATCAGGACGGCAAGTCTATGTATGCGCCCAACGGAATACCTCCTTCTGGACCCGTCAATACTCAATCGCGCGGTCGAAACGCGGGCTGCTGCCTTGACAACACCTTCTACCATTGTGTAAAAATCAAAAACGTCCCATCCGGCCACTCATCTGTACCCGTGAAGGTCAACGATAACGGCGTCTTCTACGAAACCATCATGGTAGCTGGCTCCATGGGTATTCGTATCAAAAGTACAGGAGAAGCACTAGATGACACTAGCACACACGCCAACAGCAGCAACCACATTCGGGATCGTTACGGGAAGGTGATCCATGTTGAACATCATCCTGAAAATCCCCAAGGTGAACCGGGGCTCGACTCGTTGCAGCCCGAATCTGGATGGTTTATGTTTGAAAGGACGGGAGATCCAAAAGCTGGAGATGCCGGGATGGGAGGAGCTGAGGTTTGCGCCAGCGATAGAATGAGGAAAGTCGAGAAAAGCCAACTAGGCGAGCTTGTTGGCCTTTGAGTATGGGGAGTTTTGGAAAATTTGCAATTGCTTGGTTAATGAAGACATGAACTCTGTAATGTTATCAGGGAAAAATTCAGACATTGTAGGAAAAGGAGGTGTACTAATGATCCCACCCTTGATTATAACATATTTATGATTACAGTAATTGACATGTCTTTCAATCACTGAATCTTTCATTCACCAAGAATAGGTCAATGAATCTTCAATCCACTGACATTTCGCTCGATGCTCTACCCAACTTTCACGAGGCACCTTTCTTGTCTCATGATATGGTCAGTTCGGCACGTTGATTTCGGACTTGTAAGGATTTCTCAGCCAGACACAATATCAGGCATACCGTCCATTTCTGGCAAAGGGTATGAAGAGAGCACAATCAGTGTAGAGTTTTCAAAGTCGAGACTGAATGAAGATGTTCACAATTAGTTAATCTAACAACATTGTAAAGGTACTCGTAGCGTTAGATGAAAGTGTAAACGAAGTTTTGACAAGGATTGGGTTCAGAGCATCGAAGTATGGAATTCCTGGTGAAGCATTAGAGCGAGGCGAAATTTAGTAGATAATAACCGGTCTTCGGAGAGGGCGTGAAAAGAAGATATCGAATTGGCCAATTTAGATATAGAAGCAAGTGTGTCGGTGCTGTTGCAGCGACTCGTGCAAGAAGATAATTTACCTGATCAAGCGTCGGAAGTCGCCCCTTTCACCGGAGATTTTATCTGAAAGATCCTCGTATTTTCTTTTCACATTCCGAATACTCAATGTCCACGCCAGAAAGCGGCAACGCTTCGTATCCCGAATCTCCGCTGTTCCACTCGACACAGCATCAACAAGTAAATGAAATCATTCCGGACAACGGACTGACATCCTCGGTGGAAGGGTCGCCTCGGTCGCACGACGGCTCGATAGAGACGCGATTTGTCGAAGATGCCGTGCCAGAGGTTACGGTTGACCATGATGCCAGCAGTGGAAGTGTGTATACTCCAGAGCGGCATAGCCCCCACCAGATATACAAAATGCCATTGTCGCCGGGTGCAGGTAACGACACGATTTCTAGTGTTCCGCCGTCTCGTCCTAACAAATACCACGGCCCAGCTTCAACATGGCGGAATTGGACCGCTGCGGAGCGGGAGCTAGCAGCTAGCCTTCAGCAGCTAACCGCGAATGATCTCAGCGTGCATCTCTACAATGCTTTCCATCTACAGCGTAGACCTGAGAAAATACGAGGACAGGGAGGAGAGCAGCATGAAGGGGTTTCTGAGGGCGCAGAAGCTTGGCTTCCACCGAAGGTATGGACAGCTTGGCCGCTGCCACCGGACGTTGTTCCTAGGAACGCAGATATCTCACATTGGGAAGAGGAAGGAGATCGGCCTGGGCGATACTATGGTGGGAGAGACGCTACAAGTAATGTTCTTAAGGAGCTTTTGGTAGCTTACATACTCAAAAAAGCGAAAGAGAGATTCTGGGCAAGGGAGTGGGACGATGACGAGCCAGACGGCGCAGATGGCAAGCTAAGCAGGGAGTTAGGAAGCCAATCTGACCCATCCAACTGTGACAGTGGGAAATCCAATCCGTCGCCACCCGCCACTGAGCATACAAGCCGTGAAAGTAGCTCATCAGCGCGTTCTGGGCTAGACGACGACGATGTGCAGCCCCACAGTGCAGAAGCGAGCCCGCGAGCGGAGAGTGCGGCTACGCCTTCTGGTGGTTGTTTGGATCTAAAGCCCAGAGATTTTGAGCCCGAAGTCATGGTTGACGATGATAAAGCAAGCGATATCTTGGAGCCTACCATGAACCACGTATTGGCCAAATTTGACGATTTACTGATGGGACTTCGCCATGCAAGAAGCGCCTACATGGCCCTGGATGACTCTGCTAGCGAGTCTCAGAAAGATGTGCGTGACCCGCGGCAGTCTAAACAAGGGAAGGGAAAGCGGAGCAAGTCCAGGCAGGGAAGAGGCAGGCCGAGTAGCAACGGCAAATCATCAGTCGGGTTTGCAATCGATATTGCAGGAAACTCGAGGCCGTCGTCCACGTCTCGAACAAGAAGTCAACGAACATCTTCCTCAAGTCGAAAAGCGCAGAGTTTCCAAAGTCGCAAGGCCCGAGTTGGTCTTCGAGACTGGAGCGATGTTCTGGGTATCGCTTCCATGACGGGCTGGGAGTCAGCTGTTGTGGAGAAGGCGGCTACTAGGTGTGCTGCGCTGTTCGAGGAGGGTATCTCGTTCAGGACTTTGGGAGAAGGCACGGATGAAGTCAGGGAAGACTCATACCTTCCAAGAATCTCCAAGCGGTCAGAAGTGAGAAGGCTCGGTAAAGGCTTTCTGAGAAATAAAAGAAGTCACGATTCTAATGACGGTTCCAATCCCGGTTCGAGCGATGAGGGATTCGTTGGAATGGCTCACATTGACAGTTTCCTCCAACCTGTCGAAGCCGAGAGACATTGGAAACGGAAAAAAAGGTCGCGCCAGTCTGAGAGACAGTCGCGTCAATCAAGAAAAGGATAGCGCAAGGTTTCGATGTCGATTCATGTCGGTTTTGATTGGTCGTACTGTGGATCCACACTTTTGCTATAGACGCTCGGTATGAACGTGATCGCCACAACTAAGGTAGTGAACAGTCCAGATCAGGTGAGCAGACAATACATGACTACAATGCAATGACGTGCATAATGTCTTTCGCCAGTTATTTGTGGGCAAAGAATTGACAGAAAACTACCAACTTCGTTGCTTTGGATTGGCGGACACAGGCCCAAGCTCGGAGGGCCAAACGACGACCATGGTGGGCTGGAGAAAATGGAAACAGAAGGTTTTACCGTTCTGCCACAAAAGGCTAACCAGTGATGGGAGAAGCTTTACGGGGTATCTGACTTCTAACTAACCACACCAGGTAGCATCCACTTTGTTGACGACACCACTCTTCAGCTGGTGGGGGCAGTCATTGACCGTTTGTATGACATGCATAAGCCCTTTGCGCCTTACGCTACCGTCGATCCGATGATTGGGGCCGATTCTGGATACGCATTCGGGGGCTTTATATTCGAAGGAGACGCAGTCCCAATATCACGTACGCATTTTGAGTCTCACTGTGACGGTATTCGTAAGATTTCAAACTACGCAACAACTGACTACAAGCATGGACGGCAGCCGCTTCTTACTGAAGATATCAATTCAATCAACCTTATAGTTGGAGTGTTAGCATTTGAAGATTTGCCTCAGCAGTCAAGAGGTCCCCTCTGAGTCTCCCATCTGCTCAAGCAGCGCCCAAGCAGCACCTTCCGGTCCTTCATAGGCCCGACCCTCGAGAATATAAATAGTTGGCAGCCGGTTCCGAGAAATGGGAGTGGTCCGCAAATAATCCGAAAACAGAACCACCTGGAGATCCGCGAGGCATGAGCGTCGCTGACGACGTCTTATTGGCTTACAGATTGGCCGACTCAATTTCATAGCGGCGTCCTTGTTATTCTGTCTGGAAGACGTCAGAAGTACGAGCGCGTGGAGCCGTCTCTAGTTTCCGAGGGACGGCCCTTTCGTTCGGGACGCGCCAGCACGGGTTCGATAAGGCTGCTCGGAAGATCCCGCCTTATTCTGCTATTTCTGCAAAGCTCAACGTGTCCCCCCTTCCGCCAAACCTTCTGGGTACACTACTCTACAGTATTGGTCCGCATAAGTCCATTTCTTCGCATAAGCGAGAACGAGACCCTGCACCGTCTCATTGGCTTGAAAATCATCCTTGTTGGTAATCAACGTTCAAGTTCCTTGACATTGCTTCGCCATTGGCTTCACTTGATTATGGAGTTGTTGCGCCACGTGGAGTTCTTGAACGCCCCCAATAACCTGCATTCGTCAGTAAGACCCTCAGCGACATAACCATTGTGGGTCCCTTTTCCGAAACATTCCGCTCTAAAACCCGGCAAGCCTCAGACGATCATTCTACATGTCATATCTGGCAAGGCTGCTGACACGGATATGAGAAGTTGGCAAGGCCTCGACTCTCTCTCGGTACTGCGTTAAGCCTTTTCAAGACTCTGACAATGTCTCTGCGTTATGAGATTTGTCAAAGCCCGGTTAGTCTTGTAACGGCTGAGAACCTCAAACGTCCATAAACCTCCACATGGGACGTCCTTAGCTTGCCGTTGTTGATGCAACTATGAAGAAATGCAGTTTTCCCAAGATCGTTGCATGAGCTCTTATCATCCGTGGGGGGTTTAGGCAGCTTCCAACATACCACATCGCCCTATTCTGGGATACATGACCACTACCGGTTTCTTAGTACAATCCGGGATGAAGCTAGGAGCCTATGACTGGCCCCAATTGATTTTGATACATTTGCATTAAGTATTTGAGTTCCTGCTGCTCATAGGCCTCAAGTATTCAATCAATTTGATTGGAGCCCCGGCCTAGATCTGTAGGATTCCTTTAGGATCGGTCCGACAAGTCAGCACAAGCCACTTTCGCTTCGAAGTCAAGCTGACAGGGAAACCGTTGCAGGGGATGCAAGGATTCATATCATAGACTGGCCTTCCAACAGCCCCACCCCATCTTCGACCTCGTAACGCAGCCAAGGAACTTCTTAGTGTGTCGTGGAAATAATAAAATCAGCAGCACCTCTACGACCGAGACGCAAAGTTGAAAAGTACTAAAGTCTTTGTTGCTTCAACGCCTGTGTTATGTTCTCGACTTTGCGATACACGAAGGACCCCAGCAAACAAACAGTCTGCATTGAGCAAGCAAACGATCCACCGGGCCAAGGCCATGGGCAGCGACATTCTGCATGTAACCATTGTCGGGCAAAAAAGGTTCGTTCCTGACATATTAGTCCATGATACTATCCTGTTGGCCACGGCTCCATCCGCAATCGTACTGTCATGCAGCGCAAAATGGTTACTATTGGTCGCTAGAGCAGAACTCTAAGACCATCGATACTAACCTTCTTCTCCACCAGCTGAAGTGCCTGGGAGAAAATAAAACGTCGGAGCGGAAAGACGGCAGCTCATGTGATCGGTGTCGTAAGAATGGCATCCAGTGCGTATTTCCACAACCTTCTCCCACCAAGGGCTCGAAGCGGCGAAGGTCCTTTCCTGCCACGTCCCGGACGACAAAGATAGGCGCAAGCACCCCTTCTTCTGCAACCATGGTTTCAACGGCTACGGCTCCGTCTCCTCAGCATCGGACGGCTGCGGTTCTTCAACACGATATGGCATATAGTGCGATAGGTGATAACAAAGTGCTGTCGGATATACCCTCAGGACCCCCCGTCGGCTTGCAGCCTAGTGAGTGCGTGGAGCAGCTAGACATGACCGGAAACCAGTCAGTCGGCGGACAAGACAGGTATCCTTATCATATGAATCATGGAAGCGACCCAGCCCATCAATTCGACTTCAACCTATCAATGCTGTCCACCGCGGACGATTCCTACGACTTTGGTTTCCTCCCTGATGATACGAACGGATGGCCAACACCCATGCATGGTGGAAACGTCTATAGTAAGTTACAAGCTAGGCCTCATAGATTATCAACGAATGTAAATACTGATCGTCTCACAGGGAATTACAACACAGATGACGTTCAAACAAGTCCTGCTTCAGCAACATATCCTGGGGAGTGCGCCAATTCGAACTCTTCCGGAACCTGGGGTATGGCCCCACATTCAAACGGCCAGCCCTTCGACATGAGTACAACGCGGAAAAAGGACTGGCAACATTAGCCGCAATCTCGGTAGCGCCGGATCTAGACTAATGCAGTCACGGTGCTATGTTTCCTGTTTGGGTCTTACGTGCAACATCATTTTCAATAATAGCGCATATGGTACTCCGTATCCGTACATCGGGCAAGTGCACGCAGGGCCTCGCTGATTTGGGTTTTTCTTATGATCTGTACACATACCCCGCAGAAACATTAGGCTATTCTCATACACGCGGGAAATACACAAACTACCTTAGGAGCTTAGATCGTCGGTGGGGGCCTCTAGGAACACACATATCTTTAACCAAGCCCCTGACCGCCCGCACACAGCGACCGCTAAGCTGAACTCCCTTCTGCGTCTAACTTCCGGAAGAACCATGAGACCACGGATCGATCTCCAGCCGACATACACCATAGAAACCCTAAACGTACATTTCATTTCTTTTTCCAGCTCATCAAGGTCGGGGCGAATATGTAAATCTTCTGGGCTATGTGATTCATAGCGTATATCGCCAGTCTGTTGGTCGGTCAACCTGTGTTTATGAGTGGATAGTCCACGCATCATGTTTGTATTAGCTGATTGAACCATGTGGTGACCGACGCATATGTTTTTTGCATGCGGTTTTGTTGTTGGTCTAACATATTTCTCTGATTTAGAATATGTTGCAACCCATTCATGGATCGGGTACACTATCGATGAAGCTCCCCTCTCCATGGATAGGGTGCGAGTTTGAGCCTTCATCCATGGTTCAAATACTATTTTCGTAAATGTTTAATCATACATAGATCTTACATCTTTTACAATTATTAACTTTGGCTGTGTTCTCTTGTCCTTCTTTCTTCATTTCAGACTGATGATGAAGATTTTGACTTGATCTCATCATGCGATTAGGACGTGTATAGAGTCAAAAGACGACAGTGAGATTGTCGTCCAGCTGAAGATCATGGTAGATTCGAGAGTTGCTTCATGTTTTACATAAATCCTGATCCATCAATATATCATTTGATTCATGGATGAAGGCTCAAATTTGCACCCTATTCATGGACGAGGAGCTCCATAGTTCGGGTGCATCAAATACACAGTCAAGCCGTACCTTGATAAAGAACAATCACCCAAGTGAAAAAACGACGGCTCAGAGAAGTAAACACAGTAAAAACCCACTTGTAAACAGTCTTTTACCAACTTCTCCCAAATAAAATAAAAATCTCACCAATACTTTTACATCGGGATAAATCACGAAAAACGACTCTTTCAATGAATTCTCACACCCATCACCCCGATCGCTCACCCATCTCCTTCAAAAAGCAAGCACAATCGCAAAATCCTCAAAACCCACCCACTCTTTCTAAAATCTTCACGATAGCCACATGGAAAGCCACAATCCCTCCCCCCCAACCTCTTCCACATTCACATCATCACATAAACGCACATCCCATTCCCTACCCTCAACGCAACCCCCTCAAGCCTCATCCCTCATCCTCAGCACTCCCAGCAACACCCCCCACCCCCCTTTTTGCCCCTAACCCACCATCCCCCACAACCCAACCATCCCCATACCACACTCACTACCCACAAACAAGCACATCCCCATCCACCCTCCGCCCTCAACCCTCCGGCGCCCCCCAGCCTCAGCCTTAACCTCAGCAGCCCCCAAACAACACCCTCAGCCCCCACCTCTACCAACCCCCATCTCCCACACCTGTTTCTCATCCCCGTCACCTCATCTCCCCGTCCAGGAACCACACGTGCGGAGTATAAAATTGCACAGCCTGTGCTTTACATCGGCAGTCGTCATCGATTTGGACTGGAGAAAAGGGCGAAGAAGAATGTTTTTTATATATATTTAAAAAAAAAAGGGGGAGGATGAGTGGATATGTGAAACGGTGCTGATATCGCGTGGGTGAGGTGAAAGTGGCGTTTGGATCGCTGAGAGTTTGGGGGATATCTTGAAAACTCGGCTATGTATGTATATGGCGTTACTACACCGCTACATGCCAACAAAGAAGCCCATGACCAAACCCCTCTCCCTGCCCTATTCCATCAAAAACCGAAGATTACATCTTTCCCTTTCCCTTTTCTACCAAAACGACACACATATCCAACACCTCAACCGCCATCTTTCCAAAAGCACAGGCTGCCAAGCCCCTCTCGCACGCAGTGGTGCGTTCTACAAAGGGACGCCATGGATCAAAAATAAATCGCGTAAGAAAAAACGTTTGCGCAAAGAATTTCAGAATTTAGTTAATAGTAGTTTAGTATTGAGGAGGGATATTGCAAATGTACTGTACTCACTGTAGTTCTGCATTGATGACCGGGGGGTTTTGGAAGAAGAAGAAGATGAATGAAAGCTGCGTTTTTGGCTTTTAGATGCCATAGCTGATAGTTGGTTGCGCAAGCGGCGAGGATCGAGGGGTTCTCGTTACTACATATGACGGACGCTCCGATTGTCGTTTCGGTTTGGTGGGGAAGAACCTCTTTTGGACGGGGATTCCAAGGTTCGGGGACCCCCGTGGGAATTGCCCTTTGTAATATCTTGCTTCATTAGGTTTCCTGTGCGATTTCGATGAGGAGCCTTCTGGTAGTATCGCGTTAGGCCGCCGAGATGGCAGCAACGAGAAGCAACTTTTTGGACAACAGGGTGATGGCGATTGCTGGTCACTACGTTATTGGGGTCAATGTAAGAGGCCAGGGGCCCACAGATTCAGCAAAGCGTAAAGTCTTGTATTAAGAGCACGTGATAGCTTTCTAGCAAATGGGTATAAAGCTCTCTACATGCATGACCATCCGCCTCATGTTTCACTGTATCCTCTTTTTACCTTCCTCTAGGTGGAGCAGTCTTGCGTTACTTAGACCCCGTTCATGACCACTCACAAGCCGACCAATCACTTTGTCTTTACGAAGACTGCCAATGTTTTCTTGGTAGCCCTCTGTGGCCCAGCGAGGCGTATTGAGCTTTGGCCAATTCACCTGTTGTTGTATAGGTCAGCAAGTGTTGTGAGACGAGGATGTAAATGAGTGTTGACTTACGTAGAGCATGCCATGATTGTAAATGAAATGGAAACACCAAGCACCAATAACAACCCACAACAAGGCAAACAGTCGGAGGGGCCATATAGTCGAGCCTGGGTGCGGCCGTCCAATGATTGAAATAGTAACCATGAAAAAGCTGGTAGCAAGAAGGTAGGGTATGGATTGGATGAGAGCAGGCCTACGGTCCACGAAAAGAAGATTGCTGCCGATGTTTGAGGTATCAGGTAGATACGTGCCGAGAAAAAGGTCAAACCCATCCTGCCGGGGGCCGTCTCCGAAGTTGTTCTTCACATATCGAGTGAGAGAGTTGTTGAGATCTTGAACCATGCCAGCTCTTGTCCGCTCGCCCGTCCGAGTGAAATCTGTTTTTAGGGCCCCAGTACCCGAGTAAGACTTGGATACTACATCAGCGTTGTCAGCCCATACATTTCGGAAAAGGTCCTTGAAGGTGGCATCGTCATCGGCGGACTCGCCCGGTTTCAAGACACCAATCTCAAGAAGTTGCCGCGATAGAGTCCAGCGGCCAATCATGGTTTGGACGACGTTGGTCCGGTCCAGACAATCCATGCAATTCGTTCTTACTACGGCTGTTTGTTGATTGCGAATCTCAAGCCGCCCTTGAGGGTCTGCTGGCATGTCGATCCCACGAAAATATTGGCCCTTTACCAAACCATCGGTAAGCTTATCAAGCAATATTTGCGCGCGATGCCACTTCAAGCCTTTGGTCTCATTGTGGAAATCGAAGTAGATATAGTGAAGTCGGTCATATTCCTGATTCCGTCGACCTGGTTCAACAGCACGTATTTTCTCATCTGCAAGATAGTCTGCTTCCTTAGATTCTGTTGGGGAAGGTACCAGCATCCGTACCATCTGCTCGTAGGCCTGCTTGACGCGGTCTTCTCGCCCCTTCTGGTTTACGAGATTTACAAGGAAATTGTCCCCATAGATCCTGATCTGTTCATCGAAATGTTGCCGTGCCACATCGATAGCTGTCTCGGCGCTCCGAACCTGGAGCTTGGGTACATATTTCAGTGTATTGATTTCAGCCCAGTATACCGGTACACTACCTCGAGTTTGGACGTAAGACATGACCTGCACATCGTGACCATCCATACCTTGAACCTTGCCATTTTGCATGCCTTCATTGCCGGCGAAGCCCCCCATGCCTCCAGCGCCATCATTGAGAATGACAATCTGCTCAGTCTCGTTGAAATTCGCAACATGCCCTTGATCGTCAATCCCGCGAGTGAAATATCGGGTTCCAGCCCGGTGCCTTGACCTCCTTGTAATGAGGGTGAATGTTAGAGAAGTGGACTTTATCCGAGTTTGGGTGATCCTCATCATCCCAAACATCACGGGGAGGATGAATGGATCGACCCCACCTTGTTGCCCTCCATGTTGCCGAGGACTGGAAGGAGTCGCCGTACCCAACGCAAAATCGATAAGATCCGATTGAATGAATTTGTTCCAAAAGAAGCGGTCATCCGCTCGCTTCCACAGAGGCGCGGAAGGGTCTGAGTGTGCCTGCCGCTGAAAGCTGTTGGTTACGTCAAGGGAGTATGAAAAGTACATCGGCCCAGTCTTTAGCAAGGTTCTGAGTAGGTTGAGGTATGTATCTTCATCTGCGTCATGAAGGGTACGTTCGTGCAACGGTAGGAATTCGGTAGCGATGACTTTATATACCATATGCCCCTTCAGACGTCCCATAGGCTGGGCTTTAGTAATTACTATTATGTACCTGTCTGCCACACGGTAAGAATGGATAGTGCCGCAAGTAATACAGAATGATACCTAATCTAAGCTTTATTATCCCAAGTATACCGGCAATACTTGAGACTCGTTTGGCACCTAGAAGTGCCCCATCATTCAGGCGTAAGTCCCCTGAAGGCCGCTCGATCACCAGAGTCTGAGCCGAAGGGGTGGAAGGAGAGGTGAACGCATAGTGGGAGGCCGACGCGTGGACATTGATGTCCCGGAACGGCACAAGGTTGCGCATTGTAAGAGATGGTTGGTAGTCAAGAGTATCAGTCTATGGTGTTTTTAAGAGTGTCTTCCATCACTGCTGTCTGTGTTCTGCTCCGTTACAGAAAGGTATTTAACATTATAGATACGAAGCTTTCCGTAAAGAAAGTAGGAAGTGATGACTTGCGGCTCCGCTGCGTCTGCTTTGGCGCTAGTCTGGTCCAGGCAATCACAAAGAGCCCGGCTTCATCAATCGTACAACTTCGACGCCATCTTCGATTTTGCACATAGCTAGGTTATTCCAAACCAGCAATCTCTTGTCATCTTCACATACTTTTGAAAACCCCATCCAATATGGCAGCACGGATGGCGACAGGTAACAGACCAGGAGCGCGGTTTGCCCAGTTCAAGCTCGTCCTACTTGGTTAGTTCCTCATGCGCCACCATATTAGGTCTTCTTTTGGGCAGAGTTGCTGATAGATATTGTAGGAGAATCGGCAGTCGGAAAGGTACGTTATCAACCATATCTGTGGCTTTGGCCTTTGCCTTCTAACCGTTCTGTTTCAGAGTTCACTGGTACTGAGATTTGTTAAAGTGAGTAGACAATTGTCCGATTCGCTCTTGATGTCTTCCAGAATTATGTTACCGACTGGGACTGAATGTACCGTACAGGACCAATTCGACGACTATCGAGAGTCAACCATCGGCGCTGCTTTCCTCACACAAACCATCTCCCTAGACGACACCACCACCGTCAAATTCGAGATATGGGATACCGCCGGACAAGAACGCTACAAATCACTAGCACCCATGTACTATAGAAACGCCAACTGCGCCGTTGTAGTCTACGACATCACACAAGCCGTACGTCTCTTCCACCATATCCCCGCCACATTCCACTGAACCTGCATTAACACAACCCCCAGTCCTCCCTCGACAAAGCCAAAGCCTGGGTAAAAGAGCTCCAACGCCAAGCAAACGAAAACATCATCATCGCCCTTGCAGGCAACAAGCTCGATCTGGTAACCGAACAGCCAGACAAGCGCGTCATTACCGCTTCCGACGCCGAAGCATACGCTCGAGAAGCGGGGCTACTGTTCTTCGAGACCTCGGCGAAGACGGGGGAGAATGTGAGGGAGCTATTTACGGCTATTGCGAGGAAGTTGCCGCTGGAGCAGGCAGGAGCGAGGAATCTGAGAAACCCGAGGCCAGGAGTGGATCTGAGACCTGAGGCCCCAGGAACGCAGGGTGGGGGGGCTTGCAATTGTTAGGGGTTTGCTATACCTGGCGTTCGCTCCGAGTTGCTGTTTGTTCTAGCGGAAGTTGTTAGCCGAACGACATGCGGAGAAGCCACTCGTTGTCGTCAAGCGGAACCGCACCTCCGCACATCGTCCTCGATGCTGTTCTAGCTATATCAGCTTGGCAAGATAATGGGAGGATGTATTGGGTGGTCCACGGACAAGGTGTCGGCGTTTTGAGGTGCAGTTCTAGAGTAGTACTTTCTCGGGCATAATTACAGAGTATTCGACAATGGCTACGAGCACCGACGCTGTCCGCAGTGCGGAGGTAGTAGTAGGCCTTCCAGCGCCCCATGATGCATTTTGCTGCGTCTAAGCTACTTCCTTCAGCCAAGTACCATCTTCTGACCCATATACACCCCATTTTTTAACCCTTGACCCCTTCAATCTTCCTCCTTTTCCCCCTTAACCTTTCCGCCTCCTCCTCCTTTTTCCTATTGCTATAAAGCATCTTATCTAACACCTTCCTCTTCTTTCTTCCCATCATCATCTTCCTCCGCTCCAGCTCCTCTTCCTCGTCCATTCTCTTCCTTGCCGCCTTCTTTCTTGCTTCTTCTCCCTTGTTAATCGGTCTGGTCTTTAAGATACCTTTCACGGGCTCGCCATTAGCTTTTGTTGCAGTGGTGGCTTCGGAGAAAGTCAGGCCGGCGGCTTCGGCTTCCAGTTCGCGTTGGTGCTGGTTGAGGCTAGATTCGGATTCGGAAGGTTGAGCGGAGAAGCCGCCGAATTCGGGGGCTTCATCCCTATTTACGCCCTTAGAGGGAGATTCCGACTCAGAGAGATCCTCGCTCCCGGCGACGTCCATGTCGTTTTCGTCTGAGGCGGTGAAGGCTGCTGTTAAGTCTTTCTGGCTGATGGCAGCTTCTCCATCTAGGACAGTGATATCGGGACTGCCGTCTTCGTCGTCCTCTAGATCCTCGTCTAGTCCTTCAGCTTCCTCAGCCTCACCTTCCCTTTCCTGCTCCGCTAACGGCGCCGTCGGGTCATAAGCGCCTTTTGTAGGCTTAACCCATGGACTCAGGTGTGGAGGTAGTGTGGTTCCTGGGGCATACAGATCTGGTCTGAGAAGCTTGCCTCCGTTGATGCAGTCCCATACCCACTGAGGTTGAACATATATTCGACCGGGTATTCTGCTCCCTGGACGTACTGTAGCGACAGTGGTCGATTCTTTGCTATCGACGCTCGGAACTTCTGGAAGGCTTGACTCTAGCAAAGGTGGGCGGTCAACCACTTGATGGGTGATTGAAGGATCGTTTTCGTTAGTTGTGAAAGCACCGTCTCCAAGTACGGCGTCCCAGCCAACTCGCTTGCAGCCGAATGCGCGCAGGATGAATTCGAGAGGCTGCCTGGGTGTTTCTCGAGAGAGGAAGAATGAAAATGGGGTAAAAAGGGTCGACGCCTCTGTACTGCCAATTTGCGGTTGTGGTAAAACATCCGCGCCCTCTCCAGTTGTTTCAAAGGTATCGATCGCATCATTGGCCCCTTCTGTTAGCGGATCCTTGGGTTCCTGCTCAAGTTCATCTTCCGCATTTTGTAGCTCACCTATTGCGTTGACCTTTATTTGTATTTCCGTGTTTGGCTCTGACATCTCATTTCCTTCATCATCCACAGGAGCCTCTATCTGCCTAGGAGCTTCAATGCCTTTCCCTTCGAGTGTAAATGCGCCTAGCTCTCCACCTAGCTCGTCACTTTTTGAATCAAATTTAGGAGGGTATACAAGACCTATTAAGGTATACAAGCGGAAGTTTACAAACCCCAGCAGGGTAGTATAAAATTCAACGAATGTACCCATGATTCTAAAGTCCACATCTCCAGTCACTCTCTGCACAAATTTGTATGGTACTAGCCAGAGTATATCTTGGCCTTGTATTGTGGCTTGGTAATATATGCCTTTGATTGAGAGAAATGATTTTCGTAGAGAGTTTGTACTAATCAGGTAATGTTCGAACTCGAGACAGAGTCGTTGACAGAGCGCAATGGTCTTCGGGGGTACTGTGGAAGTAGATGGAAGGTTTGCGAAGAGAAAGAGTAGTGACAGTGCATCGTCTAAATCTCTGAGAGCATCGACAAAAGTAGGGTATCGCTCCTTGATTATGTGGTCAAGCGAGATCTTGGGGGTTCCGGTGTTTTCTAATCTAGCGGCGTCTCCAACTTCGCCTCTGCCTAGAGACCTAGCAATCTTCTTCGCCAATGCCTTATGATCTCGAAATTTGTTGAGAAGAGGCTCGTGTAGGAGGTATTGTATATCTTTAGTGTAGTAAAAAGTAGTGGACGGAGTGGAGGATTTCGACGCTTTCTTCTTGTTTCTTGGTTCTCGAGGGTATATGCCTGGGGGGTAATGTCAGAGAGCCTTAAGCTAGGATTACAGAAATTGAACCTTTGAATATGCATAGTCTTCGGAAATCAGGTAGGGTTATCTGGAGTTTGCGAACGGCTTGAGTTCTTGTGATGAAGTTTTTGGCCTGGCCAGATGCGCCTAGCCTCCGTCAGCTTGGTGTCTATGACATTGGGCGAGCAATTACCCTTCTTTTTGATTTTAGCCATGATCACATTAAAGGCTCGTAGATAAGAGTGACCTTAGCTGTCACATATATTCGATGTCGTTTTCATTTAGCTGTGGGTACCGACTACCGAGATTCGCCAAAAAGTTCGCGCTAGCTGCTCGCCGCATAGGGCTGACATGGGTAAGGGGGTAGCTCCATGTCAGTGCGGAACTGCTGTTATGGTCTTGTCCACGAAGCTGTTGATATCTTAGCATAATGGCTATTGACCGGCGAAAAGCCCTGCTCTTCGGCGCTGCAGCGACGCTGAGGCTATTTCTATTTACCAGCTTCCCTTCATTACCAGACCTATTAACAGGACGCGTGGAGATCTCGACTCCCGTTACCAGTTTCAAACGACGTCTGTGTTTTCATTGAAGTCTGATATGGTACTTAAAGTGAGCTGTACTAATTCGTTCATGCACCAATAGTCCAAGAGGGTCTTTTCCTACATACACATGGAGTCTCTCCGTACGATGGAGGTGTTTTCTACCAGGTATAATCGCGGTCCAAAATAGCAGATTTACAATCGTTCTGAGTGCTGATATTCGAGCACAGGCACCACTTCTACTATCGCTGTTCTCGCTCATTCCTTCCGCTGCATTTTCCTTTCTCACGAGCATCTTGTATATATCACTGGACCTGCTTGCCGCGAATGCGCTCATGCAGATCGCGGCTTCTGGCGAGTCTGGGTCTTCAAGACTGTATACTTCTCCACGGAAAAGTGTGAAGTGGGACAGTCTTGCCATTGGCGCGGCGTAGGTGATAATGGGTCGGCCTGAAAAAACTGTAGCGACACATGTTAATTGTTGTCCACAGTTACCTTTTTAATCCTCTGACGGTAGCGACTTGTCTCGGCCGGCCGACCAGCGTCTTCACCAGTTGCGCCGTCTTGTACGCAATAGCTAACGCTGTTACTGGGAAACCGGTGAGCTCTATGCTTGCCCTTGCTCTAGCCTCATACCTCTCACTCTACCCTGCGCTGCTACTTCCACCCCTCATAATTCTCTGCTACGACCTGGCTGCTAGAGAGGAGAAACCACCGACTAGCTTGACCTTGTTCGCCATCGTTCATTCTACTACATTCTCCGCGAGCATAGCGTGGTTCTTTTATGTATCATACCTCCTTACTGGTGGGTCCTGGGAGTTTTTGTCATCTACGTATGGTGTCCATCTCCTTCTCCCGGACTTGACACCGAATGTGGGACTTTGGTGGTATTTCTTCATCGAAATGTTTGACTCGTTCCGGGAATTCTTCCTCGGGGTATTCTGGCTACACCTCGGAGAATACGTCGGCGGTCTGTCTATCCGGGTCCGCACACAGCCGCTTTTTGTCATTACGACTCTTCTTGGGATATTCGCCGTCTTCAAACCCTATCCGAGCATCTCCGACACCTCGCTATACTTTGCCCTTCTGCCGCTATACAGACATATCTTTCCCTGTAAGTTCCTTTCGCGCAAGGTTGACGCCGAGCTCTTCCATATGCTGACTTCTGGATTCTGGCAGTGATGCGGTACACCTTCTTTGCCATGGCCACCCTACTGTATGCCACGCTCCTAGGTCCTGCATTTTACTACCTTTGGATATATGCTGGTTCAGGCAATGCGAACTTCTTCTATGCTATTACTCTCGTATGGTGCCTTGGCCTCTCGGTAATTGTAGCAGACTCGCTGTTCGCAGTTCTGAGAGACGAGTGGGAAGTCGAGAGACCTGAGATGAAAGGCAAGGACGTCCGGCAGATATAATCTTTCTATTCAACTCCTGAAGGTCAACTGTCGACCTTGTGCTACTCGAAATGTTCTTTTTCATTTGAGCGACTTGGAGAGAATGACATAATCCGGCTTTTTGATTACCCCATTCCTCAGCTTCCTGGGCTGTGGGGAGAAATCATCTTCACTATACCCCAGCTTCTCGTAGAACGCCAAGGCCCGTTGGTTCTCCACGAATACGGTTAACATTGCCTTTTCAACACCTGCCCTTTCCCCAACATCCTCCATTACTCCCATAAGATTCCTCCCAATACGGCATCCTTGGAGCTTAGGGGAAAGGTGGATCTCGTAGCAGTATATGACTTCATGTCCATCCTCGTAGGTTAACATGAACGACACGAATCCCTCAATTGGAACGTCCGTAGATGACATCGACTCTACCAGCAGGTAGCGGAGGTCAGGAAGACGCATCTCCTTGCGCTTTTTGCTAGGAGACCAGCCTTTACTTGAAGCCGAGTAGGCCCCGGAGCTGGTACTAGCGACAAGGTTGAAACATGCTTCAAACTTGGCAGATGATATTGTTGACGATGATTCAAGTGTAAGAGCGTACCCAGTGCGGAGTCCGTCAATTTTTTGAATCACAGGACCAAACCATAGGTCGTCCGGGAGGAATCTTGCTCTAAACACTGTAAGGGAAAGGGCATTCGCTGCCTCAATACGCGGAAGTGCCATTAAAGCATCATGCAGTAGATTATGTCTTGTGACTGGATCTTTCGTGTTACCATTTCCCAGATTCGTTGTACTCGTACTGGACGATAATAATGATTGGGGGCCAGGCGGCAGGGCGTGCAGGGTTAGAGAGCTCTGAGCGGTCCGTTCCATCTCACTAACTACATATATCCTAGTTCCAATTCCTATGTTTACTTTTTGACAAGTGGTTATCAAACAAGCATCAAAATATGAGGACAAGATTCCAATAATGATGGTGAAGCCTGTAAAGGCATCTGGTCCTTCCATTCCTCCCCGCCGTAAGTCGCTATCTTGGGACGGCTCTAGTCAGTCTTCTTTTACGTTCCCTAGATCCTACCATTTGATTATTACTACAGCAAAAGGTGTATTTGTATGGGGCAGCCATGGAGTCAGGGAAATCTTTCGCTCAGGATCCGAAGGTATAGTTGCTGCCAAGAAGGCAAGCAGTGGTAGTGGTCTGCTTGCCGTCGCCGACAGCCAAGTGGTAGTTTTACATGATGTCAATAAAGGCATGCAGAGAAGCTATAGGCTAAGAGGTTCTGATGTGTGTACTTCATTTTCAATAAAATTATTCCGCACATACTAATGTTAGCAGGGTCAAGTACGCCTGCTTGGGTATGCCGGCGACTCGAAGACTTTATTTTTTACTACCACTCTTCAAAACGCTGTGCAATCGTACTCCTTGAACGAATCTCGTCTCCTTGATCCCTCTCAGGCTCATCCTTCACCTCCTACCGTATTCTCCGTATCGCCTACTTCTCACTTGCTGCTATCTGCTTCAGGATCACCACCACTCATTTACTTGACAAACTTGACACTCGGCACTCGTCCTATATCGATACAACCCCAATGCTCTTCATCCGCTGTGGTAACCGCGAATTTTCACCCAGAAAGACCAAACATCTTTGTCTTGGCCTTTGCTGACGGTTCAGCCGCAATCTATGATGCTGTGCAGTTGTTTCAAGAAAACGGTACAGGCGAGCGTCGATTGGGACCCGCTGGCACGGGTATTGGTGGAGAAGTAAGCTCGATCAAACGATTACATGCTGTTGGAACCTGGGTATCGGAGAACGAACACTCACAAGAACCCAATACCGGAACGATTGGCATTGGTTACAAAGGCCTTGGAATTACTGCCGCAGTCTTTGTTCCCGGTTCTAAATCCACTGTGGTCACCGTAGGAGCGGACGGGAAGTGTTGTGTCATTGATTTCTCAAAAAGAGGAGCTCGTCTTTTAGATTCTTGGCATCTTCGGGCACCTGCCACCAGTCTTACAATACTCTCATTTGCTGGTAAATCCCAAAGTGGGATAACACAGGTAGACGGCGCCACTAGATCCAGGAGTCATTCTACGGCTGATGAAAGTTCTCTTGTCGCTATTGGACGTCAAGATGGCAAGGTGTTGTTGTTCGATATGTCCGGCGATTTGCGAGGAGAGCAACCCATTGACCCCAACGGTACACGCATTATTGATGTGGAATGGATGAGTGGTGATGGTGCAAATGAGCATGACTCAAGCAGAGCCAAACGAAGGAAACCCGGACAACCTGTCCTATTGGCTTCTGAACCTCGTGCAAAGCGCAAAAGCCTTGGCTCGTTACTTGCTAGTGGCCGTCCTGTGTCTGAGGAGGTAGCTGCTATTGCGGACGATCCGGAGCCTCCAATTCCCATTACCTCTTTTGAGGAATCATCACTTCCAAAGCCGTTCCTAACCCGCGACCGGGTGGTGATGCCCACGGGCCCCGCCTTAAATTACTTAGACCTATTTTCACCGGTTAAGCCCGCTCTCGGCACGGACGTAATCGGTCGAGGTAGTTCTATTAAGACTACTAAGAAAACCAGAGGTGCACCTGAGAGATCTTGGCAGCCCCGAAACCCAAAGTCAAACGATACACAAGTGCGTAAACCTCACACATCATCTTCTCGAAGCGGTGCGGCCAATGTACGCTCACATCCAACGATGCCCCCAAGATCGACTCCTCGAAAAGGCGGACAGTTGGCTGCAAAACGCGTCGAGACAGCTCGCCTTGCCGTAGTAAACAAGTCCGACAGTAAGGTAATCAGCAATACGCGAAGTGTGGCTGGTGAGAGTTCTCAGCGTAACAAAGGTCTATGGCTTTTTGCTCCCTACATGAAGAAAGATGTGCTTGTCGATCCTCAGAAGCGACAGGCAGGGGCTTCCGCAAATGCAGCAATGTCTGGAGCTCTCACCAACACCAAAGAGTCTGCTGAAGACCCATGGATGGACATCGTTGCTGAGCCTTCCCAACCCAGACGAAAAGCACCCCTGAAACCCTCACCAGCCACTACAAAGAGCTATAGAACCGCTCCTTCGTTTATGTCTGAGCCATCCGAAGCATCCAACGATACCATTGTCACTTGGTCCGCTGGTAGCAATCGCCAACCTGTTCCGTCTCTGCACTCGGAAGCCCCAGTTTCCGAGTTACCTTCCAAAGCAAAGAAGGTGGGAAAGAAAGGCCACATCAGCCTATCACAATCAACGGGGTCAGATGATACTACAGTGCAATGGAGCTCGTTCAAGCGGCCACCAAAAGCTTTCTACATCCACGAAGACCAACCACTGCCCGAGCAAGCAAAAGCAGCACCACCCTTCAACCCATCCCCGAGCATCGTCGAGACCTCCCCTTCCGCTCCATCTCCCCTCGGCGAAGCAAGCCACAACGCTCACGCTCACGCTCACGCTCACCCTTCCCCTTCCGCATCCAAACCCTCCGCAGCCCAACCCTTACAGACCGACCCTCCCCAAGAAATCCACTGCGCCTGCCTCCATGACCATCAGACCCTCCTCAAATCTCTGCAGTCCGATATGGCTGCCTTCAAACAAGAAACAGAGAAGCACTTCGAGGAGCAGAAGAAGTGGGTTCAGGAACGGGTGCTGGAGTTGGAGCTGGGAAAGGTGAAGCTGGAGGTAGAGAACCGGGAATTGAAGGGGGAATTGGCTAGGAAGAGGGGGAGGATTAGGGGGGAGTTGTGAGGGATGGGGAGGGTAGGTTGGGGTTTACCAAGGGGAGGTGAGGTGGCAAGTAGGCAATTAGGTGTAATGGATATTGGGGAATGGCTATGGGAATAGGTTACAGCGAAAGCGGCGGTATTATTATGGGGGAGCTTGGCAAATATGATACCCCTGTAGCGTGTTCAGATGTGTAGAATAGCGAACAATTCAACGGTAAGAATAGTCTTAATACTCGGCATCCTAATTCAAATGCATGATAGGACTGCTATTTCTTCAAAGAGAGTATCAGTCGTTTCCCAGCCGTGAAATGTGTATATACGACTAGGTTTAAGGAAAGATGTCGAGACAAGGTGACCGCTTAACTAAGGATTAAAAAGGGAAAGAAAACATGAAATGATAAAGAATTCTTAAGAACCAGAGCGTTGATCTGTGTAAGATTCGTTTTACGATTTACTTACACTACGTTTTTTTTTATCTGTCTGATTAATTAGATACTGAGACACGCTGCTGCACATTTATATTATGTTTAACTCATTTGTAAACGAACTGACTGAGTACAACTTTTGACAAACAGTTCATTTATATTACTGCTTTGGGGAATAATCATCACAACTGATCGACGTGCCTTTAATCAAGCTAGAAAAAACCGTCTCACAAAAGACATCATCGCAAGAAAAAGCATACGTATCTTCCTCCCCCCTCCCCACCACCTAGAAAACCCCCTCCCCCACCTCATCCCCAACCCCCTAAAGCCTCCACGCCACCCCGCCATCCTCCACCACCACACGCCGCCACACCCGCTCGGCAAAATTCCACGTTCCCTCCTCAGCAGGCGGCGAGGGCGGGGCCGAGAAGGCGCAGAGATCGGAGGCAGAGCGGAACCTCCAGACCCGCTCCTCGACAGGCGGAGAGGCTGGAGCTACCGCCACGGCCGCGAGATTGTCGGTTGCGGTCGTGGCTTGGTCGACCGCGGGCGCGGGGGTGCTGGCTCTGTCGATTGACGCGAGAACGGGGGTGGCTGGTTCGCCAGGTGGAAACCAGGCGGGCGCGGAGGCGCGGAGGGGGGAGTGGAAGGGCGCTGTGGTGAGGGTGTTAGTAGGGGTTTTTGGTGATTGGGGGTGGTGTGGGTGATATACAGGTTTTCTTGTTGACCTCGGCGCCAGTGAGGTGAGGCTCGTTTGCGGCTGGTTTGTTCTCTGGCACGACATTTCCGTCTCCGCTTGACGCAGTATCGCCACTCATGACACCACTACTTGTTATGCTGTCAGCAACGGTTTCGCTGTATAGACATGTGCGTGGGCGGCTAGGCAGATTCTTACCTCACCGCGTTTTCATCCTCACTCAAACCATAAACCACGGTGTACAACAGCTTCAGATGCTCTTCTTGCGCGCGATTGCTCTGCTTCATTTGATAGAACTGTGTGCTGTTTTGTACAAGCTTATCTCTATGGAACGCTTCTTGTGCTCGGCTCTCCTGGATTTCCTTTTTGAGCATGATAACTTCATATTTCAGCGTACGGACTTCAGCTTTTAGCGCCGTGTTTTCACTCCCCAGTACGTTGATCTGCGTCTGCAAGTTTTGAAGGGTCAAAGTCTGCATTGCTGCCATGTCTACTAAGGTAACAAGTGAAGAAGTAACAACCTGAAGTAAGACGGTGGAAATCGGAGGCAGGAAGCAAGGTGTAGGGGTTGAAGAGTTTGTCGATAGTGAAGTAGAACTTTCTGGAGGTAAACATGCGACGACCTTAGAGCTCTTTGGAGCGATACCTAATGTGGATAAAGGGCAAGTGAAGCACAGCGGTCGGTGGAATCAGACAGAACTGTCTTTTAAGGTGGGTATAGGAAACTTTTTCTAACTATGCAATAGATACTTGAAAGTTCAAACGGTATTGGAATTGGTCTTACGGTGCAACCAAGCTGCTGCTGCTGCCATCTGAGCATCTAGGGAGGCCTCGAAGAGCTCTGGCTTAGACTGTCTAAGCCCTTCGACCACGTTTTCGCACCGCCTGCATAGAGCTTCTTGCTCCTTTGCCTCAACTGGCGCTGTGTACTTCCAACATCGGACACATTTCGCTTTCTGTGGCGAGTATACATGTGCAACCACTTTCGAGCCATCGATATCAAAATCTGCCTTGTAAGCCCATTCTGCTAAATTGACATATGCAGGTATAGGACTAGTACAGAGGTCTAGATTCGAAACCACAAATAATTTCTCTAGATCGCCACGATAGCGAGTAAGTAAATTCAAAGCCGAGCTTTCTCTTTCATCTGTTGACTCCTCGCACTGGAACATGACATCAGACTGCAGTGAGGATCCCATCTTCTTCTCACTTCTTGCGCTTTCTTGAGCCTTCTTGACTGCAGCGTTGGCTTGCATCAAGTACGGAAGGTCTAATTCAAGCTGTTTGTCATACCAGCCATTGTGACCAGTTTCAGCGTGACAATGGATCGTCAACAACGTTCGCTGCAAATGCTGAATCTGCGTTGGTGCGTAATCCCAGGCTTCCTCAACCAGTAAGGGTGTCACAGGCGCCAGCATTGCCTGGAGTTGACAGAAAATCCGAAAGAGCGTATACTGGGCTTGATTTCTGGATGCGGAGCCTTTGTTATTGGCGTACACAATGTCTTTGATTGCCTCAACATATAGGCCTGAAAGGTCCGTAGCGATGTACTTGTTAATATCAATGATAGCCTTATTGTACTCGAACTTCTCGTAATGCTGCCAAACTCCGGCCCGAACTTTGTTGAGCTGAATTAGAGCTATCTTATTGATGATTTCCATGTGGTGGATCTCGGATGATGGGAAGAAGTCTTCCAGCACTCCCAAAAGCAGCTTAAAGGTGACTCGGTATTTTGCCAAGCTAGCATTGATTGCCTTCAATACTGTTTGGCTGATTATCACGTCCTTCGTATAATCACAAGTAGCAGCCCAGAGACGCAGAGCATCAGGGCCCATGGCATCATACGATACTGCTGTATCGTCTGCTACAATAGTCGCCTTGTCTTTCTTGTTCCTCTTGACCGGAGGTGAGAGCGTCCCCTGCATAAAGTCGTCTGCTTCGGTTGTCGTCTTGTCTTTCTTCCTCTTCTTGATTGGAGGTAGAAGCGTCCCTTGCATGATCTCGTCTGGTGAGATAACATTACCAATAGACTTACTCATTTTCCGACCCTTTTCATCCAAAGTAAAGCCATGGGTAATCAACGTTTTAAAGGGAGCTTTCGGGGCTACTGCTGCAGAAGATATATCTTGATACGCAATATGGGTTAGTAAACTGGATTGGAACCAACCGCGGTGCTGGTCAGTGCCTTCGAGATAGACATCTGCAACGTGATCCTCGCCATGTCCGCTTATGTTCTTTGTCTGAGTCCAGCTCGTTCCACTATCGAACCACACGTCCATTGTATCCGTCCCCCTTCTATACGAAGATTCCAGAAAATTATCTTCAAGTCCTGGTGGAACCCATCTAGGATCACTTTCGTCATCGGTCCACCATGCATCTATTCCACGATCTTTGAACACTGAAATGATGTGAGTGACACTCTCCTCATTTAATACCGCTTCGCCTGTCTTTTTGTTGTACAACGCGGGGAGAGGCACACCCCAAGCTCGTTGTCTTGAGATACACCATTCACTACGATTCTTGACAAAGCTTCTGAGCCTCTCTTCCCCTCCTTCAGGAACAAATTGGACCGACTCGAGTGAAATCAAAGCCGCTTCTCGAATCTTCCCTACATCTGCAAACCACTGCTCTGTGGCTCGCAAAATGACCGGCTGCTTCGAACGCCAATCGTAGGGGTATCTGTGTGTGTATGCGTGCTCCCCAAGAATACGCCCGTGACTTCTTAGGTACTCGAGTACCGACCGATTGCCTTCAGTCAGTACTGGCTTTCCTCGAAGAATTTCTGGGTGTTCTCGCAAAGCGCCGGTGGTGAAGCACCCTGCGTCATCAAGGGGAGCGAACGCGGTGATCCCATGCCTGAGACATATTTCGTAGTCCTCGACGCCATGACCAGGAGCGAGGTGGACAAGCCCGGAACCTGATTCCGCAGATACGAAATCTGCGTGCAGCAAGAACCGTACCTGAGACTTTTCAACAAATACCGTGTCGCGATAGATCGCTCCAGCAAGCGCGGAACCTTGAACAATAGCAACGACCTTGAAGCTTTCTTTGCATATAGCCTCGACTTCTGCAAGCCTTGACTTAGCAAGTAGGAGGAGACCATGGGTCATAGATTCGACAACAGCGTAATTCAAGTCGGAGTGAATGCCAATAGCTTTGTTGGCTGGCAAGGTCCACGGGGTAGTTGTCCAAACGACGGCACTTACTTTACAATCACCGAAGCGCAGCGCCCTTGAGATGCTTTGCAAAGGATACTTTACGAACGCAGCGGTAGACACGTGATCTTCCTTGTATTCCAACTCTGCTTCTGCTAAGGCCGTACGCGAAGATGGAGACCAGTATACAGGTTTAAACCTTCGATATATTAAACCTTTCTTGACCATCTCCTTGAATATATGCAGTTGACTGATCTGAAATTCCTTACGGAAGGTCGTCCAAGAATTATCCCAATCCGCCATAATCCCCCAATCCCGGAATGACTTCTTCTGATCCTTCACAGCCAAAATTGCCAATTCCCGGGCAGCTTTCCGTATCGCTACCGCATTTCGCTGCTTGCTGACAACGTATTGGAAACCTTGCTTTGTTTGCTTCTCCAAAGCCTTGAGCTCAATGGGAAGTCCATGGCAATCCCATCCGGGAACATAGTCCACGGTCTTGCCCAGAGAGAGCTGGAAGCGGCATGTAATGTCTTTCAAGATCTTGTTCAGCGCATGTCCAATATGTAAGACTCCGTTCGCGTAAGGTGGGCCGTCATGAAGTGTGAAGCGTTTCCTTTCGCCTGGCCGCTCGCGCTGCCAGGCATAAAGATCATCTGTACATCGTCGTAGATACTTTGGACGGTCTGCAAGTAATGCTCTCGCTGGGAACGCAGATTTTGGCAGCTGTAAAGTGGAAGACCACGATTTGGGGACAATTCGGGTTGAGTTAAGCATGCTCTGGCTCGCATTGTGGTTGGTTTGGCGAACAGCGATTGGAGTCTACGGGAAAGCGCGGCAATTTCCAATTGGCGACTTTTGTAAAGAATACAAACAAAAGCGTAGATAATCTATCAACTACCTTACTTTAGTGATATAACTCCCTATTATATCACGTTGAGCACAGTCATCAGTCACTTATAGAGTCACCGTGGATACAAAGTCACACAATGCATTTGTTTGAATATACCATCTCTACTCCCGGAATTACTGTATACACCTAGGGGTATCTCCAATGTTCCGCAAGAACTCCATGATATGCTGTAATGCATAATAGCCATTCAAAAAAGCAAGCGAGGACATGCGGTCAATATATTGTTAAACAGCTTACGGTATTGTTCTTTAGAACCTCAAACACAAGACCGGGGAATCCAAACAATTCAGTGTTTCCGAAACCAGGGCCTCCATTGACAGAAATGCTTCCGGGTTCTTTCTTTTGAGTCTCTGCACTCTCCTCCCAGCCACCAAGTAATTCACAGCTGCTCCCTGGGCTGTCTCCCCAGCCTCGATTGAGTACCATTCCTCTCTGAAGTGATTGCTCTTCATGTTCGTTGGCGTAACTATCGTGCCACATTCGCTTAAGAGCTTGGGAGAGCAACGAGAACGGAGTCTCTGAATTCAACGTGGTGGCAGGATCTTGAGTATCTTGGGTTTCGATCATCCAGCGACTCCGACGGTAACGGTTGAAAGGATATGACCCGGGCACGTTAGCGTGCAGCAAAACCTTCGTCGCCACAAGGTGTTCTAGGCCTTTTGGTCCGTGATGCCGTCCAACGTGCGATTTTGATGGAGGGAAAGAAGACGATGGGTCTGTGGGGTAAGATATAAAAACATCAAAACCATGATGGAAGTAGTTGTAGAAGCATTCAGCAGACTGGGTTCCGCTTTTGTCTTTGGTCGATATCGGTTCGTCATCGACATCCGATTCATCTGTAGCGGTATTCATGGACGATTGATCGGTATCCGTTGTGTCATCGTAGTTTCCTGGAAATGAACCATGCTGATAAGATCTACGGTCTCTTTTGGGACTCTTATGAATTGACAATCTGCGATCGTTCTTGCGATAGATCGCATCCGGCGGGCCTAATTCCGCAACAAGATCTTGAGGAGTGGTCTCACCCAATAGAACCCAGAAAGATACAGAGGATCGACGTATCATCTCTATCCTACCGTTCCCACGTATTTTGATGAGGTCAATCTCATCCGGCCGAAGCTCTTTACCACGGCCAGAGAGTGCAATGGACCTTGGGTTGGGACAGCCCTGCACTAATAGGTCTTGGCGTACTTCCTGCCAAGATGCTCCATCGAATATTGCAAGAGACTTTGTAGATGAAGCTGCGGTGGACGATAGTAGAGATACAAAGTCTATATTTGGAGACCACGCGGAATGTTGAAGTTGAAATGTAAACGCTACTCCGGGGTATGATAGAACATACAAGCCCGTTTGAGCCTCTGGGCCACTCGTGGGCGGAATATATTCTCCAGGAAAGGTAGGGCCTATCAACTTGTGGTAGACATGCCGAAAAGCTGGGCCGGTGGGTTGCTCAGGCGATCCAGTATTCACGCCAGTCGTCGTCTCCGGCAACTTGATTAGATCTATACCTTTGTAGCTCAGCTGGGTCTTGGTGAAATCAAGGACTTCTATCAGTCTCAGTCTTTGATCCGGCCCATCGAAACGCAGACGCAGGCCGTTAGGCGGTAAGTTGAGAAGGACAGGCGCTTGTAGTGGTTCGCTCGGGGAGTACGAGACATCAATACTTGGGTAGACGTGCGGTTGGGCCTTGAGTCGCGTCAGGATATCGTGCAAAGAAGCTCCGAGGACTGGGTTGAGTATTAGTAACGTTAAGTAGTTGGGAAAGTGGGTATGGGGGGGTTACTTAGAAACCCTAGTCCTCTGCCAGGATTAACCTGCAAAGCAGCAATTTTGGACATTCTCCGGTCTTCGAAAAGACAAAATCCCTTGCCATGGAAAAGCGGACTATAAAACCAAATGAGAGATAGGAGGAAAGTAGAATCAAAGAAAGCAATAAGTACGAGTCGCAAATGGGGCATGTGAGCATTGCGCGTGCATGAGATAACGGACCCTTGCAGCCTTACCAGAAACCTTAATCTCCGGTAAACAAACGTTTGTTTACAGACCTCCACTGCTTATTCTACTTATTCAGTTATCGTGATATTCCCAGTATACTTTACGGACGCTCGTCACAGTTGGTGTTCCTCCATACAGGTCCAACAGCATGGCAGGACTACCAAGGCTTACCGCTGGCCTGCCTACCAAGAAGCACTCAATGCGACCACCTCTTTCAAGGCCTTCCACGGTCAGAAGTCAATCGAGCGCACCTGCATTACAACCACGGACGCACTCCGGAACAGTCTCTCCAGCGGATAGTATTCTATCAATGTCAACAAGCGCCTCGCACTCAAGGTCTCCTTCGCGCCAAAATGGAGGCACAAAGCGCAAAGAGCGGGAATTCGATGCTGATGGAGGGGAAGAGACAAACATTCATGTTGTCGTCCGTTGTCGAGGACGCAACGATCGCGAGGTACGGGAGAACAGTGGAGTAGTCGTATCTACCAATGGTGTCAAGGGCAAGAACGTGGAGCTATCTATGGGCGCCAGTGCTTTGAGTAATAAAACATACCATTTCGATAAGGTGTTTTCGCCTGCTGCTGATCAGGCTATGATATACGATGACGTTGTGACGCCAATTCTTGACGAGGTAAGACTATAGTGTGGTCTCAAAGTATGGATTACCTAACACTATACGGCAGATGCTCCAAGGATACAACTGCACGATATTTGCATATGGCCAGACTGGTACGGGTAAGACTTACACAATGTCTGGAGACATGTCAGATACCCTTGGTCTCCTCTCTGACTCAGCAGGAATTATTCCGAGGGTCCTACATTCCCTTTTTGGCAAGCTCGAGGCCGATGAGGCCGAGAGTTCAGTCAAATGCTCCTTCATTGAGCTGTACAATGAGGAATTGCGTGACCTAATATCTCCTGACGACCACACTAAGCTCAAGATCTATGAAGATGGTCAGAAGAAAGGCCACAGTGCCACAATGGTTCAAGGAATGGAAGAGTCCCACATCAAAAACGCCGGTGCTGGTATCAAGCTGTTGCAGGATGGCAGCCATAAACGTCAAGTGGCCGCAACAAAGTGTAATGATCTCAGCTCTCGAAGTCATACTGTGTTTACAGTCACCGTATACATCAAGAGAACTGCGGAGAATGGCGAAGATTTCGTAAGCGCAGGGAAACTGAATCTGGTGGATCTGGCGGGTAGTGAAAACATTCAAAGGAGTGGAGCGGAAAACAAACGCGCAGCTGAGGCAGGGCTTATCAATAAGAGCTTGCTGACGCTTGGGAGAGTCATCAACGCTTTAGTTGAAAGAGGGTCACATATTCCCTACCGGTAAGTCAAAGCAAGCCTTCACTCTTTTTCGTTTTCCTTACTAACGATATAGCAGGGAATCTAAACTTACGCGGCTGTTGCAAGATTCCCTGGGTGGAAGGACAAAGACATGCATCATCGCAACTGTGTCACCAGCGAAAAGCAACCTGGAAGAAACCATCTCAACTTTGGACTATGCTTTCCGGGCCAAAAATATCCGAAACAAGCCGCAAGTGAACCAGATGATCTCGAAGAAGACACTGTTGCGGGAATTTACCAATGAGATCGAGAAACTTAAGGGCGAGCTTATTGCCACCAGGCAACGGAATGGTGTGTATTTGACCACGGAAAACTACGAAGGTATAATTGGCGAGAGTGAATCTCGGAGGATTCTTAGCGAAGAGCAAAAGGCGAAGATTGAAACTATGGAGACGAACCTCAGGAACAAAGTGCAGGAGCTGTTTTCCCTGACCAGCAATTTCAACATTATCAAAAAAGACAATGATGGGACTAAGCAGCTTTTAGAAGACACCAAAGGAGTCTTAGAGAAGACAGAAATTGTTTTAGCAGATACAAGACAGAACCTTGCTGAAGAGACCGCATTTCGAAGAGCTCATCAATCCACTGAAGAGCAACTAAATAACGTAGGTGGAGAGCTTATTTCAACACTCGAGAAGACTGTGAGCGATGTCGGAGCACTTCATTCTAAGATTCGCCGGAAATCAGATCTGGAAAACCTAAATCGTCGCGAATGGCAGTCTTCCCAGAGCCAGGTCACTAACATTACAAATATAGTTGAGTCAAGGCTGGCTGATTTTCAGGCCCAGGAAGGTCAGCTTGTAACGACCCTCTCCAACCGAATGCAAAAATTCGTGCAAGAAGAACTGCAGAAGCTTGGTGCTACCCAGGAGTTTCTCAAATCAAAGGTTTCCTGCTTCGAAACGTCAGAAAAGGAAGTCATTGAGCAAACATCGGGAGCCATGGAAGACATGAATAAAGTTCTCGAGGAAATCAAAGTTCTAAGAGAAGAGGTAAAGAGTAAGGTTGGGGAGGGCCTGAATGGGCTATCCGCAGCAGCAGGACGTATCTCTGCAGAAGTGATTAACGAATTAGGAAACTTCCACACACAGGTAGAGCCTCCACATTACCCTTTAGGACTGGAACTGACGAGATCCGCAGCTACATACCTCTTATAGCTCGCTGGGTAGGGATTTTAAGAACATCTTTGAAGAGCTGGTAAAGCACTTGAACACCCAAAAAGCAGAAGCCAATGCCCTGAGACAGAATGCATCATCGGCAGCCAACTTAGCAATGCAAGCGGACGTTGAAGCTGCAGCCCGGCTTGAGACATGTCTAAACGAGGGGCGGGTCCAGGCTGCTCAGGATCGGAATAACCTGCTCGCGCAAATCACTGATCTGGTAAATAAATCTAGTGAGACGCAAGAAGCTCGATGGGAATCAAAGATCAATGCCGTACGCGATGACATCGTGGCCTCTAGGTGCAGCTTTCAAGCAGCAGACGAGCAGTATAACGAAGGCATGGATGTATGGTCGCAAAAGGAAAGCCTGGTCGTCGAAGAAGTATTAAAGTCCAGAGATACCCTGAAGGGCAAGATGAAGAAGGATTGGACAGCCGTCAACGAGCACAACATGTCTATCCAAACAACCACAAAATCCGTACACGAAGAAACCATCCGTATCGTCGACGCCCAAATGAAAGACATGGCCATCCAAATGCAAGCTCTTGACGACTTCGTCACTCGAGCCCGCTCACAGAACGAGCGCCACCATGGAAGGCACTTCGAATCGCTCCAGAGCCTAGCCTCGACAGTCCACCAATCTTACACCAGTATCGGCGACCACTTCGTTTCAACATATGACCGTGTCCGCGATCTAGGCACCGATGTCTCTGAGCGTACCTCTACGCTTCAAGCTTCCCTTCCGGAGCTTACTACCTCAATTCAACAACCGCTGTCAGAGCTCCGCCATAATATTGAGGAAGCTCCGTTGCAAGAATACGCTTCCACAGGCGAAACCCCTCAAAAAACACAATACCAATTCCCTACCACCCTCCCACGTACCGAGTCCCACGACAAGCTCCTTGCCAAGCTCAACCGCCCGCACCATAATTTGACATCCCCGCATGAATCGCCAGCTAAATCGCCTTCTAAACCGGTCGTCTACACCGATACGCCTGTTCTCTCAGAAGACATTACCATGACCGATCACACCGAGGATCCCAGACCTGCAACCGCCCCCGGACTCCGTGAAATTGACATGAACGTCTCGCGGCATAGCGAACCGTCTTCGCTGCTGTCTTCAAGTAAGCCGGATGTGAAACTGGAAAACATGGGTATGGGACCACCGCCAATGAAGAGGCAGGCAACGATTGAGAGTAAATTGCCGAAGAGTCTTGGGGGAAAGGCTGGGCAGGTGGGCGTGCTCAGATTGGAAGGGAGGGAGAATTTGGGGGCGGGGAGGAGGTTGAGGAGTAGTCCAAGTGGATTGTGAGGGCGCGAACGGATTTGAAGAGGACCGGGGGTTTGAAGAGAATGCGGTGTTTTCACGGCTATTTTCGTATTTGTTGGCATGGAAAGGAGGCATTGGTGGTTGCTTTATCTTGTTCTTTCGTTTCTTTGGTTTTACGCAAACCCAGAGTGGTTTTCAGGTCTACTGTCTCAATATCATGATGGTATCATGCTAATATGATTCTATGCCAACATGGTAAGGAGAGCCCTCCCTCAGGAATTGTAAGATATGATGTCTGAGGCCGCGGTGGTATCTGAGGCGTCCCAGCCTATACGTATGAACGAGAGCGCCGTGGCGATACGTTCGGCCGTAATGATGTCCAAGCCAGCGCTGCCTGTATCTTAACTAAACCCTCTAGTGATGCTTCCAGTCCATAACCCCAATCACTGTGCAAAAGCACCAAGCCATGGGACGTTACTCCATGCAAACTCAGGGATCGTCCTAGTGATAGCTTCCTGCAATCCCGGAAAGCACATTGGCTCTCAAACTGCTCTTTCCTATAGGGGAGCATTATGATATCATTTTCTTTATCCACACCTCAATCTTGCACCGAAGATTTGACGCGCCAACAACTCATCATGGGCACATCACTAGTGTAGCTCGAAGTCGGTCTTGCAGTGGCGCTACCTAGAGTCGACCACGAGACTGGAGATAAGGGACTTGTCTATCCGCTTGATGTATTACGTCGTGTCTTTCGTGGGGTCACGGCGATTTTCTAACATCTTTCACCCAAAGAAGAGCCGTTGCTTCTTTGCTTCGATGACTGGAGCCTGTCCTTTCCTCTTTCCTCTCCCCCTGCTTTGTAGCCCTAACGTACTAGTATCCTTTAATGCTAGAACTTTGACTCGTTCGATTTTCGCCAGTCCTGGCGATGTCTCCCTGATGGCTTCTTTGATGGTTTGCCGTGAGAGGCAGTGGTCGATATGATCGTTGAATTCCCGGTCATTTGCCGGTTGCGGACGGGCGCAGATGGGACAGTCCCACAGATTATCGCAAACATTTTCTACTTGTCGCTCATCACTCGGTTTCTTAGGATTTGGCAAGATCTCCCTCCCATGTTTATGCCGCCGATTCGCTTCTTCGATGTCTTCTTGACTCAGACCATGCGGAGTCTGTTCTTGACTAAGCTTTTCGAGTTCATTCATCTCATCCTGCCGTTCTCGTCTTGCTGCCTCTTCAAACTCTTCCTCCGGCCAGACCTCCCATTCATCTTCATTGTCGGCCCCCCTGCGCTTGCTGGGGCTTGCTGCTTCCCCATCCGCTGAAGCTTGTCGTCGCAGGCCGAAGAAATCGATGCCAGCTTTCTTAGTGCTGACGATGTGAGTGCAACGCAGACCCATTAGCCGGAGAGTCATCCCTGAGATTTCGCGCTCTAACTTTGCGAGCATCGGCAAAGCGTAGGTGTACAAATCGTCTGCCGAATTTACGGCTTTAGGTGGAATGATCTGTCGCGTCAATACTTCGTACGTATGTAGCTTCACTTTGAGTACAAGCGTGCGACCCTTGTATTGCGTACGAGTCAAGTCTTTCTCAAGCTCTTCGGCAATCCATCGTAGCTTTTCACGCAATTCAGTTTTGCCGCTCATGTCACGAAATGTGGATTCGGTGCCAACGCTTTTTCGTTCATACTCCTCAGCAGGCTGGATTTTGGTTCGTCCAAGGCCGAGGTGGCATTGCATGAGGAATTGGAAGGCTTTCTCACCGAAGAGCTTGGAAAGGTACGCACGCTGGGAATATATATTACCGCAAGTCTTGACACCTATGGCATCAAGCTCACGCTCAAACACTCGGCCAACGCCATTAACCTTACGAGTAGAAAGATTACGCATGAACGCCAAAATTGTGGCTCTATCACTAGCAACTCTAAATTGCCCGTTGGGTTTGTTACGGTTGGAGGCTATCTTGGCGATTTTCGCATTTGGTGCAATACCAGCAGAAATGGTGATTTTGGTCTTCTCGTGGACCTCTTCCCGGAGTTGGGTTACGACAGCGTCAGGGTCCATGTGCTTATCTTCGCAGTACTGGGTTATGTTAAGATAGGCTTCATCGATACTGGCACTCTCAAAGCGCGGGTCGTAATCAGCTAGAATCTCCCTTACCTCTTGTGCCTTTGCAGTGTACTTTTCGAAGTTCAGCGGCAGGCAAACGAGTTGCGGACATAGCTTCATAGCGACGAAGCCGGCCATGCCACTTCGACAACCGAACTTTCTTGCGTGGTAATTGCATGTTGTAAGCACCCCTTTCCCTACCGCCATAGGCACATCTTTCAGCTCGGGCCGGTCAAGCTCTTCGACCGCAGCATAGAAGGCATCGCAATCGATATGAACGACAGTTTGAGTGAGATCTCGGGAAAGCTCAAGCTCAGCGATGTACTCATCCGCTCGACGAAGATCAGAGGCCAGATCGACTCGCTCGAGCTGTCGTTTCCTCGAAAGAATTCTATCGATTTTCTGCGTGAGAGTCTTGTCTTTGTTTTCTTCGTTGTTGAAGAACTTCGAGCCCTTCGAAGCATTATAGATGATTTCCGAGACCTGCTATACCATTAGCTCCTGCGGTGGGCATGAAGTATCAACCAGCAACGCAGTTTATACTTTTTGCTGATCAACAGTATCTTGGCCCGCCTTTGTCAGGGATGGTCCCAAAAGGTGATGCTTGAGAGTAACATGCGCCTCAACCGCTGGGCTGGTTGTAGCATCAACCAAGGGGGGTCCTTGAAGAGGCTCCCCCTCATCGAATGTCATCTTTGGGAGAAGGAGAGACCCTGTTGTGTTTTCGACATGACAATTGCACTTCTCCCCCCTACCGATCAGGAGTATGCGCTCAAAGTTCCCAGACCTCGTGATAGTTGTCGTCTAGGTGCTCATCCATTTCGTAACAACAATAAGACTGACCTGCAGAATAGGTAGGTAGGCAGGGCTTGGATGTAATTCGCTGTCACGTGACCACGCGTTATTGGGGAAATGTTGAACCATGTGATGCCGTCACTAGTGTAACAACGCTAATTGGTTACTTAAGGTAGGTCGGTATTTACCGTATGCATTAGGTCTATGATCGCAACATCATCAGAAACTCGATCGAAGTCACTCGGTCTAAGTCAACATCTTATGAGAGTCACTGTATTTGGTCGAGCAACTAAGATGCTATGACGCGCCCACTACAAGCATACTCGCCTAGCCCAGGAGGCATTGGCAACTCAACGACGACGACGCAGAACAACACAGGCATTGGCCGGCCAATCGCGAAAACAAATTCGCCTCAGCTGGCTAGTAGAGGTCTACGTTTGCCAAGACTTGCAGGATCGCCGGCATCGACTGTATCTCCTGCACTGAGAAGGGACTCACGAACGGAACACAATGGTATTACAACACCGAAGAGGAACGAGGATATCGAAACACCAGTCAAAGCGTTTCTTAGTTCAAATATAACTCCAAGGTCGGGTTCGAGGAAGGCGAGGGTTGACAGTTCCTCATCGACTCCCACCGGTACGCCAGATGGAACACCTAGAAATTCAAGGCCGAGCTCTATGGTCGATAGATCTGGACAGGGCAGAGACGAAGCACATGGCATAGCTGGGCTTGGCATAAGAGGAGGACGCACGTCGCGCCCACGAAGTCTTGTTAGTGATGGTGGAAGCTCATCGCTGTCCTTTGCAGCAGCATCTGCCGACGGTCGTAGTTATACTGCGGGAACAACGAGTCCCGAAAGCTCGCCGATGTTTTTTCATGCCAGCGAGGTGAACGCAAAACTCCCACCAAAAGCTTCCACGCAACGCATTGCTCCACCAGTGAGAGCACAGAGCTTTCAGTATGCCAACGGGGAGTACGAAACCGAGATCAATGGGTCGCCGTCGAGTCTTAGTCCGCCTGTTGAAGAAGAACGGCCCAAATTCTTCCACGCCAATGCCACTACTGATGCAGATTCGTCATCTTTCAGGTTTCCTCACAGTAAAACCTCTAGTAGGCCACAACTTGAAACGATCCCAAGTGCACAATCTATTGGGGATCGGCAGCGATCGCCATCTCCACTCAAGGAGGAATTCCTTTTGGGACACACCCAACGGCGACAAACTTCACCACTTAAAGATCAAGTTATTCCACGAAAGTCTTCGATAAGCAAAGCTTCGCCTAGGAGGCATACCCGTCTGGTATCCACCGGAACAGCGGGTGAGCTCAAATCCCCAGTGGCTCATTCCTTCGGCCAAGGTGGCCTGTCCCGAAAATCTAGCTTGAATACTCTAGGGCAAAGTCGTACAGATACACCCATTACCGACCCGTCCATATTATCTCGAAGATCAAGCCTCAGCACTCCTAGTCAGCGAAAATTCGGCCATGCCAGATCTTCGAGTGTCAATGCTATTGGCTCCAGTCGAGGTCGTAGGAGCGTCGCCTATTCCGAAATCTCTCCCGCAGGCTTCAACTATAAGAAGTCTCCTCCCATAGATCTTGATAAGACAAGCCCCGAAAACAACCAAGGTTCCCCCATGTCCAGACCCCAGAAATCCCCCGCATCAATTTTCTCACCGGAACCCAAACCACCGTCCCCAAGCTCCTCCCCACTCCCTCCCTCCCAGCCACAATCCCCGGCAAAACCTTCTGAACCTTCTCCCGGGAAATCTAAACTCGACCACCTGAACGACCTGGCCGCCTCGGCCCGCCGTGAACGCAAAGTCCTCGACCTCGAAATCAGCAATTCCTCCCTCCTTGCAATAAATCAAACCCTTGAACGCGAAATGCGCAAGCAGGCGCTCGATTTGCGAAGATTCAGACGAATATCGCGACGCTCGGGGATCTCCAGTAAACGCACCACGTTGGGTGAAATCGACGTCCACAGCGACGAAGACGACTTATCGGAAGATCACTCATCTCCCGCATACGACGACGATGAGGACGACGAGGACGGCGGCTCTAATATCGACTCCACAGAGTACACATCCCGCCCCGAATCCTCCTTCAGTCCCGCCGCGTGGACCTCGTCCATTCCCATCCCCACGCGTCTCAAGAAGTCTTCGAAACCCTTCCTGGACCTCACCCGCCAACGCACTTTATTAATCGACAGCCAAAAACTTAATCAATCACTAAAACGCTGTCTAGGCCGCACGGAAGAGATGATCGCCGATGCGAAGAAGGCGCTCGACTTTCAGGTTAGGATCGATGAGCTGGAAACGCTAGGGGGGCGAGTTTTGACGCCTGATGATGACGGGGTGGGTGAGTGGGGCCAGCAGGGGAAGGGGTTGCTGAGTCCGAGTCTTGATGGCGTGCTTGAGAATCCGTGGGATGTCGGGCAGAGAGAGAGCTCTAAGGAGGCAGCTGAGAATGAATTTGGGCGGAGGGAGGGTTCTAAGGGTGAGGAAATTGAGAGTGAGGTCGAGCAGAGGGAGGGCTCCAGGGAAGAGGGAAATGAGAGCGATATCCCCGAGAGCGAGGAATTGGAAAGCGTGGGTGCTGAAACTCCATCTTCGCATGAGGAAGCTGGAGGGAAGGGGTTGGGCAGGTATCTGGGGAGTTTGGGGGAGTCCTTGGGGCTATGAGGGTATATCCACCCTCCTGCTGGCTGTGAATCTGGCATTGGGGATCGGTCATGGGAACTAATGGTGGAGAACGGCGTTGCGGCGACTGTATTTGAGATACCCCCTTTTCTAGTCTTTCTGCAGAATCTTCACTCGCCTCGTTGTGTTGGGTGTATTGGAACCTATAAAGTTCGTATAGCATGTATCCTAGGATTCAGTGACTGTGTTTTGCGCCGAGGTTCGGGAATGGGAGCGAAGAGTCTGGAAGTAGCACACAGGTTATGGTGCATGAAGATCGTCCGCCAGCGCAGGAGTTAGAATGAGAAGCTTACTTGAAGACAAACATCGGGGCGAGCTTGGGTAGGCAGGCGGTAAAGACGTCGTGAAATTTCCCACGAGGCGGATTTGCAATCTCTTACAGTTTTCAGGAAAACAGCCCAGCTTTTCATGTATCTAGCATACAAATCAAAGATGTCAAAAGTAAACGCCAACAGAAATGAGATTTCAAATTGTTGGTTGACAATTTAGCATCAATTGACCGGTTCCTACTTCCCACCCCGACAAAGCTTTATTCTGACAATCTAGCTTACCCCTCCTCCTTCCTCCTCTTCGAAATCTGACCCATAGTACGGGTTTCATGGCAATGGCCGGTCGACAGCTTTAGGGGCCGTCGTTCGTCCGATCCTGACCTTCAGACCACTTTCTGTCCTTTTGAAACCGCTATTCATGGAATTGGACTTCCCTGACAACACGAAAGAGTAAGAAACATGAGATCCCTGTTGCCCCGGCGGCCTTGGTTGAGATCCTGTAGCTGAGAGGGAATTTGCTCTATCTGAACGATGACCGTCGAAGAGACTCTTCCATATTTATCTTTCGCATTCTTTGAGCGATTTTTCTTATGAATGATCATTGAGACATTCATATACCACTTTATGGGACCCACAGCTTTCCCCTACCACGAACTGATGCCCTGGTGTTTCCAGACTTCAAAACGTAGTCAAGCTCCGGCTCCGGAGTCCTCATAGCTCGGCGAGGGCTACCCCGTGGAGAATAACGAGAGTTGGGATGGTTGTTACGGACATCTGCCCTTGGATTTGTTGCAAACGAACGTCCAAAAGCATCAGGATCGATGATCGCAGGGGCAACGGGTGGAGTTTTCGCTTGAGGTTGGCGAGCAGGCGTTGCCTTTCTCGGGCTTCGCTGCATGTTCTGCTTCGGGCTCTGGCTAGCATTCAGCTTTGGGCTTTGAGCGAGCTTGAGATCGACGTTCTGTTTCGGACTTGACTGTGGTGGTTTCTGTTGAGCAGACAACCGCTTCGGTTTGGGATTGAAGACCACGACTTCTTCATCGCTGTCCTCCGGTGCTTCAGCGGACGGTGCCGGTGCTGGGGAGGCGGTTGAAGTTCGACGAGGAGAAGGTGTGAGTATCTCAGCTGCTCGTTGCAAAACCACTGGTTGATGAATGATGGGAACCTGTGGCTGCTGGGAATCCCTTTCTTCTCTTGTAGAGTGGTCTCTTCCTTGATGGGGGTTTAAGGTTGGTTCGGAGATGCTGCTCAACTTTGGTGCCAAGTTCTTGATCCATGCGGTGATATTGCTGATCTTCTCAGAAACGAATTCATCTGACATAGGGCCAGCGGGCTCGATTAATCCGTCTTTTCCCTGTGCCGCATGTTCTTCAGCAATATCAATGGCTGTAGGATAATTCTGCTCGGGAAGGTCACGGTATTCGTTCTCGATTTCTGCTTCTCGTAGAACGAACCCATTGGCAGGTTTGTCCACAATGGTGCTGCCCTCCAAGCAAATTTCGGAGTGTTCTTTGGTACTGTTATTTTCCTCCTTGATGAGCTTCTCTTCTCCTTTGCTGTCGGGTGTTTTATTCGGAATATCGACCCTGACATTCTCTCCATTCAAAACACCATCCCCATTAAGTTGCAATGGTTGCATGCCGTTCGAATGAGTAACATCCTTCCCATCCAAATTTTTCGGACGAGGCTCTCGGGCGCCAAATTCTCGTTCGAGATCTCCCAAAGTGTTGCGATCAGTCTCAGTTACTTGGGCGGCTATTGTATGACGGATCTCCTCAATCCTTCTGACGACGATGTCAAGCTTTTGCCCCACGGTACAGGTCTTGGTATCGTCACTGAGCACCGTCAAGGAACTTGCATCAGCGCGGCCTTTGTCGCTCTCGTGAAGTCGCCAGAGCACATAGCTCAGCACCGGTCTCACCTCTACAGGCACTTCTCGGAGTGGAATCTGGGGAACTTTCCTACCAATCTTCCATGGTAATCGATCGCTTCCTGGAGCTCGGGCAACGAGCTTGGGCTTCATAGAAGCTATATCAAGAGACGTCTTAGTAGTGAATAATCAAGTCACGGAACTTTCACTAACCCTTTGAAGCCTCAACAGCTCCTGGTGCCCGCTTTGCATGGTTCGATTTCGCAACAGCTTGTGCGAAGGTGGCTGGGCCTTTTTCGGGGGATTCGTCGCGCTTCTCTTGTTGCTCTTCTGCCAGCGTCCATGGTGTGTAAACTTCGTTGGCTCGCTGAAACTCAGTAGCAAGAGGGATCTCCGGGTCCCAGTAGTCCTTGTCTCGTTGGAGCCATGCCAGGAATGCCCTGGTCAGTCGAGGATTGATGTCAAAGATTGGGTGTTCCTTTCGTGCAGTCTTGCCTGAAGACTTTGGGCGCGCAGGTTCTTGTGCTTTTGATTTTGGCTCGACTGATTTCTGGTATAGTTGCTCAACACGCTCCAAGGCTTGTGAATAGTCAGATGTGCTGGGACGGTGGTGAGGGCGGGTCCAATACTCACTGCTTAAGGGCACAACAAGGCGGATCTGGCCATTGTATATCCACTTCTTAATCTCGTGGATATTCTCAACCAAGGTGGTAGCGTCAATGACGCAATATGGGATTTGCATTTTAGTAGCAATTGCAAACGTTGCGAGAGTTCGGTCTCATGGAGACGGTTTGGTGATGTGTGTAGGCCAAACAAGAGGGCCTAGAAGCAAGAGCATGTCTTGTGAGTGAGGTTTGTGTGCAGCGAAGCCTTTCTATTGAGATCGCGCAACTGGAGAACAATAGGGTTGGCAAGCCTGTGAATAACCAACGCACCTGAATCAAGTCTTCCGTACGACAAAGCGCATTCGTACATTTTGCGAATTGTGGCTGGCCTCTCGAGTACTCAAGAGGCTACTATGATGCCTCAGTTCGATCATTGAGCGCAAGGGGCTGTGAGTCAAAATACATGCAACGCGATATTTGGAGAGGATGGAGAGGGCTGAGTGGTGAGTGTGATGTGTCAGGGAGGTCGTGAATCGATTTCGAGCATATACGAACTAGCGGCGGGGATAGCCGGATCGAAGCCGAAAATGGCATAGTGGCCAAGCTCAAGCGAAGTCAGCCTTGAGGGCTTCAGAAACATTTTCGTTTCCTTGCAATCTACACCAAACTTCTCCATCGCATAAGATCAGGTAGCTATTCTAGAATACCCAAGGAGCTAGACGGCAGCATATGCTCATCATGATATTGGTGAAGGCAATCCCAATCCGGGTAGCAGCAAGATCATGGCATTCAAAAACAGACTATTCAAAAGCGAATAATGTTTTTCACTATCTCTTGGGTCCAGTGAATGAGAACCTAAGTCTGTTACTATCCAAGAAGAAGATTACAGATAAGAATGATAGTCTCCATACGGTTTGTGGTTGTTGACAGACTCTCTGAGCTCTCTGAAAATTGAAGTTTCGTGAAATCATCAAGCAAGCAACATGCGCCAAGACGAGATTCCGCTTTCGCTTCTCTTTTATTTCTCAAGAGATAAGCCTAGGCATCATGGTCTGCTGTCACGCGACCTTTTGAATCAGTCCATCAGAGTCCGAGACTCGTTGAGCCCATTCCCTAGGTTCGCTCATCAGCAAGGATCCCAGATGACATGAACAGACCGCTTACGTCCAGCTGCCATCATACAATCTCCTTTCCTCATACAGACCATAATTCGCTTCCTTCAACGCAGTATCAATAACAGCGGCCGTGACGCCAGTACCACAACTGCTGATGATTGGCTTCTCTCGATCTATTCCTTTACTCTGAAGTATTTCCTCAAGTTCAGACCCTGATAGAAGCGCTCCCGTCTTTGGATCTAGCAATTCCGAATGCGGTACACTTATACTGCCAGGAATATGACCACTAGACAGACCAGGCCTGGGCTCAGGGGCTGTGCCTGCCCAGCGTTCCTTAGGCCTTGCGTCCAGTATCTGAATACCTTCTGCCCCTTCCTTGTTATAATCCTTAGCAATGTTCTTCAATTCAGCAAATTTTACCACCTTCCCCGGATCCACGTTTGGAACAGGGTAATGAGTCTTTTCTGCAGGTATTTCCGGAAGCTCGCCAGCTTCCGTCGGATAACCTTGCTCAACCCATAACCGGAAGTTGTTGAGAAGATGAACAGCGGGATGACCAAACACCTCGAACGTCCATCCTACTCTTGGAGCGCTGAAGATGCCTAGCTCTTGCGTATCATAAACAACGATCTCGTCATCCTTCCTGATTCCTAATGCCTCCATAGCCTCTGCAAAACCCTCCGCTGTGGGCAACATATGCGGATAGGGCGAGTCATTATCTTTAACGGCGTCTAGGTCAAAGAATTTTGCTGAAGGTATTCGCTGCTGCTTAAAAACCTGCTTCCCTGTACGACCTTGGGGGTCGTTTGGTAGGAACCATGCTGCACAAAGAGGGATTACTCGAGGTGCCGTGGAGATCTTAGTCAGGGCATTCTTTTCCAAAGCATAGGCAAGCTCCTTTGGCGTGACTATGTAGGAGCGCAGCGAGTTCTGACGGCATTGGCTCACTGACATTGAAACACGTGCATGGCGCTGAGAGCAGACTTGGCGGAGAGCTTGGATGATCGCAGGCGCGCTAGTAGTAGTGCCATTTTGTAAATTGCTGGTGGGCTCTCTTCGGCCTCATCTCAATGCTGTGGGTAGAGAATAAAAATACGTCGTTTCAACATACAGTAACCCAGCGATGAATAGACGGTACTTGATAGAAAGGAAGTTCGTGAAGAAGATCGCGATCTTTCCCATGAAAGAACGAGGTCAGAGCTGAAGCTCCGCTCTTTATATCGATAATGGGGTTGACCCCTCATTCCACCACTAGAATAACTCAAAAGTAAACAAAGCAAACCGCAGAGTCAACCCTTATGCTCTCCACCCTCACCATTAGGAAGTGAAAGTCTCGCCATATTCATCACGACAGCAGCGGCCCTGTTTGCCCGAGATAAAGTACCCCGTCCGCCCACGATGAAGGTCACCATCAAAGAGTGGAATGCCGTTGCCTCATGGCGGTGGGATATGCCAGAAGACGATGTCTGCGGCATTTGCCGAGTTCAGTTCGACGGAACCTGCCCTACTTGCAAATATCCTGGCGACGACTGTACCCTACGTAAGTAGATATTCATCATTTCCCTCGACATGATCTATGTACTGAGTACGGGTACTCAGTAATTGGGAAGTGCGGCCACTCCTTCCACATGGTATGAACCAGCTCAAGCCGTGATATAGGGTTAAGTGCTGATCTTACACAGCATTGTCTGCTCACTTGGATTCAGCAAGATTCTTCCAAGGGCTTATGTCCTATGTGCCGGCAGAGTAAGGTTTGTATCCGCTCTTCAGAAACATCCGCTGATTCCATCTTTCAGAGTTCGAATGGAAGCAGAGTGGGGAATGATCATAAACCCCGTTTGAGCCTGAGCACTTGGCTTCATGGCTTTCTAGTCTTCCCCTTCGTTTACATTTACACGCTGGCGTTGGCGGCATAAGATACCCAAAACATTGTTTTGCTTGGAGCTCGGTTTGCCATCATGTTGTCTTATGAGGAATGAATCCACCCCCATTGGGGCCTTGCCGCCTCACAGCTGTTATAGACCATTTCATACGACAGTCTTGCATGGTTTCACCTTCGAAAGGTTATAGATCGACCGGTTCATTATTGGAATACCCTAATACAGACATGAGCCAACTACAACGTGGTTGAACCAACCAGAAGACAAAAAAACAGCCCTTCTTGATATCTACTAGGAGGCTACGCAAAGTCAGTGACCTTGAGCAATTCAGATGCTTTAAGAGCAGGACTTTTTGGGTCTCGGACCACAAGTGCCCAGATGTCCTTAACCCCCGGACCTTCATTTGCTTCCCATCCCCCTCCGCACGTACCACAGTAATTTTGATGTAGATAACATAAGGTATCTTAGATGGCGGAGCATGATAGATATCTTCCAAGGCCCACCTGCAACACCAAACTCTTTCCAAACCCTATTTTATCCCACCAAACCTGAACAATGTAGCAAACATTCGGTACCACATACCATGGCATCACCCCACCCCCAAACCCACGCACCAAACCCCACCACCTCCCCCAAACCAACCCTCCTCCCTTCCCCCCTCCCCGCCTCCGCTTCGCCTTCACACCTCCCCACAACCTCCGAACCCCCCCCACCCCCACCCCCACCCCCACCCCCCTTCACCCCCTTCTTCACCCTCATCACCGACCCCACCGACACCACCCACCACCACCCAACCGTGCACTACCTATTCTCCGACGACGCAGACACCGACCCCATCACCACCGCCGCCCTCCAAACCCTCTCCCCCGCAGCCACCGACACCAACGTCTCCGACCTCGCACAGCAAGCGCAACCAACCGAGCGCTTCCTCCTTCTCGACATCGACGCTACGGGCACCAAGGTCGTGCGCGCGCAGAGCATGGATCCGGGGTGGGCGGTTACGAATGCGGAGGTTAGGGCTGCGCCGACGTGGGAGGGGGAGGGGGAGGGGGAGGGAGAAGGGGGGAGGGGGATGATGGTTAGGATTGAGGGGGTTGAGAGGGGGGAGGGGGGAGGGGCGGGGGAGGGTGAGGGGTTGGAGAGGTTGGTGGAGAGGTTTGAGAAAGGGTTGGGGGAGTTGAGGAGGGTGGTTGAGGGGGGTTGAACGGTTCGGTCCCGGGGTAGGGGGTGTGTTTAGGGAGGAGGGGAGGGGCTTTGGAGCGCGAGGAGGAGGGTAGGCTGCGCGGGGATAGGCGTACCGGGAGGGTTTTACGGAAGGAAGAGAGGGGCTAGGTACGTGACGGAAACATGGATGCATACGGAGTTGCGGCTCGTTTGCATGCTCTTTAGGAGTCTTGACAATGGAGTATATCAAGATGTAGAATCTTCATGTGCAGAAGTATCATAGTGGGGCGTTAGATCCTTCCTGAATGCTTACAGACCGAGGAGCATCTCCATGGGTATAGGCTGACCGACTATCTAATGCGCGTATAAACACCTGTAAATGGCTGCAAAAACTCATGATCCAGAAGTCTTGGTGTGCGTTGGGTAACTATGAAGCTCCTGAAGTTTCTGATGCCTTGCTATGCGAATGGAACGGGTTATGGTGTTTCGTCTCTCCCTCATCTTTCTCTTTCTTTGGCTTTTTTCCGTCTTTTTTCTCGTCTTTGCCGTCCTTGCCCTTCTTGACGGCAGCATCTGCCATGAGTTGCTCAAAGGCCATGTAATCTCCTTCTTCGTCTGGGTCTCTTTTGGCCTGTTCCCTGTCAGCACATAACTAATACACGAGCATGCCAGCAGGAGGCATACATTTTGATACACTGTGCCACATAAGACGAGGGCATGAGCTCGCTCAACCCTCTTCTCCATCTTCACGTTCTTATCATTAAGGACCTTGTCGCAAACATCCCGAAGGACACCTTGAATCTCGTATCTACTGCCCTTCCAAGCCGCAGCGAGTATCTTGCCCGTTACTCTTCTTTCGTACTCGGCTTTCTTCTCGTCCGTCCAGTCCTCGCCCCCTTTCTCTTCCATTTTCGCCATCTCCTCCATTGTTAGCTGTGCGTCAATGGCAGTAGATATAGTACTCCAGGTGTCTTTGGCCCACGTTCCCTTATCTTTTAGCCTTGAGAAAAATCCTGATATACCGAGAAACTTTTGTGATTTCAAGAAAGAGGTTGCTTTCTGTAGGTAGGTGGTACCGACGGTGTGGAGTATTTCTAAGCCAAACGATTCCATTTTTAGATTTTCGACTTCTAGCCTGGTCTTTTCTTGGAAGGCCTTAGTAACATCTGGGCCTTTATCCGTTTCGGTCCATATACTAATACGATCGAGCAGCTTCTTGGCCAGTGTATCCACTCTCTCGTCCCTTATACGCTTCCTCTCAGCTTCATAAGCCGCAAGTTCTTCCCTTTGTTCTTTGGAGAGACCCTTTTTCTTCTCCTTCTTTCGAAGCTCCTTCTCTTCTGATGTGAGCCCTGCAGCATCCATACGGGCATCCTCTTCTGACCTATCCATTATGGCTTGCTGGCCAAATCTTGGCCGTGGCGTCGAGGCACCAGACGCTGTGGAAGGACTTTCACCTCTGGATGGCTTCAAGTCCGAGGCTTTAGAATCATTGTAGGCTGGCGCTGCTTCAGAGGAAGGCCTGGAAGCGGCAAGCGGTGTCTTTACGTCTCCATCGGGACCTGCGATTTCTTGTTCCTTGGCTTTTATCTTCGCATCCGCAGATTGCACGGCTTCCTCTTCTTCCATTTGCTTTGCCGTGATATCCATGGTTTTTGTCAGATCCTTCAGTAACGAAAGCTCCCCAATAAGGTCCATAAAAGCCTCCCCGCCAAATATCATCCCAAAGAACTCTGCTGGATCCTCAAAGCCACCGCCAGGTACAGCCTCCTCTTTTCCAAATTTGTCATATCGCTTACGTAAGTCTTCATTGCTGAGGACTTGATATGCTTCGCCGATAGCTTGGAATCGAGCATGGGCGGTCTCATCACCAGGGTTCTTATCAGGGTGCGTGGTTATGGCGAGTCTGCGGTAGGCTTTCTTAATTTCCAATTCCGAAGCGGTTCTGGATACACCGAGTGCATCATAGTAGGTGTTATCCACCACCATGGCGGACAGTTACTGCAACCTTCAGCAGTCAAGTAGAAGATATTGGAATTCCCTGGTTGGGTATACAGCTGTTCTCGTATGCAATGTAGGTGGATATCATCAAATGTAATCGTTCAGAGTCAGGTGGTTTCAGCTTGCAGTATGATGCGTTTGTCTGCCTCATGATCGGTGAAAAGGTTTTTCCACGCCGGGTAAACTTAACACGCTAGGGTACTGCAGGGTATCATGGATGCAACGGATTTTGCGGAGAACTGGACTGAGTAAACCTAACCACCCCCCCTTAGTCACACCGACGTTCAAGGTGTGCTGCTCTCTTCTCACTTCTCAATTCCCATCATCTGGTCCTTTTTTCGCAAGATAACCCAGAACGTCTTCCAGTTGCAACTTCCCTGGCTTGTGGGATTCCAAGACCGAGCAGCAACTCTCTTTTGCTTGACCGCAGCGCAAAATGGGTGTCGCGGATGTTTTGTATTATATGATACATTTCGACGAGCTGAGATCTATTATCCAATGGTACGTTCAACTTCAAGATTCTTCACCCTCGCAGGCATCGACTGATTTGAGGCAGGAAAACATGGCACATGGCAGTTCACGAACGGGATGAAGAGAAAGAGTCGCCCTCGCTACGTACCTGCTTCGAGTACTTAGACCAAACCAGTCGCAGCTTCAGTTCTGTTATAAAGGAATTGCACCCTGAACTCCTTGTCCCCGTCGCACTTTTTTATTTGATCCTTAGGGGCTTGGATACAATCGAAGATGATATGACCATACCTTTGGAGAAAAAGGACCCATTGCTAAGAGGCTTCTACAAGATCACGGAACAAGAAGGATGGACCTTTGATGGTAATGGCCCGGATGAAAAGGATCGCGGTTTGCTTGTCCACTTTAATGCCGTAATCGAGGAATTTTTGAAGGTGAAGCCAGTATACCGCGAAATAATCAAGGACATCACCCAGAAGATGGGCAACGGGATGGCAGATTATGCCAACAACGCGGAACACAATACCAATGGTGTAAACACAATCAAGGACTACGACCTCTACTGTCATTACGTTGCGGGCTTGGTTGGAAACGGTCTCACTCGCCTTTTCGTCGAAAGCGGTCTTGCGAATGTAGCTCTACTTGACCGACCCAGTTTGCAGGAATCAATGGGTCTCTTCTTACAAAAGACGAACATTATTCGGGATATTAAAGAGGACTTTGACGACAAGAGACGATTTTGGCCCAAGGAAATATGGTCAAAGTACGTCACCAACTTTGAGGACCTCTTCAAGCCGGAACACCTCGACGCGGCTCTGAATTGCAGTTCTGAGATGGTCTTGAATTCTCTGACTCATGCAGACGAGTGCCTGTTCTACCTGGCCGGTATTAAGGAGCAGTCTGTGTTTAACTTCGCAGCAATACCTCAGTCAATGGCAATAGCAACTCTGGAAAAAGTTTTCAGAAACCCGCAAATATTGAAGAAGAACGTAAAGATCACGAAAGGATCAGCATGCGCGATTATGACAGAATCCACTCAGAATCTAAAGCTAGTCTGCGAGGTCTTCAGAAGATTCACCCGCAAAATCCACAAAAGGAATACGCCTAGAGACCCCAACTTTCTCAAGATCAGTATCGCCTGTGGAAAGGTTAGTACGATAGTGTTTGGTGCATTATCTTCTCATCTAAAGACTTCGTGCAGATCGAACAATTCATCGAATCGATATTCCCTTCTCAGGGCCCGAAAGCCCTTATACTGGAAGCGAAGAACCAACCCGTACCCAAAGCGCCAGCGCAAATCGAAAAAGATGCATCGATAGAGGAGGCGAAATGGGATACTAGTATGAGCTGTATTCAAATGTTTGCTATAGCCTATGCTAACGGTTCTTTTAGTCTACCTATTGGCGGCTGTGATGGGAACATTGTTCATCATATCGTGCATCATGGTAAGTCAATCGGCAATCAATTCCTTCTACGGATACACTAACATCGAAAACAGATCGGCATTGCATACCTCTTTGGTGCTCGCTTCGATGTGGCCATCAGTGAGCTGAGAAATGGGAGGATGGGTCGCCCAGACACAACTGCCGCCCAGTCGATTATACAAAAGTACGACCATGGAGAGCTTTGATATCGATGCCCTTGTAGACCAATCCCTTTCTTCCTTGTGGTATATAATTGGTACAAGCACTTGTATGGCTTAGTGCGTTCTTCCATACACAATAGACAGTATAGACGTCAAGCTTCTGTTTCAAAATGTCGCGTTTCACGATTTTTATCGCCACGCCAGTTGTGGAAACCGAGTATAGCACGGATGTCAAATTGCAACTCAGTCTTCCATCTTCATGACTGCTGTTGTGCCGAAGATGTGCTTATATCAAATCAATGCATAAGTCGGAGACGATAACGCAAGGTAATCTTGTATGGCCAACTCATGCTGGCATAGCTTGCGGCTCTGCATCACATAATGAGAAATCTTTCCCAGTGCGTTCAGCCTCGATCTTAAGTGCTATGGATGTCAATGGCTCCTACTCATGAGAAACTTCTTGTAATCGACCACGGAGTAAAACATTCGTAGAGAGAACTCCCAGCAGTGCTTTCTCTTTCTATGAATGAATCATCAACAGCGGAACCGGAAGCTCAAAGAGATAGGAAACCACACCAGTGACACAAAACCTGGATTGCAATGAATTCTCCCAGGTTAGATGCGGTCAATTAGATAGTGATCTACCGAGTTCCCTTGCGTCCACGAGTTCAACAGTCTCCAGGGCGCTGTTTGAGCAAATTCCATGGCCGTCAATATAAAACAGCAAACCCTGGGAGCCATGGCATTAAGGTACTTTACTTGCTTACATTTGCGATTTAGTGCTGTATCTATTATGCAATATTGCAGTATTGCCTAGACCCAGAATATCAGCAGCTCATACTGGAAATGTGAGGCTACTTCCAATAAGCACCAATGCTGTAAGGGGAGGTGAAGGGGAAGAAGAAGAAGAATGTAGGAAATGTCGGATCCGCGGCCAAGGTGAAGCTAAGCCTCAATTTGATTGCCGAAACGAATGTGGAACTGCAGCAGTCCGAGTGCGTGTCAAGGACCTCCTTCTCACCTCTCACCACTTTTCGAATTGAAGCACGCTCCGCGCCTACAGACAACATTTTACAGCGCGCCATTTCTCATGTCACATCAACACCCTCCTATCCTGTGGGTATGATCCGCGAATTTACACTGTGATGGCATCATTCAGAACAGCCATACCTTGAAACCCCGCACACGATGGTACCATCTTCACCAACTGTCTAGGTTCGTTCGTACCTCACCTCTACACTCAATGTCTACTAAGTCTTCTAGCTAGACCCTGTTTGTCAATCCATCTAAGCAAGCTCTATCTTTCGACGTTGGATCTACTCAGAATGCTCAGCGCCGTCGATCTACCCATATCTTCAACAAGCCAGTGTCCCGCAACTCTCACAAGCTCAGCAAAAGAATCGTTCCGGAAATTGATCCCAAAGACCATTCGACACAAGCATAAGCCTGAAGATGACATATCTCTGCGTCCTCTATCCGTGGCCGAATCTCCGACCATTACCCAAGCCGAAACCCACTTTCCTACCTTGACACCAAATACCCCACGAGATACACATCCTCCAGCCACATCCTTCGTCGACTTACCCGCTGAGATCTTAGAAGAAGTGGTTGGCTTTCTAGTCGGCGACCTGGGTCCAACATCAACAGGTACACCCGGGTGGAACCATGGAGCACGAAATTGGAGCACTGCAATGCGGCACCCTCGGAGGAAGCAGCTGTCTGACCTAGCCTTAGTCTCAAGATCATGGAGGTGCATGATACAGGAGAGACTGTACCGACACAGTAGGTGGGGTATCCGAAGTGTATCTGATATGTGCTAATCTCGAGCAAAGTAAGGGTCAAAGGTACAAAGGCAGAGATAGAAGAATGCGGGGACTGGTTCTTGACTCACGCCCATCTCCAACCACATGTTCGGCATATAGAGTTCTGGGTACCTGTTTGGGAAATGAGAGCGAGTACACAGCAGCCATTCTTTCCACCGAACCTTCCTCAACAGACTCACATCTGGCCAATTGCTGTAAACTCGCCGCCTAGTCCCGGAATTATTGATGATGCCAATAATCTTGCTCTGGCTTATCAACTTTCCTCACACAACGCTACGCTGGAGGAGATTTTTGCCTGTGCCCAGGGACTCTTCCCGGCGGCATGCTGCGTTACCATTGAAGGTGGCCACTGTAAGAAACCTCCAAGGATTCAGCATTTCCGACAGGCCAGTCTCGCAACAATCGCATCTTCAAGTCAAGGAAACCCATTGCTTCAACTCTCAAAAGTCCGCTACAACACCGAACGCCAAATGCCGGCCCTACCCAGGATCACTGCTCTTGTTCTCAAGGGCGCTTGGAACATCATCCGGAAAGACGCCGACTTCCACACCATTGTCCGTGCCGTCCCAAACCTTCGAGAATGGCACTGCACCTATTCTAAACCCAAGACCGAATCTTACGTCGCAATGTGCGCCATTCTTCGACATTTCCCGCCTACAATCACCCACATCAACATCTGCCTTGAAGGCCTCTACGGCAAGCAATCGTCCTTTCTAGAAAAATGGCGTAAAGTCTACCCCACCCACCATATCTGTCAGGATCTTGGCCGTATAGCGCCCCAGCTCGAAACCCTGACCTACACCGGCCGCGTCTGCGGCTGTCTCTTCTCCACCGCAGCCGAATCCGCAATAAATCACCGTGATAATTCCCGGCTTAAATCTGTCGATCTAATCGTTAAAAACTGCTGCCGCGACGCCAAAGCCTGGAACGACATCACAGGCATCCACAGCTGGCCTTTTATCTCCCTCTTCACCACCCTCGTCATCTCCGCGGTGCGCTGCTTGAAAGTCTACCCCTCGCTGAATTCCCTCCGCATCCGCTTCATCGACCTTGACTCCCCCTATCCGCTCATGAACCCGTATTTCCAGATCAAGGGGCCCAAGGTGTCGGGGATCTGGAACGAGGAGATTCTGGGGCTACTGAGGGAGGCGAGACCTGGGGCCGGGTATGAGGAGTTGGGCTTGGCGGAGGGGCTTGGCGGGGACGGCCTGGTGGATGGAAGAAGTCTCCGGTCTCGGCCGAAGAGTATCAGAGTGGAGAGTTATGCTGCCTTGGCCGAAGGTGGGGCGATGAGTTTTTGATGCGTGCATGGTTAATGCGTACGGTGGCTGGAATCGGACAAAGTATGCATATTTAGCGGGCGTTTATGGGTTTCGGGGGCGCTTGGGCATCGCGCTTTGGGAGTCTTATCGCATGGCAAAAGCGGGGGTGGTAATACCAGGCGTATAAGATATTAAGGGCTTTGTGGGAGCGGGATAGGCTGGAGGGCTTAGTCCCTTTTGCACTCTAATCTACTGCATAGGCGCTTGGGTCCATATTCACAGTGTTTTGTGGCATAGGAAAATGGGAACGGAATGGTTAGGCGGGTGATAATGGTAGCTACATAATCGTTGAGATCTTAGGGAAGGTAGATATATAGGCTGGAGACGATATGGGAGTTGTAACATGCGCCGCGCTGTATTGTATGTGGCGCTGTCCATGTCACATCAAGTCACCTTGACTTCCTTCACTCTTCCTTCCCCTTCCTCTCTTCGCCAACCCTATCCCTTCTCCCCCTGCCGCTTGCGCTCCAACATCCCGCACAATAATCCCCAAGATCCAGATGTTTACGGCAAAGAACAAAAGGCTGCTGAGGAACATACCGGGGGCGAAAGTGCTGAGGCCGAGGAACTCGAGGTTGTAGGCGGCATGGAGCCAGATGGCCTGTTTGGGGGTTAGCTTTGGGGGGGGGGGCGGATGTAGAGAGGGGAAAGAGGGAGGTAAAGGGGGGACGCAGGTGTGGAAGGGGTAAGAGAGAAAAAGTGGAGGAGAAGCCACTAAGAGGGAATGAGGTTGAGGGGATAGGAAGAGTCAACTTACTTGAGAGACGACCCAAAGTGTTGCGGCTGTCACGCCAAGCCTCAGAGAAGAGAGGAGAGAGGAGTAAGGGAGGTAAAAGGGGGTGAGGATCAAGTACCAGAGAAAATACTTTGATAGGTAAGCTTATTTCAATCACTTGTAGTAGTGGCTGAAGATACTCACCTGACTCGTGCACACCTTGTTAAACGCCACAAACGCAAACGTCTGCGCCAGCATCGCCCCAGCCAAATCCCGCTTCGCCAGTACTAGCGGGATCAATACGGCGCTGAGAGCGAGTTGCGGAATAAAAGCCAGAGACTCGAAGTGCCACTTGCTGGTTTCAGAGGGGAGGGCGGAGGAAAGATGCAGGAGTGTGTTGTAGGGGGAGAAATTGTGGCGATGGTCGATGCGGGTGAGGTGGTGGAGGTAAGTGTGGGTGAAGAACGGGGTGGAGTAGATGGTGTACATTAGGAGGTTGAGGGAGGTGAAGGTGGTGAGGGAGGTGAGGAGGAGGGTGAGGCGGGGGCGGTTGAAGAAATGGCGAATGGTCCGTGAGGAGCGAAGCAGGATTGTTTTTGCTGAGGGTTGTGGCTCTGGTGTACGTGGGGAAGGGTGTAAAGATGGCTCTTCCAAGAACCAGATTATCGAAGGCCCATAGATAAAGGGGTAGATCTTTGAATGGACCGCCAGACCCAGCAGGACTCCTGCGAGCGTTATCCGCCGGTGGGTCACTGCCCAGAGCAAAGCGACCACCAGTACGCCCAATAGTCCCTCAGAGCTACCTCGAGTGCTGATGGTAGCGACCATGGGATTCAGAAGCCAGATACTAGCAAACTTAAGGGCGCGTTCCGTGGTCACCTTACCGCCTTCAGGGGACCGCAGGACCAGAACGATGAGCCAGCCGGCAATGATATCTGAGACGGCAAAGACCGCTTTCCCAAAAGAAAACCATGCTGTGCCAGGCCAGGCGGTTGGGAGAAGAAGCCATGCTAAAAGGGGCGTATAGCGGTAGGTTTCCCGCTCGTAGGGGGAGAGGCCGCGGGAAACGTAGCGGGCGGCGTCTGTGAAGACGAAATAGTCGATGTCTGTGTATTTGAGAGGAGAGTATTTGTCTTGAAACAGGCCGTAGAAGAGGAGTACGATGCGAAGAGCTATAGCGGAAGAGAAAATGACTGGGTTGGTGAAGAAGGAGGACATTGGTAATGGCCGTTTAAAGGTTTCCATTTAAGCGGACATTGACAGTAAAAACACAAAGCAGGCTTGCATCGCGATTTCAATAGACTGGGAACATTTAAATGAAGAAAGAAAAGACGCCATATCCAATTCCACGAAACCCCATTGTATTGAGGTTGAGATCAAAACCCTACCACGCCTACCTAGCTTCGGCATCATCCATGCATTCTGATAGAGATCTGATAAACATCCCAATCTTTACAAAAGCCATGAACCCTAACAAACGACCACGCTACGATACCGCAGAGATGGAGACTTCTACACAAGCTTCGCCCTTCATGCCAATGTTCGAGGCTTTCCGCAATGAGCTGGACGAGCACCACGATCGGCGGGAGCGCATTATCAAGGCCTCCAGGGACATTACTGCTCTGAGCAAGAAGATGTGAGCATAGTATATGGGTAGCATGAAGGATTACTCACTGGAAGCTAGGATCTTCTCTTTACAACGGTACATGGCTCCAAAAGTACGCTTTCAACTTCTCAATTGACACAATGTTTCCCGCAGCGTTCGCCAACTTCAAGCTCCTGTCCCTGACAAGGTCGCAAAAGAGAATGAACCCCGCCAAAAACAGATCAATGACCTTGTCAGATCGGTTTCTCCTGACTTGCAGGACATCAATGCGTGGCGCTACCAGCGGCAGATTTCTGGAGGCGTACAGGAATACGTGGAGGCCGTTTCCTTTCAGCATTATGTCGAGACTCAACGACTCATCACCTACGACGAAGCTCAATCAAAGATACCGGGTGGCGTAAGGTTGACGGAGGATGACTACGTATTGGGGCTTTTCGATCTTGTTGGGGAGTTGATGAGGTTCGCAATTACGAGTATGGCTACCAACGGAGTTTTACCTCGTGGTTCGGCGCAAGCTTCGGAGCATGAGGGCACGGACATCTTGTCGGATCTGAGGTCACTGAGAACATCTTTCGTGGCGTTGGACATTACACACGGAAACGGGGGTGGATCACCACTGAAGAGAGATTTGGACAGGAAAATGGAGATCATGAAAACTTGTGTTGAGAAGGTCGAGAATGCGGTCTATGGAATGATCATAAGGGGAAGAGAAAGACCCAAAGGATGGGTACCGGACATAGGTTCTGAGGAGAGGGGAAGAGAGCCAGTCGAGAGCTACTGAGAACATAAAATGCGGCAGCAATTAATTGCGTAATGAATATTCTCGATAAACACATCCGAAGCGCCATGATATCTCTGTTGACATCTAGACATAAGCCATATTCAGCCGGGTATACGCTTCGGCCATCCCAACTAGTTCTAAATCACTCCTTCGTAGGATCCTCGTTGGCGGTGAGAATCCCTTCCTTGATCAGCTCCTCCGGCTTAGGTCGGTGCTGGATCTTCTGTTCTAGACTATTGGCACGCATGTGCTTTTCGAGTTCTCTTTGCTGGCCCTGTAGCGCCGGCGCTGCGGTCGAGTCGGGGAGGATGTTGCCTATTGAGAGAGGGGCAGAATCAGCAAGGTAGTTGGGGAGGTTGCCAATGGGACAAGTTCTGGGGCCAGGCTTACGTTCAATCAGCTGGTCGCGCTCTGGGCGTTTTTCCAATCCCTTCTTCAAGCTATCGGTGGCGCGCTGACGCTCTAGCTCTTGTGCCGCGGATTGGAGTGCCCTGGGGTTTCTTGTTAGTATTGGAGGCTTCCACCTATAGTTTTCAGGCAGATGTACGGAGCGGCTTTGGTATCCTTCAAGATGTTTCGATCCTTTAGATCTTTGGGGTCGGGCCTCATCTGGAGATGTTTCTCAAGCGAGTTGCGGCGCTCGACGGGAGAAATGGGACTTTCATCGACTGAGCGTGTCTGCTGTAGATCTGCCATGTTCAGCGAAGTCAGGTAACTTATGCAAATCGGACGTAAAGCTGTGGTGAGCCTGTGAAGGTGGGATTGGAGCCGCAAAGCTCAGAGCAGCCTTGTGAGCAAACAGTTCGGTCTCGAGGGCAACAAGCGGGGTCTTAGCGGATGACTGCCCGCGCCACCCTACAGTAGGTGTCAGTGATATTAGCGTGTGCAGAAAGGTATCGAATCCTTGGCATCGCATTTGTCGCGCCCCCCCCCCCCAAATTACTGTTGAATTCAGACATTCTTGATATTCTCGCTACTACGGTGTACCATCAAGCCTTGAAAGCCTGTTTTGTTAATGAAATCAATCAAACAGGTAAATATGAAGCTATTCAAAAGTTTCACAGTGCTAACATCCTTGTAGCCCCCCCCCCCCCCCCCCCCCCCCCCCCCTCGATCCCTCAAGCCATCATGCTGTCGTCACGCCGAAGCCAGAACCTATCTCTAGAGAATTCACTCATTCTCTCAAGCATCTCATCAAGATTGAAGAAACCTTCTGGCAAAGCAGACGCTGCCCGCAAAGTCAAGGCTGACGTCGCTGCTGTTACGATCCTAGCTACGCACCTTCGTTGGTAGCTAGGATCGTAACAGCTGCTAAGGCCATTGTAGACGCTGCTGTCAAAGCAAACACTGCAGACGCTGCTGCAAAAGCCAATTGCTCTTGCAATTTCAAGAGACATATCATTGATAATTTCAAAGCAGCGAAGAAGACATGCAAGGCTCACGTCGTTGAGCTTCAGCGACAGTCAGATGAAGTAGACCTGCAATTCAGTTTAATCGTAGTTCATCGTTCTGTCTGATATCTACACGCTGTTTCTTCTTTTCATTTCAGTGTCTCTTTTTCAGAATTCTGAATATCGATTATATCGTGAATCTATGAACATGTATGTCTCACTTCTTTCATAGAAATCACATCATCTCTTTCTGCATAGCTCATGACTGTTGCTCTAGATATGTGTTAGGGGCCAGCATAGAGCGAGTCATATGGGTGTAATGTAACGAGTATATAAATGCTAAGGAAGGAAAGTATCTAGAAGGGAAGAGCCGGCTATCTATATGACTCAGGAGAACATAAGCTAACCCTGAATAGGGTTGGCCTCGGAACAACCCTATAGCCTAGCGGCGAGCGGCCGGCGATAGTCATCAACATAGCCACCAACATAGCTACCAACATAGGTGCGTAGCTAGGATCGTAACAATATGCAATAAGAGAGTCTTCAGCGACTGAAAAGATCTTTCAAGAGACGCTCTTGAGTCGAAACTGAGATCTGCATGAGAAATGATATATAAATAGATTCTCTTGTATATTATAAACGATATCAAAATGACAGTGAACCTCTTCGACGATAGCTAGAGAGCGTCAATGTAGTAGCAGAAGACGTACTATTTTGAAGCGAATGAATGAATTCAGTGTGCGAGGCATAGCTATTTGACAGGTCAGTAAGTGCTTTTGAATAGCTTCATTTTTACTTGCTGTTTGAACACGAAAATAGGCTTCGAAAGTTTCGAGATATCAAGAATGTCTGAATTCAATAGTAAATTTGAGGGGGCGCGACAAATGCGATGCCAAGGATTCGATACCTTTCTGCACACGCTAATACCTTAGTGTACAACTTTACTTCGACAAGATTTCCCTATGATTCGGAAGGTAGATACGACTACATACAGCACAAACGCTTTGTTCAATTGCTTGACACTTTGCTAACAAACATATGACATTTGATTCCTCTTTACATTTTCCCAATGTGTTTGGTCATTGGATCACCTGATATCGCGACACGCGTAACTAGTTCCCTAAGCGCTCCCGCGTAAAGTACCTGTCCGTTACCTGTCAGGCCTAGCCTTGCACGTCGTGTCTTACCAGTTTACGGAGTACAGAGTAGTCCATGGATTATTGTCCCCAGAACTTTCCGATGCCATACAATGTGGACTTTGGAATGTGACAGCAAAATCCTAGAAGGCAAGCGAATATGGCTACGTCCCGGGAAAAAGTATCTGTTCGGAAGGACAGCAGTGCAGAAAGGAAGAAACACTGGGTTCATGATTGATGAGAAATCGGTCTCTCGCAAGCACCTGACACTATCTGTATCAGCGATCAGGCCTGGTGACGGATCGCGGGTGAACGCTCGGTCGGAGGTTACACTCAAAGACGAGGAAACTAAATTTGGTACTGAATTTGATAGTGAGCGAGTCACAGGTGCGCAGAAGATCTTGAAAAATGATGAGCATACTTTCAGGCTCGGAAAGACGGCGACTCTTTTCAGAATCAAATGGCAGCCGGTAGTCTTGTCATTTTCACTAAGCTCGAAAGAGTTGAAAGGTGGAAAAGATCCCCTAGTTGCCATACGAAATCGATTAGAAGACCTAGACATCAAAGTCGTCTTGCCGTACATCATCGAGAAAACAACCCATGTTGTTTCCAGCAAACGAAATACCGCCAAAGGTCTTCAGGCCCTGATTAATGCCAAATACATAGTTTCGAATTCTTTCGTTGACGCCCTTGTCTATGTCACCACGCCGGGAGATCTGGATGAGCCAGAGTCTCTCTCCCCACTAGAAGAGGACTTCGATGGCAGCTGGCCGGACGCCTTGCAACATGTACCACCAAAGGGTCATGAACCGAACGAGCGTCCAGTAGAGTTTTTCGCTCCGGAGAAACTACGTGGCAACGTTTTTGAGGGTTATACATTCGTCTTTTGTGACCAAACACAGTTCGAGTCACTGCAAGCTCCCATCACCAATGGAGGGGGAAAGGCACTACAGTTCGAACTCAGCCCAGGCAAAACATCCGTGGACGAGCTTGTGCGCTACGTCAAAAACGTCGCTGGCGAGAAAGGCGTCGGCGAATTCGAAGATGGAAGCGAAGGAAAAGGGGTTGTTGTTGTCAAATTTAGAAGCAAAGATTTTCCAGACTGGGCCGCAGAGCTCTGTACACAGGTGGCTCTGGCCCTCGACCAACGACTAATAGAACAGAATGAATTCATGGATGCTATATTGACAAACGATGCTAGTGTACTTAGGAGGCCGTTACTCGAGGAAGATGAAGAAGGTAAGTAAAGTCGATTGGATCTAATAATGCCAGCACTTTCACTATGGCGACTGACTACTGCGCTGGATGAGTCATAGTTTCCAGCACCAGTCGAGCCGCAATTCAATCACAGAATGCCGCACCACTAGTGGAGGCCGCTGAGCCAGCGACCTCGCAGGCTGCGCCGAGACGGGCGCGACTTCGAGGGACTGCTGTAAGCCGCTTCAAGGGGTTCGATGATGAATTTGACGATGCGCCAGCTCCTCCCCGGACGCAGAATGAAGTAGTCGAGTCGCAGATGAGCAGCCTGCCCAGTGGTCGAAGGTCCCAAAGACACGCGGTAAGTAGCTGGATTTGTTGAAGAACTTGTCGAGGAACTAATTGTTGGCAGTTTTCCGCCTCTTTCGTGGACTCCCAAATGGACGTAGACTCATACGCTCCTGAAAACGCTAACACAGAAACCCAAAACCTCAAGAAGAGATCCGCAGCGGAAATGGATGAAGAGGACGAAAAGGACCTTGTAGATCAGCTTTTACCCGCAGCAGCAGCCATGAAGCGTCGCAGAATTGAAGAAGAGGAAGAAGCGGTGCGGACTGGAAGATCTACTCAGCGGTCGTTCGGCCACATACAAGAGGAAGCTGAAGTGGAGAAGCCGAGGAAGCCCAAGAAGGAAGTAAACATCAAAGAAGTAGTCCGGCAGCGACGTGAAGCAGAAGAGGATGCCGTAAGACGAGAAGAAGCGGGTCTCAGAGACGACATGGATGGTCTCGATGTGGAAGGAATGAGGAATCTCGCCGTCGTGGAAGAAATGGAGCTTCCCGAACGCGCAGTGCGACCACAACGAAAACGAGTCAACGACACCGGCAGTCGATGGGACGAGCGCTGGAATGGCCGGAAAAACTTCAAGAAATTCCGCCGACAAGGGGAAGGCACGCAAGCGCGACGCGGCCAGAGCGTCATCGTCCCGCTCGAAGAAGTCAAGAAGAAAGATTTCGGTATCGGCGAGGACTATTGGCTCGACAGCGACAAGTCGAAGAAGAGGCGGAAAGCCAAGGACCGTGCTTCGCAGTCGCAGAGCCAGCCTTTTGCCACCGCGCGCGAGGAAGAAGTTACGGATCTTGGAGGTGAAGATACCTTGGGAGATGTTGATATCGAAACCCCCGCGCAGAGTACGAATCGCTCTCAGCTTGCAAGCGGGAAGAGGCCGGCACCGGATCGTGCTGGAAGGGGTCCTGCGGCTAAGAAGCAGAAGACCTTTGCTGTTAGGGAAGAGGATAGCGAGAGCGAGGATGAGCTGCAATTCAGGTTCAAGAAGAGGCGGTAGAATTTTGGTTCTTAATTATAGAGCATATAGCTTCTTTGGCCTGGGCATATATTTAGCTTCTAACATATCCAGCACACCAACACCTCACTGCCCCATCTCCTCCCTCACCCTTATAAGTATACAAACCCTCGCCCTCTACCATCTCAGCCCTTTCCCCTAGTCCTCCATCGCCCTCTCCCCCATGGCCTCCACCGCCCTCTCCAACTCCCGTATCCTCCCACCAACCCTCCTACTCACTTCCTTCCCCACTTCTCCCGCCGACTCCGCCGTCGCCTTCTCAAACGCTTCTTTCAGCTTTGCCAATTCTTCGTTTGCGGCAGCGCGGTCGTCGGCCGCGTAGACCGTTTTCTTGTCGGTTTCGTCGGAGGCGATTTCGAACTTTGGGGATTCTGTTAGGATGGATAGGGGGAGAAGGCTGGGGGTGAGAGGATGTTTTTTTTGGGGAGGGGTTGAGATACTTCGTCTTTTGCGGTTGCGTACCTAGCACCAAGTCAGTACCCTGATCACTAGTTAGATGCAAAAAGAGTTACACACAGTTCCTGTATCTCATCCAGTATCTCGTCCGCATTCGTCTTACCCGCGTAGTTGCACCATGCTCCGCTGGTGAACGAGCGGGGCGCCGCAATTGGAACGGACGATTGAGAGCATTTCGGGTATAGATGGGGATATCTCCGAGTGGGACACCGGATGGCGAGCGCGCGAGCGCAAAGAACGGTTGTTCTGATTATCATTATGTGAGGATTGGAAGATTCAGCGGCGTGCTGGGATGACGATGACGCAGTGGAAGGACGGCAGAAAATATTGACCGCCTGCGCTTAGGTGACAGCCGCAGGGTACCTGCATATCGAAAGACCACTTCTCCTCTCCCCTCCCACAAACCCTCCTCTCCAAGTTCCCTAATCTTCTAAACCCCCCTTTCCCCGCCAAACCCATTCAGAATGTACCTCCCCACCCTTGCCTTCCTCTCCCTCCTCGCCACCCCCCTCCTGGCCACCGAAGTCACAACCGAGTATACAAAAACCGTCGACTGCACGCGCAAAACGACCCGCGGTGACCAAATCTCCGTGCACTACCGCGGCACGCTCGCGTCCGACGGCAGCGAGTTCGACAGCAGCTACAGCCGCAGCCAGCCGCTGACGTTCACGGTGGGGCAGGGGCAGGTGATTAAGGGCTGGGATGAGGGGCTGTTGGATATGTGTATTGGAGATCAGAGGAAGTTGACGATTCCGCCCGAGTTTGGGTATGGGGATCGGGCGATGGGGGGGAAGATTCCGGGGGGGAGTACGTTGGGTGGGTTTTTTCTTTCTTTTTTGGTTTTGTTCTTTTTGATGGGTGAAGGGATCGGGATGGCATTAGGAATGGAATGGTGGGCTAATGTGTGTGTAGTTTTTGAGACGGAGTTGATGGATATCGAGGGGGTGGACAAGAGTGAGTTATAGGGTCTTCGTGGAAGGTGGATGTTCTGGGTGGATGTGTGCTTAGTATCTGGAAGGAAGCTTATATCGGTGAAGGCAAGTGCCAGGGATAAAATAAACGCAGACATGTTCCCGAAGATCTCCCTCTCTCCATGTGCTTCCTAAGCTATTTTATCCTTCCCCGCGAAACAAAATCTATGATGCCTTACTTGCATTACCTCAAACCTACGTTCCTTCACTCTTATCTACCGACTGAAAAACCTGTCCCTATAAAGAATCCTGCGTCCTCAATGGGACTCAAAGCCCGCAGTCGAAAACATTACTTTGCCATCACATATTTTCGGCGAATTGATCTATGCTCTTACGGTGTTTAAATCTCAACCAAGTCCGACAGTTATCAAACATCATAGCGCAAACACCAGCTGCTCGCTCAACTAGTCGTGTCTTTTCATCTTCGAGGGATAAACCATCATGAGCGGCTGAGCGGTTTTCGCAATGAATCTGAATCTGCAGTAACTTTTCCTATGAAGAATAGAAGTGTACCGTTGTGAAACGAAAGTATTCTTTTTAGTCTGAATGATTGTTGAAGAATATCGATACACTGTGTGATGATATCAGGACCAAAAGCTTTCCAAAGTATTACTGATTTTAAAACGATTGTAGTAGATAGTTGTACCGACGGTTGGACTAGTAGAAGAGGCATTATTGGTTTGAAGTATGACGTTTGTTTAATAGTGATGTTTGACACTTCCTAACGTCGTCAAAAAATCAGATAGAAAATTTAAAAGAGTTCGAACGATTTTCTCGCGAGAAATATATTCAGAAAGCACATGTCCTTTAGAACTTCTCGCAGGTCGTTTCCATGAACCGACGTGGTTGCTGTGCAAATGAGGAAAGGAATTTACGATTGTGGCAAGATACTTGATGCGTCGAACTTGTTTGCTTCATATAGTCTCTTGTATCTATACACTCCACACTACTAATCCATCTCCTCCAACCCTCCCTCCCCTTCCTTCCCCACCTCATTCTCCCCCACCAAAACCCCAACCAAACACTCCCCCAACATCCCCTCCCAATTAACCCACGGATGCACCTCGAAAAACAACCTCTCTGCATCCCTTTCCCTCCCGGCCCCTTTCATCAACTCGCTCTCCCCACCCGGATGAAACTTCATATACGGTGTGAGATTATACACTTTCCCTTGCCACACGCCCCAAGCATCTTTTCCTCTTCGCCCGTTGTGGTATTTGAGTAGAGAGGGTGGTACGCGGATGAGGTGCGGAGGGACGGAGGCGCCGCGGAGGTAGGTGGGGGTGGGAGGGTATTTGATGAGGTGGGCCCAGTCGAGCGGTGAGTGGCCCGGGGAAAGGAGAACTTTCTTTGAGGGACGGGAGGAGGGAGAGAGGGTGGAGGTTGAGGGGGCGAGGGAGGACGGAGTGGAGGCGAGGGATCGGGATGGAGGGCCGCGGAGGTTTGAGGCTGCTGAGGGAGGCGGGCGGAGGGTTGATGATGGTTTGAGCGGGGCCTTGAGGGTGGAAATGGTGGATGGTGGTCGCGAGGGCGGTGGCATGAGTGTTTGGGAGGCCGTTGCGGGTTTTCGTTTGGAGTTTGGGTTTGGGCGAGCGGGTGGAGGCATGAGAAGCCGACTAGATTGCTGCTTTTGCTGTGGTAGAGATGCAGCTATATTCTCCATAGCCGTCTCTCTTTTTTCGGGAATAGCGTGTCCTTCTATGTTGGCGCTTTCATCCTCGTCAAGGGTGAAAGACGGTATCGGATCTCCATCCGTCGTCCGAGCCTGTGCTTTCGGGGTTGTTTGCGGGGATGCGTTGTTTTCCTCCACATCGATACGGTTGGCAGCGGGTCTAGATAATAAGCCATGCTTCTCTGTTACGGCTTCTCCTGCATGTTTTGCATCTTTATCTCGGTCTTGTGGATTTCCAGATTGATCTTTAGTCCCTTGTTTTGGATCCTCACGACCAAGCAGACGTCTCACCAGAAGATCACGCTTGTAGACAAATAGGGACAATGAAGCAGCAATTACTCCAAGCGCAAGATATCCCATCGCCCGGTGCGTGTCTGACGGCTCGAGCCATTTGAACTATGTTAACATCGGTAAGGATCTCGCCTCGTGGAGCGCTGTGCGGGCCGACCCTCTTAAGGCTATCCGAGGGATCCGTGCTGGTAGTGATACTTTACTGGCTGTCAGCCGCTTTTGATGATTTCTTTCCGGTTTACAGTCCACCCATTCCAGGAAATGCATCTCTACAGCGCCTGCGGACAGACAACGGGTATGGTTTGTGAGGAGAGATCAGAATATCCATTTATCACCACTTATTATTGATCTTTAAACAATATAGCTGCCGAACCTGTCAAACAGAAGCTAATTGCGACTCTACCTTCATACACTCCTAGACATTACCATCTGCAATGGGTTGCAGTATGGTCTTATGCATGGCCCTATTATACTTGATTGACTTATGAAGATTTGTTGACGCAGTGGCTTTTTGCTCGAGTCAATGAAGATCTTGACTATTATTGAGGGGGTTCTCCAGATTTCTCAATGCTTCATTACTGACGAGAAGCACAACGAGCAAAAGCTTGCTTTTCATCTGTTATGGTCTTCTACCACTTTTACTTGCTCGGCTCAAAGATTGCTTCCGCTACGATCAATCTTCTTCTAACGATATTCCATGCGATCCTGATGCCAATATTGGTGTTTCCTTACTTGGCTTGTCCTCGCCTCGATTATTGCGAAATCTTGTTCCTAGGTCAGCTCTTATTGCGCGAGTGAGTTGATTTGCAAGACCAATCTGTTATATACCAATGGTCAAGAGACACAGACGAGGGTGGTCGGAACGTGCACGGATGAACCTTTGAAGACACTGCATGCCCTTACGCTCTAAGACAGTCTCTTCGTCCAAGTCCCAGGTTTTACATATCAGAAATTATCGAGAACGGAAGTTGATCTGCATCCTCTGAGACTTGGGGCATTCTTCCTTAAACTTCGACCACTTTAATTATGAGAATGTCACACTTTGTATATATAAAACTGTCTGTTCATTTCCCGACAACCAGACTTGCTGCGACCAAGGGCAAGGAAAGGCAGAAATCAATGTCCACAATGATGCCGTGATCCCAAGTGCATCGGCCCAGTTGAGCTCTTATTATACGCTTGCTGGACATTCCATTGCAGCTTCCCCAATTGGAGGATTCTCAGAGACCTCAACTGGCGGATCAACATCTTCAGCCGGAGCATCAACAACTGGAATATTTTCAACTGAAATCTCTCCAACTGGAGTATCTTCAATTGGAGTATCTACCCGAACCACCTCTGCAACGGGAGCGTCAGCGACGAAAGTGACAGATAGGTCACCTAGCATAAGTCGTGACGACAAATTAGATTGGGTGTGTGCATAGGCATTGGCGCCGCTATCTTGATATCAACCGTGTTCTTCTTCTGCAGGCGTCATAGAAAGCATGCTAAAAGCGAGCACACAACACCGATTGAGGGTACAACCCCCAAACCAATGACCGCGAGTGTCAAGGTAGGCGAACTACACGGCGAGTCGATGAAGCCAGAGCTGGACTCTGCTTATGGTGTACACGAGCTGCGAAGTTATGCAATCCCTTGCCAAGTTGTGCATACAGTATAAGGAATATGCTACATGATGTTCAGAACAAGGATGTATGAGAAACCATTGTAGTCCAGTTCCACAGGAAGTAATAAATCGTACAACATGAACTATAGAGCAGCCTCTCTTGAGATATTCTTCACTGATGTGGTAGGAGAGCAGCCTCTCTTGAGACATTCTTCTTCACTGATGTGGTAGGAGATGCTTATCGCAATTAGAGCGAGGAGTATAATAATTTGAAATTTGGGAAGAATTCTAGGAATGCGCATGACGGTCAAGCGTACGAAAAGGTATTGTTTGACGGGTCTCACAATGACTTGATAATCCGAATGCCTGGAGAAGCATTTGCATGATCGATTGCTTTGTTTTGTTCACGAGTTTGTACTTAACACATGAACTCGAACACTGAAAATTGAAACCTTCCAATCTAACATAGATCGCGTTGATGACTCGTGAGCAGCCTGCGCGGGCATCGTGTTTCTTACAGCTCTGTCTCACCACTGGATTATGCCTGCCTCTCCAAGCTAGTTTACTCAGTCACTCACTACCTTACGGTTTTCTTGGCAGAGAAGATGCGAATACGAGTCTCGCCGTCGCTGACAGGCAGCTCAGGAAGTCAAAGCAGATTCATTCTTGGACGTTGCGCACAATCTCGTACTTCGTACCGCGTTATGTAGTTGGTATGTAAGACTATCACCTTGTACGATTCCTGTTGGATTTGGTTCAATTAGAATCATATCTTATGGCAAGCATCTCTTACATGGAAGCCATGTCTTATGGCTGAATGGCACTAAGAATCAAGGTGTCGAAATAAAGAAATCAATAGAATAGCTAAATAAAGGTAAGATCCCGATCTAATTGCTTGGACCTTGACTCGGTACGGTACCTTGATCAATTAAAAAAATTAACTGCACGGAACGTATACAGAGAGCATGCCAAGCGTCCAGCCCTGAGTAGAATAAGTAAATTCGACACAGTAATGCAGCCACCAATGCGGTCACCCAATCACAAACTCGCGTTGCCGAGACCCTCATCTCCAAGTCAACGACGAGGGCGAGAAAAGCAAAAGGGCCCCCTTAGCCAGCAGCGACAACACTTATGCGGCCTGTCAGGCTGTCACAATCATCATGCTGATTGGTACGACTTGACCAATGGGATTATGGGCCATTGGGGGCGTCCGAACTAATCCCCCATTGAGCGTGACTGCTTGTCTAGAACTTGACAACTTCGCAAGTCTAAGCGCGTGGCCGTCGAGCTGAACGGCAGCCTCTTCAATTGTCGAGTCACTACGGTACTGCCCATGTCTCGCATACCGAGTACAAGAGGGGGGCTTACTGCCATTGAATCGTTGTCAATTGTTAAGCGTTGTACGGAATACTCCTTTCTGCTTTTCTCTCGAATCCCATATTAGATTCCTAGGTAGAACTATTCCTTTCTATCGCAGCAATGGCATTACAAATCTACACTCGCGACAAGACTTCCCCTCGAGGCTTCTCATGGATCTGGTTCATCCGCCTATTCCAGATTGTCATCTCTATTGTTGTTCTGGGAATCACCGCTGCAGGTGTGACGAGTTTCCATAACCTTGGCTGCAGCGCTCCCTCCAAGCTCAATTTCAATCTTGCCGTCGTACGGTTTTTCCTGACCCCCACCTACCATCTCTGTAACTCACAGTGTCTAGTCGGTCATCGCCCTCCTTGGTTTATTATACTTCTTTTTTGCCACGGGCCCACGAGAAATTCTCAGAATCCTCCCGTGGTTCGTCTGGGGACAAATCTTCCTTGACGGACTGCTCCTCGTATTCTGGCTCGCAGCCTCGGCGACTTCCAGCTACAACTGCTCCGACATCTGCAATGCGTGCGGCTTTGGCTATGGCGAACTCTGGTTCGACAACCTCCTCTGCTCATGCGATGTAATTCTATACAAGCGAGACACATCTCCTGCCCCCAAGGGACTCGCGCGATCGCTCGAACCCAGACTTGTTTCGGCCCATTATGGAGGTTCTTCCATCGGCGCGAAGGTTGGCCTTGATGCTATAATGACGTGCGTACAATAACGTCCTAATCTCACTTCCTTTCATTACATACCTAATCCCTTTCCCCATACGGAAATTTCTCCTAGATTTTTAAGTTATTCATTCTTTACCCTTCCCTACCTTCTACCAAAAGATCATCTATCCGACCTACAGACCTCTAACCCCACCAACTCCACATTCACACCATCCCAGAGGGCCCCCGAACGCTAACACTGCCCTAGCATTCTCTTCGCCGTAACCCTAGCCTCCACCATCTTCTGGTTCATCCGCACCCGCAACAACTCCACCGCAACGACCAGCCACCCCAACACAAACACCCACGTCGAATCTGGCGTCCCTCTCGGTACCACCCAGCCCAAGCAAGACACCTATACCCAGCAACAACCTACCTACGCCCCCGCAGCAGCCGTGCAGCCACAGCCAATATATGGTGGTCCGGAAATGCAGTCGCAGCCGGCATATGGACAGCCAGCGCCAGAGTATCCGGTGCATGTGGGACCGGCGCATTGAGAATTGATTTTGTTGAAACACTGGGATATGAGTGACTCAAGTTACGATGCGATTACCCCGACTACTGTTCATGAACTCAGCGCTGAGCCCAATTTTTACTTATGTCATCCATCACGTTAATGAAAGTACTGTGCTGTGTAATTCCGCTCATGTGATACCGTTATGTAAGATGCTAGGGCTAATTGAATGAAATCTGCTTTTCCACAACATCTAACTTTCTGAATATGAACTCCCGTGATCTACCCAGTTACAACAAGCATGTCGATTTTTCGTTCAGCAAGAATTTCCCGAAAACCCAAGTCCTCAAACTCATCAATGCCTTCTCCCAAAAATCCCCCTTGTTCCAAACCCCCATGAAAATCGAAACTTCACTCCCTACCTCGACATGCTTTGAAGTATCAATCTACGGAACGAATCCCAGAAATCAGCCACACCTTATCCTACCTACCTTACCTACCTACCTACCTGCCTCCAACATAAAAAACTCCACAGCCGTCAATGAACACAAGCAACGAATCACCGACCATGAAACCCGGAGAGAGAGAGAGAGAGAGAGAGAGCATAAACATCATAAACATCACAAACACCGTCGGACCTACAGTACTCCACTCGCTACGACCGCTTGCGAATGAGCGTACTGCTATTGCAGAAACGCTCCTGGAGTTTGGGAAGCGGTACAGTACGTCGATTTCGGAGACCCCAAGAGACTTCGAAGCATGAAGCGGAATCTGAGTGATGGGTTTGCAGCGGGCCTTTGTGATTGTCGTTGATGGTTCTGTGGTGCTATTATGGAGCCGCGCACGCATAGAATTTTGGTTGTCGAATATCTTGGCTGGGTTCGATACTGATGGCCTGTCTGCATGTTTGTCATCTGACGGGTAGCTCAACTTTGGAGGACATTTACGGCCTTGAACGTTGAAGGCGGTCTTGTCGATTAGGTCCGACGAGATGTAGTTGTGGGTTTTTTGGTTGTGACGGGAACATCCTCTCCTTCTATTTCTTTCCAATTCCTTTTTCTTTTGTTTTCTGTTCGTTCTTGAAATCCAAGCTGGCTCGAGGACATGGCTCGTATGTCAAGTCAGTGTCAGCGGGCCTCAGCATGGTACAGAAAGCCTTGAGGGAAAAAAAAGGTTCGATGAGCTTGGTCTTCCGCTATTTCTTGTCCGTTCTTATATACAGCCTTCCTTCGGCACCAATTTTGTGGAATCTTTTTTCCCTCCCCGTCGCAAGGGAGCCTTCTGTAGCTCTTTTTCTATGGCGTTTCACAAATTGTGCTATACTCTTATTTTACTTCACATCTACGGGGAAGTCGTATTTCTTGCTCAGTCACCACACCTTCCACTATAATATATTCGCTATGACCCAATCCCTTTACCTGATTTTACGTCCATTTTTCATTTCCCAATAAGATGCCTGTCACTCGTATTAAAACGGTTTATCCAACAAGAAATCTTCGACAAGCAAAAACGGTTGACGAAGACGAAAGAGCTATAATCGCTAGATAACGGATTATAAACATATCATTCTGTGGAAGTGCGGTCTTTTTTTTCTATCCATTTTCTCACCAAGGAAAACTGCTAAACCACTGTTAGCACAATTTTAAAAACGTTGCTACTTGACGTGCCTGTAATAACTACCTACTTTCCGCCTCGCATCGTCCAGAGCGTAGCATAAACCTCCGTCGTGGCCCTCGAGAATCCCCGGGCCCAATATCAAGCTATAAAATATACGGAATATCCCCCAACACAACCTGAGCTTCTCGGATATCTCCTGCCACTCCAACACATTCCCGATCAGTCAACGCCTCCTTAAGTCGAATTCCAGTATTTCGTAACACCAATATTTTCCCCCGTCACCTTTTTTAAACCCAACACAGGCTTTCACCCTGGGTTACAAGAGCTTTTCACAGCACCCAACTTTTCTTCCTTCTTACAACATCTCGAAAAGACTTGAACCAAGATCCACATTGCTTCTCCACATACGACTATTGCTTCCTCTACTTACAATCACGGCTTACACATATCTTGTTCATCCAACATCTCTTAGAGGCTCGAGTCAAGATCCATACTGCTTCTCCACGTATCATCGATACTCCCAGATAGCTTTGTGTTCCAAGGTCGTCAAGAGACTCAAAGCAAGACCCTCGTTGCTTCTCCACATCCCATCACGGCTTCACACACACTCTTCTACCAATATCATCAAAGGATCCGAACCAAGACATACACTGCTTCTCCACATACCATCACCGCTTCACACACCCTTTTACTCGAGCATCGTCCCGAGACTCCAACCAAGATCCACATTGATTTCCCACATACAATCACGCCACTTACACACACCTTCTTCTTCCAACATCTCTAAGAGACTCGAACCAAGACCTACACTACTTCCCCACATACGCTCACTACTCTCACACCTTGTATCAAGATACTTATTGTCAAGACACCTTTTCTGAAAACCAGCTTTTATCGACAGCAACTCGCTGTGCAAGCACTGTCTTGATTTATCGTTCTCCGTTGTCAAGTCACACCGTACGATATGGGTTACATGAGAAGAGGAGAAGGCGCCGACCTGAAGCAGAAGCAAAAGACTGCACTTGAAGAGATCCGCCAACGCCAGAAAGAGAAGGCAGATAAGGCCGTGGCCAAGAAGAATGGGACAACTGTCAAGGTATTGCTTCATCACGTAAGATCTATATAGTCACTAAGCAAGCACAGATCGATGTACACAGAGATGAGAAGAGTGCATCCCCAGAGGACAGTGACAAGTCAACTGGAGATGCAACACAACACATGACGACGTCCGATATTTTCAAATTGAGACCGGCAAAGAGACCCATAGGCGACGTCGAAGATGGTGAGATACCGGCGGCCAAACAGGCGAAGGTACAACATTCCGCAAGCAAAGTAGAGCTCGATATAATCAACATAAGCTAACGGGAAACTCACATAGATTGGCGCCTTCAGCGACAGGGCGCTAAGGCCAAGGACTACTAGGACTCAGGTTCCTACAAAACCCTCACATAAAGGGACGAAAAGGCCTACGGCCGGTCAAAAGGCCGCTCCATATAAGGGGCCTGCCAGACCGCCTGTAGACCGAAAGCCGGCTCCCTACGAAAGGATTGCCAGCCCACCTGTAGGCCCACAGACGGCTCCTAATAAGGGGACTGCCAGGCCATCTGTAGGCCCACAGAAGATTACGCAATTGGGGCCTACTAGCCCAAGTATAGACCCAAAGAAGCCATCAGCTACGTTAACCGGAAGACCATCGATGCGGACAGGGTCTGTCAAAAGCATTGGATCTGCGAAGCCAGGGCAGGACTCAGAGGTCCTCGGTCCTGGTAAATCTTTGAAGAGAAAGGCGGAAGAAGAGCCCGCTGGAGCACCAGACAGCAAAGCGCGGAAGGTACGATAACACCTCTTTTGAAGTATGATTAAACAAAAACTGAACAAGTTGTGCAGACTAGTCCGAGCGCACTAAATGCACCTACTAAGATGCCTAGGAAGCCGGCTGACAAGAAACCGTCAGAACACGAGTCAGAAGGTGCGGAACCCTCCGATAAGAATACTTCAGGGGAGGAAAATACCCTAAAGGACAATCCTCGAGAGGAGAACGGGGAAAAGAAGCAAGCGTCTGACAGCGAATCGGACGACAAGCCATTATGCAAGAAAAGAAAGGCAGAGGAAGATGCTGGGGGCCAGACAAAGAAGAATAAGTCTGGACAGGGGCTCAAACAGGCCACGAGGCCTGGAACAGGTCCCAATTTCACCGAAGCGCCACAGAAGCCAGCTGCTCCGATCGGCTTGGACAACTTTGGCCTTGCTTGCTTCGCAAATGCGGTAGTGCAATGTCTCGACGGCATACCTGAGCTAGTCGATTTCTATCGTACCAAGGCCAAGGACACGGTGAAGACGGAGCCCAACTGTATCCTCACTGAGGCTGAGAGGAAGCAGTTTCACAGGACAAGACACAGGCGAATGCTTGCATCCAAAAAACTTGTTAGAGATGCGTTCAACAAGGTCAAGGACTCTGTGTAAGTGAGTCTCAATGCCATGAGGCCCACGGCTAATCGAATGATAGCCAGGTCCAAGCGTATCTCGGTGAGCTCTTCGAGCGTATGCATACTGCTGCCTCATCTGAGTCGTCTGTTTCGCCTTTTGCTTTCTTACAAGCATTGGGTGTTCTCGTGAAAGACGGCGATGGAAGGCCCCTAGATGGGGAGATGCAGACAGATGCGGATGAATTCTACAATAGCTTACTTCACCGCCTTGAAACAGAGGAGATGAATAGCCGAGATTCATATAAGGAACCAACAGTAGTGCAGAATCTCCTCGGTTGCGCAACCGCGTATATAGTAAGTAATTCCAGAGGTTGGGAGCTCTTCCTCGTGCTCACTGCCTTCAAGTTTAGCTGTTCTCTCTGTGGTCACAAATGCATGAGTGTCCCGGACTCTGCCTTGTCTGTTATTATCGACATTCCTCAAGGCGCTAAAGCGACTACTTTGTCGCAATGCCTTGACGCCTTCGTCAAAGGCGAAGTCATGGAAGACTACAAGTGCGAAAGCTGCGAGAAGACGGGTGGTGTCACAAGATCCAGTCGTGTACAGCACTTAGCGGAGTATGCGGTGATCAAACTGACCCGTGCGGCCGAGCGGGACGGGTTGAAGGCAAAGATTTCCACGAGCGTACCAATCCCAACAAGTGAGTTGGACTTAGCGCCGTGGTTTGCCTACCCAGACACTGGGAACGGACACCGCTACGAGGTTTTTGGGGTGGTAGAACACATTGGCAACTCGTAGGCTCAACCCTGCAATCCTAGCTTTGCACTTCTCGATGACTGACGGAGAGATGTAGATTAAAGAGTGGCCATTGGTTGGCATGCAGAAAGATTGACGGAGAGTGGTGGCGCTGCAGCGACAACAATGTTTCGTGCCTAACGTCAGAAGAAGACATGGCCAAGAATCAGCTGGGATGCCTCTTCTTCCTCAAGAAAGTGGGATAGGCTGACCGGCTTCGACCGCAGTGAATAGTGATTTTTGGCGTTAATATACAGCTCCCCTGGGCTTTGTCTTTTCATTATGACAGCAGTTTGCTACTTGGGAGCCTCGCCGCTTACCATCTCAACAGTATCTTATTTTGACTAATCCTTGTGCACGTCCTGGCTGGGTTGTTTGAAGGGAAGAGGGTGGGGCGGACTGCTTCTGAGGAGATGGCGAGTGAAAGTGGAGATATGAAGGACCTGATGGAGGTGTAACCTGCCAGTTTGAAGAACGAGTTGACGATTTACAAGAAAACATCGAAGGGTATCCTAGCTGCTGGGGCGTTTCACGAACAAATGCGACCTCGAAGGCAATTCGAGCAACAGATCCAGCCGAGTCAAGGATGATAAGCCAGGAGGATGAGGATGCGACATCCAATGGACGAAAGTGTCAAGAACTAGAAGAATACAGGCTTTGCTCGGGCAAAGGACAATAACCTTTTCATTGTATAAGTTTGTTCCGCATATCATAGCATTGTGATTTTTGGGGGTTGGAGGGGTACCTTAGCGCTTGAGTATTTGTATAATATTATGGAATTAGCGTGTGCAGAAAGCTATGGATTCCTTGGCATCGCAATTGTCGCCCCCCCAAATTTACTATTGAATTCAGACATTCTTGATATTCTCGCTACCTTCAACGCTTTCGCATTAGAAAAATCAATCAAACAGGTAAATATGAAGCTATTCAAACGGTTCACAGTGCTAACATCCTTTTAGCTATGACAGGTCCACTGGCTCCGGCCCTTCGCTCGAAGATACTACGTCTCCTGCTTTTACATTGAAGCCCCTCCGTCATCGTCGAAGAGATTCACTGTCATCGTAACACCGTTTATACTATGCAAGAGAATCTCTTCATGTATGGCTCTTCCTTTAGACCTCAGTTTCGTCCGAAGAGCGTCTCCCGAAAGATCTTTCCAGCCGCTGAAGACTTCCTAATTACATATCTGAAGCAACAGCCATGAGTCATGCAGAAAGAGATGATGTGGTTTCTATGAGAGAAGTGAGATATACATGTTCATAGATTCACGATATTCAGAATTCTGAAGAAGAGACACTGAAGTGAAAAGAGAGAACAGCGTGTCGACATCAGACAGAATGATGAGCTGCGATTAAACTGAATTGTCGATCTGTTGCAGCTGACGGCTGAACAGCTTGTCTTCGTCGATGCGACTCTGTTCAACGAGACTACGAAGTGACGTCATCAAGCCTATGCATCAGTTGGTGAGTCAGCTCGCTATCAAGTCTCTAGAAAGAGAGAGCATTCCTGAAGCGTTCTTTCGACGTATACGATCGATGACTATCTACTCTGTATCGATATTCGTGAAGGCTGATTCAACGACGAGGCTTTCTTTCGATGACTAGCAGATGAACTGCTATCTCTATGCAGTTTCTTTTCGGCTTCGAGGATTGTAATCATCATGAATAACGCGATCATTCATTGCAATCGTCGAATAGAAGAACTCATCATCTCATACGGATGTGAGATGCGTTATCTGCCTTCATATTCGTCGAATTTCAATCTCATTGAGCTCAGTTTTAGTGTTTTGAAGGTCTGAGTCAGAAGGTTTCTTCGATCTTGATGAGATGCTTGAGGGAATGAGTGAATCCTCTAGAGGTAGGTTCTGACTTCGGCGTGACGACGGCATGATGGCTTCGGGGGTCGGAAGGGGGCTGGCTTCGAGGGTCGGAAGGGGGCTGGCTTCGGGGGTCGAAGGGGGGCTACAAGGATGTCAGCACTGTGAAACGTTTGACCAGCTTCATATTTACCTGTTTGATTGATTTTTCTAATGCGAAAGCGTTGAAGGTTTGAGAATGTCAAGAATGTCTGGATTCAATAGTAAATTTGAGGGGGGCGCGACAATTGCGATGCCAAGGAATCCATAGCTTTCTGCACACGCTAAAATCACGTGAAACCGTGATACACCACTTTCACGTCGCGTCTCCTATCATTGAACTAATCCATTTTGTACTTTGAACATCATCAACCCTTAGACCTAATGCATTCATGGACCCTATCCTCGAGGGTCTCAATGCGGCGCAGTACACGGCGGTTACTTCACCCTCTACGGTACTGCAGATACTTGCACCTCCGGGCTCTGGCAAGACCAAAACATTGGCGTCGCGTGTTGCCTATCTACTCTCCCACCACGGCTACAAGCCGTGGAATATACTATGCCTTACGTTCACAATTAAGAGTGCGCGGGAGATGAAGGAGAGAGTTGCGAAACTAATTGGCGATGGCATGGAGGCAAGACTAATCCTGGGCACTTTCCACTCGGTTTGTCGACGATACCTCGTTTCCTATGGCCACCTCATTGGCATTCGCAAAGGGTTTGGCATTGCAGACAGCTCTGATACAGCAAGCATTATCAAAAGGATAATAAAACGATTGAATCTCAACATTGAGCCTAGGAAAGCTCAATCACGAATATCCTGTTCGAAGTCGCGGGGCATCGGTCATGCAGAATTAGCCCAACAAGAGGCGAAGAAGAAAAATGTGGACCATGAGGAATTCGCACGAGTCTTTGAAGCATATGAGGACCAATTAGAGAAGTCGAATCTTCTCGACTACGACGACCTTCTTTTGCGGTGTGTTGACCTTCTCCGGCAACACCCAACGTGCGTTTCGAACGTAGAAGTGGTATTGATTGACGAGTTCCAAGACACCAACCTAGTTCAGTTTGATTTAATGAGGCTTTTCGCAGCCAAGAAAAAAAGTGTCACAACCGTTGGCGATCCAGATCAGAGTATCTATGGATGGCGTTCAGCAGATATCAAAAACCTAAAGAGAATGCAAAAACAATATCCAGACACATTGGTCATAAACCTTGAAGACAATTATCGATCCTCCGGCGCAATAATACTCGCAGCCCGGGAAGTCATAGAGCAGGACGAGTCTCGGGTTTCGCGGCCCCTGTTGCCTACCCATTGTCCTGGTACGGTTCCTGTCCTCCGAAGATTACTATCGGCAGAGACCGAGGCGTCGTGGATTATCTCGGAGATTGTAAGATCAATTGGTATGAGTGGCGGTCTGCTTGCGTACTCTGACTTTGCTATACTTCTTCGGTCTGCATCGCTCTCACGAACCATAGAATCAGCGATGGGAAAGGCTGGCCTTCCATACCGTATGGTAGGTGGTCAGAGGTTCTTTGATCGGATTGAGATTAAAATACTTTTGGATTATCTAAGAGTTGTCAGTCAGCCGGAAAACAATGACGCGCTTGTTCGGATAATCAACGTGCCTCCTCGAGGCCTTGGAGCAACAACTGTAAAGGCATTGCTCGAGGAAGCAGAAGCGAAAGGAAGGTCACTTTGGACCCTCGCAAGAGATGCGATCCAAGGACATACAATACCAAAGACCAGAATGTCAAAAACAGCCGAGCAAAGATTAAGCTCCCTTATAAATATCATTCTCACAGCACGGCGGAAGATGTTGGAAACAACGACTCGTTTCTCTCCGGAAGAGCTTCTCAAATATATCATCAAAAAGCTTGACTTGAAAGCATATTTGGAAAAAGCTCATGAGAACGATCATGAAGCTCGATGGGCAAATGTGGAAGAGTTGCTTGCTCAGGCATCAGACAATGCTATAACTGTTGATGAAGAAAGCGTGGATTTTGGGGGCGGCAAAGAGTTGCTACCGCGCATTGAAGGCTTAGAACAGACACAAGGCAATGTGGCGGAAGAGACATTATCAAAGTTCCTAGCTAATGTGGCCCTCGCGACAGAACTGCAGCGAGAAGACGATTTAACAGAGGGGGAGACATCCAACGCTCGTATCATAATCTCCACAATTCACGCAGCCAAAGGGCTTGAATGGCCTGTGGTTTTTATTCCGTCTGCATATGAGGGTTCTTTGCCGCACTCGAGAGCAGAGGATACGAACGAAGAGCGGAGGCTTCTCTATGTGGCGATGACACGAGCACAGGCTCTCCTCTACATGAGTTGCCCTACCAGAAATTCGCAGAGAGGTAAGGACCGCCCAGCTCCTGTTTTCGGGTTCAAGTGCAGTACTTATATATGTCTTAGAGGAAACAACACTCTCACAATTCCTATCCTCCAAAAATGTTTCCAAATATCTTGTCAACAAGGGGCCTACGTTAGATCTCAGCACAGTGGACGATATTGCCAGGATTCTGCGCCGTGATTGCCCCAGGGAGGATTATATACTTGAGTGTTGTCGTACGTTACCAAATACTCACGACAACCTGTGGCCATTAGATGGAACCGAGGATCCAGAGGCGCTGCAGGCGAGATGGAATAGATGGAATGGAGATACTGGCGCCACATCCAAAATACCCATGTCCAAGCGGCGCAAGATCTCACACGAGGCAGACGAAAAGCTGTCCATCAACCACACTCGCTCCAAGGGCATTGCCATCACCAATACCGTCTGCTCTATCGGCAGTACAACAACGATGCAGAACAGCTCGCGCTTCACGCTCCACACAGAAAGTGGCTTCATTTCCGCAGCTGCACAATTACAAGAGGATGAGCAAGAACGTCAAAAGGACCAAGTAACAAAGATAACGTCGAAAGGGAAGAAGGGAAGTTTAATTTCTGCTAAAGTTGGAAGAACGCCAATGGCTGCTCCTGGTGATTGCTTGAAAGCTAGTTATCACCCAAGCAGTCAAGGCAGCCTCATAAACTTCTTTGGTAAGGAAACGAGCGATCGTACGCCGCAAGGCGCTACGACAAAATCGGGAACCGTTGCTGTCTTGGAAATCATCGACCCTATAGAGCACCATGGTGATCGGGAACTGCCTGGACAGGGTACAACTTTGAGAGCGCGAGCAGCAGGACCAATTGAAAATATCCGTGATGCAGCTTCAAGGAGGCCTCTTGCATCTATACCTTCTGCGCTTGGGAACCACAAACTACGACCGACAAATAATATAGGCCGACCTTGCCGTCCCACCACCAACAATGATCAACCTTCCAAACCCTATGTATTCCTCTCGAGCTCACCACCGCCTCTAGAGATTGTGGTCGAAAAAGCAGAAGCAAAAAACGAGGATCAGTTGCATAGCATCGCCATCACCGGTAAAGCACAACTCAACGTGCAAATGGAGAACAAGAACAACCATGTCCGTCCAGCTGCGACATTCCATACGACAAGTGTTGCACAGGTACAGGCTGCGCCAAACATTCACAAGAAGACGCTCGGGGTTCGCAGAAGTATGACAGGCTGGGCGAACCGAGCAAAGAGAGGCTTCTCGGTCTTCAGCAAAGCCGATGATAAAACATAAGGTATAGTATTGACTCTGTGGAATAATGCCTCTCAAGGCTGTACATCCAAGTGGCAGGACACAACCTCCCAATCGATATTCACAGCGAAGAACTGTTCGGGCGGAGCTGGCCAGAAGGTCACCATACTAATAGAGGGCACGACATCACGGATAGGGTGATTTGGATGTTACTCTGACAAAGTGAGGTGGCAAAAAAGGCTGACGATGGATCCGAGGGTCTGATAACGAGTCAATTGGACCGTTTTTGTCATCAACAGAGGTTGGCATGCATAAACGGGAGCAGCACGTCAGGGATGTGAGTTATCAGAATCTTGGTTGGGGGAGTACCGTTGTATTTTCCAATGATCGTCCTGTCTTTTCAAGTGGCAATTCTGCAGAGTTCTCACTTCTGCTGTTCGAGAAGAAGGCAGTGTTTTCTCAGCCTCATATTTTCACTGTGAGTTTGAAGTCTACCGGCTTCAGTCAAAGCACTCAAGCGGCCAGTGTGTTTCTGAACTTGGCTTTTGAAAGAGCTTCTTGACATCTAATGCATTATCGACGTTACTCGTTCTCAATGCTCGGGTTCTTGCAGGGGAAGGGTGTAGCAGGCACACTTGGTCGTTACCCGCATTCTGCAATTCTTGTGTTCAGCATAGAGCTGCGGACATACACGCGGTGGTTCAAGGGATCTTGCCAATCTTTAACGACAGTCTGTCATGCGACGCTTCGAAGAGACGTTTGACAAAACATTAGGTTGAAACAAACGTTGAGTCATGCACCAGTATCGGGCCGGTGGGCTTCAATGACGGTATCAAAATGCTAACCCTCAAATAAAAGCTGTACATGAAGACATTGACCTACAAATATGCCTGCAACTCGCAAACGCTTCTCCCTCAAAGATTCGTAAACTTCTGTGCTGTAAGGTAACTGTTCGCCCTTGAGGTGCCAAGTCGAGGCCTCGAGGGAGCCTTCCCTCGTTACCGAGTACGCCTAGCTGAATTGAGTCTTAGCGCGCACAGCCGACGAGGACTTCAGCTTTCGCTCGTTTCGTCTGTCGTCTTACTCTTTGTTCCACTTTCCACTCAGCAGCCTTGCGCTACAAGCTGGAGAATGGGCAGTGCACTCACGACATACCTCATTGCGCTCGATCTCTCGCCGCGTTAGCCTCACGATTGCTGGCGCTGAAGTGGCTCAACTGAACGTTGTGGCTATGGGGTGGAGTCCAGTTCAAACCCGTGGGGGGTATGAGTCGTCACCTCAAGCGCTGCAGCCTTAGGGAAAAGGAAGATTCCTGGTCTGGTTGTATTCGTATGCCAATTGACGCCGATGACTGGCACAGTTCAGGCTGTAGGAACGTTATCTGCGCCAATCGTCATCCTTTCAACTAATCATAAGCCTCAATTCAGACGCTGCCTGTTGGTGTGCCTTGCATGGCGCAACCCGCAGCGCGATACACATTCGTCACTGATGAATGTTGAGCATTCTAGGGCCATCTTTTTGAGAGTCAGACTTAACATATGACTCTTACCCCCGACCAAACGGCTGTTCTTTCTCATTCTTTTCAGTGACCGGTTTCAGACGCTAAGGGTTCTGCCTGCGCTAATGCCATATTGGGACCTGTAGCCTTGACAGCCAGGGCATCTGACAAGCCCTGATACTTAGGCAGACATTTGGCAGTGCTCGAAGATATTGCTCATACTCGTATACAGTTGTATACTTAAGGCGTGCAGCTCTCTATTCTTTTCTTTTCTGTATCAGTCCAATCGTCTTATTATCCGTCTATCAAGCATACCATTAAACCAATTCCGCTTTCCATAAACACCTTTCGTCTCTACAGTCATTCAAGCCTAGGATATCTGCAACCACCCACTGTCTTGGTCAAACGTCTCTCAAGACACACCATCATCACCTTTACCCACTCATACCTATTCCAATCACCTAGCCTTTACCATCACATCGATTGGTTCCACTGCGCCTCTACCCTTGTTTCTACGTCTTCAAATTCCCACAACAACACCATCATCCTCAACCACAATGCCTTCCAACAGCTACAACAACAGCTACTCGAACTCTGGCTCGAGGTCAAGCTCTGCATACGCCAAGCCTTTGCCCAAGTCATCATCATACGGTATATCTTCAATGAGTGATCCTTTACAGATTCCTCATCCTAACACTCAGGCAGAATCAAAATACACCAGTGCCTCCGGCTCTAAGTCATCACACAAGCCGGTTGTTGTGCACAACTACAACTCATCCTCACAAGATTCCTGCCGGCGGACGAAAGACAAGGACTCCGGATACTACTCATGATCTCAGCCACCGAGTCCTACAATTGGCGACGGTTCCTCGTGTACGATATCTAGGTGTTAGGTTTGCAGGATAGGGTTTCTGTCGGTTGGGCACGGCGTCATCGGCATGATTTGGCTATACACACAGGTTTCAGAATACCTTGGCATCTGCAAGCCTCTGCTATTTCTGCATTTGCAAGCTTCTCTTTTGTTTGCATTAGGGCATTAGACAGTGTCCTCACGGATCTTGGGCGCGCGTGGGGCTTTTTGGTTATCGGTTAGATTTTCGTCAGAAGGATAGCGGGCTAGCGTAGGCGCTTTGGAAACATTAGAATAAATTTCTTTTCTTCATTCTGAGTAAGACGGAACAATTCCCCGATCATGATTCGTCGTTCCTCCAGGCCACAGTTTATATTTGAAACATCTTGGCTTCGATCAAGAGAGTCCGGATACGGCTCTACATTTTTAGAAGCACCCAATTCAGGATACGAAAAGCCGCTTCGGGGGCCATAACATCCATCCTCTGAGCTGTACAAAAGTGAAGCAACCAAGTCGCCAAAAAGACCAGCTGCAAATGGGTCCAGTCAACCCAAAGCGACCTGTCGCACACCTGGAGGCTCCCAATCCGATTGACTAGAGGATTTAGCACTGTAGGGTATGTATTCTACTGTACCTCGGAAGGATTCTGGTGCCGGCAACCCAAGAGGCTGTACTCCGCACTCGAGCGACTTGGCGACGCCTCCCGCTGTAAGCTTATGGGAAGAAGCCCGACCGGCAGGCTTTGTTCGCGGATGTTGGATAAAGGGTAAGGTAAGAACGATGTTATGTTGGCAACCTACCGTACCTATTGCCATGCTTTGAGGAACGTGACATGACACGTGCATGATGTCCGAACACAATCACATATAAAACGATAGACCAGTCTGTGGTACCTGATGCACGCGACCCACTGTATACTTGAGGTACTTCCCTTTCATGCTTTCTCGCCGACAAGGCTTTTGGATGCGTCTCGGCAGTTGGGGGGGCTTGGCAGACGCTCTTCCATTTTCCCGGAATTCGAATCCATCGGGCGGAAATGATCCACGCCGGGGGTTAAGTCCGGGGGTTGAATCCGGGGTAAGGAATTAGCGTGTGCAGAAAGCTATGGATTCCTTGGCATCGCAATTGTCGCGCCCCCCCTCAAATTTACTATTGAATTCAGACATTCTTGACATTCTCAAACCTTCAACGCTCTATTGGAAAATCAATAGAAAAATCAAACCGGTAAATTTGAAGCTGTTCAAACCTTTCACAGCTGACATCCTTTTAGCTATGACAGGTCAACTGGCTTCGGCCCTTCGCTCGAAGATACTACGCCTCCTGCTTTTACATTGAACCCCCTTCGTCATCGTCGAAGAGGTTCACTGTCACCGTAACATCGTTTATACTATGCAGAAGAATCTCTTCATGTATGACTCTCCCTTTAGATCTCAGTTTCGTTCGAAGAGCGCTCTTCGAAAGGTCTTTTCAGCAGCTGAAGACTCCCTAATTACATACCTGAAGCAACAATCATGAGTCATGCAGAAAGAGATGATGTAGTTTCTATGAGAAGAGTGAGATATACATGTTCATAGGTTCACGATATTCAGAATTCTGAAGAAAAGACACTGAAGCAATAAAAATGTCACGATCCTAGCCTTGCCAGGCTCAGCCTTCTAGCCTTGCCAGGCCTATCCTCGCTCCGTCACCTTGACTAGTCCCTATTGGGCCTAGCGTCGGCTGAGGAACACACATATGTAGCCAGCTTCT
>JAABUI010000047.1_pt1 | contig 201107 bp, 193 predicted proteins | sample 5559111 | NCBI WGS metagenome assembly JAABUI01 (sample SAMN10711870, study PRJNA513365) | rock metagenome | isolation source: Antarctica rocks | place: Antarctica: Victoria Land, Buttleship Promontory | reverse complement strand
ATGTGTTGGCGCGAAGGGGTTTGGTAGGTGATGTCCCGGATCCCTCGGAGCCACGCATGGGCTCACGCAATACTGGAAGATCTAAAACCTCGCGTTTCCATTTCAGCGTGAGGCTTTGCTTGCCCGGGTTCGTTGGCATGAGACCGTGGACGTGAAGGACGCGGATGTTGAGAGGTTTACTTGGGAGTGATTCGGCCTCTAGCACATCTTTGGCCAGCAGACTAAATGCTCTTTTAATTCGTGGGGACTTTTGTGCCCCTGGGATTCAATGGAGTGGGGAAGGATTTTGAGCAGGGACATTTATGCCGCGGGTATTATCTAAATCCAAAGAAATCGGCGGCTTTCATTTTCGGAATAACGCAACTACTTAATGCCTTTTCCCTTTGGTTTCTTGAACACAGGCTCAGACGTCTGAGATGACGGAAGTTCCGCCTCTGTCTGTTGTGAGCACGAGGTGGTCAATTGGCTGTCGTTCTGTTCGAAGGAGTCAAAGTTTGATTGCTGGGAGAAGGACTCTACAGCGAAGTCTTCTGGGTTGGGTAGCTGGTCAACGGCGGAACAGATTCTTTCGTGATGGATTGGATAAAACTTGTCGTAGACATTCCTTGTAAACGTGTATGGAGTCCACTTCTCTTTGCCGTCCTTTCTAGTGAAATCAAGCTTATCGACAGGATGACGGTAAAATAGAGTATATTTTTCCTTGATCAACGCATAATGCCCGTACATTCTTACGACCTCATTGTCGTGCGAAATTGAGAAGGTCAAAATCTTCTGATTGAGCTCGTCTTGACGCGACACCAATCTATACAACTCGACGACAGCATTTGCCGCAACGGCGGCGCTATGAGCGTTCTGCCGATCCGCGATATTGAGTGCTTCGTTGCCGCATTTCACCTCCGACGTCAGGAATGGGAAATACATCTCATCTGTAGCCACCAGACGAGATGTAGTCTGCCAATCACCAATAGAGGGTTGTAATTTCTTAAGTTGGTCAGAAGTGAATGCAGACGATTTGACCCCTACAGCAAAGTCAGGCTGCGGGCGAGGACCTTTGACGAGGGGGATGGATTTGATCCAGCTTTCGTCGACAGTTTCGATCAGATGTTCAAGGTTTGTAGCTCCGCGAAGGTAGAGGATTTCGGCGGAGGGAACGAGGAGAGGGGACAGGTCGCGGATAACTCTGGCTTCATTTTTATTACGGACTCTTTGACAAACCCTCTTGAATAAATCATCGTTGAAGAGAGAATCATGAGGCACTGTCCGATACACATTGAGTAGAGTCTGGCATAAAGCCTTGCATTCTTTCGTAGTGGCCACCTTGTCGTCATCATCCATATAAATGCCAGCAGATATAAGTAACTGCTCGTAGCGTCGACTCTTGACGGCAGGATTCTTTCCCTCTCTTAAAGAAACGCCACTTATGTCTGATTCATGTTTGCTGAGAGACGGAGTAGACCTTTTCCGGGTGAGCGGCTTACTCATGTTGCTGTCTTCCTCGAAATTTCCTCCTGACCAGCTTCCTTCTTCGATCCAGCGTTGGATCGGGTCGACGTCGCTGTTCTTGTTGTAACGGCCGAGATCTGTGCGTACAGCGCCCTCAACAATGAGATTTGCAGCTGAGACTCGACGTCGTTTTCGTATGAGCCTCTCCTGGTTCTGCGAACGCGGACGATTCGATGCTCTGGCCCCAGCGTTTTGATTCTGTTCAAGCTCTTCACTTCGCTTTCGCTTTCGACCTGAATGGGAAGGTCTGACCGAGGCTGATGGATTGTGCGGACGCTTCGGCTGGAGTCAGCGGTCGTATTTGTATTAGGACTGGAGGACATACCTCTTTGTCAAGAGTGATACTTGTTGGTGAAGGAAGTTGAAGAAGTCGCTCTTGAATCTCCGGTTGCTGATGGAGAATTATACTCTTTTGTAGACGTGCGCTTCTACGAACAGGCGTAAGCGGCTCTTTTTTTCCAATTCCGCGTGGGTGTGCTGCTACGGGCTGTCAGCTGAAGAAACATTTAGGCATGTTTGGTAGCAGTTTCACCTTGGTTTTTCAACGGGTTCAGCAAAAGTTGCCGCCCATATCTCTTAACATCTGACTTTGCTCGTGATGGGGACATGATGATTGGGAATGAGGGGACGGGAGGCACACGTCTTTATTAGGCAACAGAACGTGTGGTGGTTGGCAGGCAGCGAAGCCTTGGCGGCGGCACAATCCTGGGGCTGCGACAGTACGTAGTAACTTAATTGGTTCATGAGTCATCGGGATCATCCGCCATTCACCTGAAACACATCGTTCTACTTTTAGAGTCACCAAGTGGTAACCACTGCTGGGCAAGAGACGAAAATTAACGCCTATTCATCAGTTCTTCGCTTAACTGAGCGAAAGTGCGGGGCACAGATAGAGTACTGACTACGTTACATGAAAATACTATGCACCCTCGCCGCGTGGTTCTTGAAAAGCATTACGCCTTGAATGACTGTTTTCGAGCATGCTGGATGGCCACACCAACTTGATTTCCTTGCCTGAATGGAACTTGAATGATGACGTTCAAAGTGTTTTTGCAAGATGTCCTTACGGTTATACACCTTGATTCTATCATCCTGAGACAGATGCAGGTCTCCACAGCACACCAGGCATATCCTGCCACATATTAAAGGCAAAGGCTGCAAAGTGCAGGTTGGGTCAGATCCGTCTGAGGCGCTGGCACAATTCCCGGTTTCTATGGAGACTGACGTGTTGTTAACAGTCATATTAGCCTCTCTGCGCTTTATCTCTCGTTTGGAACACAGAGCCGTGAGATCTGAAATTGCTCGCAGGCGCGCCTCGAGGATTACTGATCGTGGTTCCTTTTCAGGATCAACGGCCTTGAAGAGTGAATGAATGAGACGCTTTCGTTCCTCAAAGGTGTACTGCAGAATCTTCAAGGTCGGCTCGTGGTCCGAGTCCATATCACTCTCTCCTTTACAAGACTGTCGATTTAGCTCAATGGTACCAATAGATCTAAAGTATTTGGTCCGCACGAGCTTGAAAAGTTCCCTTTCCTTATGGCCGATCTCTGACTTCAGAAGTGCTCTGGCTGTTGCGAGCTCTTTGCAGTCTGGCCCTCCATGCGCTTTCGCCTTGGCGCCAGTATGGCGTTTCCAGTTGCGTTTGATCTCCAAAGTCTTGCAATGCTCAGTCAGGGATTGGATTGTGGGATCCTCTCTTACGCTTTGCTTTTCCTCGGGGGAAAGCTGTACCGGTGCGCGAGGATCGCGGTACAGACTCATGTGACCAGCAGTCTGGCGCAAGAGCGTCCTAGAGGGGTGACCACAGTAGACGGCCTGAACGTCGATAGCAACCCGTTCGCTCTGATAATGTTTTTGGTAAGTTGACAATCCGGAGCTAGCGTGGCCAAGCACTTGGTTACGCTGAGCATCAGTCGCCACAGCTAGAAAACAATAACTGTCAATGCATAGCCCGTGATGATGCAGTGGAGAACTCACCGTCGACAGCATTAGCAACAGCTCGCCTCGTGCAGTAGCTAGTGACGGCATCCGGAAAACCAGCGTGCAAGCCTAGCCTGCGCACGTCCGAACTGAAAGAGTTGAAACGCAACATTCGATCAGAGCAGGCTTGAAAGCATCCGGACACTTGCGATGCAAGCAAGACAGGTTTCTTTTCTACGCCTGGCTCCCACGGAATCCTAATAGCGTTGAGACCTCGAGGAACTTTCTTCGAGAAGAGGTCTGCTGGCGAGTGGATACCTGTTTTTGCGTCAATGGCACCGTCGGCGAAGGCCAAGCTGAGGAACATAGTGATGGGGCAGAAAGCCAACGAGTCGTCCCGCTGCCAGAACATGTACGAGGTTCTAGTTACATCAGTAAAGTCCCGACGGGCGGGACGGCCAGGAACATACGGCTTTCCATTTCCTTCTCTACCTTTCATGTGATGGAGAACTGCGTGCATTATGAGAACGTGAACAGCGGGATTCTCGGGATCACGAAGAAGGACAAGCTCGAAATCTTGATACCGTAGCCCTTTCGGTTTGGACTCCTCTCCAGACTCGGTGTTCATAAGAGCCCCCGGTCTTGATCCTGTATACGCAATGAGCAGCATTATGAAGGCGAACTGCACTCGTTGTCGTTCGGTAGGAAAGATGCTTGGGTCGTGGACCCAGTGATAATGTATGATAATTGCAAGATCCTCTATCGTCATGGTCGGTTTGGGCGCCACACTAAGGTCGAAATCATGCTCTTTTGTCAAAGGTTGCGTAATATACTGTTGAGAAATTAGTACGGCGCAACCATTTAGATATAGATAACATCTAGAACACGTACTCTGAAAATTTCGTAACCGGTCTTCTCCTGAAGCTTTTGTCCCGAAGCCTCGGCGTAAATTAATCGCAAACGTTTCCATTGTTGCATAACGGAGCTCTGCTTCTTCATACGGGAATTTTTTACCATCCATCTGATAAAGAGCCGGAACTTAGTGCCCTCCAGAAGAGTCGCTTGTGGATCGAAACCGAACTGATTGCACCATCTGGAGAAAGGGTCAATCCCGTCAAGGGAAGGAGCTTTTGGAAGGGAGTAGACAGACCTGTTCCATTTTCTTTCTACCTGACGGAAGCCCTCTCTGGTTCTATTGGCGTAATTCTTGACAATCTGGTTGTTATCATAATATGCGTCATCAGCGAGATACTCTTCCACTGTAAGATTGTCGACGATGCCGCGACGCGAAGGCATTGCTCATGTGAACTAAGAATCGAAAGAAGAAAACAACAGCCGAGGGCGCTTCTATTTATCTTCTTTGTTCTTGTGGAGTATTTTTGTCGCCGAAGAGTGTGTGACTGACCGTGGATTTCTGACTAACCCTTCAAGGATTAGTGCTGAAATAAATAGTAAGGGCGGCAATACTTTAAGTCACGTGTCGTGAATAGATACTTTCAAGCGGCAACGAGTTGGTGAATTTGACCCTTACTTTGGCAACCCCAGGGCCTCCGCAAAATACAGCTCTTTCTACATCACATAGCTTTTCTAGGTATCGTTAGAGTTCAGAGTACAAGACAGACTTCACAGTGTCGCTAGAACTTTTTGGCCCGCTGTATTCGAATGCCCTAAATCCTACGAGGCGTCTTCCATTTCCTCCACATCTTTCAATGAGCGGTGGGTTGTCTTTTTGCTTTATGTAGAGATTAACCATACAATCGCATAGTTATTCATATACAACACGACGTGCGTCTTACGGCCCTTGTGTTCCTTCATTGGTGTACAGTTCTCTTGCTTTCCCATAGGCTATACATCTCCAGCTGAGAAGTATGCTGATCTTCTTGATATTCTGGATCCCTCCGAACGTGCCACATGGAAGTTCCTGCAGCTTCGCCTTAAAGTGGGGTCGAAGATCAAGTCATCGTGTAACACAATCCTCATCTTCTGATCGAACATTTACTCACGCCATGTAGGATTGTCTTCTATCTGCGTTGAATTAAAGTAAAATATCAACGGCACGAACTTTTCTTTTCAACTGAGGCCAGGCTATATCTCCCACGTCAATGCGGCCATGAGACTTTGAATTACCATTTTCGTCTCTTTCGCTTGGTGCAGTTTTTGGCTCAGCCTGATCACCGTTAGAGACCTTTACGGTTTTGCGGAGTTCCGTTTCTTCAAACCTATAATCATCCCATGGAGTTAAACGCCGCCCAAACACTGACAGAGGACAATTCGCATACTTTGAGTACCGTCGCTCTTACTTTGATCGTTCTAGAAACTACTGCTGTAGCTGTTAGATTTCTTTCGCGATATTTATCGAAAGCCGGGTTTTGGTGGGATGATTGGCTGATTTTAGGCGCATTGGTACGTCAAAGGCCATCAGATTCGAGGCCAGATAATGTCTGATATGTCATATGTAGCCCTTGATCATTGGTGTCAACGTTTGTCTCTTTATTCGTATGTACAGTATTTGCCTCCAAATTTAATGTTCACCGAATTGACCACACCTCTAGATGCTGCTCACGGTCTTGGAAAACATGCAACAGCCGTTCCTGAGGGATCAGCCTACTTCTTCGCCGTTCTCTACCCAGAGGAGATATTGTACATAGTCGGCTTCGCACTGGTCAAATTGTCAGTCCTCCTGTTCTACCGGCGCATATTTCCCGGACATCGCTTCAAGCAAGCGCTATGGATAGTCGCTTTCTTGGTCGTGGGCTGGGGAGTCTCGATGACCTTTACGTCGGCCCTTCAGTGTATACCGATCCGCAAGTCGTGGAATCCCAGCATACCGGGCAAGTGCATCAACCTTCACGCCTATTACTTTGGACAAGCGATACCCAACTCTATCACCGATGGGATCATACTGTTACTGCCATTGCCTTCACTGTGGAAATTACAGGTGCCCAGGTCTCAAAAAGTTGCATTGATCGTTATCTTCTTCCTTGGCGGCTTGTAAGCCTCGAGTTCCAACACGGGCGCACGAGATTTTACTTATTATGATCGCAGCGTGGTAGTAATGTCCATCGTCCGCCTGACCACGTTCGTCCACTTGGGTGGAAACACAGACAAAGACGTTACCTGTAAGCCAAGCTCGACCAACAATCCCCTCAATCAAAAAGCCCATCCCTAACCGACCCAACAGGGAACTACACCTTCCCCTCCATGTGGTCCTCCGTCGAACCAAGCATCGGCATCGTCAGCGCCTGCCTCCCAAGCATGGTCTACCTCTTCAAGAAACTCGTAAGCTTCTTCACCCCACCCAGCAAATCCGACCCAAGCAACAGCCACGCCGTGCCAAAACGGTGGTCGCGCAGGAAAACCAGCGAGAGGAGTTTCGTGCAGCTGCGCGATGATCGCTCCCGCCCCGGAGAGGCCTATAGCGCTGCAGTGCTGTCGTACAATACGGCGAAAGGTGCCGAGGGGGATGAGGTGCCGCTTGGGCGGATCTTTGTGAGGAGGGATGTGGAGCTGGAGTATGCTTGAAGGGCGTTTGGGGCGGAGGATACGTGTGTCTGAATTAAGTTCGTTGAAATAAGCCCTTCGCACACTTATCCGTCGATATCCCTCCGCTATATCCCCTTTCCCAACGCACAAAGCAAGAGCACTCGCGCTTTGGCTTCCTCGAGAGTCGGGGGATTGATATCACTATTCGGGCAGGAAGCTTACGAGTGGCGCTCTGTGATGTAACTGTGCTGCGATGGCGAAGTGAGGAGCTTGAGTTCATGGATGAAAGTCTCTTCGCGTCGCTGGGAAGACTGCAGCGAGACGCTGGGGTGTGCGACGGTGATGCGACGGTGATTCGATGGTTAGGCATGAACTAAACGGGAATTTTAGTGATAGTTCTAATCGTTACATTGAGGGTGGTATTAAAAGCTGTGCAAGAAGAAGAAGAAGAAGAAGATAAAGAAGCGATCGTGTATGCGTTTGAGATAATTTGTTGACTTGCCAGGCGTGCACTATCCGTGCTTTTGTTAACCTCAGAAGCTCCTCGACACTTTTCTCCGTTCTATAAACTCCGATGCCCAAACTCTACCAACCCACTACACCCATCGCTAGAGAAAACAATCACCTCCCTGCCTACTTCTCCAGCCCTCTAAAAGCCCCCCATCCCCCAAAACCAATTCTCCTTTCCCTACCTCATCAACCAATATTTTCCAGCCAGATCCCCCAAAACAGCACCAACTTCGCTAGCTTCTTTGGCGTAACGACCCGCTAAATCGTCCAGGCCAGAACGCCCCCACACTCCCCCATCCCGGCCCTCCACAAGCATCCTCAATTTTCTCACGCGAACTTCTCCGACGCGTATAGAACAAAAAGACGCACTGGGCGTCCGAACCGATCCGTCCAGGAGTGCGACACCGGCTTCATGCGCTACCTATACGAGGGTGCCGGGCGTGGGACGTGGGCGTACGAACATGCCCTGGGCGCTGGAGGTGAGTGGGGGTGCCGGATATCGTTCCAAGCTTGGGGGTTGAGAGCTCTGTTGTGCCCGTTGCGTGGGTTAAGAGCTGCTTCCTCGGGCCAGGGGAGGGAGAGCGATAGTCGATGTTGGCGGGTTGGGCGTTGGAAAAAAGCTTGATTGGGGGGGGGGTGGACGAGGTGCGTAAAGTCGTGCTTGTATGTGCATGGGATGGGAAAGACGAGGGCGTTTTTTTGGGTTTCTAGATCTTGGCTGGGAAGGGAGGGATGTTGGGGTCCAGCGAGTAGTTTGGTGGAATTGGCAGCTTTCTGCGACGCGGGCGCTCGACGAAGCGCGCGGTCTTGGCGGTGGTTTCGACATCCGCTTCCGGGAAATGCAGCCCCGGCGCGCGATGGTGCGCTACAAGTCCCGCGGTGCGGATGTCGGGGGCTCCTGGTTTGGGAACGTATGGAGCAGAGGAGAGAGAGAGCGGAGGGTGTTTGCCATGTCGAGGGTTGTGGTGATGCTGTTAGGTAAGGAGGAATTGGAGCTTGGAGGCTTTGGGAGATGTGGACGCGGCTTTTGATGAAGCGTAGAAAGCGAACGCGCAGTTCAGAATGGTTAGGAGCTGCGAGAGAGGGCGAGTTAAAGGTCGTCGCCGGTGGTGGGGGGGCTGGAGATGAGAAGGAGGGGTTGGAGGATGTTTGAGCCGTTGAAGATGTAAATGCTGGGGAGGACGGCATTTCTGAGGTTAAAGAGGTTGGGAGAGGACATGGTGGGATGGTATGTGGAATAGGAGATATAGAGAAACCACAGATCGCAGATGAAAAATTGAACTGGTTGAAGTGCTGCTCAGTTCATAATACTAAGCATTAGAGACAGACAGACAGACAGACCAGGATTGTAAAAAGATCTTCTATTCAACTAAGGTGGAAATTTGTCAGTTCCAGTGCGTTATACCGTATGGGTGAGCTTTTTACAAGTACGAAGACATCAATGTGACTTGCGAGGTAAGAGCAGCGGACCATCACCGTAGCATATCCGCGATGATAAGGACAAAACGGATGATCGCCTCTCCCAGGCGTCATGCACGCAATTACGCACCGTAGTAGGTAGATGAGGTATCGTAAACCGTGCATGAATTCGTAGATCGCTTGAGCTTCGTGGCAGGTAGGTAAGAGAACCCGCGGAAGAGCGAGGGCTGTAGGAGAACTTTTGGAAAAGGATTTATGGAATGGAAGTTGAGGATATATTTGATGTTTCTGGGGCTTCTTCCTTGCGCCATGTCCCGATAATAATACCTTGCTTCGAGTATAAGAAACTGTGATTGTCAGCCAACTCTTCATCAGTTGCCCAGACTGCTGGTTTTTTTTTGGAACGTTCCAATGCTTGAAGTGTTCGGGCATAGGCTATGGTAAAGGGCGGGTGGATTGATCAGAGTCTTTGAACGACTGACTAATGATAGCACACGCGTAAAGGGGCGGGGATGTAGGCGAGGTCGGTGAATACTTCATCGCACACTGCGAGAAGATTAGGATGTTCTCGCGATTGGAAAGAACGCGCATCCGAACGCATGAAAAGCAAAAGCGAATAAATGAAAATTTCCTCTATAACTTGATAAAAGAGACAGGCGCCAACATCGAATCCATGACAATGTCTCAAACACCAAGTGACAGTATTCATCAAGCATGAAGCCCATCGCTCCCCTAAGAAGAAATGTACTGCTGATTCTGATGTACGAGCTAACCCCAGCTGAACCGATTGAATGTTTCTACCGCGTCCGCGAAGGCTGAGTCTTCGCAAAAGAACAAGACGTATCGTACACATAGGAAATTGCACGCAACAAAGAAAAACATATCCCACCACTCCTGTGCCTTTTTGTGCCATGGTAGAACAAGCCACGGTAGGCCAATGCCAAATGCCAGCCCTAGGAATCAGCATCGAACGCGGTAGTGACGACACATGTAAAGAAACAGAATTGCATCTAGGTCCGTTTTCACCATGCCTCCTTTTCCCACCTTCCCTATCCCTTAGCCAGCGCCACGATAGCCGATCCGTTCACTTCTTGCTTCTGGTCCGGCTGCCAATACCGGTGCCGTTGGGTGCTGTCCTGGGCTTCTTCTCCTTCTTGGCCTTCGGGGTCGAGGTCGCGCCGCCCTCCTTTTTCGGCCTGCCTCGGGGTTTCTTCTCCCCATCATCCGCCTTCTTCTCCACCTTCTTCTCCGCCGCCTTCTTAGGAGCCGCCGCGCCGCCCACCTTCTTGGGTCGTCCGCGCCCAGCCTTGGCTTTTTTTGGTGCCTCTTCGCCCTCGGGCTCGTCCTCCGCGGCGCGCTTTTCGCCAGTCTTGGGCGGGCTTTCGACCTCGCCGTTGGCTTCCTCGGCCTCTCCGTTTTCGGCGCCCTCGGCTTTCTCTTCGACAGTGAGCTCGGATTGCTTTTTGACTACATCATTGCCGGGACGCGCAATGTGAACGGCTGGGTTTTCGGGGTCACCTTTGCGCTTAATGGTGTTGCCGCGTTTGGACTGGACAGAGACTTCGCCATCGGCTTTCTTCTCGACGACCTCACCGGAAGGTTGAGCGCCGCCATAATTCCATGAGACTGAGACAGGTATTAGCTTGGCTACGGGACGCGTCGAGTGCAATTGAGAGTAAGAGAATGCGCGCGAAGCTATAGGGGATGCACAAAGTCCAACTAGGTTTAAATGATGCGTAGGAGTTCGAGATACACGTACCTTTGTCACCAACTTGGGGTTCTTCGCTGGCCATTGTGGATGTAATATGCAGCCGGTAAGATAAATCGGATGGAAACACGCGTGTGTGTAATAGATAGGATCGCACAGATGGGGCGATCGTGCGCGTAGAAATTAATGGTTGATGGGAGTTGGGGGTGGTGGTGAGGAAAATAAGTGAAGAGAGGTTGTTGTGAGCTGATGCTGCGCGAAACAGGAGGCTGGGCCTGCACAATTCGTAGCGTCGGCGCTAGTACGGAGAGGACGATCAGCCCTGTTTGGCAACAAGCAGCGAATCACGTGCTACTGTACTCCGTATCAAGAATCATATCATTGTGGGCAAGAAGTTCCGAGGGGATCGTACCGAGAAAGTGACTGAGTCTCACCATAAATCTGGCCGTGTCTAGTGTTGCTAGAGCAGCGAGATGTTATGAGGTTTCTTTTCTGAGCATCGAGATGCAGCGGACCAAGTATAAAACCAAGAGACAATTCAACGACATCAAGACATTAGACCTGTCCGGCGTCTTCCAGGCCCTTTTCAAGGCGAACGATTACTTTCAGTCAGACAGCATTGACCTCAAAAGTCCGCAGACTCCTGCGCGAGATTTTAGAATACATAGACGGCTTCCGCTCAATAAATGCCAATTTGCAGTCCTCGGGGCGCCCAGTAATAGTGAAGTCCACAACCTTCCATCTTCCGTAAACCGATCTTTAGGAGGTTTGTTCGATGCGGGAGAAGAGATGCCATAACGAATCCGAGACATGTTATCCCTTTGACCCGCCGCATCAGCGTTTCGCCAAATCTTACACGCAATATTCAACAAAGACAACAGTGACATTCGACCTTCACTTTGGCGAACCTAGGTCTTTAGTGCCCGTAGTTGCCACCCCATCCTCCACGATTGTTGTTACCGCCGTAATAGCTTCCGCCAAAGCCAGCACCATATTGTCCGTAGCCGCTCCCTTGATGACTCTGACCACCAGGTTGATGGTGACCACCAAGCCCTCCTGGACCGGCGCCATACTGCGAGGCTTGCTGTCCGTGCATCTGTGGGTTCAAGTGACTCGGGTAACCTCCATAACCTTGCTGGCTCTGTCCCTGGCCTTGGGGTGGTGGTAATCCTTGGCCATGCATATTCGCAGCCGACATAGGACGTCCAGCAGGTGGACCTGGAGCAGGGCTAGGCCCGCTGGATACCTTTGAGCCTTCGCCGTAGCCACGTGTGGATTCCTCAATACCGCCTTGTTGCTGGTGGCCTAGACCTTGCTGCTGTCCTGGATAACCGGACTGGGAGCGTGCAAACACGTCTGGCATCGCACCATAAGAAGCTCCACTCGTGGTAGGGTATTGCTGCTGACTCTCAGACGGCTGCGTAGATCCAGCGCGTGCGTAGCCAAGATTGCTACTAGCAGCACCATCCCGACCAGGTGCCGAATGTTGTTGACCAAACCCACCTACATTTGCTGGAGACGAGGAATGCTGGTCGTAGCCGGTCTGCGGAGACATACCATAACCTTGATGCGGTTGGCCATACATGCCTTGCTTTCCTGCTCCTGTGGCACCGCCAAAAGGACCGCCTCCATAGCCACCTTGATTGCCGCCATAGCCGAACTGGTTCATGTGTGTGAGATATTGCTCATCATATCGACGGACGTCGTCAAACATCGGACGATCCCGACCATACGGATGGTTACTTACTTGGTTCAGATACGCCGAATAATAGGGGCTGGCATAATACGGGTGTCCGTACGGGTATCCCCCAGGTTGGCCCGCACCTTGTCCTTGTTGCTGATGCATTTGCTGGGATTGCTGTGGCGGGTTCTGCTGGTGTTGAGGCTGCCCGGGAACTGTAGGATTGGGGGTTGAATTACCACTCGTGTGGGTTTCACCAGCCTGGCCATAACGAGTCTGTGACTGCTGTTGCGTTTGGCTAGTGGCGTATTGAGAAGTTGGCTCCGGCTGAGAAGCTCCAAAGGCACTTCCTACTCTCTGCTGCGACAAACCTGATTCTTGTGGGCTTTGCTGTGCCTGCTGGCCATAGCTACTGTAGTAATTCTGGTAAGCATTGCGCTGATTTTCGGATGTGTAGTACGATGACATATCATTGGCAGCGGAGGAGTTTGCGCCCATGTGAGACTGCGTATGCTGAGGTTGACTAGGAGCTTGTGAAGCTGAAGGGTACCCATCGAATTGGTGCTGCGGCTGTTGCATTTGTTGACCAAATGGTTCGTAGGCTTTCTGTGCTGGTGCTGAGGCTTCTGATTGCTGAGTTTGAGGACCATAACGATTGTTGAATTGGTTATATGGGTAATTGGACTGGGCAGGCTGCTGCGAGGCACCTGATTCTGCCATTGGACCTTGGCTTGACTGCTGGAGATCAGGTTGCTGGGTTGGGGGTGGCAATCCTGGAGCTTGTCTTGGTGTTGGAAGTGCTTCAGTCATCGTAGGCTGTGGATCAAACGCCTGTTGTTGTGGTGCAGGAGGAAGTGCGGCTCTTGGCGCAATAGGCGAAGGCTGTGGAGGTTGAGCACGCGTTTCGGCCTCCTCTCGATCGCTATCAACATCGACATCTTCTGAGGTGTCGTTTAATCCCATGCTCCCGAATTGTACCGCTGCACGGTCTACTGCATGCTTGCCTGGCATGACAACGGCTTCCTGCTGTTCCAAAATCTTTCTCTGGAAGCTTGCCGAACGCCCAGGAAGACCCGTGGCCTTGTAAGCGCTGGTTGCATAGCCACCCATTGGAGGTCGAGAGCCGAGTTGCTGTTGTGACGCATGGAGAGGGGTACTACTAGCAGCTCCACTACGTGGATCCATGGTACTGGCTACTGTGCTGGCTGCCGTGGCCGTTGTAGGGGGTCCAGCAGAGGTATCTGGGAGCTGTTCCAGATTGGTCTCTGTCAGCTCATCTTTTGATGGAGTAATTTCCACAGGCGGCTCTGTAGATATGATAGGCGTTGGTGGGGTGTCCGGAGGTACCGAATTGGGCTCCTCGAGCGGAATTGGAGGTGGCAACGCAGGCATATCCATCTGTGCTGGATCAGGCGTAGATTTAGATGCTTCAACCGGAGTTTCTTGCACTGGCGCAGCCTGCGGTGCCTTTGGTGGAGCTGGTGCAGCCACAGGTTTATATAGCATACTCGCCCAGCTACGGGTACCGTCGGGCTTAGAACTTGGCTTTTGCAATTCTGCCGTTGGAGCTGAGGCTGTGTCCGGCACATTCACGTTTTCCCATGAAGACTCCATAGGTGTGATATCCGTTTCCGGTTGATCCCATCCTCCACCTACTGCGTCTGCTTTTGGTATTGTAGTGTCCCAAGATCCAGAATCATTGGATGAGATTGGTTCCACTGCTCCTTTCTCCACAGTATTATTACGGGAACCATCCATAGTAGATCCAACTCTACCACCCCGGCCTGCACCTCGGCCACGCTCCGAGCCACGGCCCCGGCCTCCACGAGTCCCTTCATTGCCGCCTCGAGTACGTCCAGCACGGTTTGAGGTATTTGTATTCTCATTTAGAGGCGCTCCGGCCTCCTTGGCTTTTGACTGAGATCGGTCCTTGGTCTTCTTCTTTACCTCGCCCCATTGAGATATGTTGCCTAGATAGACGTGTTGTATTAGTATTGGAATTGGTTACCCAATATTGATTTAGCATCGCAAGAGAAGATACCTTCAGACATGCGCTCAACAGTGCCTTCAAGATCGCCGCCAGTCTCTTGCAGAGCAAACACAATGTCTTCGCTCGTCCAATCTGGGAACATCTCCTTGATAGTGCTCAATTCTGAAGAATACTGCTTTTTGAGCTGCCCAATCTCGCCCTCGTCCTCGCAAGTAGCAGCTGGTTCGATTTCGGGCTTGTCTCCGTTGACCTGGCGGTTTCCTCCGCGCCCACTTCTGCTGCTGTAGCTTCCTCCACGGCTCCCGCGAGTTGACCCTCTGCCTCTTGGGCCAGATGGTCGTGATCTTACTTCTGACATAGTTGCGTGTGTTCTTATGTGGCGGGGATGGATGGGACTGTCGTCGGTGGATAGCTCTTATGAGGAAGTTGGCGTCGCTTCAGGGTTTCACGTGAGCTCTGTGAAGCCACGAAACAGTTGACTTGCGGTCGGCCAAAACAGGAAAAAGAGTGAAGAGATATGAGAACTGTGTGGTGTCGAGAAGGTCGTAAGCTATCTGATGTAGATAGATATCCAGTGCAAGCTTTAATGTCTCTTGCAAAGTAGAAAACCAACTCGCCGCGAACAAATTTGGCGCTAACGACTAGGGCACTCGAACCGCTTCGACTACGGTAGTCCACGCTCCACGCTCCAATTGCCCGCCCCGCCGCCTCACTTGTGGGATCCTACCACTGATCAGTGTGACATGTATGTGAACAGGACCTTTCCATGTGGTGGTGGTACAGATCGAGTATTGACACCAGACTCGTGACTGCGGCCACTGATGCATTCTACCCTCCTGCTCATCTCATGGCAGACTGTCGCTCGCTGAGATATCTACCGGACTAGTCTACTTTAGTTGAATCGCCATCCATGAAGGCGCCTTCAAATCATTGCTGGAGATATCTAGTCTCAAAGATACATCCTCAACTACCGCTCAATCCACGAGACTCTCAGAAACTGCTTGGTCTGCTCCAAACATCGTTCAGCGAGCAACTTGATCGAGAGCATCCAGTGGCGATGTCAGAGAGGAGAAATGCTACCGATGACCACTTGCAATCAATTCTACAGAGTCCCTTGTTTGAGGTAGGGCCAGAGAAGAGAAGGCTTTCCCATCCGGACCGGCGCAATAGTAACCCCCGTGGCCAAGTCTGGGAGTTCCTAGACCGGCCGATGGAGTATTTCAAAGAGCGAATAGTTGCAGGAACCGCGGATCTAGACGTTGCCATATTATGCCTCACTGTTCAACACAAGAAGCTATTAGCATCATCAAACGCGTCTAAGACATCAATCAAACCTTCCGATACAGGAACAATTATATTGAGCTGGTTGTGGTCTTCCGGCCTTACAGAGTCCATATCAGTTCGAAAACACCACGAATTCATCAAGCTCCTGACCCCTTTCCTAGTCATCGAAGGCCATGGGAATCATATATGGCGTTGGCTGATGCAACCGGAACCTAGTTTTGATAGTACCTCGCCAGTACGGCCCTATATCTTATGGCAGCGCCACGCGCTGTTCATGATGATCAAATCCGAAGTAAAGCATGGCGATGGTTGGATCTCTTCATCAAATATGTTTATGCAAATATTGGGCAAAGTAAGATCAACGGAGCAGATCGAGTATGTTCATCGAGGGTTGTTTGGAAAGGCTGGATCCTACCTATGTTTCAAGCTTATCCAAGCCCCCAACGAGATTAAAGTCGAAGAGTATGACAAATTCTACCAAGCCGTGGCCTCCTGGAGCAATCAGCTTTTCTTTCACCACGGTTTTCTGGAACTATATCACCCGCAAGAGCCTATTGCAACTTCAGCTTTACATTACCTTAAGGAATGGACGCCTGGAAAGGAATATAGAAGACGCACGGTTCAACTAGCTCTTAAGGCCGCTGAAGTTTTAATGTCCAAAGACTTGCGGGAGGATGCCTGGTGGGTCATGGATTTTCTAAAGTCCGAATTTGGACAAGACCTTGATCGATCGTCCGCTTCTGCAGACTCTGGTAAGGATACTTTCCAGCAAGAAACGGTTATCGCACAAGAAGAGGAAATCAGCTTGCGATCTCTTGAAGCTTTGGAGTCACACTGAGTGAAACGAAGCCTTTTGGTCTGCAGCAAACCATGGACAACGGGAGTACTTGCTCAGAAATACAGTATGGCTACAGCAAAACCGTTGCAGAGGCTTCCCCAAGCTTTTTGTCGGTGTGGGCACATTGTTCAAGATGAAGACACCCATGAGGGGTTCATAAATCAATGAAATGGTCAACAACACAAGGCCTTCCGAGCTAGGATCAGAAGATCTTATCATGTCAACTCAGCACTGATATGATACCTCTCAAAATCCATACATCTTATTTCATGATGCAGACAATACTGGAACTTCTAGGTGCCCACTTGGTCCCACCAATAACCAAATCCTCATCTACCACGATAACGACTATGTTATCGGAAACCCCGCGAACTACGAATAATTCATAGTGCAGACCTGGCAAAGGTGGGCGTAAACGACAACGACGGACTGGTACTCGCGACAGCTGATCAGCCTTGGCTGACAGCAGGCATGAAGGTTGTACCGTGCCGACCAGAACAATATCCACGCACTCGGTGGTCTCCGCCTCAAATAACCATACCAACTCTAATATCCACATTGGTACCGCTACAAATTCCATCCATTTCCATTCGAAAAAACATCGAATCCTCACCTGGACATGGGTGTATACTTTAAAAGGGATATGGATGGGGGTGGACCGACAATGAGACGCCCCCCCTCCCTCCAGCTCATATCTCCACTAGACCACTTCGATCCTCTCCATTTACCTCATCTCTCTCACCCTCACTCCAATCTCTACTCTGGTTCACTTCCCCAACCCAAACCAAGTCACGCGCGTCAGATCAGATCAGATCAGATCAGATAATTTTTATCAGAGTAGACGGGTCAAAGGGGGTTCGTGGAATGGGATGGGATGGGGTGGGGAAGGAAAGGGAGAGAGAGGGGGCATGCGGCATAGGGATAGGGGATGGAAAGGGGGTGATAGGGGGGGTATCTATAGAGCATCCTCGGACTTTTCTTTTTCATGGCGGTGGGGTAGTGGAGTTCTCGCTCTTCTCTTCTTTCCTCCCTATTTCAGAAAACAAAAAAGATTCAATGGTATATCTTCGGGAAAGCCATCGGATAGATTTGATTGAATGGGAGAAATCCTATGATAAAGGACGTTCATCAATCACAGCGCAAAGGATCACGACGGCACGATCACGAATCCAAGACCACAAGAATTTAAAAATCTAAAAAAGGATAATAGAATCTCATCTCTCATTGCCCATCCCGTCCCTGCCCTTTCCTCAAAACCCTTCCACTAATAGAAAAGTGCCAGGCCGCTCGGACCTCAATCCCCCTTGCCAGTGGTCACCCATGCATCAATCATACAGCGCTCATACCCATTCCATCCGAAAGAAACCCATGTCGGTGTAACCGTCTAGCCACTGCCCTTCCTTGAGCAAAAGAATATCGGCCCGACAGCCCGTCATGCTACATGCGGTCCCGCTCAAAACTGCTGAGGTGTCTGTGCTGATTGCATCTTGTACTTCTCAGGATCGAACCGCCACACACCGCCGGTCTTCTCGAGCTCAATCTTCTCCCCTATCGGCTTCGACAAAGTCTCAAAGGCGGCATCGGCAGTTGGCAGTCTGGTAAAGTATCTTCGCTGCCATTCTCGCCCCTCGGCCTGCTCCTTTCTCCGCAACTCCCGCTGCGAATTCTCAATTTTGCTCTTTTCTGTGCTCGTTGTGTCCATGTCACCTTTGAGAATCGCCTCTTTAGTGGTCCGCCATGCCCTCTCCGATTCCAACGGATCTTGCTGGTCGATGGGTGTCTTGGTCAAGGGCGTGATTTTGGAGGTTTTGCCATTGTAGGTTTCGATGACGCCGCCGTGCTTTTTACTTCCCTCGCGAATGGTAAAACTGTCTGTCCATTGACCATCGATTGTGTACAGGATTTCTTTCTCGTTGTTCGCCGGGTAAAGAGTAGCGATGAACGAGTTCTTCTTTCCTGAAACCCAGCCCTTGCCTGAGTAGTCGATTTTGGCGACAAAGCCGGAGGAGGAAGAAATGTAAGTACATTTGTTTAGCTCGACAAAAGGATTACCATAGATGAGACCTTCTATGTGTAGGGAGGGAAGGGTGATGAGATAGGTTTCATTGTATCTCGCAATTTCAAAAACGGCGTGCCCTATCTGTTTGACATGAATGGTGCGTGAAAAGGAGGCTTTCTGGCCATTGTAGCCTTGTAGCTGTGAAAAAAAAAATCAGTAGTTGGAGATAGATATATGCAGGGCTCATCTACCTTGACGCCGTGCTTATCGTTCCAGATGCAATAGGCTGTAACCGGAGGGTGATGGCTTGAACAGGTCAGCATCCGCTGGTCTGCGCATTTTCTGGACCAATCTTACCTGACTTGCTCCGAGACAAGTTGTGTCGTCCCAGCCTCATCCTCCCACTTCCCCAGAAAAAGCTCGCCAAGAAAAGGGTTTAATGGTTTCTTCTCCGATCCCAATTTATCGCTTCGACTGGCGTATGATTGCTTCAAGCTACTAAGGAACCATTTCAGGACCAAAAGCGCACGCTTTGCAGGGTCGGGCTCTAATGCTGGTGCGACGAAGATGGAGGGATGCTCGGTCCAGTACGCAGAGAACTCGGTAAGAGATGTAGTGCCTAAAATAAAGGGCGGAGCGGTCATGGACGAGAGGTCTCCGTTGAAAGATGCTATTGACTGTGTTCGCTGTTAGTGCGAACGGGAGCAGGGCAGTTTGGCTCGAAGGAAGTGTTAAACAGTAGGTTGAGGCATGAGGGGTCTCTCGTCGCTGACCTTCAGGAATGAGGTCCAGGAGCCTCTATTTTGAGGCGCGACACCGCCGCCTTCGTCTCTGGAGGAATTAGACATGATATTCAGGGGATTAGAATTTCAAAGGATCGACGAGGAGGAAGAAGCTTGGTGGTTGATGTTAGAGAGGAGAGAGTGAGTTGTAATGCTTAGCGCAGCAGTTGGCGTCATCGGCAGATCTACGAAATCCACTTCACGGAATATCGAGGTAACGATTGAATCTATCAAGCAAACCAGTCTCGTATTCTATCAAGATCCTGTGTATGTTCAACGCCGTCGCACTTTTGACGAGGCCTCTGCCTTCTGTCTTTGATCATACTCTCCAGCCGCCTCCATCATGTTCTCTGCATCAGTCGTGTAGTACTCAGCTGATCTGACCCTGCTCAATCACGTCTTCACATCCGGCTCCGTCCTTCCCACATGGCGCTGCAGCTCCAGCAGATCCACTGCCATTCTAATGTTGTCCTTCAGGTAGTCCTGCGCGTCCAAGTTAAACTTCGACGCGTCACCCTCATGCCTCTCAACGTATAACCGGATGGTGGCACCGCTGCTGCCGGTACCCGAAAGTCTTACGACAATTCTGCTACCATCATCGAATTTGACGTAGATGCCCTGGTTTTTGCTGACACTTCCATCAAGATCAGTATATGAGAAGTCATCTGCCTCAAGCACCTTGCGCCCATGAACATTGGATCCCACGAATTCCGATTTCTTTGTGGTGATCATCTCGGTCAGGTTAGCAACCACTTTATTGGCCCCATCGCTGTCTACGTTCTCGTAATCATATCGAGTAAAGAAGGTCCGGCCATAGGTGCTCCAGAATTCGTGCTGTATCGATGCGATGCTGGGAGTCTCATTTGGCTTTTGCTTGGCAACACCAGCGATAATGTTCAACCAAGCCATGACTGCCCAAATTCCATCTTTCTCGCGGATGTGGTTGCTACCTGTGCCAAAGCTTTCCTCGCCGCAGATTGACATCTTTTTAGTGTCCATCAACGCGCAGAAAAACTTCCAGCCGGTCGGAACTTCGTAGCATTCCAAGCCCTGCTTCTTAGCTACGAGATCGACCGCCCCAGATGTAGGCATACTTCGGGCTAGTCCGTAGACGCCTTGCCTTTGGAAGTATGGAATAAGCTTGGCATAATGGCTAATGATGGCTAAGCTGTCTCCTGGCGAGACAAAGGCACGTGCCCCATATATCATGTTTCGATCCCCATCTCCATCACTCGCAGCGCCGAAATGGATATCGTTTTTATCAACCGCCTCCACCAGTGAGTGGGCATACACCAGGTTGGGATCTGGGTGTCCACCGCCAAAATCGGGTGAAGGAGTACAATTCTGGGTGCTACTACTTGGTAGACCAAGCTCTTTCTCGAAAATGGCAACACCATACGGACCAGTCACACCATGTAGAGCGTCGAAGAGGACTTTGAAGTCCTTGTGGCTTTCGAAGAATGACTTGATGAGGGGGAAATCGAAGATACCTTTCAGCATTTCAACGTAATCGGCTGTGGAGTCGATGATCTCGACTTCTAGGGGCCCATAAGTCTTGGTGCCAACCTTGGACATGTCGACCGCTGGTATATCCACGATTTTGTATTCTGTCAAGGACTTGGAGGTAGTGAAGATTTTGTTCGTGACCGACTCTGGAGCTGGAGCACCGTTTGCAAGATTGTATTTAATACCAAAGTCATTGGTAGGCCCTGTTTCGCCAATTCAGTTCTCGAACGTCAAATCATAGCTGGAATCGGGACGGCTATCGACGTACCGCCAGGATTATGGCTGGCAGTGAGGAGGATCCCGCCAGTGGCGCTTCGCTTTCTGATAACATGACTTGCAGCAGGTGTACTCAGAATACCATTCTGTCCAACCAGTAACTTCTTGACTCCGTATGCGGCGCCGATCTTTGCTATTAACTGCACCACTTCTGGGTTGTAGTATCGTCCATCACCTCCAATGACTAGGAAGCTACCCTCGACGCCCTCGGGGATTGAGAGTAGGATACTGGTGACGAAAGCTTCGCTGTAGTTCGGTTGTTGGAAGACTGTTACTTTCTTGCGAAGCCCTGACCTAAAATCATGTTAGCTCATAGCTGAGGTAGGCGCTGAAGGGAATTTAGTTGGGAGAGCTAGGGCAAGCTCACGTTCCGGGCTTTTGGTCAGTGAAAGGCTTTAGAGAGACTGTTTGTACGCTCATCTTGACCGCCGAACAGACCGTAGACTTCAATGTAATTCGTAGAGGAAGTCAAGAGATCAATTGAGCTGATTGATTAATTTCGCAGGCCATTGGGGATACAAATATCTATGTACTCGTAGCATTTTATTAGTTTTGGTGGGGTAGGCGGGGCGGGGCTAGAGACAGCAGCAGCAGCAGGGGCAGCAGGGTCTTTCCGCAGAGCCCAACCAACGAAAATCAGAGCCAGCGCATCAAAGCTTCAGAGCATGGACATCGAAATCCACATGCGGAATCAATATATGTGCATGTTAGCACTTTGATATCCTTTCCGAGAGAGTCATTGCGCCGGTGTGCTGAAAAAGGTATCCCGGTAGTATTTGGCCTCCTTGATACTCTCCAAGATGTCCTCCCTAGCCTGATGTAGAGTCTTCTTAGGCGGAACTTGCATCAGATCCTCGTCCGACGCCCATCTTCTTGCGGCTTCTTTGAGGGAGCTAACGTCCAGGATCCGATAATGCAGGTACTCGACCACTTTAGCATACGCTGGCTTGACCAGGAAGGCCTTATCGCAATGAACACTATTGCCTGCAAGCAGCCCTTGGCGCGGTTCAGATATGAATCTCCGAATGTAGTCGAGCAAGCCATCTGCAGCTTGTTCTGGAGTCGTGTTGGACTTGGTTGAGGCTGCTGTTAGGCCGGAGTCTCCGTGGGTCTTGGTGCACCATTCATCCATCATGTCGAGGGTGGCTTTGTCGTGATGAACTACCACATCCCACCCTTGGTTGTCGAGGATGTGGAGCTGTGCATCTGTAATGAAGCATGATATCGACATGATAGTATCATGATCCGGGTCCAGTCCAGTCATCTGCATACTAGACCATGAGCCCCAATTCGCCAGCAACTCGCTGTACACCAATACATACTTCACAGTCTATCCACACAAGAGGGTTATCGGAACGCCCAGAAGCCATGATGCGTAAGCTTGTTGTCTTAGGAACCCGCCCGAAGAACAATTGACAACTCCGACTTTCAGCTATCGCACCTCTAGAATACTACGTAGTATTTCAACTTCAACCTCGCATTAATACGCAGTAGGAAGTATTCAATCAGTCACTAGAGGATGGTGGGGTAACAATAGCAGAATCCTTGCGGCAACGTTGGAATTATGTGGTGTCTTTGCGATAACCCCGAAAATTGGCCATTTTCGATTGTTCAGAAAGTTTCAGTCACCAAGTAAGGGATCGCGGCATCCAATTTATCAAAAATTCAAAGTTACAGTACCAAAGATATAGCGAGATCTATTATGCAGGAGAACAGTAGTCCAAGGTTCATCATCGTGGGGGCTGGAGCAAGAGGCAACGCTTATGCCGAAGCCGTTACGAAATCCACGAATGGAAGCATTATTGCTGTAGCTGATCCGATCGCTTTCAAAAGGGAGTCGTTGGGACGGAAATATATCTGGGGTTCTGGAAATCCCACTCGAGACCAAACGTTCGAGACATGGAAAGAATTTGTGCAACATGAACAACATAGAAGGCAGAAGAAAGAAAATGGGGAGTCAGTGGCTGCAGGCGTGGACGGCGTTTTCGTCTGTACGCTGGATGACACGCATGCAGAGATCATCACCGCACTTGCACCGCTTGATGTGCACATCATGTGCGAGAAGCCTCTGGCGACGACCTTGGGTGACTGCCTGAAAATTTACCGGTCGCTGCAGCCAGCTGTTATTGAGTCTCCCCCCAAGAGCGTCTTCTCAATTGGCCATGTCTTGCATTATAGTCCACATAACATCCTACTTCGGAAGCTGTTACTGGAAGATGGTGTGATAGGAGAAATCCTGTCCATGGAACACACCGAGCCCGTGGGCTGGTGGCATTTTTCTCACAGCTACGTTAGGTATGTAGATATTGGCAACACTTTAGGGGATACTGACAGCCCAAAGAGGCAATTGGCGCAAGGAGTCGAAAACGGCACCGTCTCTGTTGACGAAATCATGCCATGATATTGATCTGTTGCTCTGGCTGTTGTGCTCGCCACCTCCATCTTCTAATGCACCACCGCACTTGCCTACTCACCTGGCATCTACCGGCTCGCTGACTTATTTTAAAAAGTCGCGGAAGCCGGCGTTGGCTGGAAATGCTACAAATTGCTTGTCCTGTCCGGCTGAGCGCGAGTGTATCTACAGTGCCAAGAAAATATACGACGAACATCGTCTAGCCAAAGGGCATGCAGGATGGCCTGTTCACATCGTGGACCCCGAAATCGAGGACTTCATGGTGGGTGGTCATACAGATGCTGCCATGTTGAGGCTTGAGAGACGCCTTGCAGAAGATTACGATAGTCATACTCCGCAAGCAGAAATCGAAGGCCGTTCCTGGTTTGGCCGTTGTGTGTACGAGTCGGACAATGACGTTTGCGACGATCAAGTTGTTACGATGACGTGGGAAGACGACCCTCTTCCCGCAGATCACACAAGTGATATGGCAACACGTTTGAAAGGTCGAGGTGCAAAGACGGCAATATTTCATATGATAGCATTTACTGAAAAGCAATGCGAGAGAAGGGGCAGAGTCTACGGAAGCAAAGGCGAGATTGAGTATGACAGCGAAACCATCAAGGTATACGATTTCGCTGGCAAGCAAACGCAAACCCATCATCCACAGCAGCTAGGTGGTGGACATGGTGGTGGTGATGCCGGTCTTGCAGAGCAGTACGTCAAGGCCATTGACGCGGTGAAGAATCAGGGGATGAGCGTCCCGGAAGCACAGAGCTTACACATCGGATGTAGTTTGGAGGAAGTCGTTCGGAGTCACGCAATGGTATTTGCAGCCGAGGAGGCTCGGAAGCAGAGAAAGGTGGTGGATTGGGCGGAGTGGTGGCGTGCGAATGTCCAAGCTGCTGTGGTGTGAGCTTCTAAGTGAGGGCTGTGTGCATCATGGCAATTGTGGCAAAACATCAAAGGGCAGATGCTGAGAAGATGGACTTAGGAGTATTTACGACCAAATCATAACTCCTTGGTTTCTACTATGTATAACAATAATGGGTCATCGCACGCAATGCGTGGCTCTGAATGGTATGTAAGCTGAAACATAGCGTAAAAGTCTCGCCATGCCATGCAATGCCATTCCTCTTTCATTCTGCTAAAGCAAGACTTTCCACACAGAAGGCCAATCAATTAACCCTGGAGATGCGAGAATGACTCTTCCACTTTTGCGTCTTGATGACTTGGACTGTTGGACGACTGATCGGTCGTCGGCCAATCAACGCGCACGACGCCGGCTACGCGCCGACCTTCAAACCAAACCTCCATCTCAGCGCCAAACTACCACCAAACTACCACGACAATCCCACACTTGCAGCGACTTTCAGAGAACCTGCTACCGACGTGCTTCGCGCCCAGCCATCAGATGGGCGGTTGGGTATTCGAGACGCTCCATGATTCTCCCGCTCCACAACTGGCAGCTTTCAACGGTGACCGAAATTCAAGCTCATCATCCACCGAGACGGTTGAAGCAGGGCTTGCCGAGTGCTGGGGAAAACATGACAAGAATAGCAATATCATATGCCTCCGACGTTGATGTTGATGTTGACGCGCGACATCAACGGGCTTGCAGGCTGCCTATGTTTCAATCTGTGCTCTTTTTCATGTTGATAATCCTTTTAGCATATTTCCTTCATGTTTCACATTCAATTCGTGCAAAGACTCGCAAGAGCCTCCTCGACGTGTTTCAAGTGAGGGTCTGGCACTACACGCTTCTCGTGAAGGATAAGTATCGCGCTCATGTCCACTATGACTCTTCCCTTCTCGTTCTTCCCTAACATCACGCAACTGAAACGGCCTGGAGATTTCTTCTGTGAACGAATCTCTTTTGTATTTTCCTACTTTTTTAACATAGACTAAGACATCGGAGCTGGTCTCCAATCATAATTAGCGCAAGCTTCAGAATCATAGACTATCAGTTTCGTACAGCATCTCATTATACCCGGAACATCAACAGTACGCTGGACGTTATGCCTCTCACGCCTTACCAATATCGACCTGCAACACCTCCCTCCTTCGAACTCTCTAGGTCTGGCTATCACAGTCGCAACGCATCCGGATCATCTACATGGTCTGTGCATTCCTCGCCCAACTCTGTGGCTACTCGCGCCACAACCCCTTCTCGGTCTCCGGCGAGACAACTTGGCCCTACTCTCCTACCCAAGATACGGACACAAGATTCAAGCGTCGAACCGACCTCCATTGAAGGGAAGACGCATCGAAGGGCGCTTTCAACTACATGCAACCCCCCAGGTCAAGCATCGACGACAAGACCAAGAGTCCAGCGAAGTACCACCTCTCCGCCAGAATGCATCTCTCTCATCTCTCCGGTTTCGGCTACGTCTACGCAGGGATCTTGGGCAACTTCTGCTCAGAACTCGCCCCTTCCATTTTCTACATCTCATTCACAGTCGTCCAATCGCCACGCAAGATCTTCATCTACTTCCGGTATCAACGAAACTGCCTTACGCCACTATGGATATCCGACATACCGCAGTCTACCTACATACGTCACACGTTCCCCCCAATACACACCCTCCGTCGTGCCAGGCTCGTCCACCTTTGTTCCTCCACCTTTGAATGTCCCTGTACGACCTCAACCTTATGTACTCGCCCAAGAGCTACAATTCATAGCCGAAGACGATCCGTCAATTAGCCTTAATGACTACATGACCGGGCGCGGTCCGCCCGTCAACCCCGTCCCCGTAAACCTCATCAACAGCAGGCGAGGCCTCACCACCCACTGCTGGTGGGACATCCGCAACCTCCGCACCTGGGACGACTTCAACCTCTCCACCATCCGCAACATCCAGGGCTTCCCCGGCCTCCTCAACGTCTCCATCCGCGCAGCCGGCCTGCCCTTCCCCCAAATCCCACAATCCCGCCTGCAGCCGCAATCCGAAACCGCCCTTCTCGAAGTTTACCGCGACTTCTACGCCGTCAAAGTCAACGCCGCCCTCAAAGTCTCCCAAGGCCAATTCTCCTACATCTCCCTGCGCGCCGACAAGTCCCGCGACCGCGACGGCCCCCACTTCGTCTCCAACTACCAAAACGACGCCGCCTGCACCCTCGCCGGCAACGGCCGCGGCCGCGTTGTCGGCCTCGTCAAGTCCTTTGACCGCTGGAACTCGGGCATGCGCCACGAGCCCGGCCAGCCAAAAGTCGAATACCTCCAGGGCCTCGCCCACCTGCACCGCTGCATGCGCGAGCACTCGTGCCGCTACGGCTTCATCGCCACCGAAATCGAACTCGTCTGCGTCCGCATGGGCACCCTCGACGTCCCGCACTTTGGCTTCCTCGAGCTTGCCCCCGCCATCGCCACCGCGACCGAGTCCGGCCTCACGGCGTGCATGGCGCTCTGGTACCTGCACATGCTGGCGCGCAATGTCCCGCTGCCGGGCCAGCACGGGTGGCAGGTCGATGTGGGACCGCCGTGTGCGCTGACGCGGCAGAAGGTGATGGGCGCGCGCGATGAGTGGATTCCGAGCCCGGGGGTTAGCGAGAGTAGGAACGCGAAGACGGCGAGGGGGTGGGTGCATCCGGGGGATCCGTTCAACAAGAAGAAGGAGGTGGGGAAGGTGTGGAATAAGTGAGTTTGGTCTCTCTTTTTCTTTCTTTGGCAGAGGTTTTTTGTTTGTTTGTTTGGCATAGCGATGGCGTTGTTTGGGGGGGGCGTTAGGTGAGCGTTTGGGTTTGGGTTCGGGGGGGGGAATACCATGGTTGCATTAGGATAGCATATCTATCTGAGGGAGTAGGATGGCTTTTTGAGTATAGCATAGCATAGTATAGCATAGCATAGCATAGTATGTCGTTCTTTGCCATCACCTTTCCATCGTTCTTACTACGATCTCCCTTCCACCTCTGTCCCCCCCACACTCCCCGTCCCCGTGCCCCCTCATCTCTCCCACCCACACTCTGATCCCCACCGCCCCATCCACCTCCGCCCTTTGTTAAAAGATCGCTCAAACGCCTTTGCGCACCAACGATCTCACAAGCCTAACATCCCCGGGGGCTCTGCTGGGAGTTGCCTCTTCGTGCTTAATAGAGTAGGTGTCTAGGCGCAAAGAACGAGTCGTTGCCAAAGTAAGTCTCCGAGGTAAGGATGGTCTGGCTGGGCCTTTTCCTTCCCGAGAAGGAGGTCGATTTCGGGGGTCTGTCTACGTGGCTTCGCGAATGGACAAGGTTATCATAACCCACTATCCTCCAACCCAGGCATCCCCCGCGCCCCGCCAATCTCCTCCCAGAACGTCTCGAAATCGACCCCCTGCTGCTCAAACAGCTCTCTCGCCCTCTCCATCACAAGTCTATGCCTCTCGCTCGTGAAACCCCCCGGCTGCGCGCTCTCGTACTGGATCAGCTCGATCCATTTGAAGAAGAGGTTTTCCTTGCCCATGGCCGTGAGTTTATCCTTGAAGGCTACGATGCGCCGCCGGCCTTCTTCTTGGCCGCCTTCGTCCAGTTGGTAGACGGGCCAGATGAGCCACTGCGAAAGGGGGGAAGAGTAGACGGCTACTGCTTTCTGGAAGTCCGAGAGGGTGGCTTTGGCTTGGGCGACCAAGACGTGGGCGGAGATCATGGCTGGGTAGTCCAGGTCCCAGTGCTTATCCATCATCAAATAGCCCGTTTTCTTGGCAATCCATTCCCGCTGGATTGCTGGCATGATTTTCTCCGTGTAGATAGGACTCTCGATATTATTCTGTTCCAGCCAGTCCGACCCGAGGGTTTTGTCCCATCTCCTGGACTTGCGAACCACGATCTCCTTGCCCTCGAATCTGACGTTCCACCTCCATTTCGTGGGACTTGCGGGGTTACCCATGAAGAAATCCATGGGCCACGGTAGCAGGTAGACAGCTAGCGCATAGTCGACGACAAACATGAAGGTCCTCCTCATGCCCGCTTCGATAAGCGCGCCCATGTCGCTCGTGCCGACGTTCACTGTCTCTTCATTGTCGTAGCCTAGCATCGAAAGCCCAATCATCATGTAAGTCGGTATGGCGACGTAAGCGCGCCAGAGAAGGACCAAGGCAATGAGGATGTTCATCGCGGCGGCGATGGCGTAAATTTGGCGTTTTTTGGCTGGCAGGTGGGTGTCAATGTGGAAAAGGTAGACGTGGGAGGGGTCGAGATTGTCGAGGAAGGTAGAGATTGCCGGGGACGGAGTGGTGTAGGGGGATGGGAGGGTGGATGGGAGTTGATTGGGGGTGGTTTTGGGGCCATTGGGAGGTTTCGGGGTAGACTTTGCGGTGCGCTTGGCGGTTGGTTTAGCCATTGAAAGGATGTTAATGGCTTTGGGAGCTTGGGTTATCGAAGCATACTGGCGTGGTGATAAGTGCTGCGAAGAGCGTGAAGCTGGTTGGCTTTCCTAGGCGGAATCTTCGTCCGCGACGACGCTGATAAAATAGTTTACCGCTAGCAGGCTCAAGATTACCGTTTTTAAATAAGAGGGCAAAGGTCTGAAGGCAATATGTGCGAACAATAGATGCGATTATTCCGGCGTCCGTAGCAAGAAAGTGCATACTGGTCCTTGGGATGGCTATCGACATATTCGGCTTGTACACAATTTGAAGAGTTCCGAGCCAAAAAAAGACAAATTAATATCCAGAGATTGGGTTTCGTACATTAACTGTCAGACTTGATCTTGTGCCGGATTCGGAACGACGCCAACCCACCTCAATGCCGTTTACACGTTGCATGTTCAAAGATGAACCGACAGGCTTAACAACCCTCTAGTTTTTTCGTCGTTGTCGTTTTCCCATCTTCCACAGACGATCCATCCTCACCCTAGGACCTCTACGATAGCACTTTTACCCCCTTTCTGCGATAGATAGCCTTTTGCTCGGATAACTCTTCTCTCCGCCTCTCACTCTAATCTTGATATGGGAGGATTAAGAAGTGAGGCGTGTTCTTGCTCAGCATCTTCACAGCTAGACCAGGTGTTCTAATCGAAAATTCTTGACCCATGTACTTGGGACTCCTGGGGATCATCGTGGCATCTTCATACTCAAACATCCCCCAAACCATCCAGAAAAGCATCCGCGAGCTTCTTTCCCCTTTTCTCTCCAATGATCCTCCTTCTTTCCTCTATCTCCTTCTTTCTCTTCTCAACTCGTTCTTCCCTCTCCTTTCTTCCTCTTTCCGTCTCTTCTCTTTCCTTCTCCAGAGCTTCCATTTCTCTTTGCCTTCCCTCCTTATCCCTACTAAAGTTATAAAACCCCACTCCCTTACTCCTAACCTCTTTACTCGCATCGTAGTGCACCTCTTCGGGAGGTGTCATGCTCCGGTCTCTCTTCTTAGCTATCGTTTCCATTTGCGATGTGATGGTTTCGTCGGGGTTGAACGCTGAAGTTTGAACTGTGTCGCCATAGATGAGAGTGGATGGAGCGGCGGGGCGAGCGGAAAACTGTTGGAGTTCGGCGAGGGCATGGGACTGAGCGTTGCGCCGGCGTTGAAGGCGCTCGACTTCGGCTTTTGTGGCGCGGCGTTGGCGTCCGAATTCGTCTTCGTAGTCCACTAGTTCATTTGCGGCAGGGTCATCGTCCTCGGAGTCAGAAGACGAAGTATCTACACGACCGCCGGCTTCTTCGGCTTCAGCCCATTTGCGATCAAAATCCACCAGAGCGTGCTCTTCTTTGTTCGTAGCGCCAGAGGGGGGAACATACTCGCCGCGTTTCATGGAAGCGTAGAGACGAGCCTTTTCTTCCATCTTTCGCTTGGAGCGGTGAAGCGTTGCAGGGTCAACGGAGTCGAGGGAGGTTTGGTGCTGCTGTTCCGGTGAGGGGCCATCGGATATGTCGGCGAGGGCGCGCTTTTTGGTGTTCTTGTTATGGGCGGTGAAAATCGAGGATTTGGAGGATTTAGAAGGGCGGGTACGACCCGACGTAGGGGCGGTCGAGGGTTGAGAGAGGAGGGAGGAGAGCTGGGAGGTGAAGGCTAGGGTTGTGGAGGAAGATATCTCTTTGGATTTGGTGGTTTTGGGCCGGGGCAGGCCGTAGAGTGACGAGTTGGATGTCATGATGGGCCGTGGATGCGGTATGTCCAAGGTTACAACTGTGGAATTCAGAACGCCCTCGCCCACCTCCAATAGTAGGCTGCAGGGTGGATACAATCGTGGATAGAAGTGTGGGTATGTAGAGAGTACTCCGTAAGGTAGCACGGTAGCAAGGGTGCAAGGGTAGGTTGGCAGATGCGGAAGGCTGAACTAGCCAGCGGGAGCTAAGATAGAGTAGGGCTGATTACGCTACCGCCTTATCGCTACCACTCTCTATTGTTTACTCCAGCGAGGTCTATATCTAGGATGCCTGAACAAGCAGTCGAGAAGATGTCAGCGTCGACAAAAGTGTACGTAGCGGTCATAGGTCAGTGTCTCTCAATATAGTCAACGTTACCCAAGTTTGAGGGCAATTGATATGGGTTGAATTTAGTTCTTTAAACTTCAATTTCATTCAACTGATTGCATATTGAGGAGTTCATTTTTTCACATACTTTTCAACTCACTCAATTAGAATGAAAACCGTTGTACAATAATTGTTCAATCGCGCTCTTCGCCTGAACATATAGTCCTTTCTACTACCTCGATATTTCATCAAACTCACACATTTCCTCTAACACCCTCACAGGCGCCGGCGGTGTCGGCCGCGCCTTCATCTCCCAACTCGCCCACCTAGCCCGCACATACCCTCAGCTCACCCCCGTTCTCATTGCCCGCAGCCAGAAATCCCTCACCGTCCCGACCTTCGATGAGTCTCTTTCCCTCACAACCTGGGAGCACGATCTCTCCCAATCCCACGGCAGCGGCCTCTCCCCCAGCGAAATCCTAGACTATCTACGCAACGGTATCTCCAAAGCTCCGGGAAAATGCGTTTTGGTAGACAACACCAGCAACCAGGACATTGCGGACAGCTACCCGCTCTTCCTGAAAGCGGGCATCAGTATCGTGACCCCCAACAAAAAAGCCTTTAGCGGCAGCCTAACCCTATTGAAAAAAATCCTCGACTCCTCACCACCCCGCCACCCCACGGGCGGCCTCATCTACCACGAATCCTCCGTCGGCGCCGGCCTCCCGATCATCTCCACCCTCACCGACCTCGTCTCCACCGGCGACTCCATCCACAAAATCCAGGGCGTCTTCTCCGGCACCATGAGCTTCCTCTTCAACGCCTTCGCGCCCCTGAGCGGCCAAGGCGGGAACTGGAGCGCCGAAGTTGCCAAAGCCAAGGATCTCGGCTACACCGAGCCCGACCCGCGCGACGACCTCAACGGCCTCGACGTCGCCAGGAAACTCGTCATCTTGGCCCGCGTCGCCGGGCTAGCTATCGAAAGCACGAGCAGCTTCCCCGTGCAGAGCCTCATCCCCCAAGCGCTGGAGAGCGCGCAAAGTGCCGCGGAGTTCATGCGGCGCCTCCCGGACTTCGACGCCGAGATGGAGGACCTGCGGGAGCAGGCGGCGAAAGAAGGGAAAGTGGTCAGGTTCGTGGGGAGTATCGATGTGCGCAAGGGGGAGTGCAAGGTCGGGGTGGAGAGTCTGGAGAAAACACATCCGATTGCCGCACTGCAGGGGAGTGACAACATCATCAGTTTTTACACCAAAAGATACGGGAGTAACCCGCTGGTTGTGCAGGGCGCTGGGTGAGTATTATTTTCCCCTTGTTGCGTGGGGTTTAGGGGGTGGAATGCTGATGTTCCGCTAGGGCTGGGGGGGAGGTTACGGCAATGGGTGTTACGGCGGATTTGATAAAAGTGGTGCAGCGGGTTTCGTAGTGTGGTAGCGTAAGATTATTTGATGGTGTAAGCTTGTCTATCAAAGTTCTAGATCCGTTTCATGGTGTTTGGCTTTCGCCGCCGGTTGCAGGAACAGCAGGATGCTAAAGAGTGAATTCTTGGGTATCGTCCGTCTATTCCCACCGTTTCTATCGATACACCCAACGCCAGCCCGGGTGCCTTCATTACCTTCACAGGTAAATCCCTAAGAAGCGTATCAAGCCCACTTGACCACTAACCAAAATACCCCCATTCTATAAACGGCACCGACCGCCCCCTGCAGGACCAGTCCCAGGCCCCGCATGCAATGCAAAGACTGCCCCACCATGTTTGAAGTCTATCTCCAGCAGCTCACCTCCTCCCCCTGTAGGCTTCATAGCCTCCGTCATCCGCCTCCGCTCCCGGAACGCCGACGTACCCACTTCCCCCCGTCCTCCACCTATCAAGCCCATACTGCTCCGACCCGATCGAATCTCCAACGCCGAGCGGTTGCGCACTGCTAAGCAACCTGCTCTCGCTCTCGTTGCTCATGTTATACATCGCTCTCGCGCCCAAGTCTCCCTGACCCCTATACGGAGAAGCCCGGTCCGGAGAGTCATCGGGCCTCAGACCCCTCCGCGCCGCGGCACCCCCGTAATCAGGCCCGGGGCTCGAGGCTCTGGAGCTGGGTATCGAGTCGCTGTCACGGCCTAGGAAGCTTCTGGGTGTGCTACTCCTCTCGCTGACAAGGTCGGAGGGTTTACCGTAGAGCTCGCCATCGCCGCCGTACTCGTCCGCAAACTCGGCTCTGTTCTTGTAGAATGCGAAATCGAGTTGAGATTCGGGTACAACTTCGAACATATTTTCTCTATTGGAGTTGGTGACTGAGCGATCGAAGCGAGCGACTTTGCCAGGTTGAGATTGCGACATGGCATCCATGGCGATGCCTGAATAACCATTCAACGCTCCGTCGACATTGTCAGGATTCACTCGGCCACGGTACACCTGGGATAAGACATTCCGGGCTTTCTCGTGGACCATAGGGGTCATGAGCTTTTTGTGGAGCGCTGGATGACCGAATTTCGTTGATACGCGGTCATTGTGACGTGGCTTGCCCGTTGGATTGGCGAGATTTTCCATATCTTTGAGGGTGGCTTTGGTGTAATATTTGTTCTGGTCGTTGAAAGTTTTGTAGCAGTACCATTTGAAACTAAGCATGAGAATAGGAAGAGGGATCATGCAGAAGATCATGGACCACGAGCCGTTGGCCATGAGGACGAGGGCGATAACGAAATTTGAAACAATGGTGGCGAAGATCATCCGATTGAACAGGATTGGCCAGTATTGACCTCCAGATTCAGCCTTTGTAATGAAGACGTAGAGTAAGAGGTACTTCTTGAGCCAATAGTCTGTGGCAAAATAAAACGCTGTAACTGGAAGTACGAGCGGCTGAAGAGTTGCGAAACAAAGCGCCACAGTGGCATAAAACAAGAAGTAATTGTAGTAATCCGCGTAGTCAAATGCTGTTGGGGCTGTATACTCAATGGCCTGTCGGGGTGTCGGATTCGTGAATGTGCGCATGAACCATTGGTAGATCAAATTCCAAACTTGGGCTATGTCAATTGCAGCACCAAGATTTCGTTGGAGCAGCCAAGTAAGCCAGAATGGAGAGACGGAACAGAGTCCAACCATCATCTTTACAAAAAAGGCGCCCTCCTTGACCGCAGTCAGAACATCCACATTGCTTTTCCCCCTGAGGTTGATGACAGCGGCGATGTATTGCCACAGAGCGGAGAAGAGAGAGAAGACTATAAGGTTGTTGAACATGAAGAAGGCGTAGAGTTTCGTAAGGACGTGTCGTTCCCGAGAGAATTTGGTCGTATCACCAGCACGTATGGATAACCGTCTGAAGGCGATAGGGAGTAGGAGGTAGACGAGAGATGTCAGTGCCGGAGAGGCAATACCCTGCACAATAGACCAGCCCAAGCGGTGTCCATCGAAATTCGTCTTGAATTTCGGCCAAACTAGGGCAAGGTTGGATAGATTCGAAAGGAATATAGCAATCAACGCGTTGGGAGCAATCCATACAACAGTCAGTACCGCTATCCAAAAGTTGTTCCTGAATCGCTTCCAGCGCCTAGATTTCTTTGTCAATGGTAGGTTCTTCCAGATCAAGTCTTTCGGCGGTGGCGCTAGCCTAATTGTTGCTCCTTGAGGATGCTTATGCCTGGCAGTATAAGCTACCGTATGCGCCTCTTCAATCCTCTCATAACTGGCGAAACCAAATGGCATAGGATTTCGCTTGTCGATTGACTCCCGTACGTGGTTAATCTCAACTTCGAGTTCGCGGATGCGTTCAGTTAGATAGTCGATTGCATCCACCTTCTGACCACCGTTGTTTTTCTGGTATTTTTTTGATGGGCGAAGAGTGGGACGTTTCGAGGGAATGCTGTCTGGCTTCTTCAGGTATTTGGCCAATACCGATTCTAACTTCCTGATAGCAATCTCATGCTCCTCAATCAACTCAGGGAGCTCTTTCACGTTGCGGCCGATGGTTGCTCGGGGTAGACCTGCCGTTTGTTCGACTTGATCAGCTATTCGAAGTATACCCTCGTCTGTTCGTAGGGCTTGTGGAATATCGGTAATCATCAATGTTCGAGATGACAAACTCATCTGATAGCCAGGGCTATCGAAGTACTGTTTCCGTAACCTTGTGGCAGCGATGTAATTACGCCACAAGAAGAAGACAATGACGAGGTCGATCAAGTAGGAGCTTATGACATGGCTCCACAAGGTTTTGTAGTTCTTTCCATAGACATACTGTGGTGTCATTAAAGCGAAGTAGTGATCAGGAACGTCTTTCAAAGGTTCCTTGACGCTGCCAACAACATTTGCGGGTATCAAGATTCCAACCCCTATTACACCAAGTACGAGAAACATATCACGGCACATTCTCGTGAATCTCAGGAAAATCGTCGCATCGAGCCCAACTTTTTCCACCAGCTGGGATTCATTTGTTGTGGCGACTGGTGGGACCCAGGCCAGAACACCGTTCCCAATCTTGGGAGGGGTATGTTTCTCGTCGCCATACTTAAGCTTTGGTGCGTATACATTCGAAATATGTGGTCGAAGGATGGAGAAGAGGATGGCGAACAATAACATCACCCCTACGGAGGCGCCTAGGGAAGCCCAGAAAGCGTTTGCGTGGAGCTAGAAGAGAAAGTGATAAGCATATAGTAATCTCGTTCAAGGCTGTCTTAAAAGCTACCTGACTCGCAAATGGATCTTGAACTAGACATAGAAGTCGCGCAGCCCCACTCGATTGGCATTTCTCACCGCCGAAACCCGGAGAAGACATAATGGCAAGCGAATGGACGCCCGGAAACCCAAGCTTTAGAGGTGGGTGGTTAAGAAGGGAAATTCAGACAAAAGATCCAAACCATCGACGTGGTTGAAGTATGTTGGGATGCCGTGGAATGAACAAATGCGCCGGAAGGTTAGACTTCGTATCAACATGAGCCACGCCGCTTAGGAAGTGAAGTCGAGTCGAAGTGAGGGATGTCGACTCCTCGAAAGATCAAAGGTTACATCTGGAAAGACTGTATGAATTCTCAACGGGGAACTGCTGACTCCCTGGGCTCAGTGGAGGTTTGTCTTACGGCGCTTCTTCGGGTCACATATCGGGCGAAGGTGCTGCGAAATGATGAACCTATCACGTTGAGGCTGACATACAGGGATGACGTATGAACCCTGTCAAATTCCAACAGCTGCAAAATTATTTATAGCTCTCAACGGCTGATTAGTCTTTTTACGATCAAGTTCACAGCCAGCTATCTGGTTCTTCTACACGCGATGTCTTCAATGGGAAGCCATGATATTTACGATGGGTGATTTGGGTGCTAGGGCCTTGCAGTTGTCTTTGGAAACAATACGGCTCTTGTTTTGTCCACGAGACACGAAAGTATAGTCACCAGATCATCTTTTTCATCATTCCAGAACGAACACAGGAGCAGCTAGCCAAGTCAATATCCATGGTTGCTTAGAGATGGTGAAGACGTTGTGGATTTAATCGTTAGCCTTTCTGTGCTAGTACACTTATAAACCTCCTGACAGCCTCCCCCCCTTTGACGCGGATATCCACGTCAAATTCACCCAAGGCCTTTAACCGATCTGCTTCGGCACCCAGCACATTGCCTCCTTCAGTGATGATTGTGATGTCCTCTGCAGACAAGACGACTCTTGCGCCTTCCTCAGACCCGGCCAGGATAGCCTTGATCGATTCCGCAATATCTGCAGTAGATACGGATCCGTAGATGGCAACCTCTTGAGATTTAGGCAATGAATCTTCTACAGCTGCAAGATCTGCCGCTGCTGCTGAAGTGGCCTGTTTTCTAGAAGGTCGAATTGGCGGTTGATCCTGAGGAGCCTCGGGTTCGGGATTCACGATTGGGGTTCTGTAGAATTCCAAGTGGCTGGGCAGCGTAGTGGAAATGATCTGTGTTGCTCTTTGGGGCTACTATTGTCAGTGCTATGGCCCAACGTAGGTGATAATTAGACTGAAGTACCAGTAGAAGCTTGATTTCCACGTCCACCAGGCGCTCTCCAACTAATTCTTGGATATCATTCCCACTGTCTGATTGCTCTATCCCAAATGTGTGGTCTCGCTCTATAACCAGGTCTTTCTTGTTGAGCTGCTGCAGTCTTGACTCCGTCATGTATTCTGCTTTTTGTCGAGGATACCAGATGTTCCGCATCCTACCAGGGGCAACGGGGATGATAGAGCCTACAAGGATCTAGAAGTGAGCTGTCGGTCGCCCCAATAAAGATCGAATGCTACCAACCTTGTCGCCCATATCCTCGTATATCCTCCAAAAGCTTCACATTTACCGTAGCGGGTTGTTTACTAGATGATTTCTTTCCTCGCAGTTGCTGGTGGAACGGAGACGTAGACTCGGATATGTCGCTGGAGATCACTCGTCGTAAGCAGTTGAGGCATCGAGGGTTTCCCGCAGTTCTCTTAAAGGTTGCCATCCTAATAGGAATAGACCTCTCGCTTAAGGAGACATCCAGATGCACCAGATTTGGTGATTCACCAATTGGGAGATCGTTACTTAGCTAATTCCACATAAAGAATTTTTTGTTGCCTCAGGTTCTCAGACGTGTCACACTAACCCCTAACGGGGTTAGTGTGATAGGCTCGAATCAGCCTTCGCTCACCCAAGTGTCTAGTTTCAGAATTCAGAAAGTATTGAAATAAAAATTCTTCGAAGTCATACATGTACACACAAGAGCGAGACTGCATTTTCGGTCTCAAATCTATTGAAAAGGGTCCTACTATACGTACGGCCCCAATATATGCGCAACCCGAAGATACTTCGTTTTTGGTGTGACTGTCACTCAATCTCATGTATTTTCTGGTAGAATAATTTATTTTTCTTCAATAAACAAACATTCGCCTGACAATCATCTGCATCTTCTTCTTCCTACTACCACAACATCACCTGTACTATTCCTGCTTATCTATTGCCTCTATCTGCTACTGCTACTGCTACTGCTACTGCTACTGCTACTGCACCCTCGCCGTCGCCCTTCACTGACCTCGCTGTCGCCGTCGTCATGAATTCACTGCTACTAGTGCAGAATCCGCCAGTCACGAGGCCACGAGGAAGGCCGGTCGGATTCACTGCGCGTACGCGCCAGGAGCAGCAATTTGAAGCCTCAACTCGACGGCTACTTTCTCAATTTGAACGTGTGGAGAAGGCTTTGAGCCAACAAACACAGGTGGGGGGCGGGGGTGTAGGTCGAGGTAGGGGGCGAGGTACTGCTGCTGTAGAGCAGGAGTTTCAAACAGAAGCTTCAGATGAAGAAGGCTTTGACTTTACCCAGTGGTGCATAGATTTATATGACCGTCGCACCGGAATAAAGGTACACTCAGGTTATTGAGCTTTGAATTCATGGCTTCTACCAGAAAATACATGAGATTGGGTGACAGTCACACCAGAAACGAAGTACCTTCGGGTTGTGCATATATTTGGAAGCTAAACCTTTTTGGGGGGGGGGCGTATCTTAGGTAGGTATGTAGTAAAACGCGGGGCGTACAATATTTAGTAAATTGGGACGTACATACGAGGTCAAAAAACTAATTGTTCGGAATGGCCTCCGTACCGCAACTGCACTACCACGAAAATCAAACGAACACGCAAATAGCTAAATGTAATGACAACAGCACCATTTATACGTAGAAATGTTAGATGATATGAATTATAATATATATCTATTCATGAAAGTGATTGTCACCCTGTTTAAGAATAATCTGATCCACCCGATGCTTCTTGTTAGGGGCCAGCATAGAGCGAGTCATATGGGTGTAATGTAACGAGTATATAAATGCTAAGGAAGGAAAGTATCTAGAAGGGAAGAGCCGGCTATCTATATGACTCAGGAGAACATAAGCTAACCCTGAATAGGGTTGGCCTCGGAACAACCCTATAGCCTAGCGGCGAGCGGCCGGCGATAGTCATCAACATAGCCACCAACATAGCTACCAACATAGGTGCGTAGCTAGGATCGTAACACTTCTGATTCATAATTAAAGGATTAATATTCTTTTCTACGAGTAGTATGGTTTGAATTTTTGAATTTTTGTGGGCATGGAAGCTTATCTAATCAACTACGTTAGCCCTACGGAGGCCAATTGCGGATTCCGAATAATTAGTCTTTTGACCTCGTAGTGGGACCCTTTTTCTATTCTAAATATTCGAATTTAATCTTAATTTCAAGAGTTTTGCCAAGGCTTACACAACAGCTTGATAAACGACTCAATGAATAATTATCAACTCAAAGCACTCGAGTTCAGTATTTACTAAACTACATACTGCTAAAATAAATCCGAGCCCTTTTCTGGAAATAGAAATTGAGACGAATTAGATGCTAGAAGCCGAAATTGAATGCTATTCGAAAGAATGAGGCGCAGCAAGAAGGTTCGAGAATAAGTAATTAGAGATGAGCAAGTCAAGCACTGTCTTGAAGAATCAGGAAATTTTCATCACGTGCTGGAACTTCTTTCCCCCGGGGGAAAGAACTTCCTTAGTGCGACCAAACGATGGGAAATCTTGTTCTTCGACATACAGTACTTGCAACGTGGCTCACTTCCCCTTTCATAGCTGTAGAGCGAAATCAGGGACGGCGTGTAGATATGAGATACATAGAAGGTAAACAGAATAAAAAGTAGACGAAAATAAGAACGAATTTGGTGAGTATTGTTGTTGCGAAAGGTATGGCGACTGAGCAAGGAATCGGGAACACTCAGAGGAGTACTCGTCACAGGTAAATCATACAAAAACTGAGGGTAGTACTTGCGAGGGAAGTACTCGTCAAGGAAGTACTCGTCAAGGAAGTACTCGCCAAAGCAAAAATTATCTCTGTACGACCTTCATCAAATGTACAAGAGGGAGAAAAGTAGAAGTGTCTAATACATTGGTCTTAAGCCATGTATTGTGTAAAATAACCTCACTGTTAATACGAAGGGTGTTGAAATATTAACATCTCTTTTGATTATTATGTTAAGGCTTAACCTCAACATCTATTGGGCCATAGGGCTGACTCGGATCACCGAGCACCTCTTATTAGTTTTCCCTACATAGCAAATACATTAAGCTATTACAACTATCTTGAACTGCTACCTACCATAGGATCAACTATCTATGCTGACCTCAGGTGCAGGCCTGTAATAAATCTAGTCCATCTCATTACTGCGCGAATTCTACACGCCGCTCTTGCCCGTAACAGGAAGTGGAAACCATTCGGAAATCCCGCGAAAGTCCCTGTGCCCTCGTGGTCTCTGTCTCCTACTAATGACAGGTGGAAGCTATGAATAGATGGGGTTCACGAAGGGAGGAGGATGAGGGCAAGAATTGAAGAAGTCGGGTCATGACAGCATAGGGGCAAGGTATTAGACATCATGTACATTGCTTCTAAAGTCCTTTCTGGGTGATGTAAGTTTGATAATGATTCTCATGCCTTGCGATGCTGTGGTATCACAACGAACATCCTTTCGTTGCAAACGCTCCAAGGATATATGACTGGACTATAAATACACAATTAGAAGTATCAACGTGTGTAGAGAATCTCATGACGCTCGTCATGCAGGGATGAAGCTTGCCGCGAGCTCTCTCAAACCATCTGTATAGGATCGTTTGGGAGCTTTCGGCTCAGTCTGCTCAGCCTCCCTGTTCGCTGGACTAATGAGTCCATCAACACACCACTTTTGGTCTGCTGGCAGCTGTTCGGCAGCACATATGGAATCGAAAGAACCTCTTTCGAACTTTGTCCTCTTGTCCAAAATCTCGGATTGTTTCCTCTCCCTCGTTAGCCAGATCCTGTTGAGAATCTCGACGTATTGAATTCCACTGTGCGTTTCCTTGACTAATACTAACAACCCGATCTCTTTCAAGTCGACCGCTGGGAGACGAGAGGCTATGATTGCTATATCAATCGGCACTTCGGTCGACGATCTATCTCCTACACGCCGCATGCTGGACACCGCTTTGTGATCTTGCAAGCTTTTTCGAAGTACAGAAGTTGTTGGAAAGTTTTCGCCCTCGTCCGCAATGTGGACTGCGTACCATTCTCGGAGCGAGAGGTCTGTCGGAAAATAGAAGTCTTCACGGTGATGTAAGGGGAATGGGCCTCCAACGAGAGAGTGAAGTCTAAAACCTGGAAACAAAACCTCAAGGCCTTGGTGTTCAATAAAACGAGCTCCTTCGTGGTTCTTGACTCCGAGTGGATCCGGAGGATCGGTCTTATGGGATGATAGCCAAGAACGTGGTGCCCAGCGATAGCCCTTCTCCTGCAGTTTAGGTCCAGGGAGGAATATCATGCCTGGCGGAACTGGACAAGGTGAGATTGCTAACAGCTGCGAAACAAAGTGAAGCATCCTGCCATTGCAATCATCTTTGTATAGCTGAGATTGTTCATCATGTCTGCTGGGCATTGCATAGAGTTCCGTGCTCAGATTAGTAATTGTAGCTAATGAAAGAGTTTCGTGATGAAGGTGAGACGTTGTCCTCCATTGTGCCACTTTCCAGACGGATGCAATGAACTTAGCCTTTGGATGCCATCGTTCATCAGACAAGAATTGAGTGTGAACTTTGTTGCGCTTTTCGCCTAGAACACCATGATAATACATTTGAGACGCTGTTGGTAGACAGTTGTGAAGGCTATCCGCTTCTTCGAAATACAGATCCTCTAAGTGATCCATCGCGTACAGCTGATCTTTGAATGCGAAGTAAATATGCTTGCTCAAGATCGCTTCTTGTAAGGTCCACATGCGGGTCATCCATCTGCTCATAGTTATCTTCATCGCAGGAGTTGAATATCCGGGGCCCTTCGCCACTCCCATCAAGCTCTTGTCCAGGACTATCATATATCGAGCATGGACATAGATGTTATGCATATTCCTAATCGCCAGCTGGCGCTGGGTATGGAAAAGTCGTCCTTTTGGAATCGCTAAGGTGTCAATCCAGAATGCTCCCTTGACTTTCACGTTGCCGCTTCTCATTCTGTTAACATCGTCAACCAATCTCGAGAATAAAGTCAAAGCACATTTGCTAAGTTGATTCTGGTCCTCAGGGCCCCCAAATCCATCGACCCAAACATGCGAGAATATGCTGTATGGAATGTTAAACGATGGTTTCATCTCAAGGACCTGGAGTTTTTGATTTTCATAGCGGAAGAGTGGGATATTGCCTTCTTCAATAATACGTGCAAGGCAACTTCCATCAACAGTTTCGTAGTCGTTGCAATCCGGTTGTTCCTCACGGGGGCTGCCTTGGATACAATAGTGATAGGGCTTTGGTTTGGCTGGCAACCCATCCTTCTGACGAAGTTTATCTTCGAAACACTTAGTCGGAGTACACTCCCTATGATAAGGTCCTCTGGCACCGGAAGCACCATCCAGGGTGTGCAAGTGTAAGAGGCCAACAACATTGCCTCGTGCTTTTGCTTGCACCATTCAAATTGCTGTACGACACCAAAGAGAATCCTCGAGTTGGTTCAAAACAAATCTGGAATAGCCCCATCCTGGACTCGAGAATTTTCGGCTACTCCATCCTTGAATGTTGAAACCGATTTTGTTATGGACTTTGGCTTGCGCGTGTGTCAAAGTCTCTCCCAAAACCATAAAGGAAAGTGGAAGGATTTCATCGACTTCATTCCATACTGGATCATATCTGCGGCCCTGAAACGAACAATACTCGAACACATAAAACCGGGCAGTTTCCAATACCTGCTGTATGCGCAGTAAGCGACTTGTCCGTGCAGATCCTGGACTTGTTATCTCCTTGTCTAACCAGGTTTCAAGTAACTCCGGTAAATGCTTGGTTTTAATGTAACCAGAGTTATCTCCATCAGTCCGTACAAATCTTTCCGGCTTGAAAGAGTCGAGGTGTCCAAATACTTGAGCAAGAACTTCAAAAAAAAGCCATTCCTGCAGGACTTTGTCGAAGGAGCATATTGGGCGTTCCTGGCTGTGGCTACCATCTTCTGTAATATTCCATCCTTTGTTCTTGGGGAGATTCCAAAAGTCTTTCCATTTTCTCGTACCTGTTTCGGTTGGCGTTTCGCAATGAAGAGGAACGGATGTGTTGACTTTGAATTTTAGATGATCCATTCATAGGTAAATAGACAATCTCGCCTACTCTAACCCACCAATCGTTCTGAACACGACGTTGCAAGGTCACAGTGCCCGCCTAGTTATCACCTGACTGACTCTTTTTGCGATCATCTGAAAATTCAGGCAGACAACAAGTGTTTTATATAATTCCGACTTTGGACATTTAGAAGAGCCTCTCCGCTCATAGCCTTGCGCTCTCCAATCTCCCATTGCGCCAGGGGCCGGTGTCGCGTTTTTCGATTGGTTGGAACACATCCAGGATACCACACTGATACAGTATACTGAGTTGCCATTTCCAAAAGATGGCGCGTTGTGCATCCTCCAGGAGGATCACGAGGCTGACCTATCATCGCCCCACTCTGTCCGGATTACCGTGCCGCCCTCGACATTTCCAATTATGTCTTCTCAGCCATCTACAGGGGGTGTCACCCCCGACTTCTTACGCGGATTGTGGCATGATCACTTTAGGTAGTGATTTGAGCCTGGGCCTCCACGTAGTGGATGCAGCCCAGCTGCACCTCATTAATTCCAGCTTATAACGCTCTCATCCCACCAAAATGGTCATGTCTCATAATCGCGACAAAGTCGATGTTGAACATGTACTATGGCAAAGTCTAAAACTCGAAGACCTATAACCTATTTGGGCAGTGTAGAATCTATCTATGAACCACCCTTTCCTGACGCGCCCAAATTTGAGTACGTTCCTTTTGTCCATATCGATAACGTGGGGTTAACAAGACTATAGCTTTATTTTCGTACATGATCCTGGCACTAATTGGCAAAACGCCTGGAGCCAGACAGCACAGCCGGTTTCGTGGATTCGAGACTTCTTGCCACGAGAATTTCCGAATTCGCGAGTATGGGCGTATACTTTGGAAATCGCGAAACCTACGCGGTTTACTGAGGATACGTCTGGGATGCAATTTGAGAGTCTGCTCACGAAAGTGGGTAAGAAAAAGGTAGGAAATGAAAATAGATCTGTTGCGCCTTCAATGGTTCTGATCAATCCTTAGTCAAGTCATCGTTCAATAGTATTCATTGCGTACAACTTAGGAGGCTTGCTGCTTCAAGATTTGCTCCGTGGGTGTAGCGAATGCGCAAGCAGCTATGTTCAGGGAATTATTCTCTTTGGGGTCCTATGCTCCAGCAAAGCCGACGATGACTGGATGAATCCCATACTCGCTGCGAGCAACATCACAAACCCTGACTCGCCTGTAAGCAGGGAAGCTTGCTATGAAATCCGGAAAATAGGACAGAAACTCATCAACGATGAATTTGAGACATGGGTGGAGGATTTTAAACTTAAAGATAGAGTCATTTGTTTATACGAAACTTTGGCGGTACCGAAATATCACAATCTTGTAGGTGTACACACTGTGAACAGTGCAGTGTGCCTACAACCCAACTGACAAAGTCAGGTGGTTAGCCAGCAGGCAGCAGTCATATCAGGATGCGACAGCATGGCACTGGAAGCTGATCATCTCCAAATGGCTCGTTTCTCAGAAGAAGCGGATATAAATTACCAGAAAGTGATTCTGGCGCTTAGGAGTGTCTGTTGTCCACGTAATGAGGTTTATACGAACATAATGTTACCCGCACGACTACATTCTGGTCGTCTCAGAAATCTGCCTGTAACTTCGGATCTGTGTGAGGAACTGCTTCTTGCAGAGGATAGTGACCGTGATGCCAAACCTTCGGGTCTTGCAGAAGATAGTGACCGTGATGCCAAACCTTCAGGTCCGCTAGCTTTGCTTTTGGAACATCAAGGACATTATACCAAAGCCGAAGAATTCTTCGCTAACTTAGCTCAAGATTACGGAAGTTCTCTTGGCTCCCAACATCGTTTGACATTGTACTGCCTTGACAAGAAGGCCTCCCTACTTTGTAAGCGTGGTGCGTACGAAGATGCGGAGGAACTGATCAGGAAAAATCTGAAGATAAGGATCAGTACCTCTGGAAAGACCTGTCTTTCTGTTCTACTGAATTCCTGTACCATGGCATCAAGTTTGATATCCCGTGGCTATTACGGAACTGCAGAAAAGCTGCTTTGTGATGCTCTGGAGTACTCAAGTTCGTCGTATCCTGGGAATGTTGCCTGGGTCCAGCTTTTAAATTGTCTGGCTACAACGAGTGTGCGGTGTCAGTCAGCTGGCTTTGGATCTCGATTTAATACAGAGTATCTAGCTGTGAAAGTCGTCGGAGAATCAATATCTTTATATGGAGAAAAACATCCTTTTACCCTGAATCATATGTCAGACTTGGCAGATGGCCTGGCCTCAAGATCCCAATTTGCAGAGGCCGAAGCTATTGGCCGCTTTGTTCTCAACGCGACATCGCAAGTTCTTGGATCACATCATCCCCAGGTTCTGCGTAGCGCTCAAAGGCTTGCTGATTATATCCGATGTCAGCATCGTTATAATGAAGCGGCCACAAGCCTTAAGTCTACACTGGAGCTACAGAAGCGAAAGCAAGGAAACTGGAATCCCGACACCCTAACCACAATGAAAAGCCTGGGACTGGTCTACATTCTACAAGGTTATCTACAAAATGCAGAGGAATTACTGGAGCAGACATATGTTGGTATGAAACAAGTTTTAGGAAAAGAACATCCTACTTCCATCTGGGTATCGCAACTTTTAATCAGGCTCAAGGCTGAACAGAACACAAATCTAGACTCTGTTGAAGGTACTGATCACAGTGATGCGATTAGGACTTCGCCGTCCGGGATGCATCCAGGTGCCGACTACGACTTTTTCTCGAGCGCTTTGGACGACGAAGTTATAAAAGCGGCAAGGAAAGGCGACACCATCAGCCTGCAGACAACTTTACGTGAAAATAAGGTGGGAACGCGTGTCTTTGAGCGAGCATTACGCGAGGCAGCTTCGAATGGTCAAAATGAAGCACTAAAAGTGCTCCTCAAAGACTACTCGGTAAATTCCCAGGACGGATTATATGGTACTCCGTTACAAGCTGCATGTTATTTTGGTGAATATGATACTGTACAGTTTCTGTTGGAACACAATGCGGACATTAACGTACGAGGCGGTGTATGTGGAAATGCTCTACAAGCCGCTGTTCTTGGCCGGCAGCCGAGAATACTAGAGCTTTTACTGACAAGAGATCTTAGCTCGGATATTGGGAAAGAATGCCTCAATTCTTCTCTTAGCACTGCCATATTAACAAAGCAAAATCAACTTGTGCCAAAGTTACGGCATGCTGGCGCTGATGTTAATTGTAAAGACTATCTTTTTGGAAGCCCGCTTCAGCAGGCTTCGTTCTTTGGTCAAAAAGAAGTCATGACTATACTCCTAAAGGAAGGTGCTAGTACGAGCCTTCCAGGAGGAATTTTTGAATGTCCATTGAAAGCGGCCATAGCATCAGGAAACAGGCCTTGCGTATTATTACTACTTGATTCAGGAGCCTCAATTGGCCAGCTATACTCTAAGCCAGCAAGCAAGATGGAGGAGTTGACGGCTGCCAACGAAGCATTTCTGAAAAGCGTGATACTCGAGAAGATGAAAGCCTCGCAACTCCCACTTTCACGGAACTCGCTTGAAAAACCAGGCTTGGTGCCAGATACAAATAATCTAACTCTTTCGAAGGCTGAGGAAACTAGGGGCTTGCAACTACAGAAGGGAGCAGATGTTCAGCTTACATCAGACACTAAACCACCCAATAATCTTCAGACAACCTCACACCGGCCCGGAGCTAAAAATCTGGAAGTACGTTACGAAAATACGACATCCACTTCAGGAACACTTGATACCGAAACATCGTCGTCGCGGGCTTCAAATGTATCGCGTTGCAAGCAGTACTTAACGGAGAAATCCAAAAACGCGAAGAAAGGTTTCAAGAAAAGATTCCAAGGACCTCACCGGGTGAATGAAAAGGAGGTTGCTACTCGCTAAATGACGGATTTGCTATTCTCCTTATAGTTGGAATCCTTTCTTTTGTATTATCGAATCATCTTGGAGGGTCACAGTCCTCTTGTATTGCTTCAATATTGAGGATCCACAGTCTTAAATCGTTCATCGCGGTTTATCGACGCTGTTCTATAGATCTCCAACCACATATGTCCGTTGGTGTATTTTGAAAACCTTATTCATCTGTTCCATCAAGAAGAAGCTGCAAATCACTTTGGGAGACTTTGAAATTTCGTATTATATTAAGTGTTGCTTTTTCTGTAGAATTTGCTGGGCATATTCACACTCGCTATAATCTGCACATATTAATACTGAGGACTTGGATCCTGTACTCGTACGATCTACATATTTTACTTCAATGCATACATATGACGGAACTGCTCTAACATCAATTCTCTTACTGAGTAAGCGATGGTACGAGGGTAGCCTTACATCGGACAGTGTCAAGAGTGATGATACCCGAAATGGCTGGGACTCGCTTAGGGAGAGATCATGACTTTTGACACCATCCGGTGATAGGGTCAGGACAAGGGTGTTTTGTGTTGTTGATCGACCATGCTGGGCGTCCATCTACTTCGAAATCAGCCAATCATCTATCTTTAGCGCTTATCCAGGCAGATTCTGACTGTGTAACTAGACTCTGACATGCGTTCGTAGGAAAAATATCCATTGCTCTTTTAAATAGTGGGGCTTGCGCCATCATCCCATTGGGGTAAACATATGACAGTGGGGTCCAGATTCCTTTCCTGTGCCCACCACACCTAATTGCAAGAGAGATTATTCGTCTGATAAGGATATCTTCAAGGGTGCAATGCAGAATGACAATGTGTTCGCAATGCTTGAAGCATAACAGCCGGCGTCTTTGAGCCTAACATGTCTGCTGGCTAGATAGAGCCTGACAGAAGATATCAAATAATAAAAATGGCTCCTCCCCGGATGGGATCTGTACTACTAGACAGTGCTGCTCTACCAAATTCTCGATTTCTTCGCACCTAAAAGCATGGCAATTTCAAATACCACAAGTCAACGAATCAGTGTTCTGGCCTACGCACCCATTGCTCTTTTCGCGGAAAGCCTTCGAGTCCAGTTCGCTATGGCTTCCTCCATAATCACCCGAAGCTCCGTCGCACCAGCAATGACTGGGTGCGTCAAGGATCTCCTTTTCCTGTGGGAGATGAATGAGTCCCACCTATTGGGCAATTTTGATGACAGGGATGTTGCAAACGTTACGAGTGTCAGGCACGGAAACTCCTTCCGATTGCATAACCAGGCTGTCCTGCTGCTGAGTCAAGTCTGTGGGCGGAAAGCAAATCAGAAGATCATACCGTATAGGCCCGATATCGGAGAATTGGCTATTAGAAGGGAAACGATTGTCAATCTTAGTTTCGTGCTACCGCATAACAATCTCAACAACATGAAACGTGTTCCAGTCGGCTGGAATTGCTATGCTTTCTGATAACTTTCATCGAATTTGGAGTGCCGATTGCTATTGCTGTAGAGATGGCTCTGAACGGGATAATCGTCGGTGTGGTTCTAATGCTTTGCCTCTCCTTTTCTGTCGCAGCGTTGACAGTCTTACGCTTGTTCACAAGCTCTATCATTGCAAACAGAGATGCTATTGCCAGAGACGTACAAGAGGCATCGCCTACTCTGGATATACATGTGATTGCACGGCACTGGAACGACACGCATCTCGACGTCGTTTGCGGCTATACCAGCCATCTACATGCCCTGACGAACATTCAAATGGTCGTTGACCGGTTTCCGCTCCTGCGCTGGGTGAGCCGCTTTATTGCGGTAATCTTGGTCATTCAGGCTGCAATCCTAGCAAGCCTCCTCGGCACAAAAGATAATTCTTGGATAGCGTTGCTCTGGATGGCGATATACCTGTACATGCTTATTCCACCGTATCTCTTGAAACACTACAGCCCAGACTCCTTGTATCAGAAGCATTCCGCCGAGCTAATCAAAATTCAGCCAATCCACTTCTTCGGGCGGAGAGCAGCGCTCCTATTCATCTCAATGTTGCCTGTTACTCCAAGAGCAGACGTTGATCGTTGGGCTTGGATGGATGTCTTCATGCCCGACAACGATAGGAGAAGGCGCTGGAGAGCTCACGTGGAAGCCCAAAATATTGTGACTGGGAAGTCAACATACTGCTCTTTGGGAAAACAACTGTCAGTAGAAGATGAGAAAAATGGGTTGATTGCGAAGACCGCGGTGGAACAGGCTAGTGCTGCATATAACCACCCGGAGATCCTGAAGTATTTACTGGCGTATAGCTCGAGGCTGGGGAAAAAGTAGACTTTTAGCAGTTTTGATTTCATCCATTGTAATGACTATATCCTATCTATAATACAATTCTGATCGGTAACTCGGTTGACTGCTACCAAATGGTAAAGGTTACAACCGTATAATATCGAGTCAGCCGAGGGATAGGGTACAGGTGCGGTATAGGGAGCTGTAGAAGCAACAGCGGGAGCAAACAACGAGCACGTGCAATGATCGTACTAGTAGAAAGGTACTGGAGGATGCGTGTATGTTCAAAAACACAAGGGGGTGATTGGGGAATTCTGGTTGGTTGGGTAGAAGACGGATACTATTTCTCTAGGGAGTTTATCCGAGCTTTATAGCCCGGAACTAAGCTAACTAAATCGCACCTTCCAGCTACTGGTGGGGGGGGGGGCCAAAGAAAAGCCCCAGCAACCTACCCAGATGCATATCAGAGGTATCACGAAAACCCGTTCTGAACATTCGCCTATTATCCCAAAATCACACCCATCCCTTTCTCAGATGCCTACCCAATCGTAACATGGCAGTTTCCAGTCAATCCCTGAAGCACCCTGGAAAAGTTTGTATATCTTTGTCTTGCTCACAAACCACAATGCAGAGTCTCTTAACCGAAGGCCCCAAGCAGTCTGTGGAAATACAATTTGTGGAAAGCCGGGTGGAAGTTCTTCCATACTTGCATACAATCGGCGAAAGACCTCCTCGTATTTCTCCAGAGCCTGTGGAACATCATTGCTGCTCTGTATCTTCGACAGCTCTCCCGCCAGTACGTAAGCACTCTCAATAGCAAGACTCGTTCCGACACCAAAAGTTGCGAAGGCTGCATCTCCCAGTACAAGTGCACGTCCGTTCGTCCATTTTGAAAGCTTCACCTGCGCAGCCCGGCTCATGTAGAAGTCTTCTGCATGGTCCATTCCTTCCAATACCCGCTTTGCTTCCCAGCCTGCATTTTCCAAGTACTCGTGCAGCATACGTTTCGTGTCTTCCGTTCCTTTGTCCATAGCATCTTCGACGGCTGGATCCCGTTGTCCTCGTGCTGGCATTGTAATGCACAAGTATGCTCCCATAGTAGAAGTGTTCCGATGCGGACGCATCATGATACTGAGACCTTTCGGGGCATTGTACCACTGCCACAGCTTTGGATCGGTTGGCCGACTCGGAATGCTAAAGAACGCAATGTACTGGCCCAGGAATTTATAGCTATCCTTGAGAACTTGCTCGTCCAGAATCAGCGACCGAGTCTTCGAAGTAGATCCGTCTGCGGCAACAACCAAATCAAATGTGTCTTTTGATCCCCCAGTGAAGGTCACGTTAATATCTTTATCTGTCTGTTCGAGAGATTTGACAGAATCACCGTATATGTACCGGACATTGCCCAAGCCCTCGGTGGCTTCCAGGAAAAGTCGCGACAAGTCTGCCCTCAGGATTTCGTATTCGGCAGTGAAAGAATCGCCAGCATTGAATTGAGCAAAAAATTCTCCTGAGGAATTTACAAACCTTGTACCTTCTTCTGTCGTATGACGGGAGCGGACAGCCTCTTCCAATTTCATTGCCTTGATGATTTCAACTGCTGGACCACGAATGTCGATCGCCTGGCCGGTGACCCTCGGAGAAGGTGATCGTTCAATGATTGTGATGGATATATCAAGACGTGTTTTAGCAAGCCAGTATGCGAGACAAGGCCCTGCGATGCCTGCCCCTGCTATAAGGACTTTCGATTTGAGTGCGGACATCGTTCTTTGTCGTCTGTTGAAAACTTATGTCTGAAGCAAATCAATTTATATGAACTTGGAGAACATATTTAACCTCGAGAGCAACGCTCAGAAGCATTCAGACTTCAGAGGGGCATTCTGAGAGGAACAGTCTCGATGGTGATGACGATGATGAGAATTTCGACGGGTTTCAGCTCGCAAAGAGTTGGAGCCGGGGTCGGAAAATATTCTTGGCGTCGGGTTGAACTTTAAAAATAGCATATGCTTTGGAAAAGCTTCGCGGCCTATGCGAAGCATAGGCCATAAAGAAACATCGATGAACGACGAAAGCATCGACGCTGAAAATCGAGCGAATGAGATAACAGGTTGACTAAATGGTTTGAATGTGAGAGTCGCAGCCCGCATATGCCGCGCATATTCTATACTTAAAAGACGAGCAGAACGACAAAAATGAAGAAGAAAACGCATGTATTCCGTAGATCTGACGAAGATAACGTGAGCGATGGCTTGTGAATGAACATGTCACAAGTTGAGTTCATGATTCGCATGTTTTGTGCATATGCACGACTACAATACTTCGCTGTTTGAGTCAGATTATCGCGCATGAGCGAAGCATACAGTATGGCTGTTCTGTTCTCTAGCTATTTTAGCTTAATAGTATCAATTCTTGAGCCCATGATTAGCATACCTATGCAGAAAGCTGAGCCGGGGTTGGAATAATTTTGAGCTCATGGTTAGCATATGTTTTCTAACCCCCCGCCAGCTGTAGCCTGTAGCCCCGAATTTCGATTACAGTGATGGGTTATAGGAGCGTCTACTGTGTATATTTGGGGAATCAGTTGTTAACACGATCTTCAACTAAAGGGGGATTGAATGGCCAGCACACCGAGAATGAACCCTGACTGTGGGTTCAGTAATAACAACTGATAAGTACCACAGTAATGGCATGAATTTTGATATTGGCAGAGCATCGTTGGAGAACGGAGATAGTTGTATGCCAATACTCGGTATTAGATGTGCCTAAGGTATCTTACTCTGCCAGGTATTAAAACAGAAAGATGACAAAATACTGAAAGGATGCTTTAAGGTATTGTAAGTAATACAGATTGGGTTTTGATTGGCGCTGATTGACCTACACAATTAAGGTGAGCCTATGGACACAGCCGCTTATCCAAATAGCGCATTCGCACTCATCGCTTCCTGGACGCTGGTTACTCCGTACACTATGGAATACCTGACGGATCTGTTGTATTGACTGCACCAGGCTTTAGTCATGTTTGTTCGACTGTATCTTCTGTCTCTGATACTCGCCCTCTATGCATCGGAGCGAGACCGACAATAGACATCACCAATCATGCCTGATAAACCGCTTACCGTTATAACATATGCCGCGACAGCGTCTCTGGCCGCGGTTGCTTTGATCTTCCTGTTCAACCCGAATTATCTCATCGATGGCGACTCTTCCACCGCCTCCGCAAGCACTCGGAAGAAAGGAATCGTGGGCTTGTCTAACCCCGCCAACGACTGCTTCATCAATTCGATCCTTCAGTCATTGGCAGGCCTTGGTGACTTAAGATTATATCTGATACGAGAGCTGCATCGGAGAGAACTCGGCGGTCCGGATATATACACTCCGGTACCATTGAAGGATGCAAAGGGGAAAGATGTCGATGCTCGAAACCAGGCAAGCTTGCAAAGTGGGGAGGTCACACGGGGTTTGAAGGTTGTGTTAGATCGCTTGAACGAGCGGCCGATCTATAGGAAGACCATCTCGGCAGGGAGTTTCATAACGGTTTTGGAACATGCTTTTGGGACAAGGATCAGCAAATCGCAGCAAGACGCGCAAGAATTGCTGCAGATAGTGGCGGAGAGGCTGGGGGAAGAATACCACGCTGGTCGAGAGGCGCGGAGAAGAGCTCAGCGGAGGTGTGAAGAAATCTGTGCTGCTGTGATTACGCCACCTGGTCTTGGCCTGTGCGATGTCGATGGGGGGTCTGACGAACGTAGAATCTCCATGGACATGGAGCAAGTAGCGGGCGCCCCAATGAGTCTGGATTCTACAACGGTCGAGTGTGAAAATCCATCAACGAAGGAAGACGAGGAAAATGGTTTCCCGCTTGAAGGCAAGACTGAAGCGCGAATCGAGTGCCAATACTGCCATTTCATCCCAAAAGCCAGCCCCACAACTTTCGTCATGCTGAATCTCATGGTACCGCAGAAGAGCTCGACTACACTCAACGAGTGCTTCGACGCCCACTTCAAACCCGAATATATTGAAGACTACAAGTGCGACAAATGCCGGTTAGAACACGCGATTGAGGTTCTGTCAAAGGATCTGAAACTCGCAAAGCCAGAAGGGCAGAGAATTTTCATTGAAACAACTATTAGAAAGATAAAAATGGCAATACAGCAAGATCCAGAGAAAATTCCTGAAGGCGTCGAGTTACCAGATATAAAGCTTGCACCAAAGAGGAAAATTGCTCGTCACGTCCAAGTCACGGCCTTTCCTAAGCTGCTTGTCATCCATCTATCCAGGTCCATCTACGATCCACGAAATGTTTCAACAAAGAATGGCGCCAAAGTCTCCTTTCCTGAAAGACTGCCACTAGGTGGTATTTTACACCGCAGGAACTACAAGCTTCTTGGTATGGTCACGCACAAAGGGACCCACAACAGCGGCCACTACGAATCCTTTCGGAGACAGCACTTGTATGCGCCATACTCAAGGCCTCACGTTGCGAGTGATGTTGGCCCTTATAGCACTTCAGGGACTCCTGAATTATCGACACTGCCTACCCCCAATCTCTCTACCATGCCAAGCCCTAGAATTTCTGCAACGTCACCTAGACCATCAGATGCAGTTTGTAATCTTGATTTGAATTCTCCAACAGCTTTACGGCTTTCAACGTCTACGGCAACCAGGTCACCATCTATGTCCTCGATATCGATTTCCTCACCATCCACGCGCCCATCATCTGGCTCAACCTCAGGAGTTACTCTTCCCAAACCCCCTCCAACGTCCGCTCCCCGTCCTCTTCCTGTCTCGGAAGATGCTGGGCTACCTAGCCTAATACCCTCCGAGGAATCACCGTCAAAGCGTAACAGTGCTGCTCCCAGCAAAAACGCGTCTATGATTGATATTAGTAGGTTCAAGAGAAAGAAGAAGCCCAACGACCGGTGGTGGCGGATCAGCGACGACAAGATCAAGGAGTGTAAGACTAGTGATGTTCTGGGCATGCAGAAGGATGTTTACCTACTATTTTATGAGATGGAGAAGGACGAATGAGTGCCACTTACTAGTAGTTAGGCAACTAGAAGTCGGACATTTCAAAATCAATCTGCACCTTTGCGGAGGCCTCGAAGCTCATACGCTCATTGCGATCCGCGTCCGGTACGCCCCAACCCGGCGCTGCCATCGTTGCGCGTATTTTCGGACGCATGAGCCTTCATCACGTCCAGGTGGTCTCCCCCTCCAGACACGCTGCCGCTGCACAATTCATAGAGACGCACGAGAGGAAAGTGAACCGGGTACGCTAAGCATTCAAAGCCATCGCCCTCACCCCAGCCGCGCTCTGAGTCCGCGAGCACGCCGTCTTTGTCCAAATCAACGAGCTAGAAGAACAATATAAGGATACGCCGCAGGCATGCATTCGCCGAGGGCGGCTCTCAGAGTTTATTGGACGACAAAATAGATGTCTAGCTACTATAGTATAGTATAACTAAAACGGCGGGCGAGATAGAAATGTGGAGAGTTTAGATCTAGAGGTGCGGAGTGAGGAATCTTTCAAGAAGATCTTGTTGGTAGATGCTCGTGAAGCTGGTCATGGTTGCCCCTATTTTTATCAGTTCATTAGTGGCGTGTATCTAGAAAACATACGAGTTTCAGCTGCACAGCCCAGTTTGTGAACTGAATTTTGCCATCACAGCTTCGAAAGTGATGGAACGTGTCATGTCTCATTGACTCACACCGGATAGGGGTAGTGGGTGTGAAAAGGCAGACGCAAAGCGAGAGAGGAAGGGCAAAGGCGGGAGTGAGACGGGTGAGTCTGTTGTTGATGCTGGGTGATGAGCGGGGGACGGAGGGAGGTAAAGAGTGGCAAAGAAGGTGATGAAAATAAAGAAGAAGAAATGAGGGAGAGTGGGTGGAGAGAGAGCTGAGGGATGTAGGGGGGCTGGAGGATAAAAAAGAAAGAAGAAATAAGGAGAACGAATGAATAATAGCGCAGAGGTGAAGATTAAAATCTGGCTGGCAGATGATCTTAAAGGTTACTTAAGAGGGAGATTTTCTAGCGAGAAGGGTTGATTGTAAGTTTTACGTCGTGGAACAGGCAGGGGAAAGTAGGAGATGTTAGTGTGAGTTAATGAATTATCAAATCGGCGCTTTGGTGAAGGGAGGGGGCTTACGAAAGGACGATCGGCTTCCTCAGCTCTTCAAAACCCTAGATTTCAAAAACTTCTTTTCTTCCAGCTCCGTCTCTCCAAACCCCACCCTCCAAAGTCCCAGCTCGCCAAAAAACCCAAAATCTTGCACCCTAATCTAAATATCTGATATCAACCACACCTCCACACATTTTCTTTAGACATGAAGGTGTTTCGAGTTCCTGGTTTTCTCATCAGGGTAGGTGGTTTTGGGTGCTGGCTTGGGAGGGGGAGGGGGAGGGAGAAGGGAGAAGGGAGAAGGGAGAAGGGAGAAGGGAGAAGGGAGAAGGGAGAAGGGAGAAGGGAGAAGGGAGAAGAATGGGTGGAAGGAATAGAAGAGAAGACAAAGAAACAGATCAAAAAACACCCAAAAACACCAACACCAAACCCACAAAACCATGAAACCCGTCCCAAGAAAGGAAAAAAAAAACCCCTCCAAGATTCAAACCATGCCAAAAAATCCACAAACCACAAACTCCATATCCCCACATCCCAGCCAAAAGCAACCGCACCGAAGCAACACCTTTCCCGGCCCTCATTCCCCCAATTCCCCAAGCCGTCGAGCTAGAACGCACGAGCGAAGTGGATTCATGAATAGGGAAAACTCCTCTTCTATGTATCCCGCCGGATGTAGCAGAAAATTCTTTACTGAATAGAGTAGAAATAAGACATCTCTCGTGGTCGGAGGCGTTCGGCTGGGGTTTTGTAGGGTGATGGGTGGGTAAGGTAGGTTTGTGTATATAGGGTTTATATGTAGCCGGGGTTGATAGAGTGAGGATAGGGATGGGGACGGCTGTTTCTCGGAGGGGGGTTTTCGTGCGTTGGGATGGGGTTGGGTTGGGTTTGGGGGGTACTGTAGTTGGATGGGGCGATGGCGACTGGTTGGTTGGGTTTTGGAGGGGGGTTTTGAGTAGAGAATGGATGAGATGGGGTTAGATAGATCAGGAGCGGATGGGATGACGGAAAGGAGAAAAAGAGGAGGAGTGGAATGGAATGGTGGGAGAAACGTGGAGGAGCGGGAGAGTGAGAGAAGGAAAAAGAGAAAGTAATGTGGAAGGATAGTTGAAGAGATGGGGAGGAGAATGGCAAAGAGGGAGATATGAGCTACGTATACTCTTCGACTAAATTGAGAGTTGCGCAAAACATCACCATACCAAAACATTGGGCATCGAGACGTCACAAAAACAACCCTCTAAATACTAGTACAACACCCTCGATAATGCCACTCGCACACCCCTCGCACTGCTTCCTAGAATGCCTCTCACCCTCCCCAACCCTACGTCAGTCACCACAATCCCCCTTAGCAACTAAATCCCGTATCTCCCACCCTCTTCCCGCCGTCATAAGCGCCGAAATTCGAATGATGCTCCTGATCATTGCTCCCCCACTCCTGACCGTTGTAAGAAAAGAGGATGGGATCGTCGTCGACGCGGCCGATGGTGACATGGAGAGGAAAGGGAAGGTGAGCGGTGACCTGGTTTTGATAGAGATTAGTAGAAATCGAAGAAGGAGTGAGGGGGTGAAGAATGAAAGGATAAATGCAAGACAGGGGAGATAAACAGCAAACGCACCGACTGCGAAGCCCCTTTCGATTCCCACATAAGCGGGCATCCTGTATTGTGCGGGCCCGAATTCAGCAGCACCTGCGCGCCATCATAGACGCAGATCTCGAGCACGTATTCCGTGCTGTTGGCCCATTCGTCGCTGAGCACATTTTCCTGAAACTGGGTGACGTGGAGGCCGCACCAGCCGGAGGTGTGCCTGTTTTCTTAGTCAGTCATGCCCAATCTAGTCGAAGAGCTTTCCATACTCACGGATCAATGACTGGCTGAGCGATTGCGGATGTCGCTAGGACAGAGAGAGCCCCGAGAAGTACAGAATTTACGAGATACATGGTGAAGATGTGATGTGAGTACTGAAGCTGCCATCTAGGCTTATATAGTTCTATCCAAGGTACTATTTAGAAGGCGAATGCGAGCTTAGGAATCAAATTTCCGATCAAGGCTTTTCTTGTTGGCGACGGGCTTGCAACAAGCCTGCTTGTTGGGGGTTACAGCTGGCGGGGGGTTGGAAAACTTGAGCCAGGGCCGGAACTCGTTTTTTTCTGTTTTCTTTTCCGGCTTCGGCCTAACTTTCAGCATAATAGCTCGTCATGCTCCGTACGGCTTCCATCCGATCCAAGTTCCACGGCAAGTAAATCCCGTATCCCCCTCCCTCTTCCCGCCGTCATAAGCGCCGAAATTCGAATGATGCTCCTGATCATTGCTTCCCCACGACTGATTTCCGTAAGAAAAGAGGATGGCGTCGTCGTCGACGGCGCCGACGGTGACGTAGACTTGTTCGAAAATATATTTTGCGGGAATCTGTTTTAATAGAGATTAGTAGAAATCAGGAAAGAAGACGTGAGAGGATGAAGAGAGGAATGAGAGAGAAATGAAAAGGTAGAAGAGAAATGAAAGAACAAATGCAAGACAGGAAGGTAAACAGCAAACGCACCGGGCTCGGCACCCCATTCAATGCATTCACAGTCAAGTGTTCCGAAATCTTCGACTGAGGACTCAGTATATCCTTCCCGTCATCATAGATGACGACATGGAGCACGTATTCCGAGTGGTTGGGCTCGTCACCGCTGGGCGCATTTTTCTGATACTGAACGACGTGAATGCCGCACCACTTGTCGGCGTCATAAGTATATTTTTGTAATACGGGCCCTTTTCTTCTGTTTTCTTCGTCAGCATGTCAATCTAGTCGAAGAGCTTTCATACTCACTCTTCAATGACTGGCTGAGCGATTGCGAATGCCGCTAGGACAGAGAGCTCGAGAAGTACAGATTTCAAGAGATGCATGATGAAGATGCGATTCGACAACTAAGTAGAATAAAACGTGTATGGTCTGGTGCGAGTACTGAAGCTGCCATCTAGGCTTATGTAGTCCTATCTACTGTTCATGACCTGAGCAGGCTGAGCAGCTCTCAAAGCCGCACCAAGGAGAAGCCACAAGAATGTTGGACAAACACACAACATCTCCAACATTCAATCAAATTTCCGATGAATCGAATTTCCGATGGAGGCTTTTCTTGTTGGCGACGGGCTTGTAGAGTTGTAAACTTGTAACAAGCTTGTTGGCGACGGGCTTGCAACAAGCAGGGGTTACAGCTGGCAGGGGGAATAAACAAAGTAAACTAAGAAGCAAAATAGTCAGGGCCGGAACTCGATTTTCTTTTTCTCTTTTTCGGCCTCGGCCCAACATTCAGCATACAGGATGTTTGCACTGCGGGTCGAACATTGCACTGGTTTAACATCAACGGTAAGCAGGAACAGTAAGGTAGTATCGCAATGTTCTTGTCTTGCGGAGTCGTCGACCACCAGGTAAACAGGGTGACAGGTTTCTTTAGACTCGTTCTATCCTAGCCGAGTATCTTGAACGGGTCTTGGTACCAGTATCGTATGGTTGACGGATTCTTAGTATAATGTTGGGACCGTGCCTAGAATCTAACCAGGGCGTGTAGTGGGTAGAATGTTTGATCTATCCCTTCGAGGCTTTAACCGCCACAAGGTCGGCCACCCCCTATGATGCACAATGCTAGTAGGGGGACCCCACCAATGACTAAGCATACGAACATTTATTTGGATTCGGCGAGTCGGCGACAGCGCGGTTTATTAAGCATCCGTACCCCATCTGGTCAAGCTGCTACCAAATTCGGCCTAGCTGTTGATCGAAGGGGGTGGCCGACCTTGGAGCGGTTAAAGGGATAGAGGTAGCTATAACCAGGATACTAAGAATACAGAAGGAATCAAGCGGAATCCGAGCTGTATTTATAGTAGGGCGGACAAAGGGGCTGAGCAGGTTTGCCCGGGTACCGGAAGTGCTCGGAAGGCTCCGGAACATCGTTGTTCCTTGACCACATACCGAAATCCCTAGGGCCTGTTGGCTAGGCCCTATTCAATCCCGACACACTTCGTAACAATTCATAGGCTTCAGAGAGTCCCACTCCTTCTGAATAGTCTTCTCTATCTGCTTTCGAGTGTATGGCTTCGAACGTAGCTTGTTGATGCGTTCTTTGAGCAGTGACCAAACACCTTCAATAGGATTGAGGTCAGATGAGTTGCCAGGCCAGTCAAGCAGCTCCAATCCCATATTGGCGATAGCGGCTCGGGTGAATTTAGAGCTGGGGCTTTATCCATTTGTACGATGCATTGTTGGCCGAAAGCGCTGATTGGCTCATGGTCTTCGTTGCAGTCCTTCCAAAAGTCGTGTAAGGTCTGTCGCAGTGATTTTGGTGGGGTTTTGGACATAGCTTACATACAGGTAAGATATGCTCAACGAAGGTCTTGGAATTGATAGTCCCGTGCTTTCGATCCCATATAACCAACGAGCTTTTGAATTGCCCGCAAATGGCCGCCCAGATCACACAATAGGAATCCAGAGGTCGTCGACGAGGTAAGAAGTAGGATTTGGTGGATAGTAGCGATGTTGGTGGAGGAAGATGATTCCGAAGGTCATTTGGAAGGTCATTTGGTAGATTCAGGCCTTTCTGCCTAATATGGAAGCTTATTCAGCCTCACCAATGGCCTTATGATTTGTGGAAGTTGGTACTGGGGGATCCTTGTAAAGGTGGCTTGGCTAATGCAATGTTCGACCCGCAGTGCAAACACCCTGCTGTATGCTAACCATGAGCTCAAAATTATTCCAACCACCGGCTCAGCATTTCTGCATATTGTTGGATTGGTATTTTGATTGTTGCTGTTAGGAGTCTATCTACGGAATACAACACCCCCGATAATGCTACTCGCACATCTCTCGCACTGCTTCCCAAAATGCATCTCACCACAACCCCCCTTAGCAACTAAATCCCGTATCTCCCTCCCTCTTCCCGCCCTCATAACCGCCGAAATTCGAATGATGCGCCTGATCATTGCTCCCCCAATGCTGATCCCCGTAAGAAAAGAGGATGGGATCGTCGTCGACGGTGCCGACGATGACGTAGACGAAGTCGGAGAGGCGGGAGACGGGAATCTGTTTTGATAGGGATTAGTAGAAATCGAGGAAGGAGATGGAAGGTAAACAGCAAACGCACAATATTCGCAATCCCATTCGATGCATCCACAATCCAGCATGGCGAACTCTTCGAAAGCGGAGGAGAACTCATCAGCACCTGCGCGCCATCATAGATGCAGACCTCGAGCACGTAAACCGAGCTGTTGGGCTGGTGACCGCTGGGCTCATTTTTCTGGTACTGAGTGACGTGAATGCCGCACCAGTCGGAGGATCGAATAGCAGGTGAGAGGTGTCTGTTTTCTTCGTCAGTCATGTCAATCTAGTCGAAGAGCTTTCATACTCACTGATTGACTGGCTTGGCGATTGCGAATGTCGCTAGAACAGAGAGCCCGAGAAGTACAGAAGTTGAGAGATACATGGTGAAGATGTGATTCAACAACTAAGTAAAATAAAACGTGTATCGTCTGATGTGAGTACTGAAGCTGCCATCTAGGCTTATATAGTCCTATCTACCTACTGTTCATGACCTGAGCTGCTCCTCAAAGCCGCACCAAGGAGAAGTCATAAGAATGTTGGTGGAAATGACTTTGCCCTTGGCGAACGGCGTCTCCCTGCCACAAAAACACAACATTTAGAAATCAAATTTCCGATGAAGACTTTTCTTGTTGGCGACGAGCTTGTAACAAGCTTGTTGACGACGGGCTTGCAACAAGCAGGGGTTACAGCTAGAATAGCGGGGGGTTGATTCCAACCACCCCGGCTCAGCTTTCTGCATATTGTTGAATTGGTATTTTCCGTTGTTGCTGTTGGAAGTCTATCTAGAAGCGAGCAGGTGCAAACTCCACGAGTAGCGGGCCCCAGCCCTATCAGCCCTATGAAGGCGGAGATTACCATCTCCCCTATTTCCAACACATATGCTCATCATGGGCTCAAGAATTGACGGCATATGCCGACTGCAACTCTCATCTTTCAACCGTTTAGCCAACCTGTGATCTGTTTCTTTATGCTCCGTTGATGCTACGCATATGCACCGTCGAGGCCTTAGAATAGTGGCCTCGCTTAATGGTGTTGGCTTCCAACCCGACGGGGCATACTCGTATTTATGGCTCAGTCGCGCAGTCGCGCACCGTACTATAAATAAGGTTAATTTACCCTAACCCTAAGGAAATCAGTACTAGATATACAAAGCAGTATAAGGTACCGGTGACGTACTTTCTCTGGTTCAGCATCACTGGAACAGCTGTACCAGCGGACTCGCTTTTGCCACTGTTCGTACTTGATCTTCCTACCGTGTAAACACCACTGCCCACGCTGCTTCGAGAAGAACGGCATCTACACCTAAGATCGAAGTGCGTCTTCGGGCAGACAGGCTATGCTATCTGTCCCGTCAAACTCGCTTCAGTCTTGTCGTTTACCTCACGCTTAGCAGCACACGATCAGTCACAGTCCTCAAACATGGTCACGATCCTCATGCCGGCTTGGTGCAGTTACTGACTTCACCATGCATCGAATGCGTGGATGCGGAATCTGGCCAGCGCATCCCAGTTTTTTCCGACACCGACCAGACAACATCGAAAAACTCACAAACGGAAAATCCCTTATTGATGTCTTTTGATGGCCATCGATCCGAGTACCTTACCTTCACCACCGCTTCAAGTCCACGAGACTATGAACTAGTATTCGATCCGAGCGAACTCCAACCAGATCGAAATTACACGATTCAGTTCAACCCTTCTGCTCTTGGCTGGTGGAGTTACGATTCGAAGGAAATGATCCTCGAGTACTTCGCCTCACATGGGAAGCTCCCTCCCCCAGAGGATTCATCACTCAAATGCGAGTCGACAAATACGGTCTCCTTCGACACCCGTAGAGACCTACCGCAACCCCCAAGCGTTGACGTGTCGCTCTCAGCGCCTTCGACGCTGTCTCTCTCGGGCAACCCACCATTCGAATTCTCGGTCAAGTTCATCTCCCATGCAACGAAGCCTATCACAGTGCTTGCAGAGCGTCACCGCATCAAGGCTACCGAAAGCGACTTTGAGATTCTCGAAGACTCTATCAGCACGCGTGTCGCTCCAGATATCATTGATGATGGCGACATTGAAGGGCCGTGGCAGCGCGAAGACTTCTTGCGCCTCGCTCCAGGGGTATCATGTGTCGAACAGAGAATCCTGAATCCAACCATCGCACACAGTGGTCTCGAAGACCTGGAGGTCGACACGGACTACACGATGCGTATGCCGAAGAGTAGTTGGACGTGGTGGAGCTACGATGACGTGGATGAAGTGATGCAATACGCGGGTGAAAGGGGTTCCTCGATGTCACTGGGGTACGCACCACCGATTGACATTGTTTGCTATAACGAAGCAAAATTTCACGTTGTACAATAACACTGCATTGATAAGTTATGCCAAGGTGCCGAGACCGTCCAAGTTTGCAACTAGATTATCAGTGTCAATGTCCCCATGGCAAAAGGTGTTACGATTGGATACCGAACTGCTGGATTCTCTCAACCAATGTCTTACGGGCGGGAAGTACATTTCATGACAGTCATGTGGAGTACGAGCGAAGAGGATTGTTCTAATACCGTCTAAATATTTCTACTACTACCTGATTCCCCCATCTCCCCTAGCGCCATCCCTATTCCCTCCCTCACCAACCCCAAAGCCCGCACCCAAAGTTTCCCTTTCCAGAACCTGCCCACAATGCACTACTTCAACAACCCCCCAAACCCCCTGTCTCAAAACCATATCCAACGCTTCCACAACCTTTCCCATCTCCACAGGGTTCCCGAACGTCTTCCCAAAACACCAGCATAGCCCTGCCTCGCTCTCGGTTGTACTATGTATGCTACTATGCCGTTATCGAAGTAAGTTCTCTATAGCTTGAGAAGCCTGAAAGAGCAGGAGGGACCCGGTCAGCGTGTCAAGCACACAAATCGGGCATTTCAGAAGTAGGAGGGGTTTTGCTACGCTGTTGCAGCGCTTAGGGCTAGGGCTAGGACATAAGGTTGGGTAAGGTCAGGTAATGGTGAGGGTGAGGTACCATGCGCGATCCGGCATGAGCTGTTGTTTTTAGAGGATATGGGGGCGATGCAGGCTATCGCGGGAAAAAGAGAAAACAGTTGACAGTTTTCAGTGGCGTTAATTGCAGTAAATCGCCGCCCCCGGTCGTGCTCGTCCGCATTTTGTATCATTGGGATGGGTGTATATACGCTTCGAGGTGCTGGGTTGGTGGCGGTGTTTTTCAGAAACGATGGATTCGAGGGATTTCGTATACCGCTCCTTTGATTTACACACATCACATTCTCGTTCTTGGAATCCGTTGAAGTTTTTTTCTCTTTAGGTTTGGTTTCTTAGCCATCCCGCTTTTGGAATGCTTTCCTTGGCAAAGATTCCAGTCGGAGTCCAAGATCTTCGAATATATATACTTTCACTCCTCTAAAGCCCTCTCTCCCAAAACATGCTAGTCCGCTCGTTGCCTTCGCTCTTGTCTGACCGCACCCCCCTTCGCTACCGCGAAACGGGTCCTCTTCGCTAGACTCATCTCTTTCATTACTCGTCATAAATTCATGCCTGCTCGTTGTCTCGAATGTGAATGAATGGGAAGTTGACACTGCGATGGAAGTGGGGGAGTTTTGGTGAAGGGTTGGGGTTGGGAGGGAGGAGTTGGAGAAAATGGTTGGGAGGGAGTATGTGTAAGGATATTAGTAGAGTGGGGGTTTGAGAGGGTATTTTCAGACTGTTGGCTTAGGGTGTGAGGGGTGGGGAGAGACTGAAGATTTCTAACCCCCTCATTCTCCCTCGACAACTTAGAAGCTCTCACCTCCAGCAAAATCAGTGTCCCCATAACTCTCTTTGAAAGTTCAGACCAGCCGTTTCGCTCAAATAATCACAACTTCGTCTCCGTCCTGTTTGGAAACAAACTCAAGAAAGTTGTCCCATTTCAGCGTGTCAAACTCGTTTTCGAAAAGAGGCACTGATAGGTTCAACTGTTCCTTTTTCTTTTACTTATTTTCTCTGATAGCTCTTTTTCCCAATGATATGTATTATCAAAATGGGAAGAAACGCGTGAGTGTAAGATTTGTTGTACTGATGCTGGCATTAACGATGAACGTCTCTTGTTGCCGAATGGACGAAGAAGAAAGAATGGCTTCGATCATCTACACGTCAACTTTGACTGTATGATGTTAACCATAATTTCATCAACATAAGTCACCCACATCCTCGGCCGCCCTTTCACAGCCATATCTCCAAACGCTTACTTACACTGACAGACTTCTGTTGGTGGATTAAGAATGCGTTCTAGGCTCTTGTCAACCTCGAGGCACAGCTAGCTCTTCCATCTAGAACAAAAGGGGGTCCGATTGCTTAAAGAACCAATCTACAAGCCGGAAGCTTGGAATTGGACCAAGAGAACTTGTTCCTGGTCTGGGAAAACCCGGGGTTAAGCCAGGTGGGAATCTTTCTTTTAGTGATTTTGGATTCAAGTATTAGTATTTGAGCTTCTGGCTAGTTAGCCCTCACGCTGCTGTATTGTACTTCCCATGCGATGATCTTTAGATCAGGCTCCAGTAAAAGCGTCTGATAGTGTCCGTTGAGTTTGAGTTTATACCCTGGTGCTGAGACATCGGACGCCCACCACCCGGCTTCTTTGCATGAGATGTTGCCAGTCTCCACTCACAGGTCAGGTCCAATATTGTTACGACGTATGCATCAAAACATCTCAATAAAATACTTCTGTCTTCTCCTAGAGGAACAACTGGCAAATTATGAGGATATGTGCTATATTAAAGCCAGTAAGATCGTTTGAAGAAGCATAAAAGGTGTGTAAGTGCTACGCTAGTGAAGGCAGAAATTATCTGGTGCGATGACTAAAGTTATTTCTCGACACTGCGTTGTATTCAAGACATTCCTGAAGTTGAAGAAGCTTCTTGTAAACCAACAAATGAAAGATACTGAAAACCCCCCGCCACTCGATTAAGCACCGAAGTCAAATGCATGTATCCTGACCAATGGCTTTGCTCATTCTTTGGCGGAATCACGATGCCTTCTCTGCCTGAATCTTTTCGAGGCTGAAAGCTCCTGACAGTATCCCTCGACCCTTGTAAATCCAGATACTTCGGCTAGTTTCTCGTTACATGAATATCCAGGTCGGAGGGTATCAGTCAAAGTATTCAGTCGATGACATTGTCAAAATTCAACAAGAAAGATATATGTAGTTTCTTTGGGTTATCTATTGTCGATTAGCGTTGCAAAAAATATATTGTTATTCTGGTTGGGTTTGAAAACAAAAAGATTGGTACCTACTGTAATCTTCGCCTTGAGACATGCTAGCGAGGTTTCCGCCTACCTTCTGGGTAGCCTCTCATACATCAACAACCGACATAAGAAATGCCCTCGACATTCGGACATTATCTGTTCGCAAAGGTTCAGAGGGTCAGTCGCTGATTCCTGAGCCTCTCAAAAACTCTATCAGATGTGGTCTCAACCGATGACCACGAAGTAGAAGATAAGAAAGCTTGTTCTTCGCGGCGCATCAGAAACAGGGACATGCTGCCGGTGGCTTCGAAGCAAAGTACATATTGCAAATATTACAAGATGAGTCCCGCAAGCTCTCCGTCAATGAAGAGCATTTTAGAAGACGTCTGTACGACCGAGGAAAAGAGTCCAATTAGACTCAATTTAGGGTTACACGGTGGCACGGGAAAAGCCAGATGAGCAAAACCTACGAACGTCTCGCAGGATCGACAGCCCTTCTGTTCTAAACATGCATACTCTCTACGCCTTAACGCAATTGGAGCCGCTAAAGAGCAAGTGAGGCAGAGCTTGTCTATGTTGAAAATCCCTTCTTTCTTTCCTCCAGATACTATCAATCGGGTATAGACGGTATGCCCTGATTTCTTTGCCAACTATTGATCCTAGTCTCATCGAATTCTCTGCGACATCATCGGCCTTACCTGAATTCCAGAAACTGAAACAAGGCGATGGCGGAAGAGGATCAGTGGTACAACATAAACCATGCATGGATCATTAATACGTGTTATGAACGTTGAAACCTGAAGGGTTGGTTGATCATTCGGCAATACTGCCGTTGACGCTGATTTACCTGCTTGGGGACCAATTCACCCTGTCTTCCTCGCATACAAGCCATGCTCAATCGTGCGGTTACACGAAACAGTTCATACTTGCTGTGAACGATGATGCTCAATCAACATCTACTGCAAGTGAGCGGCGCTGCATCCACACTACACTGTCACCTCTGCAACAAGTGATTATGAGAAGACAGTGCTCCCAGTTCGCATGTCAGAAGCCTTATAATTTTGTCTCATCGCGCTCGCTCGACACTCCCGTTGATGCTTGATCATCTTCTGAACGCCTGATGATTTAAACCAGGATTACGGCAAATAGATGGCATACACCATATCTACATCTCTCAACAACTACCAAAATTCGGATTTGCTTTGAGACGGTCCATTTCAACCGTTTCAATGGAGCTCATCTCAGTTGCAGGAAACTCCCGCGGCATCGGGCAGATAATTTTTACCACTGTATTTCTCCTCCTTGCTACGCTTGCAGTCGTTGCCAGAGTATGGGCTAGGAAGATCATGAGACTCGCACTCTCTATCAACGACTACGCAGCAATCTTTGCTTTAGTAATCTACTTATGAAAGCCTTTACAACAACAGAGCTAATGTCTTGATAGGCCTGGTTATACGGTATGTTTGGGATAATCATCACAAGTAAGTTGCATGGTCCTCAGTTTGGAGCTTTGCCTAATACTTGCAGTGGTCGTTGCTGCAGGTCAGGGTCAGCATCAAGCCAATGCTTCTCCAGGACAAGTTCAGTTGTTACTTCAGGTAAGGCACCAGGCTCAATCCTCGCGTTTTGATGAAGTTGCTAAGATGCTTGCAGTTGCTCATCTGCATCGAGGTCACCTGGGCTTTCTCATGTGCGGCGGTTAAGATATCCATCTTAGACCTCTACACAAGGATATTCCCCACCAAGATGTTTTGCCAGGCATGTTATGGATTAATGGTCTTGACAGGCATCTTCGCATCTATCGTTATCCTGATAGCCTTCCTACTCTGTCGTCCACTTCCGCATTTTTGGGATCGGGCCTCACAAGGCACCTGCGGGTACCAAACCATTGCGTTTTTAAGCTCAGGTTCTTTGAATTTGCTCCTCGATTTGATGATTGTTATCTTGCCTATGCGGAAATTGTGGCATCTCCAGATGACTTTGACACGAAAACTCTCGATTATGGTTCTATTTGGAATAGGCGCCACGTAAGGCCCACGTTTTTTCTCCTCCCACCACCCCACTCCTAATTCCAAGGGCGTTGACGCCTAGAACACGACTGGTTTCTCTAATTATTCATCACAGTATTTGCATTATCTCCATAATTCGCCTTGTAGCACTCTATCGAATAAACAACAGCGATCTAACTTGGAGTAACGAACCACCAGGCCTATGGACCTTCCTCGAGCCTGCCCTCAGTATCATCAACACATGCCTCCCCGTTACGCAACCAGTTGCAGGCAAAGCCTTGAAATTCTTCGGAGTCAAAGGAAGCAGCAGTACGAACAGATCCTGGAACACAAGTTCAGCCGTCAAACAACCGAGCGCAATGCACGGGAACAGTGACGCCAGGAATTTCACACGCCTTGATGATCACGCTTATCCTCTTACAGAGGGCATAGGAACATACAACCATATCTCGGGTCCAGGCAGCAAGGAAATTGCAGACTCGTGCGACCTGGAAGAGCCGAGTCTGCCTACGGCCGGGATTCTTCTGCCTCAGGGATCAATGTCAAAAAAGATTGGGAGGTCAAGACAAGCGCTAGCGTATCGCGACCATCGCTGTTCGGCAATGTTTCAAAGGAGTGGGAGAACGACCCGAGCGCGGGCGTACCGTTGCCATTGCCTCATGGTCTGTAGAAGAATTTCCAACATTGGGAAAGACGTGGTTCCGCAAGAACGGGCTTAAGTAGGTAGAGATCTCAGTCCCATTCGACCTAGACGCACTAGAAACGGCACTAGACTTGCTAAGCTACCTAGGTAATTAGATTCAAGTCTTCGTCTTCGGCTAGCTAGTATCAACAGTCAACACTGACTGTTCCCTTGTGCGCGCGGTCGATATCTCAGTCATTTGGTTATCTGTACTATTTCATCCATCGAAATCTGGGGAGACGCCGGGCTAATCAATGAACTCGTCGTCGCGTGGCTGAGGAACATCAATCATTTTGGAGAACGTTCTTTTGAGATGTTACTGCTACCATTGCTATCTATCACCGTTTCTGCTGCCATGCCACTGCTGTTTCTTTTGACCTACGTCAATGATGTTTATTAAGCGATAACGTCAATGATTTAAAGATCGAATATAATGTTCATTTCATAGCATTAGCTACCTGCGCCGGATCGCGAACGACTGAGGAGGTGATGAAAAGATACAAAAGTACAGATTTGCAAATTCACTTATGAAACCACCCATTGAGCCTCTTTCTTCAAACACGTCAACGAAGAATTTCGGATTCTGGGCATACAGTACACTTTAAAGTCGCTTACTTGCGGTGAGGTTCATGACACATGTCGTCACTTCGGCGTATCGAGGACACTAGATCTGAGGAGCCGACCTGACTGAAGCACAGCTCGGTAATGGTGTGTTCATCTGAGAGTTGGCATATCGAGATGCAAATCCCAGGTATTGCCGGCAAGTTATACGTAACAAATCACGCTAAGTCTCGACTAGCTAGGACAGGTCAATCTTTGCACATTTCGTTCTACCTATCTTCAATGCGTCGATAATCAAGTGTAGGAGAGAGGACTCGCTGTTTCTCTGACGCTAACTAGATGTTGCAGTCGGGTGTATGTGAACAAACTTCTTCAAGATGTGCGACAGCTGAACAATGCCGAGTTCATCAAAGCGTCTGATGCGTATATATTCATCAGATAGTTCAATTGAAGAGCTTCGTTAAAGAAGAGCCGTTATGACTCATACATCCAAGAAGAAACCAGCGCATATTAAGCCATGTTCTCCTTACGTTCTACTTGATGTTCAAAATTCTCAAACCCCATGCCCTACCCCTGTATCTCCTTAACCTGCGCGATGTTCGCATCAAGCGCAGACCGCCCAACTTAATCTTCCATGGTTTCGGCTCACCTTGACTGAACATAGCCTCAATCTCCTCTAGCGACTTATTCGCCATCTCAGGATAAGCAACAAATGCCTGCACGGCAGCGCCAAAGCACAAGACTCCGAACATGAAAGTTCTCATGAGAGATATTCGCAAAGGCGAGAGGCACGGAAAGGTCAAGAGGATTGAAAGTTGAAAGGCCTGTTTGCAACGGAGGCGGGGGCGATGCCGATGGCTCGTTTTTCCAGTGACCAGACTTCGGCGGCGTAGACCCAGGCTATAGGGGCGAGAGTGAGGGCGTAGATGATGACAAGGAGGTACGTAGGTAGAAAGCCATAAGTACGTAATTGGGACATCCGGTCACTCGGACGATGACGTTAAGATTTCCGTTGATGCCTTCAGGGACGCACTCTCCATATGTACCAAGCACGCAGCCGACAACACATTGAATTATCATGCCTACGGCACTATAGATGAGGATGTTGGAAACAGGGAACAGTACTGCCATATAGGGCTGGCGCTAGGGGGTTCAGAGTTTTCACCTCCTTCCTCCCTTCGTAGTTTCTACTTCCTAGAGTAGTTCAATCAATATACATGCACATACACATACTTCTTTTGACCCTCATATACCAACATGGTTGTAGAATTTGAGGTGCGTAATCTTTTGGGTGTGTCGGTGGGTTAGAGAGACAGATTCAATGATCATAAATCATGACGAGAGAGCACGGCTACGTAGACCCTAATGGCAGGCCGTCATCTACCATTGTAGACACTCTGGTGTCGCTACCGCTGTGTGTAGACCTACCTTTCCTCCTGCAACTCGACAACGGGTCATACCGGACATCACTGACTAATCTACCATGCGTCAAATACCCCATGGTGTCCAAGTACCACGTTCTGTCACTCTAAAAAACGGCTTCACATCGACTCTGTGAGGCCTGAACCGTGTCGAGTGGGAAGAAGTGGCAAAGTACTTACATCCACGGTGCGTTGGACTGACCGTAGCAGACAAAATTGGCATCTACGCCGTTCAGCAGATCTCTTCTATATTAACTTGATCCCGCATACTACCGGGGCCCTGGTTACCAGATCGACAGACAGCCTATCGTTTGATGGGAGGTCTTGACCGAGGAATTGCATTGCCATACTCCCAAAACGATCTGCACCAGTATACCATATCTCACCTTCCACATACACATGCCCCCAAAACAATGACGTCGGCACTTTGCAGACAGGTATTCGGAGAATATGGTCTTATTCCATGGGCTTTTCGCACCGTGCTAGGGCTGTAAATTATTGAATCGATCGGATCTTGATGGAATAATTGTGGTCTTGTTTTACATATTATGGTTTCGTTGAATTGGCAGAATTCCAAAAAGGGGTAAATCTTTACGACTTCTGTTTTTGTTCAAGTACACCTTCTGTGAACGCTATTGTGAAGACGCAGCGAGCGAGCATGCTGGACGGTAAGAAATGGTGAGCTGGTGATGCTGGTACCGAGGAGAGTGAGGGGAAGCTGGAGTGTAGGGAGGGAGAGGGTGAAGGGGAGGGGCGGTGTATCGCGAGGTCAGGGGTAAGGAATGGGGAGAGGAGTGGGAGATGCCAGGGGCGCTGTGAGAGAAGCGGAGATTGATTTGGTTATGAGATGTTGTGCGACGGGGTTGGACGAGGATGTGTATGGTGTCAATGGGATTATAAATAATCTCCTTCGTGATCTTTGGCTAAGGTTGACGATTTCGTCTGAAGAACTTTTGGAACAAAGGCGAACATTTCTCTTGGCGCCTTTCGATCCTTTTACTCCATAGACGTGCCGTCGGTCCAATCCACTTCTCCATCTCCATTCCATCACCAACCCCTAGGAACCCCCCATAACCTTGACGTCAACTTTCATCATCATATCCTCAAGTTAGTATTCAACCTCCATACCAACCATAAAAACTCGGGAAAAGATGTTGGATTTCAGCCACGGAAATGCGCTGAAAATTAATTTTTCTTTCTTTCTCTGTACGCTTGAGACACTGGTTAATAGGATTAATACATTAATGTATGTATCATTGCGTTGACGGTTATCATATCAGGTGTGGAAGACTGCTTATAATACTCCTTAACGAGCTAGACCCCTCATTGAGTCATTCAGTCTAGGGTTAGGGTTGAAATGGGTTTCCCGGTTTAGCTGGCTCGATGAAGGAGGTGGCTCATTGAGTAAATGTGATACTACTATTCACTTGAGATTAAACGCCTGCTTCCCCCCCCCCTCTCCGACTTCAGGATTTCTCGACAGAACCAGGATCTTCTATACAAGCAAAAAATACCCCCCAGCAATCTCAGAAACAACTACGAGCCTCGTCCCCAGCTCCATGCAATCTCCAACAACAACAGGATCGTCGCAAGAAGGAACGCGGAGGAAAACAGCTAGGGGAATCTTGACTGCTGCACTGATATTTTTTGGATATGATGGAACTCAAGAGGCGATTGAGATGAGTGTTTGAAGTTGAGGACCTTGCTGAAAGGTCAGGGGGGGGGCCTATCGCTGAAGCTAATCGTCCAAGGCTTGCACGAAGAAAGTCATTAGCTAAGAGAAAATTTGGGGGTGTTTAGGTGTATAGTACATTTGGACTAATCGTAGCCGGGAAATAGTACGGCTGTTGACTTGATTTTACGTGACTTTTGCGTCGTTGGATTATTGGGTAATGGTCTGATGATTTATTTGACTACCGGTAGCTGGGTTCTTGGTTTCTGCACTTTGTGATGTATCAGCACCGAGCACTTCATCAAGCGTTTTTTTGAGCGTCTTGATAAATAATCAGAGTATCTTCAGCATCATTCAAATGGAAATAGCAGCACACCGTCTTTACCTGCGCAGTTTCTCTCGAATTGCACTTCCACCAGAATAATAGGAGAATTCATTTCCCTTCTGTTCCCAGCCATCGTCTCCGATCCTCCAAATATAAAAACCCTTGGCTAGCTCGTCGAAATCTGGCGAGTTGGTATTTTTTACTATTAGAGTACGCCAGTTGGTTTACGATTGATATATATGACGGAGTCCATGCGACTGGTGATTAACTTGATGCATGTGTAGTTGTCTCACTCCGCGTGTTTGATTCTGACAGTGGTTTCTGTTGCCATTATCTCGTAAATCTCAGAGGAGCCGGACAGTCTTGCGCTGAGCTGCAGACATTCCCATCCTTGCCGTCGCGTCCGCACTTTTGCCTATAACTTGCGACTGTCGTACACGAGTGGCGTTCTTCGTTTCTACAACTGGAGAAAAGGCCTGGCCATGCACCATCAACAGTGCTTCACATATAAGAAACCGAAATACTAAGGGGGTGGAAGATTATCTTATGATTATTTCCAGGTCCTCCTCCCTCATGTGGAGTAGCTGTAGCCCTTTCTGCAACATTATTGGCATCAGGCGCTTAAGATCGATATAGTTTTCGTCGTCGCCTCGTGCAATGATAATAGGTGTCTCGAGATGTACGAGCTATCGAATTTAGATTATCAAGAGCTTCTGGGATGTTGTGAGTACACTCTGGTGTGCTCTAGACAATCCCTGGAATCGGAAAAGTCTCTGATCAACTGAGTGAAGAAGGCAGCGAGGAGACGTTTTGCATGTCCAGGTGGAACGAAAGAAGTCACGCTAAGTAGTCGTTTTGAGGTCTTTTTCTCTCCGGACGATGAAGCTCTTGCCATTCCACAACCCGATGCTCTTCTTCCGGAGATGGTTACGACGAGCACACTGTGCTCATGTAGTGGTAATTCTTAACAGAAATTCGAGTAGAGACTTAACGTTGGGGTGAGTTGTAGACACATGAGTGGGCAGTACGCAGTGGGCCAGGAAGTAGAACCCCTAAATGTTACAAAGGAACGGTAATTTAAATGGTGAGTCGATAACCCGAGCAACTGCTGAACATGGCTGTGTGTAGCGCAGCCCTCAAACCGTAAGGATCCGAGGGTTTCAGTATCGACACTGAGGATCTTTGTGTTGCAGTTAAAGTCGCTTGGGAGAGTATCATGACAATTGGGTCATATAGATCCTCCAAATACTTACTTAGAATAGAAGTGCGTAAAACGGCGTGTAGGAGTTCTGAAACTGAAGATACACTCATTTAGTTTATACTCTAAGTATGCGCGGAGTATCCGTACAGGTGAGTTCCCTCCACCTTGAGGTAAGGTCTGCCACCCTCCACTTTCTGCTATCTTTCCCCTAGTGCCTCCAGTGTTTAACAATCGTCGTGGGTCCTCAATGCTCCCACTCAATTGGCGCGAATGCATCTCCACGTTCTACTCTTCTCTGTAATCTAGTCGAATCAATGTTATTGATGGTATTGAGTTATTGAAGCGTGACTTCTTCTGGTATCTAGTCTTCGTGATAGCTCAAATATCGTGCTTCTAGGCTTGAAGAGACTTATCGTATGTTCATTCAGGTAGTAACAATAACGAGTGCTTGAGCCACGTTGTTCGAGTCCTTGTCATCTTTCTAGTAGCTTGCTTCGAACTCCATCTGTATCATGTTTGTACTTTGGACTCTTGTCCTGGTCCCTCGATATGGTTTTAGTTCTTTTTTGTTTCGTCATCTAATTATGAAATCACCATCGAGTACTACCTAATAGAAGCAATGTCAGTCATTTAACATCTCGTCAATTCAAAAGAAACGCCTATTGCTTCATATGCTATCACTACTTATGACTAGGCGTGGTCATCTTGATTCGTTTTATCGAAGTTCTCAACGTCGTGACCTAGTGTTTTCTGAAATGCACGCTCGCTCCACCCCTGACGACTACCATCGATAAAGAGCGGAACCGTCAGTATATCGTCCTTTTCAAGAGCATATTTGGCGTATGCGCTTTTGCCGTGGCAAGTGAGGAGCAGCTTGATGACAACGTCGTCGCACTCTTTGATGACCCTTAGTAACTCATGAATGACTTTCAAAAAGTCACGCCGCCTGACAGAGCGCTCATAGTAGTTGATGCCGTCAATCATCCAGAAAATAAATGTTGTACTCGGCAATTTTTGGGTTAATTTCCGTAACAGCACGCAAACGGTTTCTAGATCATCGTGTTCAATCTTTTCGAAATCTCCTTTCGAGAGGAAGCTAAGGTCCCAGGAGATGTCGCGTAGAAGGAGCTGAACTACGAAGCTTTTGACCAACCCTACTGCGTCATCCTTGATATCGTCCCTAGATCTCGTATGCAGCGAGCAGAAGAAGTGGTGCGAGATTATGGGTTTGATATGCCCCAAACTTTCCAACAGCTTCGCAGATAAGAACGTCGTGGACGAAAACGTCTCATTTGCATCACCATTGCCATTGATCAAGAGCGTACGGGATTGGGGGAAATTCAGCCATTCTCGGAGCTTGCAAGACTGCATCATCCATTTGACGCGGTCTTGATTTGTGAGGCTGTGTGGCATGCCCATGTCTAGGCAGCGCTTCAAGTCCCGTTGAGGAACGTCGTGCGAAGATCGCAATGCTGGAAGAAGACTCGTCCGGCTCATAACTGCTTTGCCATTCAGCAAGTGCTCTTTCATGGAAGCGCCTGGTTGAGCTTACAATCTTTGGGTTCCTCCAAACCGGCTGTTAACGGGGATGGCCGAGCTTCTAGCGTCCGTGGCGGGACTGCAACTTTGCGCCCGTCAGTGGATAGTTATCTTCTAACCACCCCAAAGGCTTACCTCGTATCCTCGCGTCAATGCTTGGATTGCTGGACAATTGACTGTAAAAGTTATTGACAACATGTCCCGCCATAGCTTCTCCAATGCGTGTTGAGAGATCCTGTTTGGTTGCTTCGTCGATGCGAAATTCTTTGGTGTTTTGCTGTTCCTTCAAATTGTTCAGTTGCGTCATGATATTTTGGCAAAGTTTTTCCAAGTCTCTCATGCGGTACTGTGAGCTGACTGCGGCTTCCTGGTCTACCCTGCCGACGAGTTTTTGGACCCGGTCTAGCTGACTGACTAGATTTTGCTTGTAGGCTCGGCCTTGCGCCATTGCTTTCCATGCTTTCTCTAGCAGACGATCAGCCAGGAATTTAGACACGAATGCAGTGCAATGATTGACTTGTCATACTTAAGATACCTTCCGTGAAATAGATCATGATGTGTCGAAGAGCAATCAGTACGGCACTACAAAGCTGCGCTGTCATCTGTACTAGGTCTCGAGGTTTGGATTCGGCGTACAAGTCGCGGTATCTATTCGCACGTCCAACCCAATAAGGTACATCCGCCAGCGCCTCGAAAATTGTTGCTCGGACGTCGTGTGCGCGCTTCGCAGCCTAGGACTGTGAGATTTTGGTCAATCAAGAAGAGAGCCACCCATACCCCGACAACCATTTTGAAGACGCCGCTAACAATCGATCCGTAGTCTCCACTGGGCAGAAGGTCAAGCCATGTCTCGAATGCTGAGATATTATCGACAATCTTATCACAACTGTCTCTTGCGGACCAGCTTTCTCTGTCTTGGCCGTCTTCACGAGCCTTTGCTACTTTGACCGCCTCCCTCACATCTTTCCACTGATTAGCTGTTCCGTCGACCCTTAATAGCAGATTCGAGTCTTGGCCAGTCTTTTGTTGATATTGGACCACAGCTTCTTTCAGTAGCTGTAACTCCTCTTTCGCTCCACTGAACAGCGACTCTTCCTGGCTTCAAACAGTGCAAATTAGCATTTGTAATTTTCTCTGCCAGCAAGTTGCGATAATTTTTACCTCTCGAGCTCCTCGTTAGTCTCTGAGGTCCCAAAACTGTTGATCCTCGCTATGTATTTCAATGGAGGAGAAACAAGGGCAGAATTGATATCCTCGTCTTCCATGTGGTCTTGGATATACTCTGCAGGCAAATTTTTCGAGTCTCCCCGGCGGCCGAAATATGGCTTGAAAACTTTGTGTTTTGACATCTTGCTCATAACCGTAGCATTAAAATATTTACCAATAAAGAGAAACCTAATGTGAACAGGAAATCCTAATTCTAAACATATAAGGAGATATGGCGGCAATTATCTGGACAAAGGAACACTGACAAGTCACAACGCCAGCCGTTAAAGCGTCCAGATCTTACATACATCATGCCGTTTGGTGCTAATCACCGCATGCGCAACCCTTTAACCATTTAGGTGGAAGAAGTCAACTATTCTATTTCCTGATACAGAGAGGCGCACAGCTTGCATAAATGGTGGGGCTAGATAGGCACACTCCCTTTCGACTGGTTTATCTATCCAGCAACCAGGCTGAGGGATGTCGGCCCCACGCTCTTAGGGAGTATGTACTACGTTACAATGTCAGCAAGCGGCCGTCGAAATGCCTTGCAAAAGGTTACATCAAGATAAGCCACTCCCAATCACCTAGATGATCAGCGATGCCCTTCTACTATTCCACAAGTACAGGACAGCAATCGTCGATAGCTGCCTATTCGAATGGGTTTGGCAGAGCTGGAAAGGCAGGCTTGCGGCGCAACAAAGGTGAAGATGAGTAGAATTAGCTAGTCAACAATCGAGGTCAACAATCAGCTCGCACGAGGCGCGTATCACTCGGGATCCCGTCTCGTATCATTCTCTTCTCTGCTCCGACCCAGCCTATCAAGTCTTTTGCTGCAAATAGATTGGACTTGTCGAGTAGACCATGGGAGCCCGATTCGGTGGAACGCGCATGAACCGAGATAACATATACATACGCCGGATCTGTCATGACCACTTAACAACGAGCGTGAAGAGACCCCAGCTAGGGTCGAGACCCACGTCAAGGAACTGGGACGTGGGATGGAGAGTAAGTAATTCAGCCTCATGTGGTCTTAACTTAGCGATAACTTAGCCTTTCAACTCTTCGATACCTCGTCATTCTACAGACGAGCTTCCGATTAACATATTCTTGGGGTTAAACATGTTTTGTGCTATTTTGCAGCATTGGGTAATGTTCTGAGTGTTGATCATCACGAGTTATATACGTGTTCCATACAGCTAGCTTTTCGACCAAGCAGTATGGAAAGTAATGCTGTCGATGATCAGGCCCATTTTCAGCCGGCAAGTACAGAGAGCGTGGAAAGCGCCTATGCAAACGAAAACGGCAATACTGCCAGCTTGCCTTCACCTCCTTCAGCGAAGGCCGATGTCTCAGACAGCGGTCACGAAGAGAATGACTCACATTCGATAAAGCTTACTAGAGGTGAGCTATCTGTCAACGGAAGCTCTACCAACGCCAATGGAGGAGTCAATGCAGGTAACACGCACCCGGATAATCTTTTAGAACTGCAGGCTAATCACTGGAAAAGCCAATGCAGTGAATGGTGAACCTTCCAGAGGGCAATCGCCAGATATCGAAAAAGACGGAGCGGATTCTCTAGACAAGGAGAAATTATCGAAGCAGGAACACAACATCGCTACTAGAGAAACTGATGCTGAAGATGATAGCAGCGATACTGAGTCGGAGAGCTTACTTGATGAAATATTGCAAGACCCTATAGATTCTGGGGAGCTGAGAACGACTCTTCAGAAACGCATCCAGAACGCTCCAAATCGTGTCCTACAGCAAATGGAATACACACGGCTCATGGAAGATAGGATCGGAGACTTGGAAAAAAGAATGCGAGAGATCGAAAACAAAGGGAGAGAACCTGAACCACCTACTCTTGAAATGAAAATTCAGCCTACACATTCGATCTTGGGTCTCAAGCGAATGACCTTCCAAGAATACCTACCGACCAATCCAGACCAAGGAACCAAGGCGGGAGCATCTTTGCGTGTGGAGCACAAGCGCCGACACGAGTTTCCTGGCCTAGGACCTTACCACCTCATCGACGTCGTCATTGGCGCTACACATCAGCCTGAGCGGCTGGGTGGAGTTCAAAGCACGAAGTCACCAACAAATTCACCCGATCCCAGTAATCCCGGTCTTGCTACTCCGGCTCAAGACCCGACGACGAGTGACGGGCAATTTGTCCAACCGGAACGCATTCGCATCAACTCAAGTCTCTTGCTTGATGCCCTGGAGAAGATCACCGGCCTGGCCTTCATTAGAAGCCTTGATGACAAGCGGCAATGGGATTCTCAAGTCATATTGAGACCCTTTAAACTACTTGTGACCTACGAGCAAGAGATCAGGAACGAAGTTGCACGACTAGAAAAGATACACATGCCTGATGACAATGGAAACAAGGCAAAGTCCCCCGAGACGTCCAAGAGTGAGGGCCAAAGTCCACCGCTGCAGCCACTTACTGACACCTTACACCCCACAGCCGAATCGTCGAGCCAGAATCATCCCGGCGATCTCAAGGATAACAAGAATCCAAACACGACAATAGATGCCTCAATCGGTGGAAAAACCGAAGATGTAACTCTTCTGGGCTCGAAGAGATGTCTCGAAGAGATGTCTCGAAGAGTTGCGCGTCCTGATAGAGCTGCTGGACAAAGATTTGAAACCAACATTTGATCTACGCAAACAGATCAAGGACGGTGTCGCTCGTAGTATCGCCTTTCAAGATCTCTGGCATCTATTTCCACTAGGAGGTGAAATTCTCCACAATGACCCTCATGGACACAATCAGATAAACCGCATTCTGGACGTCTGCGGTGGGAAACCATTTCTGTGTAGCAAGAGAGAAGCAAATATGGAGACGCCCGAGTCAACGTCGAACGGAAGAGACTTGCCCAAATTTGAAATCCTAAGCTACTATTATAATTCGGATGGAAGGTTTGTTGGTGCATGTGAAGAACTCATTAAAATCAAGTGGTATGATGGTAATAAAGCGATCACATCCTTGCCATGTTATCCAATCATCTATGCGAAAAAATCTCGCGACTTCTTCATTGAAAGAGGCAAACGACTCATCGACTTGGCGCGCAGAACCGATGTTGTGCATAAGAGATATGATGGTCTGACTGTGGCCGTGGATGAGATTAGAGAGGAGGTAAGACATCCCCTGAATACCTCGAGAGCCACTGACTAATCTTCATCTGATCAGGTCGATTCTGAGGTCATAATCGATGTCAGCATGTGTTTGTTGAAGCTCAACCTGATAGTACCTTTTGGTGTCACACACGAATTAAAACCAGATCCGCGCGAAACTCTAGAGTATCTAGACCACATGTGCCGCAGTACCGGATGTTGCAAGAATGTTTTGATCCACCAGGACTGCCTAATAGATAATCAGCGCAAAGCACAATTGCTGGAAGACAAGAGCTTCATGCGCGACTTCATCGAGCCTGACAATGACCTGTCGGAAGACGACTACCTGGTGTGCGCCTGCTGGGTGTGGGGCTACGCTCTTAGGAGCCGCAAGTGGGTGAAACTAGATGTCAGCCTTGTCGAGGACATCAAGGAACGCGGAAGTGGCTTCGACTCTCTGGTCCTTCCTCCCGGGCATCGAGAAACGTTACTAGCATTGGTAAAAACGCATTCCAAAGGCAAAGAGCTCAAGATTGGCCTTATCGCGGAGAACCGACAAATGGATCTCGTGCGAGGTAAAGGTAAAGGCTTGATCATTCTGCTGCATGGCGAGCCTGGTGTAGGAAAGTCATCTACTGCCGAATCTGTAGCAGAGTATACGCTTAGACCATTGTTTCAGGTCACATGTGGTGATATTGGCGAGTCTGCAGACAAGGTCGAGAGGAGGCTTGAGGACCACTTCCAGCTGGCTCATAAATGGGGTTGTGTCTTGTTACTAGACGAAGCCGATGTATTCCTTGAAGCAAGGAGCAAGACTGATTCAAAACGCCATGCAATCGTTAGTGTGTTTCTGAGAGTACTCGAGTACTACTCGGGCATTCTCTTCTTGACCACCAACCGTGTCGGCACCTTTGACCAAGCGTTCCGCAGTCGGATCCATGTGAGCCTCTTCTATCCCAAAATCGAGGAAGACGCCACCGTCAAGATCTGGGAGATGAACTTTGACCGTGCGAAGCAGATCTGGGGCGACAAGCTCTGCATTGATGAGGAGGATCGCAAAAAAATGCTCAAGTTCGCCTCGGAGCATTATAAGGAGCTGGCGAAGTCGGAAACTACGTGGAATGGCCGCCAGATCCGCAATGCGTTTCAAACGGCCATCGCCCTGGCGGAGTGGGACGCTCATCAGATCCAGCTCAAGTACAAGTCTTCGACCACGCTCAAGCCGAGACTGGAGCAGGCGCACTTTGAGCGAGTTGCAAAGGCCTCAAAACATTTCGATGATTATTTGAAGGAGACTCTGGTTGGAACCGCGGCGGACTTGGCGACGGAGAATCGTGAGCGAAAGGATGATTTCCGCGGAATGGGATCTTGATGATGACTTTGCTGAGAGGAGAATGCGCCATCAAGAATGGCAGGGAGAAGTAGAGTACCACCCAGAATTAGCAGGAACTTTAAGAGGATTCGGCAGCAATATTAATTAAATGCGTTATTAGTAGCTTCGGAGGCATAATGCTTTTGCCCTCCCGCAAGGTCAGTTATATATCTCCAAGTAACGCATGAACCTGAGAGATCTAAAGAATGTCTCATTTTCTCTTTGTAGCCATCATGTTTTCTCCCGTTCCTGGTTTGCTTCATGACAGTGAGTATGGTTTCAAAGTGCGATCTTTATGTTTTATCTCTTCGCATACTAGCATATAGACTGATGGTCATCACATGCTTCAAGACTCAAAAGTGACCAAGTCAAAACACAGCAGACAGCATGCATATATAATTCACTGAGACTTTTTGAATGTTCTTAGCATTGTAAGACTAACTTTAATTCATGTTTTTAACTGCTTTGAACTTGTTTGCATCAGTGACGTTCTCGTTCGTCATCTTGATGATCATTTGATAGTCTACTTCTTTGTGATTTTGATTTGATCGAATGATCGTTCGTTTTCGATCTATTAACTGTTTTCGATGAAATCTTTCCCTGATTGACACTGTGCATTTCTGAAGTTTGATTACTCATTATACAAGAACGATTAAACAGTATCAGTGAATAAAGGTTTTGTAATTTGTTAACATTTTTCTGGTGAAGACGTTAGCAACATATATCAGTTGTCGATGCGTTGTCAAGTCTTTGATTCTACTTTTCGAACGACTCTCATAATCTCATTGAAGCTGTCAACTTTTGTCTCTGCAGCTCAAACCTTGTCGTTTTAATCTTCCTCTATAGTCTGCTTCATTGTCATTACGCGCACTTTCGTGGTGCTTTGGCGTTGAAGATAGGGGCCCGGAAGACAAAGGACGAGCTCTTGAGGACTGCGCCGGCGAGGTGTCGCCAGCCCAGTAGGTAGAGTTCGTCGACTGTGTAGCCTTTTGCTTCGCCTTTATGACTGAATTCCCACTTAGATGTGGACTATCAGTACCTAGGCTACTGGACCCACCGCGGGGAGGCGCTACACTGTGGTCAGGTCGCGGTGGCGGCGACGCCCACCACCGTGACCCCGTTAGGAATTGGAGCATCTTGCCTGTCCTTAGGACTTGTAGAACATACCTGTATAGACTGCTCGTCTTCCCTTCGACGGGGTTTAGTTCTTTCTCTATTCTCGGTATTGCGAGGTTAGCCTAAGCATACAGATGTCTTGGCACCTATCCATTCACTAGATAGAGCGTAAATAATTTCCGATCTGCTTTAAATCCACCTAACAAGTGGCTGTAGTAGAAATTCGTATGACGCTCTTTACTGCTGTCCAATCCTTCCTGTGCATGGCCCAGTCATGCCGTGAGCTGTAATATTTGATGGCAGAGCAAGATGAAGAACGACGGCTGAACAGCGACAAGCTTTCTCAAGATCTATCAAGTCACTTGTCTTTGCTATCAAATATCAAGTCAAATGATTAAATTGATTCCCGACTGTCGAGGAGCCGAAGAACAATCTCGTACATGCCGAAAATAGTAGCTGTAGATGACATCGCCCGTAGAAGATGCGCTTTCATGTCATCGTACACAGCTGTCGTGCCCTTTTCCTTTTAGAGAACGTGAAAGAATTAAGCTAGTGTACTTTCGCTGATTGTTTCTCAGCGCTTGTCGTAATCTTGTTCTCATCACCTGAAGGGTTCGAATCAATGACGAAGGTGACAGAAGACGACAAAAGATATGTTACCTCATGTGAATAGATGATAGTAGCGGCGAGAAGCTTGGCATTTCCCGCCGCGCTGATCTTTCATATCCAATGCTTGGTCTTTTCCCAAGTTGTCGTCCGAATTCGGGTTGCATGTTGGTGGTATTGTGAAAGAACTTCTGCGTGTAGTTGTGATTCAGATACCATCAATAGAACCGGCATCTCTAACCGTTGCTCTGACTCCTCTGATCATCACCTGGCTCATGTTCAAGCTAATGTTCAAGCTAATAATGCATTAGACGCAGTGTCAGGGTTAGGCTTTAAGGGGAGGGAGGGTGGTATGTAGAAGTGGATTGTGTAGGAAAGTCAAAATTGAATGCTGAAGGGGGAGCTAGAAAGGGATGGCGAGGTGGAGCCAGAAATGAATGCTGGGGAGGCAGAAGTGGAAGCTTGCTTAGTTGAACCAGTCCCGCTGCCTGTCATGATCATATCACGGTCGCTTTTGATTTTGAAACGTGAGCCACGTTTTGAAGGGGTTCTTTGAGAGGCACGTGATCAAGGCGACCTTGACACGTGTGAAAGGTGGATTGTGGGAGTTAGGCCCGCGTCGAAATTAATGTCTCTCGCATTATCGAATAGCAATCGGTCTGTACTTTACCTGAGAAGGGCTTGCGATTGAACGCCTGAGTTGTGCATCGTTAAGCCTCTCTTTTTTGACGCAGGCTTCGGAGAGGAAGTAGTGGGTCTAGTAGAATAAGCATAATTGAAGGGAAAAAATAGAAGCGACCAAGAAGGGATATTGAAGTCAGATGGTTGGGTCGAGATTCAAGACGTCTTCATTTGCTCTTCAAAGGTTATCGCATGCGAAGGATTCTCCCATTTCTTATTGTTCCATTCTATCTCGCTTCAAATCTCTCGGAGGCATTGTCAATTGGCCTCCACTTTTTTAGCACTGTGAGATTTCCCAGCCATAGGTTGATGTTCAAGCTACTCTTCTCTCTCTCGGCTCTTTGGAGAGATTGATGCTAGATGAAGCGATCAGATCCCGTTTTGCTTGCGAAAGACGAGTGTACTTACCGCAGATAAATATTCTCTTGACGCGGTTGAAATTTTCTCCAGAAATGAACAAGCTTCAGGCGACCAGACACTAGGATCCTTGAACTTTAAATACAGAAGAGAGTGATTCGCATTCTATGCTTTACAGAGTACCGTGCTCGGACGACTGCCGTCGTCGGTGAAGATCAACCAACGCGTGGCTAAAAGCGAGAACGAGGTGCGATTGAAGAAGAGCACTCGACGACTGCCGCACAATCAGCGCAGCCTGCCTGGTAAGGGCCAAGAGACATCCCTCACGGTGATAAGATCTCCACCGACTCCCACGAGCAGACGCCTTCCGTCGTGACACGTTAAACAAAGATGCTTCTCCAGTTAGATCGGAATTGTTTGTGATAAGATCCTCGCATTCAATTGTCAAATGGCCAAGCTTTTTCCCACGCTTCTTTCTCTTGCTCGGTTTTGGCAAACTCATCGATGACCTGCGGCTTGACTTGCTGTAAAGCATCTTTAGTCTCGTCATAGCGCTCTGGTCTAACAGCCCCCAGCTCGGGAAACAGGTCGCCAAGGGTCTCCTGGACAGCGTTCATGGTCTGCATACCACGCAACGTCCCTTCAACATCGCTCTCTATCTGCGCCTTCTCTGCATCTGAGAAGCAAAAAGGAAACGGAGGGCCACCTGCAGCGAGCATGCCAGGTAACTCATCCCACGTTTTCTGCAGGTCAACGACCTGGGCGAGGAATGTCGCTTCGCCATCAACGAGCATATTTCGAGGGACTAGCAGGAGTCCGAAATTTGGAGTTTCTTGGAAGCTCAGAGCACGATAGAGGCGAGGATACTTTTGATTAAGGAGGTACCTGTAGGCTGAGCAGAGCGATCTCTTTACGTATAAGGCATTGGCTTCTTCCTGATCAGCCGGATCGAGTTCTGCGAAATTGTCTGGTCGACGGGGGCGCTCGAGCCCGCGAACAGTTGGTCCATCGTGGTCAAGAAAGTACGGTTGACGTATCTGGCTGAAGAGTGGTGCGAGCTCAGTGGCTTGCCAGTCAATGATTCCGACGACTTCCGTGTAGTTGTTGGGATTGACGAAGATGTTGCCGGTATGAAGGTCGCTATGCCACAATGATGGCGTTAAGATCGATTCGTCCGTAGGTAAGAGATATCTGATCAGGGAGGAGTAATACTGAAGAGCTTTGAGTTTCTTCTCCCTGGTAGGTTGATATGTTCCTGGGCCGCAGAGCATAATTGGTGACTTTGGAAGTCTCGCTATGCGTTTAATGCAGGTTCTTTCTCGATCGCCAATGGCCGATAAGTATGTTTCCAATGTGTTCCCTAAACAATGCGCATCAGAAACCAGCGCATCGGATTTGGGACGTGTCTCACATGGACCCCGGTCGAAGCCAATATCGGCCTTTCCATCATCAACAAATTCTCGTCCGTTCGACGGGCCGACGGCAAATACCTTGTCTGTGATCTCATCTCCATGCTGATCAATGGCCAGCAGGCCATCCAAACTTGGCTGATCCAGATCTTGAGCGTAATATAAACTTCCGAGCTTTTTGAACCGAATTGACGTCCAAGCAGACTGGTAATGAGCGATACTCTTGGTGACTGCCCATCGCTCCTGGAAGCCCATATTCTTCCATACATCGTCTAACTGGATACCTGGAGCTTTCTCCATGATGATGTACTCGGCACCAACAGGGTTCTCATTTGCTCTAGAACTCCATGCGTAAACTCTTGGGGCTGGTGTACCTAGAACATTTCGCGCCTATGAGGTATTAAGCGATGAGCTAGCATGAGATCAATCCTACTCACAAAGTCCATTGTTGCAACCTCACTCGCTGTTGTGAAATGAGGCCTACCAGCGTTGGGATTAGGGACTTTAGCAATGGCCTGAGTACCATTATCCATAGTCAAGAGTAGGACTTTGTTGTGCATCCCGTCAGGACATTTTTCGATGCTGACGCAAGTCTTTGAGCCCACAGCTGCAGCTGCGAGACGAGCGAGCTGATTTACATCGTAGCGGACGTATCGTTGAGACTTTTCATAGTCCTCGTTATATACGAACCGGGCTCGCGTGAATCGATAGAAATTTTCGTTTTCGGGCATCTTTGACTGACGAGAGCCGACTGGAGTCTCTTTTGTGGCGAGCTTTCCAAGCGCAGGAGAGCAAAATTCCCGACGCACGAGCGGTTTGGGTGCTATTGTGGTTGGCGGCGTGGCCTTCGCAATACAGCTGTAAGGGTATTGGAGAAGAGAAATGCACCTTCTGTATATAGTAGGATTATGGCAAGCAATCATGGCGGTCGTGAAATGAGGAGTCAGTGCAGTGTTGGCTGCATATGAGCCATCTTATTTTCTTGGTGCGTGCAGCCCATTCTCTCAAAACCGCAATTCGAATGATAGTGTTCTGTTGCTTATGGATCTACAAGAATTCTGGCATTCGTAGGCCCTCCAACATACTGATATGTACTTTGCAGTACCCGCAGCGTTTTACCCCGGTCGACAACAGAATTAGCTCGCCTTGCAAGTCCTAGCCGAAAGCTATCTCATTCGTTCATTCCATCATTCTATCATCGACAACGATCGACTTTGTGTTTCACTTTCGATTCATGTGTTGCCTGCTTTGACATCATAATTGAATACATCTGATTCAAACACGATATCTGACGAGAAATTAGCAGCGAACTGAAAATGATGACTTGAAAGTTCATTCATAGCTGTTTGAAGAAACAATCTGTCTTGCGTATCTGAAATCATTTCCTTCTCAGAAAGAAAGTACCCATACTAAATTCAAAGAAGGAAACGGACCAAATCTTTCCAGTTACGATCAAGATCACGAATAGCACCAAGTCTCCGGATAACTCTCATTTATCTCTTCACCATCGCACCTGATTGAGGATACGCCCGAATTCCTAAAGGAAACTCTTATAAATGACACTGTAGCCCATCAACCGCCCGAGGGAAGGTTCCCAATAAACACAACCTGAACGGCTGCAAAAGCAGCTGTGGCAGCAAAGATCTCTATTTTTTTCGCCTCGGAATATACGAGGAGACTGTCAAACGTCAGCAAACCCGGTTTGAGGTTGCGGTCGCAGGTTGACTGACGCCAAAGAGAATAACATGGTAGACCCCGTCACTATCCCAAGGCGCTTTTCAATGTTGTGGACAAAGTACAGTGCGATCATCGGCATTGTCACGAGCAGCGATGCGAGCAGTGTGCTGACTACCTTCACGACCTTTACAATACTGGTATCTTTATACTCAACAAGACCGGCTTCTTCGTCTATTAGGGCTTTATTCTGTTGTTTCCCTCCATCAGCGACATCCCTCAAATCCCAAAAACGGGCTAGTAGAAAAAGCAAACCCTAATCAGACACCCAAATACCCTATACAGCACCCCAAACCCCCTCTCCCCCACCCATCTCAACAACCCATCTCTCCCCTCATGTCTTGCATTCAGCACGATAAAATCCTCCTTCTTCCTTCCCTCCTCTTTCTCATCCCCCTCCTTCCAAATATCAAACCCCGGCCCCCTTAAATCCCCATTGTTCCCCTTGGAGCTAATCAGCCACTCCCTCAGCAGCTGCAAATCATGCCGACTGGGACCAGCTTGCTTGTTAAGCTCAATCTGCTGTAAGAGCGCCGTATCTATAATCGCTCCTGATGCATCAGCCAATACTTCGATACCCTAGCCCAATACCAATCGGACGAAAAGTGGAGGTGCTAGTCTACTAACTATAAGCCTCCAACTTCCCCCCAAGCTCCCTCAACGCCTCTCTCTGCAGCCCTCCCCCATTCCCCTGCGATTTCTCCAATTCCCTAAAATCGCACCGGTACAATCGCGTCGTCGCACACTCGGATTCCGTATCCTCAGCGCACAGGTTCTTGAAATCCGCTTCCAGCCACGCGAGTTCCGACTGCAGGGAGAGCAGATGGAGGGCGTTCAGCTCGCGGAATCGACGCACGATGCCGAGCTCAGGGAGACGGGACATGAGGGCTGCGAGGCGGTGATAGCTGCCTTTGATCGGGGGGATAGGGGGATTCTGGGGAATGGGGTTTGGGGATGACATTGTGATGCTGGGGATAGGTTTGGGGGAGGACATGTTTTGTTGTTTATGTGCTTGTGCTGGGAAAGGGGGTGAATAGTTCTTCGGCATAGAAATCAAGAGGTAGAGCCTTGAGCGGAAGGCTCGAGGTCTGCTTTGAGCCTCATGTCGTGGACGTGCATGATGGAAGAATACGGGGATTCCCGGCCTTGCCGTTCAGGCAGCTTCGGGTGTTGTCTTTGGTGGTGGGCGTTCAAGCCATTGCTGCAAGCATACTCCATCGTGCGGCAAGATGCTCTGCGATGGGCTGCACCTCGAGCTTTTGAGTCTGACAGTATTGGGCGTGGAAGATAGAGTTTTTTGCCTGATTGCCTTGTATTGACGAGGAGGCTGTTTCATGGGCTGGGGTAGCGAAGATGTAACCGGAGTGTTGCATTGTAGCACGTTCGCCAACGTTCCTCACACAGTGTAATTACAGCCCCCGGAGTAGCCATTGCTTGTACGTTGATAAGTTTTAAAGTAAGAAATTGAACTTACATGTTGAAAAACTGGAGGTTTGATATTAATTACAATTTTATATCGGGCGGCGCTTGAGTCGACGTGTGCAGAGAAGATCTTTAGGCCACTTTAAGAGGACGCCTTTGCTCCTTTGCGACGAGGCTTTATAATTCCGACGTTTCTACAGTTGCACATCTCACCTCTCAAACGAGGCTTTATGAGGATAAGGAGGCTTTGCCTATCTACTCAGAACCAACCGTTTCTAACATAAACTTGAAAGACAATCATCCTCTTCGCAGTACGTTAGAGATATCATTACCGTTACTGGGACAAAAAGGAAGTACAACCCGGCAATTATCTAGGGGTATACATCTGCGTTAGATAGAAGAGCACAGTGTTGGGACGGCGACGTCTTAGCCACGGGGATGACCGTAGTCAAAGCTACTTCCTAAAGCCATTGTAGTCATTTGGAGATGTTGGATCAATGTGTTCTGCTTAATTCCAAGCGATTGGTTGAGCAGGTATGGTGGCGACCTTCTCTATATAACGACTTGCAATGTACTTAGATGTGCTAGCTAGCTGTATGGCTTCCTGTCGATTAGAACCGATACCGTAGTTTCCTGAAAGTCACGATATCCTTTTTACGGTCGGTTCGTTGTCTGTAGGGGTATTGCGACATCCAGTGTCATCAGAAGCCTGACGAAACATCTTCAGTGTCGGGAGATGCATTACATAGAGTGAGTGGATATCCAGAAAGAGTAGTTGACAAGTGATCCTGTCAAGAAAACGCCTTCGAGTCAGTTTAGAAATTTGATATTCCGAGAATCTGCTGGGAACGAATCTTCCTCATCGTAAATAAGCCTTAGTCGATGATGGTTATTCCCATAGACCAGCTATCCAGAGTCGAGATTCCTGATAGTAAGTGTGGCATCTTATGGTTTATTAGCTACAAGTGCAAAGCAGACATCAGCAGTCGCGTGCAGCCTTCAAACATCGATTAAGCTCGTCCACAACGTTGAAATAGAATGCCCCTTGTAAGTTTTCACTTTGCAAGTCGTTGTCAACTCCAAAGTCACAGGCTAAGCAGCTTCTTACTACTTTTCCATATCTCCCGCCCAAGGTCTTGGATACCAACCGCCCCAGCCTTTGCGCTGTGGAATAATAGTCGTGTTCAATATTTCCCTGCTCGGAATCTTCCGCCTGCTGCATCTCACGTATGGGTGTACCAAATCCTATCTCAAGTAACACGACGCCGAGACTGAATATCACCTCATTCCGAGCTACAGTGATAGACCTTGGGTTCTTCTTGGATGGCTCGGATATTTTGTAGGACGCCATACCCATTGAGAGTCTTACGTTCAAGCAAGGCTCGCTGAAATAACTTTCCTTGGTCGAAATTTCTTTCTTAGAGACGTAGATATCGCTACTACTCCATCTATCATTAAGCCAGGGTGTTGAATGGAATCGAAGCACGCTCATAGCCAATATCTTTGCAAGTTGAAGCTTGTCTTTAACGGGGATTACGCTTCCAGCATCCCTTGCTTGTATTAAAGCATCAGTAAGAGATACCAAGTCGCATGTAGGCAGGAGCTGGCTGTCAACAGATGAGTAGTATACAGTGCCACTTGAACCTGGCGTCTGATGCAAGAACCCAATGCGTAGCGAGCGATTCGCAGTGTTACTTGTTGGTTGATGTCCGTTAGGCCAAAGGTTAATATTCTTTGTTCCCAGACCATTGGGTAGCTCTGTACTTCCTAGACAAGAGGATGAAGACATAGATCCAGTGTCCCCTACCGATAACGAAGAGAAATTCAAGCTAGACCTGGTAACGTTCCCGTAGAAAGATGATAGTATATCAATATCATGAGGTCCTCGAAGAAGCCTCAACTTTTCTGACGATATCTCTTCGGTATTGTCTGTAGAGATTGTTGCCACTTCCAAGTGGTTCTGACATATTTCGAATACCCTGTACCAAAGCTTCCACCACCAAAAACACAGGCTCATCGACTGACACGTCTGCTTCATTCAAGGCTATCACAATCAAGCGGAAACGTACCGTAGAAATGTCCTCCCTATAAGAGTCCTTGACATGAAGTTTGATACAAATTTTCAGAGACTTTATATTTTGAGATTCGCAGGACCATGAGCTAGACATTTCTTCATGCACCTGTAGCGATGCTCTTCTGATGGTGGTGAACTGAGCGGCAGATCTGTGCCTTGACCGAGCTGACGAAGGTCTAACCGTGGGTTCCCTGGGATTCTCTGAAACCCCCGCCATTATGTCACGAATGCCCTCGTTGTACTGGCGGAGATGTTCAATATATTTGTCCAGCCCATCCCATCGAATGCGTTTAGTTGGCCGTGCCAGTATTCGAGAGATGAGGGGTTTTTTTCTGGTATCCTAAGCAGGAGTAAGTCACACCTGGTAGGTTTGATATGATAACGAGTAAAGGGTGATTCGATGAGTCCTCCGCTTTAAAATAACTCACAGTATACCCAACAAGAGCTATTGACCGTTTTGGATCCCGAATTATATCTGTGAGTGTTCCGTTGATCGAGCACAGTAAATTCCTACAGCGCTCAAAGAAAATTCCTAGACTGTTCTCCAACGCTTCATTTAGCGCATGGCTTTGGTGTAGTGGATGATCGGGTTTTCTCAGTAGGTCTTCGATATCTTGAGGGCACTCGCTGACAGCTAGTAGCATCAACGTGACTTCGTTTATATAGAGTGCCTTTTGCGTATCGAACATGGCGATCACGCCCTCAAAAACGATACTGTAGGATCGATGCAACGCCAATGCTTGGAAGAGGCGTTTGTAACTCTCCGTCGCCGAAAGGAGGAGCGACAACGTCTCTGTCGACATCACAAAGGTCGATCCCATTCTTTGTACTTCAAATCATCAGCCATTAAGCATTCGCGACGCCTATCCGTACCCCGCATTAAGCTCATTCTTCGCTTAGTATGTACTCATCGGCTCATAGCAATTTCTTCAAAACAGCCTTATATAAAACCTTTCAGGCCTTCTGTTCCGTCTGCCATACCTCAATATGAACCTTACAACGCTTATAAACCTTTATTAGCTCGTTAGTATACTGCTTTTCGATACGCTCATCGCGGGCCTTTTGCCTCATATTCTTCAAACCTAGCCTATCACTGATCATAGATCGAGCTTCTTTGGCGTATAGAATGTCTCCCGTTTGTAAGATCTTAGCAGATTGATCTTTATGTATATTGCGGCTTCCGTGGCTGCTATTTTCACTTCCAATAGCTCAATCCTACGAGCCATCGCATTGACCCCTTATGATTCTCTGTTATCGAGCTTCTTCATATAGAATCAGCAGTGATTATTCAATTGAACCTTGCTATGCTCATTCGATGTTCGATAGGGAATCATGAATGGAACCATGAAGGAAGCCATGCAGAGAATCATGGAGGGTGTTTGGTAGGGAATCATGGAGGAAGCCATGAAGGGAGTCATGAAGGGTGTTCGGTAGGGAGTCATGGAGGGTGTTCGGTAGGGAGCCATGGAGGGAGCCATGAAGGGAACCATGAAGGGTGTTTGGTAGGAAATCATGGAGGGAGCCATGGAGAAAGCCATGTAGAAAGCATTGTTTGAAGCACTGTTTGACGTGTGTTATGCGCTCGACCGACGCGTATTTTGAAGCATGTAGGGTGTTCGATAAGGAGCTCGATAGAGAGTTTGATGTTGAGTCATGAAGGGTGCTTTCTATTGAGCTAATTAGCATGTGCTATGAAGCATGTATGAAGCATACTATGAAGTAGGTCATGGAGTGAATAACGCGTGTTCAAACACGTCGCATGAAGCATGTTTTGAAGCATGTTTTGAAGCGAGTAGGCTGACGAGTAGGCCAACAAGTAGGTAGCTGAGTTGGTAGCCGAACAAGTAGGTAGGCGAGTAGGTAAAGTGGTGAGTAGGTAGGCGAGCATGTAGGGTGGTGAGTAGGGTGGTGGCCGAGCCGACTGCAAAATTTCGTTGAAGGCAAAATATTTCAAGCAAGATTCGCTCAAAGATGCTAATGTGGCGGCTCTGACCGGCTCGAGGCCAGAAATCAGCCCACAATGTTGCTGAGGGCTGTTTTACTAGCAACTTCAATTCTGCGGGCTGCCTTCCCGAAATGCCGACGCAACAACGCAACCACTATCTTGAGATTCTTTTTGTACACACTCGAAGGCACAGATCAATATTGAAATCCACCGACAGGAATAAACTCGAGCTAGCAGGTGATCAGTGATTCTTGGTTGCTATCGAAATTTCGGGTAAAACGCGAGTGAAGCCAGGTCGCTCGATATCGTGATTCAATTGCGATGGAATACAGACTCAAAAAAGCTATCAACGATCAATTCAGATGTTCAACTAGAACCGACAGCTGAATGTATGTCGTTGGATATGTTGTTGCGTTGATGACGTGCTTAGGTAAGCAGAGCTAACCCGAAGGGGCTTAGCCATGCACGTCTGAGGCTCCCAGGATTCAGATCGCCCTCGTCCCATGATCGTGACGATTCATCCCCGTCATCCTCACTGTGGGCTGTGGTACCAAACAGCCAGACCCGACAACCCAGTCGGAGTCCCCCTGCAGTGGCGATGTTACATATTTGTAGCTCCCAGGATCCACGTCAGGGTCTTACTCCATGAACAACCACGCTAATCGACTAGCGGGGCGCTGGTGACGGATTGCCGCGACATCTTCCCACTTGCTTGGCCCGTAAGCAGAAATAATGATAGTTTTTCGGGAACCTTTGATCACGCTAGAGACAATGCAGACTTTCTTCATGCCGTCCTATCTAACGATTCGAGAAATCATGAAGATATCAGTATGTTGTCGCCTGTGAACAAGCGTGTGAGTTGCTTTCACAGGTCGCGTGATGCGTAGAAAGATAAAAGCAAAGGCGGTGAAAGAGTTGGGTCTCAGCACGCTAACATGATGTACCCGTACCCTTGCTACCGTACGTTCCAGGCACCACACGCACCGAAGTTTAGTGTCTAACGTGTTCAGGCGAATGCTTCAACCAACATGTTGTTGTCGGTGGGGTTGCCCTGGCCCTGCCCCTCCAAATTGCTACTGACCTACATAAATACACTTCAAACTAACCTACCGCTCGATAATACCTAGGTACTTCATGCATTATTTGTTCTTCTTCTTCATCTTTTGAACTGTTTTAGCACACTGTCTTTGAACGCGTAGATCTACATAGCCAAGTCTACCAACAATCATTGGTTGTCAAGGTTCGAATGCTTGTGTTGCCAATGTTCCTCCTCGAGTCCCGTGTATGACACTCCAAGAAAGTCCACCACTGTGATTCTGCTCTCAGGCGTCGATTTACGCAGTCATTACCTAGGTGGCAGCGATCCTCCTGCAAGATGTCATCGCCATCAAATGTCAACCTATGTTTAGCCGAAGGACTCTTCCTCAACGATCTGACTCTCGCCGGGATTCTGCGAGATAAGTATGAAGATACGGGTTCTTATAACCCTTTGTCGGAGCAGCGATCAAGACTCGTGTTGTGGGGAGGCGGGTTCTCTGCCGAAGAGGGAAAGTTAGATGGGCTCTTGAATATTCACGAAAATCTCATGAACCAAGTGGGAACGCGCCTTCTTCGGATTCTAATCATTCTAGATCGAGGTGAGATCTTCTATCTTCTCCTTTGAATACATCTAATCGTCCTCCTACAGCATTACGCGTCACCCCTGCCACCGCCCACGGTTACAACTGTGTTGAGATCGAAGAACTGATAAACACTGCCCAGGAAGTTTTCAAAGATCATCAAGAGACATCAGAATTCAGTATTACCTTGAACGCTTCACATCCTAGAAAACAGGGCCCAGCATCTAAATTTCATCGGCCCCCGCGAACATCTTCGAACGCGGGCCCCATGCCACCAATCTCTCAACATTCCAAGAATGCTCCTGTAAAGCCTACAAAAGTTCCTTGGTTAAAGATTCCTCGGTCAATCGCAAGCATATCAATTGCAACCGGGAACCGAGCCCCGAAGTACTCCTCAGTCATATGTATCCTACGAATCCATATCGATTGCCTCTTCCAATTGGCCCCTGCATTGGAGCATCCTGTGAGAGACTATACCCGCAAAGACATGACAAGGAACGGCCCTGGTGAGTCAGCCCTCGATGTCACAATAGCTGCGAAGCCTTATATCTCATATGTGCGCAATAAATATCCATCCTACAATTCGGACTCCACAAGGATGCTTGGAGAAGTTCTTCTGCTGAGGTCAAGAAGGCTAAACATTGAATTGGCAGAAGAGGACTCTGTGAATGCTGCTAGCAGCTACACTTGCCAGTCGTCCTCTCTTGGGCGTGGAGCTGGTCTTACGGTCTTTCATGGAACATACGAAAAATCGACCACTACAAAATCCACTTTCTCTGGTTCATACGTCTTCGATCACACCGAGACGGAACTAGAAGTAAACAGATCCGCCAGCACTTCTTTTACCTCAATGTCTCGGGCTTCCAGTACTGGTTCTCAAATTCAGTTCATCACCAGTAAGTGGTTAGTTTCTGATACCCTTACCCATACCCCGGTAGCTGTTAGAGGATAGTTTTTCAAGCTCGTAAACATGCTGATTGAGTGGCAGAACCGCAGGACGGAAGAGTAATGGAGATCGAAATTAGGGACAAAGACGGAAACATCAAGAAAGCTTGTCCAGCTCTCATAGATCCCGGCGCGGACGTCAACCTTGTCTCAAAAGAAACCGTCGACTGGTGCGAACTCGGAACGTATATTCAACTCCTAGGGCATGAAGATTCCCCGACTCTCGTCGGTCTTGGCGGGCATGGCGTAAAACCGTGTGGGAAAATTACGTTCCCTTTCTCAAGGAAAATGCGATTCAGGATCGTCCGCGATGAAACCTTCTATGTTGTCGAAAATGCACCGTATGAAATTATACTTGGCAATGTCTTTGCATCCAAATGTGGCCTCGTCATATTCGACCACAACGTTCTTGTCGCGGGGCTCAAGAAGCCTAGCAAAAGTTAGTGACACTCCCCCTTAGATCAGTCTTCAACCATTACTAACGTCATTTTCTTTAGGCGTTCGAGAAGCGGATCGGGTCAGCTCTCAAGAGAAAGTCGAAAGTGCAAAACAAAAAGAGGCCGAGGAGCATCGTAGGGCCAAACAGCAAAGAGAGGCTCTTCGAGCTGGGGGCAGTCAAACCTCCAAACAAGAGAAGGGTCGAAGTGGCCAAAGTGCTTGAGCCGAGGAGCCAATCTCCTTTTCCCTCTGTCTATAACCCCAAAGCCGCACATTCATAATGTTCATTGTCTCTCTATACCTTTCTGGCGCCCCAAATTGTAAGGCGTGGATACTCGTATTTTATCTTTGGGCAGCTTGTTTGGAGGCATAGCTTGAGCATTGGCGCACTCGGTGTTTTCCATTCCTGAAGTAGCTTACCCAGATACGGCTTGAGCGACGGATGATTGATGAGTTACATTTGGCTTTCTTGGGCGGTCGTATGTCTTGAGCAATGGCTTGCACTGTAACGTGTTTCTGTACCAGCGCTTGGCATCATGTTCAATGGGAGGCACACTTGTTGGAATTCTCATAACGGATGGTTTAGATCCAGAGTGGCGGTATACCTCGAGCATTAGCTTGTGTGGTTGTTCTTGCGCCAACTGCCTTTGAGATAGAAAATATCCAAGTCTTATACCGGTGTCTTATGATCCTTGCCAAATATACACAGGTCAAAGGCATTGAAGGCGTTTTTCCGGTCATCGTGGGCCCCGAAAGAGCTGCTCAGATGACCTCCAATATGGAAGGCTGGAGTCAACCCTACACACTCTCATCTTTCTGCCCGAGGAAAGCCCCGGGTGAAAGCTACTACGTGAAGCCAATCACTTCCTGTTCAGTATTGTGGCACACAGTTGCGATGCTAGCCGGAACAAAAGCCAATCGACAGCCATATCTTCCCTCCCTCCTGCCACATAGTGGGACTGGGGTGATGGGGACCTACAGGAAACCCACGATTTTGACTTCAAGGGAACCTTTGCATTTAAAGCCGCCGTCGACGTGAAGAAGATTTTTGCTGAAAAAAAAACAAATGCATTTACCAAAAATGATGTAATCACTTGAATGAAAAATGCCAAAAAGACTAAAACTGGATCAGAACACAGGAATTCTTTGGAAGTTGTTCATGTATCTACTACTGTAGTAAGAAAACATATGGAGAATTTTTTTTTTTTTTGGGTGGGCTTGGAAGGAAATAAAGGGGTTGAAAAAAAAAAGAAGCCAAATCGATGACAATGTAATGCATTATTGAGTTTTGAGTGATTACGATGATTGTTTAAAAAGAAGAAAAAAAACTTCGAGAGTTAGCTGAGCTGCTGTGTTTTAGATCCAGAAGGAAACCATGAATGATACAGTAGCGACGGAGCGAAAGAGTCGTCTTTACGTATTTACACACTCCGGCTTGCCAGACATTGGCTCATCTCCTCGATTTCGGGCGGAAGATCTCTTTTTCCCCATTCACCCACTTCATATGTAGCTCAGGCTTGAGATGGAGGGAGTTCCTTGACGCTCGCTAAGCAGCTGCTGAGCCCTTGCTTTCCCCTTGGCGGCGGCGAGGCCTGGTGGCTGCAAGGGCGGTGCGGAGGAGATTAATCAATGGATATATATATCTATATCAGTTACTCTGTGTGTACGTGTGAAACAGCGATTGCAGACAGTCGCCGGCTTCGAAATGGCTGTTATTCAGTACTCGAGTTTGGCTTCTTGGGCGGCTTCCCCTCGGTTATGCTGTTTCGGTTTGGTCAAGGCCTATTCCGGGTTGTCTTCGAGTACGTTGTGGCTGGCTACCTAGTAATGGCACTTGTATACTAAAAGTGTTAGGTTGCACTCAATCATGTTCTTTTGAACAGATAAAATCACCACCTTCTTTGAATAGTATTAACCACCCAGTTTCATCGGCTCTCAATTTTCCATAACCAAGTCTCAGCAGACTCCCTAACCTATGTCGACATCACTCCCTGATGCGCAGCTTTTGTGAAGGTATGTATATACAAAACGCCAGTTCTCGGCCATCCAGCCCAAACATCCAATCCAGGGGAGTATCTAGCATATAATTCGTAATTTCCTCCCGTATCATTGCGTCGTCTGGTTACAAAAGGTACGTGCAACAAAGAAAGACAGAAGATCAAAAGTCCCAGATATAAGAGAAGATGCCCAGATACAGAGAATATTCCCACAATATTATTAAGAAGCTCACTTCAACTAAAATGTCGCCTTTTTCTTACCATTTGATCCAATCCACAGATGATCCCTCTCGGTTTGTACATGATGTCGTTAGGTACGTACCGTCTACCTGCAAAGCTCCACCAAGTTCGTGCCGCGAAAGAAGAATCCCGCCTCGTATTCCGTAGATAAGAGCCCCCTAAGGCAAATATGGCCTCTGATTTGATGCGGCCACAAATAAAGTAAAGGCTTTTCCATAAACAATCCATGAGAATATACGAGACAGCTTGTGGCTGGACACGGAACATGTATGAGCCGCCTCTCTAATAAAAGCTTCGCGTGTACTGTGTAGTCGCGGTGATATGGTCTGTTATCCAGAAGGCACGTCAAAGGTAAGGCGACGATAAAGAGAAAGCTGTATATAGAACCCGGAATCTTATATAGTGTGAGGTGTAACATGGCGGCAGCGTCGCCTAAGAGCTTGAATTACTGGTAAGCAGCAAACCCATTAGATTCTCTTGTAGTCCCAGAGCGTAGCGGGTCGCTCGGGCTGTCTGAATAGTTGTCGTTGTCAAACCTCTTGTTGATCGCACCCAAGAGCATTTTCCAAACGTTCCCGTTAGAGGGTTCGGTATCGACAATGTCGCTGTTTGATAGGCATCATGAATTTCAATTCTGGAAATAGAATGGAAAGATTGAAGTCCTGATACGTACAGCCTTAGCCCCAACCTAGAGTCCAACCATTCTAAACGTTGAATACTATCTGGGTTGTCTCCAAAGCGGATGAACTGAATTCTGACTTGATCCGCACGATAGTTATGCTTCACAAGCTCCTGCACAAGGTTCTCGATTGGTCTCTCGACATTGATGATGTCCTGCCAGGCTCCGTCTGTGAGAATGTACAAACTAAGAGGCCTCACAGAAGTTACTGCGGACCTGAAGCTGAAGAGCCTAAAGCTAAAGCGACTCCCCTGAATGGTACCTACTGAGAGGCTTGACTGGTATTGCTGTAAAATATCGTATAGACGTTTCTTAATATCAGAGAAGCCTCCTGGTCTTTTACGCTTCAGTGCATTCAAGAGCGGCGTTGTATCTTCATTTTTGTGTTTCTTCGTGAATTTTGTGAAATATAACTCTATCCCATCGGGGTCGCCATCCTTGACCATGTAAGCCAAGCTCTTAAAAAGTTTCTGCACCTCTTCCCAATGTTCTATAATAGAATCACTATTATCAATTAAGAAAACCTAACGAAGAAGTCAGAATAAGTGCTATGCCCGAAGCAGCGTACGTACGTGGTCGCGTTCATTTAATAGGGACTGAAGGCTCAGATCATCAAAATGCCGATTTCTGTTCCGGGCCTTCCTGTCTTGGACCAACTGTTGCGCATTAAAGACCGTCAAATTGAGCAGTGCGGACTTTGTTTTCTGAGCCGAAGGTTCGAGAGGGGCCGAACGTGGAATGCGCTGGCTATGATTCTGTGCAGGTGTTTCCGTACCTTGTTCAGGCCGCTGAAGACCGTCATTCCGATATGTTCCTACGTTAGTTTCAAATGGCAGACTCGGTTTTCCATCGAGGTTAGGAATACCACCCGACGGTGAAGTAGAGGACTGAGATAAACATTCGGTATTGTATTGACACTGGGTAGGTTCGGTCAAACTGGGCTGGGCAGATCTTGATTCTTGGATTCGCGAGAGTCTAGGGTTTAGTTGTGCACTTCTTTGTGATTCGTTGACTCCGAACCCGTTGAGCTGTGTATCATCTTCGTCGGGCTTGGAACATCTTCGACATTGACAGGGGTGTAATCCTTGTTTGCGTTTCTTGGATTTCTAGGTAGCGTACGCCTATTCATGACACTATCTTCAGATAATCGTCTCTGATCTTGATGCGGTGAACTTGAGTGAATTTGATCAACCTGTAGGTTTAGAGGCCTTTCCAGAGGGGTACGTGATCGTCGTTATAAGGGGAAAGTCTTAGAGCTATGCAGATGCTGATTGAAGACAGTTCTGGCTGAAGTCTCTACCTTCTCGAGTATTCATTGCGATCTTCTTCATAAGACTATCGCTTCAGGTCGAGCATTAGAACGATCGGACACAGTCAACATTTTTCTGATCATGTAGCTATAAATCTTTTCAGTGATCTTGTTCGAGGTACGGATTCTTCCGTTGAGAATTTCGTGCATTTCTTTGATCGCATCAAGCACAAAGCTGTCGTTGTGAAAGCAATTCACATCTTTGAAGTCTGAAGTATCGTGGGTCTCGTCGATGCGCATCTGGCTATAATGTTCGAGCCCTTGCCATTCACAAACAACTCAAACGACTGCTTCACTGAATACACAACCGAGGGACTAGATATCGACGCCATGCTTGACTTGAAGTTTCGCTGTCTGAAGAAATGAACCGGGTCTGTAGCATTCCGGGGCACCTGTGCATTGCGTTGTAAGTATTACGCATTGGAATTGTGAAGGATATGGCCTATCATATGTCTGGGTGTCATAGGAGTCTGCATCTGCAATATCCTCGTGCGGTTTCTTATTACGCCTGAAATGGCTCAACCCAAGGTCTGCTAGCTTAAATTGATAATCATAAGGCGATTCTCTGTTGCCGCTTTTGACAAGGATGTTTGAAGGGTTCACGTCTTGGTGTCACCTGCTATAGTTCACAATTTGCCTTGTTCCTTCTACTCGCAAAAGCTATCAACCATACCCTTGGAAGGATTGTGGCCCTTCTATTTCACTCTGCGCCACTTCATGTATCGTACCCAGTGGCTGTATCACCTTGAAAAGCTCGGTCCAGAAGCTGACTATGTCTTCTCTACTGAACGGCGGTGATGTTGTTCGGAAGTACTGTTTCAAATTACCTTATCTGCGAATTTCAAAATCAGATTGTAGGTATAGTTCTGCACAAAACTCCTATAGAAACCTATCAGATTCGATGGCGGTTTGCCAGCTAAAGTAAGCTTCCTAAATGCGCTCACCTCTGCTCTGTAGTACTTTTCGGCATCGCGTGTGCGGTAAGTCTTCAGAATATATGTGTGAGGGTGATTGCTGAAATCCTGTGTTTTATTAGCTCAAAGCAATTCTGCTGTGAGAAGGGAAGAATCATCGCCTATATCTTTTGCCCATTGCCTAAGGGAACCAAACGATCGTAGGCTTCATGTATCTTTATTCTATAGATCTTCGCGCTACCTCTGGTATCAATTCTGCATTTCTCAGTGATGGGTAGAATACGGTCTTTCTCGAACTTCTCAGCGATGTTGTAGTGGAACTTTGGTACGCAAAGCATGCACTGCGTTTTGTAAAAATTGGAGAAGAATTACTGGTCATTGGGATCTCTCGGGAAGTGGGTGGGACGTTGAGGGTCAAAAGGAAGCCTTTGATCGTTGAGACTCTCATGCTGCATGAAGTGTTCGATATATTCTCTCTTTCCAATATAGAGAAGAATGCAGAAGACCTTGGAATATTTTTCGCGCAGGATGCGATGATCCGGGGGCACGTCATCTTTGAACAGGACTTCTAACAGCTTAGATAGCTGGCGACGGTCAAAGTACTGTAGCTCTGTAATCTCGTGACTGGTAGAAAGGCATAATTGATTTCCGCTGCAGCTCCTCGAGCTCCTAGGACACTGTTCTCATCCACCCAAGCGACAAAGTCCTGGTAAGCCTCCGAGGCCGGGTCGCGATCATGACGAAGACGGATCTCGAAAAGCACTTCTATGTATTTATTGACATTTCTGGTGGAGGGTCTTGTGGTGGTTTGACCAGAGCATTTAAAAAATACGACTAGTAAGTATATATCTGTTTCATACCATAGGGCTGGGTGAGCTGGCCAATCCCAGCGTTTCGCGATCATGATATCAGCAAATCAAAACAATTGTCGATCCTTTGCACGAATACCCGCTCTGGCAGCGTCTTCAGTTCTCTTATCAATGCCTAAAAGAGGTCATGTCATGCATTGAGAGACTATCAATCCATCTCGGCGCTTCAAGATGGCCTCAAATAGCTCTGAGACCGAAAGCAGGAAGCGAAGACAGCCTATCAATCAGTTGAAACGCGACCAACCCTCGACATTTGCTACACGCAGATACGCCCCTTCAAGGCAAGCGCTCGACTTTAACACTGACAGTCTCAACACGTCCCACATACCAACACCCAGCCCTACGAAGAAAACTGCAGGGCATGGCGTGGACGCGAAGCCACGACAAGCATTGGATGCTCCCACGCGAAGATCGCTGGCGGCAGCCTTCAAATCTACATCCCCCACAAACGACGAGAATCGGCCCCCTTCATCATCATCTTCATCCAGCAAGAAGCGCGTACGGCAGTCAGTCAAGCCTCGCCCGGCACAGGCTACTCCGCGACGCCTGCCGAGACCAGTGAGCAAAGCAGAGAACTACACACGGTCGGGTACTCCAAGTCCAACACGAGGGCCCGTAGGTTCGATAGTCTCTCCGCTATCGTCGGCTTCGTCTCCTCCCCGTGGCCTTGCCGAAGCATACCAGCGGATCGACGACGAGGAGAATCTAGCGCAGGAAGAGTCGATAGACGATATGGAAACATATCAATATCCTTTACCCCTCTCAGATAGATCTCGAGAAGCAGATCTCATAAGATTGCAGCGAATACAGGACTCTGCATCTCCGATTTCGTTGAAAGCCTCTAGAAGAGCGTCGCCACGTACATCAATCGAGGACATGGCGCTAGTAGAAGAGCAGACCGGGGATGATATGACATTACATTCGGATACTACATCAGTCCTGTCGAGCCTAGACAGCTTACGGGATGGATCAGCTGGGAGAGTAGAATCGCAATACGCCAAGGATGCCCAAAGGTTGCACGGAGTGCTGCAAGGGCAGATGTTTAGGAAAGCGCGTATAGGTGAAAAGGTTGGTCTCACTGTGGAGAACCTGCGGCGGCGTAATGAAAGCAACGAGTCCCTGGTACGTGCGTTTGGAGGGAGTGTAAGCAGCAGAGGATCCGACCCGTCTCTCAATGTTCCAAAAGATTGGGCTCGGAAAGCAAGGCCTAGCAGAGACTGGCTCAGTCGAATCAACAGTAAGAGTGGGAGGTATACAGGAGACGTGCCGAAAAAGAAGATTGAGAGCCCAGTCGTAGCTGAAACTTCAAGGCGAGAGTGGGAGGAACCTATAGATGAGTGGATCAAGGCTGCAGCTGAAACACCTCTTCCGGCTGGCGAGGATAGATCGTCGCAGCCAACAGCATCGTCTCGTGGCTCAACTCCGACAAATGCGAGAAAATCCGACAGCACGATTGATAAACTCCAGGACTGGGAGATTAACGACGATGAGTTCACGGGACGATTTCTGCAAGTTTCTGAGAGTCCGCCGATTCAGATTCGAAACATTTCGCTTGACCGCATTCGAGAAAGAGAAATGGAGAGTCTGGAAAAAAGGGCTGTAACGACAAACCGATTGGATGAACTGCGAGAGAAGACATCGGAAGAGCCTTTACGACGGAGAAAACCTAGCTCCTTTTCTGAAGATCTTCAGCATCGTGTGAATGGTGAGGTGAATGGAACCCCGCAAAGGCGACGGTCTTCTGTGAATTCCCATTTGAACCACGCAATCAACGGCAAGAGTCAATTTCAAAGATTAGACCCAGCGCCAGTCGACGAAGGTGACCCTATTCCAGATACACCAGTAGTGGTCTACAAGAGTAGTCCTCGGGAAACAGACCAAGAGAAGCAAAGCGCGCGATCTTCTCGGCGACCAAGCCACGAGCGGCGAGATTCTCATAGTCTACTCAAAAACCTCGCAAGAGCGTCAAGTGCAAGTCCTAGCCCAGCAACGGAAAAAACACTTTCACGATCTGCATCTAAGATTAGGAAGGAAAACATCAGCCAGCCGCCAGGCCATGCGAGTAACGACCAGAAGGGCGGGAGACCTGATAGTCCTTCTGACCAGGACACTAGAAAGGAGATTCAGATGACGCCAGTGATTACAAGGTCAGCTGTAGACCTCAAGACCCCAGTCGTCACGGGCGCATGGGTTGATAAGGGAGAAGACACACCTGGACTATCAATTCCCTCTATTATTCTCAAGACGCCACTCGTCACTGGGGCTTGGGTTGATACACCACTCCCAACAGGCGGCAGAGGACCTCCAATGCCCACACCATCCGATCTAGATGAAGCAAAAGAGCTAACGATGAATCTTGACGATGATATCCGAAAGTTGGCTACTACCGATTTGATACGCAAACTAAATCCCACTTCTCCTGGTTCCAAATCTCGTGACCAGCAACCCCTAAAAGACTCAAGGCCCCTTCTCCATAAATCCGCCCTTGAAGCCATCATCTCAGACGCAAAGTCGAACTCTGGAAATCCCAAACCCGCAACATCATCCGCCGATTCAGATTCGGAAGAAGACCCTACCATCCACCTCGGCGACTCAACCATCCAATCCCTTGAAGAGATCATGGAAAATGATACCAACTTCTCCGCTATCCTCGCCCCTTCTACTACTACCACCCCTCCTGGAGAAGAAGAGGAAAACAACAACGACGATGACGACAACGACGAATCCCTTCATAACGCCAAAAGAAAAACCAGCCTATCAGACCTCAAGACCTACACCCAACTCACCACCCGCCTCAACACCATCCTGCCCTCCCTCCGCTCCACCAAACGCTCCCTTTCCTCCCTCTCCCGTTCCCTCTCATCGCCATCCCTCTCAACCACCCAAAAATCAAAATCCCTCACTGCCGCTACCAACCAAAACAACGAATGCAACGAAGCCGGCGAATTCCACGACTTCATCTGGCCCTGCGACCGCTGCGGATGCCCAGGCCGTCCCGCGACGTGGGAACCAGGCTTTGATCTTACGACCGTAAGGATTCCGATCCCGAGACTTTGGCGGTGGGAAAGGGGCGATTGGCGGCCCAGGCTGACGTGGTTGGGCCTGGTGACTCTGGTGGGGTGGGCCTGGTGGCTTGGGGAGGAGTGGGCTTGGTACGCTTTCCCTTTGTAATTCTCCCCCACCCACATCTTCCCGTAAACCTCGGGAAGCAGAGAGACCAAGGTCGCTGATTGCGTTATTGGACAGTGATAAATACTGTCACCCCCTCTACGCCACCACCATGGTTGACTATGGCGTTGACATCGATGCCCCCGAACCCCCTTTCGTTCTCTTCAAAGTCCTTTATCGCAAAACCCCACTTGGCACGATTGTCTACCCCTTTCTCGCCATCTTGAAACTCCTTACCAGAATCATAGCAAGCTTCATAGGGTACCTTGTGGGTTTTGTGCTTGGAGATGAGGGCGACGCCGCGGGTGGAGGGATGGGGATGGGCGGAGGGCCAGTGCCGGTTAGCAGGGATGCGAGGATTCCGAGACCGGTTTGGGGGCCTGATTTGAGTTTGATGGATGACGAGTATTTATGAGCGGTGGGAAGGGTGGGAGCGAACTTTGGTGCTGTACTTTTGGAAACCGGGGATTGGCACTTCACGATGGTGCGTTATGGCTGAATGCCAGCGGGCTGGATAGAGACGGACGCGGAAAAGGGCAAGAGGGGATATATGCTTGCACCACGAGCGCAGAGATATGAGTGCATATAGAACACTGATATAGGTAGAGTGTGCACAGTGATAGTGCTAGTACAGAGCTTACGCTTCAGCTGAATCAGCTATGTGACGTAGTTGTACCACAACCACATCCACATCCACATCCACCTAATGAAACATTCAAAAAGCATACAACCACCTCTCCCCTTACCCCCCCCCCTCCTCCCCCTCTCCCTCACCCTCCTCATTCTCCCCCTCCTCCTCACCCTCCCCTCACCCTCCCCCCCTCCTCCTCACCCCCCCTTGCCAGCCTTTCAAACACAACCTCATCCCCAACCCCAAAAATCCACACACACACACACACACACAACTCCTCGACCTAAAAAAACCTTTTCTTTTTTCCTTCTTTCATGTGGAACCAAGACATGAGTATGAGGATGGGGATGAGGATGAGGATGGGGATGGGGATGGGGATGTGCGGGGTGGGAGATGGGAGGTGATGTTGATGGGAGGTGGAGGTGGAGGTGGAGGTGGTGGATGGAGGTGGGTTTTTGAGGGGGGGTGGGATGGGGGTGGAGGTGGAGGGCTAAAGGGGGAGGTGGAGATGGAGATGGAGATTGATGGGGTATTGATACTACAGTATCACTTCAGTCAAACTTCGTTCCCACATTTTCAATCCTGTCTTATCTTTCCCCTCTCCCCTCTCCCCTCTCCCATCTCCCCTCTCCCCTCTCCCCTCTCCCCTCTCCCCTCTCCCCTCGTTCCCATTCCCCCCTCTTCTCTTCTTTCGAACCTCATTCTTCTCACTCTTCCTTCATCTTCGTCATAACTTTCATATTTCAGTTACTCATTTGACTTCTCTCTTGTCAATCAGTTTGGTTTTGAGGGTTTTTGATTTGTGAAGAGAATATGTTTGTAGTGCTGTGTGAGTCTTAGAGTTTTCTTTTCTTTCTGTTGTTTTTTTTGACGTCGTTCTTTTCTTTTATCAACAAAAAAATCCCTCGTCTTTTTATCTTTTTTTTTGTCACTTGCAAATCTCATTCTTTAATTTTATCTTTTCTTCTTTCTTTCATATCGAAATCGAATGACTGACAACGAGATTCATCTGTACGTGATGTCGACTACGAACCTTTTGATTCTATTCTGTGTTCGAATAGAAGTCAGAAGAGTCAAGAGATCTCAATTCAACGCAGTTTGAATGATGTTAGAACGTTGCGTGATCAGAAAAGTCATCATGCAGAGTTTTCATTCACACGACAACATCTCTTTCTAACAGTCACAATCGATTTACGAAGAAGATTAATGACATGTCGATGTCAGTAAGAGATGAAAAGATACTACTAGTGAAAAAGACAACTCAGATGAAGAGTCTGCGAGTTGTGACTACAAGTGATCGAAGAATTTGCGATTCATTGACTGCGTCGATATCGAAACGTCTTCATCACATCGACAATGTCATCGAGTAATTGATGAAAAGATATCAGATAGAATAGTCATCTCAGATGATGAGTTTGAGAGTCGTGACTACAGTGCTCGAAGAAGTAGTGACTCGTCGATCACGCTGATATACTGAGAGAGCTTGAGCTCATCTTCTTTACTTGACGTCAGATCATACATCTATCTACGTGAAAAATCGAGAGTGCATGAGAACGATCAGAATGCATCTTTACTATCAATCAGCTAAGCATCGAACGATTGCGATCGCACGTTTATACTAACAATCTATTCAACGTCTATGTGACATAAGTCAAATCAAGAGAAGAAAAGAATTATTCAATACAATCACACTCTATCTTCTCATCATGTACATCTCTCTTTCATCACACATTTCTCTGCTCAATGAATGACAATCATTGAGCAAGAGAACACAGTTTCTGCGTTACAATCACAAGCATCACGAATGCAAAGAAACGTCTTTCGTCTTCGAATTGAAAATCGAATCGAAACATCGTTGTATAGAATATCGTCAATGAAGAGCAGAGCAAAGACGATGTGTCATAATCAAACAGCACAGACACTCTTATCAAGAGTTTACTCGAGCGTCACGCGCTGAATAGAAGCTATAGGTTCATTACTGATAATATAGTGTCAATCTTACTGTTTCGGCGACGTGAAGTCGTCGTGTAGTCGACGAGCGGTTTTCTCCCCCAGAGGGTTTTGTCCGTTCGATACACATAGCATAGAGTCTCTCATGGGTCGGGCCTAAACCGATGTCACAAGGGTGTATGAATTACAATCACAATCACAATCGAAATCAGGTATTAAATCTCTGCTTTTCAATAGTTTCATTTTTTTATATATTCTTTACATCGAGATAGATGTATTTTATATATGTGGTGGGTTGTGTGTGTGTGTGTGGCGATGACTCTCGAGAAGTGAAAGGGTTGGAAAGGGCGTTTGCAAGGGTGGGGGTTTTTGTATGTGAGATTGAGAGGGATGATGAATGAGGAAAAGGAATGGGATGATGAGACGATGGGGGTGGGGACGAGGCATGAAGAGGGTAGAGGGTGGATGGCAATGTCAGTGGGGTAGAGGGCGAAGTCGGGTGAAGATGAGGGTTCGAAAAGGAAGATGAGATGGAGAGGGGGCCGGGCTGGAAGTGTGGAGAAGCGAGGTTGAGATGGGTGGTGAGGACCACAAGATTAACTCTTGCGGCTTTCTCCTATACTCTCTCCCCGCTCATTCCCCTGGACAGCCTCCGCAGCCATTTCATCCGCGACCTTTTCCTCCAAAGTCTCCTTATCCTCAGCTGCCGCTCTCCCGCCCACCGCTCCATCAACCTTCTCCTCATCCCTACCGTGTGGCGTCAAATCCCTCCTCCTCAATCCCCAACCCTCACTCCACCCCAACCACCCCTTCTGCCACGGTCCACGGGCAAGACAGAGCGCCAACGCTGCACCAATAAACCCAACACTAGCACTCCCGGATCTGACCCATCCCCCTCGTGCATACAACGAGTTTCCTGCGGCAGTACCGACTAGTTGTCCGACGAAGACACTGAGCATGAATGCGGTATTGACCCTGTTCCTCGCTTTTGGCGCGATGGCGTAGATGGCGGATCTGTTTGCGATTTGCGCAGTCTGCAGCCCGAGATCGATGAAGAAGGCTTGGATGACGGGGCCGGCGACGGTGAAGGTGCCTGTGTAGGTACCGATAGCGACGCCCGTGAGGCACATGAGCTCGCCGAGGATGACGGAGAAGAGAGGCACGAATTTATCGATGACGAAGCGGGAGTAAATAGGTCCGAAGCACATGCTTAGGATTCCGATGAGGGCGAAAAGGCCGATGACTAGAGTTGAATAGTTGTACGGCGGCGAAGAGAGGAGGAACGTGAGAGTCGTCCAAAAAGATGTAAACACGGTGGACGTGCAAAGGCCTACAAGACATGCCTGCACCAGAACCGGATGATGCCAAAGCATAGTGATGATGCTCCAGAGCATCTTGAAATAATTCAGACCACCCGGGTTCGTGGAGGGATAGTCTGGCATAAAAAACCATAATAGGATCAGAATCAGATGTTGGAGGCCGAAACTCAGCCAGTAAATGTTGCGCCAGTTGGTGTACTGGGTTACTACGCCGGAAAGAACTCGTGCGATAAGGATGCCCAGGAGAAGACCGGAGACGACGATTGAGAGAGCGGTGGCGCGACGGTGGGGTGGTGCAAGATCGCCGACCAGTGGCAGCACTGCGAGTTGTCACTTGGAGAAGAGAAAAAGCTTGGGCCGGGGGTTGCGCACTTATTTGCGGAGTCACCGTAGTAAGAGACGTGATGAAGGTAAGAAAACAGAACACGGAAAAGGAATTCGTGATGCACAGACCGACCCTAAAGAAAGATCAGCTTCCCCTCGACCAGAGACTTTTCGAATTCGGCATCGATTGTGTACGCACCACACCGTAGCCGTAAACCAAACCAAAACCAACACAAAAGCCCTCCTATAGAAAATATCTCCAAGCGGGCACAGGAATAACAAGCCCCCAGCATACCCGGCCTGCGCCAGCGTAGGGATCAAACTAACCCGCTCCTGCGAGACATGAAAATCGTCTGCTAATTTATTTAGGATCGGATGGTTGTAGTAGAGGTTTGCAACTGTTTCATGTAGTGTTAGATACCTTTCAACATCAGAGGGGGAGTATCAATAGACTTGCCAGTAAATGCTGCTGCAAACCCAAACAAAAGATTTAATGACATTGAAAAGCCATGAGGGTGTTCTGGGTCGTGTCGGCATCGTTTTGGGGTGTATGTGACTACAGAGTATATCCTGCGCCATATCGAGGATGGTGAGGCCGACTTCGGGTTAGAAGTCGAGGAGGTAGCTGAGGGCAAGTCATTGCCTTGCTCCGGAGGCTGGGTATGGCCCAAAGCATTCAAAGGGCGTAACATGTTCAGCTGCTAACATGATGGGCGGACGATAATTATACTGACAGCGAGTTCCATGACGGAAGATTTAGTGAAAGCAAGATCGGCATATACTCGGGAAAAGTGATGCTTTAACCCCGGATTAAAGCCCGAAACGTGCAGCGGCAGCTAGTCTGGTTGAAGAAGTCTGGTGGGCTAACATCAGCCGGAAAGTCGAGTTAGGGCTTCGCAAGCGAGATGCTCTTGATTCAATTAGAATAATGGTATCAGACGCATTGCAATTGCATGTGAGCCAGGTGCAGTTCAGTTAGGTTATATAAGAGCATGTAGATGTTTGAAATCCCTAGGGATGCTTGAGAGCACCCGGTCGGATGGTGGTGCCAAAGGAACTCAAAAGGTATATAGAAGGAAGGAGTAGTATTATGGAACTATGCACAATATGCCAAGTGGTGTAGATCTGGCATGATACTGAGGGGAAATTAAGGACGGTCTGAAAACAAATGCATGACACTAAAGAGCAACCAAGAAAATATACAGGAACTGGGCCGGGTATCGCAATTCCGCTGTAGACTTTTGTAAGAATTCATTCGATCGTAGCCTCCTCTTAACTTCGTTACCTCATAATCGTCATCATTCAGTCATGTCTCGTTCTCATTATCAATGACGGCGAAGATCGTCAATGGCGTGGATGAAACCTTTCGCGCCTAGCAAACAATTAGCCCATACTTTGAATTGTTCATTGCCTGGGGACGAACCATCGGACTCGTCGAAATGCAGCTCATGCTCGCCTCCGGGTCCCAGCTGGGGACTGTATTCTGTCGTAAATATAAAGCGTTGTAGTTCGGTGAGGTGAATCGTTCTAGAATCGGGCTTCCGCATCCAGATCCGAGAAGCGACTTGATGGGTGATGAAAGCAGTCCATACGGGAGTTCTATTTGGTGTTGACATTGATGCCTCGTATTCAGATGTAGACGCTGCTTACCTCTTGAGTTCTTTCTTCATGACAGATGCTTGCAAGCGTATCCCACCAGAATCTCGATCTTTGAACATTGCAAGGGCATGTTGAAACCCGTCATCGATAATTACGCTAGATCATGTAAGCTCAGAGAAGAAGAAAAAGGAGTAAAGGTCTGTACCCTGCGAATAATAGCTTCTCTCCACGGAGCTGGTCATCGGTGATACGATGGACGGGATTAGGACCGTTGTCTTGGGATCTTAATGCGAGAAACGTGCAGAAAAACATCACTAGTTCTGCCGAAGAGGTAAGCTTAAAGGTACTGTGGTAAGTACCAGGAGCGATGACCAACTTTCGTAACTCGTGAATCTCAGACTGGCCCAACGCTCAACACTTTTGCCCGACTGGCTAATGCGAGTAAAAACTAGATTCGAAGCATCTCGCTTCACAGATAACGAAGTGAGTGAAAGGCAGGATTGCTTTCGAGATTTGTTGGGACGCATGCTTCGACAATGTATCCTTGCTCGCTGGTCGGTGCGCCGGAGGTACAATCTCACAAGAAGATCTCCCTCTTCGAAGGGTCTAAGAAGTCAGGTACCATCCGAAGAGAAGGACTAGAAATCTTACCGTTCGAGAATCTTTGCATGATCAGCAGCTAGCCGTACGCTAGCATCTGGCATATCTACTCCAAAACATGCGGATCTGGGATGCAGTCAGGCTACAGAGACTCGACCAAACAGGGTTCAAGGACGAACACTTGGCCCGGGGTGTCGAAAGCAGTCGTTGATCGGCTTTGTAAGAATAACTTTGGCACCCAATGGTCGCTAGAGGCACCCGTGCTCGAAGATTGCGAGGAAAATGTGTTCGTCGTCGTGGGAGAAATTGGGACCTCAGGAGCAGCCGGGGGATAGTCAAAGTAGTCCTGGTCGAAGCCTGGAGACAAAGGTGATTGCAGCCCATGCCTCATTCTAGTGCCCCCTAGTGGCGGAGATGTTGATGATGGTAACCGACCGTGTGGAGGTCTTCTCCTCTCGAACGATTTTGGCCTTGCAATATCTAAAAGAGTTAGCGGTCTCGGTCTGCACCAATCTCATTGGGCTCGACTTAGTGGTGAGTCTGCGCGTACACGAAAGTTTTTACATACTCGGATCTCCAAGAGACAGATTGTTCACGTCATCTACGAGACTGCCTTGTTGCACTGCTAGCAGCGCTTCGATTTTGTATTCCAGATTCTCATATTCTGCGTGATCGAGGGGTATCCTAAGAAGACACCAAATGTCAGTGGATGAGCAATGCTGGAAGTTTGGAACAGCACCAACCCAGCAATGATACGTGCGAGTCCCATTAGAAAGTTCCGATAGTACCCCAACCGCGTCAAGAGACTGTTTCTACTCTCCGTTAGGAAATGGAGGTCGAGGTCCCTCCACACCTGACGATACGTCGACCTTCCCAAGCCTCCGAAGAGTTTGAGGACATCCTCAAAGGTATAGTCAAGACTCAACCGTACCGTCCGAACGTCTTCCGCAATCAATTCATATCTTCGGTTGAACCCGTAATCGCCAATTGCTGTACTGAGCTCCCGTAAGGCTGAACTGATGGCAAAACACTCGGCGATTAGCCCTGTGATCTCGGTTGTAGACTCCGGCACGCCGTCTAAGAATTTGTGTAAGCTAGAGGCGACGTCCTGCGCACTTTCGGCCACAGCGATGAGCGCCGCCATGGACATCTCAAAACACCGGCGACCTCTCCGCCGATGTCGACTGAGAATATCAGAGATTTCCTCGCATGCTTATTCTTCAAGGTCAAGATGGGGGAAAGAATCTGGCAACGCGTCTAAAAATTCTCGAGGATTCACGGTGCGGCTCTTCTAACGCTGCAGATTGACGTGTTCGCGGTTGTCAGGTCGGATCAGCGAGTGCCAATTGGCAGGCTGCTTTGGTGCGTTTTCAATATTCCTCGAGCCGTCGAATCATGACCTCGCCCGCCGAAGTAGTGCGTCCGAAAATGCTCTTTGGTGCCGTTCGTACATGATCCCACGCAGCGAAAGGAGATTACGGGCACAATGTAGCAATGATAATGGCCTCTCGGTCGATCTCAATGGCTGCTTACCAAGTATAGGGCACGCACGCACCTAGTGCGCGTGTGTGTAATCCTGATCTGGTGCAGTAGTCATTGTGTTCTCCCCAGTGGTATGAGTGGGCCCATCTCGGGTTCAATGGAAATTCTCGTGCCTTGGCTCCCCCTAGCTGCTCACGGACTGCATGAGCTGTAACTCTTAGAGAGTTCTGTGGGAGGATTTGGCAATGTGCACAGACATTTGCATAAGCGGGGGTTATTTATTCTATCCTGTGAGATGGTTCTGCGTTGCACTTGTTGAGCAAGAAAAAAAGTCACGGTCTTCCCGGGGTTCTAGAGTAAGGTAGCACAGAGGGTAAAGAGTCAAAAGCTGAATCTCACGCTATTTTACAGTGTATGGCTATTAGCTAAACCGTCCCGGAACATGCCACCGTCACGTCAAGTAACATCATCAGCTACCCATGCCACCATTGATGATGATACCATGAAGTCATCCGGGATTCTAAGAAGAAGCCATTTCCCGCGCAACTACCTCGCTAGCAAGCAACACAGAGCCAGTTATCCGATACCAGTAAACATGTAAGGAAAGAGAGAGGCGTTGAGAGGGAGAACCGCGACGACATGCAAGGCGATGAGAGCTTGTCCGTCTATGGCGACGGAAGACTCGCATTGTCGTCAACGTCAAGTGAAAGGCCGGTCACTCCTCCTCTTCCTCCTCCTCATTAGCCTAGATATCATGCAGGTTAGCTTCTGAGCTGACGCACAAATCACTAGAGGAGGACTCCGTACTTACGTTGTAGCTAGCCTTCTCGTCTTCGTAGCGCTGCTTGTCGGTTTTGGCCAAGGCCTCGTACGGCTCACGTTGCTTCATGTTCAATGCCTTCCATCTCTCACCAAGTTCCTTGCCAACCTGACCTGAGCACACGAGCCGGTTAGCAGATACCGCCGGGATTGGCTAAAGATGGTGCATACCGAAGGAGATTCCAGGCTTCTCCGACCTTACGGTGTCACGCATTTCGTTGGCGAAGAACATGTAGGCGGACAGACCACGCTTGGGCGCATTAGGGTCTGGCGACGCGTCAGCTAGAGAACAGCATGGTTTACAGTAGGGCCATGAGTTTACCCTTCTTCTTCTTGCCTCCGTCAGCGGCGCCCTTGGCCTTGGTCTTACGGGTGGTGGTCTTGTCTTTAGGCATTGTGTCTGATCTAGCTTGTAGAAGTGTCAGTGAACGAGGCAATCAGGTCGTCCGAACCGCAATGCAGTGCGACATGACAGAATGCGGGGCCTAAAGTGTTGTAATGTTGCTGTTGTAGCAAGATCGCGTTGGTGCGCAAAAACAACAACATCGCGAAAATCAACATTCGCGACGGCAGAAAAGCGAAGCTTACCGCGGGTCGTGGATGTAACGGAGAGGGTTGTGGTGGATGCTGATGGTGATCTGTTATGCTGGTATTCCGTATCAGATCATCAACTGAAGCACATCTCGAAGAAAACACATTCCATTGCTGGACGGTGCAGATGGAGGCTGGCGACGACATGATGAAAGATGTAAACATGGTAGGATCGAGCGGGGTGTTTCAATGTGTAGATGATTCGAGGTGAAGGAATTGTTAGTGATGATACGTACTCTTCTGCGTTACTCTCAGTATAGAGAGCTGTACGGGCTGTTTTGGGTGCGGTTGGCAGGCAGGCAGGATTTTGGGAGAGAGATTTTGGGAGAGGGGATTTGGGTGAGGGATTTTGGGTGAGAGGGAAATCCGGGTGAGGCAGTACAAGTACTCTGCTGCTACTCTACTAGAATACGGAATACTGCTACCTTACTTTTAGCCCCTTCATTCATTCCCCGCACCTCCCACTTGCATCTGTCTACAACCACAAGCCAATCAATCAGCCCGATCGATCACTGAAGCCTCCCTTTGCTGGCAAATGGCCCATGAATGAATGCAGGGCCACTCTGATGTACCTACTGCTTGCAACATTGCGGTCGCCTTTGTGCTCTAAGACGATTATGCTGGCAATCATGCAATATACGCGTGTTGTGGCTAGGAGCACATTGATCTATCCTGTGATTGGTTGGGATGACGATGCTTTGTTGTTGGTCCTTCAGCCGAGGGAGTCTAGCCACTTGCGGTTAGCCGAGCGCTAGCCTACGTTGCTCGTAACGTGACTGCCTCAATAGAAACACTCCACTACTATCTCTATACGTTGAGATTTGGAGGTCTACCAACCTTTGGACTTTCAGAGACATACTTCCATATTTTCTCAGGTCGTATTCAGGATATTGTGCAACGACAACGGTTTGCCCGTAAGGATTGGAGAAATCGGCACACAGGCCACTTGTGTTACAGCAGGTCTGATAGAGTCTTTGATGACATTTCCATACCGTTGGGGGTGGGATAAGTGTTGCGAACATGGCTTTCGACCCGGCAGGATATAGTTCAAGAGTAGTCTCGACAGTTTTGCGTGTATATGGATTTATTAGTCCCTCCCTTCCTAAGAATACCTAATTATAGAAGTCGACATCCACCGTGATACTGATCGAACGTTGAACACTTGTCTTGTTGTCTATAAGGTTATTAGAAATTTGAAGTGTCAAAGCCAATATCTAAGAGAGTGCTGTACCCAAAGTGTATACCAACGAAAGAGTACGGACTTTTGAGAAGCGCCGTTAATAAGCTCTAATACCAATCCAGACTATCGTAGTCCCTGGCACCGGTTGGGAAGGTTGGACGGGCAAGTTGGGAGGAATGTCTTCCGTTATGAGGTTTGTCTGATTGGCAGATTGCCTACCCACAAGCTTTACCAGTCTAGTACTGCTTCACTTGCGGGACTGGTATCCATCTTATAGAGTACACATCCAGATCTGATAGGTCAATCCTCTTCATCTTCTTCGTCCAGGACCAGATCTCGCAGTTCATCATCTGCAGCCCAGTCAACTCCACTTCCCACTACTATTGCCGCAACAACACTCTTCATGATTCTCCATCTGGTATTTGCTATTTCGGTATCGGCTTGAAGTCTCTCAAGCTGTTTGCTTGAACCGGAACCTTGAATGGCGTTGTTACGCTGAATCCTTGTTTGATTTGCGAGGTTCAAGAGTGTCGTTGCTGTTTCTCGATGTTGTCTCAGAGCACGAATGTTCTCAGCTTCAGTCAAAGTAGTAGACTTCGATATTGAATCCAGTTCAGTTGACATGTTCGTATGTGCGATTGATAGTACATCCCGGCGATCGATCAAGGGATGTAGAGACCTGATTTTTCATGAGTAAGTGAACCGCTAACGCACGAGTAGGGCAGGTTTCACATTTCTGCTGGGGTTGCGTTAATTCCTGAATGTACAGCTTTGAGGATGGGATCGGCGACAAGAACGTTCTCGACGATACTGTTCCTAAGTAGGTATGCTGCTCTTGCTTCGAGGCAATCCTTTTCGGCAGCCTTGATCTGGGTATGAGGATCTCCGTCCAGTGAAAGTTCGCCCACTGTTGTATATATGTCAGCGAATTCCCTGACGTCAAGTTATCTCTTGCCCGTTACTTGAAGGAAGCTCATTTCCCGCCTCTTGAAGCGCAATCTCAAGCTTCAAGTCGCTCAGGTGATCGTACAAGGCGAGTATCTGCGCTTCCACATCGTAAAATGACAGAACGTCGCGTGACTCATTCACTGCAAATCCGGCAAGGGCGGTGGCATACTCTGAAGTGTTACCTCCTTTGCTCCGTAAGCTTGACTCATCGGCTGCCGCGCTGGAATCCATTCAACGTTGTTCTTTTACTGATGGACAAGGAAGGTAGATTGTTGGCGTAAATATTTTGAGAGGTCATCCCACTAGCCGTCGGCACGGAACTTCCCATTTGACCGTGAACACCAGTACGACCAGTTACAATCAACAATCAAAAGAGTGGTGGAGATGTATGGGGGATGTCACTATACGTATTCCTGGCACATACTGGAGTGCGTCTCACGGCCGATTCACGGTCATTCGCTTCGTATGTTCTGCAAAGCATCTGAGAGAAAAGTAGCGCCGTAGGAGAGAATCTGCTAACGACAGTTGTAGAACTGAGAGCTTGCAGGCATGGATCTACCGGAATACATCTATCGAAGCGGCCCATCAGATTTTGATGACCGCTCGGGGGAAGCCGGTCAAGGTCCAAACACTATTGACAGAGGTTTGTTTGCTCGCCCAGGAGTCTCCGAATTCAGAGCTAATCAGGCTTCTAGAAGGAAATCTTCTTGTACGATAGGCGAATATTATCCCAATCCTTTTCAGATGGCTCCAACGACTCTATCTCGCAAACTCCTACTCCGAAACCTTACTCCCCAAAGGCAGCTCCAGATACGCTGGCGGACGGAAACAGCCTTGAAGCATGGAAAACTCTGTTTAAAGACCGGCGCGCTTGGGCTGTCGAACTTACAGATATCGCTTTGTTGATGGTGAAAGAAGTCCAGAGAGTAGATGCGGAAACTAGTGTGGTTCGGCGGAGCGCAGCCATCGCCGTGGAGAACATCAAACAGCATCTGGCGTTTTTACGACCAAAATTCGAGAGTTCTAAGACCTGGGCCGATAGCACCATGCAAGACCAAGCCTATCTGATTTCGAGCTGGGAAGCTCCGCTAAAGAAGTATCCTTCAATACCTGCGCTAGAGGAGCTTGGATATTGCATTTTTGGTGCCCAGGCAGTTTTGGAAGGCCGGAAAGCAACAGGTAGCTTACGTCTTGACGCTACTTTGAACGATCTAGTCAACGTTACGGAGGTGCGAAGCGCTGCAGTGATTGCTCACGATATTTCTCGGCGTTTCACAGATCGCCTTACCGATCTCAACCAAACCTTCGAGAGTGTCGTCCAAGGCGCCAGTGACGTTATGGATAATTTTAGTCAGACTGCCGGTTTATCAGATAGTGACGCTGTAGAACAGGCTGCTCGCCTGATGGAGGAGATCGAAGCTATCGCAAAAAAACTTTACGCCGATTATGAACATATTCTTGGGCTGCAGAACACACTAAAGTCCATATCTCAAGTCTCAAGGACAGCACTGTTGCACACAAGAAATTTTCTCCCATCCCTGTCACAGACCATCTCGGAGATCAATCAATTGTTGCGTCAGAGCACAGAACGGAAGAACCTTGTAATGGCATCTGCATTACGATACATGCAGAAGATCGCGGCGATCGAATCAAGGATAGCACTCGTACAATCGCAATTGGCAAATTTGGACATGGACAAGGGAGAAGGGCAGGCTTTTGATACCTTGAATTTTGTTATCAGATTACCATCTGTCTACGGCTATCTTTTGATCGAATGTGTAAGACGGTGGGAGTGGACTGAGAAGATGACGGTTGACTCTACATCTTTAGTAGAGGAAGTAGCCACCTTCAAAGAAGAGGAGGCAAGGCGGCGAAAGAGGTGGGTGAAAGACATGGATGGCACGGTCGATCTTAAATCCATCGATCATATGGCACTAGGAGTGGATGTCAATATTCAAGCGCAGAAGCAGCAATGGCCGAATGTCACCAGGAAGGATGTCACCCAGTACACCCAAGCTCTAACGCATTTAGGAGGTTTTGATGAAACTGTTAACGAAGTTGAAGCGCTTGTAAGGATTCTAGATGCACCTACAAGGCAGCAAGCTCGGAGGGCGAAAGCTTTCAAGAATGGTAGTATTCATAACGCAGCGTTCGGCAATAATTCCCTCTTGCTACGTGGCGACGAAGAGATTCTGAGGGGCATGAAGAGCAAAAAAATAAAAGTCGAAGACAAGCTCAAAAGCTCAGAAAGTCGAATCCGCAAATTAGAGGACCTTCTACATAGACAGAGCCAAGTCTCCAGGCCGACTAGTGGTAATGCCTTTGCTATCAGTAATGGTACAGGCCTTGAACGGCAAGCGACTTCGCCTATCCCAGCTTACGTTACTTCCTTGACGAAGCCTCAAGGAAGTCTTTCGCGTAGATCTTCGGTATCATCGCGACGATACTCCATACAGAATGATCATGAGGATAAAAGTTTAGCTCAAAGAATTACAGGTCTGGAAGCTGAGATAGGGAGCTTGAACCGCGAAGCCGCAGCAAATATAAAAGCGGAAAGTGAACTAAAAAGTCAGCTGCAGGATGTAGTGTCAACTAACACAGATCTGCTGGGCAACTTCGAAGCTCAACAACGGGAATTCGACGGGGAGCGTCGATCCCTTGAGGAAGAAAATAGCAAACTAAAGCTAAAACTAGAAGAGATGGAGGATGAGGTTGACCGCATGCTCGAGAGCCGCGATCATTCAGACAAGATACAATCTCTGGAGCAAGAACTTGACCTAGCACGCAATGATTCAGCTGCTCATGTACAGAAAGCGCAAGGGCAGATAGAATTCCTCCATAATGATTACACCATGCAGCGAGAGAAGGCCAACCAGCTGGAGCGCCAGCTAGAGCAGCAAGGTGCGGAGAATTCTGAGCTTACCGTTAAAAATAACGAATTATCTGTGCGACTGCAAAGCCGAGGTGAAGCTCAAATAGAGCACCACCGATCTCTGCGAGCCGCACTCCTTCAGTTATCTAAAGACGAGAGCGCTTCAAAAGATTTCAGTGCACTAGTTGAGCTGGTAGAATCCGTCGCTGAGAGATCAGCAGCTCACACAGCGGAGCTCGAAGATCTGGTCAAGGCACTACGCGCAGACAACGTCGCTCTCGACGACCGAATTAGATCTCGAGACCAGAAGATTCATGATCTGAAAGAAAAGATCGGAATAGAGGAGATGGAGGTCTTTACCGTTCGCGAAAACCTTGCTGAGCAAAGAACCCGATATTCTTCCCTACAAGCGGAGCTAGACACTGAGCGAACGGAACACCGTGAATTGAAAATCAAGTATGCTACTTTGGAGTCTACTTCCGGGTCGCTAAAAGCCGAGATTGTAGATAAAGATCGCATGGTTGCCGACATAGCTGGGAGAAAATCCGCTCTTGAGGGGACGATCCAAATTCTCCAAACAGATCTTACCGACAAGCAGAGCAGACTCGAGGATTTGCGGAAAGTCTATGATAAATTAAGCGCTCATCTCGGCTCTCGAGCAGCTCGCGCTGAGGATATCTCTAGGAGACTTTACTCGCAAAACAAGAGCTTGAGCCGGCTGCTGGAGCAGGTCGGTCTCACAGTCACGAAGCAGGATGACACCATGATCATATCGAAAACTTCCAGGGCGGTAAGTGCCAGTACAGTTATTAATGAAACCTCAATGTCAATGAACCGCAGCCTTTCAGGTCCATTGCCATCCAAAACCGACTTCGACACCCCTGCGGATACCGAGATTCTTCGATGGGCACGGATCAATGACCAAGACGCAGAAGCACGGCAGTTCGAACAGTACATTCGAGATGTTTCTAGTTTCGACATGACTGCGTTTAGCGAAGCTATCATCAAGCGAGTCAAAGAAGCTGACCACACAGCTCGCAAATGGCAACGAGAAGCCCGAGCATACCGCGACAAGTCACATCGCGCACAGAGCGAAGCTCATGAAAAGATCGCTTTCAGATCTTTCAAGGAAGGGGACCTGGCGCTCTTTTTGCCGACTAGGAATCAAGCTACCAGGCCTTGGGCAGCGTTCAACGTAGGCGCCCCTCACTACTTCCTGCGCGAGCAAGATTCACATAAGCTTCGTACCAGAGACTGGCTTTTAGCAAGGATATCGAGAGTTGAAGAGCGCGTCGTGGACCTTTCTAAATCTATCAATGGCATAAACCTCGTTAGTGATGGGAAATCTTTAGGCGCAGCAAGCGACGGTGGAACTTCCTTCGATGACGAGAACCCATTTGAATTATCTGACGGCTTGAGATGGTATTTGCTTGACGCTGCAGAGGAAAAGCCAGGTGCTCCGATTAATATTGGCCTTAGCAAGGTCACGGTGGCGTCTGCGAACGTAGACGCCAAAGGTAGCATTCGGATGAAGAAGTCACTAGATGGCAATGGCGCGACCAAGACATTGACTCGCAGTCTCGACAGTCGTCGCAGCAGCACGAACTCTAAAAAAGGGCTCATTGCTACAACCTCAACACCCAATATAAACAGCGGCCAAGGCGAAGCGCCAGAGACCAGCGTTTCGCAAATGGACGGTGCATCGAAAGATACACAAAAATCGTCGACAACTCAAGAGGCAGCTGCAGAACCCTCCACTAGCCAGAACGCGGAGGAAGTACGCAGAAATCTCCTTTGGGGCCCGTGACACAGCAGCGGCCCACATTGAAAATCGGACTGACTTCTTCAGCAGGGGAAGGCTAATGCGTCACCGTCTAGATCTCTTCGCGCGGGACACCCACAATCCCGGAGGTCATCCCCCGAAAAGCCGAAACACAAACCGTGGGATGCGCTTTGGTCCTATGATGTGAGTCTAGAAAGCGGGAAGGGGAAGAAGTGAGAAAGGCGATACTCGAGCGAAGTTGGGTCATTGTCGGACTGCATGGTAAATTTCAAGGCGGATATACCCAGGTGTGCATGTTATCCATACCGTTTCATGTACATTGATGTCTTGCTGTAACCTCAAAGTTCAAGCTGGACCTATTAGATGGCATTCAAAGTCAAGCAGAATCTTTGAACTACCATAATACTTTACAATAAGACGTGATACGGGGAATTTCATGCCAGAGATTAAAGCTACATTCCTAGTCGACTCACCAGAAAAGAAACAAAACCACTACAGTACATCATTGTACTGACGTCATTAGGTATCGAACCTACTATGAATTACTGTAAGTCCTCCCTGTCACTGCCCTGATTACCTCAAATCTAGTACTTTTCATACGCTTTGCCGTATCACAGCGTCGTTACAAACCGTACCATGGAACATTTGCATAGACTTATTTCAAAGCTGCGATGTTTGCTTTTGACATTTCTTTCAACAACTATCAATCTTCAATGATGATCTGATGAATCAAGTCTTTGTCTAACAGATTTCTTCGCAACCTTTGAGAGATAATTCTCTTGATTAAACTGTCAGTCTGCTCAAATGTAAATCTTCTTGCGACATAAATCATCTGTTTCAAATAATGTTCGCTCTGTCGATCAAGACATCAGTTAACGATGTGATGAGTTCACTTCTTCTGAATTTAATTTGATAGACTTCTGCTTTCGCTGAAGTTCACTTGAGAATTAATTTCTTAGCTTCTTTAGCTGTGAGCTGTCGAACTCTTGAACTGCGACATCTAAAGAGAAGTAACTCGCTCGTCATGATAGTTTGCCCTCGGTCAACAGTTTCCACGCTTCGGTTAGCACTGCTCCAGATTGTTCTTCTAACGCAGCTACACTCAAGAGAATATTCTGCACGGATCGTAGCTTTTCAGCCGTGGTAATCTTGTGCTCAATGAACAGGAGCTCGGGGCCAACAGGACACAACATCGGTGGTGCGTTCATTCACAATATCCTCTCCGCAACCGGGCCGTGTGGGATGGGGGCGCTGAGTTCCCGAGGCCATGGAAAGGGTGTGCGTCTGCTTAGAAAACCTTGGCTTGTTTGCGGGGGGAGTTTGGGATCGGGGACTCGTGCTACTCGGTTTTGCGTCCTGGAATCTTCTCTTTACGTCCTTCGTGGCTGTGTCCTGAATATGCGCCTGTTGTTGATGATAAGAGCCCGAAGCTCCTCGGTTTCTTTGTGTGGTGAATCCGGGCTGGGGGGGTGGGGGAAGTTTCTTATCTCGACGAATATCTGTCTTCTGCTGCTAAAGCGAATCTATGGAAGCGAGTTCTCCCCTAGGTTTTGCCATTGTTGATTGAGGCAGCAGCACTATTAAGGCTACCGCTGTCGGATGACGGTGGTAGTACCTGAGGTGTGCCATGCATATGTTGTGTCAATTCGTGGAAGAGCTGATCGAATTGCTGTCTGGCGTTGCCGCGTTGTGCAGTTTGACGAGCATTTGCGGGCTATACTTTGAGTCTCAATCTCAACTTCTTCTGATGATCATTTAACGTCGTCTTCTCAACGACGTCTTGATTGACAAGAATCGGTTGTTTTCAAAGAAAATGAATCATTTAATCATTGAATTTTCAAGCTTTTCTCAACGAGTTTGTTCAGATTCTTATGATAAAGAAAGTTCTTGTTCAGATCAACGATGCATCAATCGTTTGCTTCGATCTTCTTGACAGTCTCAGTTACTAAATCTGACTCTAGTAATCTTGATAATCAAGATAGCGTTACAACGCTGCGTGCATCATCTGTTTTCTTTCTATACTGTGTTAGATTCAATATCAACTTCATTTCTCTTGTATTGAAGTTTCTTTTGTTTCAAGCTTTTAACTTTTTGATATAAACGATCTTTAGATTCGCGATGATTTTCTTTATTTCTTTCTTTCTCTGATTTAAATATTTGACATTAACACTAATCTTGATGAAGAAACTAAGAATATGATGATTGAGATCATGACTCACAAGATGTTGTCATGATGTCAGATCATCAATTTAATTTAGAACATAAATCGTCGATATCTTAAATAATCTTGATTCATTGAACTAGTTCAATGAATCAAGTCATCAATCTAGTCATCATCATCTTAATCTAGTTTCAGCAATTCTGTTTTGATCATCTCAGTCGTGTGCACGAACTTCTGCAATCTTAAGTCAATAGAACTACTGTCTAGCCTTGATTCTGCTCGATTCATGTATATAAAAGTCGAGCTTTCGTTCTTTTCTTTCGCTCTTGATCTTTCATTTTATACATTATCTGATGTATTGTCTTGTATCTAGATTCTATCAAAGTAATAATAATAATATCAATCTTTTATATTGATAGTATCTTTAGTTTAACTCAGTCTCTGACATTATAAAAGATTTACACTTTCTGCAACATTTTCATACATTGAAATCTCATCTAATTATTCTTTCGCTCAAATGAAGTCATTTCACAATTTCTTGATTGATGATGAGCGTGCTGTTGAACAGTTCGCTCAAAGTGTGATCAAAAATTCAGTCAAGATCTTTCGCGTAATGCAAAAGCTTCAAAATCAAGTTCAACAACATGATGTTATCATTTCATCTTCATTCATCATTCTCAATTCTTCAATCTATATAAAATTGAATTCTCAGTTTCTTGCAATGATAGCTCAGATCATTGTACAAATCTTGAACAATCAATCTTTCTTCATCGTTCATTCTTTTGCAAATTCTGTCGTTGTCTTCATTACTTCTAGATTTGAGAAGCTTTTTGACAAATTTGAGTATGAAAGAGACAAAGATCGATTGAATGTATGAGAGCAGAGTCTGATACAACGCATAAACATGAACGATGATCATTATTTCTCTCATCAAGTCAAGATCGTTTATGTTGAGTCATGATTCATCATAAATAAGAAGACTTACAATCTAATGAATCAATATCAAGTCAATGATCTCTATATCATTTTCATCTTTGCAGATTGACAACACAAGTTGCATCATTACTGCGACAATTCTTTCAAGACAGAAGATGCTCATTTATATTTTCGTAAAATTTTGAAGCAAGACATGAATAACTTTGTTGACTATTACAATTTCTTTTATCAAAAGAAAGAATGTTCTTTGATGAAAAATTTCTCGTTGATTGACTGTCTGAAGCGCAATGTCAATTATTTCACTCAAGTCATTATTTTCTTCTGATGAAATCTCAATGAAACTCAATTATTCATCTTTCATCAATGAATTCAAGCATTCTCTGACATCAATGAAGAGTTTCAGCAGCTTAAGCATCGTCAATCTCACTTCATCTTCATCATTGTTTCATTCATCAAAGTCAAGAATATCTTTGTGTTGACTAGTAACTCTTTGAGTTCAAAGATCATCATCTTTGTGACTGTTGTTTCAACAGTATCTTCATCTCTTTCTCTTTTGTTTTTCAATAAGTTAATGAATTTAAGCTTTGTCATTATCATTATTCAAGATAAGACTTTGATCATTTCTGAGATCAAGAAAATCTGCAACAAGTGAAAGCTGTGCTACTACTGCAAATTGCAACATTCAAGCAAAATAATTAAAAAATGCTCAAATAAGAAGCTCTTCACTCTGCATATCATGAACATCTATGACAATGACATCATCAATATAAATGAAGAAGTCTCACTGTTCATAAGAAAAGTTTAGTTTCTGAGCTAAGTCATGCTCAGAAATCTGTATACATATCATCTTGTCTACTAGTCTTAATCTTTTCACTCTCACTTCAATCATATAGAAAGTTTTTTGCTAAATCTGTCTTGAAACTTTTTGAATTCAATTCAACATTCAAAGATAATCACATGATAGTATTTTATATTTTACGTCAAGCTCAATCTAAAGTTCTCACTCTCGCTTTGATTGATAATGAAGTTTCTGCTTATGTCTTTATGAATAAATTCTTCACGCAAAAACATCATTTTTTCTTGCATCAATTAATTCACTTTTGCAGACTTCAAGAATTTGATGATCAAGTTACTTTAATCAATGACATTACTCATGTCGTTGAAATCACAATAATTCTTGATGAATACATTGAGAAACTATTCTTCTATGTCATTAAATTAAGTCAGTATCTCATCATCATGAGTTTATCATGACTTCATCATCACGTCATTGATGTCAATTTTGAGCATAATATTCTCATTTTATTTTTCTTCTTCTATCTTAATCATTGTTGTTCATTTCTCGTCAAGATCTATGATCTTAATCAACAAGAAGAAAATTTCTCGTTTGAAGTTAACAAAGTAGCTTTTTCTCAATCTCACTCTTAATTCACTCACAAGAAGCAACTCAGTTCACGAATCACTCACAAGAAGTAATTCAATCTACAGATTATTCACAAGAAGCAATTCAGCATTCAATTCACTCATAAGAAGTAATTTAGTTTCTCATTCATTCAAAAGAAGCAACTCAGTTTTCAGTTTGCTCACAAAAAGCAATTTAGTCTTTCATTCACTTGAAAGAAGTAACTCAGTTCTCAATTCACTTGCAAGAAGTAACTCAGTTTTTCATCTGCTCACAAGAAGCAATATAATCTCTCATTTGCTTATGAGAAGTTAACTAATATTCAGCTCGTTCATAAGAAACAAACTTCGTTCAATCTTGTCTTTCGTTTGAAACAAGAAGCTTTTAATTGTATTCTTCAAGTCATTCAAAAAGAATACTCATCAAAAATCAAATGTCAAAATTCTTTCTTCTTTAGAACTTTTGTTGTTTTTCAAGCAGATCAATTCAATCAATCTTTTATACAACTTGACATAGTTAAGTTGAAAGCTTGAAGCTTTGATCATGCTGCTCATGTCAAAGACATTGAAGTGTTTAGCATCATTTTAAAAAAGATCAATGTTTTCTTGAATCTTAAATCAATCTCATCTTCTAATCTAGACTCTGATGAATCAAAATCACGTTACACGACTTTGATTATTCATTCAAAGAACAGTTCAACTCTTGCTCAGTTTTCATCTCGCTCTCAAGACAATACATATGATAAGAATCATCATCTGAATCTTCATCAAATGAAAAAGAAATTTCATTTGACTGCATTCACGACATAAGAAGATCTTGAAGTCTATTGATAAAGTAAGAACGTTGATTCAGTCACAATTTTATCATTCAAATATTTCAAGTTTCTAGATGTTTTCTTCAAGAAGAACATTGATATCTTGTCTTCACATCAAGCTCATGATCATGTCATACATTTTAAAGAAGATGCTTAACTTTCAGTCTTCGCTTTGTATAACATGAGTCATGATGAAATTCTAGAACTTTGTCATTATTTGAATGAAAATCTGAGCAAAAATTTCATTCAAGTCAATCACTTTCAGACAATCATCTCTGTTCTTTTCATCAAGAAACTTGAAGAAGAACTTTGCTTCTGCGTGAACTATTGAGATTTGAACACTATCACAGTCAAGAATTGATATTCTTTGTCTCTGATCTCAGAAATGCTGAATCATCTGAGTCGAGCTAAAATCTTTATCAAGCTGAATATCATCTTTGCATTCAATCGACTTCGAATCAAAGAAGAAGATGAAGTTCTCATTGTCTTTTGCACTCAATTTGAATTATTTGAATATCTAGTCATGCTTTTCAATTTATGTAATGAGTTTGTCTTGTTTCAGAAGTATATCAACAATACTCTTTGTGAACATCTAAATAAGTTCTGTACAGCTTATCTGAATGACATCTTGATCTATTTTGATAATGAACTTGAGCATGAAATTTATGTCAAGCTTATTCTGTGAAAGCTGCAAGAAACAAATCTTCAGATGAATATAATCAAATGCAAGTTTCACGTCACTCAAGTTTTGTATTTAGAATTAATAATCATCATTGAAGAAATCAAGATGAACTCTTTTAAGATAAACATCATTGTTAACTGATTCATCTTAATCAACGTTAAAGACATTCAAAGTTTTCTAGATTTTACAAACTTCTATAAAAGATTTATCTATGACTATAGTAGAATAGTTATTTCGCTCACTCATCTCATCAGAAAAGATGTACTCTTTGTTTGATCTCAGAAATGTCAGATTGCATTCAACATTCTTAAAAAAGTCTTCACTTTCAAGATTATTCTTCATCATTATAATTCAGATCACAAGATTGTGATAGAAATTGATGCTTTGAACTATGTGTTTGAAAACATTCTCTTTCAGTATGATGAGAATGAGATTCTTCATTCAATCACTTATTTTTCAAAGAAGCATAATTCAGTCAAGTGTAACTACGAGATCTATGATAAAAAACTCATGATCATTGTTTGCGCTTTCGAGAAATGATGATCAGAGCTTGAAGACTCTATTTATTCTGTTGAGATGATCATGAATCACAAAAATCTTAAGTATTTCATGTCAATTAAGCAGTTGAATCATCATCAAGCTCATTGAAGCGAGTTTCTGTCTAGATTCAACTATCACATCGCTTATCATTTTAACAAGATCAACGATAAGTTGAATGCTTTGACACGTTGCTCAGAAGATCTTTTTAAAGAGAGAGATACATTCAATTCTTGACATCAATATCAACATTAAACAATTCTGAAAACTCATGTTTTAAATCTTAATATTGTTGAGAATCTCATTTTTGACATCTTCAACATCAAAGTCATGAAGTTTCAGTCATAAATCATCGCTCTAGATTCAATTCAGTTACATTTGTTTTCAATTATTTCAGCATCTTTGCAAATTCTAGCTTTCATGAATCTAAAAATCAAAGAATTTGACATTGAAAACATTAAGTCTCAGTTAAATCAAGACACTCTGAATCTTGATGAAGATTCTGCTAACACTTTCACTCAGACATTGTGAAAGTAAGTCAAAATCAATGACAAATTCACAATTCAAATAATCAAAGCACTTCACAATGAAGTACAACATCACAACAAGATCTCTCTAATTGAATGTAAAGAACATGAGAATCATCTGTACTTTCAAGAAAGAAAGTATGTGCTCAACTCAAATAAACTACATCTTCATATCATTTAGCTCGCTCATGATAGTATCATCAATGATTATTCAGAAAGAGCAAAAAGTTATGAACTGATCAGTCGAGTCTACTGATGATCAAACATTTATAAGTATGTTCAATGCTTTGTATGAAACTGTCACATATGCACATGTTTCAAGCTCTTTAAACAATGAACTCAAGAATAATTGCATTTTCTTTCAGTTCTTGAACGTCGTTGACGTGATATCTTCATAAACTATGTAGATTTTTTATCACTCAATATCTTCATGAATATCACATATAAATATGTTCTAATCTTCATTGATCATTTTATCAAAATGAAACATTTAGTTTTCATCACTTTTATGAAAGTTGAAGAAGCTATCAACTGCTTCTATGCTTATGTTTGAAAACATCATGATTTATTCGAGTTTTTCATATCTGATTGAGACACACAATTCATCTTCAATGTCTGAAAGCATCTGTGTAAAATGCTGAAGATAAATGTTAAATTATCAATAATGTATCACTTTGAAATCGATGATCAAATTGAAAAAGTCAATGCTGTCATGAAGCATTATCTTCAAGTTTTCGTCAACTACATGCAAGATAATTGAGTTAAGTGACTTTCTAATTGAATTCATCATCAATAATGCATCATTGTTAATCACTTTAACATAATTCTTCTTGATCAATTTGAGTCAGAACTCACATCTAGATTTCAAGTCTTTTAAATCTTTGTTTGAGAATCTTACATCTTAAGCTTGAGACAAGTTAATCAATGTCAAAGAGTTCATCAAAAAGATGAAGAAACTAACTGAGCATTTACGTGATGAGATGCTTATAGCTCAGATCGTTTACAAATTCAATGTCAATCTCTCTCGTCGTTCTTGTTTTAAATACTTCGTCGAAGATGAAGTTTGACTGAATGCTTGCAATCTCAACATTGTTTGTTTCGCTGTTAAGTTAGATGATCATAACATTAATCTCTTCAAGATCAAGTGTGTTTTCAAGAACAATTCTTTTATCATTGAGTTAAATCTTTCAGCATTCATGAAGATTCATTCAATCTTTCATGTCACTCTTCTGAATCATATCACAAGTGACTTTTTTTTGAGTCAACATCAAAAATCTTGAAAACTCATTATTGTCAAAAATGACGAAAGATTCTGATATGTAAACAGCATACTAAACTTCAAGCATGATAAATGCTATAACTCATCTCTGCTCAAGTATTACATCAATTGAGAAAATCACTTTTCTACTTGAGAGTCTTTTCATCTTCTGAATAATTGTGAGCAAGCGCTCGATGAATATCATCTCGTCAATTCTGTCGTTGAAGAATCACATGTATTGTCATGTGTGATATCTCAATGTCAATGTCAAGAACTTTAAGTTCAATCTTCATCATCTCAATTCAGCTCAGATCTGACTCAGATTTTGCTTAGATCTGTTTCAGACATCTTGTCTAAATTTGATTCAGATGTGACTCAGATGTATTCTAGTTTCATTTGTGCATCATCACATTAAACTGCATTTCATCTTTTTCTTACTCAGATCTGACTCAGATCTTGTTTAGATTTGACTCAAACATCTTGTTTAAATCTGACTCAGATGTGATTCAAATGTGTTTCAATTTCACTGTGCATCATCATGTTAAAATGCGTTTCATCTCGTCTCATTCTTCAGACATCTTGCTCAAATCTGACTCAAATGTGACTCAGATCTATTCTAGTCTCATCTGTGCTTCATCACATTAAAATGCATTCACATCAATTCTTGTTTCATTTCAATCTTTGTCTTTGATTCTTTCTTGTTTCATCTTGTTTCTTCTTGTCATCTTGCAGAAGCTCAGTCTTGAAGAGAAGAGTTACTGTCATGATGTCAAATCATCAATTCAATTTAGAACATAGATCATTGATATCTTAAATAATCTCGATTCATTGAATTAGTTCAATGAATCAAGTTATCAATCTAGTCATCATCATCTTAATTTAGTCTCAGCAATTCTGTTTCAATCATCTCAGTCATGTGCATGAACTTCTGCAATCTTAAGTTAATAAAACTATTGTTTAGTCTTGATTCTGCTCGATTCATGTATATAGAAGTTGAACTTTCATTCTTTTCTTTCGCTCTTGATCTTTCGTCTTGTACATTATCTGATGTATTGTCTTGTATCTAGATTCTATCAAAGTAATAATAATAATATCAGTCTTCTATATTGATAGTATCTCTAGTCTAACTCAGTTTCTGACAGATGTAAAGAATGTTGCAGAAGATTTTCAAAGATTAGTCTCATGATTTTTTCTTTTCATTGCATCTTCAAGACTTCAAGCTCTTCTTTTATCTTATTGATTGCATCTGCATAGTTGCTCTGATAGATTAGATCACTTTTACAAAGCTGTGAGATGAATTTCTGATTGTCAGTAATATTGATGAAGTCGTTGAACAGTGAACTTCTGATGCAGAGTTTTCATCATCGTACTTCTTCGCGCTTTTGATTCAACAGCAGCTTAAGATTATGTTAATCTTCAAAGATCTTGAGATGAACTTGCAAAGATAGTGTTTGTAGATATTAAACGAGCAGAAATCAAAAGACTTACTAGTCAGATCACGAAACATACGACGAGACATAGTACTGAGAAGATTATGCTTTTGTTCACCTGAAGTATTTTGAAGAAAATTGATCAATCATTGAATTTTTGAGCTTTTCTCAATAAATTTGTCGAGATTCTTGTGGTATGAAGAGTTCTTGTTCAGGTCAATAAGTTATAGACTCTGTTCTTACTCTACATTCATCATATCACTCGTTCAAATTGCGTGTTCAGCAATGTTGACAATAATGCAGTTGTTAAGACGGCAAGAATAAAGAATTGCAAGAATAAAGAATTGATGAATCAGCTGAAACTTATTACGATGTCTTACATTATTCAAGCTCACTGTAGTTGACTTTAATGTTGTATTCAACCACCCATCGACGGTTTTTCGACCGGCTCAGGAAAAGTGCTTTGGCCCAGCCGACCCAGCCAGCCCAGCGAGCCCTGGGATGGCCTTGAGCTCCCAGGGCCCGCCTCATATGTCCCTAGGCTCTCAAGGCCCATGCACATGACCGTCTGGTACTTTCCCACGGGTCTTTACCTTCTCCCACCAGCTCCCGATATATCTATGGAAACCAGGCACGGTTTCTGTACATCCCTGGGCATTTTCATCGTCTAAAGAAACGGACCCTTGAATGATGTTGGCCCCCCGCGTAGTTTACATCTCGATTGTGCGGCAGTGATGTTCTTTGTGATTCACCACGATCTCGATATTCTCGAATGTACTTTCAACTATCTCTTTCTGGAAACAAGCTTTCAAGTCGATGCTTTTTGCTTAGAGTTGAGGTGATTCAACCATGACTTTTGGACCGAAATGATATTGCATCACATATTGAAGATCTCAACGTCGTCGTCTAATTCGATTGACTCTCTTTTCTGAATTTCGTATCATGATGATAGCTGAAGTATAATAGACAAGATCAGTTGATGATTAGCTGAGGATAATATACAGCCGTTGCCTGGTGGAACGTGTTTCACGTCTTTGAGAGGCAGAAAATTTCACTCGAGCTTAGACGAATTCTTGAGCTCTCAATTCTTTGTGTTCAGCATCCATGCATATCAGGGGTCTATTCTCGTCTAGCAAGGCAAAGGTTTCTTCATATCTATTCCGCGAAGAGAATCTTCAAGACCGTCCCACTGCAGGTCAAAGGTTGTAATCACTGTTCATTTCATCGTTAGACTTGAATTTCTATCAGGTTAAGAGCGATGATAGTGGAAGCTCTGACTTTGGCCGCGTTTAGTCTTTGCGGAGTAATTATAAGACTGGTTTTAGTACTGTCTTGATGGATGCAGAATGATGAATTAGACTGAGATAGTTTCATCGTTCGTGTTTCTGAGAAGAACATAAAGTAAAGAATTCTCGATTAGTTGGTTAATATCGATTTATTCCCCTTCGTTTTCTGCAAAACAAACATTGTGAGTTAAGGAAAACTTTGTAAACTTGCTCTGTGGACTGCATCCACAGACCGGTTTGGGACCCATGAATCCTTCCCGTGTCCCCATTATAAGGGGCGATAGACCGAAGAGACGTCGCTTTCAACTTATTGATTAGAAGGTTGGAAATTGCTTTCCTGTAGCAAGCCAAAAATTCCCATCGCGTCCGCGCGGATCTGGTGGCAGTGGTACCCTACGTCGAGTAGATTGTGATCACCAAGGAGACATCGTTGATGAATTTCCAGATGGAGATGCCGTCAGAATCGAAATCGCCGAGCAGGACAGCGTGTTTGTAATAGCGGATTCATCGAGACCAGAGCCGACTGTGTTAGAACGGATGTCAGAGCTTGCTTCGAACCACTGGCGGATATGGGGACAGTGAAGGACATAAGTTGGCACCGGTAAGATGGGTAATTTCAGATTCGGTTCTGTATCGTCATCTCTCGGTGGTACAGCAACTCACTGAAGCTGACGATGATGGTCTTGCCCAGCGCTATTGCCTCATTCATCGAATGTCGATATTCAAAGGTGCTTGCCTGGTTCTGAGCTTGGATTCTCTACATACGATTGGTATCTTATTTTCATGACTGCTCTTCTTCTGCTTCATCAAAGACTTCTTCGTCATTATCTTCGTGCTTAAGTCCTTAGTTGGTTTTGGTCCTGGACCTGGCGACATCCGTTTCTTGAGCTGCTGAGGGACGTTCTCCAAGTGTGCAGAAACGCCCAGTCCAAATCAGGAATGTTTGTGCATTCGGCGAGCGTATGTCAGACCATTTAGCTTTTTCTTGGTCGGCTCATTGATTCTTTTGATGCCTTGAAGAGTCATGAAAGGCTCGAGTTTACTCCTTCGTCTCTAACTAGTAGGTTGGTCTTAATATATCAAGGGCATAGCGAAACATCATTCCTTGTTTAGGTCCGCTGAGTCGTGCGGTTTGAATACCTTCCTAGCTTCTCTGTATGGTAGTCTGATGAGTCTGATCTTTCCTGGCAACCCAAGTCGGCGGGGTATTGGTCGGTCAGAGCATTCTGTGTCAAATCTTTGTTTACCAATATTCCTACCCAGATAATTCCATGGCCGATTGCATCCAGGACACGCAGCATCTTTAGCTGGCGGGAAAGCGGCTTGGGCCAGCATCCCTTCTCGGCCTTACGCTTGCCCTCCCTGATTTGTGGCCCCCCAGCGACCTAAGACATTTCCCTTCGCCATGGTCTTCGACCGTGATGATAACAGGCATTGCAAATTACAGCGCTGGGTTTCGACTTGTGATATGAGAGTTGAATAAGCGTGATTTCTAGAGTTTATCTATATCTGCAGCTCTGCGCTTTACGTGGTTTCATCGAGACCTCTGATTTAGTCGAGTAGATTAGTCTTTCGTTCTCCTTCTGCTTTCGCTTAAATTCATCTCCTGCATTTTGCTGGCTCTGTGCGTCGAGCATATGCCGAGAAACGAACTCTTAGGTCATTCTCGTTGAGCCAATTCCGACATTCTGAAAGACAGAACAGCGAATAAAATAAAGAAATGAAGGCAGAACATATGGTAAATTATATAGCACACGAGGGAACTTAATGATGTGATGACTAGACCTTTCGATCTATTCTCGTTGTTCAGTCTTAAGACATCGACCATCTCTCTGACTCGTTGCATCCTTGGGATTGACATTTTAATAGTATACAGATGCTTGAATTTGAATTAACATAGTGCGCGCAGTGAGCTTTGTTGTTGTGTGTCATGTATCGAGCGATGTGGTTGGAGCGTTCATACTTCCAAGGGGTTGCTTTGGAGTAGATGTTGGGATTTTAAGTTTCTGATATGACCCTCAGATCGAATCCTGTACTCTACAACAATATAGCATACGAATATAACAAGCGACATAACGGCAACTCAACGCTTCATTTCTCCTTGTCACCGTGCGCTATAGTCTGCTTAAGATTTAACAAAAGTAATAAAATTATTAGTGCCACGGCGTCGGCCAGTGATTGTGCTTCCAGGTGCGTCGGATCTAGCATATGAATCCTCGAAAGGGATCAAAGTATTCAGATGCTCAAACTGTTTGAGACTCCTCATCACTGAAGCATCTATCTCAGCCTTTGCCTCTCTCTCTTGTTCCTTATTCTTGTTTTTATGAAGAACCTGTTGATCGTCTTCCTAAGCCTGTCATGTAAAGCTTACATGTCATATGCGTCCAATTAGATTAAATAAGCACCACTATGCAATGATGAGTATGTTATTGAAGCGGTTGACAAGTGAAGATGTGGTTGTAAACGGCAGAAAAGCTGGGGCAGGTGAGGTGTATTTGATCCGTATCCTCACCCCACCCCCAAACGGACTAGCGCTAAAAAAAACAAAAACAAACAAACAGCATCAAAAGAAAGGAACCACTTTGCTTTGTTTAGTGTCGTTGAGCTCGACGTTGAACAACCTAGACTAGGTCCTTAGCTGGTTCCTTTTTCTTCTTACTTGGCTTCCTTATGCTTTGGCTAGTCGGATAGGGCCTGTTCCGATCTTCAGCCAGGTGCCCGGAGCGAGGCACAAATCGTTTAAGATCATCGCCATGGAATGCCCCCCTGATTTTCCTTCCATTGAGCTGCTTAAGGACGAAGGATCTTCTATGAGATCCCCCATAGTCCTGGATCCGGAACGGGCCCCTCCATCTTGGTTGCAATTTGCCAGAGGTCTTTTGATGTAACATAACTAGGTCCTGAAGCTGGTGATGTCAGAGGGCTTCTAACGATGCGGCCCACCCACCAGTCTGACAAGTAAACGTTCTTTGGAGGAAACGTTGAGTCAATCGAGCTTGGGTCTAGCATATAGTCCCCGCCTACGTCGAAAAGCCTCCAAGCAATGATTGCTTGTGTTTCTGGTCCTGGTCCGTCACCAGGTTGCCATAGCCGTAAATCCTTGATCCTATTACCCTTATCATGAGTGTAGTGGTTTTCCTTTTTCTGTAAATTGAACAGATTCACAAAATCTCTGCGTGTACCGATGTATTGAAATTCGCAAGAATGTTAATAATTGTTACGACATAAGTCATTTCTGTGGTTCGTGAGTAAGATCATAAAGACAAGCAACAAAAAAAAGAAGATACTAACGTCTCTTTCGGAACCTCTGCAGATATGCATGGCCATGTCATGTTGAAGACTGAGTCTCTCTGACACCCTTTGCTTTTTAGTTCGTCTGCACAAAGGTAACTTAGAAAGTCTTTGCAGTCTTTCTCCTTCAACTCATTGATGACGGCTCGTAAGTGTTATTGTGATGAGAAGACAATTATTGTAGAAGGTTCATGATCTTCAGGTGAAGACTGATCATTATTTTCGCAAAAGTTGTGAAGACTTGAAAGCAATTGTATCCTTTTTGCGGGCTACTTAAATTTAACATAAGTCTTTTTGAGTTTCTCAAATTTAACTTCTGCAACTCGTTATCGCCTTGAACATGCGAGTTAAAATTTATCTGATAAAACAAAAGCTTGACGAGGTCCTTTCTCTGACATGCCTATTTCGTTGCTAAGTGCTCGTATCCAACAAGTATCCAAGGCGGCGACGTCTCCGCCCACCGGAGCATTCTGGAAGACACCGTCAAGATAGAAGGACTGATTCAAGGACGGCACGCAAACATCAGGAATCTAGGCCGAAACGTAAGCGTTTAGCTTGCGTAGCCAACGAATATACTCACTGCTATGCACGAGGTTTTAATCTCTGCGCATCGGTCACAACGCTTGTACATAACCTTTCCAATAAAGGTGGCGTTGCATTGATAGGCTCTGTCCTCCTTATGGAAGGTCCTTGCGCACTTTATGCACATTACACGTGCTTGAGTCGGGGGCGCACCGGCGCTGCGGCCGCTGATCCCCACCAAGGGCTGAAAAGAATCAGTAACGGCACCGAAACGTAAGGTGCACGAACTTACCGCTGGTCTCCTATTCTCAGGAGTTCGTGGGGCCAGCGGGTCTGGCAAGAACATCGGCGCCATCAGGGCGCCGGGGTTCATTCCATCCCCCGCTGCTGCGACGAGTTGATCGCGGAAAGCTGCAGGTCTATATCCAACAAGTATCTAGTCGGAAAGTATGATTTTTGATGTAGGGATTGTAATCCATCCTTTTGACCGGTCAGATCGTCTGTGAACGCACATCTTCGATGAAGGGAAGACAAAGAGGTAACAAAGGCCCAGTAGAAAAAGTTGCTGTTTGTATTCCGAGTACGGGTTGTAAGTCCGAATCACCCTTTCACAACGATCATCGAAGCGTAAACCGAGGGGAATCCCGGAGTTTCATCTCTGACCCTCCTGACTTCTTTGTCGGCACATCTCATACCTTTCCGTCAAACAGGACACCTCTTTCATTGTGAACGAGCATGCAGCTACCGATTATATATTCGGTTTTCTCTGAAGGTTCATTGGCTGCAATCGGAAGAGCTTGAACTTTCATCTTGTTGGAATTACACTGGAAAGTGTCATGTGCTAGAGTCTGTTGAACGAATGATAGTATTCCACTCTCGAGGGTTATAGAGACTGCGACGAGAGATATATTCCTGTAAAGGCGACTTGAAGTGTAGATTGTTCATTCTTTTTAGCGGGACGAGGTGGAAAGTTTCTAGACATATATATATAGGGATGATGAGTCGTAATTCTCCACTATTGCGTCGAACAATCACCAATTGGGGTTGCGGTTCCATTTTCTCGGCTAAACCATTCTAGCATTAGGTTTTGTGTGATCTTGGGTGTTGGCTCGGACGTGAAACCGCTGTCAAGGATTCCCGTCAACTCGATCTCGAAGACTCTTGCAAAGTCGTAGTGTTTGTTGATAGAGGAAGATCAAGCGTCTTCTATCCACAAGAATCTTTTTACCCCTTTACCTTGTACTTGAGCGTAAGCAGCGAGAAAAATCATCTTTACGAGATCCTAAAGGTTTCTGTCCCTCTATTACGTTGCAAAGCTGCGACAAGACCGACATGCTTGTTTTGATATGAGTTTTGATGGGTGACTGTTATTCCACGCGACTCGGAATAAAAATTCTGCTTAAATGCCTTTAAATATTCATCAGAAGCCCAAGGACGACGAGTAGAGAACAGAAGTGAACTGTCTGAACCTCTTTCTTTTCGAAAGGAAAATTGGGTTGATGAGTTGATTATGTGCTACCGTCTTGAAATGAGAAGCTACATAAGGTACTTGGCGCACCATAGCCTTAATCAATGACATGACACTTGATGGCACGTCTTTAACATAATCTGCACTCATATCGAGATAAAAGAGTGCTGGAGATGCTACGAGAGCATGCTAGGTAAACGCGTTAGATCTGAGATTGTCTTGACGGCATTTGTTTCTACCAGTTGGAACGCAATTGATCCAGGATTGTAGTCTAGCCATCATCTATAGCAATAGGGATCACATAGTGCATGAAACGTAATGTACGCATAAAATAAAAGCGAAGTAGGCGGAAGTGCCTGGCTTCGTACAAAGGGCTGGGATAGTCGAGAGGTAGGTCTTTCAAGTTTGGTTGTTATGTTCGCCACATCTGATGCCCATATAGTACTAACTAGATAGCGAGTGTTGCTCTGTGCCAATCGACAACGAAACGAAATATCAAATCGTTTCCATTCAATTGCAAGCATGAGCAGTACGCTTGTGGAATCATGGCCTTCGATTTCGCAGTGATTTGTTTTATATAAGGTTTTGAATGTAACATTACCTGTTACACAGAACCATCAGAATTGAAAAAGCGAGTTTGGTTGCGAATAGAATGGAAAGCTTAAATTTCGGTTGATAAGCTTATAGATCAGCAAAACTAGATCATTCTGAAAAGTTCCGTTGGTGGTAGTGTCTGCTCACCATTGTCGTTTGAATTTTGACGGCCGCCGAACTTTGAGTATCTTTAGCCGCAATAGATGACGTGCACTATCCTCGCAACGTTGAGGTGATTATCCATGAAGAGGTCGTAAGTCTGGGGCATACGGAAGAATGTAACGGGCTAAGATCCGAAGTCAAGCCCCTGTGTGCTTGTTGTGAACATCAAGATATATATAGTAAGCTGTCAGTAGCGAGCTTCTCGTGGCGTCTTATGCCTTTCAGTTCATCAGAGCAAAAATTTCTCAACGTATCCTGGTAATCTGATTCCTCTCACTGTTCTATTGCTGCTTGTACTTGTTGTGTTGAATAAGCAACTACAGCAGAAAGATTTAATGAAGACTGTCCTGCAATCACCAACAGAACTGGCGAGAAAAGGGTTAGCGCTCGTTCTGAAATTATCCGATCCTGTGCCGGCTGATCATGAAGAAGGAGACTTATGGCTAGGAAATTCGTAATCTGATCTGCCACATACGTCGTTCATTATTCGAAAGAAAATGAAAGAAAGATACACCGAGATCAACTCACGAACTGTCAAAGATATTGACTCGACGTCGCAACTCTATGAGATATTCAATCTCATCTATCGACATTGATTGTGACGATATGTGAAGGAAAGCGTAATAAAGAACCCCAAGGGGTATTTTCTCGTGATAGATATAGGGTTCCATTTGAACGCATAATAGAGCAAGATTACGGATATGCTTCGTATAGAATGGAGTGTCTCGTGTACTTCGAGGTCCTTGAATGAACAGCACTTCATGAGTAGGATGAAGCTTTTCCATGATGAAAGCATACTTGGCGGATGTTGACGGTTCAAACGTTGCTAAGGTATGATATGTGATTGTTCAATTCTTATCACTTAGTGTCCCATGAGCTTTCTGTACGAGGGCACATATGGACGGTGTCGTGCTGTGCGTAGGTGACTGGCGTGCTCTGCCATGCGACGGTACAAGTCCAGGATGGTGCCTACGTAAGCCGCCTTATCTCCTTTGACATGTTTTCCCAGTGTAAGTTAAACACCATGGACTGGACGATTGCGTCACCAAACCTAATACCTCGCATGTACTGCGAGACTTCATTCGCTAGGTTGTTAATCGTGACCACGTTCTGGATGAGAACTACTTTTATTTTCGAAACGACATCAAAGAGTCGCTGTCGCTGACATGGTTCTCTTGAAGCAGTCTTCTTAGCAATTCAAAGGTTGTAGATGAATGTTGAGAGCAGTGTTTCTTCACCAGCACCAGGTACCCGCTCGACACAAGCGAGAATTAACTCCATTACTTCGTGGAAGGAGGGTTCCGCTATCAAAAGGCAGGGTAATGATAAGTGAATTTGGCGAGAGTATTACAATCTAGCTCTCTCTTGGATTCTTCGTTAGAACGAAAGTGCTGATGTAGCGAAGCAACGCTTGTTGGCGAAATGAACGAGGCAAGGAGGCCATATCAAAGAGCCGCGATGGTATCGAAAACGTCGTCGTCGAATAAGCTCACGAAGGGTTAGGGTTAATGTAGCTTTACGTTGCTTCGGATCTGGCTTGCAATTTTTTGAGTCATTTACTAGCACCTGTAAGCTATCTCTCAAGAGAGCAATTCTTGCATCAAGTCTGTTCTTCCCCTTTTATATTCTCCAATTCTCCTTTATTAAGAGCTTGCAATTGGTCTTTCCATCCCTTCTGAGGCGAGAGATAGCCCTAATTTTCTTCGAACCAGCTGAACTGTCAATCTTCGTTTTCAGATCTCTCATAGCACTGCGAGTGTGACTTTACATCGTAGTAACCTCGAAGTACTTTACCCAGCGTCTGAAAACTAATAAACCTGCCAACTTGAACCGAGTAAAGTGATGAAACCCTAGATTGAGGTTATATTGCGACGCATTCTTCACGACCAGGAGAGAAGTATTTTTGCCGGCCACGAAGGCTACGCCCGCAAAACCTCACCCATGACTTTAGGTTGGGGTTGAGTGCCTCGAAACATATCATGACTATTCAGATTGGGCCTCTCATGTTCGAATCAGTAAGATGCTAGACCAGATCTTTCTTCGTCTTTTTGTGAGGTTCCAGTATTGACTTCCTAATCTCCGGGTCCTTTACTGATAAAATAATCATACTGCATAGTGAATGTGAAAGCCAGAGATTCTCTTTGCGTTAAGCCCCTCGCAGCTGCGTTTCTTGGGTAGCGCGGCCTGGATAATCTTACGACGAAAAAAATGCCCGGACTTGTAGCACAAGCGGGCCTGGGTTGATTCATCTGCTGAAATTGATTAGACAAATAGCCCGCGCGACAGAAGTTGGCGACTAACTTGCCGTGGACGCGTTCAATTATTGCCTTTCGTACCAATAGCTCTGCAACTCTCACCATTTGCGTGTCGAATTTGTCGAACAACCCTTTAGTCTCTCATGTACAAGGAGAGGTGCTTGATTTGTATTGCTTTCTCTCTCGCAAGAGAATGTTGATAGATCAGTTCAAAGCTCTTCACTCGTGGATATCTCGCCCTAGACTCACAATGTGTGCATCCACCGTCCGAGTCGCTTTTCAGCGGCGAACTTAGCCAAGAGATCAGTGGCAGCGTTTGTCCGCTCTAAGTACTGCATCACAGATAGACACCCAGCAACTCCTCCACCTCATGCCGCAACACAACCACAAGTTTCTAAATGGCTTTCACATTCTTTGCCACAAAATACCTTGCTTGAGACCGTGCAAGATGCTCTCTTGGTGCCAAAAAATGACAATCATAGTAGTTGCATTCTTTTGAACGACTGGCGCATCGAATCACGCGAACTTTTGATGTTCCAAGGCCTTGACGTCTGCGATATCGAATGAGCCGCGGTTACCGTGGCGGAAAATTATACCGGTCCTGCATTGTCAGTTCTCGATATCCGCATTTCACTCGAGACTGTTCACTAATCTCTGCTCTCCTCTTGCTTAGAAAAACCTCTTGGACCGTTCGTATATGTGAAGATTTATCTATCTTCGAGAAAACATGTTGCGCAGACCGGTTCAAATAGACCCAAGTCTTTTGTCACCGCCGCTGCCGCGTCTGTTTCCTTCACCTTCTCTTTCAACCCTTGCATTCTGGCGTTGCTCATCTCGTTGTGGTAGCTCCTGATATTAACCTTCTTTAGAAGGAGTTTTACACACTTCAATGCCCTTCATCTTCGCGTGGCTAGTTTGAGGATCATCCTTAATCACCAACATCTTCTCGAGGTTCTTCTTTCCAGCGTGAAGCTCCTGAAGGCTATCGTTGACGGAGAGGAAAGCTGGCGCTGAGAATCGCGCAGGGACGTCTTGAACGTGGGACATGGTGGAATAAGTTGCAAGCTTGAAATTTTTGAGAGGCAGACCAGCTGCTAAGAGGATAGAATTGAAAGGTAGAAAGGGGTTGAAAATGTGGATAAGTTTTGCTGTAAATAATAATGCTGGAGCTGTTTCACAAGAAGCTTTTTCTGCAACACTTTTTTCAGATTCTTTGATAATGTGGGTAAGGAAGGTCAGAGAAGATGAGTTGTATAGAAGAAGAAATATAGCAGGACTGTTTGTAGTAGAGGTAAACATTTGGATGTAAGACACCGTCTCGCGTAGCGAGCTGAATTCAGATAAGTAACCTGTAGCTCTTCGAGCTCAATCTCTGCGAGCCTTAAAAAATGCGACAAATGCTTCGTTGACATAAAGAGATCGATGTTCTTGAGCAGATTTGTCGTAAGAGTCGCCAAGCTCTTTTTTGCAGGTTCTCACTTTGTACTCGAAACTTAAACTACAGTCTTATCTTCTGGCTATTTTATCTTCGATGAACATTTCCCCTTGCACTTCGTCTTCATTGACGTTTAATAATCGCAACCTGAGTGAGTCGGTCATGCCGCACAACATAGAAGTCTACTAACCTTTGCAGTAATTCGTTAAGACTAATACTAATGTGCCTTGTCCCAAGTCTTGATTTCGACACAAAACAGCTGTGACAAGATTGCAGATCTTCTTGTAGTCTATAGAGCAGGTTGTTTAGCTTAATTCAAGCTTTGAAGGCAGGATAATCTTGTGTTCTTTGTGTCAAGTGAGCTCTTCGTGGTGACAAAATACTGCTGTGAGGTTATTTTCCTGCAGATATACAAGGAGAATCGCATTGAAAAACTGATGATAGATCCTAAAGGCCAAGCGCTCATGAACGGGTTTCACTATATTTCTGGTTGGCTCTGAACATAAAAGTGCCGTTGTAAGTTTCGATATTAGGTGTAGTTAAGGTCGGCAAAGGGGTTGTGCATTTTAGCGGTCGAATTGCGATTATTTTCGGAGAGGGCAAATGTCTATCGCCTGAGTCAAATCGGTATGCAACCAGTCGAAGCAGAAAGCTTTCAGGTGCAGCAACAAGTTGAAAGCCTTTCTGATCCCATGATTTATACTGCTCTGCTTGACAGTGGTCCCAATTGAAGGAGATATATGTAGTTGGAATGTTTATCCTAGGGAAGTAACTATATAGAAAAATGATAAGATGTGTTAATAAAGATAAGTAGGTTATTGTGGGTGGTGCAATTTCGTCGAGATTGTGGAATGTATCCTACCATGGCTTCACCCCTATGAGTAGTTTCTTGGGCAGGCAAATCCATTCGTTCGAAAGAACAGCACACCAGCCTTCGATATACGTACACTTAGTGTGTAAGTGGATATCAATCCAGCCTAGGCACAGGATCGCGGCTGCAAGTACGCAAGGCGTGAGTATGCTCAAAGGCCCAATGTTGTCTGCGAGAAAGTTCGGGATGCATTTAAATAAAAGCTTTGACAGGGAAGAACCTCAAACTTGTTGTCGATGACACCTTACCTAGTTTTCCTAGTGAATCTAAGTGTAAACGCATATTCATCGATGCAGTGAATATATAACTTTCCCAGTCGATAATTGGTGAAGACTTCATCAAAAATGTGTCGTTTCGTTGAAGGAGACCACGGCCACTTATAGAGCTTTCACCCAACACATAAGTATTACTGACCGTAGTGATTGGGTTGCAATTGTTTGAAATATAAACATACCTGCTGCCTGCAAAGCGTATATTGTAAAAGGAAGGTTTCAAGTTACCATCAGACTTAAGCTTGAGGCGAGTTGCTGCCTTATCTTGCAGTACTCTCCATCACTTCGTCGTGTTTACAACCGGTCGAAGATTGACGAAGATGGTCCTGGGCATGATTTTTTGAACTACCCCAACTAGCGGTGTTGATGTAAGTCGAATTCTGACAGTTTCATGTAATGTTGACTACACCGTGCCAGACCCGCGGCATGCCATTGCATCGGGGGACATGCGGAGGGTTTATGTTACTGCTGCAGATAATGACACTGTGGCCGTTGGCCGTAGTTGCGGTCCTGGTGATGATGCTGGTGGTGGTAGCTAGGGTACTCAAGGTGGTTGAGAGCCAGGGCCTTAATATAGCTGACAATGTTTGCGAAATAGAACGATCTGTAGGGTTAAACTCCGCTAAGGCAGGGAAGAACTCACCTAGCCTTCTGAGTATTGTCTGTGCAGGCCGTCAAAGAACTGATGAATCTGTAGGTGGTCGGCTTCTGTACCGATGTGTCCAGTCCTGCATCGACAGTGACGGCGAAGGCTTGCGGGACCCAATGTGGGGGCGGCGTGACATGACCCTAATTGTTTGGGGCTGGTGAATGAATGTTCTCGATGCTTCCTGAAGCGTTCCTAAGTGAGAACTCGATCAAGATGTGCGGCTTTTCTGCCACGAGGGAACATGCCGGTTTTTTACCGGAACCTTCTCAAGTACATGGCTTCGAATTTACAAGAAATTTAATTATGATCTCATGCTCTCTTCAATATCTTGCGTTTTCTTTCCGAAGCCCTGCGTCACCACAGCAAGACTCTTCATAGCGACGACTTGGTCACGTAAAGACCAGTATTTTGACGGACAAGTCTCCAGACCTCGTGAGTTCATATCAATTGCTCCCAACCATAGATTCCAGAGACCTCTCAGTCAATAATAGGCCTTGCAGATGATGAGAAGGTAACTCCCTTCGCTTGGGAGATCTCGCCTGGTTGTCGTATATGACGGTGTTAACCGAAACGTATAGTCGGCGGTGCATTCAAAATTGCATGTTGAGTTAGGTTCGCCTCGAGATTTAAAAATATCGACCGACGAAGTTTCCAGTGAGACATCGGCGATTAGCTGACGTTTGCGGAAACCAATAAAATGCAGCTATAATAGTCATACTGTCTCTTTCTCATTGAAGAGCATGCAACTTATCTTGGACTTCATATCCTGCTTCTTGATCGTTGTGTCATGTTATAGACTGTATTTTTTCAATCAATTCGGAAGAAGAAAGGAAATCGTCTGAATCTACTTTGGTTCGTCGTGGTTTCGCTCGTTGCCAATTTTGAGCTAGCGATTGATAGAAGCTCGGTTGCCAATGTTAGCCCACCGTTTCGTGATGTCCGTTCTCACACCAACGATACTTTGTACCTGGCGGACCTTGTTTTAACGACAGTACTTGGTGATGTCTTTTGTCTAAGTTCTTCGATAGGCAGATGGTATTGGATCTGCAAATGTCGGTGATATGCCTTTGTTTTCTGGGCATGCTGAACGTTTTGATGCACTGAAAAATTCCCGCTGCTATCGACAATTCTGGCCAGACATGTCCTGGTTCGAAACTGAGGTTGGTATAATATTCTCGACTTTGTTTAGCCTCGTTCAACGCTAGATCTTGTGTCACATCTGTAGGTTTACCATTTTCATACTTTGAAGCCTAGCGAAGCCGCTGTCCTTGGAAGCGTCATGCTCAAATACCAAGATCTCGGTAAGTTACATACTCACACTTCGGTAAGTCTAAGGCGTGTGTGGCAGCTTTAAAACAAGAGTAACTAGAGCATGGAAAGAGTCGTGGTTGCTGGAACGGCTTCTGCAACCAACGCACAGCACAGCAGAGTTTTTCAAACAATGAAGTCCTGACACAACTCTGAAACCCTAAGGCTTCTCAAAGCTGCTCAGATTCCTTCAAACCCTAGAAAAATGACCATCGAGCTTCTTTGCATCTTTGCTAACTGCATGCACACTCTGTTGAGATTGAATTTCGAGCAGATTAGGCTTAGTGAGGCATGTTTGCTGAACCACGATCTTCAGCGTGCTTGACATGCATTGAACGAATTTCCTGATAGTTAAAAGCTTGTTAAACATTAGAAAGTTAAGTGAATGTTCAAAGAAGTGCGTCTTGGGTCTCACTTTGATGACTTCTCGTAGCACATTCGGCTTTTACTTCTGGAGGTATGGCTTGTTTCCCTTGTTCAGATTCTAGGGTCTTGAAGCATCTTGTTTAGTCTCTTGCGCTTTGTGATGTCTATGTTAGCGTGCTAATAGGTTGCCTCTCATTTCGTTCCGAAAGCGTACAGGTTAAAGCCTTAAGCGAGCTGAGACAGGGCCGGGTCCACGAAAGCTCTCTTATTCGGGCCGGAACCTTCGCCAGAAGTATTCCCCGACCTTGAACTCTGCAAGACTCTTGATGGTTACCTCCGATACGGAAAGTATGACCATATTGCGGCTGCCATTAGATTGTTCGGGGCTAATGCTGACATAACCGTTGCTATCGGCGGTGGAAGATGTAGCGGACCCTGAGCTCCGCGGCCTTAAAGTACTATAGGGAACAATTTCTAGCCGCAGCTACGGTAAGTTGTGAATCTTGATAATTGACTTTTTAACCAATCTTCGTTCATTCCACGGTGAACCTTCCGTGAGTAAACCGTTGCTTATCTTATATTCACGTCGGCGTTGAGTCTGCACCCCTCCTGTTTCGGCATTAAGCTCTTCGCAAATGATGAAGGACAGGCGTGAAACTATTGGTACGACTGAAATAAATCGGCCGAGAGATCTATTCCGAATGTTTTTGAATGGTTGAATCCACTGCCCTCTCGACGCTAGCTAATAGCCTTGAAGGTAGCCGCAGATGAGAGCTGGTGGAATTCCACCGTAGGTTATTTAGTAGATACGCCAGTCTTCTTCCACCAAAATTGAGGAGACGTTAGGTCGAGGCGGTGCCATCCAACCCCCGTAACTATGATTGGTGCATTTCCACAAGTGCGAGTCCACTGTAGCCGAGCCGTATCTCAGCAACTGCACTTTCCCGTGTACAGTGTATTTAGAAACTTTCGAAAAAGGAAATGTAAGAAAGAGAATTATCAGACGTAGATCTTCGGACTATCAACGTATTTTGAAGATGGTGTCATAGTGCAAGATGAAAAGAAATGGCCGCCAGTGAACATGAATACAAGTTCAGATGATTACTCATGGCTTCACGGAAAATGAACATAACGGGCTAGAGATAAGTAGAGTGAAAGCTGATGAATTAAGAGACAGCGAACAAACGACGAAAGACGACATGACTAGGGATGGCGGAGTAAATAGAGACTTGATGCCATTTGAATTAGATCGTATTGACTTATCTCACCCCATATCTCCCCTACTCTTGCCCACCTAATAAGCATAGCTCCCAACACTATATCCATTCTTCCCCGCCATCGCTCCTCTCCCTCCACTCCTACTCTGCTGGAATGCCTTCCTCTCCCTGGCCTTCCTCTCTGTCGCCCGGTACGCCTGTGCCTTTCTTGAGGTGGGTGGGTAGGAAACGTAATTTCTCTTGTCATAGGCGCGGCAGTTCTCGAGGTTGTTGAGATCGTTGGGGTCGGGGTGGGAGGAGCAGGAGCCCATTTTCGTGGGTTTTAGGGGGGAGGTAGTGTTGTGGTTGGACTTGGGGAAGGTTGAAGCGTGGGATGTTTTTATTTAGAAGCGCTTGTGTTCTAAGTTTCGATGTTCAGGGGGCGATTAGGTGGTTAGTGGTTAGTAATTGAAGATATATGTACCGTTCGCGCGGAAACAAAGAGCAGGCGAGTGGTGTATATTGAAAGAGATGTTCAGGGTGGAGAAAGAAAAGAGTCTTTGTTCATTGGACTTTGAGGTCAAAGGAAAAGCGATGCTACAAAAACCGAAGTAGAACACAAACCGGAAGAGCGCGCACAAAGAAAAGCGAACGAAAATAGAGGAAAGTCTCCCCAAAACGGGGTGGTCATACGAGAATAGAGGATAGAAGTTTGAGGTCCCCGAATGGCCATGTCCATGTCGCTGTCGGCAAAGTGTATAGAACTGTAACGAAATGACAGTACTACGCCGTGACTCGAAGAAGAAAGCTATGGCATGGTGTTCCCTATCTCGCCTCTAACTTACATGAAGCCAACGTTGCTGCTCTAAAAGGCGAGGTGAAGGTATCGCGTCAGTGTAAATGAGAGATCATTGCTGCTCGTGGAGACTACATTAGCGCAAGGTAATTATCTTCGATGCTGATAATCCGTTAATAGTACAATACCCGGAACAGTTGTGTCCCCAATCTTTCTCTCAAGCCATGGTTCGACAAGTGCGTACACTGCGACCCGGAAAATACAGTCACCGTCCGAGTCTCTGTTTCCGCTGGAGGAGTGAATATTGCACCTCTGCCAATGGTTGCTAATTCTGGGATACACTCCGAGGTAAATCCCTTGTGTGACTGAAATCTCGGTCTGGTCCAAGATGAAGGCTCTCTGTCTCCGATTGTTGCTGGCGAAGAATATAGATTATAACAGACGGTATGACGGTGGAATCCCGCCATCAAAGCGCAAGTCAACATGTTTCAGGTTTAGTAAATAGATGCCGAGGAAGCGGAATGTATTTTCCCAAGCACCGTCGTCTTCGGTGAAATGCTCAACGGCTATATCTCCCTACCAGCGTCGTAGCTTACCGAGAACAAGTGAGCTGCAATACGGTACGGAAAGCTATTGAATGAGCTTCAAATTGTACGCCCCGCGGTCTTTCATAAAGGGACCGCCATCTGCAAGTGTTGCATATGAAACATGTTCTTACTATAGAATACCTCGGGGGGCCATTTGGTATGTTCTTGTTGACGAGGAAAGCATTCAAGCATGGAACGGATTTGGAGGTGTAAATGGCGACCTCGCAAACTGGCTCTGGGAGATGAAGGCGAGGGTAGAGAGAGGTGGAACGTCTCATTACGACCTCGTCGTAGGCTCCGGGACACATCTTAGTTATGTGGATACAGCCTTCCTGGACTATGACGGTCTCTTGCAGCCCTGTCTTGTCGCTCACCACGTAGGCATACTCCTTGCAACACACTAGAAGTAGTTCTAGGATCATTATGATGATTTCGTCTGGCAGTGTGGCGAACGAAGAAATCTGGACTACTGGATGCTTGCAGCTGTGCAAGCATCGTAATTAACTTTAACATGGAAAATTTGAAAACCTAATATCTTACAACAGGGTGCTGGAGATAGTCAAGGCGTTATTCACCGGACATGCGGGCTTCTTTGAACTATAGGCACCGTCATGTCTCGCCACAAGTATGGTCGCAACTTCTTAGATGTTTGGACAAACAGAGCTCAAGATATTCAATTTAGATGAAGAAAACAGTGCGAGACAAGACGTGGCCGCGCTGAGCTAGCAACAGTGAGAGCCTCGGGATATCTACCTAAGGAGCCAGACAGCGCTCGGCCAAGAGCCAGTCATTTACCTGAGGCCGGTAAATCATTGGGCGAATAATATTGCTATGAAGGAATGTCAACTTGCAAAAGGATAGGAACACATCAGAAGACAAGGCATGGTTACCAACGTCATGCTAGCGACAGGTTACTGGATGGTTGTGCTTGAAATGCTTCTGTAGTAGCTGGTGGTTGGGGAGAATGGAAAATATCAAATGCCCCCTCGGCCAAACTTCGGCTCCGTAAACCTTCTCAATAGAATACTTGTACCCACTAGTAATCACACTCCTCTATATACCTTATAGGCGACAATCGCATACGTGCCTCCTCCCATACCGCGTTACTACAACAGTGCATGTCGTGACCGCCGCTGAGGCTGTGGGATTGCATCGAGCATTGGACTTCTGGGCGTCTCGCGCGACACCTTCACGACTTTCAATTCAGAATTGCCACAGTACACAACCACAATGCCGTGGTTCTCCATCCTCCCAGCCCACCTCACGATTGTGGAAACTTGGATCATACGGTTTTTCGTAAGCCTAGGCTTACGTTCCATCACGGACAAAATTTGCTAACATCGCTACCTTAGCTGCTATTGGGTATCATGACTATTGGGCCATGGGCCCTTTTCATCATCTACGACGTCCTTCTTTACCTTGTTCGAGCTGTCGCATATGAAATTCCATATATTGGTGGAAGAGCCCGAGGCAGGCAGAGACCTCGAGCTCCAACCTTGGCAGAAAGACCGAATGGTCGGGCCCGGACTTTCAGTATTGGGGGACCGATGACGAGTGGCAGCGAGACAGATGATTTTCAGACTGCGCGAGCGAAATCGCGGAATGCGTTCTCGTCAGATGACAGTAATGCTATCGCTGAAGAGGACTGAAAAGCAAGAGGTGGCTCTGTCCGGTCTAAAAGTAGACGAAGATGTCTATGGTATGGTCAAAGGCCCACGACAAAGCTCAGAAGATTATATGCAGCTATTCAGTATAACCTATGTCATGGAAGATCTTCAGTACACGCTCGCATTGTTCGCTCGGTTCAGAGGTCAATGACAATGGCTATAATAGTCTCAAGGACTACTATTCGTACACAGAAGACTCCGATGCGGACAAGTGCTTCTATTGCACGGATAATAACTCCTCGAGCGATCCGAACATCTGAAAGATTTAGCGCCAAGCTGGGAAACATTAACCATTCTTGGCAAGTATAGCAAGCATGTCGTATTTCAGCAGCAGATGATCTGCGAACCTGCCCAAAGTCACTGGCCAAACACATCTATTGTGGTTTGTTCGATGCGTGGTTCGCCACCTCAACTATTACGGAGACGCAAACCAGTTATAACGATAGCGAGAGCTCAATACGAAGTAAACGAATTCTCAGTTCTGTATAGTAGCCTCTTACATTATTCAACGACGGCTGTTACAAATCGGGTTCTGCAGGAAGCCGAAGCGGGAAGGACCTGACGTCTGAATCTTCTCAGCCATAGGCCTGACTAATAGACATAACCACGGGCCCAGCGCCGCATTGGTATGTCGTGCGATCTTAGCGGCAAGTATGAGGCTCTCGATCTCCGCAAAATTCCATGTTTGCCATTGCCGTCAGCGAGTATGTTTGTGTGTTGGCATATCACGAACCTTTCTAGTCAGCCTAGGCAACCAAACTTTTCAAGTGTGATCACAATTGATATTGGAGCATCATATTTAGATCTTCTCGAGAGCACAATTTTTGTCTTGTGGGGGTTCTTGTTGCTTTTGATAATTTGACACCTTGAACTACTAGCTACCATTATAGCCATGCTGCATCCACCAAATGGGCCTACTCCTTGCACTTCAAAGATGATGTCCGCCCACCCTCAGCATGATTCTTACAGATCACTACCGGGTACACCCCTTGGTACTGACCCTCGTATGATGAACTTGGACCTGGCGAGCGGCTTGGACCAGGCCCGATATGGTCTCTCACCAGGCGGTTATTTCGACAGCGGTACACGATGTGGAATGAGCCCTATGAGACCAAGGACGCCCTATGCCAATGATTTTGATCTAGAAGAAGACTACAGATATAACCCGTCTCGCAGTCCCGGTCCGACCCATTGCTCAGAGACGAATTCAGCTGGTATATACTCTACTGTCTGCCGGTAAGTTCAATTGTGGTCCCAGCCGAAGCTCATGACTGACTAGATCCGTTTGAAGAGTTAACCTAGCAGCAACGCTAGCTAACTATGGAGTTCCCCATTACGCAAAGTATGCTAAGATCAATCCACACATGACTGAGGAAGGTCGTTATCCCCAAGAATTCAATCTTCCTAAGACTGTAGATCAAATGAAGGTTCTTGATAGTAAGTGGACTCGGAGCTCTGCTCTCGTTATGTCTTTTCCCGGTGTTCTCAAAGGTCTATGCACTCGAATCCCCATGTTGTCTGCTCGCGATATATAGTTCTATGCCAATAACTTTGCCCTTGTGTTAACACCACCGAATTAGATCTGATTACATTCTACCCTTCAGCGCTAACACCAGACTTTTGACAGACAGCCAGCTCGATCGAATCATGCAAGCCTACCGTTTGCCACTTGATCTTCGCTCCATCAACCCAAGCGGCCAATATACGCGAGAATCTACAAGCAGTACACGTGTACGTCAAGGAAAGCTCAACATGCTGTTGGAATATCTAGGAGCGTATAAAGTTCTGGAACATGAGAGGCTCAAAAGAGGATCTTACAAAGGGGAATGGAACTAAATGAGGGGTGCCAAGCTGGTGACAGTTGTGTGGAGGAGTGGTTTGGCTGTGATGAGGGCGGCAAGATATATTTAAGAAGAGGCTTTTCGATGGGCTCTTACAACACTCGTGTCGGCGCAGCCAAATGGCGTGGTACTGGAAGTTGAACCGATCTAAAATCACCTTGTCCAACATCTTTTACTCTTCGATCTGGCAGACAGAAGGCGTTGGAGCCTGGAAATAAATTGCAGACAAATATCTGGGGGCGTGATGGGTAAGTGATTACGATCTGGAAACTCATGGGTAGTAGATTGGATAAATCCTTGAATTGGAGACTGATATGGCGAAAGTTGTTCATCTAACAGAAGGCTACAACGAACCTACTGACAAGAACATGTACAGTAAGAGCAGTTGATGCATTTCTGAAAGCCAGGAGCAAAACTTCTGTTAACTAATATTACCTGCCTCAAGGAGAGACACCTGACCTTACCCACAATCCTGCCGGCTTAGCCATCCCGGTCGAACTAATATACTGACACCTCTGCCGCTCAAGTCGACGTCTAGGTGTTTCCAATTGCTACACTCTAATAGAGGGTCGCGGGGTTATATCAAAACAACCCACGTATACTCACTCCTTCCCCCGTATTGTTACTATCTTACTGCCTCACTCATTCCAATCTTGGTCGACGGTTTCGTCTTTTCATAGTTTTTACCCTCTTCTCTTCTTCCTTCATTATACATTCATCTCGAATCGTTACAGATTGAACTCTCAATAGCTGGTTTTTAATCGATGAAACAAATGTCATCCTCTAACACTCCGCTCGCAACCGCCACCAAAGCCGCCAAAACGGTCGACGTCCCTCCCCTCCGCTCGCTCCTAACCACAGGCACGTACATCCCCGGAGCAAACTTCCCTTGATCTGATCCGCAAGTCGAGTTATCAGACTCGTCTTGAAGGCGGAGAGAGAGAGAGCAGATGATCTACCCACTTTCAGATCCCCAACCCTACCTCATGAACTCGTCTTTCGCCATTAAAGACGCTAGCTCCGACTTCCTCCCAGGCACCATCGACCCCAAAGATCTCGCCATCTCCGCCCTCTGTAGCGGCTTGCCAGAGGTCTACGCCTGCCTGCTAGACGCCGGTCTCGACATCAACCACCGGCTCCCCGGCTCCCCGGCTACACCGGCTCAGCTCTCGTTACGGCCTCAATAATTCGCCAACGTCCCCCTAATCAGCTTCCTACTCTCGAGGGGCGGCGGTCCGAACGACAGCGCGAGTTGGGGCGGTCCTCCTTACTTGCGCAGTCTTGCTCTTGCGGCTGGGTCGGTTAAAGCTGGGGGTCCGGAGGCGGTTAGGGTGGTGCCGGGGGGAGGAGCGGAGTGGAGGGGGATTGGAGTGGTGCAGGTTGGTGCTGCGAAGGGAAGAGTGGAGTGTTTGAGGGCGCTGGTTAGGGGGGGGAGTGGATGTTGGTGATGTTGATGGAAGGGTTGAGGGTGGGAAGAGTGGGTTGGTGCTGGCGGGGGAGAAGGGTCAGATGGAGACTGTGGAGTTTTTTTTTTGAAGGAACGTGGAGCGGAGAAGTAGGGAGTGATTGGGAATGATTTTTGTGGTTGGGAATCCCAGTTCCAGCTGGCTGAAATAGTTATAATCGGTTCTCTGATTGCCGCGTTTCAATTCAACACATGAAGGCCAGGTACTTCTGGTGTCATTCACCCTGAAAGCGCGGCAGCATTTCTCTGCTTCGAAGGACAATTTTCTATCGGAAGTTTTTGATGTAGTATAGAGGTTTAAGAGTGACCTGTACGGAGTACAAGAAGAAGAGAAACATACCAAATGGCAGTCTAGTCTTGATAGGCACATACCAAAATCCACGCCGATAACAGAACCTCAAGTAGGTAAACTTAAACGGATCCCGTGACATAGTATCTTAGCCCTACCATACCAGAAAATCCCTCCACCACGCGAACCCGCCATCAACATCCCGAATCATCAACCTCCATAGACCAATATTTGAACTTAAGGTGGTAGATGGTTTCCTATTATGCCCATCTGACACGAAAGACCTGGTTATGAAGGCCCCCCGTACAGTTCTCGGCGCGAAAACTACGCGGTGACCGAATGATGCGTTTAATTCCGAGCTCTCGTTCCGAAATCCGGGGTTGATATGACGGTCGGAAGTGGCCACGCTTGATATAACGTCCAGCTCTTTACTTTCAACATGGTGCATCCTTCAGCATATTAACTATTAAGGGTTGCAGCGGAGCAAGCACTGCAATGGCATACTCCATAGGCGACCGCATCAACAAGCAGGCCCCGCATCATGAGTCTATCAAGGCACTGTGGGAGAAGAAGTGGAGATTCCCCGTAAGGCAGAGAAGTGTTGATTGTAGAATGCTGCTAATTAGCACTTCAGTGCAAGATCGGAGTCTACCCCTTCATGGACGGCAAGCTCGAGGATTTCGAACCCGTCTTCAGCCACATGATCGAGTCTGGAATCAGGCCCCCCTATGATTTTGACGCATATGCCAGTCATTTCTTCCCAGCCGCTGAAGCCCTCGTAGCCAAGGCTCACACCGCCGAGGAATCTTCGGACCTTTCGCAAGCCTCCGCCCTCTACCTCCGCGCTGCAGCCCTCTACCGCATTGCCCGCTTCCCCATACCTCGCTCCCCAAAGCAGAAGGAAGCTTGGAAGTTGAACAAAGAGACCTACGTATCTGGCGCAAAGCTACTCCCTGGCAAATTCAGCGATGTGCATATCCCGCATACGCACGCCGTTGAGGGCGAGGGCGCAAACATCCCAGTATATATGCGGCTACCAGAACATGCCTCACCCGATTCGCCTGTTCCTGTAATCCTCCAGATCTTTGGTCTCGATGGTTACCGCACAGAATTCACTCGCAATTCTACCGAATGTCTTGATCGGGGCTGGGGCTGTATCGCCGTCGAGATTCCCGGTACCGGCGACTGCCCGGCCCTGAAACATGACCCGCTGGCTGCGGAGCGATTGTGGTCGTCACTGTTGGGTTGGATGGATGCGCGGAAAGAGCTAGATGCCAAGAAGCGGGTCGCTTGGGGGTTGTCCACGGGTGGATACTATGCCATGAGATTAGCCCATACGCATCGGGAGCGGCTGGCGGGTGTGGTGGCGCAAGGGGGAGGCTGTCATCGAATGTTTGAGGGAGAGTGGATTGATAATGTTGATCATCTTGAATACCCGTTTGAGTGAGTCTTGCTTTCTCATCACCTCTCTTGTTAGGAAAGGGGCTTATTAGAATCAGTCTGGCCGAGTGCTTAGTGGAGAAGTGGGGCTACGAGAACGTAGAAGCTATGAAGAGTGATGCGATGCAGAGGTTCTCACTGCTAGAAAACGGCGTCCTGGATCAGCCGAGTACGAGGCTCCTGCTTGTCAATGTAGGCTACTCACACCAAACTCTTCAGTAGGCGGGCTAACGCAGTACAATCAGGGCATGAACGACGAGATATTTCCAATCGAGGACTCCATGATACCGCTACACCATGGCAGCGTCAAGGATGCGCGGTACATTCCGAATAGCATGCATATGGGCGAACCAGCCGCAGGTCCCATCATTTTCAAGTGGATTGAAGCAATCCTGAGAAAATGAGAATGTGGCCACTACGCATGTGCAGTAGCTAGAGTGTTCTGCGTATGTAATTGCGGTTATCGATTAGCAACGAAGCGAGTCCCTTTATTAGTGTGGTATTTGAGTCCTTTTGGTGCACAGCTGTGGATGGATTGGATTACAGTAATTGCCATAACTATATCAGCCCCCCTTCGGCCCTTTGATGTTTTGATGCCATTATTAACTTTACCCCTTTCCCCCAGCGCAAAGACTTGGGCATCAATATCTCAATGTAGGCTCAAGGAGTATATATGATATGCGGGGACTGCGGTTTAGCTATGCTCTCGTGACCAACATGATTTCAGAGCGTACACGCATTTAACCGCTAGTCCCCGAAGCAGATGACATACGTCACTGTTTCGAATGATACTTTCTAGAGTATGTGGAGTTTGAACAACACCTATGATTTACTCTGTACAGAGCAAATTTCATTGACTCGACTTTGAGCTTCCATTTAGGATTCGGAGCCAAAGCCTAGCCATCGAGACACTGCAATACATCAAATACTTCGTTTTCAACCATGTCCAGAATAAGAGCGTCCCTCATTTTCCGCCCTTTCTCCCAGCCGCGCTTCACCCCTCGCACCGCTACACCAATCGCATTTCCTCAGCAAAAACGCTATGCGGGTCAAGATTACGGTTCGGGACAAGGAGACCCAAAAGGGGAGGACCCCCAAAACCAAGGCTCGAATCCATCAGCAGACTTAGAGCACCCCGGTCCACCTCCGCCAGCCGAAGGTCAAGGCACAGGAGGAGGGCCAACAAAAGCTCACAGTGGGGGCCATAACACACAGCAGAACGACTCAAGTAGTGCGAGTAGCAGCGGCAGCGCAAGCGGGAGTAGTGGTGCACAACCAAAGATCCACAACTCAAAGGTCCCATCCGAGGAGAGTGACGACGTGAAGCAGCACAATGAGGATATGGGAAAGCGACATGATAGCTCGCATAAGCAGAGCAACGATGACGGGAAGGTTGCGAAGGGCTTTTGGAGTGGTGAGCAAAGGCCTATGACTGCCTCGTGCTCTGGGTTGCAAAGGACTGACAAATTCATTAGGGCAAGGCGGTGCTGATCGAGACCCATGATCTGGTCAATAATTCGGAAGAGGCATGTATGCTAGGGGGAGGCTTTGGGGTTTACGACAGAAAAGTAAAATGTACTATACGAAGTGAGGCTCTACAAGACATTCGACCGGACCATTTAGCCTCCGTCATGGCCTCATGGCCTCATGATTTTCAAGTAAACGGCTGTGCATAGAGAAAACATTCAAATCTGGATGCGCTGTAACACAATGCATTTTGGATGTTCAAGCATGCTTTGGGAGTGGCAACGTTGGTACAGCACCACTCAACCAAATGGAATTTAGTTGAGAGAGTACCTTGTTTCTCGGTAAAGACTCTGATTTCCCAGTGAAATCAGAATGATACCTGGCAAAGTGAAGGACCCAGAATTGCAGGTGATGGCGCTGTCAGACCTGGTAAACATAAATTACGTCACTCTTCACACCTAAGCTGTTTCCCGCCCTTTTGTTTTCTGCACACACCTTGTTTGTTGCTCAACCACCTTGGATTCTAACACCACTTACCGCAGTAAGCTCTGATCCTCTTTTCTCTTACGCATACATTGATACTGATCGTACAAGGTCAACGGAAGTTTCAAGAGTATTGAAGCCAATCAGGATGAAGATTTCTTTGTCCTCTATCTTGGTGCTGGCCTTGGCCGCAGAAAGCACCGTTGCCAGTACATGGTTTGGCAAGGCCGGTCAGTAGATCATCCTCACTGCTCCTGTAGCTTCAAGATACTTTTTCATTATGATTGGGGTGCGACAGCTTGGTGTATCGCAGTTACCCAAGTAAAGGTGGTTGGAGCTTCGCGTCTGGCCCAGCTATCAATTTCACTTTGAGGAAAATCCTTATGTCTTGCATAAAGAGTCACCGTTAATAAAATCCCGCTAACTCTGTTTACAGCATACAACAAGTGGCATGAGACCGAGTTGGAGAGATGGTTGTCAGATCACAACGTCCCTTACCCGACGCCAGCGGATCGAAAGGACTTGGAAAACCTTGTAAAGAATAACTGGGAGGTCAAGGTGTCTTCTCCCTACACCGACTGGGAACCTTCACAATTACAATCCTATCTAAAAGCAAAGGGTCACGATGTCAAGAAAGGCACCGAGTCGAACAAGGAAAGCCTTGTCAGTCAAGTCAAGAGCTACTGGCATGAGAGTGCAGACACCGCGTCTAATTCATACAATAGTGTGAAAGACTGGATTTTTGATGGGTCCTCCACAAATTCCACAGCGACAAGACATAATTTGCTGACATGAACCACGTAGTTGGACTGATTCTCAACTCAAGGCGTTCCTTGATAAGCACGGTATCCCAGCTCCTCAGCCGCGTAAGCGCGATTCACTCCTAGCCACTGTTCGTCAGAACTACGACTCGGTAGCCAAGAAGGTTGGAGAGACTGCTCACTATCCTGGCAACTGGCTCTATGAGAGCTGGACCGAATCTGACCTGAAGGAATTCCTTGACGAGCGTGGAGTCCCCGTTCCCCAGCCCACTACTCGTGACAAGCTCATCGCCCAGGTTCGAAGACACTCGCGTCTTTCTGCACAGAGCATGAAAGATGCCGCAGCCTCTGCGTCTTCGTCCGCCAAGGCTGCGAAGGAGAGTCTCAGTGACATCGTGTTCGATGCCTGGAGTGACACCCAGATCAAGGAGTGGGCTGATAAGAATGGGATCAAGGTGCCGCAAGGCTCCAAGCGTAACGAGCTCCTAGCGCTCGCTAAAAAGCACCGCGCATCTTTGACTGGCGATAATATTCTTTCTTCTGGGTCAAGTGCTCTTAACGCTGCCACTACGAAAGCAGGAAACCAATTCGCCAAGGCTACGGATGATGCCTCGCTCAAGAGCCAGCAAACATTCGACAGTGCTATCGACACTTGGAGCGACAGCCGCCTCAAAGCTTTCTTAGACGCTCGTGGTATTCCGGTACCTCAAGGTAGTAAGAAAGACGAGCTCATCGCTCAAGTTCGACTCAACAAGCACAAGGCCGCCACTGGATGGTCTGCTTGGACTTTTGACACTTGGACCACTGAGAATCTCCAGTGAGTACGTCAAGCTGTTCATCTTGCATGGCTAATATCTGCAGGAAATGGTTGTCCTCACAGAACAAAAAGGCTGCGAACAAAGCTGGCGCTTCCCGCGACGACCTCCTAAAACAGGCACAAGACAGCTACGCTAAGGCGTCTAAGGCTGGTGGCAGCAACTACGCTTCAGCAACATCCTACCTAGCGTCGACCACCGACGCAGCCAAAGACACCACCTTTGACAGCTGGTCCGACTCTGAGCTCAAGTCTTACCTCGACTCCTACGGTGTGCCAAACTACCAGGGAAGCACCACCAACGAGCTCAAGGCCGCAGCACGTCGCAACGCCAACTACTTCCGTTACGGTACGTCTACTCCATCCGAGACCATTTACGCGAGGCTGTCCAATGGAGCTCAGTGGGTTCTGGATCAACTCAAGATTGGAGCCGCGAGTGGCCGCAAGGAGGCTGGCTATCAGGGCGAGAAGGCCGCGGACGCGGTCAAAGAGGGTGTGAAGACTGCAACCAACCGCGCGGGTGAAGCGACCCAGAGAGCGGGAGACAAGGTCAAGGAGGAGTTGTGAGCAATGCGGGGGGGCCGAATACGAGGCATCCAGATTTGGAACGGACAAACCGAAGGTGGGCGAAGGGAAGTAGCTCCAGCAAGTGTGTGCCAAACGATAGCCGCCAGGTTATATTAGGTTTGTAAAACGTTTAGCCAAGTAGGTACGGAATAGGTAGTCTGTAGTCAGCGAAATGCAACAATTGATGCCTCCGGGTTCCAGCCTTCTCATGCCCATCCATCTCCGATGATGTCCATCCAATGATGCACTGGTCCAACGGCACAACAATGCTATTATTACTTCAGTGTTGGACCATGATACTGTACCGTAAGGAGTAATGTGGCTCGCGTGCGGAGAATTCCTTTGACCCAGGGGTAGTAGTACATACATTGTACATGGGTCGATAGAAAGCCTGAGCGTTCGTCTATGTATGTAGCGCTTATACTGTACAGGGAGTATTGAGTTATTCCGTAGTTCTACCTTAAAACCTTTAGGGAACGATTTCGGCACGACATGATCGACATTCTCCCTTAGACTCGCCCGTGACACACTAGATGCGGCAAAAGCTCACACGGTCACACTCCCCACTCCCCACCCGGTAGGTACTCAGAGAGAGCAGCCTAGGAGACGGTCGCCTTGTCTTCCCATATTACCATGCTCATGCCTCCGCCGTCACACCTACTCCCACACATTAGGCCCATTCCCCGCCAATCCCCGCAAGAACGAGCACATTGGGCTATGTCAGCCAAACCCGGAGAAGCTTCGAAGGAACGGAAGTGGAGAGAAAGAGAATGAGTATTATTATAGACTGACTCAGACCGCCACCTGGGATTGGAGGGATTTTTACTAAGAAATTACGCTCGCTACTCGCACACACACGACGTTCGTTATGGGATCTATCATGTCTCCAACTCGGCCGATCATCCTCCATCTTGGAGACCCAATTGAGCACAATCTCTACATCCGCGAGCGTTTACTCTCGCGGTTCGACATCGCCAACCCTCCCCTCGCTGACCTCAACCGTCCCGCCTTCATCCACCACCTGAAAGAAAGAACATGGGGCGACTTCGACGCGATCATGAGACCCTTCTGGAATACTGGTGGAGAGATGGGTAAATGGGACAAGGAACTGATCGAATTGCTGCCAGAAGGTGTTAAGATATACGCCAGTGCAGGGGCCGGATATGACTGGGTGGATGTGGGCTGTTTGGCTGAACATGGTGAGTTGGCTACTCGGGTATATACGACGAGGCGGTCCGTCAGGCTTTATCCCATAGGCCCAAGGGACGATATGTAGAGGCAAGGAACAAAGTTTTGCGAGCACGCAGAGGCTAACAGCACTCGTCCAGGTATCCTCTACTGCAACGGCGCAGGGGCCTCTACGGAAGCTGTGGCCGACATGGCCCTCTACCATATCATTTCTGTCTTTCGGAACATGACCTGGTCCCATCTTGCCGCCCGTTCACTTGATTCCGAGAAATGGCTCGATGCCCATCGCAACGCTCCAAGTCTCTCTCACAACCCGCGTGGGCACACCTTAGGTATCATTGGGCTTGGAAACATTGGCTATGCAATTGCTCAGAAGGCGTTCAATGCGTTCGGCATGAGGGTGCTCTACAACGACGTTGCGAGGAAGACCACCAAACAAGAACAGGCTATACAAGCGACCTTTTACGAACATCTCGAGCACATGCTAAACGTCTCCGACTGCGTCCTACTTGCCACTCCTTTCTCGGGCAGTGCCCTGATCACGGCCTCCACCCTCGCCCAATTCAAGGCCGGCTCTCGGTTTGTAAATATTGCCCGTGGCAGCCTTGTGGACGAGGAAGCCCTTGCTGACGCCATTGAGTCCGGTCATTTGTCAGCCGCAGGACTCGACGTGCATGCCCGTGAGCCCAGGGTCAGTGAACGGCTGGTCAAGTCTTGGAACGTGACGGTGACGAGCCATTCCGGTGGAGGAGCATTTGAGACTGTCGTCGCTTTCGAAAGATTAGCGATGGAGAATGTGGAGAGGATTCTGACTGGGGAGCCAGCACTGACTGGCGTCAATGGGCATCTGATGAAGCAATACACTAACAGAAACACATAGGGCGGTGCCCTCGGTCTACTTTGGCGGGTTATGCCACGCACTTGGCTATTTCTGCAAACTTATGGGATTGACTAGGATCACTGGAAAATGCAACAGAAGCACGATACTCTCTTCTCTACGAGACTGATGATTTAATGGCTACAGGGGCATGCATTGGTAAACTTGGTTTTCTTTACTGTCACCTTCTCTTCTGTCGATCATATCTAAAGCAACTACCTCTGGCCTCGTTTGGAGCAGCAACCTGTACAACGAACATACAAGATATTCATAGTCTGGACTATAAACTTAGTTTCTGCATTTCTGGTTTCTCCAAATATCTGGATGACGTAATCGCATTAGCCTTCTGGCCAATATTCCGATGCAGGTCATTGTGCAGCTGATCTTCAGACCGCTGTTCCAGGAATCCCAGCCCGAATACATTCCGGATGTGTGACACAGCTTGTCAACCTTTGCCACAGGTGCATGAGCGGGGGTGATGCGAAGTACAGGGAGGTCAGTAAAGATTAGCAGACACGGTCGAGACATTGGCTGCAATTTTGGAGAATTTTAAGGCAGCAACTCGAATGCGAATCCGTAAAAATAAGGCAACCGCGAGACATGTAAGCGACGCTAGCTGATACGAGGGAGGCTTGACGATCAAGACGGGAAATTATGAACGAGCAACGCCTGGGATGTCGGAAAGCTGCTTGAACCAAGGTAAGGGTATCATTCCATGAAGACAAGGGCTTAATGACATGCATGCGAAGCCAGGACCCACAGTAGCAAAGAGGATCCAAAGACCAGGATTACAGTCCTTAGCGAAAACACAAGCGACATAAATATAAGATATCAGGAGGTAAAACGCGGTACCGAGAGCGAGAAAGCGGAAGCCAGCAACCCAGACCAGCATTGCAGGGGCGTGATAGGCAAATTGAACTGGCACATTCTATGGAGGAGGCTATAGATGGTCGCAAACTCAAAAAAAGTCATACCGAAACTCCTGTAATCTGACTAAGGTCTACAGCGCAGCACAAAACCCCATCACGCGGTTCGACAGCTGCAAGTTCGAGCATATGGAAGCATAATACGAAGATCCGGTGACGGCAACGAGACGGGATATACTGCTATTATCCGGACGGGAGGGCCTCAAAGCCACGAGCCGTTGAAGCGCAACAATAGGAATTTCAACCGCTCTACAAGGTAGGCATGCCTGTAAGATATTTAGTGCAGATCGTTTTCAAGATGCCCAGGGGGATGCGCGCAGAATTAAGGACAAGGATGTTTCAATGTTAGCCTATAGCGAGGCATGCCATATCAAAAGTCAAAGCCGTTCTACCCTGAAGGAGTTCTCCTTGGGCAGGTAGTAGTTACGGCAGTTGAACAAAGGTGGAGGGTATGCCCATGAAAGTAAGAAATGCTATCAATAGATGACCAGTAATGGAGCAATTCGATAGGCACTCAAGTTCACGAGAGGTCCGGTACCAAGGTCATCCCATTCGCGACCAGTTCCAAAATGAAAAGCTATGATGAAAATGTACCTTGTCAATATGAAGGATAACAAAGCCGAAACGTTCAAACCCATACCCTCGGAAGTCTGGATATGCTACAAGGCAGGCATTCGAGATTGGCAGAACCATCCTGTCCTCGATCGGTCTCACATTGAGCAAACAAAAGCACGAGCGGAGAGCGAACAATGACATTGCAGATGACCGTTATGCACATACTCAGAATGCAAAAGCAGTCACCCAAACGCGGTTTGTTGATCGAAACGATATAGGGAAGCAAGTCAAAGCTATGGTTCGGATGCGGAAGCCCTCATTGAGACATGTACCATAGCAGTTGCGAAGAAGCACAAATGGCGAAGTTGTGTATCCGGAATAGGGATATTTGCAGATCTTGTGATAACTGACGATCAAATCAAGCGTTAGCAGACTCTAACCTCTAATTATCGAATCCAATCATAGAACAATCGTGGCTGCTCCATGTTAAGTAGCCAGAGATTTGGTGGGAAAATAGACATGTGTAAGTACTTGAACCCGACGCACGCAAGCCTACAGCAAGGCATCCCCTTTCGACAACGATCATGAAGCAGTGTTAAGCCGCGCCAGCATGACCGTAATGCAGGAAGGCGTGAGGATAACAATTCAAAACCACTCTATTGGTGACATCAAAATCAAAGCAGGGCGTCGATACCGAAAACCTTCTGATGCCTAACAAGCTCACATTAAGGTTGCAGACATCGGCAAAGAGGCAGTGAAAAGAGGCAGTGCTATCAAGCAGCCTACCCGGATATCGGAACAAACGATCATGTATCGGGTAGGTGGATGCACAGATCTACAACGTGGCATGTAGAAGCGCAGCAACAAACATGGCCCTTCTAGATAGGCAAGCCTACAGCAACGCCTCGCACGGGAAGCAGAAATAGTAAATACAAAAGCACGGTTAATTTGGAGGCCCAGGAAGAAGCGATACCAGAATCAGGCGAGATTCAACGCGACTGTCACAATCAAAAGCAAGAAAGCTGATGAGCCGGATCCGCATAAAGCAGCTGTCAGCGCATACGAGGCCTATCCTCAAAGGCAACCGAAAGCAAGGGGAACGATCCGATGCCTATTCTCAACGAAATAGTAGCACTCCAAGTAGAAAGACGCGTATGGCAAGATCGAATTGCAAGGATTGAACGAACGATGGCTGCAAGAATGCAGATATCCAGGGTTCGGAGAGATGAAAAACAAACCTTACAGAATCGAATTCGGAAGCTAGATTTCTATAAATGCATCCGACCCAAAATGGCGTAACGATCCTATGGTCAAGCAGATCTCACGTCAAGTCGACAGAAGCACAGACGAACTATAAGCATTATCCAAGGTCGAGTTACCCAACACGATCCGATTGCCAGGCGAACAGCCTCATTCCAAGCAGGCAGAAGCAATAATGCAATGCACTCGATTCTTCCGAATGCCAGACGCGGTTGCCAAGACGTTGTGTTCTCCACGGAAGCAAGCTGATACATAGGCGAAATCCGAACCACAGCAACGCATACCTCGGACTGCAGCTCATGCGGAACTCAGGAAACAAAAACTCAGCCATCCCGAGGTAGCAGCCAGCGTACAACGAGACGTCACCTCCGAAGCCACCCCCATCATCATGCATATTTGCCTACTGACAAGCAAGCAGAGGCTGCACTGCACAACGCACCAATAATGGACGGCAGGCACCTGAGCATTGCAGAGACTGTCAAAAGTGCGTCGAATCGAAAAACACCGATCTTCAAACCAGCTTTCGGATCAAGTAGCACGGACTAGATCAAGGCATCCGATACCAAACAGCCCCATCTCATCAATCTCATACGTACAAGCAGACTCATCCTGACAAAACCCCCTTTGCCCAAAGTCATCCATCCCAGATCCTGCACGGTGAGCACGGGATCAATGCACGAGCACGAGACTCATAAGCGAGCAGAAGCACGCGGGCCGTCTGTTGTGTTACCTCGATCAGAAGCGCTCCACGGGATTGTCATCAGCACGGCACTCGACCGGAAGATTTTGAGGGAGGGCGTCGGTGCAGGCGCACCAAGCAATGTTTGGTTTGGAATTTGGGGGAAGGGGGAGCGAAGATCGGCTGGTTGTGGGATATGAGGATGATGGGTGTGTCATGTGATGACTGTCTGAAGTTACACCGATGGTTTTCAAGGGGGATGTAGGAATGAAAGATTAGCGCGAGGGTCTTTTACGCTTGAGCAGGCCACAGAGGTGGGCAGGTTAGATGTGAGTGAAGTTGCAAAGACCAAAGGCAAGAGGTGGAAGTCAAGCAGCGTATACCTCCAACCGCCTCGTCCACAACCCCCTTTTCCACCACCTTTCGAATAAAATCAATCTTCTCAATCTCAACTCTTAAACAGGAAATCCCATCTACCAACTAAGATAGCCGCTGATATGTATTGTCAATATCCTACGATATCCATACCCTGCCCATCAACCAAACACGAAGAAATCCCGTACCACACCCCCTCCAAACCATCCGTTCTTCCCTCTACAGTATCAAGCCACCCTTTCCCCCCTCCCTCAACCATCTTTCGCCCCCTCCCCCAACCCCTCCCATCTCTCCACACATCCCCTCATCCCCCGCCTCAACCTCCTCCGCCATCTAAGCTTAAGAATCACCAGACTTCTACCTACCTACACCCTTGCATCATCCTGATAACACGGCCCGCCCGCTGCCTCAGCCACCCACACCAAAGAACCACCAAGACCACGCAATGAGCAATGTATATTTAAGCTGCCGCTGGTCTTTCAAACATGTTCGGGTTTTTTTAGGGGTTTTTTTGGTATACCGCAATACTGGATTATCTATAGTATAAAAGGATTTTCGGGATGAGGGATATGAGGAGGGGGGTGGCGTTTGGGGGTTTTTTGGCGGAAGTTGTGGTGGGGAGATGAGGGGGGGAGAAGGGGGGGGGGGAGGGAGAGGGAGAGGGAGAGGGAGAGGGGAAGTAAAGTGCTGTTGACTGAACAGAAGAGTAAGGCGCGAAGGAATGAAATGAGAGACAGAGAGAGAGAATAGAGAAGAGAGATTGAGGGTTGGAGTTAGAAGATCATCACGTATCAATACTCCTCGCCCTTCTCTCAGCCTTTCCACACTCATTGATCTGTTCCCGTTTTTTACTTTTACTTTCTTTGTACTGTTATGAATATCTCTGCGATGTGTGCTTTATCTACTACATACTCATCTCATCTCTTTCTTTCATCACAACCCCGTTCCTCTAACCCATCCTCCCAACCCCCCCCGAACTAAATCATTTCACCACCCTCCCTCCTCATCCTCCTCACCCCTCCTCCTCCTCCTACTCCTCCTCACACCCTGACACCCATCCGCTCTCTTTACCACCTCCCCTCCCCCCTCCCTCCTCTTCCATCCATCATATCTTTCGTGGCTTTTACACTAGGAAGTATTGTACTAATTCCGGTGAGGGTAGGTTTGAGGGGGCGTGAGGGGGAGAGGGAGAGAGGGAGGAGAAGTAGGAAGAAAGTGGAAATGGCTGGTTTTAATAAAATTCAGGTAATATACATTGATCTCATCTACGCTTCTGTATCAACTAACTAGAATTCCTCGTACTTTCTTTTTTTTTGCTAAACTAATCTCATAATTTCAAGCTCGTTCATACTCTTTTTCATTTTTCGCCTTAGTGCGTGTTTTGTGTTTTGTGTTTTGTCGGTTGGAAATGGATAAAAGCTTTCGTGTGTGACTTTTTTTCCTTTTTGGGTAAATGGCCTTGACTTACTTCTCTGAGCCGAATCGAATTGGCTTTCTTTCGTTCTCTAAACTCTTCTCTCTTGCACCACCTCTCACCACCTCGCACCACCCTCCTACTTCCACCCCTTCTCAAGCCCCATTACCCCTCCCCCTCCCCCTTTCATACAACCACCCCCTCACCAAGACACATTCAACACGTCTAAAACCCCTACCAACCTACCAGCTACGTTCAAAGCACAAATCTAGTGCGCAATCCGCAACTCAGCGAGCGAGTGCATTGAGCCATCGGCATCCAGGCGAAAAAGTGCGGGAAAACTTTGATTTCGGAAGAAAGGTGCAAAGGGGGTGCGGTAGTGAAGGTAGTGAGTGGGAGGTGGGGTGAGGATGGTGGGGGAGGGAAGTGAGAGGGTTAGGAGGGGAGGGTTGGGGGTTGTAGCGCTGTCTGTGGTATTGCTGCAAAGACAGTGAAGCAGCACCATCGCATGTTTCACGTCGCAGAAATGAACATTATCCGTCAATGTCTCAAATTTCAAATTCAAGGAATATCAGTTGAATCTCGCGAGCAGCCTGTGGTGTTTCTGTTTGCAAAGACTACGGTGCGGATTTGGGCGTAGAGAGGGGTTGGGGAGTTTTTTTTTTGGTTTTTTACGTATAGAAGGGAGGTGGGGATGAAAGGGGGGGTTGGGGGAGGTGGGTTGGGTGGTATGAGGGGGATGGTGATGGGGTGGGATGGTTGGGAGGGTGGTGATGTGGAAATGTAAGGGTTTGGTGGGAGGGGATTTGTGCTGTCTATTTTTTTCCTTCAAAGCTCTGACCGTTGAAGCAGCCCTCGTTCTCGTCTCTTATTTAAATCTACCGGTAGGCACGGGGGATGAAGCCTGATATACTTGTGTTCTATATGATCAATCACGATACATCAAATTCGTTCTTCTTTCCAACAGCCGAGAATTATCAGCTTTTCTGCACATGGTCTGCCATTATCTTGGTTTCTGGAAAACGAATCACTCAATTTTATTCTTAATCACAATGTGATCTAGACACTGTACAACTCGGTCTGAGTCATCGATGGTGCTTTATGCTAGCTTTCCACGCGCTCAGCCATCATGCGCGAATGATTGACGTACTTTCGCACTCAGCGTGTGAGATATATCAGGAGCTGTAGCTTACTGTCGTGGCGATTGAGCGTTTCGGTCGTGACGACGAAAGGGTTAGATATGGAAGGCAAAAGAAATGAGAATGATCATGGAATCCGCCCGTAAAAAGGTCGCCGTCATCAGTAGAGGGTCTGTATGCTACTATTAGGACGTCCGGATGCCACTGCTTGGGAATGTGTATGCTACTCTTTCCATCGAAAAGATTGCTAGCAGCCTCTGAAGGGCCAGCCTCTGCCTCTTAGGATGGATGCATCGATACTAGCTTGGTGCGTCGGCTGAGCTTCTGTGGGCACTGTCAACTATCAGATTGTAAAGATATTTCTGATGACCCTTTGTCGAACAGACAGATTGATATATGACGATTGGATAACCTTTCTCGGTATCTCTCATTGGCGAAGTCAAACCCTCAAATGAATCGATGAAGTAAGCTGAAATTGACTATCTCGATGACAGAAATTCGACAATGTGCGTGAAGATAACACATATAGGTGCTGCTCCCACTTCTAGACTAAAGACAGATGAGGTTTAAACTTTACCCACTTTACCCCAGCGTAAACCTCTTTGACGACAGAGTGTAGCCCGTAGAAAGCGAGCACAAATATGCAGATGCAGGCTGGGACAAACATCAAGCGGTAAATAAAAGCTTCCCAAAATATGCAGGGTAAACCCAAGGAGAGAATTTCCTGGATATTCCCATTCCGACGTCCATAAGTACCACGTGCCTCTGAGTTTCCAGAGGCCTCTAGAAGTGGAAGAAAGCGACGAATTACCTTGCGTTTGGAAAGCGGCAGCGAATACCAATCTCATCGTCCCTCAAGCCGGAACTGTCATCATGGCGAAGCTCGCTCCTCGTCATCGGGAGCGTTCAAGCGAGGTGGCAAATATGGCGGAATTCCAGAGGGTTACATGGATCGCTACAAATGCGATGGCAGTGATATTGAAGGTGCCTAGAACAACCTAATCGGTTTTGGAAGAATGGAGTGATCGAAGCTTGGTTGAATCAGTCTTTGGCGCGTCCAAGCTGCTGGGTGGGTTGAAAAGGGGACCAAAATTTGAATCCCATATTGTGCGATTGGGAATCAAGGCCGTTGGCGGCACAATCAGCCGTAATGGTCACAAGCAACCATCAAGGAGGGTGATCTGAGTGAATCGCAAAAGAGGACGGTCAGACCTTATCTCTCCAGAAGTAGTAGCTTAATATTGTCCAGGGAATATATCCGGCGGTAAAGACTTCTAGGCTTGTGACTGGTAAGTGCTGACCTACCCGCGCGAGGACCAGATGAGCCGCTTGAAAACAAGTGAGAACATTTGCCAAAGTGTCTGCTTTGCTCCCGTCGTCGATCTGCTTCGCTGTGATAGCACCAAAGCCTGCACGCTAAGATGAAAGTATATAAAGTAGATCTGATACTAGCAGGATTCTGATGGCTGGTTGACCTCTAGGGCCTGTATGTGCCCTACCGAAATCGTAGGTGAATCCTCCCATAATCAGAGAAAATTGTGATTGATCGTCTAGGGAGTGCTTTCTTGAGACATTCACAGAGTACAACTTCTCGCCTCGAAGTACTGATAAAGAGCTCAAGCCGTTACGAGCTTCGACGCTAGAATAGCCCCAAACATTCACATCACTTTGTGCGAGGAGGGATATGGTTCCCCTGCTATGAAAACATCGTGATGGGCAGCGGTCCATGTGCAGAGAAAGATGGTTTCAATGCAGGTTGATACAAGTTCGAAGGTACCACGACGTTGTTCAGATGTTGACCCAGCCAACCCAAGTCTCGGAGCTGTTCATATCTGATAAATAGAATCTTTCACACTTAATGTAGAGATGAAGAAGCAATTCCAGAATCCTAGATAGCGAAAAGGTGATGCTCGGAAATTCACCCTAATTGTATACATGCTAATACACGACATAGATATGATTTGCAGCGCAGCAGGTCCGAGAATCGAAACTCCTGCAGCTGGTTTGGGTTCTGATACAGCTATTAGTGGCATACCGGCCAACCGTTGCTTCTCCCTCTAGTTTCGTACACTTTTGCGACAATTTCGCTCCTCGCGACGTCCAGAAGTCTATTAACAGCCAATCTGAAGGCTCGGCGGTTAACTGGCGTTTCTCGGCCAACATATTCCATTACGTATCATGCTTCGGAAATATCAACATGACGATCTTTATGAATACCTAACTTGAAGTATCAGAGATGACTATTTCGACTGTCGGTACTGGTCGTCGAGCTGCTCACCATCGAAATTGCAGTCGGACTGATAGAAAAGGAAATTATTAGACGGTCTTCGCAGTCGAAAATCTCTAAACTTTGCAATACCGACTGGGAAGTGTCGATAAAATCTTCGAATTGTCGACATTTTGAAGTTGATGAGCGAACGCTCTGGGAAAAGAAGTAGACGTTGCAAGTACCTCGTTTTAACATACAGTCATGTTTTGGATAAGTTGTTGTCGAAGAATCAGCGTTCCGATTATTCTTGGCCTAGGAAGTCTTACTAGAAAGACAGGACTCTATGTGGCTAAGTGGGCACGACGATGACGTCGTTAGGTAAATTTGATAGATTTTCAGTAAACCATTAAGAGAAGTTACCCATGAAAGCTCGAAGATCCAGTCAAAGATGGTATAAAAAAGGGTTTGTTTCCTGGTCATTCATCTCAGTTCGGACCTCTGCTGGTAGGTATTGACGTCAGCGTCTGAAGAGAATTGATATTCTTGATAGGAGATGCCTTAGATTAGGCATCCTAGGGTTATCTTGTCCTTTGGTTATAAGTTTCTCGGGCTGATTGCAATAGTATATGCTGCTGCGCCTGGGCTTCTACAACCGTGGGTGGTAGCTTCTTTGGCTACCTGGTAGGTTTGAATGATATCTGGAATATAACAGCCATTTGGATTGCTTACATCTATAACCTTTCGCTTCTTGTGACTTATCGCACACAGCCACCGCGCTGTGTGATAGACTAGACCTGTGCAAGAGCTGAAACCGTATAGAGGGGCATTCGCTTTGTGTGCTCGAACCCTCATTCTAATTTGGCTAGATTTTCGAAACAATACGGATAAGCCAGACGAACAAGCTTGCACGTTGATTTTGTTCCTCCAAACACTCACTCTGCAGGGCGATCCTCAGCATTCATTCCTAAAGTGAGTTTCACTGTTCAAACTAAAAGCTGTATACGTCGAGAAATCCGCAAGAGTTCGAAAAGTACAAGGAGTATGATCGGCCTAGCAATCAAAGCAACTCGTGGTGTACCTTAGATTCCTTCAGTTCCTCTGAAACCTCTTCGAAGTAATCCATAGGTCATGGCCATCCGAGCCGAATCATTCTTGCTAAAGCCACGGAGTTAGATCGAGTCGAGTAGAAGGAATTGTGGGTTGATTGAACCTAAGTGTTGCTTCCGAAGACCAGATGGGTTAGGTCGAGACTCCAAGGTGTGCGTCAGAAGACTTTAGTACCGAATATCTATCTATAGCCACGAATCCTAAGGCTTCATATCTCAAAGCTGCTATATTCAGGGACAGGAGATAGAAATCATTTCGTAAGTGGTTTGTTGTGAGAAATAGGAGTTTCAGAAAGATACCCAATGCAGAAACTCGCAAGCTGGCTACTGTAATGCCCTGCTTGCCGTAAACGTGACGATGTGGAGAACACCCCACGAGTCTTCGACTTATAGAAGTAGTCTTCCACAGACTCGTGAATATACTGTACATAAGCCCGAGAACGGAGTTTCGCAGAAGCCTTGACTTCTAGCAATCCACCAGAATCAGTCCGGATTGCCCTTTCCATTGCATCATGGTTCACAGATCACCAACGAGCATCGCTGTCCGCAATCCGTCCAGGTTAAAATAGAAGCAAGGACACCACTTCCGCCGGATGGAGTGGCTCACTACTTTCGTCAATGGTCTGTTGGTTGACGAATCAGCCAAAATATGAACATTTTTTGGAACAATCCTATTCAGGTATCTACAGCATGTTTCATCATGGTCTGACTTGATATTCTGTACTATTAGTCTAGAGCTTGGACCATCAACAGTCCCGAGGTAGGTGAGCCTCAACTTCCATTCTGATATCGGTATTATTAAGTCCCTAAGAGCAATTTCTGTTCCTTGGGTGCTGATATGGGGGTGGTGTTTGCCCAAGAGAAAACCGCGTGGAGTAGTATTCTCTGCATTTAGAACCACCTCCAAGTATGTTACGGCCGCCCGAGTTTGGTCTGTGGCGGCAATCATCAACTGCGTCGAGATAAACTGGCACACACTCTGGTTGTAGATTTAGAATCGAGGAAAGAAATATATTCTTCAGCTTATTGAGTTGCCCATTGCCAGTTCTGGCCTCAAGTTGCTTTGCAAAGGCGGCAATTGTCAAGCAAATGCTCTTATAAGCAATGACGTTGGAAAAGCCACTAGAAATAGAGACTTCTGAACGTGGCGGTAAAAGACCATTCTAACTTTTCCTTTTCCCGAGCGTTGAGAAAAAAGGAGTACGGTCACGAATCTTCATCGCTGCCGAGCTTGCTCCAAGCCGGCCTTCGTCAGAGTTGACATATGAAGATGGAACCAACGCGACAAAACATGGGTCGAAATACCGCTGCCGACTAGCACGGTCTACATGTTGGGTTGAGGCAGTATCTTCGCCTCCCCTTCTTTCCCCTCACTCCGAGCCTCCCTCGCCATATCCATTTTCTCCTTCAGGTCTTCTTCCCCCCAAAGACCAAGAGCCAGAACACCCATCTCCTTCTCCTTTCCAGTCCTGGCCGCAAACCATGTCCCTCTTGTCTCCATTTTCTCACTTTTACCGCCACCAACGGCATCGCAAAAAGCAGCCCAATCTTTGAAAACCCTCTTTCCCGCTTCCAGTCCCTCTAAGAGCATGGCAAAACAATGTGGCATCGCTTCCCATTGCTCCCATACCACAGGGATCCCCTGCTTCGCCGCCTTCGATGCAACCACCTTCCCTTCGTCCACTAGCATCTCCTCTCCATACCCCATCCATAGCGGACAACTCCCCGTCCAATCCTTGGCAGCAATAGGCGACACAAGTGGGTGACACAGCATACTAATATCACAATACAGATCTCCACGTGGAGGATCCGTAGGCCAGATCTCGCAATGCGGGAAATTAGCCGCCTTTTCCCGGGTAATGGGAGGAGGGAGGTAGTCGTAGTGTGCGTTGCCAGAGATAGATGGCATACAGCGGGTCATGTCCATCCATGGCGAATGTGTCGCTACGCCTGCTGGGAGTGGAATGTCGACTGTATGATCGTGGAAACGGATTGTCGAAGGCGAAGTGCGGTTGATCTGTAGAATGAGCTGGAGAAGAGACATGCAGAGATTGGCGCCCGCAGAGTCGCCTGCGAAGACGACGTTGGAAGGGGACTGGCTCGTGCAGGGAACCAGGGGGCGGGTAAAGAAGAGAGAGATAAGCGAGGAGCGCATCGAGGAGGGCTGCAGGGAAGGCTGCTTGTGGGGAAAGGCGGTAGCGAACAGAGAAGCAGCGGCCCCGAGTAAGATGTGCAAGTTTGGCAGTCGTAGAACGGTGGGAAGAGGGATCGCATAGGAAATAGGCGCCACCGTGAAAGTAGAGGATAGTGGTTGGACTGGAGACTTCAAACATAAGTTTCTCATAGTGCTGGGCCTCTGAGAGGTCGGGACGACGACGGTTTGAGTGAACGTCAGAGCGATAACCTGTCCATTCAGCTTCTACGGGGCTGATGTCTGGGATCGTGTATTTTTCGCCTCCCTCGTGCATGTCTTCGACGGCTTTAACCAGAGCATCCCGCAAATCATTTTCTTCTGGTCTCGGTAATGTAACCTTCGATATCCACATGTTCCCCTTGATGCCTGGATCTTTTATGCTGAGTCGCTGCTGTTTCGAGACTGGGGTCGGGGTTGGGGAGTCGAGAAGGGCGCTTATAAAACGAATAGTGAGTTCGGTCTTCAGATCCCATTTCGTAGATGTAGGAGAGAGCCAGAGGGAATGCCATAGTGCTGTTTTGAGTAGAAGTGGTACTTGAGGAACGAGGACTCGGATTAGGGCGGTGGGGCTGGTGTCCATTGCGTTAGGGGACGATATAGGGAGACGAAAGGAGAGAATATAGAGTAGAGGTGAGATGAATCCATGATGGGCGATTGGAGGTTCCAGTAGGATTGAAGGTTGCAAGTCGACTTTGCTATGGTCCAGAACGTCATCGTTTGTCGATTAACCTCGGCAAGTTTAACCCAGTACGAGTAGATGATCTAAGGCCACGCTAATGCTTATTCGGTCCTAGGGAAACACCTTAGGGGAGTGGTTCTAGGTAGCGTGCGCAGGTAAACTACGAGTGTACTGCTGTTTAGCCCTAACCCTTTATTCGAACATTACCTTACCTTAAGCTAGGGCTCGTAAACATGACAGCAGAGAGTGTTGGAAATAGGGGAGTTGGTAGCCTCCGCCCCATAGGGCTGGTAGGGCTAGGGCCCGCTAGTAGAGTTTTCAGCTGCTCGCTCCTAGATAGACTCCTAACAGCTTCAACCCCATCTACTAAATGCCCCATATGACCTCGTATTCCAACAGAGAGCAACCCCCGACTGTAAGTATACTGTATAGGACCAGGACAACAAAGAGGAAGAGATTGAGATTTTGACGTTGGATACTGGGTACGACTGTCACGCAGCTTCTTCGTGTTCACATCGATCTCTAAGGCATTTGGAACGGTCAGAACGACGATGTGATCGGGATACTTGGTAAGAAGGTACTGGACAGCTGGAATGGCAAGGGAACCGTTTGCTCGGATGATGATGATGGTGCCCGTCATGATGCAGCTTGACGTACGAGGGCGTGACAGTATGAGTTGGAGGAAGTTGGAAATATGAGAGTGAGGTTCGTAGTGATGTAAAAGTGCATTTTTGGTTACAGCATGACTGAGAAGTAGTACGAAGGAGCCCATGGAAGTGAAAAGTGCGCTTTCAGTCATCCAGAAATGAGGAACAGGGGACTTAACAGCTTACCGCTCGATCAAAAGACCGTATTAGTAGAACAAGAATGTGCCAATCTGGCTTGCTTGTTATACCTAAGGCAGTACCCACCCCACTGGTCTCTTTCAGCTTGCAGCTCTTGCCAAGGTACCTTACCATCTATTGTGCTCCTACACCTTGACGTTCGTACTTGGCTCAGCTTTCTCCACAAATATACAGTAGTACATCTTACGGCTTTGAAATCTACATTGACGCAACTGATCCTGTCAGACTCCACGCTTCTGAGCCTTGTTGCGTACCCGCTCGGCTGAGTATTGGCGTGATGTCTGCTTCTTTGGAAGAAAGAAGTTCTGTTGTACACGTATGAGAGGTATTGAACTAGCATGGTATAATGTCTTACAGGTAATAAGGTAATACTAAGTAAAGATTACGTGGGTTAGTCTTGGTTTAATCTCGGCTCAATCTGATAATCTTTGTATCAATCTGATAAGAGTATAATGTAAAAAGATATCAAAGTTTGTGGACAAAGAATTAACTAACGAAGATACTTTCACTCGTATATACTACTACTGACTATAAAACAGGCTTGACACTGTACAAGTACTCGATAAGCAGGCCTCCAGCAATGGAACCCCCCGGAAACCAGAAGCCGTTGCCAAACCACCACCAACAGCTCTCGGTACTCTTCAGGTCAACATTTGCAATCATCAATCCAAGCGACACGGTCGCCCCGCCGACAGCAACGAGGTAGTAAACAGTACTCATCTCACTGAGCCTCCCACATGCAATCAAAAACGCAGCCATCAAGGCGAGAAGCCGCCACAACAAGAACTGGGTCCCGTCACGGGACCAGACCGCCAGGCTCTTGATTCCCGCATCGATATCATCCTTCAAGTCTTGGTGGGCGTAGATGGTGTCATATATCACCGTCCAGAGACTACTCGCTAGGAAGAGACATAGCGTTGAGTGTTCTACGCCAGGTTCTGAGCCGTAGCCTCGCACCCCAATGGTAAAAGGCTTCAAACCAATGGCTAGCGATCCCATGATGATGCCCCAAGCGAGGCAGAACCCGAGGACAACTTGCGGGAAGTTGGTGTGCCGTTTTGCCCAAGGGTAATATGTCCAACCGATTATGCTGGGGAGGGCGTAGAGAGCATTGTGAAGAGTGCGATACGGTAGATACGGCAGGAATAGCGCAGCCCCAACGGCCTGAGTGGCCGCGAACACCAAAGCGGCGAAAGGTGACATGGCCCCCCGTGGGATAGGCCGGTTGCGCGTCCGCTCGACGAGCGCATCCAAGGGCGCGTCAATGAGGTCGTTCCAGATGTGAATGGCATTGGAGACGAAGAAGCTGGCACCGAGCATCGTGGCACTAGATTGGAGCAGGCGAGGAAGCGGAGACCTCTGGAGGATGGCGGCATGGAGGGTGCCGAAGATGTGGGGAAAGTAAACAAGGAAGAGACCGGCTGGCGGGTGCAGGCGTGCCAATTGTACGTACGGTAGCCATGAGTCTGGGAGATGGGCCAGCCAGCCAGACTTGTGATTACCACCGTACTGATGAGCCAGTGAACTGTTGCGAGGGGCCTCTTCGCTTTCGGCGGTCGCTGTTCTCTCCACAAGCGTCCTTCGATTCTTGCCCTTGCGGGACGTCATAAGAGAGTGGAAAAGACTCCGAGCGTGGCAAGTGACAATTGTGGTAAGGCAAGGTAGGTAGGGGGGGGTTGCTGACTTACATAAGCTCAGTCCTCTGAGATCGGGATTTATACTTTATCTCCGATCAAGTGTGACAGAAAGGACAGAAACCACATGCAGTCCCTTGTTCTTTCTGGCCTGATTGCCTCCGCATGTCAGTCAGGACAACGAGCGCTTGGAGCGGATTCGGCGGATAAAATACGCCTGAATAAGAGCGCGCTTCAATGGCAATTGGTTGCTTGTCTTGAGCGCTTAAAACTACTAGAAGCTAACCTCATGATGAAGGTCTGAAGCATGATGGAGGTCTCGAGCCTACATCGTACCCCCAGCATCGGCGCAAGATGTTTCCAAGACGCTGAAGATGTCAACTCTACAAACAAAACTTGCCGTTTGTAGCGGCGGCCATTCCCAAAATCCGGGCCGGTCTAGCATCAATGACCCAGGTCTGTTGGAATACGAGGGCATATGGGGGCATATTGATATTTCGGTTGTTGCTGTTAGGAGGCTATCTAGGAGGTGGAAGCTGAAAACTCTACTAGCGGGCCCCAGCCCTATCAGCCCTATGAAGCGGAGGTTACCAACTCCCCTATTCCCAACATTGAACAGAGGCAACGCCAGAAGCAGTGGCGGTCGGATTACTAGCTGATTCATCGCTTCATGATTCAAACGCTTGGGACAAAGCAGTGTTGAAGATTTTCGGGCAATTGTAGTACTGTGATATGCCTAGGCACCGTAAAATACCACCAACCTCCATGACATAGCAGAGTGTGAAGAAAAGAAGAGAGTATAAGACACACGACGATCGAATTAAAGCCAGAGACGAAGCTAATGACGTAGCAGTGACAGAAGAAAAGACTAGAGTGTAAGATACATGATAATCTGATGAAAGATGGTGAAGAAAAGCGGAAGTTAAAGATCGCTTCAATCGAATGAATGCAGTGAAATGAAAGTGGAGATAAACCTTTGGGAATAACTCAAAGAACGATTTGCGAATCCGCAAGGTTATATATTCGTTGAGCGACAGTCGTCAGATTCATCGCCATAGCGGGACAGACTAAAAACGTTTCTCTGCAGGTCTACAGCTTTGCCGATCCATGAATGCTTTAATATATCAAGAAAAAACAACTTGGTCGCAGCTGGTTAGATACAGACACGTCGAATGAACGGTTTCCCGCTCATGGAGTGGAAGATCCATAAGTGCCATTCCACGGCGCATACGAAATTTCTGGGACCCCGGGGTTGTACACCACGAAATGGTATGCGAAAAACGGCCCACCCATGTTCCCGACTGCTCCTTCAGCCGTTGACGATGATATCAGAGGGCCTGTGCACACTTTGGGTGTATAGTGTCAGCTCTAGCTTAGAGAAGGACAAGGGAAATGGGAAGAAAGATATATCAGGCGAAATTAAATGGACAAGGGCTTACTGTTTTTCGAATCGGGGTTATTAAAGGTCAATAGTTTAGCCCGGTAGATGGCTGTACCATTTCCGATTTTCAGGGTAAGGTCTGGGAGGATGGCATTGCAGGGAAAGCTGTAACTTATACCGCCTGCGCTGCTGTTCGAAGGGATTGATCCCGGGATTTGGTGGTAGTAGGCTTGAGACACCCGAGCATCAACATCGATATAGTTGGATCCTCCAGTGTCTATCCAGCAACACGTTAATTCCGACCTCGAGTGATGAACGGATCTGGCAATTAGGGTAGGTGTAACGTACCAAATAACATGCTCTGTGTGAATGGTACGTTGGGCTTCAGATCAACAGGTGGGTAGCTTGGATCGCCGATGATGAAGCTGATGTTGTCGACCTTCCAGCTACCGTCTTTGTTATTGACAGGAGTTGTGGACAAGCCACCGTTGGCCTTTGTGCGATTGATATAGCCGAATTCAATATTGGCCACGTTTCCGCGGACGGTGGGCACAAGGTCGACAGTGAACAATTTTTTTGTCAATTGGGGCATCAGAATTTCCATAAACGAGGACTGTGGCGGGTTTGCTATAATAGAGACGTTAAACGCAGGTCATCTATGACTCTGGGAAGGTTGAGCACCTTTACTGATGCCCTTGAACCCCATGCCAAGTATGCCGTCGATCTGGAACTGTGATATATTCCCAACTCTCGTCGCGACGTCGATCGGCATGCCTCGCACAACCGCACCAGCAACATTGACTTGGTCGTGGACAAAATATCCGGAGGCTCCAAATCCGGGTCCTGAGTACGAGATGTCGAAGGTGCCTGCATTTGAGCAATTGGTGCCTGCGAAACCATCAGGGACACAAGTGTAGGTGTCATGGGGGGCGATGGTAGGGACATTTACGCCCTCAGCGTACTGAACATTTGGTCCGTATACCCATCTACCTCGGTGGATCCGGTCAGCCAAGTCTTCCTCCGAAGCTTAGAGATTACACGCTTACAAGTCTGAAGACCCGGTATCTAAGATCAAATTGAACGTTTGCGTCCCGATCGTGACTTTGGTGAGCCACTGTTTCGTGTTGTAGGTTTCGCTGACCGACCCTGCTACTGATGGTTGTGGATATAATAGTCCGGTACCGGGGACGTATACAGGCTCTGCATTTGCGGCCGGTATTGGTGCGGTCGATCTGGTATAACCCGGATTAATGTACAATAGTAAGGTAAGCAAGAAGCTCGACTTTGACAGGCAAAGCATCTTGAGCGTCAAATTCACTGGAGTTTAGCGATACGAAACCGAGGGACGAATGAAAGCAGGAATAGAACGCCATTATATATATGTGGAGCAGAAGCGTGCTGCCGCTATGGCGGTCGAATGTGGCTAAGACATACTATATGGTAAGTTTGGGTCAAATAAGGCAACTGGCTTTCCTGTCAGGCCAGTGTGCTAGAGCGTACAAATCTCTCAGCAGTGCAAGGCCGCGAAAGAGACAGAAACGGCACACCGTCGGATAAAGAATAGATTCAAAATGGCATAGCGCATTCGGTACAGTAAAAACGCATGTGAACAGGGAGGCTCATATGTATGTGAGCCCTGTTCAAGGCAGCGTACAAGGCTTGATTCCGCCGTCTGTGCAACAGAGCAAGATCATCTCTAAATTTTCGAGACAGAGGCTGAGAAGGCATCAACCACCTTCCTCGACGGAAGTTGACTCATGTGGATCCAGATTCTTCAAATAAACATCCGCGTCTAGAATGAGTAATTCGAAACAAGTAGATCTACAAATCTAGATCTCTTCGATTGTCGTGCCAGTTAGAATGGGGGCTATCGACGAGCTCGGGAAATGTTAAACTAGGAGGTTTAACGTGTAGTATTTGGCTAAGCACTCTCTAGCAGGGAGCGTGGGGGCACCACGCAGGTAGGAGAACAAGCAGCACCGCGAAGCTCGGCTTTTACCAAACCATGTCAAGTTTGTTGTTTATTCCAAGGAGAGGTTGACAGCGTTATTGCATGATTTGATAGATTGGTGATCCTATCTTCTATACTCATCATCGCAATGGAAAATATCTGAAGTTAAGACGATGTGAAAATTGATGGGGGATCTATTTTCGCGGCGTGCGCTTGCTACCCGCGTGGAAGCGCAGCCACCCACGTAAGGTACTGTAGTTCTCCCAGCAAGTCCCCTGTTGAAAGAGCCATGAGCTATATAGGTGGGACACCCGCCTGTTTCAACCCTCATCCCTTTTGGGTTTCGACAGGTACTGCTTTTTCCACTGACCGACTCTTTCTTTAATCCCGAATTAATTGAGATATAAGATGCGGCTCTAGTATACTCGTATGCACGGGGTTTCCGCGCAAACTGGGTTTCCGCGCACTCTAACCTAGAAAGGTTAGCAACAGATAGTATCGGGTTTAGGGTGCTAAAAATGGCACTAATATTAATAGTTTTAGTTAGCGTGCGCGGAAACCCCGTTTGCGCGGGAACCCCGTGCATACGAGTAAGGGGTGTTTGCGTATAAGAGATGATTCTACACCGGTCTAATTCAGCAGAAATCGTATAAAACTGCTGTCTTATATCTCAATCAATTCGATAGGTACTTAGTCGCTTACATAGAGAAAGTTATCGTTCGGGTTCAAACACCTCTGAGAAATCTGGACCACTAGCAGGCATCTTCTACGTTTTGAATTATAAATACATATATATTTGCTCAACCAAGCCCGGTAATTCCTGACGATCTTCAGGATCAAACTTGTCTCAGAAGTCGCTCGAAGATGTCGAGTACTTTTTTCCATCTAGGCGACTGAGTACATGAAGTGAATGAATGAAGCAAAGACGCGGTTGTGACTGAACTTCGAGATATGGAGAATTCTCTTGCAAGGTCATTCATCCTGTGAAAATTTCATCATCCCTTCTATCTATTCCTCGATCCCAGAACCCCACCACCAATCATGTTGTTTTCAATACAGCGATAAAATCTGCAACTAGTCAACAAGGGTCTATTCTTCACTCACAAGATGACTATCCAGCGCATTACTCCCTTGAAGATCCCTAAAATTTGAAGATACTCCCCCAGTCCTTGCAGAGTATCAGAGTTTGCAGAATACAGCTCTGAGAATTGTCTTGTCGCTTCAAACGAAATCTACCTAGACTCTTAGTAGCAGCAGTTCATTTTCCCTTGCTCTAAGTAAACAGAACCCAAGTAGCTGACTGTTTTTGCTCCGTTTCTGCACTCATAGTATTCAAGAGACCCTACAGTATCTTCGTAGAAGCTGGTGTGATAGTCTCAGATGTTCGTGCTCAAGGCTATACCGTGACTGCTAAGACAAAATTCGTTGAAACCTAAAGAGTGTGCAGTACCATGACGAGGATTGTGCAACGCACAAGATACTCAAAGCGATGACGTTCAAGAAAGTAGAAGACTCATTGACGATGTATTTTGAGGATGTGGTTGGGAGCGGAAGATCAGAGGGTTGAGTGGAAGACGATGAGGCCAGAAGAAGGCGCATATAGGCGAGTATTCCGTTAGCGGCTAAGAATTCTTCCAGACTTCAATGTCACAGAGACATTAACCTTCTCAACCGTGACTTATAATTTTGCCATGTAGTAAGCATGGTCGCTGCCTCCTTGTGTCCTTGACGTAGCGCTAGATCCTCCGCCAGAAAGAATACGTCGTCATTATATGCTAGTATCTCACAGTCCGCCCCAGCCTCAAGACACTTCAATATCTCCAGATGTCCATGTTCTGCGGCGAGGTGTAGTGCAGTACAACCATCAACGAAAGTCGAGCTCTTCACAGTATCTGCGATTGTAGCCCGTACCAAGGCTCGCATTGCCATGGTGTCAGAAACCTGGAAGTCATTCTTCGTTATTTGGTTTACATCGATGTTGGATTTTAGTAGCTCGTATACAATTCCAAATCCCCATTCCTTGCTGCAGCATGGAGGGCATTGTCGCCGTCTGGACCGACGGGGGCTACCTTGATGCCAGCTTTGATGAATGTCTGGACCGCATCTAGATGTCAGTGTTGTGCTGCAATGTATAGCTCAATCTGGCCAAACGAACTTGTGCCATTCTTATTAGTCCATTTTGCGCTGCGGCATGTAGCGCAGCATTGACATAGACGTTGTCTAAGCTAAGGTCGTGATTAAGCAGGCTTACCACCGTTGCCAAGTCTCCGCTTGCTGCGGATCCACGGAGAGCTTGTTCAAAATCATCAGTAAGCCTTTCGACCGCAATTGACTTTTCCACGTTTATGGTATTTTGGTTCACATCAACATCTTGGCCATGAGCATTGTCCGTGTATTGTTGGTTGCCGTTTTTCCGCATTTGAAGTATGCAAATAGCAATGTATTTAATCTGAACTCTGACTAGCAAAAGTCGTTCGACCACCCTGGTAAGTTCATCTTGTTCTGCGGTCCGTATTGCTTCATCCAAAGCAAGGAGAGCAAGGCGGTCCGAGCCGGCGATGAGAGTAGCAATGAGTTGATCAGATCCGTCGTAGGCTGCTGAAAGTATGAGACTTCCTCTTTGCGTTGCTGTCAATGAGTAACCACAATCCTGCAATAATATTGCCAATGCCCAGTGATCTTGTTCGACGATGTACTGTTTCACGATATCGTTGCTAGACGACCATTGGTTAGGTGTCCAAGGCCTTGCAGCGACGCTCTCCCCAGCAAGTACAAGACGTTTCCACATGAACCATAAAACCCCATCTTCATGCGTGAGGCTAGTCGTATGGGCAAGCCAATACTCACTAGCATAAGCAAGGAATACATGATAGCGTTGTAGATCCCGAACTAATCCAGAACCCGAATCTCCCTTCGGGGAGTAGAGTTCCCGCCAAGTGTCAGCGTTATGAACGGATCGATCACCAAGAAACTTCTCGAGTTTTAGCCATGATCGGTATATGATCGAGCTTTTGGACGCGAAAACTGAAGTCTTGATGATAGACTTGGGCTTGAAAGGCGCAACAGGTACTCGAGTTTGAGGGACTGTGGCTACTTGTTTCTTGAAGACGTCGAACCTGAGGTAGGTCACGCAAATCTCGGCCAGTTCACTGTTGGCTTTTTGAAGCTGGAAATGGAATGGTAAAAGGATAGCCTTATTTGGTTTAGAAAGAAGGAAATCTCTTACTGAATGATGAGCGAATTGCACGAGATGCTCCTCTTCATCCTGTACAACCAAGCTTGCACACCATGGAATCAGCTGGTTAACATTGTTTACAAGGCGACTTTTGTTGATTTCTGAAGAGAAAGGTTCCACCGCCATGGCTTCGCGAAGTTCTTCAACGCTCAGAGGACGTTTGGCACACGCAACCAAACGGAAAACACGTGTCGCGATGTCGACCTTTCCACCTTTTGGGATGCGATGAAGCGCACGTTCATAGGTTTCTGGAAGGTCTTTAGGTAGGGATTGAATTGTTTCTCTGATATCCTTGTCGCATGTTTGACTACAGATGTCCTCTATCTGGAAAAAACACCATAGAAACCTAGACTATGCGGATTAGTGCGCATTTGACGATAGGTAACCATAGAGAATTTAGACATAATAATGATATACGCATGAGAAAAGTATTGCTGGTAAGAAACCGAGTGATGTGAAAGGATGTGTCTCGCTTACTTACATTCCATGAGCTCCTTTAGTTAAGGCCTGTATTGTTTCGGAGAGTATATTTTTATCGCCGACATGAAGATCTTCTTTTACCAACTTTTCCCGAATCGAAAATTTGATGTAATTCGCAATGTCTACATGGACTTCCCTACATGACATTGTTCTGTGATGGTATGCAACAAAACTCTTGTCCATCTCTCTGCCTATCTCTGGACGGCTGGAAACGAACAGTTTGATGCTTGATGCGGTAGAGGCCAACAATACCTTGAAAGCTGAAAGAACTAGGTCCCGTTCAGACTTAGGGCATTCATCGAAACCATCAACAACAACAATATCGATCAAGGATTTGTCGGAAAGGCTTTTCATTATGGAGAGCAGGTGATCCATGTCCGGCGAGCCGCTCTCGAAACAGTGTTGCAGCTGATCTTCGATATCCTCCGGCAGGGTGTCCACTGCAAGACATTACCTTATCAAAGACCTTAGAATTGTGGCAGCTTGGAGGGATTTGGCATCATCATGTTGGATAAAGAAAAAGGATATTGGTTTGCCTTTGGGACTCTGGAAATAGAACAACTCGTCTAAGATGGCCGCTGTAAGGACGGTTTTGCCGGATCCAACAATCCCGGACAACCAAAAACAAGAGGAGCTGCCTTCAAGCCAAGAATTGTATTCAGAGGTCTTGCTCAGCCATTCACTTGTGGATCCATATCGTTTCTTTCGCTCTCTTTTCAGAGTGGCGTTATAGTCATACGTCGAAAGTTTGTCAAGAAGATGCTGTTTGTGGGCCACTAACCGCCTCAGATTAGAACTCGCAACTGTATTCAAGATATATTAGCTTACTCGACCTTCTTTTACGAGCCCCTATTCTCCAGTCTCGATCCTCCTTACCGAACTTATCCACCTTTTCATGGACTAGTGTTTCAAGCAATCTGTGTTTAGCTGCAGTTCGATATTCGGCCACTTGTAGACGCCGGTCTCGTTCTACCGCTTGGTATGATGCAAGACGTATCTCCTCTCTCACCTCCTCGTTACGCCGATGAAGTTCATGGGCACAGGATTTGAAGTCCGCTTCGAAAGGATTCCAGAAACTCCTTGCAAGTTGTGAGATTCCTAATTCGATACACTTCAGCTTCGATACCGCAAGTTTTTCATTAAAGAGAAGAATCTGAGGGGATGGTTGACAAGCATGGCAAAAGAGCTGCGAAGCCCTTTGTCTCTCGGGTTATGGGACGAGGATACCGAGAAGTCGCTTTTCCAACCACATGAACGACATACCTGGTCTTTCTAAAGCTTCTAAGGCATTTGTGCAAAAACGAATCACGGTTGCGTATAATGAACATAATGCCTTTCGAAGTCGGACCGAGTCCCCGAAGAGCTCCTGGTATTCCTGAAATCTTGGGCAGTCGACCTGCAGCCTCATGAAGCATTCAGATAGCTTTTCAAAAAATGTTGTAAAATTGCTTGCGGCCTATGCGTTGTAAGCAAATGTCAGGTACTGAGCTTAATTCGGACAGAGCAACAACAATAGCTTCGAGTACAGCGCTTTATTCACGATCGATGAAATGTACAGATAGAAATGAGTCTGAGCTTAAATCGTTATCTGCACTTAAAAGATTAAGTAGACGCGGTTGGGAAGAGGAAGCGCATTGATTTGAGCGTTAGGGTACAGAACAATTGCAAGCGAGATGCATGCATGAGAATATCAAAAACGGACAAGTAAAGGAAGACCAGCCATGTGATGAGCAAGCATAGCACTGCAAACTTACGAGCATGGTAACTTTCAGACTTCCCCACACTAAAGCTGCGATGGTCGGACTCGAGGAAACAAAGGTATCAACAATGGTCGTGAATTGCTGTACACTTTGAAGAGTGTTCTGCAGCCGACCGGCCACACACCGACTCCTCCGCCTGGCATTGCTCCTATCAAGATCTGAGGTAAACTGAAGGACAGCGAAAGCATCAGGAGCGGTGTTGATAGCCAAAAGCTTCGCTTTCTGCTCCACGGATAATGCCTTTTGGAAGTCGCTCAAGGCTGCAACCAGTGGATCGGTCCTGTTGATTTTAGCCATGTTTGGTCAAACTTTGATGGCATTGATGATGTTACGCTGTCTGATCCATCTTAGATATGATTCGACTCCGCGCAGCGGCTCTAAGTTGCAGTTGTTGACACTCTCAATAGAGAATCTAGAAACACAATGAGTAGAACAAATGAACATACCCCGCGTTCAGCTAATGGGTCGTGCATGGCAGCAAGGCTACGTAGTACGGTTGTATATACATACCTCAGCCTGATGCGTGAGCCAGGCATGCCAAAATCGCCACGATGACCCAGACACATGAGTTGAGCATTATACAGTCCTGCTCGTTGAGTCTCCCTTATAAGCTGGCTAGGGAATTACAACAACATCGGTTGGCAGATGATATTGCAGGAGTTGAAAGTTTAAACTTGGAAGGATAGATACCATCACGTGACCAGAAGTGTCACGTGGCAAGCTACCTCAGGCATTGCCACATCGCAAGCACGGATCTAATATATAGCATGCTCATCAAGGTCGAAAGCAACAATGTTTAAATGAATATTTTGGCCCTGTTATCATGTCTTGAACACTTACGAGACTATTTCTGCTGAACCCTTGACGCAATGTACTATGAGCGGGCTTTAGCATGCTCTCTCCCACATGAAATCATCGTCCACCACGAAGCCGCAAGCCTTGTTTTGTTTCACTCTCATGTTCATGATTCATACTTTCTGCTCTCCTTGCATCAGCAGTCTTACCCTAATCCGAAAGCAGGAAGTTTCGTGAGTAGACGGGTTATAATTCACCAATCTGCGCGGCTCTACTTTGCTCCTGGTGCTGTCGCAAGGCGCCAAATACAGCAGTCGATCAAAGGAGATTCTAGCGCCTATATAGCCGTCTCTCAATTTCCCGGCAAGGTAGGTACGCGAAGGGTTATTCCCCTTCTATGTTTGACTTCGCAATGCTACCTACCTATTTATGTAATTCCAGTTGAACCATTGGTCTCACAAAAATGGCGTCGTCTCATCTGTCGCTCTTGCTGATTCCACTCACTACAATCTTCGTTATCATGTTCCTCGTTTCTCCTCTCGCGCATGGCGCTACCTCTCCCCAGCCCCAAGGCCATTCATCTCTATCGTCGCCGAACACATCGCGCGAAACCGCAATTGAACCCTTTCAGATCCAATGCACCACCTCCCTCGCTTGGTTCGTCCCTGTTTCAGCCAATGACTGTGGGGAAGCTTACTCCAAGTTTCTTGTGGACGTGGACCGCTACGGCACCATAACCTTTGAATTCGGTGACTACGGAACCCCCGGCACTGGACGATATCGTCGACGTCGAACTCCCCGCCGCTATACATTTGGGGATTGTACCATTGCAATCGCCCTCATCAAGAGCTTCCCCCGTTCATATCTACCCATACCTCAACCATGGACACCAGGGGGTTCGTGGCCGAAAACCGTTCCCGGCGATTATCGCAGCTTTTCTTCGGACTTGGAGCGGGTGATTACGTTATGTGACGAGACTGCTCTGCCGGCGGGATGGGTGAGGGCTGGAAACGATGGTGATCTTGGGCTGTTTGTATTTGGGACGGATAGTGCTGTCGATAAGGCGCTTCGGTATCTGGTGCCAAGTGTTGCAGCGGCCGACCATACGCTTTCTGGGGGAACGGCTACTGCTTGATGTGGAACGCGTTACTACATATTCTGGCGGCGATGAATACTTCATATCGCTCGATGGGTTAGTATAAACACTGATATCCACCTACGTACCAGATCTGGTACAATAGAGACTAATGAATCACTCGAACATATACATCTTCGGCTTCAGCTCGAATTAGTGTCTTATATTGCAGATAAACCCTCTTCCCGGGACAATCACATGACGATCACAGCTTCTTCAATGCCTCATTCTTCCTTTACCATTTCTCTTTCGGGCCGTCCTCCCCATTTCCTGGACCTCACATACTTCATCTCATGCAACGACGCCGACAAAAGTTTCTACCTTGATCCTGCCGCGAATTTTATATACTGACATTGCACCTTCCGATCCTTAAACTAGCTTGCTGGAGAAAATTAATCTGTCGACTAGGGGCTAAAGCTTTGGACCAATGACCAATGCCAACGAGGTGCGGGACAGGACTCATGGTACTCTGGTCTTCGCAAACCTGATACTTAGTTTTCTGTATGTTTAATAACCTGTTAACTACCAGTAGACGATGCTTCAACGAATAGCCAGCGTCACCCAGAAGCACGAAGTTTTAAGGGTGTCGAGCATTACTGGTGGTATTGACGAGTTTCTTGTTATAGACTTCAACTATTACACTACCAGAGAGGTCATCTAAATTATTAGAAAGACTAATCATCACCTTATACGACCCTCAGCTCATCCTCCTCTTTCTTCCAGGAAGCCTGACCACTCGACTTCTCCACATCATCTTCAAACGCCTCGCCCTCAATCGTGACCCTGCCATGACCGATACCCTCATACACCTCATCCGGCAAAATCGCCCTCTCAATCATCGTCTCCTTTGGCGAGAACACCATCGACAGAACAACGTATATCAAGGATGTGATTGCGAAGCCTAAAAGCCATGCAAAGGTATACGGCCTCACGCCGACGCCCGCATTGATCTTGGGGTTAACGCTGTGAATAAATCCGGGCATGTTAGGAGCAACACCGATGATAAAGGCGGAGATGGCGCGCCAGTTGCAGCCGTAAGTGTAGCGATAGATGCTTCTCGAATCAGCCGCAAAACCTTGGGATACCCAAGCGATTTCTTACCTGTCAGGATGATACAAAGCCACAACGTCGTACTTTGCCCCATGGATCCACCAAAAATCCCAAACAAGGATTGCAGCTATGGGGCCCAGGAACACACTATACGCGGACATGAAATTAAGAAAACTACCTGCGCTCGCTAGAATTTTCCAGGGCACCATGACCCAAGCTATGACTGCACAGAGAAGCTGACCGCGGCGGATGTTGATGTAAGAGGGAAATAAGGCAGCCAGATCGTTAGCTGCCGACAGACTGTTGGCTGAAATATTGACACCAAGCGCCGCGAGAGCGAATGCCGCACCCGCAAAGAAGCGGCATGCGCGATTTGGCCACAACTGAATAAGGGCGGCAGGATTCCACTCGAGAGTGCCGTAAAGGCTCAATCCAGCGGAGGTAGCCGCAATCCCACAGAATGCGATGAAAGTGAACACAATAGGCAGCATCGGCACGTAAAGCCATTGCCACTTCACACTAGCGCGGCTGTAACGCGAAAAATCGGGCATGTTTACAGACAATGTCGCATAGTTCCCAATGACAGAGGTGAGCGAGGACAGCCAGGCATAAGAATATGCGGAGCCCCCAATTGAGCTTTTGGCGGTGGAAGCGAGGAGCGCTCCGCCGGTGCCATGAGTGGAGCGGAAAGACCAGATAAGGATGGCGATAAAGCATATGGGGACGATGATTGATTTGGTGATGAAGAGGTAGCGAAGATTGTTGGGGTGCATGTAGAGGAACGGGACTTGCATCAACCAGACTGAGGACAGTCACCTTGTCAGCCACATTGAAAAGTTGCGACGAAAGGAGGCTTACAAAGAAAGAAAGAAACCATTTGCGCGGTTGTGATCCCTTGGGACTCTGGGATGTGATTTGGCAGATTTGCAAAGCTGGGCCATATTGCGGTTATCATGACTTGGACCACATCACCCCCATTTGCTGTCTGAATCGCAAACCAGAACATTGCGAGAATGACTCTGGATATTATGGCCACTGAATAATTAGACCTAGTTCCTGGCATCAGACTGCGAGGCCGTACCGTAAGAACCCCAGAAGCCCCAGCTTGCTCGTGCTAGGACCGGGAACGGAGCATGGTATAGTACCCCGATTGCACCATTCAGAGAGATGACGATGCTGACGGTGAAGAAGGCCACTGCGACGATGGCAATGGCATCTTTATAGCTGAGCCCTATGGCAAGCATTGAGGACGCAAATTCCCAAGTTGCTGCGTTGAAGGCATCGCTCAGCCAGTAAGCGATAAGACTGAATATCGTCCATTTGCGGTTCTCCCTCCTTATGGGGTCGAGATCTGGGTAATGGGGATAATTCAGCGGGGTTTTGGCATCAAGATTGAGCAGCTCGAACCTTTATTGCTCCATCGAGACGTTCCTGTGGGGCCAGAGAAGGCAGACTCTTCTTGCTCCACGCGGAGATGGGGACGTTTCGGACGGAGAACATGGAATCTGCTGGTCATGTTTGTACTGACGAGAGATCGAAAGGCAAGTACTCGCTGTTTTACATACTTTAGTCGATCGAATATGAGGTGACGTTGGTCGCTTATCTGAGCCCTTATCGCTAGAATACCTCTAGTTGCGTGGCTTATCTTATCGCGTTGCAGGTCCAGCCCAAAGAAATGGTCATAGAAACCCAGCAACCAGGCTTGTGTCGTGCATTCGATAGAGCTTGTGTACTTTAGGAAGGAGGTTGCCAGCCAACGGCTTGGAGGTTCCTCGATGAGAGCCCCATAAAGTATTCTAAAGTACCCAAAATTCCCTGAAGCTAACGCTAAGGGGTGGACGGCTTGACCTAAACGTGCATTCTAGTCCCTGTTGTTTGACCATGGTTAGGCAATGAGCAGCGTGCAGACATGATAGACTCCATCCGTATAACCGAGTTTCTTATCTTGTGACTACCTCAAGTTGAGCCTCGTCAAAGAGAATTCGAAGCACCTGGTAAGAGAAAAACTCCAAGAACCAGAAATGTGAAGAAGTAAAAGGAGCTGTGACATTTGCTGAGCTTATGATCAACTGCTCGATAACGTCGGCCTTGTTGGTGATACCTTTCAAATAAAAAGTTGGACATTGCCGTATAGTTAGCTGGGCCTTCGAAAGCTTTCCTTGGAGCTTAAGAGGAATGTTAATGTCGTAGCATTCTATTAGCAGGCAGTTCTGAGAGCACTTAGTATGAACTGCTCGTTGTTGAACGAAAGAGAGTTAAATAATCCTATCATCCATCATGTATCATCTTGGTGAATTTATCTCCGGGCTGGCGACAATTGAAATGTTTTCAGCTTGCCATCTGAAAAATATGACTCACGTGTTATACCTCCCGTCTTCTTTTTAAACCGTTTGCCACGTTCAGCCAATGGTGTAGCAGGACGGGCGTCGCCAACGATGGAAAAAATCGAGGGACCAACGCCTCCTTTACCTTCCATGTCGTAGATTGAATTCGTGCAGCCATAGTTGGTTGATAATTATCAGTGAACGAGAGAAAGGACTGCGGAGCTGTTCAATAGCCATCCTTGCAATGTCCTTAGACTATGTCATGTCCTCGAACAGTATGAAACGTTATAAAAGCCGGGTGTTCTTTGCGTAAGGAATCATACCGTTCGGGTCTTCTGCATCGTTTCTATGAAATAAGCAGTTTCTGGGACACCCCGTAGCAGTTTACAGGTACTAAGCTTAAGTAGCGCGTACTGTTGATTATTAACAGCGAGATCCGGGTCTACTATGGTAAGTTCGAGAATGTTGTGGGACATGGAATGGTGTGAAATGAGCGAAGAGCTTACAGAGTCGATAGGGTTAGGTTCTGCGAACTCCGGCGATGCACTGGTAGAAATCGGAGTAATCATTGAATTGTCAATTTTACCTGTCTGTCTCCGCAGGAAGTGGGCTGGTGTGCGATGTGAAACAGACATTTGGTTTTTTAATGTAAGGACTGCTCTGATCTCTTGTGCGTACAGTAGTCGAGATGATTGACGGCCCGCTGAGATTGCCTAATGGCGCAGGGCGATGAGCTTTGAGTACGGTGATAGGTGCTGATGGGTGCCGGGGAAAACAGCCAGCTATCAGCTAAATGGTAGGGCGATACTTTCACCAATGTCATTCACAGAAATCAATGCCACTACCGTGATTGAATCTCTATTCTTATGTCAAGTTGCCTTGTAGCTATAGCTCATAAAAGCCACTCAACGGTGACGAGCTCTAGACCTTGCTGTAACCACGGCTCCTTGATATCGGTCTCGTGGTCCATACCATGTTCCCCAGGCTCGAGCTTAAAAACCAATTTTGCCTCTGGCAAGTTTTGTGTAAATTTTTCCACAAACTTTTCCGTCCCTTCTGCTGGAACAACTGAGTCGTCGCGGCCGTGGTAAATGAAAAGTGGAGGAAACATCTTTACTGACTCGATGGTTTCTAATGGGAATAAAGATGGATCTTTGCCTAAAAATTCTAGGATTCGCCCTTGCTGAATTATTGCAAACATCAGATTTAGGCGGTCTGGGGGGTCGGCAGAAGTGACGATCCCGCCAGCATGGATCGTGGCGAGGTGATCATTGAGAAAGGCTTCAGGAAGCTTGGGTATATTGAACATCAGCTTCTCCTTAAATTGGTTGAACCAGGGTGATTTCATGTCAATCATTGGATATGAAGCAACCACGGCTTTGATTCTCGGAGACGAATACATTAGACCTGTTTGAAGAGCAAGATAGCCCCCTAACACATTCACATCTTAATATTTGGGATTTGCTTGTGCGGAAGTGACTAACCTGCACTCTCCCCTTGTACGAGGATCTTCGAAAGATCTACTTCGACCTGTCCTTCCGTGTTGCTTGACACTAAAGGTTGAAGGCCGCCTTTGGTCCACTTCCAAAAGTCTGAGAGGTCGTCCATGATTTCCAGGCCTGTTGATTCTGGAAGAAGGCGGTAATTTGGCGAGACAACGATAGCTTCATGTGCAATGGCATAGTCCATTATCCAGGGAGCATAGAATCCCATATACATGCTTGCCCCTGTAATCTTCGCACCGTCAATATTGTGCGTCTGGAGTCGGAGAGAGGCGGAAGGTGACGAACCAAACCTCCGCCATGGAATCTAACCAGTAGCGGGTGTTTCCCAGGTTTGACAATCTTCGGTATCTGCACATCAACGCTAATGGGTTGATTGTCGATGGCTTTGTAGGAGGCTGTTATAACATCAAAGAGCTTGCTTCTCTCTATTGCCGCTGTAGAAGTAGCGGCCATGGTACGAGTAGTAGAAGAGGTTTGCTGAAAGATTATGGCAGCTGAAGCATTCAGGTTAAATAGATTTCGGCTTTTGTTAATTGTGCCCCGAAACCTGTGCCGTTTTCTAAAATTAAACGGCACAGGTTTCGCAATCAACGATACATCAAGTTAGTGCGACCGGCAACGAGATTTACCTGTACCAGGTGCTGGCTACGAAATCTATGCTTGTCAGAAGAGCTGAACAATCTTATCGACAGAGCAGTAACAGCGCTTTACCCACGCGTTGAGCTCATACCCAGTCGAAAAGTCCACGTGGCTGGATGACCATGTGGCCAAACAGCGAACGAAAGCTCATGTCGAAGTAGTCAGCTTTCACATACATAGATCAAAGCTCATCTAGCTCGTTCAGCTAGATGATCATGCAGCGAAGTTGAAAGCTCACGTCGAAGTGATCAGCTTTCACATACATAGATCGAAGTTCACCTAGCTCGCTCAGCTTGATGGTCATACGGTCAATTCAAAAGCTCACGTCGAAGTGATCAGCTTTCACAATTTCGAGTTGTCTATGTGACCACTTGGTCATATAGACAGTTCACAATAACGCGAAGCTCGTGATCTGTTACTCGCACGGCCAGCTCGCAACCTCGGGCATAGCTCTTCGTCGCCCATTTTATCGATGTGATTGCACAATGTACTACTGGTCTACGGAATATACTGTCTAGGATTTTGAGTCGGCTGCTTGCAGCAGGATTTCCATGAGCTCATCTGACTGGGTATGGAAAGTGGATTCAGGTTACGGCGACTACTAGAATAAACAACAGTGTGGTTTTTTAGCTCTACGAGCCTATTTCACGCAGAGAGCTTTTTCATACTACACACATCGTCAGAACGACTCTATGTATGTCTATCTACATAGATAGTATGCTGTGCTTCATAGTCTTTGGCTGCATAAGCACGTTAAAATGAAGAAATAAATTAAAAATAAATAAATTGAAAATCAAGTTAGTGCCGATAAGGCGGGTAGATGTAAATATCGGGCTTTGGTGTGAGAGTTGAAAGCCTAAAGCCTTAGATATCATGTAAAACTATTTTTTACCTCAGTCTTCGGTAAACAATTGATCGGTGCTGCTTATGCTGCAGTCAACATGAACCATCGAACAAAAGAATGGACGAAGGGTAGCACTACAAGTGACCTGCGCAAGAACGAAGACGTTGGCAGAGAAGACAACAAAATATTATACAGCAACCATAGGAATGGTCAAAGAGACTGTGAACTGAGGCAACAAGCTGGAGAAATGCCAAATTAGTCAGTCTGCAAAACATGCCGATGTCAGATTTGCTTCAACAATAGTTCAGGCTGTAAGCTCAAGTAACAAGATCCCTTGGACGAATCAAGCCACTTACTCAAGTGACTGCGTCTCACAGGACATAATGCAGCGCTTACATGAGGAACAGAGGCTCATCGAACACTCTGTGATCTGGCCGCGCTCAAGCTGTGTGATGCTCCTGGTGATCTGGCAGCGCTTCCAGCAAAATCGCAAAGTCGATTGTAGCTCATTCAAACTGGCACGAAGGCGATAATCTTGAATTTTCCCCACTCTTAGAATGAAGTATTCAGTGACAGAGTTGACAACTTGAAGCGACCGTGAGAAGATTGTTGAGACTTGATTCGTCTTGAGATTGAGGCATCTAGCAATAGAGTCGATAAGACAAGATACCACTATACTTGGTCTGGCTTAAGACCGATATAGAAACATATCATCACGACTGAGGACTACCGAAGGTACTGTATGTATACGATGCCTGGACGACTGTGGATCAAAAGTTTTGCTAGCGCTAACTCCAAGCGCCTGGGTACGTAGGGCTAGCCTTACAGGTGGTTAGGCCGAGCCGTTCAATCTGCCACGGTTGCTCACCAGAAACCCAGAGATTGTAAATCTATCTAATATCATGAGGCGATAGGGTTTGCTCTTCATCGAGACCAACGCTGGACCGGCCGATAATACACCGGCGAAGGGGAGAGCAAGAATCGCTTGTGGCCAGACCGCAATTATGAGGCTGGGTTACCGACTGCTCATTGCTGCCACTCTGATCGTCGCGTTCTTAATCGCGGTCAAGGTACGCCTCTATGAGATCTGGGACCAGTACGATGTACCAGCCTACGTTGCCGGCTCTTTGGGCGTTGGAAATGAAGCCTATGAGGCCGTCCCTCTTGTAGGCGAAGCAGGCGATAAGGTCATCGTGATGGCTAAGATGGAGAAGGAGGATACCAATTGGGTTGGCCAGCATCTTCCCGAGTAGAACCTCTAGTTCGACTTCTCGTGCGCGAAGTTTCTGACAGACCTTAGTTGGCAGAATGCTATATATTCAGTTGACAACGCCAATGCCTCGCTGCACACCTCTGCAAACAAAGGTCACGAAGCAATGGCCTACCTCACCTATGCCATAGACCACTACGACTCCCTTCCAGCAGTTATTGCTTTCTTGCATTCTCACCGCAAGGGTTTCTGGGGCGCCTGGCATACTGACAGTCGCCTACACGACAACGTTGACTCTATGCGCAAGCTTCAACTCGACTACGTACGCCAAAATGGTTATGTCAATTTGCGGTGCAACTGGAGTCCCGGCTGTGACTTCAAGGATAGACAAAATACCCACGTTACACCCGAAATCTGGGAGCAGCTCTTCGAGGGTACTCCTTTTCCCGGTGAAGTGGGAGCAGGTTGCTGCGCGCAATTCGCAGTATCGAAAGCACAGGTTTTGCGGAGACCGCAACAGGAATATGAAAAATACAGGCAATGGCTACTCGATACCGAGATGACCGACAGAAAGAGCGGTAGGGTCTTTGAATATACGTGGCAGGTCATCTTTGGCAAAGATGCCGTATAGTGAGGATGTCTTGTAATATGGGCAGAGTGGGCTTACTGACATTTGTGAAGTTGCCCAGATGAAAAGACTTGCTACTGCAATGTATATGGCCAATGCTGATCCAACAAGAATTCTGCCGCTAATAGAGCAGAGCCAACGCCGTCCGCTAAAACAACAGTACGTGATGTGGAGAGCTTCACTGCATGTTTTATACGTATCATGCTCCAGAACGAGACTGTCGATATTTCCTCAGATGAAGACTCCTAAAAGGCTCATGCTACAGCATGTTGAATATGTGCTGGAGAGCGGTTGGCGCAACTGACTCACGCATCTAGTAACAATTATCAATGACTGGGATTGGCAGGCCGCTTGCATATTGACATCTCAAGCGTGGCTCCTCGCAACCCTTCTTAGGGCATGCAGATCTTGAAGTACATTCCACAGAAAGCCTTGCTAAGCCTGACCACCGAGGATTTGGCCAATGAACACACTAATCGGCACCTGTATCTACCCTACCTCCACATCTCCGTTACTAAACCGAAAGTCCTGCCCCAGAATGGCTCATCGTTCTTTAAAGTGTGAACGGCGAACGCGAAGAAGAGTCTCTCAAAGAGACCTTGGGGAATCGACAAGGATGGCCAGGACCTATTCTCCACCCAAGTCAGAGTCAGTCTTGGTCGTAAGCATTTCTGAATAGATCCTCCGCTAAAGACCATTAGTCCTTGTTTCAAGCATTTTTGAAAGCATCCGGCTGGAATCTGGAAGGTTTGTATAATCAATTGAAAACGACCAAGGAAGGGTGCCGATCAGTAGGAGGTAAAACATGTTGAGAGATGGACTTAAAGGAACGTTTTAATTCAAGAGGTCCAGACGCTGGCGAATTGGCCAGGCCACCTGAGGAGGGACTATACCAGTGGAGCAAAGATCGAGTCCGCCACTAGTGGGGTGATGGCCCTGTCGAAATGACCCTTTCGAAGAGGTACGGCTTCTGTATTTGACTCCGATAGCTTCGACAATCCGCCGATAACGCAAGTTCTTCCGTCCTTCCTCAGCGTTGGTGTATCTGCTGCATGAGTTTTCTGTAACTGCTAGAGAACACCTACGTAGGCTTGGAGCGAAACGAAAAGCACCTTGTCTTCCGATACGCAGAAATCACTTTGGTCATATAAGGTTCTGCAGCTTTAAATCCCTTGGCCGAACATGACCGCGGAATACCGTGCTTTGACTTTGCGGGGTACATGCAACAATAGTGCGTTAGAATAAAGCATACATTCACCCTCGAGATGCTCGAAGAAGAGGAGGGGATCTTGTGTCATTCCCGATCGCGCATTGACTGGTACGACTCCCTTCCCAAGGGAATTGAAGGTAACCTAATGATCGATCCTGAACCCTAGTTCTGTCTGTAGAAGGACTTCAAGGTTTTTGTGCAGATGATGTCTTAGAACCGTATTCTAGTGAGTTTCAGTGACGATGAATCGTGAATCCAGTTTAGCTGTTTCGTCGTCAGTTGTTTTATGGAGCATATTTCTGGCAATCACAGGGGCCTTCTCGTTCAAATGAACCTTCTTACTTCTGTCTTACTCAACTGCGAGCAAGCGTCTATGCAGTAGCTTCATACAGCAACTTGCGAGGCCATTTACGAGGATAGCTGCGCACAGTTCGGTTACCTTGTTATCTACAGAGTATCACCAGACATTCATGGCTGGCTGAGCCGATCTTACCGACTTTAGTTTCCTAGCTATTCTATAGCTGGAGGTGATAACCCATCAATCAGCGGCTAGTATTCAAGGCTGCGAGTCAACGGCGAACCGAAAGTCGAGGGCTATGCAGTCATCATCGGAATGCAATACAGATTATCCCATTTTGGAAAGCCATTGACACCACTTCTACATGGCCGGAAGGTCCCTGATTTCGGGTCGGTGGGTGTTCGAAGTCTAATTGGATGCCCCCTCTGGCCTTGGTGAGCAGAGCCAAGGCGTGTTCTATATTCTCTGGGAAGGCAACCACTTGGTGTGCGACTACCTCGGAAGGAATACAAATACTTTGCATTTCTTCGCTAAAGCTTTCGTTATAGGCCAGAACTCGTAGTGTTCCTCGGGATGAGTTTTCGCCAGTGGCTCGTGTGGTCGAGCGACCAGAAGCACCACCCTAGTCTTGGGTTACATTTGGGGGCTTAACCAGGCAGTCTACACCTTCCTTGTCCCGAGTTCGAACCCAACCACAGATATTGATCCTTGTGTTTTTGATACCGCTGCGATGTCAAATGTGGGAAGATAGGGGTATTGTTGTAGGGCAGAACTCGCAGGGTTGGCCTTTTGCCAGCAGCTGGTCTGGTCGAGTGGTAAGAAGCACAGCCCTACTCCTCAGTTACGTTGTGATTGGTACCAATAAAGATAACATCAAACTATGAACACAAGCCTTCTTCTTTAGTTGAAGATCTATACTTTCTTTTCATTACACGTTTCTGAACATCTTTACTCCCTGTCAATTGATGACTGATATTCAGCAATCCTCGCTTTGCTGCATACGCACAGAATGGACCGGTCGTGAGCGGACAGCGTAGTCCTAGCTAGCAGCTGAGCCTGCGTCGACGCTCCGAGCGAGTAGCTTCCTGGTCTGGATCTAGAACTGTACCTGCGTATGCGCATAATTGTCTCGTATCCTCTCAACTGATCCCAACAAGAATCTCCAAGAACCTGGCACAGGGACTTGTGAGGTATATAGCTCTTTCGTAGGGTTTCCGCTATCAGACTTGTTTCGCTAATCTTGCAGGACAGGTCAAATCATAGTATTCATTCAAATTTCTTAATCAACGTCAATCACGCCACCAACCAGCCTGTGTCAACTTGGCTCGTCAGAGCGTTTCGGGTCAGCTTCGTAAATCGGTTAATATCAGCGATGCGGTCCCCAATTGCGCCCCCAAAATTCAGAAGTTGTCAAAAGGCTGCAGTCTGCCGTCTGATGTTGCCATCCTTCCTCAACTCGATTGCCAAGCCAGCGACAACGTAACCCTACATCCATCGACAATCGCCTGACGACTCGATGGCAAATGTGACAAGTTCCTCAAACCCTGTCGAGCTGCCACCGACGGCTGAGAAAGGTTCCGCTCGGTTCAGCCAGAACTCCCGACTGCGGTGTAGACTGCTGAGGACGTGGGATGTGGTGCTCGTCAGTCTGCCACATCGCAAAGGTTCGCTTTTTAGTGACAAAGCCAAAGCTCAAAGGCGTATATAAGAGGCCTCTCGTCCAGGTATATGCCCACACATTCCTTCCGTACTCCACCTCCACTACCATCAGCAACGCCAGCGCTTCCTTCCACTTCACATTTAGCACAATGTTAAGCCAAGCCATCTCTGCTGTAGCGGTCCTACTGCCTGTGATCGTTGTTGGAAGTCCACTTTCGAAACCTCTACCTCCCTGCAGTACAAATCCAGTGCCATGCGTCTGCCCCACGGGATCGACATTTGGCAACGCTACCACATATGCACTTATCGGCGCACTTGCAGATGATGCCTACTCCATCATGGGAGACTGTAAGTGGCGCAACGTTTTTTTGTCGTTTGCATTGGTTCGAAGGCTGATCGTCGTTGCAAGTCTATAAAACTGACTTTCTTGGACTTCCCACTGTTGCGGGTGATGGACCAGACAACACCGTTGGATCCAAGCGAACGCTCAACATAACCTCAAATGGTAGCACCTATCAGTTGGTAGAGACAGTAAGCGCTTATCCTTTTCGCCTATGGACTTGGCACTGATGCAGAACGCTAATAGTTGACGTCTGCGACACGTGGCTATGGTGGATCGTTCAAGCAGCAGTTTGAACAAACCCATGGTGGGTTTCGAAGGCTCTCCTGGCGAACGATGAATAATAGCTAACACAATATCAATAGTGCCAGTCCTGGTCCCCGAAACTCAAGGTGGCGGGGGCTTTTACGGTTACTGGGTGACCCTCGATGTCTCACAAACCGTCTTCGAGTATGAATCACTGATCGTCTGGAATGTGTATTATTGCATCACTGGAAATCCTTTTGGTGAAGCATTTACTACGTTTCATGAGAACATCATCAGAAATGTCACGTCAACGCTGCAAGGGGAGAATAAATTGCATGAGATCGAAATTGGCCCCTACTCCATTCAGAGCTAACCGATCTCAGTCTTGGCCGGGAAGATCCTGAGATACACAGCAACAACAGGTTGGGAGAATTGGAGGGATTGTTGTTAGTTGAGCCACGGGTTGTAATTCGACGTTGCGGGTGTTTCTAGTCTACCTTCTTTACCTACGTCAAGGATTAGTCTTAGTAGAAATAGAAAGACAGCTGATTATCTCGCCTAGGACATGTCGCTTTAGCCCAGTGACTACTACTCCCCCCTAACCGCCACGGTAGTTGCTAACCCGACAGCTTGCATGCATCTTCGATTCCTAGGATTACCTATACTTGATACCAATCTTTTGGCCAGCCACAAGGTCGATTAGCCGAGCCAGAGAAGAGGAGTGATGCAGTGAAGTATCGGCACCGAGTAATTTGAGCCGATAAAACCAAGCCTCCCCAGTCGTGACGGCTAAGCCATTTCCATGCTCAAGGCTGAGGCCATTATTGAAATAACGAGATCCACCGGGAGTGGCTTGCCATGGACAGGTAGCCAGGAGACACTGTAGTGGGATTAAGGTGGAAAGAATGCGCTACAGCCTTCGGTTAGAATGGCACGGGTCGGGACCCGAGTAGGGCATGAAGTACACGATGCAGCCCCATCCAATCCTTTCCGAGCAGGTGTTAGCGAGAAACATGGGGTTTATCAGCAAGGCGCAGCTGTTCAACAATCAAAATTTTCAGCTCACTTTGATATGCAGTGCATACTCCATGAAATAACGGACATCACGCCAGATCGACTTCAGAGATAGCTGATATAGGCGTCGGAATGGCGATGCAAGCCCCTGTCATCGTCGCTCGAGCCACAAATGCAAAGAAGGACATTTGGTGTGCTGTTACCACAGTTGAGTGTAAGTACTCTTCGCTCAATTTTACCATCGAGTATAGCTGACGTATATTAAATTTTCCAGCTTGTCAGCGACGCTATCGATAAATGCTATCGCCCAGAACCCAGAGTCCTTCTACCTACGGCTCTGGCGTGAATATCGCAGAAATGCTGGCGCTTGGTATTACCAGGCTTCGTAACGTCTGTTGTGCATCTCGACTGCTGAGAATCTTGAATCCTACATGGTTGGCTTGAAGACAGTGTGCTTCATGGCCGCTGCCTGTTGGCGATGATATTTTTCATGAGGCCTTAGAAGGATCGACATCTATCATTGCGAAAATGCGTCGAGCGACGCGGTTGCTGTTTCTGGTTCGATTTAAATTATGTCAAGATAAGTCATACTTTCGTCAAACAGAGATGAGAGGTTTTCTTAGCTCGATGTACTCTGATTTTTTGTCATGGAAGTAAACCCAGTATGGAAATGCAAGGAATTCTTAGCCAAACGTCGCCGAGTACTACAATAAAACGGATAACGCAGAGGGTTTGAGGTTAACTTTCAAAGCCTTGGCTACTCAATGTTTGTGTTTCGTCAACGCCAGTATAAAGTGCGACATTCAACAGAAGCCAGTCAAAACAGCTCTTGCATGTGGTCTTACAAGACTATATCTCACAGCTAGACCTGTTTCGATACATCATACTTACAACTCTGGGCAAGGAATAAGTCATCAACAGCTTTGAAGTAGACGTTCTTATAAATTACGTCATCCGGCGGTATCAAATACCGCTCATAGCACCAGGTTTCTCCGTGCAAGGCTCAAGTAGGAAGAATAAATGCTGGGATAGGCATCGGCAACGTTGGTCCCCTCGCTATCCGATTACTAGCAACAGCATGCTTAGTTGGGCACAGCTTTGAAGATTTCACCCCTGCAGTGATGCATTACAGCTAACATAATGATCAAACAGCGGCGACACGGAAACGCATAGCATTCCACTTCATGTTCTTCTTCCGTGACATCATTGAAGCTTTGTCACTTTTATATTGGATTGGTTTAGTGTAGCCCTTAGTTGGGTTGAAAAGGGAGGACTACAATAATTTATGCACAACACATGATCGTGGAGAAAAACCCTTTGGCCTCTGTCAAACGCTCACACACAACATCAGGCTGCAGTGGCGCAAGCTGCTCCCGCGTATAGTTTCCAGTCGTAACGGCGACAATGGCGCAACCGGCCTTCTTGGCACACTCGATGTCCAGCGGCGTGTCTCCGATAAGAGTGACGTTCGCCACGGGCACAGGGGTCCCATAGTGTGTCTCGAGCTTGCTGATTGAACTCTGCACAAGACTCAGCCGAGACGAATGCTTGTCGCCAAAAGACGAGATGCTTAGGTCAAAGAGGTTGGGATTGATGCCGGCGGCGCGGATTTTAAGCAGCGCATTGGCTTGTGAATTGCCCGTTAAGAGTCCAAGGGGCACAACTGAACGTGAGTGAGCATGTTCTCGCTGCTGCGCGGCAAGCCAGTCTAGTATCTCATTTACCTCCGGGCAGGGTTCAGAACGAAAGCCCCTGGCTAAAGAGGTCTCGAGATAGCGTGGATGCAGTTTGAAAAATCCCTGGACTGCCGAGGAGATCTTCGATTCATCAAGATCGTGGTATCGCAGAATATCCTGAAGTAGAGATAAATCCGTCTGGCCGTGTAAATTGACTTTGGTATTGTCACATGTAATCTGATGGCCGACGACATCACTGACACAGCGATAGTAAGCATCGATGCTGAGCGCTTCTGATCGGCACAACGTTCCATCTACATCAAAGAGAATGGGCTTGATTTCATTAGACGTATGAGAGTAGGCGAGGACGCGGAGCAATTCCCGAGATCCTGTAAAGGAGGTACGCCCATGTAAGAAACGATGGTTATTGACGACATAAGACTGGCCTGGCTCGAGCGAGATGGCGTAAGCATGTTCAAAGAGGATCGATCGTAGCTCAGTAAACCGGTCGATGAGCGAGGCCGAGAGCTGGATGCCGTCGTCAAAGCGAAAGCGTAGAAGGTCGGAACATTCGCTGTACAGCGGGCGTGGATGAAATGACCCGTCATCGGCACCGAAGCTGGAGTATTTTGGATGGGTAACGAGGTCGTACAAGTCTGCGTGGTGGGTCTTGATGAATTCGATGACTTGCTGACCATCCACCAGTATTGTTTCTCCGCCAGTCTCTGACTTGATTTTGAGCATAGTAATGAGCAGGTCTGGAGGCGACTCCCAGCCACTGCGGTCGGTATGGAAGAAAAGCTCTGAAGTCTTGGTAAGCTGATCCACTCCCATTCGATTTTCTCATCTAGGGTTAGGGTTAGGGTTAGGGTTAGGGTTAGGGTTAGGGTTAGGGTTAGGGTTAGGGTTAGGGTTAGGGTTAGGGTTAGGGTTAGGGTTAGGGTTAGGGTTAGGGTTAGGGTTAGGGT